>Ga0209211_10000051_pt1 | contig 253054 bp, 246 predicted proteins | sample RifGroA2_FD_183992 | JGI IMG/M metagenome (GOLD analysis project Ga0209211, IMG submission 183992) | Groundwater microbial communities from Rifle, Colorado, USA - Groundwater A2 (SPAdes) (version 2) | ecosystem: Environmental > Aquatic > Deep subsurface > Groundwater | place: Rifle, Colorado...
ACCATAATCGCATCAAACAAAAACTAAAGGGATTGAGCCCAGTTAATTACCGAACTCAATCCCTCGTGCTAAGCTAATTAAACTGTCCAACTTTTGTGGGTCAGTTCATATGCGGGCCTTTTCATACTGACTAAAAGATTAAGCGTCTTTAGCAATCATGACATCAGAAGCTTTGATTACAGCCCAAGCCTGATCGCCAACCTTAAGCTTGAGTTCATCTACAGCCTCATTAGTAATCGAGGCGGTAACGATATGACCCGAGCCAATATCGATCTTCACGTGAGAAGTGGTTTGCCCCATTTTGAGTTCAACAACCTTACCGCTGAGAGTATTGCGTGCGCTGAGTTTGACTTTAAGTTCCATGAATTTTCCTAGTAAGTTATTTTTTTGCGTTCGGGAAGAAGAGCTGTTCACCGTCAATTTTGTAACTGGCAATCACGTCTTGACCGTTCTGGGAAGTAATCCAGTCAATAAATGCTTGGCCTTCAGCCTTTTTCACATGTGGGAATTTTGCTGGGTTAACTAACATGACACCATATTGGTTAAATAGCTTTGGATCGCCTTGAACCAGAATTGTTAAATCACCACGGTTCTTGAAAGAAAGCCAAGTAGCGCGATCAGTCAGGATGTAGCCATTCATTGCTGAAGCAGTATTGAGCGCTGGGCCCATACCTGAACCAGTTTCTTTATACCAAGCGCTTGGAGCTACTGTAATGCCGGCATCTTTCCAATAGCGTAATTCTGCAGCGTGTGTGCCACTCTTATCCCCGCGAGATACAAATGGTGCCTGAGCTGCTGCAACTTTCTGAAATGCTGCTTTGATATCTTTACCGCCTGCAATTTTGGCTGGGTCAGATTTTGGTCCCACTAATACAAAGTCGTTGTACATAACTTCGGTACGTTTTGTGGCGAAACCTTCGTTCACAAACTTTTCTTCAGCAGGTTTATCGTGCACAAACACTACATCGGCATCGCCACGACGACCGATATCTAAAGCTTGACCAGTTCCAACAGCAACTACCTTAACATCAATACCAGTCTTCATTTTGAAGATGGGCAACATAAATCCAAAGAGGCCAGATTGTTCTGTAGAGGTTGTGGATGACACAACAATGCTTTTCTCTTGCGCATAAGCTGAGCTGCCTAACAGCGTGAGAGCGGTAAAGGCGGTTGCCAGTAATCTATTAAATGAGTATTTCATTTGAGTTCACTTTCATTGAGTGTATTCGGTTAAGATTTGTCATATTACAAAACATGAATATGCAAAAAATTACATATGAGAATTCAGATTCGGCCGACCCTGGTTTTTGGTAGCAAAAACACAAAAGACCCGGCTATCGTTGATTTGGTGTGGTTAACTGCTTTGCTTAAAGACATTGAGCATGGCAAAACACTCATGTCTGCCTGCAAGAAAATGGGCCTGTCCTATAGAAATATCTGGCAAAAGTTAAACGATGTTGAGCAGGCTCTCGGCTTTAAGCTTATCGATAGAGTGAGGGGGCATGGCTCCCAGCTTTCAGAATATGCTCGCTATTTGATTCAATTTACCGAGGACTTCGATCAAAAGACGATGCGTTTGGGACAATCCAGTCTCTTGCACTTGGAGGAAGGATTCTCTCAATTTCGGGTTAAGGATAAAAAACAGCTGCGCTTTGCTAGTAGTAGTGATCCTATTATTCAAAAGGCCGTTTTTGAAATTGGTGGATTTGAGCTCATTACAGCGGGATCCGGTGAGGCTTTGGAGCGCTTACTCAATTATGAGGTGGGCATAGCTGGTTTCCATGTTTCTGATCCACAAAGTTCTCAAATTATTTCTAAACGGTTGCAAAAAGAGGGGATGCAAATATTTCCTGTGATGAAACGTGTTCAGGGATTATTGGTTGCTAAAGGAAATCCCCACAACATTATTTCAATCAAAGATCTACTGAGACCAAAGATTCGCTTTATCAATCGACAGAAGGGTTCCGGTACGCGCCTGCTCCTAGATACTATTTTGGCGAAAGAGGGCATGCTTGCCCGTGGCATTAAAGGTTACGAGAACGAAGAATTTACCCACTCCGCAATTGCTACGGCGATATTGGCCAAAAAGGCAGATGTAGGTATGGGAGTTAAAAGTATTGCCCTGGAGAATGGTTTAGATTTTATTCAGCTCAAGGACGAAATCTTTTTTCTGGCTATGAGCGAGGAATTAAGTCTTAACGCTGATCTTGCAAAACTCATTCGGAAAATCCGAGTCCTCTCGGGTGCTAGCCCAGGCTATAAATCGATTGGACTAAAGAAGCAGATTGCTGGCTGGCTTTAGCCTGTGAATTGACCCAATACACCCCATTCAATCTCGGTTTTAAGCTTTTCAATACATTGGTCTAGAAATTGAGATAAATTGTAGGAATTAACAACAATCTCTATTCCTATCGATATGAATTCATCCCTTCGCTCCTTGATTCTGATTGCCGCCTCTACAGCTAGTTTTACGGCGTTCGCAGAGCCTGGCGAGAACACCTATAAACAAGTTTGTGCTGCTTGTCATGGCTCTGGGGTCTTAAATGCGCCCAAGCTGGGTGATAAGGCTAAGTGGGCTCCTTTGATTGCTGAGGGGCAAGCAACTCTGACAGCGCATGCTTATGTAGGTGTCAGGGGTATGCCTGCTAAGGGCGGTAATCCCAACCTCACAGTAGAGGGCTTCTCCGATGCTGTGGCATACATGGCTAATAAAGCAGGGGGCAACTGGAAGACTCCCGATGCCAAAACTTTAGCCGCCATTAACAAAGAAATTGAAGCGCGCAAAGCTGGTTTAAACAAGAAGCCGTAATAAGAACCTATCAGCGTATGAATTTACAGCCACATCAGATAGAGATCATTGGCTATTGCGCTGCGTTTCTAACGACGATTGCTTTTCTTCCTCAAGCTATTCAATCGTGGCGTACCCGCGATCTTTCTGGGATCTCGGTGGGAATGTATAGCCTGTTTACCGCTGGGGTAGGTCTATGGCTTGTTTATGGCCTCATGATTGAGACCTGGCCATTAATTTTGGCGAATGCCCTGACCTTTGCTCTGGCCTTCAGCATTTTGCTTCTCAAGCTAAATACCAAAGACAAAAAATGACCTTCCTTCAGGTAGTGTCATAATTAATTCACAAAATAATTAATAAAAAATAGACACTCTTTAGAAAGGCTATTCATGAGCACTACATACGTTATCGAGCCACCGATCATCCCATCACTTCCAGTGGTGGGTGACACCCGTCGATTTGCCGTGAATCGCATCTATTGCGTTGGTCGTAACTATGCTGACCATGCACGCGAGATGGGTCATGATCCCGATCGTGAACCCCCATTCTTTTTTATGAAGCCAGCCAACTCGATCGTGACGGATGGCAAGGATATGCAATACCCCAATCTGTCGAACGATGTTCATCATGAGATTGAGATGGTTGTCGCTATCGGCAAGGGTGGCGCCAATATTCCTGCGGATAAAGCGCTAGAGCATGTGTATGGTTACGGCGTTGGTCTGGACATGACTCGTCGCGACCTGCAGGGTGAGGCTAAGAAAATGGGACGCCCTTGGGATACCGGTAAAGCCTTTGATCAATCTGCTCCTTGTGCCGCGCTGACTCCTGCTGCTCAGTTCGGACATCCGAGCAAGGGCACAGTAAAACTATTAGTTAATGGTGAAGTGCGCCAAGAGGGTGATCTCAACCAACTGATTTGGAATGTTCCAGACACCATTGCCTATCTCTCCACCTTATTTACACTCGAACCAGGCGATTTGATTATGTCTGGTACACCTGCTGGTGTTGGCCCCGTCAAAAAGGGTGATGTACTTGAAGGTAGTGTCGAAGGACTTGCACCACTCAAAATCAAGATTGTTTAACTCAAACAATCACCGGTAAAAACTACTTACCAAGCCACTTTGGTGGGCGTCCTTCAAGGAAGGCATTAACCCCTTCTTTGAAGTCGACGCTGTTGTAAGTTTCTCGCATCAGTTCAGTGCAGTCCGGTAAATTACTTTCCATCAAACGCGCTAAGGTCACTTTGCTCGCTTTTTGAGTAATTGGTGCAAGTGCAGCTAATTTTGTGGCCAAGGCTTCAGTCGCCTCGGCAATCTCTTCTGGAGAAGTCGTTTGATAAAGATAGCCTGAGTTCAATAACTCGGGCGCCTTAATCAGTTCCGCAGTCAATAGCATGCGTTTGACCATGGGCACGCCTAAGTGATTAGCGATCCAGGATAGGTTGCTCGGCGACAAACAATTACCTAAAGTTTTTGCTACCGGAATTCCAAAGCGCGCATCAGTAGTTGATATTCTGAAATCACAAGCAGTAGCAATCAATAAGCCGCTGCCAACCGCCAAGCCTTCAATGAGTGCAATGGTTGGAATAGGTAAGTGTTGTAAAGAATGAAAAATAGCGTCTACTGCAACTTCGTACGCCTCATTTTCTTTCAGGTCGATAAATTGCTGAATGTCGCTACCAGATACAAACGCTTTGTCACCGGCGCCTCTAAAAATAGCTACCCTAATCTCCGGTCTAATTGCTATGTCATCGCAAATTCGCTTGAGCTCTTCATACATCGGCCAGCTTAAGGCGTTGCGTGCTGCAGGATTATTGAAGGTAATGCGGGCAATGGAGCCATCAAGCTGGAAGTCGACGCAGGGCGGGGTGGAGTTCATGAGCTCATTCTAAACAAAAGACCCTTTAAAGCCCTTGTTTTTCAGGCAAGAACCCACCTGCGATAGAATTCTCCCATGTATATGTTTCTACCTTTCCTGACAGCCCTCATCGGTCTTGTCCTTGTTTGGTTTGAGAGGCGTCTGGCAGCATTAGTGATGCTAGCTATTACCGTCGGTATCCTGATGTTCTGGTTCCGTGTTCATGCCACCAATCATCTCAATCTCAGTCTGTAAGGAAAATGACTAAGCATTCCTTTCCTTCTCTTGCGGCACTGGGTAATCAATTAGCCTTAGCTGGGATCATTGGCATGCTTTCTTATGCCTTTATTGATCAATTCTATTTTGGTGAGTTACCTTGCCCGCTGTGTTTAATGCAGCGCATGGGTTTTATCATCATCGGTTTTGCTCTGGTATTGAATATCCGTTGTGGTGCTCATTCTGCTCATTACGGCTGGGGAATTATTGGTGGTTTGGTGGGGATGATGGTGTCTTTGCGCCAAGTACTCTTGCATATCTTGCCAGGCGATAAAGGATTTGGAAAAACTTTCTTAGAGTTGCATTTTTATACCTGGGCTTATGTCGGCTACGTAGGATTATTAGCAGGTCTTGCGATTTTATTGATGCTGCCTAATCGTGATGTGCGCTCACGCTCTCTGTTTGCAACTGTTTTAGTGGCCACATTCATTCTTCTTGTCTTTGCTAATCTGGCATCCACACTACTTGAGTGCGGCATTGGACCTTGCGCTGATGATCCTGTTAAATACGATGGATTAATTTGGTTGCGCTCGCGTCTTGGCATTTAAAAAGTCGTAAGTTATTCATGATGAATACTTCTAAAGTGGTGAAGGCTCTAGCCATTGCATTTGCTTGCCTGAGCTTTGCAAGCACCGCTCAATCTCAAACAGCCAAATCCAATACGGATTGGCCCAAACAAGCGATTCGTATTGTGGTGACATTTACTCCTGGTGGTGCGCCTGATATTTTGGCGCGCGTGCTTGCGGAGAGTTGGCAACAAAGCCTTGGAGTGCCAGTCCTAGTAGAAAATCGACCTGGCTACGGCGGCAATATTGGTGCTGACCTTGTTGCCAAGAGTGAGCCAGATGGCTACACACTCCTGATTGGTACAGTAGGCATCCACGCAATCAACGGCGCCCTCTATGACAAGATGTCTTTTCATCCGATAAATGATTTCACGCCAATTAGTTTTTTGGCGAGCACGCCCAACGTATTGGTAGTGAATAAAAAATTGGGTGTGAGCAATTTGCAAGAACTCATTGAACTAGCTAAAGCCAAACCCAATGAACTCACTTTTGGTTCGTCTGGTGTCGGCACCTCTTTGCATATGTCCGGTGAGCTTTTTAAAGAAATGACTGGAGTACAGATTCGGCACATTCCGTATAAGGGAAGGGCACAATCTTTGCCCGATCTGATTAGCGGCCGGATTTCTATGCTCTTTGATAATCTATCCTCCTCACTTTCCTTGATTAAGGCCGGGGAAGTTCAGGCTTTGGGGGTCACCTCACTAAAACGTTCTCCGGCAGCTCCAGATATTCCAACGATGGCTGAGCAAGGCTTACCTGGATTTGAGGCAATATCATGGTTCTCGCTGATGGCACCCGCAAATCTCTCGCCAGCCCTGCAAAAACGCCTAAATACCTTAACTCGCCAAACCCTCAATCAAGCTGAAGTCAGAAATAAACTGCTCGCAAGTGGGTTAGATCCTGCTCCTGGAAGTCCGCAAGAGCTGTCTAAACTGATTCAATCTGAGACCGATAAATGGGGTAGAGTGGTTTACAAATCAGGCGCAAAATTAGAGTAGTGAATATCTCAAGGTAAGTAACAAATATTCGAATAAATACCCAATTCTTGTCAGCCTGGATTTTGGGTGAAGCGTTAAAGGTGGTAGGAGGCGACCAATTTATGGGGTCCACTATGAAAACAAGCCAAAAGCAATACCAGTTAGTTGTGTCTAAAGCAGTTCTGACGCTCTTTGCAGCAGTAGGCCTGCTTGCCCTTACTCCGGTAGTGGCTCAAGCCGGTAATGTTGGCTGGGCAGTCTCTGTTGGGGGTGGCTATGGTGGTGGATATGGCGGCGGTTGGCGTCCAGCAGCATACGGCCCAGGTTGGGGTGGTGGCTGGGGTCCAGGTTGGGTAGGCGGATATTACGGCCCTTGCTATGGTTATCCATATGCTGGCTACTACGCTCCACCAGTGGTCTATGCAGCTCCACCTGTGGTGACCTATGCGGCTCCACAACAACCCATGGTGTTAGCTTCTCAGCCTCAGCCTCCAGTTTGGTATTACTGTGAAGCGAGCGGACAATATTTTCCTTATGTGCAAAGTTGCACATCCGGCTGGCAGACTCAGCCAGCAATGCCGCCATCTGGTAACGCATCCACAAGACAGCGCATTCAAAATTAAAAGAATTTAACGATTTAACCGATTTAAGGAATCCATATGAAACGTGCCGTACTGACTTTGGCGATCATCAGCTCATTAGCTGCCTGCGTCTCTGCACCAACTGGTCCAACCATTGCAATCATGCCGCGTGAAGGTAAGCCGTTTGAAGTCTTTCAGCAAGAGGATCAGCAGTGCCGTGAGTTTGCTGCAAATGCGATTAAGGACACCAGTAATGCAGCTCTTAAAGAGGGTGCTACTAGTGCAGCTATTGGCGCTGCTTTAGGTGCAGCAGCGGGTGCAGTCATTCAGGGTGGTAGTAGTCAGAATATCGGTACCGGTGCAGGCATTGGTTTGCTTGGTGGTGCTGCGATGGGTGCCATGAATTCTTCTGGAAAGCAAAATCAGGCCCAAGTTCAATACAACATCGCCTATCAACAGTGCATGTATTCCAAAGGTAATCAGGTCCCTAGCTACCCAACTCAAAACTTTGGAGGCAGCGGCAGTAATAACAATGGATACAACATTCCACAAGGCAAGCCATCAATGCCGCCAAATGGGTTCAAGACAATTCAGTAATAAATCAATTCAGTCAATCTGTTACTGGAATTAAATCTCGACTAAACCTCAATCGGCGGATGCGTTTTCTCAAAGCGCGCCGCAGTTTTTCTAAAGAGGTAGAGCAATAGCAGTGCAGCCAATCCCAGACTTATGCTATTGCCAGCCCAAAAACCGTTGGCACCCTGCAAGAACTCAGGCGTGTTGCCAAACACATTAAAGCCCATCATGTAGCCGCCCCCAAGGCCAACACCCCAAAGCGATCCTGCGTAAATGACCATCGGCCAAAAGGCAATCCGGTAGGCCCGCAGAATGAAGGCTGCTGTAATCTGCAGGGCATCAAAGACTTGATAAAAGGCGATAAACAAAAAGAGTGGAACGGAAAATAATTTCACTTCTTCTGGCGGATCATATAAATCTAGAAGTTGCACTCTAAAAATCCAGACTGCGATACCAATCACAACACATAAGCTGGTTGTGAAGAATACCGAAGACCAACCAATCTCCTCGGCACGCTCTTGCTTGTTTGCGCCAATCGATTGAGAGACCAAAGTCATTGTCGCAATCGACAGAGACAGTGGAACCATATAGATCACAGTTCCCATATTGGCCACAATCTGATGGCCAGCTAAAGCAGTGGTGCCTAGGCGCGCAATGAAGAGTGACATGAAAGTAAATGAAGTCACTTCAATTAAATAGCTAAAGCCAATTGGCGCACCCAATTTCAGCAAAGTCCAGATGCGGTGCCAGTCAGGCCAGCTAAAGCATGCAAAGATCTTAAATGGCTTGTAGAAGCCGTCAAAGAGCACAAAGCCCAGAGTGATGATGAGCCAGAACCAATTGATGATGACGGTAGCTACTGCGCAACCTGGACCACCCATGCCTTCAATGCCCAGGCCGCCATAAATAAATAGCAGATTGAGTGGGAGCTTTAAGCCCAAACCAATCAGTTGCACGACAGTGATAACCGCTGGCCTAGAGACTGCATTGTGTAATGCCATGAGGACACGCATGGCCATGCTAGCCGGCAAGCCAATGGCAAGGATATTGAGATACAGCTTCGCTTTGCCTTCAATATCTGGTGTGACTTGAGAGATCTGCAGAAGAAGATCAGCATTAAGCAGAATAGCGCCGCCCAATATAGTTAGACCTACTGCCAGCCATGTGGCTTGACGCACTTCTTCACCGATCTCACCAAGGCGTTTGGCGCCAAAGAGTTGTCCTGCTATTGGGGCAAGAGCAGAGATCACGCCAGTGAGGCCAACATAGATGCTAATAAAGATGGCGGATGCCATTGCAAGAGCAGCTAAGTCATCGGCGGAGTAGCGTGCAGTCATGGCGGTATCTAAAACACCAAAGGTAATGACTGCAAGCTGACCAATCAGTAGAGGGCCAGCAAGTTTTAATAGGGAAGGGATATCCTCGCGCAAACGCGATAATTTAAAGTGCAACACGTTTTATTCTTTACCGGCAGGGGTAATTTGATAGAGGCGCAGACGTTCATCTCGGTCAGAAGCGCGACGATCTTCCCAGAGTAATTCTATTTTCTTTTTATTGAGGCTGGCATATGCCTTTGCCTCTGAAGAGCTATGTGTCAGCATGAGATTGCAGCTAGGGTCATCTCGAAGTGGAAGCTTAGTGAAGTAAGCAAACGAAGCCAACTGTGCGGGGCCTAGATTGCTGGTATCGATGCAACCTGGTGTATTGGCAATCATTTGCATGAGGCGATCAGATACATTGCGATAGGTCTTGGCGTAGTTAATCGTTGGCAACCAAAGCGTCATCAATAAGACCCACATCAAGGTGGTGCCGGATGCAGAAATAATTAGGCAGCGCCAGATTTCTTTTGGAGCTCGAGACGTTCTCCAGCGCACAATCGCTAGCCACACACCAGTAATGATCAGCGCGACAACAAAACTAAAGTAATCAAACTGCGCCTGAAAGCCCGGCAAGAGTCTCGCCAAATTAGCGGCAGTCGATTCTGGGAAGCCAGTCACTTTTGCTAGCCAAATAATCCAAATAGCTAAAGCAATCATGGTGAAGCTAAACATCGCAAACCAATCAATAAAGCTAATGAGGCTACGCTTGAGAATCGGCAGGCTAAATGCGGCAATGATCGACAGGCTTGGAATCAAAATGATCAGGTCATGCTCATTGGCTTCTAGTCTGAAGAGGGTATAAATCAAGCAACCAATAAATAAGCTGAGCGGAATGCACAGATGGGGAGCGCGCCATTGACCCGCCTCTTTGACTCGACCCCAATGGGCGAGGGAGATGATGGCTAATGGCCAAACTGGCCAGGCATAGGCCCAGAAGTTCACACTCAAAAACCCGAGGGATTCAATGGAAGGTGTTGTGCGCATCTCTGGCATATTGCGCCAGCCTTCTTCAGCGATATGGCGCCACTCAGGAGTGAGATTACCTAAATACCAAAGCGCAGGCCAAATCGCAAAACCAATCAAGCCTAAAACTGTACTAGTTAAAGTCCAACGAAAACGTAGCTTTGCATTGCTCGCAATGACTGCAATGATGGTGGAGCTAACGATGATGAGGCTGAGCGTGAGATTGCTGGAGAGTGCAACAATCGCAATGCCAAGACCAGTCCATAAGCCACCTTGCCAGGGTTTATCCAAGCCACGCACAGTCCCGTATAAAACAATGCTGATGCCCATCAGTTGAGCCATCATTGGCGTAGTCTCATGTGCACGCTGTGCAAGACCGACGCAGGCCAAGAAAATCAGCAGGGCACCATCAGCCAAGGTCATGCCATAGTTTTTACGACCAGGCTGACCACCCACCGCTAAGACCATAGGCTGAACTTCTTGACGACGGCCTAATAGGTAAGTCGCGTACCAAATCGCTAGAGCAGAAGCAAAAAAGCAAACTGCCGCATAAAGGCGCGCCGCATTGGCCATACCAATCAGTGGACCAAAGAGATCCATGAGGGTGGCACCTAGCCAGTAGGGAAAGGGTGCGCCTAACGAAACATCGCGCCCGGCAAGATGCGGAACGATCCAATCGAGTGCTTTGCCACTTTGCAAAGTCCACATGCCACCAAAGCCGATGGCATCTTCATTTTTCCAGGGGTCACGCGCAAAGAGGCCGGCAAAACCATAGACCAAAGTTAACGCAAAAATAATGATGCGTGGAATGGAGGTGGTGGCGGCGGCGGTGAGTTTGACCATATAAAACTAGTAATAAAAAAGGCAGCAAACGCTGCCTTGATTATCTCGCAAGGGAGGGTGAATACTGAATATCCAAACCCCAGCCCCTTTGTGGAGTAAGCCTATTACTTCTTCTTCGCTGGCTTTTCAGCAGCTTTAGCTTCTGCAGCGGCAGCTTTTTTCTCAGCTGTTTTAGCAGCGCCATCACCGGAAGCTTTAGCAACAGCTTTAGTACCGAATTTCTGACGGAATTTCTCAACACGACCGGCAGTATCCATAATCTTCTGGGTACCAGTGTAGAAAGGGTGTGACTCAGATGAAGTCTCGATCTTGGCCAATGGATATTCATTGCCATCTTCCCACTTGATTGTCTCTTTAGTAGACATAGTGGAGCGAGTCTTGAAGCTGAAGTTATTAGAAACGTCTACGAAGACGATTTCACGATATTCGGGGTGAATGCCAGGTTTCATTATTAAGTCCTATTAGCAGGCAGCCGTTTTGGTCCAAAGACCCAAATACTTACCCAGTTAAATGCAAATTATTAAAGCGGTAAAAGCGAAATTATGCCATGAAATCAACAACAAAGCTCACTTTTACCGACTCTGAGAGCCTAAATTAGCCGCCCTTACGCATTAAATCGAAGAATTCACCGTTATTTTTGGTGGATTTGAGCTTATCAACAATAAAGTTCATTGCCTCAATATCGTCCATATCGGCCAATAATTTACGTAAAACCCAGATTTTCTGGAGGTTTTCAGCTTTAACCAGCAACTCTTCACGGCGGGTGCCAGACTTGTTGAGGTTAATCGATGGGTAAACACGACGTTCAGCCAAACGACGCTCAAGGTGTACTTCCATATTGCCAGTACCTTTGAACTCTTCGTAGATGAGGTCATCCATGCGGCTACCTGTTTCAATCAAGGCCGTAGCGATGATCGTGAGTGAGCCGCCTTCTTCCACGTTACGTGCAGCACCGAAGAAACGTTTTGGACGTTGTAATGCGTTTGCATCCACACCACCAGAGAGTACTTTTCCGGATGAAGGGATGACAGTGTTGTAAGCACGAGCAAGACGGGTAATCGAGTCAAGCAAGATGATGACGTCTTTTTTCATCTCAACCAAACGTTTGGCTTTTTCAATCACCATCTCGGCAACTTGAACGTGACGCACCGCTGGCTCATCAAATGTAGAGGCAACCACTTCACCTCGTACAGAGCGCTGCATTTCAGTAACTTCTTCAGGACGCTCATCCACCAACAGTACGATCAAGATTGCATCTGGATTGTTCGCAGAAATCGCATGAGCAATGTGCTGCATCATTACAGTCTTACCGGATTTCGGTGAAGACACGATCAAGCCACGCTGGCCATAGCCAATCGGGGAGATCATGTCGATAATGCGGCCAGTTAAATTCTCTTCAGCTTTGATGTCACGCTCTAATTGAACAACGCGATTTGGGTGCAAAGGCGTTAAGTTCTCGAACATGATGCGGTTCTTTAAAGCCTCAGGAGGCAAACCATTGATCTTGTCTACCTTCACCAAGGCAAAGTAACGCTCACCATCTTTAGGAGTGCGAACCTCGCCTTCAACGCTGTCACCAGTGTGCAGGTTAAAGCGGCGGATCTGTGCAGGGGAGATATAGATATCGTCCGGAGAAGCCATATAAGAGGCATCAGGGGAGCGTAAGAAGCCGAAGCCATCAGGCAACACTTCCAAAGTGCCGTCACCAAAAACAGATTCACCTTCTTTAGCCCGTTTCTTGAGGATGGCAAACATCAACTCTTGTTTGCGCATACGTTGCGTATTTTCAATCTCCAGGCTGGCTGCCATTTCAAGCAGAGCGGATACGTGGAGTACTTTTAGTTCAGATAATTGCATGTGGTTCTCGGGTGTAGATAAGGGTGTAAATGTGTTTTGGGGTATCGCTGTCTAGATGGACATCAGACAGATTGGGAAAACAGAATTTGGGAGTATTTGCTAGAAAAAAGAGGGGAGAAAATTGCGGGGAATATTGCTGGGATCTTGCTGAAAATCGAGGCACTGAAAGTGCGTTGAAATAGATACTACACTAAAAACAGCTCAAAACCACAGGCTCACCCAGTGAACCTGTGACCAGGGACTATTTACAGATGACTATCAATAAACGCAGTCAACTGGGATTTGGCCAAAGCGCCTACTTTTTGAGCAGCAACAGTGCCGTTCTTAAAGAGGATCAATGTAGGGATGCCGCGAATATTGAACTGGGCAGGAACGCCTTGGTTCTCATCCACGTTCATCTTAGCGATTTGGATCTTGTCGCCGTATTCACCAGCCAGCTCTTCAAGGATAGGGCCGATCATCTTGCAAGGACCACACCACTCAGCCCAGAAGTCGAGGAGAACAGGTTTATCGGACTTGAGAACGTCTTGCTCGAAAGAAGCGTCAGTTACATATTTGATGCCGGCACTCATGAAAATTCCTTAATTAGTCTTATTTAGTTTTATATAGTTATTGCGCTACAACGCTTATATTAGCAATAAGCCACACTTTCTGCCCAAATACTGAAAAACCAGCCCCAGAACCACCCTCAATGCCGCACCCATTTCCGACCCTAAACTCGCAACAGCAGCCACATGCTTGGGCAATAGCGCCTAACGCCAGTGCTCTGAAGTCACTCGCCGAGGGTATTTGGAATTGTGCAGTGCAAACGAAGCAGCGCCCCTTAGTGGTTCTGAGTACTGCAGGCCCATTAATGGGGGTAAGGGCAGCTCTTGAGAAATACCGTCCTCAAGACCTAGATCCTCAGATTGCCTTTTTGCCGCAAGTGATGAGTTTTAGCGATTGGTTAGAAGCGGCACCAGGCGCATGGAAGTTCCCTAAGAAGCAAACCGATCTAGAGCGTTGGTTATCTGTTTATATCAATCTACGTAAACACAAAATATTACAAAGCTGGTTTAAGGCGGAGAGTGAAGCGGGGGCTTGGGGTTTAGCACGGGCAGTGATTGATGCCTGCGACTCATTATCCGAAGCAGTTGTGCCGCTGATGCAAAGTGAAATTAATGCCTTAGTACAAAACCAAACCCTCGATTCAGAGTTGTGGGTAAAACAAGTAGAAACACTGTTGGATCAGGCGATCGCTAAAGCTTATGTTGGTTTATCTCGTAAGGTCGTTGATCAAGAATCCAATGTTTTGCTGGCCTTCTGGCGCTTCCTTAGTAGCCCAGGAGATCCTGTCCTACGTAAGCATTTCGCTTTAGCTGCTCATCTGCAAACAGCCAGAACCAATCAAGCTGTGGCAAGGCCGTTGATCTGGGTAGAGACTGCCGATCCTAAGCCAATTGATCAAGAGATGATGTCTCGGTATTTACATGAGTATTCCCAATTTGCGCCTGTAGTGAATATTGGAATGGATTGGCATTCAGTAGCACTGTGGTCTGAGGCATTAACTGGACAAGACGCTGAAGGGCAGCTCAAACCAGTGGATAGCGAACAGCAGAAACTGATTGATCACAATATTCAAGCAAGCTTTCATGATGGATGGAAGTTGCTAGCAGCTCGGCGCTTTGAAGAGTTAGCTTGGGCAGCGGCCAAATCGATTGAGGCGCATTTAATTGCAGGTAAGACCAATATTGCATTGGTTGCGCAAGATCGTTTAGCCGCCAGAAGAGCGCGCGCATTACTGTCACGTTTTGGTCCGAGTCTGCGTATTCGTGATGAGACTGGTTGGAAACTTTCAACTACCCGTGCCGCAGCATCTCTCAATAGTTGGTTAGAGTTGATTCGCTCGCCAAAAGAGGGGCCGAGTGCAAGTGTCTTGCTGGAGTTTTTGCAAAACCCATTTTTTGATATTGCTCATACCTTACAAAAACCATCAGAGGCTTGTGTCAGTCTCATTGCTCAGCTTGAAGATATTCTGATTGCAAGCCAAGCAAAGTCAGGCTGGGACACCTTTCGGATTGCGATTGAGCGAGCTAACGTCTATTCATCATCGCGCGGCAGCATCCCATATGAATCACTCTTAGAGTTGCTCACCTTATTACAAAGACATCATGCACAGTGGTTAGAGCTCAAACTCGATTGTGAAAATGCCTATCTACTCCTGCAATCCAATCTGCAAGAGATGGGTATGACGCAACAACTTGAAAAAGACTCCGCTGGTAAGCAATTGCTCGAAGTGCTCAAGACTTTTGATTTAGGCGCGGGAGCTTATCGGCAGCTTGCAATGCGTTTGCCGGAGTGGCTAAGCTTACTGAAGACTGTAATTGAGGAGGCCTCCTATCAAGAGGTAGGTCAGCAAGCGCAAGCAACGCTGAGTATCTTGCCGCTGAGCTCAACACGCTTGCGTGAGTTTGATGCCGTTGTCTTGGTGGGTTGCGATGAGCAACAGTTGCCAGCGTTTTCTGAGCCGCCATTATTTTTCTCGGATACGCTCAATCGCTTATTAAAAGCCTCAACCATTACAGCGCAATATATTCAGCAGGCTAGAGATCTATCGCAATTACTAATTTCTTGTCCACAGGTCGATTTGCTTTGGCAAAGTAAAAGCAAAAGCGGCGAACCTCTCAGACCATCGGCCTGGATTAGTCGCTTACGTACCCATCTTCGAGATTGGCCGATATTAGAGGCGAAGCCTGATACGCATTCAGGCCTGTCAGACCCACTGCAAGAGGCGGTTACAACCGTTAACCCGGATATTGCTTTGCCGATCAGCATGTCTCCTAGCGCTTACAAAGCATTACGAGATTGCCCTTATCGTTACTACGTTCGTAGCATCTTGGGTTTACGTAAGGCCAAAGAATTTGAAGATGGCTTTGATGCCTCATTGGCAGGCCAGGTTTTACATGCTTTGTTAAAGAACTTCTTCCAAGCATTAAAAACAGAAGAACAAAAAACCCATCCGAGCATTCATCAGGGTGAAGATGCTCGTCGTGAGTGGATGCAAGAACATCTCATCAAGCATTCAGAAAAAGAATTTGAGCGCTTGATTAAGGGTGACGCTAGAGTCTTGGGAACTTTACGTGACTGGCAAAAACAAATTCCTAGCTTTGTAGATTGGCAGCTAAAGCGTGAGGCAGAGGGTTGGCAGTATCACGATGCCGAGTTGCCGGTTGGATTCATGGTGATGCTGACTGATCCCGATGGCGTACAAAGAGAGATTGAGATAGCGGGGCGTGCTGACCGCTTTGATGTGAACACCAATAATTCCAGTGCCGCCGCAGTCATTGATTACAAGAACCAGGGCATTAATAAAATCAAGAAGCGGGCAGATCACCTTTTGGATGATCCCCAACTGCTTATCTATGCCCGCGCCGTCAATGAGAATGCCATTGCAGCGCATCTTCCAGGTCGTACCATCGAGCAAGCTGAGTGGGTGTCATTAAAAGCAGATCTTAAGAAGGCCGATGACAGGATTGTGAGGGCTCATCCGGTTGAGCAGATGCCGGAGATGATGGAGCAATTTTCAGAGAAACTCAATGAGGATCTCGAGGTCTTATGGGCGCGCCAGCCCATGAAAGCGTTTGCACCGGATAGCGTTTGTCAGTATTGCGAAGCCAGGGGTATTTGCAGAAAGGGGATGTGGTGAGCGATAAGTTTGACTACGCCGTAGCCTGCAACCCAAATAACTCGGTGATTGTTTCTGCTTGTGCGGGCAGTGGCAAGACCTGGCTCTTGGTTGCGCGCATGGTGCGCTTATTGCTTGCAGGCGCTAAGCCTCAAGAGATCTTGGCGCTGACCTTTACCCGTAAAGCCGCCCAAGAAATGCGCGACCGCCTTTACGGATTGTTGGAGCAGTTTTCTCAAATGACTGATGAGCAACTCATGCATGAGCTCACGATCAGAGGATTGGATGATGCACAGGCTAAGCAATTACTACCGCAAGCAAGGAAGCTCTATCTCAAAGCATTAATGAGTCCCCAATCGATTGTGATTGATACCTTCCACGGATGGTTCGGCAGACTGCTTGGAGCAGCGCCAATCTCCGCAGAAGTTCAGCCTGGATTTAATCTTCGCGAGGATGCTAAGCGTTTGCAGGAAGAGTGTATGCAAGATTGGTGGGGGGATTTACCTGCTGATCTTAAAAAGCACTATGACGTTTTACTCAACGAGTTTGGTGCTTTTGAGACCGATAAATTCTTGATGGGTAATTACAGCCTCTTTAAGCAAAGAGGTGCTTGGACATTCTTCTTGGCTTCTTGCAAGGCTAAGGGCATTAGTCCGGTCGACGCTTTAGCGCAATGCTTGCCCAATTTATCTTTGCCAAACCCGTTAGAAGAATTTTGGCGACGTCCTGGCACTAAAGAAGATTTACAGGTAATGCTTGATTGCTTTAGTAATGGCACGCCTACCCAGAAGAGGGATGCCCCATTTATACAAACTGTTATCAATCACTATGATGCTGGTGGCTCGGTAATGGAGATTGCGGATCAGTGGCAAAGCTATTTCTTGACTAAGGCCATGACACCGTTAAAAGATATTGCGACGATGTCTGCGCCCATGCAGAAGCATCTGGCTGCGACTGGTGGCGACCCGACGCAGATCACCTCCATTCGGAATGCTTGGGTAGATGCCTATGAGGCATGGTCCCTCTGGAAAAATGATCAAGATGCCTATGCAATCAACGCGGCTTGGTTTGCGATGAGCGAAGCCATGCTAAGTCATATGCAAAAAGCAAAAGAATCAATGCGCGTGTGCGACTTCGATGATTTGGAGATTGGTGTGAGTCAGTTGATGGCCAATCCAGATAACGCTGCTTATCTTCAAGCAAGGCTGGATGCTAAGTACAGCCACATTCTGATTGATGAGTTTCAGGATACCAATCCACTGCAATGGCAGATTTTGCGTTCTTGGTTGGAGGGGTATGGACAAGACGGCTCTCGTCCAAGCGTCTTTATTGTTGGAGATCCCAAGCAATCAATATATCGATTCCGCCGTGCTGACCCAAGGCTATTTACAAGCGCCAGAAAATTCTTGGAATCGTCTCTGCAGGCAAAGTATTTGGAGAAGAACGCCACCCGCAGAAATGCTCATGCAATTAATGATGCAGTGAACGATATCTTTTTAACGGATGCAGTTCCATCAAGCTATGTCTTTGCCAAACAAGCTACTGACTGGAAAGCCCCATTGGAGGGTATGGCTGATCAGGAGTTTGCTGCTAAGGGTGAGGCGATGTTATTGCCGCTGATTGAGCGTGTAGAGCAGGATCAAGCTGAACGTACTGGTAGCGCTCTAGATAATCCCATTGAAGATTCGGGACTAACTGTCGGCGTGCAGCAGCGCTATTGGGAGGGTCAACAAGTAAGCCGTTTGATTCATCATGTTCTAGCAACACGCCAAGTGATTGATAAAAAAGATGGCAAAGAGTATTGGCGCCCAGCAAGAGCTAGTGACTTTATATTGCTCGTCAAGCGCCGCGCCTATTTGCCACAATTTGAGCGAGCGCTGCGCGAAGCAGGCTTGGCTTACGACAGTTCCCGTTTGGGTGGCCTCCTGAATACTTTAGAGATTGACGACTTAATTGCCTTGCTCACAGTCTTGGTATCGCCAAGACATGATTTACCGCTAGCGCAAGTGCTACGTAGCCCCATCTTTAGCTTTACCGAGCAGCAAATGCAGGAACTCAGCAGTCATGTAGGTGATAGTTACAGTCAAAGCCAGGGTCAAACTAAATCATCTTGGTGGGATGCTTTGCAAAGCAGCTCTGTGGCAGAAGTTCAGAAGGCGGCACGCTATTTAGAGCGCTGGAGAGGTCTAGGAGAAGCATTGCCTGTACATGACCTGCTTGATCTCATTTATCAAGAGAGTAATTTGCGAGTGAGTTATGCGGTAGCCTCTCAAAATCTTGCGCGCGCTCAGGTGTTGGCTAATTTAGATGCTTTCTTGGAGCTCGCCTTAAATCAAGACGGTGGTCGCTATCCGAGTTTGAGTCGCTTTATCGAGCAGATTAATGCCATGCGCCGGGGCGATGATGATGAGACTCCGGATGAGGGTGATGTAGAGGTTGAGGCGGATGACGATATTGGTGAAGTAGATCTCGATAGCGAGATGTCTGAGGAGGATCAGCACAAGCGCGTACGACTCATGACTATCCATGGAGCCAAGGGACTAGAGGCACCATTTGTCATCATGCTCGATGCTAACCATACAGAGTGGAAGGCGCCGCATCGTGGCGTACTGATGGATTGGTCTCCGGATGAGGCTAGCCCAAGCCATCTTTCCCTGTATACCGCAAAGTCTTTGACGGAGAAGCGCGCGGCAATCTACGAGAAAGAGAATGAAGTTAGTCAGAATGAAAATTGGAATGTCTTATATGTGGCGATGACTCGGGCACAGCAAGGCTTATGGATTAGTGGCGTGCAATCCCATATCAAAGACGGCATTAGTCAAAAATCTTGGTATGGCAGAGCGCTTGCGGCAGGCATGGAGACTTTGGATGCTGCTCAGTTAGCTGAACTGCCACTTCAAGAGCAAGAGAAAGTAAATTCCAACGGTAGCGAGTCATTCCAGATAAATCATTTCCAATTGTCATGGGATGCAGCTAAGCAATCTCATCAAGAAATCATTGCCGATATTGAAAGTGGTGTACTAGCAATTGCTAAAAAAGCAAAAGAGCAGGCACAAGCGGTAGAGCAACCCGATCCAGAAATCCTGGAAGAGGGTACACATTTCCATCAATTGCTAGAGTTCTTAACTCCGCATTCAGGTAACCAAACAGCAGCCCTAATGCCAACCGAGCAAGAGCTCATGAATTGGCTCAGCATCGATCAAGGACATGCTCAAAAACTCATGGAGCGCGTGCAGCTTGTTATGGGGATGCCCAAACTCAAGCCCTACCTCACGGACAATCAGTGGGTACAGGCCTGGAATGAGATTGACATTGCAGATAAAGAAGGCAAGAGCTACCGCATAGATCGCTTAGTAGAGTTTGATGACCACTTGGCCATCCTCGATTACAAGCTCACTATTCCAGAAGAGGGCAGCGTAGCTTATGAGAAGTATCGAGCCCAGCTGAATAACTATAAAGAAGAACTCAGCAGAATTCGTCAAGACAAGCCTAATAAGGCGTTCTTAATTTCCGCTCAGGGCAAGATTAAAGAGGTGATTTAAGGGTGTTCTTAGGCGGCTATTTTTAATTTGCTTGAGATTAAATTGCCTGTACTCATTTTCTTCTCAACTACGGCAATTGATTTGGCTTCCTTTTTAATTTCACCTAATACTTGATTGATAAAAGTTTGCCAACCATCACCCTTAGATTTATAAAAATCTAAAACATCTTTATCAATTCTTAAGGTAACTTGTTCTTTCGTGCCGCTGCCTAAGGGTCTACCGCGACCACGAGCTATTCTGGGTCTGATTTCCTCCCACTCTTCATCAGTAAGTGGAAGGTTATCTGGATCTGACATCGCTGCTTTAGTAATCGCGGCATCTTCTGCGGCGCTATGTCTAATTAATTTCTTTTTCATACAAGCTTATCTCGCGGTTATTTGCTTTTCTTAGGCTAATAATTCTTTTACCAATTGATAATTTCATCGGGAATATTGTAGTTACGTTAAATCACATCAGCAATGAATTTATATAGCTACAAAAATTAAGGGAATAGCGATGTCATTTACCCTGTAGTTGTTTTATTACTCAGTTGGGTGCCTGTGGGTAAAAGCGACAAAAAAGCCCTTTCATAGGGGTTTTTATATGAAATAAGTCCCAGGTATTGAAATACTGTATAGATATACAGTATATTAGAACCCATGGCACTTATCGCACTTCCACAAAGCTCCTCAGAAAGCACTCTGACCCAGGCCCCACAGGCCTTGGCAGCTCATTCTGCCTATGAGTTCAAACTGCTGAGTCACCGTATTTCAGCAGGATTTCCGAGCCCAGCAGCGGATTATGCGGAGGAAGGTCTCGATTTAAACCACTATTTAGTCCAAAACAAGCCAGCCACATTCATGTTCACCGTCAAGGGTGATTCGATGATGGGTGCGGGTATTTGTGACGGCGACAAGGTGGTGGTCGATAAAGCCCTCAAGCCAAAACATAAAGACATCGTGGTTGCCGTAGTGGATGACGAGTACACCATCAAGCGTCTCTATCAATTGCGCGGCAAAACAGAGCTTCAGCCAGAGAACCCCAATTACAAGCCGATTACCTTTGATGAGGACAGCGAACTCCAAATCTGGGGTGTTGTCGTTGGGGTAGTGCGTAAATACAGCCACGCCAGCAGTAGAAACGGGAGGTCCGTATGAATCAAACCGGCCAAACCAATCAACTCTTCGCGCTCGTGGATGTGAATAACTTCTACGTCTCTTGCGAGCGTGTATTTGCTCCCAAGCTAGAAGATGTGCCTATGGTGGTGCTATCGAATAACGATGGTTGTGCCGTAGCGCGTAGTGCTGAAGTTAAAGCGCTGGGCGTAAAGATGGGTACGCCCTGGTTTCAGATGAAAGACCTAGCTAAGCAGCATGGCATTCAGGCCTACTCTTCAAATTACACCTTGTATGGTGATATGAGCGGCAGGGTAGTCGAAGTCTTAAGAAAGTTCACACCCAATCTCGAGGTCTACAGTATTGATGAGAGCTTTCTACAGATCGAGACAGTGCTCAAGCAATATGCTGACCCAACTAGCTTGGGCCAAATCATCAAGCAAGATGTTAAGGACACTACAGGCTTGCCTGTATGTGTTGGCATTGGTGCTAGCAAGACGCTCGCTAAGTTAGCCAACCACTTAGCCAAAAAGAACCCCCAGTTTGCTGGCGTATGCGACATCAGCTCCATGTCCAAAGAAGCGCTTTACCAATGGATGGCAGAGACAGCGGTAGGTGAGGTATGGGGTATTGGTGGAAAGACTGCCAAGAAACTCAAAGAGCTCAAGATCAATAGCGTGTTTGATTTGGTGCAAGTATCACCACAAGCCATGCGTCAACAGTTCGGTGTTGTGATTGAGCGCATTTGCTATGAGCTGCGTGGTGTATCTTGCTTGCAGCTCGAAGAAGTGGCCCCAGCTAAACAACAGATTATTTCTTCAAGAAGTTTTGGTAAGCCAGTAACTTCAATGGAAGAGTTGGCTGAGTCTGTAGCCACCCATGCTGCCAGAGGTGCCGAGAAACTCAGAAGCCAAAAGTCAGTCACGGGCGCGCTCACTATATTTATGCAAACCAACCCACATAAGCCGTTTGAGCCACAGCATCATCAAAGCATCACAGTGGTTCTGAGTGATCCTAGCGATAACACCTTAACCCTTACTAGCGCTGCATTAAAAGGACTAAAGCAAATCTACAAGACAGGCTTTAAGTACAAGAAGGCAGGTGTCATCCTTAACCTCTTGGCTGATAAACCCACCATGCAGCAATCATTATTTGATGACATGGAAGTCAAAGGCAAGTCTGCTGGACTCATGAAAGCCATGGACTCGATCAATACCCGTTTTGGTAATGCCGCCATCAAAACCGCAGCATCAGGAACTAAACAAGACTGGCAAATGAGATCGGGTAATAGATCGCCGAACTACACCACGCAGTGGGATGAGTTGCCGGTTGTGCGCTAAAGAACAGGGCGAACGGCAATATAAAGAACAAGCCAAAAAGATAAAAAAATGAATAAAAAACAACAAACAATACAACTAAATTTACTAGCTCATTTCGTGAGCTAGTAAGCCAATATTCTGAATACATAGCAGCAAAACAGAAGTAGAAACAAGCAAAACCTAATTAACGAAGATACACACCAGGAGAGATTAAATGGAACTATTAAATAACTTCAATGGCATCACGCTCGCAATCATCATGATCTTGTCTTACTGCGCAGTACTGAAAAGCACAAAGCGCAACGAGCGTAGCAATACTCAAGTATTTAGCCGCAAGTATCAGTAAGGTAGGAGAAGTAGAAGTAAAGCAGAAGTAAAGAAAAAACAGAACAAGCAGCAGCTGCCTGGAAGGGGAATAAGGAAATCACGGATTCCTTATTCCCTAGTAAAGGCGGGTCTATATAGACTCATCGCGATGTCATGAAAACATCACAAATATCGCTAAAATGAGCGCATGAAAGAAAACCTCAACGCTGTAGAGAAAAAATTACGCCCACTACCACGCTGGATATTCATGTCCCGATGGTTGCAGGCACCTCTGTACATTGGATTAATTGTTGCCCAGGGTGTCTATGTATGGCAGTTCTGGTTGGAGTTAGTCCATCTAATTAGCATGATGGCCGATAAGTCCATGACAGAAACAGCATTAATGCTGATCGTCTTGGGCTTAATTGATGTGGTGATGATTTCTAACTTATTGGTGATGGTCATCGTGGGTGGATGGGAAACGTTTGTTTCTCGTTTGGAATTAGAAAATCACCCAGATCAACCCGAATGGTTGTCTCATGTAAATGCTGGGGTGTTAAAGGTAAAGCTCGCAACTGCGATCATCGGAATTTCATCAATCCACTTACTCAAGACTTTCATCAACGCAGCTTCCTATGATGAAAAAACCTTGATGTGGCAAACCTTAATCCACATTACCTTTGTGTTGTCAGCAATTGCGATTGCCTATACGGAAAAGTTGGTGGCTGCTGCCCACAAGCATTAAAAATCAAATGAAGATTTATTTGAAGCTGAAGGTAGCTTAAGCCTGTAAGGCCTTGCGAAGATACTCAGAGACATCGGATTGGCGAAGCATCCACTGCTTATAGTCCGATGGCACTTGGCTAATGAGTTCGCCTTTGTGTTTACCGAAAGGCATGATGGTCGGAATACGCGCTTTCTCAGACATTTCCCATAAAGCATCCAAAGAAGATGGCTTAAGCTTCTCGATGATCTGACCCAAAATCTTTGAGCAGATCCACACATCAGCTAACGCGCTATGCGCATCACGCAGCTGTTCTCTAGCAGTAGCTCTTTCAAAGTAATAGAGCAGGGCGCTTTGCGTATGGCTGTCTAACTCGGGCCAAAGGCTACGAGCAAGAGCAAGAGTACAAATGCGTTTCACATCAGGCTTACCAATAGCCTCCCAGTCAAAATCAACGCTATGACCAATGATGTATTTAGTACCGCCAGGCAATCTAAAAGAGCTGCTGGCGGGACAATTAACCAATTCCTCATCCATGATGTGGTGAGTTGCTAGAGCACCCAAGCTAATGGGTTTTCCTGGGTTATAGCGTTGCACCCAAGGATTACCAACAGCGAGGGGATTGATAGAGGTGACGTCTAAAGAGGCGGCCTCAATAATGACGGCATTGTTCTTGTCGGTTGCTTCTACATCAAAAATAATGGCTTGGGGCATGAGCTTCTTAACCTAAAGGTAATTGATTGGCTATTGTGCCTTGAGTTTGACTTATCTCTGCTAAGGACCATTTTTAATGAAGCTTAAGCTGCCTTCATTTCAAACTTAATCATCTTGCCAAGTGCAGATGCAGCACTTGTTAATGTGAGCAGCGTGAGGCTTGTATCTGATTCATCTAGTAAACGGTTGAGGGCTGCTCGGCTGGTATGCATTTTCTTCGCCATCAAAGTCTTGGTAAGCTTTTGCTTGGTCATTTCTTGTTCAATTTGCCAGGCGATGACTCTTTTAACTGCCACTGCGCTAGAGTGGTCAAAGATTGCTTCCTCTTTTAAGAAGTCATCAAAGCTACTGCCAATGTGTTTTTTCTTCATGAGTACCTCCTTAATTTCTTTGCTCTATCTTTTGCCAGATCTAAATCAGACTTCAAGGTTTTCTGCTGCTTTTTGATAAATCCATGAATCAATACCATTGAGCCTCCATTTAGAACAAACAGAACTCTGGCGATGCTCTTGCTGAGATTTACTCGAACCTCCCAAATATCACCATCAAGATGTTTTACTAAGGGCATCCCTAATGGCCACCCAAATTGAACAGTCTTGATGTCTTCCCCAATTCGTTTCTTATCAAAAGCACTCAAGGACTTAAGCCACCCCCTAACTGGTTCATTTCCTTGTTCTGTTGAATAAAAATTAACTTCTAGGATGGGATTTCTCATCCAAGTAGCGTACCAATTATGGTACATATCTTACATCATCTTTTACTGAAAGGATTGTAGGAAAGTACGTAATTTAGAAAAATAAGAGCTTGCTTATATTTAGGGTGTCTAACAAAAAGATACTGACTAATTCAAATCATTTAACTTTTAGCTGAGGGGGCTAGCCATGTCGCATTCCTACAGCTAAATAATCCCTAACTTCTGTAATTCCGACCTCGAAACCTCTACGCTGAATCTTTCTGACTACCGGGGGATTAGGAATGCACCTAGCTATTGAATGTAGGCATAAGCAACTACGATTGTTTAGGTTGGTAATGGATTCCCGGGTTGTCCTAGTTTTGCTGATTATTTGGATGATTTGGGGAATCTTCAGGGTCTTAAAGATCCTGTAATTGGGCTAAATCTAGCTTGGGGAAGGTGGACGAGCCCGACCCCCGGCACTGACAGAATTGGGTTTGGCTGCTTCGTTCCCGACCTGACCAGGTTATCCAAACCGCCATGCGGGGAGGCCCGTCCAATTCCATTTTAGCTTGTTAGAATGTAATACATGACAGCATTGGCTTTAGCCCGTTCGTGGCGCCCTAAAACTTTCTCCCAATTGGTAGGACAAGACCATGTGGTTAAGGCGTTAACCCATGCCTTAGACCAGGGTCGACTACACCACGCTTGGCTCTTTACAGGCACTCGCGGGGTCGGAAAGACCACTATTGCCCGAATTATGGCCAAAGCCCTCAATTGCACCGGGGAAGATGGCCAAGGTCGCATGACCTCAGAACCCTGCGGAAAATGCCCAGCCTGCCTAGAAATCGATGCCGGTCGCTTTGTTGACTATATAGAGATGGATGCTGCGAGTAATCGCGGGGTAGACGATATTGCCGCTCTATTAGAGAAGGCAGCCTACGCTCCCAGTAATGCGCGTTACAAGGTCTACATGATTGACGAGGTGCATATGCTCACCAATCATGCCTTTAATGCCATGCTCAAAACGCTCGAAGAGCCGCCTGAACATGTGAAGTTCATACTTGCGACTACTGATCCGCAAAAGATTCCGGTAACGATTCTGTCCCGCTGCTTACAGTTCAATCTCAAGCAAATGCCAGTACCCCTCATCGTTGAGCATTTAGAAAAAGTTCTCGCCGCAGAAAATGTTGATTGCGAAACCAATGCACTGCGTGTTTTAGCTAAAGCAGCACAAGGCTCCATGCGTGACGCCTTATCACTCACGGATCAAGCCATTGCATATGCTGCTGGCAAAGTATCTGAAGAAGCAGTGCGCGGAATGCTCGGCACATTGGATGATGCTTATCTCATTCGCATTCTGGATGCCTTGATTGCAAAAGATGGTGCAACATTGCTAGCTATCTCTAATGAGATGGGTGAGCGCAGTATGTCTTTCTCATTAGCACTTGCTGATCTATCCAGCCTCATTCAGAAAATCGCCGCTGCACAAATTGTTCCAGAATCTGTTTTAGAAGATTGGCCTGAAGCTGCAGAAATTCGTCGCTTAGCTAGTGCGCTTACAAAAGAAGAGGCGCAACTCTTCTACCAAATCAGTATCACCAGCCGTCCAGATTTATCACTCGCACCTGATGAACAAACTGGCTTTGCTATGACGCTTCTACGTATGCTGGCCTTTCGTCCCGGAAATGAAACTCCAGGCAGAGCGGGTAACTCCTCGCCGCCAGTAGCTTCCGCAACATCGGCCCCAAGACAAGCTTCACCCGCAAATCAAACTGCTGCTCCTGCAAGATCAGTGCCTGCAGCATCTGCTCCAGCGCCTATGGCTAGTAAGCCAGCTGTTTCAGCGTCTCCAGCTCCTGTACCAGCGGCCACTGCATCTGCAGCCAATCGTCCAGACTGGCATGCCTTGATGCGTCAGTTGCCGGTTAAAGGTTTGGTTCAGCAGTTAGCATTTCAGACAGAGTTGCAAGATTGGGAAGATTCACCAGCAGGCGTGCGCGCCACCGTCGTGACGCCAATGCCGCAACTAGCTTCAGAAGCTTCTGTTGGACGTTTGGCAGATGCCTTATCAGCGCACTTTGGTAAACCGATCAAAGTGTTAATCGAGAAGGGTGAAGTTGAAGGCAAGACAGTAGCTAAAGTCGATGCGCAGATTCATCAAGAGAAAAGACAAAACGCAGAGCAGATGATTGCTCAAGATCCATTTATTCAGCAATTAGAAAAAGAGTTTGGAGCCAAAGTAGTGGGTGGTTCTGTTAAACCTCTTTAATTGTCAGATTTAACAATAGTAGATACAAGGAAATAAAGCGATGATGAAAGGTGGCCTTGCTGGTTTGATGAAACAAGCCCAGCAGATGCAAGAGAAGATGAAGGTAGCGCAAGAGCAATTGGCTGCGCTAGAAGTCACTGGCCAAGCTGCCGGTGGTTTAGTTAAAGTCACCATCTCTGGCAAACACGAAATGAAACGTGTACAGATCGATCCAGGCGCAATGGATGATCGCGAAATGCTGGAAGACTTATTAGTTACTGCCTATACAGAAGCATTCAAACAAGTAGAAGCTGCTAGCTCACAAGTGATGTCTGGTGCTACTGCAGGTATGCCAATGCCTCCTGGCTTTAAGTTGCCGTTTTAATCATTAATAAAAAACTGTTCATTTAATGGCACGTCAAGAAGCTCCGCAAGATGCTCTCGGTCGTTTGATTGAGGCATTGCGGGTATTGCCTGGAGTGGGGCCAAAGTCAGCGCAACGCATGGCTTTCTATCTACTACAGCATGATCGCAATGGCGCAGCTGTATTGGCCCAATCATTAGGTGAGGCGGTTGAGACTGTAGGGCACTGCGCCCGTTGCAATACCTTCTCCGAAACCCAAATTTGCGCAACTTGTAATGATGATCGTCGAGATCCATCTTTACTGTGCATTGTGGAAACACCAGCTGACCAAGTGATGGTCGAGCAGACTCTCAGCTTTAAAGGTAATTACTTTGTATTAATGGGCCGCATCTCACCACTCGATGGCATGGGCCCCAATGAAATCCATTTCGATCGATTACTCAATCGCATTGAAGCTCCAGATACTGGAGTGCCAGTCAGAGAAGTTGTTCTGGCAACGAATTTCACCAGTGAAGGTGAGGCAACAGCCCATTACATTGGTGAAGTACTCAAATCCAAAGGTATCAAAGTCACCAGAATCGCCAGAGGTATTCCGGTAGGTGGTGAACTTGAGTATGTGGATGCAGGCACATTAGCTAGAGCGCTGATGGATCGCCGTACCGTTGGCTAAGCGTCACTAAATCGACATAAATTCTAGGTAAATTTCCTCTTTTTGAGGATAATTTGGCCTGCACCCCTGTTGAGCTTCAATCTCACGCCGTGCCTAACCGAGTTCTCTTGTTTTTATTCCGGTAGATCTGGCCATAAGCTATTTTTAGTCATTCATTGGTCATTGACGCTAAGTACTGTGAAATTGTGAATGACCCACAAATTCTATTTTCTCCTGTTGAGTTTGTTTGCTGCTGTATGCAGCACGACTGCGCTTGCTCAAAAGGCTGGATCAGGATCGGATCAAATTGCGAGTTTTGCTTCGCCGATTGAAGGTCTACCGACCGAGGGAAGTCTGTGGGGCTTGCCAGTAAATTTTCATGGTCAAACCACTTACATTAATCAGCGCTATAACAACTTCACTTCATCCTACTCTGGCCAGAATAGCTTGAATGCTGAGAAGTCAATGAGTTACACCTGGTCTGGCACTTTATTCTTTGGTGCGCGTATTGCACCAAATACCGATGTGTATTTCAATCCAGAGGTGATCTCTGGAGTGCCATTCTCTGATCTTTCTGGTTTGGGTGGTTTCTCTAACGGTGAAGCTACCAAAGCCAATGGCGCGCAAGCGAAGTTTTATTCAGCACGTGCCTTTGTGCGTCAAACCATTAATCAAGAGGGCAACAAAGTCGTTCTTGAGAATGAAGCTAATCAAATTACGCAAACAGTGAGTAGTAATCGCGTAGTGCTGACTGGCGGTCAGTTCTCCACACTCGATATCTTTGATGACAGTCGTTATGCCAAAGATCCCCGCATCCAGTTTATGAACTGGGGCAACATGACCTATCTTGCTTATGACTACGCCGCTGATGCGAGAGGTTATAGCTGGGGCTTGGCAGGCGAGTGGTATCTTGGTAATTGGGTGATGCGCGCTTCACGCATGCTCGCTCCTAAATCACCCAATGGTCGCGATCTTGATTGGCAAATCTTCAACACCTATGGCGATCAAGTTGAGATAGAACGTCAACATCGCATAGCCGATCTTCCTGGCAAGGTCAGCGTCCTAGCTTATCGCAACAAAATGATCTTGGCGCGTTTCTCCGATGCCACTAATTACATCGATCAGGATCCGAATGCTCGTCAGGGAACTCAGGCGATTAATAATGTCCGTAACAATATGCAGTACAAAACCGGTATTGGTATCCATGGGGAACAGGCTTTAACTAAGGATCTGGGTATCTATGGTCGCGCCTTTACATCTGATGGTCAGACGGAAACCATGTCGTTCACCGAAGCCGACAACTCTATATCGATTGGCCTAGGAATGAATGGCACTAGCTGGAAACGCCCAAAGGATAGTATTGGTATCTCTGCTATGCAGAACGGTTTATCAAGCTATCGTCGTAGCTACCTTCAGGCGGGTGGCGTTTCTTATTTCATTGGTGACTTCGCAAGCCCAAGTCAGACGATTTCCTATTCACCGGAGCGGATCGGTGAGGTCTATTACAACGCCACCGTGATCAAGAACGTTCTAGCTGGTGTGAACTTCCAGCACATCATTAATCCCGCCTACAACGCTGCTCGGGGGCCGGTGAACATCCTATCCTTCAGAGTTCATGCTGAATTCTAGGAATTTCACGTAGTATTGATTTAATTATTGTCTTTAGAATCAATAAGATAAGAATTCAGAATTCATGGACATTTGCTTCTAGCCCCCTATAATCTCGAAAACCCCCTTGTAATGTAGGGAAATCTATATTCAGGGCTATAAAAACAGCATTAGTAGAGATTTAGAGGCAGCCGATTTGATTTACGGCAAGATTAAAACTAGCGAATCCATTGTGGCAAAAGCAAAACCCTCAAAGTGGCTTGCTTGTGTTTTTGCCCCCCTGTTTTCTGTGACTTCTGTTTTTGCGCAAACATCACCCGCTAATTCAGCAATCCCAGCTAGTGTGACTGTGCAGACAAATGATTCCAAAGAGGTTTTATCTACACCTCCGGTAGTCAGTAATGACACTAGCAATTCAAGCGCTCCGAATGCTTCTCAGGCCGCATCCTTATTTGCGCCGGTAACGCAAAGTAATACGCCGAAGATTTATACAAAGGGCGCACCATCAGGTCCAGCAGAAATGGATTTGCGTCAGCTCTGGAACGAGCTTAAATTAAATAATCCGCAATTGTCTTCTTTGCGTGAATCCTATTTATCCGCAAAGGCAACCGTTCCGCAGATTAATGCTCCAGCAAACCCTCAAGTGGGCTTAGTGTGGTCAGGCATGCCAGCGAATTCACCGTTTGCCTTGGGTGGGGCTAATGCTCCTTCCCCGCAATACCCTAATGGCATCAGTAGCAATAACTCTATTTCTGTAGCGCAGCCGTTTCAGTTTCCGGGTAAGAAGAGTTTGGCATCGGATATTGCTAATACCAATGCCGAGGCACTCTTAGCGCAAAGCGAATCCACTTACTTGCAGTTGGGTGCTCAACTATCGACCCTGTATTACACCGCCTTAGCATCCCAAAAGCAGCTGCAGGTTCTGAAGGAATCTGTAATGCGTTTAGAAATGATTAAGAACGTGGCTAAAGCGCGCTACTCGAATAACGCCTCTGCTTATGTTGAGTATCTCAACGCGCAAGTAGCGCAGAGCGCGGCGCAAGCAGATCAATTTAATGTAGAGCGGCAGCTATCCGTTTCACTCAATAACATTAATACACTGGTGGGTCGCCACTCGAGAGAGAAGCTCGTGCTACGTGGCGACGTGCGTCGTGCAATGAACAGCGTTCCAACCTTACTAGAGTTGGAAGACTATGCCGAAACCAGTCATCCTTCATTAAAGAGTTCGGCTTTACAGCTGGAGGCTGCACGTAAAGGCGTGGATCTAGCAAAGAAAGCCTACTTGCCAGACTTTCAGGTCATTGGCTCATCCTTTACGCCACGTGGACCATTCTCTGCTAACAATGGTGCGATGTACTACCAGTTTGAATTGGATCTGATAATTCCGCTGTATTTCTTTACCAAGGAAAAGTATGGGGTAGAGCAGGCACAGCGTAACCAAGCAGCAGCGGAGGCTGGCAATATCTCTAATCGTCAGCAGATTGTCTTGGCGGTCAATAGTGCTTATGCCACATACCAACAAGCCAAGAGCCAAGCGCAATTTCTGAAAGAACGCCAAGTTCCACAAGCAGATGCTGCTTATAAGGTGGGTCTTACTCAGTATTCAAATAATGGTCAGGGATTTAACGATTTGCTGACAGCACAAACGCAATTGCGCAGCCTCGAAGTTCAATTGGCCTTAGCGGAGAGTAATCTACTCCAAGCGCAAGCAGTATTGCTGGTTACCTCTGGCAAAGAACCTTTTTAAGGAGCGGTATTGAAAGACAAAATTCTTTCTGTTCTAAAACAACTTGGTGATAAAGCAAAACCTATCGCTGATAAGGCATTGCATTTTGGCGGCCATAGATTGTATGTGGCTATTGCTAGTGTTGCTGCGCTGTACTGGAAGCTTAGCCCTCAAAATCGCTACCGCATCCGCTTAGCTGCCTTTGCTTTCGCCATTTTGTCGATGGGTATTGTTTTAGGGCGGATTACCAACGTCAATCGCAATGTCAAGATCGAGGCTTCCGATAAGGCTCTCAAGATAGAGAAGAGCGGTGTCTTGGAGTTAAGACTTCCGGGTGTCAAACTGAACCCAGAAATCTATATCTTCCAAACAGCAGAAAAAGTACAGGTACCAGTAGATATCAAAGTGCCAGGCCGCTTAGCGTTTAACGCCGAAAAGTCTAAGGTGCTATCTGCGCGTGCTCCAGGACGAGTAGAACGTATTTATGCTTTTGATGGCGCCGAGGTCAATATCGGCTCTCCAATAGTAGAGCTCTATAGCCCAGAATTTGTTTCAGCCCAGCAAGAATACTTACTCTCTTCAAAAACAGCCCAGGTATTGGAGTCCAGTAAAACCATGGGTGACTTGCTTGGCGATGCTCGCATTACTCAACAAGCGGCCGCAAATCGCATGCGTAATCTCGGCGCTGGCGATGGTGATATCAAGACTATTGAAACTACTGGTAAAACTCAAAGTAACTTAGTGATGAGATCACCCCTCAAGGGTGTAGTGGTTAAGCGGAATGTGGAGCCAGGGTCTGCTTTGAACTCTGGTGATGTGATTGCCACCTTGGCAGATCCAAAACAACTGTGGTTCCTGGGTAATGTATTTGAACAAGACTTACGCTTGATTAAACCGGGTCAGAAGTTAGTTTTGCAGGTTGAGGCCTATCCGGATAAAGAGTTTGTAGTTTATGCAAACTATGTTGCTCCAACAATAGATCCACAAACTCGAGCTTTATTAATACGTGCCGATATAGATAATCATGATGATCTTTTGCGTCCTGATATGTACGCCTCTGCCAAGCTGACTACTGCTATGGCGGATGCCATCGTTGTGCCTCAAACAGCAGTGGTACGCATACGCGAGATGCGTTACGTGATTATTAAGGCGGGAGACGAGATCTATCGTCGTATTCCTGTCAAAGGTTACGATTTAAACAGCAAGGCCTTTGCTATTACCGATGGCATTCAGCCTGGCTCTCGCATCCTGGCAGAGGGTTCAGTACTACTCAATGATCGATTTGCCAAGCAGGAAGATTAAGTGAGCGCCTTTACTTCCTTCATTCGGGGTGTACTTGAAAAACGCGTGCTTGTCATCGTTGGTTCAATTGTGCTGCTCGGTTTGGGGATGTATAGCCTCTCTAAGTTGCCGATTCAGCCTTACCCTGGGGTAGCGCCATTAACGATTCAGGCGATTTCTCAATGGCCTGGTCGAAGTACGACTGAGGTAGAGCAGCAGGTCACGATTCCGGTTGAGAATGCCTTGGCAGGTATTCCTGGTCTGCAGGCTTTCCGTTCCGTATCCTTATTTGGATTATCTGTTGTGACTTTGAAATTCAATGACACAACGGATCCATTTCAAGCGCGTCAACGTTTTATTACCAGCCTGTCTAATGTGAATTTTCCGGATGGAGTCACTTCCAGCGTCAGTCCAGATTCTGATGCGACTGGTGAGATCATGCGTTATGAGGTGAAGTCGGATTACGCCTCGTCGACTGATCTAAAGACATTGCAGAACTACGAGATTTATAAAGAGCTTAAGCAAACGCCTGGGGTTGCAGATGTTTCTTCATTTGGCGGCAAGGTTCGCCAATATCAAGTGATTGTTAGCCCAGAAAGCCTGCAAGCAAAGGGCGTCACTGTTAATGAATTAATTACCGCCTTAACTAATGCGAATAGCAATACTGGTGGCGGACTATTACCCAGTGGAGAGCAGCAGTTTGTAGTTCGTGGGGTAGGGCTTTTAAAAAGTATTGATGATATTAAGCGCGTTGTTGTTTCAACTCACAATGGCGTACCAATTCGCATTGGTGATGTTGCTAGTGTTGTGATTGGCAACGCACCACGTTTGGGTATGTTCCAGTTTAATGACAATCCAGACTCTGTTGAAGGTATTGTCTACTTACGTCGTGGCGAGAATGCCACCGAAGTCCTGGCGCGTGTTCGCAATACTGTTGAGAATATTAATAAGCAAATACTGCCGCCAGGAATTGAAGTAAAGCCTTTTTACGATCGTCAAGTTTTGCTAGATATCACGATTGGCACAGTAAAGCACACGCTGTTCTTTGGCATCTCATTAGTGCTTGCAGTACTGTTTTTCTTCTTAGGTAATTTGCGTGCAGCAGCTGTAGTGGCTGCAGTCATTCCATTGGCGCTTTGCGTATCGTTTATTCAGATGCATTTATGGAGTGTTCCAGCAAACCTGATTTCTTTAGGTGCGATTGACTTCGGTGTCATTGTTGACTCTGCGGTCATCCTGACGGAGAACGTGATGCGCCACCTAGAGGAGGGTGGCAAGCGCCTCAATCAAAGCATCATCCTGGCAACAAGCGAAGTACAGCGCGCCATGATTTATTCCACTGGCATCATTATTGTTGCCTACTCCCCATTGTTCTTTATGGGCGGAGTAGAGGGCATCATCTTTAAGCCAATGGCCTTCACCATGGGCTTTGCCTTGATCGCGGCAATGATCTTAAGTCTGACATTCTTGCCAGCCATGATCTCTTTGGTCTTCGGCGAGAACTTGCATCACAAACCGCCTAGATTTATCACCAAGCTCTTGGATGGCTATAAGCCTTTACTCAGAAGATGGATGGACCGTCCTTTGACCGTTGTCTCGGTTGCGGTATTTGTATTGGGTTTAACCTTATTAAGCGTGACGCGCCTGGGTACAGCATTCTTACCAACCCTAGAAGAGAACAATATTTGGCTGCGAGTCACTCTGCCTAATACGGTGGATTTAGATTACTCGGTTAAGGTGGCTAATCAGTTGCGTGAGACTTTCTTAAAGCAGCCAGAAATTGAAAAAGTGGCAGCCCAGATTGGTCGTCCAGATGATGGCACAGACTCTACTGGTGTATTTAATCAAGAATATGGACTCTATCTCAAGAGTCCAGACAAGATGCCAAGTGGCTCCGGTAAAAAGGAGTTGATTGCCAACCTGGAGATTGAGCTAAAGAAGATTCCAGGAATTACCTATAGCTTCTCGCAATACATTCAAGATAACGTGAATGAGGCTTTATCAGGAGTGAAGGGTGAGAACTCAATCAAAATTTACGGCACTGATCTTGAGGTTCTGGATCAAAAGGCCCAGGAAGTCATCTTCCAGCTCAAAAAAGTCCGTGGTGTAGCAGATGAAGGCATTTTGAAAGAGCTAGGCCAGCCCACTTTAAATATTCAGATTGATCGAGAGCGAGCTGCTCGCTATGGCATCAATGTGAATGATATTCAGACGCTGGTTAGCAATGCTATTGGTGGTGCTGCGGTCACCAACTTGCTAGAGGATGAGAAAACTTTTGGTGTTGCGATTCGTTTAAGTGAAGGTAGTCGTAACGATGTGGCTGATATTGGTCGCTTGTTGGTGGATTCGCCGAGTGGTGCGGCCATTCCCTTGTCGATGGTTGCTACTGTCCAATTGTCTGATGGACCATTTTTTATCTATCGTGAGGCTGGTAAGCGCTACATTGCCATTAAGTTCAGCGTACGTAACCGTGACCTAGGTAGCGCTGTTGAGGATGCTCAATTCTTAGTTGAGAAAAATATCACCTTGCCACCAAACTACTCTATAAGCTGGGATGGTCAATTCAATCAGATGAAGCAAGCGCAGAAGAAACTGATGCTGATCGTACCTTTAGCATTGGTTGGCATTTTCTTATTACTTGTTAGTGCTTTTGGTAATTTCCGCGATGCGGTCATTGTGATGATTAACGTACCGTTTGCAGCTATCGGCGGTGTCATCGCATTGCATCTCGCGGGGGAGACTTTGAGTATTTCCGCCTTCTTTGGCTTCTTGTCTTTATTTGGTATTGCAATTCAGGATGGGGTGATCTTGATCTCCTTTATCAATAAGACGGCAGCGACTGAACATCGTGCGATGAAGGATGCCATGGTGGAGGGTGCTTCCTTACGCGTTCGCCCGGTACTGATGACTGCGGCACTTTCTGGTCTCGGGCTACTGCCAGCCGCCTTATCCCATTCGATTGGCTCCGAGGCTCAACGCCCCTTAGCCCTGGTCATTGTGGGGGGTATGGTGACGACAACTATTTTGACCCTCTTGGTATTACCAGTAATATATGGGTGGTTCAGAGGTCGAGCGTTGACCCAGATGGCAAAGGCCTAAGGCTATATAGAAAGCAGTGAAATTCATGAGTGAAAATACAAAACAGCCACACATTCTGATTTCGAATGATGATGGCTATCTTGCTCCTGGTCTTTTGGCTCTAGTCAACGCCATTCGCCCATTGGGGCGGGTCACTGTAATTGCTCCCGAGCAAAATCATAGTGGCGCATCAAACTCTTTAACACTCTCACGACCACTATCGATTCATCGCGTAGCTGGTGGTGAGCGAGACGGCTTTTTATTCATTAATGGCACCCCAACTGATTGCGTTCATATCGCGATGACTGGGTTCTTAGATGAAAAACCAGACCTCGTAGTTTCTGGGATTAATCAAGGCGAGAACATGGGTGAAGATACTTTGTACTCAGGCACTGTAGCTGCCGCAATTGAAGGCGTCATGTTTGGTGTTCCTGGTATTGCATTCTCACAAATTGATAAGGGCTGGAATCGCATTGAAGATGCTGCAAAAGCTGCGCACGATATCGTCGCGCAAATGCTGGCGTCTAAGATGGCGCACAGTGAAGGCCCTGCAACTTTGCTGAACGTGAACATCCCAAATCGTCCTTATGCTGATTTATATCGTTGGCGTGTCACTCGCTTGGGTAATCGCCATCACTCACAACCAGTGGTTATGCAAAAAAGTCCACGTGGTGATGACATTTATTGGATCGGTGCTGCCGGACATGCAAAAGATAGTTCTGAGGGCACTGACTTTCATGCAATTGATGAGGGTTGCATCTCGATCACGCCAATGCAATTGGATTTAACGCATCATGCCCGTTTGGCTGCCATGCGAGCTAACGGCTGGACTCGCGGTTGAGGTCATCGGCAGAACGTAATGCCGGTCATCGGCAAGCGCTAGCTGCGAAGGTCCTCGCTGCAGGGGTCAAACACGGCAAAACCTTGGAAGCGATTGCTACGGTTCCTCGCCATGCATTTATGGATGCAGGGATGCATCCCCAGGCCTATGAAGATACTGCTTTGCCCATCGGTCACTCACAGACGATTTCGAAGCCGTCGGTAGTTGCTCGCATGATTGAGCTTTTACATAAGCCAAAACAACAGTTGGGCAAAGTATTAGAAATCGGTACTGGTTGTGGATATCAAGCAGCGGTACTCAGTTTGCTATCTGATGAAGTCTATTCAATTGAGCGCATTCGTCCTTTGCACGATATGGCCAGAGAGAAGCTGCGCCCATTTCGGATTAAAAACCTGCGCCTCATTTATGGGGATGGGATCTTAGGTCTACCCCAGGCTGCCCCTTTTGACGGAATTATCCTGGCTGCAGCTGGATTAGGTATTCCTGACGCCTTATTGGACCAATTGGCTATTGGCGGCCGCCTTGTGGCCCCGGTTGCCAAGAATGAGAAAGAACAGCAATTGATTATGGTTGAGCGGATGAGCTCCCAGCGCTATCAAAGAACGGTTCTGGACGAGGTCTTTTTTGTCCCCTTACAATCAGGGGTAGTATGAAAATTCCTATGAAAATGCTATCTAAATATCTCTTATTGCTTCTTGCAATGACTTCTTTGCTGCTCAATGTGGGTTGCTCAACCACCCCTAGGGCTAAGCCGGCGAATGTTGTTGATCGAAGTGGTGGTGGAAATGAACCAGCTCCACCTGGCTACTATCGCGTTAAGCGTGGCGACACCTTAGCCCGCATTGCTTTAGATAATGGGCAGTCCCCACGTGATTTAGCGCAGTGGAATAACTTATCTAATCCCAACTTAATTGAGGTGGGCGATCTTATTTTGGTTAAGCCTCCAGCTAATAGCAGAATGACTGTTAAGCCAATTCCGAAAACGGCTAGTGATGCCCCAAAAGCGGATGCACCAAAGGTCGATGCTGCCAAAGAAGCTCCCAAAGAAGTCGTTGCAGAGCCAGGCATTCGTTTGTCATGGCCAGCTAAGGGCAAAGTCACTGAAGAGTTCAGTGAAAAAACCAAAGGGATTGATATTGCTGGTAAGTTAGGTGAGCCGATTACCGCAGCATCAGACGGTAAGGTGGTCTATGCAGGCAATAGCTTGCGTGGTTATGGCAACTTGGTCATCATCAAACACGACAACACCTATCTCACAGCCTACGCCCATAATCGAACACTCTCAGTAAAAGAAGGTGATCCGGTGAAGAAGGGTCAGAAGATTGCCGAGATGGGTGATACCGATACGAATTCAGTAAAACTCCACTTTGAATTACGTGTGAATGGCAAGCCAGTAAACCCAACGCCATACTTGCAGTAATTGCTCGTGATCAATTGCTAGTAATTTAAGTATGGCAACGGTTCTCGTCTTCGATATTGAAACCATTCCTGATGTAGCAGGATTGCGTCGCCTCAATGACTATCCCGATACCTTATCTGACAGTGAAGTTGCAGCTAAAGCAATGGCAGAGCGGGCCGAGAAAACTGGTAGTGAGTTTCTGCCGCTGTATCTGCAGCGTATCTGCGCGATCTCCTGCGTCATCCGTAGAACCACCAAGGATGGCTCACCCCAAATTAAGGTCGGCACACTAGGCAATGCGCAAGATGATGAGAAGGTATTGATTCAGACCTTCTTTGAGCTTGTTGAAAAATACACTCCTCAGTTAGTGTCTTGGAATGGCAGTGGTTTTGACCTGCCAGTTTTGCACTACCGCGCATTAGCAAATCATGTACAAGCTCCTCGCTATTGGGAGATGGGAGAGAGCCAAGAAAACGATAGCCGTGAATTTAAGTGGAACAACTACATCAGTCGTTATCACATGCGCCATCTCGACTTGATGGATCTCTTGGCTAAATTTAATGGTCGTGCCAATGCGCCTTTAGATGGATTAGCAAAACTTTGTGGTTTTCCAGGCAAGATGGGCATGGATGGCAGTCAAGTATGGCCGGCCTATCAAGAAGGCAGGATTGACGAGATTCGCCGCTATTGTGAAACCGATGTGGTGAACACCTATCTGATGTACTGCCGCTTTCAGTTGATGCGTGGCGGCTTCTCATTAGAAGAGTACAAAGAAGAAATCACTTTCGTTAAAGCCTATTTAGAAAAAGAATCTAAAGAGCCACATGGTGAGCAGTGGCAGGAGTATCTCTTGGATTTCGCCCCCGATGCGTAGAGGTGAAAAGCCAGTCCACATCGTTGTGACTGAGCCCGTACGAGTTGACTCCCTTGATCTAGATGCCCAAGGCATTGCGCGCTTAGCGCCCAATGAGGAAGAGCTCAATCAAGGTCAAAGTGGCAAGGTCATTTTTATTCAGGGGGCACTGCCAACTGAGCTTGTCACTTATGTCATCACGCGTGACAAAGTCCGCTTTAGTAAAGCCAAAGTACTCGATATCCTCAAGCCTGCTGTATTTAGAGCGGAACCTAAATGTAAAGCCTTTGGTGTTTGCGGTGGTTGCACGATGCAGCACTTGGATATCAGGGCGCAGGTTGCCATGAAGCAGCGCGTGCTTGAGGATGATCTCAAGCACATAGCTAAAGTAGCCCCTGAAGAAATTCTTCGACCCATGGGTGGGCCTGCCTGGGAGTACCGTCATCGCGCGCGCTTAAGTGCGGTTAATCGCTCTATCAAAAAAGGCACCGTGCTGATTGGATTTCATGAGGGTAAGAGTGGCTATGTTGCTGACATGACTGCTTGTGAGATTTTGCCTAAGCATGTATCTGATTTATTGCCCGAGATGCGTAAATTGGTAATGGCTCTTTCCATTGTCGATCGTATGCCACAAATCGAGATTGCTGTAGGTGAGCCTGAAGATCCCAATTCAGAAGACCCTAAAAAGTTAAAGCCAGTCACTGCATTGGTATTCAGGAATCTTCTGCCACTAACGCCTGCAGATGAACAGTTGCTCAGAGATTTTGCAGATGCGCATCAAGTCTGGATATGGCTACAACCCAAGGGTATAGAAACGGTTGCGCCGTTCTATCCTTTAACGGGCAAGCTTTGCTACCGTCTGCCTGAGTTTGAAATCGAGATGCCATTTAAGCCAGCGGATTTCACGCAGGTGAATCATATGATGAACCGGGCTTTGGTCAGTAGGGCGATTCGCTTGCTGGAAGTGAAGTCAAGTGATTGTGTGCTCGACTTATTCTGTGGCATTGGTAATTTCACATTACCGCTGGCAAGAAGGGCAAGCAAAGTTCTAGGTATTGAGGGTTTAGAAAGTCTCACAACTAGGGCTAAGGCTAACGCTGAGCATAATCAGCTCGCAGATAAAGTCAGTTTCATGCAAAGCAATTTATTCGAAGTGAGCACGGAAACGATCGCTTCATGGGGCAAAGCTGAGCGCTGGCTAATGGATCCCCCGCGTGAGGGCGCTATGGAGATTTGCCAGGCCCTAGCTCAACTCCATGAGCAAGGCAGTGATCTGCCGCCGCAACGCATTGTGTATGTCTCCTGTAATCCCAAGACCTTAGCTAGAGATACGGACATTCTCTGTCATCAGGCAGGCTATGTTCTCAAGAGTGCGGGCATCGTTAATATGTTTCCCCATACCTCCCATGTAGAGTCAATGGCAGTGTTTGAAAGATCCCAGTAATTCAATGATTTAAAAGATTGGCAAATCAACATATTGAAGCAAAGAAAAAGGCACCCGCAGGTGCCTTTTTTATTAAAACTAATTTCTTAGTCTCTGTCGCCGCCCATAATGCCCAATAGTGCGAGCAAGTTGGTGAAGACGTTGTATACGTCAAGGTAGATAGCTAAAGTAGCCATCACGTAGTTAGTTTCACCACCGTTGATGATGCGCTGAACATCAACCAAGATAAAGGCAGAGAAGATTCCGATGGCTAAGACCATCACAGTCAACATCAAGGCTGGTAACTGCAACCAGATATTGGCTAATGAGGCTACGATCAAGAGCAGTACACCTACCATCAACCATTTACCCATGCCAGAGAAGTCGCTTTTGCTCACGGTAGCAATGGAGGCCATTACGGCAAAAATCGCCGCAGTGCCGCCAAAGGCCAGCATGATCAAAGTAGCGCCATTGCTGTAGCTATTGAGTGTGTAACCCACTAGACCGGACATCATGATGCCCATAAAGAAGGTGAAACCTAGTAGGAGCAGAACACCTAAGCCGCTGTCCTTATTTTTCTGAATAGCCCAGAAAAAACCAAAAGCGATTGCCATGAAGACGATGAAACCCATGAAAGGGTTGCTCGCCATAAAGTTGAGTCCAAAAGCAACGCCAAGCCATGCGCCAATGACGGTAGGAACCATTGAGAGCGCCAATAGGGCGTAGGTATTGCGCAGAACGCGGTTGCGTATCTGTGGTGTGCTGATCGAGCTTGTTTGCCCAAAGCCGTAAGAGTTGAGATCACTCATATTGACTCCTTTTTGATAGTAAATACACGAGCCCACAAGGGGCTGTTGACAGTAAGTATAGACAAAATGGGGTAATTTCAAGCCCCCCATGAAAGAGACTACAAATCAAAGGGTTATGCCCTGTAAATTCAAGGGCTTAGCAAGGCTAGGATCAGGGTAAATACGGTCAGCCGATGTATAATTCGGGGGTCGCTGAATTCCTGGCGCCTTGTAGGAATTGGGGAGAGGCTTCTCTCTGGGTCCAAATTGGCAGTAATTCAGCAAAATCTTTGAAATCACTATTGGAGTTTTACATGGCTATTGAACGCACCCTTTCTATTATCAAACCTGATGCTGTTGCAAAAAACGTGATCGGTAAGATCTACGACCGTTTCGAATCTGCTGGTTTGAAGATTGTTGCGTCCAGAATGGCGCATTTGTCACAAGCTGAAGCTGAGCAGTTCTACGCTGTGCACGCTGCACGTCCTTTCTTTAAGGATTTGGTGAGCTTCATGATTTCTGGTCCTGTCATGATTCAGGTATTGGAAGGCGAAGGCGCGATTGCTAAGAACCGCGACTTGATGGGTGCTACTGATCCTAAGAAGGCCGACAAAGGCACTATCCGTGCTGATTTTGCTGACAGCATTGATGCAAACGCTGTTCATGGCTCTGATGCTCCTGAAACTGCTGCTGTCGAAGTTGCATTCTTCTTCGCTGGCATGAACGTTTTCAATCGTTAATTCACGATTGCTAACGAACAACCTATTTAATACATAAGTAGGCGCATTGACCTCCCCGCGCGTAAATCTCTTAGATTTTGACGCTGACCAAATGGCAGCGTATGTCGCGGGGTTGAATGAAAAGCCCTTTAGGGCCAAGCAGCTCATGCAGTGGATACACCAGCGTGGTGTTTCTGACATCAATGACATGAGTGACTTAGCAAAAAGCTTTAGAGCAACCCTGCTCGATAAAGCAGAAGTCCTTTCTCTCCCAGTAATTAAAGATGAGCATGCAGCAGACGGCACCCGCAAGTGGTTGCTGGACGTTGGTGCTGGTAATGCTGTGGAGTCTGTATTTATTCCTGAGGATGATCGTGGCACCTTGTGCATTTCATCTCAGGCTGGTTGTGCGGTTAATTGCCGCTTTTGCTCAACAGGGCATCAAGGCTTCTCCCGCAATCTCACCGCCGGCGAAATCATTGGTCAACTCTGGTTTGCTGAACATTTACTCCGCACAGATCCGAATGCCGTTCGTCGTATTGAAAAATATCCAACGCCTGGCTGGGAACACACAGGTCGTGTGATTTCCAATGTGGTCTTAATGGGTATGGGTGAGCCATTACTCAACTACGACAACGTTGTCACTGCTTTGCGTTTAATGCTTGATGACAGAGCCTACGGTTTATCGCGTCGCCGTGTGACCGTATCCACTTCTGGCGTTGTGCCGATGATTGATCGCTTGGCACAAGATTGTCCAGTGGCATTGGCAGTGTCGCTACATGCACCGAATGACAAACTGCGCGATCAGCTTGTTCCGCTCAATCAAAAATATCCTTTAAGAGAATTGCTTGCTGCCTGTGAACGGTATTTGCCGTTTGCCCCAAGGGATTTCTTAACCTTTGAATACTGCATGCTCGATGGTGTGAATGACTCGGATATTCAGGCCAAAGAGTTGGTGCGCTTATTGGCAAACATCAAATGCAAGATTAATCTCATTCCATTTAATCCATTCCCAGAATCTGGATTGAAGCGTTCAACTGCTCAACGTGTTCATGCATTCGCCAGCATTTTGTTAGATGCAGGCATGGTAGCTACAGTTCGTAAAACCCGTGGTGATGATATTGCTGCAGCTTGTGGCCAGTTAGCTGGTGATGTAGTTGATCGCACTAGAGTGCGCGAGCGTGCAGTGCATGACAAGCAGATTAATCTCGATCAAGATGGTGATATTGAAAGTCTTGATGATGAAGAAGATGAACAAGAGTATCAGCCTGAGCACTCAGTACAGTGGCTCAAAAGATTAGACGACTGATTTCATCAAACAAGTCCAATGAGTAATTCATCTAATAATCTTCCAAAGCTGCCCTTAGGCCCATCGCCTAAGAGAGCTACACGTCAGGCAAATATTGCCTGGAAAACGAACATCATTACTGTAGGTGGCGATGCGCCAGTACGCGTTCAATCCATGACCAACACCGATACTGCTGATGCGCTTGCTACTGCAATTCAGGTGAAAGAGTTGGCACGTGCCGGCTCAGAGATGGTACGCATTACGGTAGACACACCGGCCGCAGCAGAAGCAGTGCCCTATATTCGTGAGCAGTTGGATAAGATGGATGTCTTGGTGCCATTGATTGGTGACTTCCATTACAACGGCCACACTTTGTTAAATGACTACCCAGAGTGCGCTAAAGCTTTATCTAAGTACCGCATTAATCCCGGCAACGTCGGTAAAGGTGCCAAACGCGACCCGCAATTTGCGCAAATGATCGAAGCTGCTTGTAAATATGACAAGCCAATTCGGATTGGCGTGAACTGGGGCAGCTTAGATCAAGACTTACTAGCCAGCATCATGGATGCCAACGCGGCATTACCGGTTCCCAAAACTGCGCAGGAAGTCATGATTGAGGCATTGATTCAGTCGGCATTGCAGTCAGCTGAAAAAGCTGTGGAGTTCGGCATGAACCCCAATCAAATTTTGTTGTCTTGCAAGGTCAGCAATGTGCAAGATTTAGTGGCCGTGTATCGCGATCTCTCTCGTCGTTCAGATTACCCTTTACATTTAGGTCTCACCGAAGCAGGGATGGGAAGCAAAGGTATTGTGTCTTCAACGGCAGCTATGGGAATCTTGTTGCAAGAGGGTATTGGTGACACGATTCGAGTCTCACTCACTCCTGATCCAGGGGCGCCACGTGAGAATGAAATTATTGTTGCGCAAGAAATATTGCAAACCATGGGATTGCGTAATTTCACGCCGATGGTGATTGCATGTCCTGGTTGCGGAAGAACAACCAGCACCACCTTCCAAGAATTGGCTGCCAATATTCAATCCTATCTGCGTCAGCAAATGCCAGTCTGGAAAAAAACCCATCCTGGTGTTGAGGCAATGAACGTCGCGGTTATGGGTTGTATCGTGAATGGCCCAGGCGAAAGTAAGCACGCTAATATCGGCATCTCATTACCTGGAACTGGAGAGACGCCTGCTGCACCTGTCTTTGTTGATGGCGTCAAAGTAAAGACTCTGCGTGGCGATAACATTGCCCAAGAATTTCAGGTGATTGTGGATGAGTACGTGAATCAGAATTACACCCCTAAGTAAGAGCAAAACCCAGTAAGAATAAAAAACAAGAACAATAAAAAGAACTACAAAGCAAACGTACAACATGACAGACCAGATCAACTCCTCTAAAGCTCAAAAGATCCAAAAAATTAATGGCGTTCGCGGCATGAATGATCTCTTGCCAGCCGATGCTGCGCAGTGGACGCATCTTGAGCATGTTTTACGTGACCTCACTCGCGCCTATGGGTATGAGTTTTTGCGCACACCGATTGTTGAGGCAACTGCAGTGTTTCAGCGTGGCATTGGTGAGGTAACTGATATCGTTGAAAAAGAAATGTATTCCTTTGAGGATCGCCTCAATGGTGAGCAACTCACATTGCGACCAGAAGGTACTGCTGCTGTAGTTCGTTCTGTAGTTGAAAACAATTTGCTGTACGAAGGACCAAAGCGTCTTTGGTATACAGGGCCGATGTTTCGTCATGAGCGCCCACAACGCGGCCGCTATCGCCAGTTTCATCAATTTGGTATTGAGGCGATGGGTTTTGCCGGACCGGATATTGATGCAGAAATTATTTTGATGGGTCAACGTCTGTGGGACGAGCTTGGATTGAAGGGCGTTCGTCTAGAGATCAATTCTTTAGGGCAAGCCCCTGAGCGTGCTGAGCATCGTGCTGCTTTGGTGATGTACTTTGAAAAAAACAAAGAACAGCTTGATGAAGATTCACAGCGTCGCTTACTCACTAATCCCTTACGCATCTTGGATTCTAAGAATCCAGCAATGCAAGATTTGATTGAGGGTGCTCCGAAATTATTGGATTTCTTGGGTGAAGAGTCACTGAAGCATTTCGAGGCGGTTCAGGCTTTGCTCAGGGCAAATAACATTCCTTGCAAGATCAATCCTCGCTTAGTGCGTGGCTTGGATTACTACAACCTGACTGTTTTTGAGTGGATCACCGAAGAGTTGGGTGCGCAGGGCACGATTGCTGGCGGTGGTCGTTACGACCCCTTAATTGAGCGCATGGGTGGTAAAGCTACCCCGGCCTGTGGATGGGCAATGGGGATGGAACGTGTCCTTGAACTCATGAAGGTATCTGATTCATTGCCAGAGCCTCAGGCTCAATGCGATGTCTTTATGATTCACCAAGGCGGTGAGACCCTGACATCGGCCATGATTATTGCCGAACGCTTGCGCAATGCCGGTATCGACGTCATCCTCTTTTGCCCTCCAGATGGTCAAACTGCCAGCTTTAAGTCCCAAATGAAGAAAGCGGATGTCAGCGGGGCGGCCTATGCAGTCATTATTGGGCCAGATGAACTGGTTAAGAATGAGGCTCAGCTCAAGGACTTACGAGGTACTGGCGAGCAGAAGGCAGTAGCCCTGGATAGCGTGGTCGAAGCGGTAATTGATGCCATAGTTGGCGCCACCGAATAGAATTAAGACATTAATGATTAATACTGTATTTATTAGCCTGGATTGACATGCCTTTAGACCTAGAAGAACAAGAACAATTAGATCAACTTAAAGCATTTTGGCAAAAGTATCGCAACCTGATTACTGCTGTAATCACCGCTGCCTTATTTGCCTACGCAGCCTATAGTGGATATCAATGGTGGCGCACAAGTCAGGCCGCTTCTGCATCTCAACTTTACGAAACGATGGTGACTGCAATTGGTAAGGGCGATAAAGATCAAACCTTACGTGCCGCTGATGATTTGCAAAAACAGTATTCAGGTACGCCTTATGCGGCAATGTCGAGTTTAGTGGCTGCAAAGATTGCTTCTGATGCTGGCGATTCTGCCAAAGCGACGGAGTATTTGCGCTGGGCTGCCAAGAACTCATCTGACCAGGGCTACTTAGCTTTAGCTAAGTTACGCTTAAGCGCTCAATTAATTGAGCTGGGTACAGAAAAAGATCTTGCTGAAGCCGATGCGATTCTAAAGGATAAGCCTGTCGCAGGCTTTGAGGCATTGTGGCTAGAGCGACGTGGCGACTGGTATTTGGCGCAGAAGAATACCGCTGATGCACGTAAGAGTTATGAAGCTGCATGGAAGCAGTTGAATGATGCAAAAGAATTCCCTGAAGAGGCTCGCCGCCTTTTGAAGGTTAAATTAGACGCCGTCGGAGGAGTTGCTCAGTGATGATGGATTGCAAACGCGTCGCAAAACTAGCAAGTACAGCCCTTGTATTGGGTTCTGTAGCAGTTGCTTTGGTAGCCTGCTCTGGTAGCTCGCGTGTACGCAAACCGGCTGAGCTTGTAACAGTGAGTAACCAGTTTGAATTGGCGCCAGTATGGTCAACCAGTGTTGGCTCATCTGAGCCATTTAACTTTGACCCTGCGGTGGTGGGTGATGCAGTCTATGCAGCATCTCATCGCGGCAATCTTGTCAAAATTGATTTAATGACTGGCAACAAGCTCTGGGAAGTCTCTGTACCTGATCGCCTTTCTATCGGACCTGGGTCTGATGGACGCACTACTGCAGTTGTCACTACTAAAGGTGTTGTCTACGCTTATGACGATACTGGCAAGCCAAGCTGGAATGTCAATGTTGCTAGTGAAGTACTCTCCGAGCCAGTTGTTGCCGGTGGAGTTGTCATCATTCGTACCTTGGATAACCGTTTTATTGGTCTAGATGCCCAGACTGGTGCAAGGAAGTGGACTTATCAACGTCAACAATCAGCCTTATCTTTGCGTGTTGGGTATGGCATGCTCGCAATTGGCAATGAGGTAATCGTGACTGGATTTGCTGGCGGTCGTTTCGGCATGATTGCAATTGCCAATGGCGGTTTAGTTTGGGAGACTCCGGTTTCATTTCCTAAAGGGTTTTCTGAAATTGAACGTCTGAATGACGTGACTTCCAAGCCGAGCATGGTAGGGGAGACTATTTGCGCTGTCTCTTATCAGGGCCGTATTGGTTGCGCTCAGGCACGTACGGGTAATTTATTATGGTTTAAAGATTACTCAAGCTTTACCGGTACAGCACAAAGTCCCGACCTTGTTTTTTCTTCGAATGAAAAATCCTATGTCACTGCATTTGCTGTAAAGGATGGCTCTCAGCTTTGGGAAAACACACAGCTAACTTTTAGAGATGTTGGCGAACCTTTGGCCGTTGGCAAGGTTCTCCTCTTAGGTGATGCACAAGGCTATGTGCATGCACTATCACAAGCGAGTGGTGAAATGCTGGCACGCATTCGTCATGACAGCAGTCCAATCACAGCTGCACCGATTGCGGTGAACGGCCTCATCTTGGTTCAGTCTCAAGGTGGAAAACTAGCGGCGTACAGTCCAAAATGAATCCAGTAATTACTATTGTCGGTCGTCCTAACGTTGGTAAATCGACGCTCTTTAATCGCTTAACGCGTTCACGCGATGCCTTGGTTGCGGACTTCTCGGGTTTAACTCGCGATCGTCACTACGGCAAAGGTCGCATCGGTGAGCGCGCATTTATTTGCGTAGACACCGGTGGTTTTGAGCCAGTAGCGAAAACCGGCATTGTTGCCGAGATGGCTAAGCAAACTAAACAAGCGGTTGCTGAATCTGACATCGTGATTTTCTTGGTGGATGGTCGTTTGGGTATGGCGCCTCAAGACCGCGTGATTGCTGATTTCTTGCGCAAGACTGGTAGACCAGTCATTCTTGCGGTTAACAAAACAGAAGGTATGCAAGCTGGCGTGGTCACGGCAGACTTTCATGAATTAGGTTTAGGTGAGCCATTCCCGATTTCATCTGCTCATGGTGATGGTGTGCGTGGTTTGATTGATGACGCCTTGGATTCTTTAGACGTTCCAGAGCCTGAGCCAGAAGAGCTAGAAAACGATCCTAATCGTCCAATGAAAATTGCGGTAGTGGGTCGTCCTAACGTTGGTAAATCCACTCTGATTAATAAATTGATCGGTGAAGAACGTGTTATTGCATTTGATATGCCAGGCACTACACGTGATGCGATTGAGGTTCCTTTTGAGCGTAACGGTAAGCCATACATCCTGGTGGATACCGCTGGTTTGCGCCGTCGTGGCAAAGTATTTGAAGCGATCGAGAAGTTCTCGGTTGTTAAAACATTGCAAGCGATTGCTGATTGCAATGTCGTGATCTTGATGCTTGATGCTCAGCAAGATATTTCAGAGCAAGATGCGCATATCGCTGGATTTATTGTGGAAGCAGGGCGTGCATTGGTTGTCGCCGTGAATAAGTGGGATGGTTTAGATGCTTACGTTAAAGAGCGTGCACGTTTAGAGATTGCTCAAAAACTGCGCTTCCTCGATTTTGCAAACGTACACCCCATCTCTGCGAAAAAAGGCACTGGCCTTAAAGAGTTATTTAAAGACGTTGATCTTGCCTATGCTGCAGCCATGGCGAAATTACCAACTCCAAAACTCACTCGTATTTTGCAAGAGGCAATTGAGCATCAACAGCCTAAGCGAGTTGGTATGGGTCGTCCAAAATTACGTTATGCCCACCAGGGCGGTATGAATCCTCCAATTGTGGTGATTCATGGAACATCCTTGAGCGGTGTCACTGATAGCTATAAACGTTACTTAGAAGGCCGCTTTAGGGATGTTTTCAAGTTACGCGGCACGCCATTGCGTATTCAGATGAATACCGCCAAAAACCCCTACGTTGATGCGGACAAAGGTAAAAAAGGCAAAAAGAAGTAAAAAGTTAAAAATAGCGGTACAGTTTTGATATGGTTTTAGTTGGGGGCTTGATTTTTCAATATCAGACCCCTTATGTAGGAGGTAGACAGTAGTAGTGTGCAGTAGAGAATTTAATAAAAAAGCAAGACTCCCAAAAAAGAAGCAGCGAATAAAAATCAATAAGGAGCAGTATGAATAACAGCAAAATCCAATTACTACAGGATCCATTTCTGAATGCCTTGCGCAAAGAGCATGTCCCCGTATCCATCTATCTTGTTAATGGCATCAAGCTGCAAGGCAATATTGAATCATTTGATCAGTATGTAGTCTTGTTGCGTAATACCGTAACGCAGATGGTCTACAAGCACGCCATTTCTACAATCGTCCCTGCACGTGCAGTGGAGTTCCGTACGGAAGAAGTTAGCTCTGTATAAAACAGGTGTAGATGCGGCGCGTGCCGTTCTGGTTGGGGTTGATACGGGCCGCGAGGATTTTGCGGACAGCATGGCTGAACTCAGCCTACTTGCCGATAGTGCCGGCTCTATACCTACTGCTAGTGTGATTGCTCGGAAGGGCAAAACAGATCCCGCTTTATTTATTGGATCTGGCAAAGCAAATGAAGTCAAAAAAGTGATGGAAGAGCAAGGTGCTGAATTAGTCATCTTTAACCATCCCTTATCCCCAACTCAGCAACGCAACCTTGAGCGTCATATTGGTTTTCATGTGATGGACCGTACGGGCCTGATCTTGGATATCTTTAGCCAAAGAGCACAAAGCCATATTGGTAAAACGCAGGTAGAGCTAGCCCAAGTACGTTATCGCATGTCTAGATTGGTGCGAGCTTGGAGCCACCTGGAGCGTCAACGGGGCGGTATTGGTGTTCGTGGCGGCCCTGGCGAAACCCAGATGGAGCTCGATAGACGTATGTTGGCAACCAAAGCTAAGCGCTTGGAAACGGAGTTGGAGAAGCTCCAGCGCCAGCAAAGAACCCAAAGAAGAGCCCGTAATCGCAAAGATGTCTTTTCAGTATCTTTAGTTGGATATACCAATGCGGGTAAATCTACGCTATTTAATGCCCTTACAAAAGCAGGGACTTATGCCGCCGACCAGCTGTTTGCGACGCTAGATACCACCTCCCGGAAAGTGCATTTGGATGGAGTGGGGTCTATTGTGGTCTCCGATACGGTCGGCTTTATCCGTGAATTACCCCATCAATTGGTGGAGGCATTCAGGGCTACTTTGGATGAAACCATCCATGCGGACTTGATTTTGCATGTTATTGACGCCTGCAGCCCCGTAGCTAGGGAGCAAAAGGCTGAAGTAGAGGCGGTTTTGAGGGAGATTGGGGCCGATGACATCCCTCGAATTGAGGTCATGAACAAGATTGACCAGATGCCCCAGACCTTTACGGAAGGGGCTGTCTTAGTCCGAGATTCTGAGGGAATCCCGAGCCAGGTTTTCCTTTCCGCCAAGACTGGCCTTGGCCTTGATTTATTGCGTTCAGCACTGGCTGAATACTCCCAAATGACTGATAGAATAAGGGTCGAGCAGAATCGCGCTAAGGTCCAAATGGATCCAGACGAGTTTTTAGCTCCTTTACCCGAACGACCAGAGACTTCCGAATTTAACCCTATTCCTAACCGAAAATATTCACCAAACGATGCGTAAATTTCTTGAGCTGTTCTCGGTCAATGATCCAGGCTGGGGCAATAGTCACCCAGGTAGCGGATCTAAAGATGCGAAAGAGGGTCAAAGCTCTGACCAAAACCCTAAAGTCGATCCGGCCAATTCGGAGGCTGATAAGCCCGTTGAAACTCAACCGCAGAATCGGCCTGCACGACCAGATGGTCCTCCAGACTTAGATGAGCTATGGCGTGACTTTAATGATCGTCTAGGTGGTTTATTTGGTGGCAAGAAAAAGCCGGGCTCATCTAACAGGCCTGCAAATAAACCAAATAGCAGCGATATTCCTCCTCCATCTCAGCGTGGTAATGGTGGTGGCAATAACGGTGGCGGTGGCATGAGTGCGCCTAATTTCAATTTCAGCAATCCCTTTGGCTCTAGATCTAGTGTGATTCTGATTGCTGGTGGCGTAGGATTAGTATGGCTTTTGAGTGGCTTTTACATGATCCAAGAGGGTCAGTCTGGGGTAGTGACTACCTTCGGGAAGTACTCTTACACGGCTGGTCCCGGTATTAACTGGCGCATGCCTTGGCCTGTGCAGGCTGAGCAAACTGTCAATGTCTCAGGAGTCCGCTCTGTAGAAGTGGGGCGCTCAATTTTGATTAAAGCAACTAATCAAAAAGACACCTCAATGCTGACTGAAGACGAAAACATCATTGATGTGCGTTTTGCAGTTCAGTACCGCTTAAAAGATCCAACAGATTATTTATTTAATAATCGTGATCCTGATATGACTGTAGTCCAGGCTGCAGAAACTGCAGTCCGTGAAATTGTTGCGCGTAGCAAGATGGATACTGTGTTGTACGAAGGTCGTGAAAAGATTGCGATTGATTTGGCTGCCTCGATACAAAAAATTCTAGATAGCTACAAAACGGGTATCTACGTTACGAGTGTGACCGTGCAAAACGTTCAACCTCCAGAGCAAGTACAAGCAGCATTTGATGATGCTGTAAAAGCAGGGCAAGACCAAGAGCGTCTTAAGAGTGAAGGTCAGGCATACGCCAATGACATCATTCCTCGCGCAAAGGGTACTGCTGATCGACTCATTCAAGAGGCTGAAGGTTATAAGGCTAGAGTGGTTGCAACCGCAGAGGGTGATGCGAATCGCTTTAAGCAAGTCTTGACTGAGTATGCAAAGGCGCCTGGTGTGACTCGTGACCGTATGTACATAGATAGCATGCGTGAGATGTACAACAATGTTTCCAAAGTGTTGGTCGATACCACTAAGAGCAATAGCATGCTCTATCTACCCTTAGATAAGATCATTGCGCAAGTGAGCGCTGAAAGCGCACAAGTTGCTGCTGGTCAGGCCTCATCTTCTACGCCTACCGGATCAGTAACAGTGGGTGGCGCGACAGGTAACCCAGCCGCCCCATTTAGTAACAACGCAACTAGCCCAAGCTCAAGTAATACACCGAGCATTGGTGCTGCCGAAAAACGCGACGGCTTAAGAAGCCGTGATAGAGGGGATGCAAGATAATGAACGCAAATCGTCTCTTAGCTGCTATTGCAGGCCTCATTGCTCTCGGGTATTTGCTAGCTTCCAGTATTTTTGTAGTTGATCAGCGCAACTTTGCTGTGGTGTTTGCTTTCGGGCAAATTGTTAGGGTGATTGAGCAGCCTGGTCTGCAATTGAAATACCCAGCACCATTTGAAAATGTACGCTTCTTTGATCGTCGCATTTTGACGATTGACACCCCTGAAGCAGAGCGCTTTATTACTTCTGAAAAGAAAAACCTCCTAGTTGATTCTTACGTCAAATGGCGAATTGTTGATCCTCGTAAATTCTTCGTTAGCTTTAAAGGTGACGAACGTTTAGCGCAAGATCGCCTTACGCAATTGGTGCGTTCAGCACTAAACGAAGAGTTCACCAAGCGAACTGTCAGAGAAATTATCTCGGATCAACGCGAGCAGGTAATGCAGGGCATTCGTAAAAAAGTAGCTGATGATGCTTCTGATATTGGCGTTGAAATCGTCGATGTTCGCCTCAAGCGTGTTGACCTCTTGGCTGAAATTAGCGACTCTGTATACAGACGTATGGAAGCTGAGCGTAAACGCGTCGCCAACGAGTTACGTTCAACTGGTGCTGCTGAGTCTGACAAGATTCGAGCAAACGCCGAGCGTCAACGTGACACCATTTTGGCTGAAGCTTATCGTGAAGCGCAAAAGATTAAGGGTTCTGGTGATGCAAGAGCAACTGCGCTATACGCAGAGGCATTTGGACGCGATCCACAGTTCGCACAGTTCTACCAAAGTCTTCAGGCTTACCGTAGCTCCTTCAAGGATAAGAAGGATGTCATGGTTGTTGAGCCCAATGGTGAGTTCTTTAAGTTCTTGCACAAGAAAAATTGAGAGTGAATATTTCAGATTATGAATCGTTGGTTGCTTCCTGAAGATATTGCTGATGTTTTACCGGCTGAGGCTCGAAAAGTAGAGTCTCTGCGTCATGCCATTCTGGATTTGTATCAGTCTTATGGCTATGAGCTTGTTGCCCCTCCGATTCTGGAGTTTTTAGATTCACTGCTCACTGGTACGGGTTCAGACCTCAACTTACAAACTTTTAAGTTGGTTGATCAGCTGTCTGGTCGTACATTGGGTCTACGTGCTGACATGACTCCACAAGTTGCTCGAATTGATGCGCATTTACTGAATCGCCAAGGTGTAACCCGTCTTTGTTATGCAGGCTCAGTTGCACATGCTCGTACACCTGTTGGCAGCTCTGCTCGTGAAGAGTTGCAAATTGGCGCTGAGATTTATGGCTGTGCAGGATGGGAGGCTGACTTTGAGGCGGTCACCTTGCTCTTGCAGACTCTGGCTGTTGCTGGTCTAAATAAAGTGTATCTAGATCTTTCTCATGCAGGTGTGCTCGAGGGCATTCTTGATGGGCAAAACTTGGATAAGGGTGATATCGAAACTCTTTATGGCTTATTGCAAAGTAAGGATCGTCCTCGTTTAGCGATTTGGGCTAAAGCTTTACCCGCTAAATCAGCCGAAGCCTTGATGGTGCTTACTGAGTTGAATGGCCCTTGTGCGCAAGTAATGGCGAGCGCTAAAAATGCACTGCCGAAACACCCTCTCATTGACGATGCCTTAGCTCAATTAGAAAAGCTAGTTGCTTCAATTGCCGCACTACCCAATGATGTTGAGCTTAGTATTGATCTAGCAGACTTACGCGGTTATCAATATCACAGCGGTGTGATGTTCGCAGCTTATGTAGATAAGTTGCCTCAACCTATCGCTCGTGGTGGTAGATACGATCACGTTGGTCAAGCATTTGGACGTCCTCGTCCTGCCACTGGTTTTTCAATGGATTTATTGACGCTGGCTAATCTAGCGCCTGCTGCGCAAAGAAAGTCTGCCATCGTAGCGCCCTGGATTGTCGATGCAAGCTTAGCTAGCAAGATTGCTGAGCTGCGTCAGGCTGGTGAAGTGGTTATTCAGGCAATGAATGGTGATGCCGTAGAAACCGCTGAATATCTTTGTGATCGAGAGCTAGTAAAGCAGGGCAGCTCATGGGAAGTAAAAAAGAAATAAAGCTTCATTAATAACGTACTAATTCTGTAATTACCTTTTGGATTTTATTATGTCTTCAAAGCAACAAGCTCATGGTCGTAACGTCGTTGTCATCGGCACCCAATGGGGTGATGAGGGCAAAGGCAAACTAGTAGATTGGTTAACTGATCATGCTCAAGCAGTTGTACGTTTTCAGGGTGGACATAATGCTGGTCATACCTTGATCATTGGAGACAAGAAAACTATTCTGCGTTTGATTCCATCTGGAATCATGCATAAGAATGTGATTTGCTACATTGGCAATGGTGTAGTGCTTTCTCCAGAAGCGCTCTTTAAAGAAATCAGTGAGCTAGAGGGTGCTGGATTAGATGTGCAGTCTCGTTTAAAAATTTCTGAAGCAACGACATTGATCCTTCCATATCACGTAGCGATTGATCATGCTCGTGAGAAAAAGCGTGGTAACGCTAAGATTGGTACGACCGGTCGTGGAATCGGACCAGCTTACGAAGACAAAGTAGCTCGTCGCGCTTTACGAGTTCAAGATTTGTTTTACCCGGAAAAATTTGCAGCGCAATTGCGTGAGAACCTGGAATATCACAACTTCATGCTCACCAACTACTACGGCGCTGAACCAGTAGACTTCCAAAAGACTTTAGAAGAAGCCATGTCCTATGCCGAGCGCATTAAGCCCATGGTGGTTGATGTCTCTAGCGCTTTATATGCAGCAGAGCAGGCGGGTCAAAATTTATTGTTCGAAGGTGCGCAAGGTACTTTGCTTGATATTGATCATGGCACTTATCCGTATGTGACTTCAAGCAACTGCGTAGCAGGTAATGCAGCCGCTGGATCTGGCGTTGGCCCAGATTCATTGCAATACATCTTGGGTATTACTAAAGCCTATTGCACACGTGTTGGTGCTGGCCCATTCCCAAGCGAGTTGTATGATTTTGATAATCCAGCTAAGCAAGATCCTGTTGGTATTCGTTTGGCGGAAGTCGGTAAAGAGTTCGGCTCTGTTACTGGTCGCCCGCGCCGCACCGGTTGGTTAGACGCTGCCGCACTCAAGCGCTCAATTCAAATCAATGGTCTGTCTGGCCTATGTATCACCAAGTTAGATGTATTGGATGGCTTTGAGACTATTCGTCTGTGTGTTGGCTATACGCTTGATGGTCAAAAATTAGATGTATTGCCGCGCGGTGCTGAAGCCGTTGCGCGCTGTGAACCGATTTATGAGGATTTCCCAGGTTGGAAGGGAACTACTTTTGGTATTCGTGAATGGGACAAACTCCCAGTAGAGGCACAGAAGTTCCTGCGTCGTATCGAGGAAGTTGCAGGAAAGCCGATTGCTATGGTCTCAACAGGACCAGAACGTGATGAAACGATTCTTCTGCAACATCCATTCAAAGGTTAATAAGCTATTAGCAATTAACTTTTATATATTTAACTTACCTATTTGCTCCGGAGTTTATAGATGACTGCACGTACACAATGCAATAGCCTACAAGTGGCTACACCCTTATATCGCTTTATTGAAGATCAAGTTTTGCCTGGTACTGGTATTAAGAGTGCTGATTTTTGGAAGGGCTTTGACGAGATCGTTAAAGACCTCACTCCAAAAAATGACGCATTACTGGCAAAACGTGATCGCATACAGGTGGATTTAGATAAATGGCATCAGGCTAATCCTGGTCCAATTAAAGATATGCCCGCTTATCGCAAGCATCTTAAGGAAATTGGCTATCTAGATGAAGTGCCAGGAAAAGTTTTAGGCACTACCAAGAATGTTGATGATGAGCTAGCTCTCCAGGCTGGCCCACAATTGGTGGTTCCAGTCCTCAATGCACGTTACGCACTAAATGCCGCAAATGCGCGTTGGGGCTCTTTGTATGATGCGCTCTACGGTACTGACGTTATCTCTGAAGAAGATGGCGCTACTAAAGCAGGTGCTTACAACCCAATTCGTGGGGCTAAGGTCGTTGCTTTTGCTCGTCAATTCTTAGATCAAGCTGCACCGCTAGCCAAGGGATCCCATGCAGACGCTACTGCATACACTGTTGATGGCAATAAGTTAGTTGTTAGCCTTAAAGATGGCAGCAAAACAGGTCTTGCTGATGAAAAGCAATTTGTTGGCTATCGAGTCGATGCTGCTGCCCCTTCATCAGTGCTCCTGCGCAATAACGGTGTGCACATTGATATCGAAATCGATAAGACTAAAACGATTGGTGCAAGCGATGCTGCTGGCGTCAACGATGTTGTGCTCGAAGCCGCTCTTTCTACTATTTTGGACTTGGAAGATTCGATTGCTGCCGTTGATGGTGACGACAAAGTTGTTGCCTATGAAAACTGGTTAGGCATTCTCAAGGGCACCTTGGTTGAAGAAGTGAACAAAGGTGGAAAAACTTTTACTCGCACCCTCAATCCAGATCGCAAATACAAGGCTGGCATTGGTGCAGTTGATGCAAAAGATGGCGTAGTCACCTTGCATGGCCGTTCTTTATTATTCCTTCGTAACGTTGGTCACTTGATGACTAATCCAGCGATCATTACTGGCGATGGTAAAGAGATTTATGAAGGCATCTTGGATGCAGTAGTTACTGTACTAATTGCCTTGTACGACATCAATCGCCCAGCAACTCAAGCAATCGGCAATACCCGTAAAGGCTCTGTTTATATTGTTAAGCCAAAAATGCACAGCCCTGAAGAAGTTGCCTTTGCTGGCGAACTCTTTGGCCGTGTTGAGAAGTTACTTGGCTTACCTGCAGACACTGTGAAGCTTGGCATCATGGATGAAGAGCGTCGTATGAGCGCCAATATCAAGGCGGCAATTGCAGCTGCTGGTGCCCGCGTAGCCTTTATTAATACTGGCTTCTTAGACCGCACCGGTGACGAAATGCATACAGCAATGCATGCAGGCCCAATGATGCGTAAGGGTGATATGAAGACCAGTAAGTGGTTGTCTGCTTATGAGCGTCGTAACGTTCTGGCTGGTTTAGATTGCGGCTTGCGTGGTCGCGCTCAAATTGGTAAAGGTATGTGGGCAATGCCAGACCTGATGAAGGCGATGGTTGAGCAAAAGATTGTTCATCCAAAGGCGGGTGCAAACACTGCTTGGGTACCTTCACCTACCGCAGCAACATTGCATGCCTTGCACTACCATCAGGTCAACGTAGCGCAATTGCAAAAAGAGATGGAGCAGTTAGATACAGCTGCCGAAGCTGAGGCATTGATCAATGATTTATTGACGATTCCGGTAGTAGAAAAAGCCAACTGGTCTAAAGAAGAGATTCAGCAAGAATTGGATAACAATTGCCAAGGTATCTTAGGTTATGTGGTGCGTTGGATTGACCAAGGTGTTGGTTGTTCTAAAGTGCCGGATATTCACAACGTTGGCTTGATGGAAGATCGTGCAACATTGCGTATTTCTAGTCAGCATATCGCCAACTGGTTATTGCATGGCATTGTCACTGAAGCTCAAGTAAATGAGACTTTGCAGCGTATGGCTAAAGTAGTTGACGGCCAAAATGCTGGTGATCCTTTGTATCAGCCGATGATGCCAAATTACAAAGACTCTTATGCCTATAAAGCAGCAAGCGATCTCATTTTCAAAGGTCTAGAGCAGCCCAACGGCTACACGGAGCCTTTGCTTCATGCATGGCGCTTAGAAGTGAAGAAGGCTCACGCTTAAATCTTCATTTTTTGCCTCAAATAGAAATGGATTTGTCGCAAGGCAAGTCCATTTTTCTTTTACTCAATGCTTATTTAAGGCCTCAGCCATCCCATGTTTAGTTTTTTAAATCCCTTTGCCAAACTGGCCACTACTCGTGGGCAAGCACTGGGCTTTGAATTTAATGATGGGGGCAGGGAAGCGGCAGGCTTTAAGGGTGGAGCTGGAGACTGCGTTGTGCGCGCCATCGCGATTGCAGCAGAATTGCCATATATGCAGGTCTATGAAGATCTTCGTATTGCCAATGCAGCCTATGCGGAACTCCGAAATGATAAGTTGGCTAGAAGGCTTGCCGAGAAGGGTTCTTCACCACGCAACGGCAATCATCGCAATGTCTTTCATGACTATATTCTGGGTCATGGCTTTGATTGGGTTCCGACGATGAAGATTGGGGCTGGCTGCCAGGTTCATTTATTGGCTAGCGAGCTGCCTGAAGGTAGATTAATTGTGAAGGTTTCCAAGCACTTAAGCGCTGTAGTTGATGGAATAATTCAAGATACGCACAACCCCTCGCGAGGTGGTTCGCGCTGTGTTTATGGTTATTACATTAAACGCTAATCACTTGGGCTGGAAAAGAAAAAGCCCCTGAAAATTCAGAGGCGTATTTCTCAAAAATGACCAAAAATGGTCAAAAAACAGGCTAAATCAGTAATAAATTACCAATTTCCGCTAGTTTTACGTGTTTTGTATTCCATTGCTTTAGCTTCGACAAATGCGGCTGCCAATATGGCAAAGAAGTTCTTAACTGCCACTAAAGGCTTCAAACTAAAGGTGGGTGCTTGATGAAACTGTACTGATTTTGCATGCGCCATGGTGAGCTCCTTAAGGGTTAACCCTAATGATACACCCGATCTTCCTGCATTGCAGCAATTAATTCAAAATATTTAGTACGAGCTGGTATGACGGTACTTTTGGTCCCAGGCATTTTTATAGGCGGTAGTCATGCCAATCATGATTGAAGTAGTCCACGCCAATGAAAATAGGCCGCTGAGCGAAATGAAGAAGGCAAAGGTTTTCCAGCCATTAATCAAGGTATCAGACTCAAAACCCACAGTTGTATAGCAGCTGCCTGCCAGGAGGATTGCGGCAAGGGGGGTTGCCATGATTCCAAGGAAAAGAATGAAGACCGCCCAAAAGAGAATTTCTAACAAGTGAATTAAGGCAAGAAATACGAAGGTTGCATAGAAATGAAAGAAAACCCGGTTGTATTGATGTACAGCTAGATTTTGGCGAGTGAGCCGCTCAAAGCGCATATAGACATGGTTAATGGCGCTGCCATGGAATATCAGTATGACAATCAGACAAGCGATTCCCCAGACAGTATCCCGAGCTAGTAGTGCAAAAGGAAAATCTATTAGGGCGGTGATAGTGTTGTTCATGGGGCTTATATTAAGTGGGCTCAGGCATTGATTTCTTGGTGGGTTGATAATGGCACATCTCTAATTTCATGTAAAGAAACCCCTTTGGTCGAGCATCGTATGCCAGGCGGAAAAAAGAAAGAGCAATTTTTCTTATTCTCTCTGGCCGGAATTCAGTTCACACATATCCTGGACTTCATGATCATGATGCCTTTGGGTCCTGAATTCATTCGAGAACTCAATATCAATACACATGAGTTCGGCCTACTGCTCTCTTCATATACTTTTGCAGCAGCCATTGCCGGCATTTTTGCTACCTACTTTGTAGATCGTTTTGAAAGACGAGTTCTACTTCTGAGTTTGTATGCCTGCTTCATTATTGCTACCTTGGTTTGCGGCTTAGCTCCCGATTACCATTCACTCTTTATTGCTCGAGCATTTGCAGGGGCTTTTGGTGGCATCCTAGGCTCATTGGTTCAAACAATCGTCGCCGATTCAATTCCATTTGAGCGGAGAGGAAGGGCATTGGGTACTGTGATGTCAGCATTCTCAATTTCCACAGTAGCTGGAGTTCCCCTAAGTTTATTTCTAGCCAACAACATCCCATACTTAGGTTGGCGTGCACCATTTATCTTTATTGCTTTGATATCAGGCCTGATTTTGTACGTGGGCTATCTCAATATTCCTAAGATCACTGGACATCTTGGTCAGACCCATGAGGGAAGTCGCCTGAGTCAAATCTGGAATATCTTCTTTGCTCATCAACACTTGCGTGCATTTGTCTTTATGGCTCTGATTATGTTGACTGGATTTTCTGTTATTCCTTATATTGCACTCTATTTAACTTCGAACGTTGGTATTGATAACTCCTACATTTCATTGATATACCTTTGCGGCGGTATTGCGACACTGATGAGTTCTCGGGTAATTGGTCATATGGCTGACCGTTACGGTAAGGTCAAGGTATTCAGAGTGCTTGCTGTGATTAGCTTAATTCCTTTGGTGGTAACAACTAACCTCATGCCGGTACCACTTTGGGTAGTGTTGATTAACTCCACCGCCTTTTTTGTTCTCGTTTCTGGACGCATGATTCCGGCGATGGCCATTGTGAGTCAAGTGGTCGAAGCCAAAGTCCGCGGTACCTTCATGAGTCTCGTGGGTTCGGTACAGATGCTGGCATCTGGGCTAGCCTCGGTTATTGCGGGTATGGTCGTCACTATTGGGGTTGATGGGAAGATGGAGCATTACAACCTTGTTGGCTATGGAGCAGCTCTGTGCGGCTTGCTTACCTTTTGCTTAGTGGGATATATTCATACTGATAAGCAGGCGAAATAAGCCTAATTCATTTTTAAAAGAGAGATTGGAGATAGTCATGATTACATTTCAAAGACCTGACGGCGCTTCAGTGGGAGGCTATTTAGTTGAGCCCGACAATCCAAAAAATGCTCCTGGCATAGTGGTGATTCAGGAGTGGTGGGGCTTGGATGATGAAATTAAAAATGTCGCCAATCGTTTGGCGAAAGCAGGTTACCGTGCCTTGGTGCCAGATCTTTATCGAGGCAAGTTGGCTTTAGAGGCAAATGAGGCAGAGCACCTCATGAATGATTTGAATTTTGGTGATGCGGCTAGTCAAGACGTCCGCGGTGCCGTTCAATATCTCAAGGCAACTGGTAGCGCCAAAGTAGCTGTTACAGGTTTTTGTATGGGCGGAGCTCTCACAGTATTGTCTGCTGGGCTCGTTCCAGAATGTGATGGCACCGTAGTTTGGTATGGCTATCCGCCACTCGAGTATGTTGATGCGTCAGCCATCAAAAACCCCATGCTAGGGCACTGGGCGCTTCACGATGAATTTTTCTCGATTGCCGGCGTTGATCAACTTGAAGAAAAGCTCAAAGCTGCTGGAGCTAAATATGATTTCCAGCGTTATGACGCTAAGCATGCCTTTGCTAATCCTAAGTCAGACTCCAGACATCTGCCACCTTTGCAATACAACTCTGCTGCTGCGGATTTGGCATGGGAGCGCACGATGACCTTCTTAGGAAGTGCGCTTGGTAATTAATTAGCCACTCATCATCTTTACTGAATAACTCATCTCAATTTTTTATTGCCCATGCATCTTTTTGCCGAAAACCTCGCTGTTGAAATTTCTTCCTATTATCGAAATCTTGCTCTAGCTCATGGTGTCATCCCTAAGGTTTTTACTTTAGTGAATGGTTCGGGCGATCAATATCTCTTTTTTATTGATGATCTACGCATGGAGAAGGCCGAGGAAGATCAGTTCTTGGCTTATATCGTGCAAGAGCATGAGGCGGTTTGTTACGCGCGAGGAACTCTAGTGATTCTGGATCAATCTCAGCAGTTGATCGAGTTTGCGGTAATCGACCAAGATGACGATGAGGCTATAGTCTGCTCCGCCCAATTAACGCGCGACATTGACGATAAGCCGGTTGGACTTAGTGAATTTGAAAAGACCCTGGCACCCAAAAAGACGATCTTTTTTAGCGACCTCTTTAATCCAATCAAGTTATCAGAGGATAGGGCGGAGGAGTTTGAAAGTCTTTGGGAGGAAATGAAACCCAAGATTCTGCATCGAACCATGGGCATTTGATCGCCTATTGAAAAGAGGCTGTTTAGTCCCCATATAGGTCTTTGTAGGTGTATTTGGTGCCCAGGAAGGGACTCGAACCCCCACAACCTTACGATCGCCAGCACCTGAAGCTGGTGCGTCTACCAATTTCGCCACCTGGGCATGCCGTTATTATAAAGGTATGCGCCTTTTGGCCCACTTTCTAACCCCTTTTGGCTTTTTCCCTTCAGACTTAGTGGTTTGATACAGTAGCCTAAGCAAGAATAATCATTGATATATAAGGCATGGATTGCCGAAGGAATTAAATGCGTAAAGCAAAAAACTTGGTGCCACGAGAGGCTGACCGTTTAGGTACAGTCCAAGGTCACCGAGATGGATTTGGATTTGTCATCCCGGATGACGGTGGTGAAGATATTTTTCTTTCTGAAAGAGAAATGTCCCGCGTCATGCACGGCGATAGAGTCAACGTCAGAGTATTAGGAACAGATCGTCGTGGTCGACCAGAGGGTCAGATCGTCGATATGATTTTGCACGCCAATAAAGTAGTGATCGGACGCCTCTTAAATGAGAATGGTGTGTTGATTGTTGCGCCGGAAGATAAACGTATCGGCCACGATATTTTGATTCCGCCAAAAGGTCAGGGTAATGCTAAATTAGGCCAAGTAGTCAGCGTTGAGATCATCGACTATCCAGATAGCTATCGTCAGGCCGTTGGTCGTGTTGTTGAGGTGCTGGGCGAGATCGATGATCCTGGCATGGAAATTGAAATCGCTGTTCGCAAGTATGGGGTTCCTCATGAATTTTCAGCGGCTGTTAAAAAAGAAGCGGCCGCCTTGCCCGATACAGTTCAGCAATCTGATCTTGAAGGCCGTGTTGATCTGCGTGATGTCCCTTTAGTTACCATCGATGGTGCTGATGCTCGTGACTTTGATGATGCGGTGTACTGCGAGCCAGTCATGTATGGCAAGAGTAAGGCTTGGCGCCTGATTGTTGCCATTGCTGACGTATCCCATTACGTCAAGCCGGGCCAGCCTTTGGATGATGAAGGTCTCCTGCGCGCAACCTCAGTGTATTTCCCAAGACGTGTGATACCCATGTTGCCGGAGAAGATCTCTAATGGCCTTTGCTCTTTGAATCCTGGTGTTGATCGACTTTGTATGGTGTGTGACTCCGTTGTGGATAACAACGGGGTAGTGTTGGCTTATCAGTTCTATCCAGCGGTGATGCATTCTGCTCAACGTTTCACATACGATACGGTGTGGGAGATTCTTTCGAATAGCAAAGGTCCTGAGGCAACACGTTTTGCTGAGTTCAGGCCTTTACTGACCAATCTCTATTCCCTATACAAAATTCTATTAGACGCACGTCAAAAACGTGGCGCTATCGAATTTGAAACTACTGAAACTCAAATTATCAGTAACGAGCTTGGCAAGATCCTGCGTATTGAGCCACGCTTGCGTAATGATGCGCATCGCTTAATTGAAGAGTGCATGTTGACGGCTAACGTGTGTGCTGCTGACTTTATTGATCAGAACAAGCATCTCAGCTTGTATCGTGTTCACGGCGAGCCCTCTGAAGAAAAATTAGTTACCTTGCGCCAAGTATTACGTACCTCAGGCTTGTCATTGGGTGGTGGTGAAAAGCCAAAACCAAAAGACTATGCCAAGCTCATGCGTGAAATCAAAGAGCGTCCTGATGCCAATATGCTTCAGTCCGTTGTTTTGCGCTCTATGCAACAGGCAATGTATCAGCCGGATAACGAAGGCCACTTTGGACTTGCCTATCCTGCCTATTCTCATTTCACTAGCCCGATTCGACGCTATCCCGATCTATTGACCCATCGAGTTATTAAAGCGATTCTGGCCAAGAAACCTTATACGCCGGTATTGCCACCTACGGTTCCACTCAACTTAACTTTGCCGCGCAAAGGTAAGGGTCGTGAGAATGCGGTGAATGCCAAGAAGTCTCATAGCGACGCCAAGGAAGCTGCCGCTAAAGGTACGCGCTTACCCAAATTACCAAAGGGTGCCAATGCTGCTTTGCCTATTTGGGGTCAACTGGGTGTGCATTGCTCCTCTAATGAACGTCGTGCCGATGAGGCATCTCGTGATGTAGACGCATGGCTGAAGTGTTATTACATGCGGGATCATTTGGGCCAGGAGTATGCGGGCACAGTTACTAGTGTAGCTTCATTTGGTTTATTTGTACAGTTAGAAAACCTCTTTGTTGAGGGCATGATTCATGTCACAGAATTGGGTGGCGATTACTTCCAGTATGACGAAGCCCGACAAGAGTTGCGTGGCGAAAGAACCGGTATTCGTTATCGTTTAGGCGATCGTGTACATGTATTAGTGAGCCGCGTTGATCTAGACGCTCGTAAGATTGAATTTAGTCTCGTCAAGTCCGTTGGCTTGGAACCAGGCGGAACTACGAATCGCCGTCAAATTATTTTGGCTAGCGACACTGGCAGACCCAATAAAAAGGCTGCCCCAAAAAAAGGTCGCCCTGGTAGTAAAGAGCCGCAGAAGCACTCCGGCATCAACGTCAATGCCGCTAAGTCTGCTGGCAATCTTGGGGCCAATCAATCAAAGAATCAAGCTGGGCGAACTGCAAGTAAGGTCGCTAAGTCTGGCAAGCCTGGAAAGTCCTCTAGACCGACTGGCAAACCGGCTGGTACAAAGCCACCCGTTCGCAGCACTAAAGCGCGTCGTAAATAATGAGCAATACAGAATCGAGATAAGTAAAGATGAAGCAAATATTGGTAGGTTTTCATGCAGTACAAGCGCGCTTACGAGTGGATGCGGCAAGTCTGAAGTCAGTTTATTTTGATCCGAGTCGTCGTGATCGCCGAATGGGTGACTTTCTCAAGCAGGCCGAAGAGATCTTAGGCGAAAGATTGCATGCCGCTGATGCTGAGCGCCTTCATAAGCTCGCAGGCCATGATCGCCATCAAGGCGTAGTAGCTTTGGCGGAAAAGATGACGATTGCCCGCACTATTACCGAAGTGGTAGAGGACGCTGAAAGCAATCAAAGCAAAGTGATGTTCTTGGTATTGGATGGTGTTACTGACCCTCATAACTTCGGTGCATGCTTGCGTGTGGCTGATGGTGCCGGTGTTGATGCGGTAGTCATCCCTAAGGATCGTTCAGCTTCAATCAATGCGACTGTGAGCAAGGTATCCAGTGGTGCTTCCGAAGTGATGCCCGTGATTACCGTTACTAACTTAGTTCGTAGCATGAAAGAAATGCAAGAGGCTGGTGTTTGGCTAATTGGTACAGACGACGAAGCTGAAAAATCAATTTATGACCTCGATCTCACTGGCCCTATTGGCATTGTCATGGGTGCGGAGGGTGAGGGCATGCGCCGCTTAACTCGTGAGACTTGTGATGAGTTGGTGCGTATTCCAATGAAGGGTGTAGTCGAGAGTTTGAATGTTTCTGTAGCCAGTGGCGTATGCTTGTATGAAGCACTAAGACAGCGTTTAGCTAAAGAAGTTAAATAATACGTATCCCTTCATCCACTCAGGAGGCTTCTATGAAATGCAATATCGGACATACTGACCGCGTTCTTCGAATGACCATTGGCGTCACCTTGATGGGTCTTGCAGGTTTTGGAATTACTGGCCCATGGGCTTGGATCGGCATCATCCCCTTGCTGACTGGGATGATTGGAAATTGTCCTGCCTATAGTATTTTGGGTATCAGTACCGCTAAGAAGTAATCAGCAATGCTTTAAGCAAGCAGTTGTTGCACAAACTGCTCTAGCTGCGCTGGAGGCAGTGCGCCGCTAATACGGTGAACTTCTTTACCATTCCTAAATCCTGCTAGCGTTGGTATCGAGCGGATATTCCACTGGGATCCGAGTAATTGTTCTGCTTCGGTATTCACTTTCACAAACAGAACTTGATTTGCGTGGCTGATAGCACTTGCCTGAAAAGTTGGTCCAAACATCTTGCATGGCCCGCACCAGGGTGCCCAAAAATCCACCATTACCGGCATTGTTGATTGAGTCACTAGTTCGCTAAAGTTTGCGGCAGTCGCATTGATGGGGAGAGAAAGAAGCTCCTGTTTGCAGGCGCCACAAACTGGAGTCTGATTGAGTTTTTCAGCGGGAACACGATTGCCTTTATGGCAATGCGGACAATGAATGATCATTTTGACTCCTTAGTGACTTAGCTTAGAACTTATCTGCTTAATAAGGTCTCTAGTTTCTCGGTATCGATACAGAAATTGCGTATGCCTTCTGCGAGCTTTTCTGTGGTCATAGCATCATTATTCAACTGCAATCTAAAGTGAGGTTCATCTAACTTAAGGGCTGAGATATTTTCGCTGGCAAGCGCGCTTGCTGCATTGCTGGAATTAAGCTTCTTCTCAACTACTGTCGTGCTGTTCTGAAGATCACCCAAAAGCTCTGGACTAATAGTGAGTAAGTCGCATCCAGCCAGCTCTAATATTTGGCTGGTGTTGCGAAAGCTCGCTCCCATAATTTCGGTGGCAATACCAAAGTGCTTGTAATAGTGGAATATGCGCTTGACGGAGGTAACGCCAGGGTCATTTGCACCACCATTATTGACATCGTTCCAATTGCTGCCAAGTTTGGCTTTGTACCAATCGGTGATGCGTCCCACAAAGGGTGAAATTAATTTCGCATTGACTGCGCCGCAGGCTGCAGCTTGCACCAAAGAGAAAAGCAGCGTCATATTGCAATGAATGCCTTCCGCCTCTAACGCTTTGGCTGCTTGAATACCTTCCCAAGTGCCGGCTAATTTAATCAAGATGCGCTTGCGATCAACCCCATGAGACTCATACAGGGCGATGAGGTGTTTTGCTTTGTGAATGGTTGCCTGAGTATCAAAAGACAGGCGGGCATCGACTTCGGTCGAAACCCGACCTGGGACGATTTTCAAAATCTCAAGGCCAAAAGCCACCAGGATATGGTCAACCAAATCGACTGGTTTCATGCCAGGATGGGCTGATTTGACCTGGTTTACCAAGGCCTGATAGTTAGCTTGCTGTGCAGCCTTCAGTATCAGAGATGGATTAGTAGTCGCATCCTGAGGCTGATATTCCTGCATGCGCTCAAAGTCGCCGGTATCGGCTACGACGGTAGTCAGTTGCTTGAGTTGGCTCAGCGCGGTAAGGGAGGAAGTCATGAGGATCTTGAATGCTCTTATTTAATTAATCAGTAAAACAGATTGAATATCATATGATAGATGCATAAATAAGGCTGTTCCAGTTTAGATAAGGATATCGGGCAAGATCATGAATCAAGATCAACTAAAGCAATTAGTGGGTGAGGCGGCGCGGGATGAGGTGCTAAAGCTGCCTGCTGGTCAGATCCTGGGTATTGGAACTGGATCAACCGCTAACTGCTTTATTGATGCTTTGGCACCCCATAAGGATCATTTTGCCGGAACAGTATCGAGCTCTAATGCTACAACTGAGCGCTTGTTAAAGCACGGCTTTAAGGTCTTGGATCCGAATGAGGTGGATCAACTGCCCGCTTATGTCGATGGTGCTGATGAAATTGATCCTTCTGGTCACATGATTAAGGGTGGAGGCGGAGCTCTCACTCGCGAAAAGATTATTGCCTCGATGGCAAAGCAATTCATCTGCATTTGTGACTCGTCAAAACAGGTTCCCGTTTTAGGCGGTTTTGCCTTGCCAGTCGAGATCATCCCTTTGTCTAAAGGAATTGTTGCTCGGGAGTTGGCTAAGTTGGGTGGAGCCGTAACGCTCAGGATGGCTAAAGATACTCGTGCCGACTTGGGACAGACGCCAAGCCAGCCTTTTGTCACAGATAACGGCGGGTGGATTCTGGATGTAGCAGGCCTGAAGATTGCAGATCCAATTGCACTTGAGGCACAAATCAATCAAATCGCTGGTGTGATCACTGTTGGCCTATTTGCAAAAGAGAAGGCGGATATTTTGCTTGTGAGCAATGCTTCTGGCGTGAGCAGAATCACTTTCTAAATTAAAAAAACCCGACGGGGCAGCGAGCTGATCCATCGGGTTTGTTTGCCATGACTCATCATGGCGCAGGCAAAGGGAAGAGATTTAGTTCCCAAAGCCCATAAGCACATAGATATGCTTACAAGTAGTGGCTTTCGCCAATGTAACCAATCACAATATCTGACCGACTACGCTTCAATCCTATGCCTCTGGATTTGACTCGTCAAGAGATACTTAAAAAAATTACTCAGCAGGCGGTACATAGCCCTGAGCTGTGTCTGCACCACCTTCAAAGAAGTATTTCTCAACTTGCTTTAGTAGGTATTGGCGAGCACGAGGATCAGCCATATTCAGGCGATTCTCATTGATCAACATGGTTTGTTGCTTTAACCAGGCAGCCCAAGCTTCTTTAGAGACTTGATTCCAAATCTTCTTACCCAGCTCGCCTGGCAGTGGAGCAAAGTCCATACCTTCAGCTTCTTTATTGAGTTTGATGCATTGAACCATGCGTGCCATTTGTAATGCCTTTCAAATACGGTGTACTAAATACAAATAATGAAAAATAACTATAAAAGCTTATAGATCTTTGGTGAGAACCATGGATTTGCGATCCCAGTTATAGATCTGCTTTCTTTCTTCAGGAAGATCGTCAACAGAGGCGCGCTTAAATCCGCGCTTTAAAAACCAGTGCTCTGTTCTGGTGGTTAAAACGAACAATTTTTTTATGCCTTCCCGCTTTGCCCGCATCTCAACGCGCTTGAGTAAACGCTCTCCGTCGCCGGAGCCCTGAACACCAGGATCTACTGCGAGACAAGCAAGTTCACCAACACCATTAGGGAAGGGGAAGAGGGCTGCACAACCAAAGAGAACGCGATCATGCTCGATAACAGAGAAACGCTGAATATCACGCTCAATCACATCTTGTCCACGGGCAGCCAAAATGCCTTCTTCTTCGAGTGGGCTAGTGAGCTGCAAGATGCCGCCAACGTCATCCTGATTCGCTTCGCGTAAATTCTCAATATCTGATGAGGCCAACATCATGCCGATACCGTCATGGGTAAAGAGCTCTTCCAAGAGTGCGCCATCTTGATTGCACGGTAAGAAGTGCACGCGGCTCACGCCAGCACGAATGGCTCTACCAGAGATGTTGAGTAAGCTCTTCATGCCTAGATCAAGCTCGGGATGCTGGGTTATATATTCATGTAGCTGGGGCATCGAGAGCTCGGTAATGTAATCACCTTCTTCATCTTTAAGGCCGGTGTAGGGGCTGAGGAAAATTAACTTATCCGCTTTGAGTGCAGCAGCAGTCGACGCAGCAACATCTTCAAAGGCAAGATTAAATGCTTGCCCTGTCGGCGAGAAGCCTAGCGGTGAGAGCAAGACAATTTTGTTGCTATCGAGCGAGAGCTTAATGGAGGTGGAGTCCACCTTACGCACCAAGCCAGTATGAATGTAATCAATACCTTCAACCACGCCTACAGGCATTGCTGTGATAAAGTTACCCGAGATCACTGAAATACGTGAGCCTGCCATCGGGGTATTTGGTAAGCCGCGACTAAATGCTGCTTCGATGTCGAGGCGTAATTCACCAGCAGCTTCTTTAACGCATTCCAAGGCTGCGGCATCGGTGATCCGATAACTGTGCATTGTGCTTTTGCCAAACTGACTCTTGATATTGCGGAGCATGAGTTGCTCTTCAATTTGAGGGCGGATACCGTGAACTAGAACAATGCGCATCCCCATGGCATGCAACATGGCGATATCTTCGATGAGGTTCTCGAGGCCGATTTCTTGGACAAGTTCACCAGCAAAGGCAATAACAAAGGTCTTCTCGCGGAAGCTATGGATATAGGGCGCAACATCACGCAGCCATCCTACAAAAGGAAAGTTGGAGCTTGATTCTTCGGCGTTTGAGCCGGGGTTTGGTGCATTTGTTGGCATAGTGAGAAAATTATAGGGTGCAAGAGCCTATAAACCAACAAAAACCCAAAGCAAGCCCTACGACTGTGCCTGCTTCCAACACCTCGCGACGGCTAGAAATTCGCTTTCCGGAGGAGTTACCAGTATCAGGCCAGCGCCAAATCATTAAGGATGCCTTGAGCTCTCACCAAGTGGTGATTGTCTGTGGTGAGACCGGGTCAGGTAAAACAACCCAATTACCCAAGATCTGTCTAGACTTGGGTAGGGGCACCATCAATGGCGGCCGGCTGATTGGACATACTCAGCCTCGCCGTATCGCTGCGACAGCGACAGCGAAGCGTATAGCCCAGGAGCTGGGCACGCCAATCGGTCAAGACGTCGGGTATCAAGTCCGTTTTGCTGATAAGACCGGTCAGGGCGCCTCCATCAAACTAATGACTGATGGCATCTTGCTCACAGAAACCCAGCGAGACCCTCAGCTCCGCGCCTATGACACGCTCATCATCGATGAGGCCCATGAACGCAGTCTCAATATTGATTTTCTATTGGGCTATCTCCGCCAGTTATTGCCTAAGCGCCCAGATCTCAAGCTCATCATCACCTCAGCGACTATCGATGCTAAGCGTTTTTCAGATCATTTCGCCTTAAATGGGAAGCCTGCCCCAGTAATTGAGGTCAGTGGGCGTCTCTTTCCCGTAGAGCAGCGCTATGAACCTCTGGAGCCTGATGCAAAACCAGATGGCAAAAAAGAATCTAAAGAGGCTAAGGAAATTCCTGATGCAGTAGCAGAAGCAATCGCCAATGTATGGCGAGAGGGTGCCTCAGGTGCTGGAGATGTCTTGGTGTTCTTGCCAGGGGAGCGAGAGATTCGGGATTGCGCTGAAGCACTTCGCAAAGATCATGTTCTGCAGCAACGGTTTCATCCGGAGATATTGAGTCTCTTTGCTCGCCAATCCGTTGCAGAGCAAGAGCGTGTGTTCAATCCGGGTAATGGTCGACGCATCATCCTGACAACCAACGTTGCCGAGACTTCATTAACTGTTCCCAATATTCGGTATGTTGTCGATAGTGGTTTAGCGCGGGTGAAGCGCTATTCCTATCGCAACAAAGTAGAGCAGCTACAAATTGAGCCAATTTCTCAGGCTGCAGCCAATCAGAGGGCAGGTCGTTGTGGTCGTGTATCGGATGGTATTTGTATTCGTCTGTATAGCGAGCAAGACTATTTAAATCGACCCAAATTTACCGACCCTGAAATCCTGCGAAGTTCACTAGCAGCGGTATTACTTCGTATGAGTTCTCTACGCTTACCTCGCGTTCAAGAATTCCCATTTATTGATAAGCCCTTGGGTCGAGCAATTGCCGATGGCGTGCAGCTTCTGGATGAATTAGGTGCCATCGTCTATGACGAGAGTTCTGTAGGTGACAACCAAGACATTAACAATAGCTTTAAGTTGACTCCCACGGGCAAGCAATTAGCAGATCTTCCGCTAGATCCCCGCATCGGACGCATGCTCTTAGCTGCTAAAGAACAAAACGCACTACGTGAAGTCACCATCATTGCCTCCGCTCTAGCCACGCAAGACCCGCGCGATCGACCAATGGATCAGGTTGCTGCCGCCGATCAAGCTCACCTGCAGTTTGCGGACGAGCGTTCCGAGTTTCTGAGTTTTGTGAAGCTTTGGGATTGGTATCAAGACGCTCTGCAGCATAAGCACAGCAATCGCCAATTAGAAAATCTGTGCCGCAGTAAGTTTTTATCACCAAGACGCTTGCGTGAATGGCGCGATGTTCATGGACAGCTACATACGATGCTTGGTGAAAAGGGTTGGAAAGAAAACGCCTCCGCTGCTACCTATGAACAAGTTCACTTATCTTTGTTAACCGGCTTATTAGGTTATGTTGCTAAAAAAGAAGAAGATGAAAAATCTCAAGAACGCGGAAGCAAGACGGGTGGGTACATTGGCGCTCGCGGGATTCGACCCTTTATTTGGCCAGGTTCAACTATTGGCAAGAAAGCCGGCGCTTGGATTTTGGCGGGCGAGCTTCTAGAAACCAATCGCATGTATGCTCGCACGATTGCCAAGATTGAGCCTCAGTGGGTTGAGAAGGTTGCAGCTCAGCGGCTGATTAAATCCTTAAGCGATCCCTTTTGGGATAGTCGTCAAGGTGAAGTCATGGCATTTGAGCGTGGCACTTTGTATGGCTTGCCGATATATCACGGTCGCCGAGTGCGCTACGAGTCTCATAACCCAGAAGAAGCTCGTGAGTTATTTATTAAGCAAGCCTTGGTTCAGGAGGAAATGTTCGGGCGCATGGATACCCCGGCATTGATGCGAGAGACTGAGGCTGATGCAAGAAAAAAATACCCGGGTAGTTTTGAATTCTTTTGGCATAACCGCAGACTGATTAAAGAGATCGAGGCTCTAGAGCATCGTTCACGTCGCCCCGATGTTTTGGTGGATGATGATCTCCTGTTTGCTTTCTATGATTCACGAATTCCAAAAGATGTTCTCAGTAGAGACAGCATGAAAGCTTGGCTCAAAAATGCAGCAAAGAGCAAGGATTCTGAAGATCAGAGTGCGGACTCTCTGTTGCGTTTGGCTAAAGCAGACTTAATGCGCCATGAAGCTGCAGGCATTACCGTCGATCGCTACCCCAAAAAGATGATTGTTGGTGGAACTGAGTTAAGTCTGACATATCACTTTGAGCCCGGTAGCCCCAAAGATGGAGTCACTCTCGTTGTTCCCTTGACGCTATTAAACCAGGTCGATGGGCGTCGTTGTGAATGGCTAGTGCCAGGTATGTGTGAGGAAAAAATCCATCTGCTACTGAAATCACTTCCCCAGAAATTACGGCGTCACTGTGTGCCTTTGCCTGAGTACGCAAAATCCTTCTTAGAGCGCATGCTGGCAGAAAAACAGTTTGGAGTAGGCGACTTTTTAGATAGCTTAATTACGGATATTCGTAAAGAGCGTGGTTTGGAGATTAAGCGCACGGATTTCAGGCCTGAATCTCTGCCGCTTCATTCATCTATGAATTTCCGACTGGTGGATGAGCATGGCCGCCAGCTTGAATTGGAGCGCAATTTATCTCGATTGCGTGCCGAGCATGGAGAAACTGCTCGAACTGCATTCCAGGCGATTGCCCAGCAGGCAGTTCAAGAGGAGCTTGGCGCCGAAGCTCCTGCAAGCGCCTCAAATACTCCCAGCAATGTCAATCAGAGTGGTAATAACTCGTCAGTAAAAAATGTAGAGCAGGGTGGTTATCGAAGCTGGGATTTTGGAGAGTTACCCGAAACTCTAGAGATTCAGAAAGGTAATCGCACTTTATTCGGTTATCCAGCTTTAGTGGATCGAACTGAGTCATGTGATCTTGAGGTTTTTGATGATTTACTCGAGGCCAGGAAATATCATTGGCAAGGATTGCGAAGACTTTTCGCTTTATCAAATAAAGATACGCTGAAGGCTCTTCAGAAGCAGCTTCCTGGAATTCGGGAGATCGGCTTACTATTTATTAATGTAGGCTCAGTAGATAGCTTGATTGAGCAAATTTTGAATCTTGCTCTTGAGCGGGCATTTATGAATGATCCGTTACCAGTAAATGCAGAGCAATTTGCTGAGCGTCTGCAAGCGGGTAAGCCTCGATTGGCTTTAATTGCTCAAGAGATTTCTAAGCATGCCTTGGGTGCCTTGCAGGCTCACGCAGACCTCCAAAAGAAGTTGGCTCAAGCTAAGGCTGCTTCTGCTAGCGCATATGCAGATATTCAAGCGCAAGTTCAGGGTTTGATTTTCCCGAAATTTGTATCAGACACCCCATACGGCCAGTTAGTGCATTTCCCTCGATATCTCAAGGCGATTGCAATGCGAATTGATAAGTTACGCGCCAATCCTGCTAGAGATGCCCAGTGTCAAAAAGACTGGGAGTCGGTTGCTAGACCATGGCAAAAGTTGGTTCAAGGCAGTCGCGGGTCCGCGACCTACGCTATGGCCGAAGACCAAGCATTAACGGATTTTCGTTGGCAGCTTGAGGAGTTGAGGGTGGCCTTATACGCCCAGGAACTAAAGACCCCAACCCCAATGTCTTTAAAACGACTAGAAAAGGTCTTGGCTAGCTTGCGTTAGGTCAAATTGACCGAATTAGGCGCGCTGCATTGGTGCGTCAATTGCTTACAATGTCAGCTATGCATACTTATATTAGTAAGGCCAAAGTTGGCACTATTTCAGCCCTCACGGTGCTAACCCTTTTTGGGTTAGTTACTTCCGCCTATGCTCAAACTTCGGTTCCTATGGACTCCAAGGCAGAGCCTAAGTTAGCAGTTATTTTGAACTCAGGCGAGGCAACGGTGAGTTTGATTGATATGCCAAGTCGAAAAGTGATTAAGGCGGTTCCTGTTGGTAAGGAACCTCATCACTTGATGATGACCCCAGATCAAAAGACCTTGCTGATTGCCAATGCTGCAGGTAATGATGTGGTGCTGATGAATCCCACTACTGGTGAGTTGACTGGCAGGATCCCTGACATCATTGATCCATACCAAATTGGCTATTCACCAAATCATAAGTGGTTTGTTGCTAACGGCAACCGCCTGGATAGGGTGGATGTCTATCACGCTCAGGGCGCAGATTTAAAATTGGCTAAATCAATTAAGCTAGGCAAGACACCAAGTCACGTAGCATTTACGGCTGATAGCAAGATCGCATTTATCACGCTGCAAGATTCCAATGAATTGGCCGCAATTGATTTAGACACGCAGACTGTCATTTGGAAAATGACTACGGGCAAAGTGCCTGCTGGTGTTTGGATGACTCCTGGTGACCAATATCTTTTAGTGGGTATCACCGGAGAAGATAACGTCCAAGTAATCGATTGGAAGAATCGCAAAGAAGTGAAGCGCATCTTTACTGGCAAGGGCGCCCATAATTTCCGTCCATTAGGCGATAAAAAACATGTTTTTGTGAGTAACCGTATTGCCTCCACTATCAGCATGATTAATATGCAGACCTTGGAAAAGACTGGGGATATTACTGGCTTGCCTGCGGGTCCTGATGATATGGAAATCACTCCCGACGGTAAAACTATGTGGGTTACTCTCCGTTTCTCTAAAAAGGTGGGGGTGATTGATATCCCATCCATGAAGCTAATGACCGTCATCCCAGTTGGAAAATCTCCGCATGGTGTTTTCTTTGCACCACGTGCTGGCTGGGAGTAACTAGCTTAGATGTATTTGCATAGCACTCTGGCTCGGATCACGGCGCTATTTTTTTTAGCGACATTCTCTTCGTTTGGATTTTCTCAAGAGACGCAATGTAAAAAAACGATTTATCTAACATTTGATACTGGCAACATGTCTGTTGCTCAGACTGTTGCGGACATCTTGAATCGTCAAAAAATCAAAGCCACTTTTTTTCTGGCAAACGAAAAAACTAACCGCGGCGATTTTTCTCTTGATGATTCTTGGAAGTCCTATTGGCAAGACCGCTTACGTGAAGGTCATCACTTTGGCAGCCATACCTATGACCATTTGTACTTTGTCAAAGATGGGCCCAGTGGAGAGATCTTTGCAAAGCCACAGTTTGGCCCCAAGGCGGGCGTGATGAGTTTGTATAACGAAGCGAGCTATTGCCGAGAAATCAGAAGGGTTGATGATCGTTTTAAAGAACTCACTGGTAGTCATATTCATAAAATCTGGCGTGCCCCCGGTGGAAAAACCTCTCCTCGATCAATTCGGATGGGATCACAGTGCGGTTACCAACACATTGGCTGGGATCCTGCAGGATTTCTGGGGGATGAGCTCAGTTCGCAGACCCATCCCAATCAGATGCTCCTCGATAAAGCGAGTAGTCAACTCCAAGACGGCGATATCACTATGGCCCATTTAGGGATTTGGTCGCGTAAAGACCCTTGGGCTCCAGTAGTTTTAGAGCAGTTGATTATTAATTTAAAGGGTCGAGGATTTTGTTTTGCAACTCTGCCAAAACAAGATAAATAAGTCACAATTGACTATATGGATTCCAATCCTTTAATAGCCGCCATCTCTTCTGCCTATGCTAGCACTCAAGAATTCTTGTTTGCTAATGTAGCTGGACCCATTCTGTATCAATTCGATCTCATGTCGATGGCAGAGGATGTATTTGATGGAATCGATTGGTTCTTATTTGGTTGTATTCAGATCTTGCTGATTGCCATCATTTTGCGCACCTGGGAAAGATTTGCGCCGGCGGAGGTTCAGGAGCGTTTCGCCAAGAGCTCCAAAGCAGATATTTTTTACACCTTGTTTCATCGGCTGGGTATTTTTCACGGATTGATTTTTCTCGCTTTGTCGGGATTTTTCTTTCAAATTGATTCAGTGCTCCATGATTTCCGTTTTAGTAGGTTGAATGTTGAGTCATGGTGGCCGCCAATGACATCCATCCCATTAGTGAGTTTTTTCATCTACTTCGTCTTATTGGATTTTGTTGAGTACTTGTATCACCGCGCTTCACATACATTTAACTGGTGGTGGCAATTGCACGCTTTGCACCATAGTCAAACCGTCATGACTGCTTGGTCTGATGATCGCAATCACATACTCGATAGCATCTTGCATGCAGTGGTGTTTTCTTTCTTTGCCTTACTGTTTGGTGTGTCCCCAAGCCAATTTATTTTGCTGGTGGTCCTGAGTCAATTTATTCAGAGCTGGCAGCATGCTAATCTGAAAATTCATCTTGGTGCTTTTAAGTATCTTTTGGTTTCTCCGATGTACCACCGCATGCATCACGCAGTAGGCTATGGCCACGAAGCTAAAGGTAAGCCTGGTGTTTTAGGTGGCTGCAATTTTGGTGTTTTGTTCCCGTGGTGGGACATGATGTTCAACACTGCTATTTTTCCGAAGGAAGTTCATCCCACTGGCGTTAGGGGTTTAGCTATTTCTCCCAATGTATTTCAGCAGCAGTGGCAGGGTATTGTCCACTCAGTTCGAGAAATTTTCCCGAAGATAAAGTAAAACCAGCAGTTCATTTGTTGATAATGGAAATCTATGGATAGCATGCAGCAAGTATTCAAGTCTTTTGGCTTGGCTTTAGTAGGAACAATGCATCCTAGAATGCTGTGGTTAAGTCTGCGCCCATTTCTGATTGTTTCAATTTTATGGGGTAGCTTAATTTGGCTGACTTGGACTCCGGCCCTCGAGATGCTCAGCATCTTTTTGACAACTTCTATCTTTACGAGTTGGATTCAGGACGGCTTAATTTGGGCCGGCTTTGAAAATGCGCGTGCTTGGATTGCGCCACTATTTTTTGTGATGCTGTTGATTCCTTTGATTGCCATCAGTCTATTGGTATTCATCGCCTTCACAACTGTCCCCACTATTGTCAAGGTAGTGACTCGTCAGCATGCCTATAAAGACATCGAGAGAAAGCGGGGCGGGGGTTTATTTGGAAGCCTTGTTTATACGATTTGGTCTGCTTTAATCTGTCTTGCATTGGTGATGTTGACCTTGCCAGTGTGGTGGATTCCGCCCCTAGTTGCGGTCTTGCCACCATTGATATGGGGTTGGCTGACGATGCGACTCATGTCCTACGATGTCTTGGCACAACATGCCACAGCAGAGGAGCGTGACACGCTCTTGCATCAGCATCGCTGGTCGCTCTTGGCCATGGGGATTGTTTCAGGCATGCTCGGTGCTGTGCCTACTTTCTTTTGGGCAACCTCGGCATTGGCTTTAGTCTTATTTCCGATTGTGAGTTTTGTTGCTCTTTGGATTTACTCTTTAATTTTTGTATTTGCTGCGCTGTGGTTTACGCATTATTTGCTCGATGCACTAAAAGAGTTGCGCAGGTCTGAGATGGAGAAGACTTTAAATATTGAGGCGCGTGTAATTGATATGGAGCTCCCGTACCATGGTTGAAGCATCAAAACAGGCCAGTATTGATTTGCCTGAGACTAAGTCACGCCGCTTTGGTTTGATTGTGATCGGCGATGAAATTTTGTCAGGTCGTCGTCAAGATAAGCACCTTAGCAAACTCATTGAGTTGCTCAATGAGCGTGGCTTGAGTTTGTCTTGGGCTAAATATGTAGCAGATGATCCTGAGCAAATTACGGCCACCCTTAAGGATAGTTTTGCCAGCGGTGACGTGGTTTTCAGTACTGGTGGTATTGGCGCCACTCCTGACGACCATACTAGGCAGTGTGCTGCTTTGGCGCTCGGAACTAAAACCGAGTTGCATCCAACTGCGCAGGAATTAATTGCGGGTCGCATTCAGTCTATGGCAGAGGGTGATCCCATTAAGGCAGATCTCAATACGCCTGAGAATCAACATCGATTCAAGATGGGGGAGTTTCCCCTGGGCAGTGACATTATTCCGAATCCCTATAACCAGATTCCAGGCTTTTCTATTCGAGAGCACTACTTTGTTCCTGGCTTTCCGGTGATGGCAGCCCCAATGATGTCCTGGTGCCTAGATAACTACTATCAAGACCTCTTTCATCGTGACAATTGGGCTGAGCAAAGTTTTATCGTTCCCAAGGGTGTTGAATCAACTCTAACGCCATTAATGGAGCGTATTGAAGCTTCTTTTCCTGGGGTAAAGGTCTTTAGCCTCCCATCTGTCGGCGACTCCTCTAAGGGTGGCGTTTACGCTGAGCGCCATATCGAATTAGGTATCAAAGGCAATGCAAACCTGCTTGAAAGTGCTTGGATTGCTCTGCGAGCTGGCACTGAGGCCCTGGGATATGTAATTCACGATATTGCTAAGTCTAATTAAGCACTAATTTGGTGCAAATATAGCAATTTTTAGACTTTTGACCGATATTTGAGCACTTAATTAGTGCAATAATGATTGTTCCCATTTGTTTGCTTCAGTAAATTAGATGCATCCCAAGGGCATGTTTGATGCCTGGAATGAACAAGGGTGTACACCTTAAGTTTGTATTCCGAATTTAGTTAATAGAGGAGATTTGCATGACGAAGACCGTCGCTGATGTGATGAAGTTAGTTAAAGAGAAAGAATGTACTTTTGTTGATTTCCGCTTTGTAGATACAAAGGGTAAAGAGCAGCACACTACAGTACCTATTTCCCATTTTGACGAAGACAAATTTGAGAGCGGTCATGCGTTTGACGGTTCATCTATTGCTGGTTGGAAAGGTATTGAAGCTTCTGACATGTTGTTGATGCCAGATCCAACAGCTTGCTATATCGACCCATTCTATGAAGAGCCAACATTGGTGATCACATGTGATGTGATCGAGCCTTCAGACGGCAAAGGTTACGATCGTGACCCACGTTCGATTGCAAAGCGTGCTGAGTCTTATTTGAAGAGCACCGGCTTAGGCGATACAGCTTATTTTGGTCCAGAGCCAGAATTCTTTATTTTTGATGGCGTCCGTTGGGGTGCTGATATGCAGGGTTGTTTCGTTAAGGTAGATTCTGAAGAGGCTCCATGGTCTTCAGCTGCTGAAATCGAAGGTGGTAACACTGGTCACCGTCCAGGTAAAAAAGGCGGTTACTTCCCAGTTGCTCCAGTAGATACATTCCAGGACATGCGTTCTGAAATGTGTTTGATCCTCGAATCTTTAGGCATTCCTGTCGAAGTTCATCACCATGAAGTTGCTGGTCAAGGCCAAAACGAATTGGGTACCAAGTTCAGCACATTGGTTGAGCGTGCTGACTGGACTATCTGGCAGAAGTACGTTGTTCAAAACGTAGCCCATGCTTATGGCAAGACAGCCACATTTATGCCTAAGCCTATCGTTGGTGACAATGGTTCTGGTATGCACGTTCACCAATCTATTTGGAAGAACGGCGAGAACTTGTTTGCTGGTAACGGCTATGCAGGTTTGTCAGAGTTCGCATTGTTTTACATCGGCGGCATCATTAAGCACGCTAAAGCATTGAATGCGATTACCAACCCAGGTACAAACTCATACAAGCGTTTGGTTCCAGGCTTTGAGGCTCCAGTGAAATTGGCTTACTCTGCTCGTAACCGTTCTGCTTCGATTCGTATTCCACACGTTTCAAGCCCTAAAGGTCGTCGTATTGAGACTCGCTTCCCTGATCCATTGGCTAACCCATACCTCTGCTTCTCAGCTTTGATGATGGCCGGTTTAGATGGTGTTCAGAATAAGATTCATCCAGGTGAAGCTGCTGACAAGAACTTGTATGACTTGCCACCAGAAGAAGATGCAAAGATCCCAACCGTTTGTGCAAGCTTGGAAGAAGCATTAGAGGCTTTGAACAAAGACCGTGAGTTCTTGACTCGTGGTGGTGTCTTTACAGACTCTATGATCGACGCATATATCGCTTTGAAGATGGAAGATGTCACACGTTTCCGTATGACGACTCATCCAATCGAATTCGATATGTACTACTCCCTGTAAGCGAAGGAGAAATGTTGAGCGCAGGTCTGTTGCGCAATTCGTTCAAAGGGGCAGCTTCGGCTGCTCCTTTTTTTCCGACATTGCTTGATCAGATGCCCAATGCCATAGTGGTATTTGAGGCTGAGACCCAACAATTGGTTTACGTGAATCCCGCCGCAGAGTCTGCACTGGATCTGTCACGAAAATCACTTGAGGGTCAGTCTGTGCACAACCTCTTTGGGGATAATGCCTCCATTAAGCGCATGATCGAAGAGGTCAAAGCGGGGCATGTATCTGCACAACGCCAAGAGATGGTATTGCATTCTTTACCAGGTAGCATTCATCAGGAGTCAATTCCTGCGCACGTAGTCGTAGCTAGTCTTGAAGGCCCGACACTAATCATGATGGAATGGTTTCCAATTGATCAGCAGCTACGCAGTGAGCGTGATGAGCGTGTCACGCAGCAGGTAGAGGCAAATAAACAGTTAATGCGTAACTTAGCACATGAGATTAAAAATCCTTTGGGCGGCATTAGAGGTGCCGCGCAATTACTAGAGTTTGAGCTTCCAGAGAAGGGCTTGCGTGAATACACCCAAGTCATTATTAAAGAATCGGACCGCTTGCAGAACTTAGTTGATAGATTACTTGCGCCACATCGTAAAGCGCACGCTATGGAATCATTTAATGTCCATGAGGCATTGGAGAGAGTTCGTAGCCTAGTTTTAGCTGAGTTTCCAAAAGGATTGCGGATTATTCGTAACTACGACACTAGTCTTCCTGAGGTTCTGGGTGATCGCGAGCAATTGATTCAGGCAGTCCTCAATATTGCTCACAATGCTGCTCAGGCTTTATCAGAGGAAATACAGCAAGGCATTGCTCAAATTGAATTGAAGACAAGGGTGGCTCGTTCGGTCACCATCTCCAAGCAACGTTACAAAATGGCCATGGACTTGCATGTGATTGATAACGGCCCAGGTATCCCTGAGGATATCCGTGAGCGTATTTTCTTTCCACTAGTCTCTGGCAGGGATGGTGGCAGCGGTCTTGGCCTCACCCTCGCACAAACTTTTGTACAGCAACACCAAGGCTTTATTGCCTGTGACAGTCGTCCTGGACGGACTGACTTCCATATTCAAATTCCTTATCGTAGGCAGGAGAAAGCATTATGAAACCCGTTTGGATCGTGGACGATGACCAATCTATTCGTTGGGTGCTAGAAAAGGCATTGACTCGCGAGAACATTCCTCACAAGAGCTTTTCTAATCCGAATGATGTGCTCGATGCCTTGGAGAAAGAAGTTCCTCAAGTATTAATTTCTGATATTCGGATGCCGCGTGGTAATGGTTTAGATCTTTTGCAAAGTGTAAAAGAAAGCCATCCAATGCTTCCAGTCATCATCATGACTGCATACTCGGATCTAGATTCAGCAGTCTCATCATTTCAGGGTGGCGCATTTGAATACCTTACTAAGCCATTTGATATCGATAAGGCTGTAGAGTTGATTCGTCGTGCGATGGAGCAAAGTGAGCGTAATCTTTCCGGCAATAAAGAGATGAATGGCTGGAGACAGGATTCCACTGAGATTATTGGTCAGGCACCTGCAATGCAGGAGGTTTTTAGAGCAATTGGACGATTAGCTCAGTCCCATTCCACAGTATTAATTACTGGTGAATCCGGTACTGGTAAAGAGTTGGTCGCGCAAGCGTTGCACAAGCATAGTCCTCGTGCTAAAGGTCCATTTATTGCCTTTAGCACTGCTGCAGTACCTAAGGATTTATTAGAGTCTGAACTGTTTGGTCATGAGCGTGGCGCTTTCCCCGGTGCTTTGACTTTGCGTCGTGGCCGCTTTGAGCAGGCTGATGGTGGTACTTTATTTTTAGATGAGATTGGCGACATTCCATTTGATCTTCAAACTCGCCTATTGCGCGCTTTAAGCGATGGTCATTTCTATCGAGTTGGTGGGCAAGACCCCATTAAGGCCAATGTTCGAATTATTGCTTCAACCTACCAAAATCTAGAGGCCCGAGTTGCTGCAGGTGCTTTCCGCGAGGATTTATTACATCGCTTGAATGTTATTCGCTTGCGGATGCCAGCCTTACGTGAGCGCGCCGAAGATATTCCAGTGCTGGCACGACATTTTATGTTGTCATGCGCCAAATCTCTGGGTGTCGAAGCTAAAAAGCTATCTGATGAAGTATTAAAGGACATTAGCGTTATGCCATTTCCTGGCAATGTCCGACAGCTGGAAAATCTTTGCCATTGGCTAACAGTAATGACGCCGTCCAATGTCATTGGTGTCAGTGATTTACCTGCTGATATTTTGGCTGAAGCGGGTGAGCAGCCCGTCTTATTGCAGGGTGAATCTAGTCCTTCGGCCCAAGTAGTGCTGAGAGGTGCTTCCATAGATTGGGAGAGTGGTTTGGGTCGCCTGGCTGCCAAAATGCTTCAGGATGGCGATGCGGAAGTGTATGACGTACTATGCTCAAAATTTGAAAAGGCGGTGTTGCAGGCAGCTCTTGAAGTAACCCGCGGAAGACGCGTCGAGGCTGCGCAGCGTCTTGGAATTGGTCGCAATACGATTACTCGTAAATTGCAGGAGCTTGGTATTGATGGCTGAGTCAGTAAGAATAGCTGCTTGGAATGTGAATTCACTGAAGGTACGTTTACCTCATGTACTCAAGTGGCTGCAGGACCAAGAGAAGGCTAAGAAGCCGATTGATGCTCTTTGTCTTCAAGAGCTCAAGCTCACTGATGATAAGTATCCGCACAAGGAACTTGAAGATGCGGGCTACCTCAGCATCGCTGCTGGTCAGAAGACTTATAACGGTGTGGCCATTATTGTTCGCAAAGCTGCATTAGCTCCGATTGCCAGTAATCATGAAACAACTTTTTTAAAGCCCATTAGAAATATCCCTGGCAACACGGATGAACAACAGCGTATTTTGGCAGCTACAGTGTGCTTTAAAGGGATGCAACCCATTCGCTTGGTATCTGCTTACTTCCCTAATGGACAATCGCCCGATAGCGATAAGTTTGCCTACAAATTAGCTTGGCTCAAAGCTTTAGAAGATTGGTTAAGCGATGAGTTGGCTCAGAATAGTCGCTTAGCACTTTTGGGCGATTTCAATATCGCACCTACGGATGATGATGTGCATGATCCCGCTAAGTGGATTGGTCAAAACCTCGTTTCCCCGCCTGAGAGAGAGGCGTTTCAGCAGCTTTTAAATCTAGGGCTTATCGATTCTTATCGGATGTTTGAACAGGCGCCTAAATCCTTTAGCTGGTGGGATTACCGCATGATGGGCTTCAGAAGAAATGCTGGAATGCGGATTGATCACATTCTATTAAGCGAGGCCCTTAAAGATAAATGCACAGAAAGCATTATCGATAAAGAGCCTCGTACTTGGGAGCAACCTTCGGATCACGCCCCCGTCATTGCAAAGATTTCAGCCTAGAACTTTTAGCTTCACTGGGTGACCAGGCCGCCGTGACGAAGTAGGGCATCAATACTGGGTTCTCTGCCTCTAAATGCCTTGAATGACTCAGCTGCCGGACGACTGCCGCCTACCTCCAAGATCTCTTGGCGATAACGAGCCCCCGTTTTTTCATCCAGAACACTGCCAGTGAGTTTTGCTGCTTCTTCAAAGGCAGAGTAAACATCCGCAGAAAGTACTTCAGCCCATTTATAGCTGTAATAGCCTGCTGCGTAACCTCCTGCAAAAATATGGCTAAAGGTATTGATCCATCGGGAGATAGCTGGTTGCGGAATAACATTGAATTCATCTGCAATGCTTTTAGATAGCTCCAACACCGCCTGACCTTTTGCATTTACAGCATCAAAATTAGCATGCAGGCGCCAATCAGTCAGAGACATCACCACTTGGCGCAATGTCATATAGCCATTTTGGAAGTTCTTTGCAGCTAGTATTTTTTCATAAAGCTCTCGGGGGAGAGGTTTTTCAGTCTCAGCATGTGAGGTCATCTTTTCTAAGACCTCCCACTCCCAGCAGAAGTTTTCCATGAACTGGCTCGGTAATTCAACCGCATCCCATTCCACACCATTGATACCGGATACACCTAAAGCGCTTACCTGGGTTAAGAGGTGATGCAGGCCATGACCACTCTCGTGGAATAGGGTGATGACATCATCATGCGTAATGGTGGGTTGACGCAGCACGCCATCTACTTTTACTGGAGGTGCAAAATTGCAAACCAAATACGCTACTGGCACTTGAATCTCACCATTAGGCAATTCTCTGCGACCACGCGCATCATCCATCCAGGCGCCACCGCGCTTACCAGGGCGAGCATATGGGTCTAAATAGAAGTAGGCTACAACCCTGTCTTCAGCATTCTTAACCGAGAAGGATTGGACATCCCCATGCCAAGTTGGCAGATTGGCGCTCTCAATTTTCACACCAAACAAAGTCTGGATGACTTGAAAGAGTCCATCTAGCACTTTGGGTAGCGGGAAATATTGCTTGAGTTCATTCTCGGAGAAAGAGTAGCGTTCTTGTTTAAGTCTTTCAGAGGCAAAAGCAATATCCCATGGCTCCAGTCCATCGCCAATATTCAATTCAGCTTTGGCAAAGTTAGAAAGCTCTTGCCAATCTTTCAGTGCAAATGGTTTCGCTTTTTGTGCAAAGGTAGTGAGGAACCCATCTACCTCACTGACACTGCTGGCCATTTTGGGGGCTAGACTCAGAGCAGCATAGTTCTCAAACCCTAGCATGCGTGCTTCTTCATCACGCAACTTGAGTTGCTCCAGCATATTTGCAGTGTTGTCCCAATCTAGCTTTCCTTTTGAATACTGGGGAGCCAATTCTGAGGCTCGCGTTACGTAAGCTTCATACATCAAGCGACGTAGTGAGCGATTCTCTGAGTACTGCATGACTGGGTAGTAAGAGGGGAAGTGGAGGGTAAAAGCCCAACCTTGCAAACCTTTTTGCTGTGCTGTATCTGCAGCTGCGGCAATGGCGTCTTCAGGTAACCCTGCCAACTCAGACTTGTCTGTAACGAGATGGACAAAGCTGTCAGTCGCATCTAATACATGGTCTGAAAATGCTTTTCCTAGCAATGCTTGCTCATCCTGAATTTGGGAAAAACGTGGCTTATCACCATCACTCAGTTCTGCTCCGCCGAGACGAAAATCCCTTAAAGAATTTTCAATCACTTTTTTCTGCGAAGTACTTAGATTGGCATAGCTAGAGCTTTGACTAAGCTCTTTGAATCTCTGGTAAAGCGCTAAGTTTTGACCTAGGCTTGAGAAGAACGCGGTAACTTTGGGGATCATTTCACCATAAGCTGCTCTCAGTTCTGGCGTATCTGCAACACTATTGAGGTGTGAAATCACTCCCCATGATCTGCTGAGAGATTCGGTGGCATCTTCGAGAGGCTCAACCAACTCATTCCAGCTTGCTGGCGTCTTTGGGTCGACCGCTTGAGCCACTGCTTTCTCCGCTTGTGCCAGTAGAAAATCTATCGCAGGTTTAATGTCCGAAGACTTGACCTGAGAGTAGTCGCAAATACCTCGGCCGAATGAAATGAGTGGATTTTGTTGTAGGTCAGCAGAGGCTTGTAAAGGGGTAGATGTAGTCATCCCTCTAGCTTAATGGACTGCAGGCAATTTTGCCAAAAGTCCCAATCAATTCCCTAGCGTTTTGCTGCCTTTTCTGCCGCTTCTAAGGTATTCATGAGGAGCATGGTGATCGTCATGGGGCCTACGCCACCAGGCACAGGTGTGATCCAGCCAGCAATATACTGGGCGGCATCAAAATCAACATCACCACAAAGCTTGCCATCAGGCATGCGATTGATGCCAACATCAATCACAACGGCACCATTCTTGACCATATCGCCCGTAATCATTTTGGGTTTGCCGGTGGCAACCACCAAGATGTCAGCATCCTTAGTGTGGTGCGCCAGGTCACGCGTTTTGCTATTGCAAATGGTGACAGTTGCACCTGCTTGCAGTAATAGCATCGCCATCGGCTTTCCAACGATATTGGAAGCGCCCACAATCACTGCGCGAGCACCGCGAATAGGGTATTCAATGCTCTCGAGGATCTTCATGCAGCCATAGGGGGTACAGGGCTTAAATTCAGGCTGGCCCACCATTAAGGCGCCAGCATTAGCCACATGAAAGCCATCCACATCTTTTTCTGGGGCAATTGCTTCTAGAACGCGTTCTGCTGCAATATGTTCTGGAAGGGGAAGTTGAACCAAAATACCGTGAATAGATGGGTCAGCATTCAGGGTAGCAATGCGAGCCAGCAATTCCTCTTCACCTAACTCGACTGAATAGCGCTCGAGCACAGAATGAAAGCCGACATCTTCACAAGCCTTTACTTTATTGCGGACATAAACCTGGCTTGCCGGATTTTCTCCAACAACAATTACTGCTAGGCCTGGTCTAACGCCTTTGGCGGTAACGATTGCGCCGCGGGCAGCAATTTCAGTACGTAGTTTTTTGGATAAGGCAACGCCGTCGAGTAGCTGTGCAGGCATAAGAAATTAATTAGGTTGTGGATCTGATAGTGCTAAGCGGAGTAAATCTGCAACGGTATTTACGTTGAGCTTTTCCATAATGTTGGCGCGGTGTGCTTCAACAGTTTTGATGGAAATACTCAGATCATCTGCAATCTGCTTATTCAAGCGGCCAGCCACAATGCGCTCGAGAACTTGGCGCTCACGACCAGTCAGTTTGCTTAAGAGGCTCTGAGTGATTTTGCGTTGACTTGCTTGAGAATAATCAACACGTGCTTTTGCAAGCATGCGATCAACCAAACCGCAGAGATCATTTTCTTTGAAGGGCTTTTCAATGAAATCAACTGCGCCACGCTTCATTGTTGAAACTGCCATCGACACATCACCATGACCAGTGATAAATGCAACGGGCATTGGTAGATTTTCACTAATTAAACGTTCTTGTAATTCAAGGCCTGACATGCCTGACATTCGAACATCTAAGATTGCGCAAGAGATCGTAGATTTGTCGGTGCTTTGAAGAGACTGTAAGAATCGTTCAGCGCTTGCATGACAGCGAACAACATACCCATTACTTTCTAGTAACCAGGTGAGGGAGTCGCGAACCGCCTCGTCGTCATCTACAACATAAACCACTTCAGCTTGGTTTGGTTTGGTAGTAGCACTGATATTCATATTAGCTCTCACAGATAAATCTAAAAATACATAAATTAACTATTTGCCATTGAGCCCGGAGACTCTAGAGGTAATAGTATTGTAAAGGTGCAGCCCGACAGCTTTGTATGTTCTGCATCCATCTGATTTTTTGCCCAAAGTCGGCCCTGATGGGACTCGATTACAGATCGGCAAATATTCAGACCCATGCCCATTCCATCGTTTTTAGTGCTAAAAAAGGGCTCAAACATCCGTTCAATAACGGATTCAGCGATTCCGGCACCTGTATCGGCTACTTGGATGCGTAGCATTGCAGGAAAGGTGCTGGTATCTAGGTCGGCCGAAATTTTGACTGGAGGGGCAGACCAGCGTGATGAGAGGGGGTAGACTTCCCTCATACTATCCAGTGAATTCTTAAGAAGGTTCACTAGGACCTGCAAAATTAAAACCGGATCCACATCCACTGGCGGGAGATTTTCGGCAATTTGAGTGGCAATGTTCATGCGGTGTCGATGTGCTTCGATCTCAACTAAGCCAACCGCATCATTAATAATTTCACTGATGTCGCAAGATTTTCGTTGCGGTTCGCTACGCTTCACAAAGCCTTTAATGCGCTGAATGATTGTTCCGGCTCTATGCGCTTGATCCGAAGCTTTTTCTAGTGCGGGAAGAATGTCTTTTTGTAGAGCAGGCTCAAGTTGTCCTTGCAGGCGTTTGGCTACACCCATACAGTAGTTTGAAATTGCAGCAAGCGGTTGGTTTAACTCATGCGCCAGAGAGGACGCCATTTCACCCATAGTAGTTAAGCGGCTAGAGAATTGCATGCGCTCTTCTTGTTGGCGCGCTAAATCCTCTGCCTCAATACGAATCGTGATATCTGTAGCAATCAATAGCTGTGCTAACTGTCCATCAACCCATGGCACAAATCGTCTGCGTACTTCATACCATTTTGAAGTTCCCGTTGATACATCGAGCAATTGAATTTCTTCTGACTCTGTTTCTTGATGCAAGGAGGTGGCCATACTGGCTTCAATAGGAGCTTGCAATACGTTTTGCTTAATATCGCCACCGGCTAAATCACGATGACCTTTAGCAGAGCTACCAAAACGTTCGCGATAGAAGCGATTTGCAAACAATAACTCACCCGTTTCATTAGAGACCACTGAAACTGATGCATCTAAACCTTCTAAAACAGTAATGAATCGTTCTTGTGACGCAGCTAATTCCTCGCGAATTTTCTTTGGCTCAGAAATATCAATTAATGAGGTGATCCAACCAGTTTGTTTGCCCTTTTCATCAATCAGTGGAGCAATGAATGTTCGGGTCTGGATGACTGAGCCGTTACGGTGGAGGATTGAGCCCTCGACCCCAATCTTCTTATCTTGATTCAAGGTCATCTGGAGAGCTTGATTCATTTTTTTGGTGAGCCCCTCCTTTTGATCCTCAGGCCAGAAGGCAAAAGGGGGGCTAAGTCCTATCAGCTCTTCCGCAGACCAACCAGTCATCTCGCAAAAAGCAGGGTTGACATAGGTGATCGCCCGATTCATATCATGTGCGCGAATTCCAACTGGCGTGGAATTTTCCATCGCACTACGAAAATTTGTCTCAGCCCGAAGATTCGCCTCTACTTCTTGTCTAACTTGCATCTGCTTTAAAACAGACCACAAACTCCAAATCACGAAGGCACTTAAACCCAGAACAACGCCAATCAACATCCTGAACGTTAAATTGGTTTCTGGAGGGTAGGTATCGATCCTGAGGCTAAGGTTTGGACTTAGGACGCCAATATCTAAGCTGGTTTGATTGCTAAATGCGCGTTTCGGCGTATTTTTATCAGATGAGATTGCCAAGACCTGATCATCACCTGTAATTAGAGTGAATCGATATTGGGCTTTGAGTTCCGCGGGGATCATTTCTAGTATCCCCTGGGTTGTATACAGAGCGGCAACCATGCCTTTAATTTCGTTACCAGAAAGTAGAGGCACTGTTTGCCAAAACACATTGCGAATTTCTTTGGAGATGACCTCGTCGCTTGGAACTTCAAGTGAGATGAAATTGCTAAACGCCGGCCTATTAGTGGCGGCGCTAAGCTCAAGCGTTCTCTGTAGCATCTTATTTATGACGTTCGCATTGTTTACTTTATTAAACCAATCGGTTTTTAAGTTGTGCGGAGGTACCTTCCATTCACTCTGGTATGTTTCATTAATCCAGGCAATTTTCGCAATCTCATGATTGTTTTGCAGAAGATTTTCTGCCTGAAGAAGCGCGTTATCTTTTAACTTTATGGAATCTCCGGCGCTGACATAATCCCGCCCAATGGATTGCAACACATCGGTATTGTTTGCAAAACGCAATTGAATGCGTTGCTTTGCAAAAGAGAGTTCTCTAAATAGTGCCGCTTCTTGCTGACTTTTTTCCTGGAGCTGAAGCGTGCCCATTATGACGCCCATCACCACGGTAAACAGCACAATCGCAATTAAAGGCGTGTAGACAAGCTTAAATCCCCGTATTCGACGGATCCATCTCACAGGCTTGAGTTGCCATATCGAAAATGCGATTTTTTTCATGTAATAGGGCTATTTTGCCTTACTAGCACCGCTTTCTCGCCCATTGTGGCCGCTCTGGCTTTTTGGATTGCGTTGCAACAAAATATCACATTGTGATAAATATTATCATTATGTGGAAAATTGCTTGTTTACACCCATGGACCTTCCTAGAATATTGCCTATAGAGTGAATAAATCAGACCGATGTGACTAATGGAGGCAGTTTATGGCAGCAGTTCCAGATCAAATTTTGGGTAGCGCAGGAAAGCAAGATGCGGATCCAGGTGAAACTCAAGAGTGGTTACAGGCCTTAGATGGCGTCATTCGTAATGAAGGTCCGGAACGTGCGGCCTATCTTATAGATCAGCAAATCTCTCATGCTCGAGTCAATGGAGTAAATCAACCATTCCATGCTGAAACTCCCTACATCAATACGATTCCGGTAGAGCAGCAAGCGCGCTTGCCTGGCGATCAAAATGTGGAGCATCGGATTCGTTCATATACTCGCTGGAATGCGATGGCCATGGTTCTTCGTGCAAACAAAGACACCAACGTTGGTGGCCATATTTCATCCTTCCAATCGGCCGCTACTTTATATGACGTTGGCTTTAATCATTTTTGGCATGCGCCATCTCCAGAGCATGGTGGTGACCTGATTTTTGTTCAGGGGCATTCAGCTCCTGGTGTTTACGCACGAGCTTATATGCTGGGCCGATTATCAGACGAGCAGTTGAATAACTTCCGTCAAGAAGTTGGCGGTAAGGGTATCTCCAGTTATCCGCATCCTTGGTTGATGCCTGATTTCTGGCAGTTCCCTACAGTCTCAATGGGCCTTGGCCCGATCATGGCTATTTATCAAGCACGCTTTATGCGCTACATGCAAGATCGCGGGTTTATCAAGGCAGAAGGTCGCAAAGTCTGGGCTTTCCTCGGTGACGGTGAAACGGATGAGCCAGAATCACTCGGCGCAATTGGTATGGCTGGCCGTGAAAAATTAGATAACCTGATTTTCGTTGTGAACTGTAACTTGCAACGCCTTGATGGTCCTGTACGTGGTAACGGCAAAATTATTCAAGAGCTCGAAAGTGAATTCCGTGGCGCTGGCTGGAATGTAATTAAAGTAGTTTGGGGTGGTCATTGGGATGCTCTGTTCGCACGCGATAAAAAAGGCATCTTGATGCAACGTCTTGGCGAAATCGTGGACGGCGAGTACCAAACCATGAAAGCGAAGAGTGGTGCCTATGTTCGTGAGATCGTATTCAATACTCCCGAATTAAAGTCGCTAGTGAGTGACTGGAGTGATGATGAGATTTGGCAGCTGAATCGTGGTGGTCATGATCCTCATAAAGTATTTGCAGCCTTTCATTCAGCCGTGAATCACAAAAATCAACCAACAGTTATCTTGGCTCACACCATTAAGGGTTACGGTATGGGTGGATCGGGTGAGGCGATGAATATTGCTCACCAAGCAAAGAAGATGAATGCCGATGATGTACGTCGTTTCCGTGATCGCTTTGAGATTCCGGTGAAGGATGAGCAATTGGATGAAATGCCTTTAGTCAAGTTTGCTGAAGGCAGTCCAGAGCTCGAGTACATGAAAGCTCGACGTCAAGAGTTGGGTGGCTACTTGCCACAGCGTCGTATGAAAGCAGAGAGCCTGCCTGTGCCTGCGCTGGATGTATTTGCGCCCTTACTAGAGGCGACATCAGAAGGTCGCGAGATTTCCACAACCATGGCTTTTGTTCGGATGCTCAATACGATTGTGCGCGACAAAGTTCTTGGCAAGCGTGTGGTTCCAATTGTTCCTGACGAGTCTCGTACCTTTGGTATGGAGGGCATGTTCCGCCAACTCGGCATTTGGAATCAACTAGGCCAGCTCTACACCCCAGAAGATCATGATCAATTGATGTTCTATAAAGAGGATAAGACTGGGCAGATCTTGCAAGAGGGTATTAATGAAGCGGGTGGTATGTGCGACTGGATCGCTGCTGCAACTTCATACTCGACTCATGGCGTGCCGATGTTGCCTTTCTACATCTTCTACTCGATGTTTGGTTTCCAGCGTATTGGTGACCTTTGTTGGGCTGCTGGCGATATGCGTAGCCGTGGGTTCTTATTGGGTGGCACTGCCGGTAGAACCACTTTGAATGGCGAAGGCCTTCAGCATGAAGACGGCCACAGCCAAGTATGGAGTGCTGCCATTCCAAACTGTATTAGCTATGACCCTTCATTCTCATTTGAAGTGGCGGTAGTTATTCAAGATGGTATGCGTCGCATGTTGGCCGAGCAAGAAGATGTCTATTACTACATCACCTTGATGAATGAGAACTATGCTCACCCAGCAATGCCAAAGGGTGCAGAACAAGACATTATTAAAGGCATGTACAAGCTCGACTCCGTTGGTGATGCCAATGCTAAATTGCGCGTTCAGCTTTTGGGTTCAGGCACGATTTTCCGTGAAGTGATTGAAGCTGCTGAGATCTTGCATAAAGATTGGGGTATCGCATCTGATCTGTGGGGTTGCCCAAGCTTTACCGAGTTAGGCCGTGATTGGAATGCAGTACATCGCAACAATCTATTAAACCCAACGGCAGCACCTTCTTTGTCTCACGTAGAGAAGTGCTTGAAAGATACTACTGGCCCAATTATTGCAGCTACTGACTATGTGCGTTTATTTGCGGAACAAATTCGTCCAGCAATTCAGCATATGGGTCGTCGCTTCGAAGTTTTGGGTACTGATGGCTTTGGTCGTTCAGACACACGAGAAAAGTTGCGCGACTTCTTTGAAGTAGATCGTCGCTGGGTTGTATTAACAGCATTACGTTCTTTGGTGGATGCTGGTCAACTTGATCGTCAAAAGCTAGCGGAAGCAATTAAGAAGTACGAAATCGATACCACCAAACCAAACCCAATGATGGTTTGATTAGAGACAGATACTATGAGCCAACTAATTGATATTAAAGTCCCGGATATTGGGGATTACAAAGATGTGCCTGTCATCGAGGTATTGGTGAAAGCCGGTGATCGTGTTGAGAAAGAGCAGTCTATTGTTGTCTTAGAATCCGATAAGGCAACCATGGATGTTCCATCATCACATTCTGGTGTGGTGAAAGAGGTCAAGGTTAAAGTGGGTGACTCCATTTCAGAAGGTGCCATTGTTCTGGTGCTTGAGGAAAGTGGTGCCGCAGCTGCTACCCCGACTCAAGCTGCTGCAGCCCCAGTGGCTGCAAAAGCTGAACCGATTGCTGCCCCAACTCCAAAAGTAGAGCCGCCGATTGTGCGTGCACCTGCACCACCACCTGTCATCAATACGCCAGTTGTAGTTGATCCCACTGCAAGTCACGCTAGTCCTTCCGTGCGTAAGTTTGCGCGTGAACTTGGTGTCACTGTTCATCAAGTTAAAGGATCTGGTCCAAAAGGCAGAATTACTCAGGAAGATGTACAGGCATTTGTTAAGGCCGCTATGAGTGGTGGAGCTGCAAGTTCATCAAATGCATCTGGTGGTAGCTTAGGTGGCCTGAATTTAATTCCTTGGCCTAAAGTGGATTTCTCTAAATTTGGAGAGACTGAGCGTCAGCCACTTAATCGTATTAAGAAATTGACTGCTGCGAACTTAGGTCGTAACTGGGTCATGATTCCTGCTGTGACTTATCACGAAGATGCTGATATTACCGATCTCGAAGCATTCCGAGTTCTGACGAATAAAGAGAATGAAAAGCAGGGTCTTAAAATCACGATGTTGGCTTTCTTGATGAAAGCTGCTGTTGCTGCGCTTAAGAAATTCCCTGAGTTCAATAGCTCTATTGATGGCGATGACTTGGTGTTGAAGAAATATTTCAATATTGCATTTGCCGCAGATACGCCAAATGGTTTAGTGGTACCAGTGATTCGTGATGCGGATAAAAAAGGTATCTTTGAGCTCGCTCGCGAAACTTCAGAGTTAGCTGCCCTAGCCCGAGATGGAAAACTCAAGCCAGAGCAAATGCAGGGCGCTAGTTTTACGATCTCTTCTTTAGGTGGAATTGGTGGTACGTATTTCTCACCGATCGTGAACGCACCGGAGGTGGCAATTTTAGGGGTAAGTAAAGCTGCTATGAAACCAGTGTGGGATGGTAAGCAATTTGTACCGCGCCTAATTTGCCCATTGTCCTTAAGCGCAGATCATCGCGTGATTGATGGCGCTTTGGCAACTCGTTTCAATGTCTATATCGCTCAGTTGATGTCCGACTTCCGTCGTGCAGCGCTATAAGGAGAAGATATGGCTAAGCAAATTATTCTCGTCCCAGATATTGGTGATTACTCAGACGTACCCGTAATTGAAGTGCTCATCAAAGTGGGCGATGTTATTGAAAAAGAACAGCCATTACTTGTGCTCGAGTCTGACAAGGCTACTATGGAAGTTCCGGCTGATGCTGCCGGCACTGTTCTAAGTATTTCCGTTAAGGCTGGCGACAAGGTTAGCAAGGGTAGTGCGGTTGCTGAGATTGAAGTAGGGGCTGCATCTGCGCCTCAGGCTTCTTCACCCTCAGCTAGTCCAACTCCGGCACCAGCCCCAGTAGCAGCGCCAGTCATTGCTGCTCCTATCGCCGGCCAATATAGCGGCAAAGTCGACCACGAGTGTGAAGTGCTCGTATTAGGTGCGGGTCCTGGCGGCTATAGCGCCGCATTCCGCAGCGCTGATTTGGGTATGAGCACTATTTTGGTGGAGCGCTATGCGACTTTAGGCGGCGTTTGCTTGAACGTGGGCTGTATTCCATCAAAAGCCTTGCTCCATACGACTGCAGTGATGGATGAAGTCAAGACGATGTCTAAGCATGGCATTAGCTATGGCGCCCCAAAAATTGAAATAGATCAACTGCGTGGCTACAAAGATTCTGTCATTGCCAAGTTAACTGGCGGATTGGCTGGCATGGCCAAAGCGCGCAAAGTGACTGTGGTGCGCGGATTAGGGCGCTTCTTAGATGCAAATCACGTTGAAGTAGAGTTAACGAAAGGTGATGGCCAGGATCTGGCCGGTCAAAAAGAAGTAGTGCGCTTTCAGAAGGCAATCATTGCAGCCGGAAGCCAGCCGGTAAAACTCCCGTTTTTGCCTGAAGATCCTCGTATTGTCGATAGCACCGGGGCCTTATTGCTCAAGAGCATTCCAAAACGCATGCTAGTCATTGGTGGCGGCATTATTGGTTTGGAAATGGCTACTGTCTATAGCACCTTAGGCTCTCGTATTGATATTGCCGAAATGATGGATGGCCTGATGGCCGGGGCTGATCGTGATTTAGAAAAGGTTTGGGAGAAATTTAATGCCGGCCGTTTTGAAAAGATCATGCTCAAGACTCGTGCATCTAAAGCTGAAGTGAAAGCCGATGGTATTCAGGTGAGCTTTGAGGGTGAGAACGCTCCGGCAGAGCCGCAGACTTACGACTTAGTATTGGTCGCAGTGGGCCGCACACCTAACGGTAAAAAGATTGATGCAGCGGCTGCAGGCGTCATCGTTGATGAGCGTGGCTTTATTCCGGTCGACAATCAAATGCGCACTAATGTAAATAATATTTTTGCTATTGGTGACATCGTTGGCCAACCTATGCTTGCCCATAAAGCCGTGCATGAGGGTCATGTTGCTGCCGAAGTAGCGGCTGGTGAAAAGTCTTATTTCGATGCCAAGCAAATTCCATCTGTTGCCTATACCGATCCAGAGGTGGCTTGGGCCGGCTTGACTGAAGAGCAATGTAAAGCTCAAGGAATTGCTTATGAGAAGGGCTTATTCCCATGGGCTGCCAGTGGCAGGGCGATTGCTAACGGTCGTGATGAAGGTTTCACGAAGCTTATTTTTGATGCTACAAGTAAGCGCATTATTGGCGGCGGTATTGTAGGCACCCATGCTGGCGACTTAATTGGCGAAGTCTGTCTTGCGATTGAGATGGGTGCTGATGCCGTTGATATCGGCAAAACCATTCATCCGCACCCAACTTTGGGTGAGTCTGTTGGCTTGGCTGCGGAAGCAGCTCATGGCCACTGTACCGATCTCCCGCCGGTTAAGAAGAGGTAACAGCGCATTATTTTGCAGTGCAATATAGCAATGCTTAGCACTGCGGTTTGCTCTGTGAGATCATCTACACCATGTCAAAGGTAATTCGTTTATTGCATGGTGAATTTGGAAGGGTGGCACTCCTAGAAATGGATGCCCCTCTTGTGACTCATGCGCACCATCACTGCCACATACTTTGCAAGGTGGCGGGCCCTGACATTGCATTTCAGGTAAGGGGTGCGCATTGTCCTTTGACGAGCGATAACGCTGTTTTAATTAATGCTTGGGAAGAGCACTCCTATTTACATTTGCCGGTAAATGGAGAGAGTCCCATACTGCTCGCCTTATACCTTGAGCCAAAGTGGCTTGCTTCCTTTAGTAAGAAATTCTTAGCCAGTAGTCACCCTCGTTTTTTCTCAAGTAATCTTTCGGCGATGAGCGCTATGCAAAAGCAGATTCTTGAGAAGATCTCAATGGAACTATGGTGGTCTGATCAAATTACCCATGACCATCTAGAGTCTCTGTTGTTAGACCTCACAGCCACTTTTATGGAAGATATTGGATATATATCTCAAGGTGACCTCCGCGCTGCGGGAAGTGCTTTAGCTTTCATGGACCCAAGAATTCGTAAGGCAATTCATTTGATGCGGACATCTCCGCAAGGCTTTAGCGATATCTCTACCATTGCTAAAAGCGTTGATTTATCGCGCTCTCACTTTTTTGATCTTTTCCGTCGCTGTACTGGCCTATCGCCAGTTGTTTTTGCAAACGTACTCAAGATGGAGTTTGCCTTCGATGCGCTTGCCAGTAACGAAGAAAGCCTCATCCACATTGGCGATGAGCTCGGTTTTTCTGCGCCTAGTCATTTCACCAGATTTTTTAAGCAGCATCAAGGCGTAGCACCAAGTCAGTATCGACTGCAGGTAGAAAAGACCTCCAAGCTCGATTCCTAGGGTTTTCCTGATATATAAAATCAGACTCTGGGGTAAGTGATCCGACTCTAAGGTAAGCGCACGCGGCAACAGTTCATTACTCTTCTTTCAGGTTTAGAAGTATTCCATTTTCTGAAAGACGGTATTGACTCAAACTTCGATCCATTTAGGTAGACCCCATGAGCGCGTAGAGGATGCTGCGCTTTTGACTGGTGCTGGCCGCTACCTCGATGATTTACCTTTACCGATTGGCACGCTTTACGCTGCCATCGTTCGTTCGCCCATTGCGCATGGAAAAATTCTATCGGTAGATATCCATGAGGCTTTGGAGATAGCCGGAGTGCGCGCTGTCTTGACAATCGAAGACGTACAGTCTTGGTCCAATCCATTGGTGGTTGCAGTTAAGACGCCAATGCGCCAATGGGTTTTGGCTGATCAATTTGTTCGTTATGTTGGTGAGCCCATTGCTGTTGTCATTGCTGAATCGAGGGCCTTGGCTGAGGATGGTGCTGAAAAAGTTCAAGTAAATATACAGCCGCTCCCAGCCGTGGTCGATGTAGATGCGGCCTTAATGGATGACGCGGTAATTTTGCATGCGGATATGGGTAGTAATTGCGTCTCGGACCGCTCATTTCATTATGGGGATCCAGATAAAGCCTTTTCACAGGCCAATCATGTAATTGAGGTTGATATTCGCTATCCTCGTAACTCATGCACTCCGATGGAGACGGGCGGGGTGATTGCGCAGTGGCGCGCTAGTGATTCCTCTTATGAGGTGAGCTCAAATTTTATGGGGCCATTTTCACTTCACGTAGTGATGGCTGCCGCATTAAAAATTCCAGGAACAAAATTACGCCATCATGTGCCTCCTGATTCAGGGGGTAGCTTTGGAGTGAAGCAATCGGTTTTACCTTACATTATTCTCTCCTGTCTGGCCTCTCGAAAAGCGGGTGCTCCTGTTAAATTTATTGAGGATCGTTTAGAGCATTTGCAGGCTGCCACCTCTGCAACGGCACGTCATACCCATTTACGGGCGGCAGTTGATTCTGATGGAAAGATTCTCGCTCTAGATTACGACCAAATTGAAGATTGCGGTGCATATCTTAGAGCTCCTGAGCCGGCAACACTATACCGAATGCACGGTTGCGTTACTGGCCCATATCAGATTGAGAATGTAAAAATTCGTAATCGAGTGGTATTGATTAACAAAACCCCCACTGGACTGGTGCGGGGCTTTGGAGGTCCTCAGGTGTATTTTGCACTAGAGCGACTAGTTCATCAGATTGCTAAACGGCTTGGCAAATCCCACCTAGAGATTGCGGCACTCAATTACGTAGAGAAAAATCAGTTTCCATATCAAGCTGCTGCAGGGGCATTGCTCGACTCAGGAGACTATCAACAAGCGCTTGCTACCGTAAAGTCTTCGCCTGAATATCAAAGATTAATAGCGCGTCGCGATGAGGCAAGAAAAAATGGTCGTCACTATGGCATCGGTGTTGCATCCATTGTTGAACCATCCGTATCCAATATGGGATATATCACCACCGTATTGACTCCAGAGCAAAGGGCAAAATCCGGACCTAAAAATGGGGCAATTACATCGGCGACAGTCAGTGTTGATCCATCAGGCAATGTCGCCGCCAATATTGCATCTGCACCCGCTGGTCAAGGCCACCAAACTGTAATTGCCCAACTTTTAGCCGATGTTTTTGGTCTTACTCCTGCGCAAATACAGGTCAACGTGGATTTTGATACCGCCAAGGATGCATGGTCGATTGCGGCAGGGAATTACTCCAGTCGTTTTGCTGGCGCGGTAGCAGGGACGGTATTTTTGGCGGCTGAAAAATTAAAAGCACGTATAGCCGCTTATGCTGCCCATGTCCTTAAAGTCAATGCAGATCAATTGCTGTTTGCGAATGGCCACATATCCTTCGTAGGTCAAAGCGAAGGGTCGATACCGTTTTCAAGAGTCTGCGGAAATTTCCATTGGTCGCCAGGCCTTGTTCAAGAGGCCCTTGGTAAAGACGTTACTCTAGCGTTACAAGAAACCTCATTCTGGAGTCCCGATGTACTTCATGCTCCAGATGGAAATGACCGTATTAATACATCTGCCGCATACGGATTTGCGCTTGATGTTTGTGGTATTGAAATTGACCCTGATACCTGCTTTGCTAAGGTTGATGAGTACATCACCGTTCATGATGCTGGAAAAATTCTTAATCCATTGCTTGCGGATGGTCAGATATATGGCGCGTATTCGCAAGCGGTAGGTGCGGCCTTATTCGAGGAGTTTGTATACGGTAGTGATGGTAATTTCTTATCGGGTACTTTTGCTGACTATCGTTTACCAACAGCAAGTGAGATTATTCCTCCAAAAATTTACCATCAAGAGTCCCCAAGCCCCTTTACTCCAATGGGGGCAAAGGGAATTGGCGAGGGTAACAGCATGAGTACTCCGGTATGTATTGCCAATGCAATTGCTGATGCTCTTGGGGTCGAAGATATTGTCCTGCCCGCAACGCCAAGTCGAATTCATGCGCTACTCGTATCTCAAGGTAAGTTAATAAAAGATATTGAGCCCACAACATCATCCGCATTGAAGGTCAACCATGACTACCCACTTAGGGCGCAGGGCCAGATTAGATTAAAGGTTGTCCCAGAAGAAATTTTTGCTGTTCTCTTGGATCAAAATCGTTTGAAGAATGTCATTCCTGGTTGTGAGTCTATTAAAGAGTCATCCATTCAGAATGGAATTCGATTTGATTGTGTAGCCGTTGTCAGAATTGGTGTTGCAAAAGCACGCTTTAACGCAAAAATTGATTTGACCGATATCGTAAGACCCACTAGCTTTTCATTGGGAGGCGAGGGAAGGGGTCCCTTAGGCATGGCCCTTGGAATGGGTGGTGTGCGCCTAGAGGCGATCGATGGTGAAACACTGTTGCATTATGACTATCAAGCCCAAGTCTCCGGAAAGTTATCTGCAATTGGTAGTCGTTTATTAGAAGGCGCAATTCGCTTGGTTCTAGATCAGTTATTTCGCGCCTTGGCTAAAGAAGCTGGAGCCCAAGGCGGGCAGAATGCATTGATGAGCTTATTCACTCAACTCTTATCTGTATTGGGGTTAAAAAAGTGAAATCAGCCGCCTTTCAAATGCATCGACCAAGTTCGATAAGAGAAATTTTGGATTTATTAGAGTTGCATGGTGAGGATGCCCGCATTCTAGCCGGCGGTCAAACTTTGGTACCCATGTTGGCTATGCGTGTTGCTAGCCCTGCCCATTTAATTGATTTATCTCTTACTCAAGAGTTGCATCAATTTAATGTAACGAAAGGGTCCCTGCGTGTTGGAGCGGGTGTAACTCAGTCGACACTAGAGGGGTGGGATCTACTAGCAATCACGCAGCCATTATTAAAGATGATGTTTCCATGGGTGGCGCACTCCCCAATTCGTAATCGTGGCACTGTATGTGGATCTATCGCGCATGCTGATCCAAGCGCTGAGATGGTTTTAGCGCTCATGACTCTCGGCGGATCTGTCACGCTTGCCTGTAAAAAGCGGGAACGAAGAGTTAAGGCTGCCGATTTCTTTCTTGGCGCTCTTCAGACTAGTCGTGAGTCGAATGAGTTGATTGTATCTGTTGAATTTCCGATTCAATCAGCAGGGACAGGTTTTGGTTTTGCTGAATATGGCTATAGGCATGGTGATTTCGCTGTTGTAGCGGTAGCCGTAGTCAGAAATGGTAAATCCTGGACGATTGGATTTGGTGGTGTGGATGATACCGTCAAAGTATCCCGTATCGAAGCTAGTTCGCTGGCTGAAGTTAATGAACATATTAATAAATTAGCCAGCACAATTGAAGTGCGCGAAGATCCTACCGCTACTTCAGGTTTGAGGAGGCATCTGATGCGCTCTATGGGGGCTCGAGCAGCAAAACAAGCATTTGAATTTGAGGGCGAATACCAATCATGACAGAGCAATCGATTCACTTAACCATCAATGGTATCGAGAGAGCGGCAAAGTGTGAGGACCGCACCGCATTACTTGATTTCGTGCGTCACGATCTTGGATTGACGGGCACTCATGCAGGCTGTGAGCACGGTGTGTGTGGCGCATGCACGGTTGAGGTAAATGGCCAAATTGTGCGCTCATGTTTGATGTTCGCTTGCCAGGCAAATGGAGCAAGCGTTAAAACTGTTGAAGGCATTGCACAGGCTGGTGAATTATCGGATTTGCAGGCTGCCTTTAAAAAGCATCATGCCTTGCAGTGCGGATTTTGCACCCCCGGTTTTTTAATGGCGGCAGAGGATCTGCTCCAAAAAAATACCTCCCCCTCGGATTCAGAGGTGAGAGAGGGTTTATCTGGGAACTTATGTCGATGTACCGGTTATGTTGGCATCGTTGAGGCTGTTCTAGAAGTTGCCGAACAAAGAAGAAATGCGATTGGAGATACCCATGCTTGATTTAGGCAGGACATTTTTACAGGCTGTTGAGCGTGAGCCTGATCGGCTGGCCATCGTGGATGGTGATCGTAGGTTAACTTACCGTGAATGGGCTAATTGTATTGGTGCGCTGCAGAAGTCTTTCTATAAAAGAGGACTCACTCGCGGTGATCGCATATTAACTATTTTGCAAAATCGTTACGAAGCGGCAACCATTCATTGGGCTTGTCAGATGTCCGGCATCGCTGTGGTTCCTCTTAACTGGCGTTCAAAGCCTGAAGAAATTGACTATTGCGCTCAAAATTCTGATGTAAAGCTCGCTTTTGTGGAGGAAATTTCGCTACAAAATTACCTGGACTCCGAGACTAGCAAATCAATCCCCGTTGTTCTATGTACGGATACAGCCTCTTCAAGTACTCACGTCTATTTTGATAGCTTGATGGAGGAGGTCGGCGAACCTACCCCTGATGGGCATGTTGAAGATATCTCTGTGATGCTATTTACCTCGGGAACTACAGGCAAGCCAAAAGGGGTTCCTCGGAAGCAACGAGCAGAGCGGGCGGCTGGAGTCGCCCATGTCGCTCAAAATCAATATGCCATGGGTGAGGTCACTCTTGGTGTGATGCCGCTCTACCATACGATGGGAGTTCGCACATTGCTTTCACTTTGCATAGTGAATGGAACTTATGTTGCTGTTCCACGCTGGGATGTTGAAAAAGCGATCGATTCAATTGAGGCAGAAAAGGTCACGCATTTATACCTCGTTCCCACTCTGTATCACGATATGCTGGAATCAAAAAATTTCAGTCCATCGCGCGTCTCCTCCGTTAGAAAACTTGGCTTCGCTGGTGCTCCGATGCATGACGCACTTTTATTGAAATTAGATAAAGCATTTTCTCCTGAATTATTTGTGAATCACTATGGATCTAGTGAGATCTACACCTATACGATTAACCAAAGTGCTGTTGCTAAGCCTGGCTCGACAGGCAGGGCCGGCATTAACGCGCGTATTCGCGTCGTGAAACTAGATGCAGGTTCTCAAGTGACTGCTCCAACGGATTTGGCTACCCCAAATGAAGAGGGTCAAATTATTTGCGATCTATGTGGGGATGAAGCCTTCGAAGGATATTGGAAGCGCCCTGATGCAGATCAGAAATCGATACGGAATGGATGGTATTTCACGGGGGATACCGGTTATTTCGATGAGTCTGGCGAGCTTTTTGTTACGGGGCGAGTCGATGACATGATTATTTCTGGTGGAGAAAATATCTCTCCGGTAGAAATCGAATCCATACTTTCTTTGCATCCCTCGGTGAGCGAGGTTGCTGTGGCAGGCCTCAAGGATGATCGCCTGGGACAAAAGGTAGTTGCATTTATTAAGACTGCTGCATCAGTTGATTCAAAATCGCTAGACGATTATTGCCGAGGTTCTGACTTGGTGAATTTTAAGCGCCCAAGAGAATATATATTTGTAAAAGAAATTCCCAAATCGCCCGTGGGAAAAGTATTGCGACGTAAATTAGTGGCCGGCGAATATGAAAGTGTTTAATTTTTACTAGAAAGACCTTATGACAACAGCTTTAAAACACCCCTTTAGCAATATTCTGGATAATCTCGATGGCTTTTATGTTGAGATTGATGCTGACCATGAAAGGGCTGATATTGTTCTCAAGCGCCCGCCATTTAACGTCATCCAAATGCCACAAAGAGATCAGTTGCGTGCGACATTTGAAGCTTTGGATGCCGATGATCGTGTGCGAATCATTGTGTTGCGAGCCGAAGGTGAGCATTTCTCAAGCGGTGGCGACATTAAGGGATTCTTGGAGGCTACACCAGAGCACGTCTCTAAATTAGCTTGGAATATTGCTGCTCCTGCGCGCTGTACGAAGCCAGTGATTGCAGCTAATCATGGCTATTGCTTTGGCGTCGGCTTTGAGATTTCGCTTGCATGCGATTTCCGGATTGCTGCCGAATCTACTTTGTATGCACTCCCAGAGCAAAAACTAGGTCAAATTCCAGGCTCTGGTGGTTCCGCACGCTTGCAGAAAATGGTTGGCATTACCAGAACTAAAGATATCGTGATGCGTTCTCGAAGGATTAAGGGTCAGCAGGCTTACGAGTGGGGGGTTGCAACAGAGTGTGTCCCTGATGCTGAGTTGGCGCAGGCCGTCTCAAAGTTAGTTGACGAGTTGAGAGCCTTCTCGCCAATGGCCCAAAGAATCGCTAAGAAAATGTTGAATGAGACTGAAGATTGTTTGTTAACAACAGCAATTGAAGTGGAGGGTCATTGTTATAGCCGTTTGCGTAACTCTGAAGATTTTAAAGAAGGGGTAGAAGCTTTCCACGGAAAGCGTCAACCCAAATTTGTTGGTCGTTAATTTTTCACTGGAGACATGAATGATGCAAAATGAATTTAAAGCTAAAAAAATTGCTATTGCTGCAGCCCTAAGTTTTGGTATGTCAATTGCGATGGCCCAGTCTGGCCCAATCAAAATTGGCGTAGTAACTCCACTTTCCGGGACATATACCCCAATTGGTGAGCAAGTCAAAATGGGTTTAGATTTGGCAGCCAAGGAGATTAATGCTGCGGGTGGTATTAATGGCCGAAAAATTAACCTTATCTATGAAGATGAAGAGGCTAATCCCGCTGTCGCGACTCAAAAAGCTGAAAAGCTGTTTCAAGTTGAAAAGGTGGATTTTTTAACTGGTACTGTCAATTCTGGATCAACACTGGCTGTTGGTCAGCTGGCAGAGCGCAACAATAAACTGATTGCCACTACAGTTTCTTTTGCTGACTCAATTACGGGTGATAAGTGCTCTCCTAACGTATTTCGAGTTAACGCACGCGCAGGTATGCAATCTGCAGCTTTGGCGGCTTGGGTTGATAAAGAGATTCCAAAAGCTAATATTTTCTTCATCGGGCCTGATTATGAAATGGGTCGCAGTACCGTAGCTGCATTTAAGAAGGCTTCAACTGAAAAGGGAGCTAAAGATGTTGGTGAGGTATTTGCGCCATTGGATAACAAAGACTATTCACCATATTTTGGACAAGTTCGCGCCGCTAAGCCTAATGTTATCTATACTTCAGTAGCTGGTAACGATACTGTCCGTCTATTTAGTCAGATGGAAGAATACGGTGTTAATAAGGGCGTTACCGTTGTGGGCGCTTCGGGCACTGTTACTTCCCAAAATATGGGAGCGATTGGTAAGTCGGCTAACGGCTTTGTTACTGGTGTTGGTTATTCTCCAAAATTGGATAACCCGGCTAATAAGAAATTTGTTGCTGACTTCCAGAAGGCCTATAACAAACTGCCTGATCTCTACGGCGCTGATTCTTATGGTTTGCTGTACTTCTATAAGGCAGCTGTTGAAAAAGCAAAATCTACTGAGACCGATAAGGTGCGTACTGCTATGAATGATTTAACTTGGCAGACTCCACAAGGCGCAAAGAAGATGCGTGCTGGAGACCATCAAGCTATGCAGGATATGTTTGCTGTACGCGTTGAGAATGGTGAATTCAATATTGTTGGAAAAGTGGCATCTGATCAGGCAATTGGTCCTGATGCTTGCACACGCTTCTAATTTATTTGCGTATCAACCCCATGCTTGAGATGAAGCTTGAGCATGGGGGTTTATAAGTATTTGATTTTAAATATGCGATTGGTTTTCTATGCTTGAAGCCTTACAGTACATCTACACGCCACAAGTGATTAATGGTCTTTCGATAGGTGTGGCCGTCATATTAATGGCCCTCGGTTTGACCATCATTTTTGGTTTGCTTGACGTGATCAATATGTCTCATGGTGAGTTTTACGCTGCCGGAGCATTTATTAGTGTGACTCTGATGGCGATGGGAATTTCCTTTTGGTTGTGTCTACTTTTAGTTCCTTTGCTATTAATTCCCATTGGGTTTGCCATGGAAAGGCTCTTAATCCAAAAAGTATTTCATTACAAAGATCGTCATATTCTGACGCTCTTGTTGACGTTTGGCGTTGCAATGGTGCTGGAAGATGCCTATAAGATTATTTGGGGAGCAAACCCAATTAAGCCATCTGCGCCGATTTCTGGGGCTAGTGAGTTTCTTGGGGTGATGTTTCCAAACTATCGCCTATTTCTGATGGGATTTGGTGCGATATTAATTTTTTGTGTTTGGGCTGTGATTTATAAAACCCAAATCGGAGCGATTGTGAGGGCGGCTGCTTACGATAAAGAGATGAGTTCATCTCTAGGTATTCCGGTAATGAGGGTCTATGCACTCACATTTGCATTTGGAATTGCGCTAGCTGGCCTAGCTGGGGTTTTGCTTGCGCCGATTTATTCTGTTTTCCCAACGATGGGCCGAGATTTTATTTTGATGGCATTTAGCGTGGTGATTGTGGGTGGTCTCGGAAGTATTAAGGGTGCTGTCGTTGCTGGCCTTCTATTAACTCAACTGCAATCGATCTCCTCACTGTTTATTTCACCAGTTTGGTCGGACCCTTTGGTTTTTTCTGTCATGGTCTTGGTGCTCATGTTTAAACCCGCCGGATTGTATGGGGGGATGAAAAATGCTTAATACGAAAGCGCGCGCTATTCGACTGGTGGAGTTAGTGCTGCTTGGTTCGGCTGCAGCTTTATTTATTGTTGGTACTTATCTTGGCGATACTTTCTTCCTAAGACTGGCTACAGAGTCACTCATCTTTGGTGGACTAGCACTCTCTGTTGATCTATTGCTGGGCGTTGTAGGACTTCTATCTCTGGGACAGGCGCTGTATTTTGGATTTGGTGCTTATTTATCCGCACTGATACTGAAAGAGCTCGCATCTTCATTCGCTCTAGCAATTTTAATTGTGACTATCGCCTCGGCCATCTTAGGCTGGGTGGCTAGCTTCATTGCATTAAGGTCAAAAGGAGTGTACTTCGCATTGATTACCTTTGGCTTGGCGCAAGTAGCGGCAAAGGTTGTGTACAACACGCGCAGCCTTGGGGCATCTGACGGCATGATGGGGGTTCCCATTCTCCAAATTTGGACTCCTTTTGGTCTGATTGATACGTCTCATCCAGGTATATTTTTCCTGATTTGTTTATTAACGATTTCTATCTTGTATGGCATCTTGAAATATTTCCTATCAACACCAACAGGCTCACTTTGGCTGGCTATTCAGTCTAATGAGAATAGGCTTGCCTATATTGGGTATAAATCAAAAGGGCCAAAACAAGTTGCATTTATCTTGGCCGCAGTAGTTGCCGCTGTATCTGGCGCTCTTTATCCTATGCTCAGAGGTTTTGTTTCTCCCGAACTAATGTTCTTTAGCGTCTCGGGAAATGCCGTTGTTACTGTTGTACTTGGTGGTGTAGGCACATTGATTGGACCTATTTTAGGAAGCGTCTTGCTCACCTCCTTTAAGTCTGTCATTGGCACCTGGACTTCCCACCACCATATTGTGATTGGACTTATTTTTGTGGCTATTGTTATTTCAGCGCCTAAGGGCTTGATTGGTTTAATTGTGACCCGTATGAATAAAGTCGATGCTAAAAAAGAAGAGGGAAAGCATGAATAACGCGCATTCCATCATTCTTGAAGCAAAAGGTCTAAGCAAACGATTCGGAGGCTTAATTGCTGTGGATGAGGTTTCCATAGCCGTTCAGAAACTCGGTGTCACTTCAATTATTGGTCCGAATGGGGCGGGTAAAAGCACACTCTTTAATTTATTGAGCGGAACCTTTCTTCCAGATAATGGCGCTGTTCATATTGATGGCGTAGATGTAACCCGTCTTAGCCCAGAGGGTCGGTTATTCTGTGGAATGGCTAGGTCTTTTCAGATCACCAATTTATTTTTTGATTTGACGGTGATGGACAATTTGAGAATTGCCAGTCAGGTTCTTGAGCCACGTTCACACTTATATTTACCTTTAGGAAAAAGCGAAATTGCTCTCAAAAGGGCAAATGAGCTTCTTGAAGAATTTGGTTTAGAGGAGTCACGTGATCAGCTGGCAGGTGCTTTATCCCATGGTCAGCAAAGGCGTCTTGAAATTGCCGTTACTTTAGCCACCAAACCAAAATTACTGTTATTGGATGAGCCTACCCAAGGGATGTCTCAGGTGGATACCCATGAAACCGCGGATTTGATAAAACGTGTTGGCCTTAATACAACCGTGTTGTTGATTGAGCATGATGTTGATCTTGTAATGGATCTGTCTAAAACAGTGTTTGTCATGGCTCAGGGGCGAAAATTGGCTGAGGGTACTCCCGCTGAAGTTCGTAAAAATCCCTTAGTTCAGGCCGCCTATTTTGGCGAGGAGCTCGCATGATTCTGCAGATGAAAGATGTCCATGTAAACCTGGGACTCTCCCATGTATTGCAAGGCGTTAATTTGACCATTCAAGCTGGTGAAACAGTAGGCCTTTTTGGTAGAAATGGTGTCGGTAAAACTACTATTGTTAAAACGATAGCAGGCTGGCATAAGCCCTCAAAAGGTGAAATTGTTTTTGATGGAGCCAAAATTGATTTACTTCCAGCAAATGAAATTACCCGTCTTGGTTTAGGTTTGGTACCCGAGGATCGCCGTATTTTTCCTGGTTTAAGTGTCGAAGACAATCTGAAGCTTGGATTAATGCAGGTTCCTTCAAGTGGCCGTGATGCGGCTAAGGAGCGTATTGAGCAAGTTTTTGAACGCTTTCCTAGGCTAGGTGAGAGGCGTCATCAAGCTGGTACGACGCTTTCTGGCGGCGAGCAACAGATGTTGGCGATGGGTCGCGTTTTAGTTGGTAAGCCAAAATTACTCTTAATTGACGAGCCTACAGAGGGTCTCGCGCCTATGGTGGTTGTCGAGATCTTCAAATTAATGGAGGAGCTCAAGTCACAAGGCATCGCTATCTTATTGATAGAGCAAAACATTCATAAGGCTATTCATTTATGCGATAGACATTATGTAGTTGAGCGAGGTCAAGTTGTGCTTGAAGGTAATTCAAAGAATGAAAACGAACGTGAAAATTTAATTAAAAAAGTCAGTGTATAACTGAAGGAGATAGCATGAAAATCAATCTAAAGCTCGGTATTCTGTCATTAATGTGTGGGATGATTTTTTCATCTGTGAGCGGTGTTTACGCCCAAAGCGCAGATTCCTATCCCGATAAGCCAATTACGATTGTTGTCCCGTATCCTCCAGGTGGCTTTAACGACACACTGGGTCGCATTGTAGGAAAAAAACTCAGTGATGCTTGGGGAAAGACAGTTTTAGTTGAGAACAAACCAGGGGCTGGAACGGTTATTGGCAGTAATTTTGTTGCCAAGTCTGCTCCAGATGGCTATACGATTTTGGTTGCGCAGTTTCCATTTGCAGCCAACCCCTATTTATATAAGTCGCTGCCATATGACACGCTAAAGGCCTTTGTTCCAGTCATTTTGGCCGGTAGGTCCCCGATGGTCTTGGTTGTCAATTCCAACTCTCCGATTAAAACAACTGGTGATTTACTAGCTTTAGCTAAAGCAAAGCCAGGCTCGGTCAATTATGGGTCTTCAGGGCCGGGATCTTCCAACCATTTATCAATGGTGTTATTCGAGAGTATGTCTGGTACAAGTCTTACTCAGGTGCCTTATAAAGGCAGCACACCATTACTCACTGACTTGGCTGGAGGGCAAGTAGAGGTTGCTTTTGATGCATATCCCCATGTACGCCCATTCCTCCAGTCTGGAAAAATTAGACCTATTGCCATTGCTACTGAATCTAGATCTTCGTTAATGCCAGAAGTTCCTACGATTAATGAGTCTGGCGTTAAAGGTTATGAGGCATCCTCTTGGCATGGATTTGTTGTTCCAGCTGGAACACCTCCTGCAGTTGTGGATAAGTTAAATAAACAAATAAATTTAATCTTGAAGCAGGAAGACATCAAAAAAACATTTCAGGAGCAGGGCGTTGTTCCTGATGGTGGAACTAGCGCACAATTTGAAATCTTTATTAAGAAGCAAATGGAAATCTGGAAAAAGGTTGTTGCTCAATCAGGCATTACACCAGAGTAACTTGCTATTGGTTTGAAGGCCATTACTTTGCATGGGTTTCAATTGATAATCGCGTGCATATTTCTATGAAGCTTGCGACGGCTGCATTGAGCGGTCGTCGCGGGTGTGATACGCAGGATATCTGGCGAGTGAGGGTGGGAGAATGAATGCTATTAATCAACCATTTCGCTCTATTAACCCCCTTCAAGGCAAGTTGCGGTAATAACGTTACGTAATCGCTGATTTCTACCAATTGCATAATTGCATTGATTGAGTCAATCTCATGAACTGGGGATAACTCTAGATTTTCTGAAGAGGTAATGCTGTCCAAAATCTTCCGTAAGCCGTGCTGCTTAGTCGGCAATACCATCTTTAAGCCTAATACTTTTTTGAGTGTTAAATTTTCCTTGTCAATGTTCGCTTTTGCCCCACTGACGAGTACTATTTCTTCATCTAGCATGAGATCGTTTCGTAATGTCAATCTGGTTCGTGGTCTATTAATGATTGCGGCTTCAAGCTGTCCGCCGGCGACTAGATCGCATAATGCCTCGCTAAATCCCTCTGTGATGGAAAGACTCACTCTAGGGTGTTTTGCTGTGAATTCATTCACCACTTTTGCCAATATGCTCTCGGCAATGGATGAAATAACGCCAATTCGAATATTCCCCGATAGTTCGGCATGGGAGTTGATCACCTGATTTTTCGAGCGTTCAAACTCTTCTAGGAGCGGTTGAAATAACTGATACATTCTTCGTCCCGCAGGGGTGGGATGCATACCTTGGGAGCTTCTTGTGAACAATAATTCACCAATGGATCCTTCGAGGTTCTTAATTTGTGTGCTCAGGGCGGGTTGAACAATGTTTAATCTGTTTGCCGCACGGGTGACAGTACCTTCTTCGTATAGGCAGGCGAAGTACTGTATTTGCTTAAATTCCATTGCGTTTTATCCATCATTTTAAGTGATGGGTAGTATAAATAAGTATTAATTGATTTGATACCACTAAATCCATACACTGACAGCATAAAAATAGTAAGGATATGCACTTGAGACAGCATGGCGAGCACAGCAACTCGGATTTGGAGATTTCCGACGTAAAAGCCTGGGCAATTTCTTTCCCAGTATCACCAAAAAATAGCGTTCGCTTGGGTGTGGGCCAGGCTTTAAAGCGAGATGCTGTTGTGGTTAAGGTGACAACTGCATCTGGTCTTTATGGGTGGGGAGAGTCCCATCATGGAAGGGCGCCATCAAGCATTGCCCATTTCATTAACCATGCATTAAGGCCTATGGTAGTGGGTAAAGATGCCAGCAATGTTGTTGGCATATGGAAAGATATTTATTCCAAGCAATTAGCCGCCATGGGGATTGGTGCGGGTTGCGCGATTGCGATGAGCGGTATTGATATGGCGCTTTGGGATATTAGGGCCAAGGCAGTGGGGTGGCCGCTTTATAAATTGCTCGGTGGAGCTTCCAAAAGCATTCCCGCATATGCCGGTGGTGTTGCGTTAGGGTGGCAGGAACCAGAAAAATTAGTTGAAGAAGCTCGAGTATTAATTGAGTCTGGATATAAGGCGATTAAATTAAGATTGGGCGAGAGCGTTCACCATGATTTGAGTAGGATTACGGCTGTTCGTAAGGAATTTGGATCTCAAGTGGAGATCTTGGGCGATGCCAATTGCGCATACTCATTAGATGATGCAAGAGCCATTATTCCGGCCTTGGATGAATTGGGTTTGGGGTGGCTGGAAGAGCCCTTTCCAGCGCATGATTATCGCCAGTATGAATTAGCTAGAAGTTTTGGCAAGATTGCATTTGCGGCTGGTGAGAATCATTACACGCGCTTCGAATTTAATCGGTTGGTGGATGATCGGGTCGTTAATATTCTTCAGCCAGACCTGTCAAAAACGGGTGGCCTTACCGAGGCCTTGCGGATCGCTGCCTTGGGGTCCGCTTACAAATTGCCAACCCATCCACATACCTCCATGACTGGAATTAATATGGCCGCAACAATTCATTTCATTTCATCCATTGAACAAGGTGGGTACTTCGAGGCGGATGTATCTAAGGAAAATCTATTTAGGGATGAATTAGTCAGCACTCCTTTTAGTTTAGATGTGAATGGCTGTGTAAGACCTTTGGATCTTCCGGGAATTGGTGTTGAAGTGAACGAGGATTTTATAAAGTCGCACCCGGTTATTGAGGGTCCCGCATATGCATAAGCTGGCTAAAGACTATTAACGATGATTACAGCACTTAATCTGATCAATGGCTCGTGGCAAGCATCTGCGACTGGAAAATTTTCCACTTCCCGCGACCCACTAAATGGTCAGGTGATTGGGCGATTTTCGGATTCATCCGCTGCAGATGCCAAAAATGCAGTAGATGCCGCAAACGTCGCATTTGAGAATCCGCAATGGTCGCAAAACCCCCGTTTGAGGCAGATGGTTTTGATGCGCTGGGCGGATCGTCTTGAGCAAAACTTGGAGTCCTTGGCGGTTCTATTGACGCGAGAAAATGGCAAGGTCATCGCCCAGTCGCGCGGTGAAATGGCTGCCGCTATTTCAGAGATACGCTATTACGCTGGCCTCAGTAGATACATGCCTGGACATGTGTTTGAGGTAGAGCCTGGCGTGTTCTCCACGATACTAAAAGAGCCTGCTGGAGTTGTTGGCATTATCGTGCCATGGAATGCCCCAGCAGTTTTGCTTATTCGCTCTCTTGCGCCAGCGCTGGCTACTGGTTGCACCGCCGTCATTAAGCCGGCACCACAAACAACTTTAATTACTGCGGCCATTATTCAAGAGTTGATATCTGTAGAGGGATTTCAACCTGGTGCTGTCAATATAGTCAGCGAGGAGTCATTTGAAGCAGCTTCTTATTTGACAGCCTCACCCGAGGTGGCTGTATTGAGTTTTACAGGCTCCAATATTACTGGTCAAAAGATTATGTCTGCCGCAGCGCCAACGATGAAAAAATTATCGCTTGAGTTGGGCGGTAAGTCAGCTTGTTTAGTGTTTCCAGATATCGATATTGCTAGCGTCGCATCGCATCTTGCCAATGCGGCAACGATTATTTCGGGACAGCAGTGCACAGCCGCAAGAAGGGTGTTGGTTCACGCTAGTTGTTATGAAGAATTCAAACTGGCTCTTGCGTCTAGGTTAAAAAATATCCGCGTTGGATCTGGATTTGAGGATGGCATTCAAATGGGTCCGATGATTGATGTGGAAAGCGCCAATTTAGTCGGCAAGCGTATTGAAGAGGCTATGGCTTTGGCAGATGAGGTCGTGGTGAAGGGCTCAACCAGAGTAACTTGCGCTGAAGATGGTGCATTCTTGACGCCGACTTTGCTAGCCCATGAGGATTGCAAGGCCAGCTTCATTCAGGAAGAGATTTTTGGCCCCCTAGTGGTGATCGAAAAATTTGCTGATGAATCTGATGCGGTAATGCGAGCAAATGATTCTATTTTTGGTTTGTCGGCTAGCGTATGGACGAGCGATGGAGCTCGATCGATGCGTGTGGCTAGAGCCCTGAAGAATGGTACGGTATGGATTAATGATCACAACAAGCTCATTGCTGAGGCTGAAACAGGCGGCTATCGTCAGAGCGGACTAGGGCGATTGCATGGGTATGATGCATTGATTGATTTTCAAGAGATTAAACATATTTACCAAAACGTTGGCGTTCTTAAACAGTAGTGTTTTTTATAAATTATTGGAGTTACAGTATGAAAATTATTAAAAATATTTGGCATCTACTTGTATTGGCCTCAATATTTGGAGCTTCCTTCGCTGCTTTCGCGCAGTCGACTGCCAACTATCCGGATAAGACAATCAAAATTATTGTTCCTTATGCTCCGGGTGCGTTTAATGATGCAATGGCAAGAATTTTTGCTAGAAAATTACAGGCTTCAATGGGTCAACCGGTTGTAGTCGAGAACAAGCCTGGTGGCGGCACTGTTATCGGGACTGATGCGGCCGCAAAGTCTGCCCCAGATGGTTATACCTTGGTAGTGAATGGATTTCCGTTAACAGTAAATCAGTTTTTGCTTGCTAAACTTCCATACGATACAAAAAAAGATTTGACCCCAGTGATTCTTGGTGGCGAAACACCTAATGTTCTCCTCGTAAGGGAGGATTCCCCATTTAAGACGCTTCAGGAGTTCGTTGCATATGCAAAAGCAAATCCTGGAAAACTAAATTACGCAGCATCTGGCGCGGGAACTTCGCAAGCTTTATCGATGGAGTATCTTAAAAGTATCGCTGGCATTTATGTGACTCAGATTAACTATAAGGGAAGCGCCCCTATGGTGACGGATTTGCTGGGTGGTCATGTAGATGTAATGTTTGATAACTTCCCCAATGCGATGCCACATGTTAAGGCTGGAAAAATGCGCGCACTAGGAATCACCTCTGCTAAACGAGTCGCTAGCGCCCCAAATATTCCAACTATTGCTGAACAAGGATATCCAGGCTTTGATGTTTCAGTTTGGTATGGGATATTTGCACCGGCAAATGTGCCTGCACCTATATTGCAAAAACTGAATGCTGAATTAAATAAGGCTTTAAAGAGTGACGATGTAAAAGATAATTTTGCCGCTGCTGGCGTATTTATTTTGGGCGGCTCTATAGACGACTTCGCAAAATTCAATAAAGCTCAGGACGCAAAATGGAGTTCCGTCATTTCTAAATCTGGAATTAAAGCGGAGTAATTGCTAATGGGTATTGCTGCCGCTCTCTCCATTTCTGATTTGCGCTTGCTCGCCCAAAAGCGTTTGCCGGCTAGTATTTTTGGATACATCGACGGTGGCTCCGAAGATCAGGCTACCGTATTAGCTAATAGACGTGCATTTTCAAAGTGGGCTTTTCTTACTCATCCTTTGGTTAACGTGTCGCAACGGGATCTTTCTGTAGAAATTTTTGGCGAGCGGTTTGAATTGCCTTTTGGCATCAGCCCAATGGGCGTCTCTAGTTTGTGCGAATTTGAGGGTGATCTCGCCTTGGCAAATGCTGCAAAGAGTGTTGGCTCCCCCTTCATTCTGAGCGCAGCATCCACTGTTCCATTGGAGCGGGTCATGACGCTGTACCCAAATGCTTGGTATCAGGCATATATTCCGGCCAATTTTGATGTCATTACGCCATTGCTTGCGCGTTTGGAGCGTGCTAAGGTGAAAGTGTTAGTCATTACGGTAGATGTTCAGCTTGCTTCTACGCGTGAAAATGAGTTGAGAAATGGGTTTTCATTACCCCTTAGACCTAATCTGAAATTACTCATTGGCGGAATATTGAGGCCGCGCTGGGTGATGAATGTATTCTTGCGAACCTTATTACTAAAAGGAATTCCGCATTTTGAAAATTTCACGGCTGAGCGCGGAGCCCCTATTGTTAATGTCGTCAAAGGTGATCACCGCTCGGGTAGGGCGGCCATGACTTGGGATGAGGTTGCAAAGATTCGCAAGGCCTGGACTGGAAAGCTTGTTCTCAAGGGTTTATTGAGGCCTGAAGATGCATTACAAGCAGAAAAAATTGGAGTTGATGGAATTATTGTTTCTAACCATGGCGGTAGACAGCTTGATGGTGCTGTTGCTTCGCTTGATGTGCTGCCGGAAATTATCGAGTCCGCCCCTAATTTGACGGTAATGCTGGATGGCGGTATTCGTAGAGGTACAGATGTATTGAAGACTTTGGCTTTGGGTGCCAAATGTGTTTTTATCGGTCGCCCAGCATTGTATGGCCTAGGTGCAGGTGGTGAGAGGGGTGTCCTACGCGCTTTGAATATTATTAAGAGTGAGGTGGATGTTGATTTGGCTTTACTGGGTTGCCCCCACTCAAAATCTCTTGATTCCTCTTATATAACCCCTGTTAATTAACTATATTTCTAAATAAAGCTTTTTATGATCAATAAAGAAAATATAAAGAAAAGTGGCGGCCAGATTCTGGTGGATGCGCTGATCGCTAATGGCACTAAAACAATTTATTGTGTGCCTGGAGAGAGCTTTCTGCCCGTAATTGATGCGCTGTACTTATCGAGAGAAAAGATTCAAACGGTTGTCTGTAGGCATGAAAGCGGCGCTGGCAATATGGCCGAAGCTTATGGAAAATTAACCGGTGAGCCTGGTGTATTTTTTGTGACTAGAGGTCCTGGTGCTACTAATGGCAGCATCGCAGTTCATACGGCTAGACAGGATTCAACGCCAATGATTTTATTTATTGGCCAAGTGGAAAGAGCTACGCTTGGTAGGGAGGCTTGGCAAGAAATTGACTATAAAAAAATGTTTGGTGATATCGCAAAGTGGGTTGATCAGATCGATGATGTGAAGCGATTGCCTGAAATGATTTCGCGGGCCTATAGCATTGCTACATCTGGTAGACCTGGTCCGGTAGTCTTGGCGCTACCCGAGGATATGCTTTCAGAACTGACTGACAGCGTAGACTTGAAAAGATATCAGCCATCAGGGGCCGCTCCATTGGATGCCGATATTGCAACAGCCGTTCAATTGATTGCAAATTCAAAAAATCCCATCATGATTTTGGGCGGTAGTGGCTGGGATACTGCGTCAAGTGATCAGATTAGCGGTTTTGCTGAGCGCCTTAACCTCCCTATTGCATGCGCATTTAGGCGTCAAGATATTGTCGATAACCAGCACGTTAATTATGTTGGTGAAGCAGGTTTGGGTATGAATCCAAAGCTGACCAAGAGAATTAGTGAAGCTGATTTAATTTTATGTGTCGGTGCTCGCCTAGGCGAAACAACTACCAACGGCTATACGCTATTAAATATTCCAAGACCTACTCAGAAACTCATTCATGTGCATGCTGATCCACTTGAGCTAGGGAAAATTTATCAGGCACAACTATCCATTAATGCAACGCCAAAGAATTTTGCGGCCGCCGTTTCCTCGATTGAAGCGCTGAATTCTGGTAATACTGAAAGAATATCTTGTCTTGCTTCAGCTAGGGAAGATTATCTAGAGACTCTTAATCCTGTTGCATCTGCTGAAGGTGCAAATTTAAGTGAGATTATGAAATCTCTCAGGGAAATGTTGCCTGCAGACTCCATTATTACTAACGGTGCTGGAAATTACACATTATGGGTTCAGCGTTTCTATCAGTATCGCGGCTTACGTACGCAATTAGCTCCAACTAGCGGAACGATGGGCTACGGATTGCCAGCGGCAATCGCTGCAAAGCTACTTTACCCATCTCGAACAGCGGTGTGTTTTGCGGGTGATGGCTGTTTTTTGATGACGGGTCAAGAACTTGCGACAGCCGTTCAATACGGAGCAAATATCATTGTGATCGTGGTGAATAATAATATGTATGGCAGCATTCGCATGCACCAGGAACGGCATTACCCAGGAAATGTCTGGGCAACAAGTCTGAATAATCCACATTTTGTGGATCTCGCAAAATCATACGGCGCTTATGCAGAAAGTATTTCTGACGCAAAAGATTTTGAGGCCGCATTTAAGCGTGCACTTGCATCAAATAAGCCTGCGCTCATTGAAGTACTGACTGATCCTAACGCCTTAACTCCGCGCTTAACAGTACAAGACCTCCGAGGGGCTAGTGTTTAAGCGCTTTTAACGACTCCATAATGTAAATATCTATGAAAAAATATACCGAACTCAGATCTTGGCTTAAGCAATTGGCCCAAACAAATCGACTGGTTGCCACTCAAAAGAATATTGTGTTGAAGCATCAACTTGCCGCCATTGCTAAAAAGTTAGACGGTGAGAGCGGAGTGCTTTTCCCGGCGCCTGATGGTCATGCCATTCCCGTTGTATCTGGATTTATGTCTTCTAGATCTTGGATTGCCGAAGCGATGGGCGTTGAAGAAGGGCAACTTTTGGACTCTTTTAGAGCGGCTGCCGACAATCCGTTACCTTGTCATATCGTCAAAGATGCACCATGCCAGCAAATCGTCCATAAAGACTTTGATTTAAGAGTGCTGCTGCCAGTCCCAACGCATAGCGAGCATGACAGCGGTCCTTACATTACTGCAGGTTTAGTGATTGCAAAAAACCCAAAAACTGGTGTTCAAAACGTATCTATTAATCGTATACAGGTTAATTCAAAAGACCGGATGGCAGTATTGATTTTGCCCCGCCATTTGCATGCCTTTCAGCAAGCAGCTGAAGAGATGAATCAGTCTTTACCAGTTGCCGTAGTGATTGGTGTCGATCCACTAACATTACTTGCATCTCAGGCAATTGCACCAATCGATTCTGATGAACTCGAGATTGCTGGTGCTCTTCATGGAAAGCCTTTGGATGTTATCTCATGCCTAACGAATGATGTATTGGTTCCTGCAAACGCTGAAATCGTGATTGAAGGACACATCCCTCCAAATGTTCGCGAAATCGAGGGGCCATTTGGTGAGTTTCCTAAATACTATAGTTCTCAAGAAAAGCGCCAAGTGATTGTTGTTGACGCTGTTACGCATCGAAAGGATCCAATATTCCATACGATCATTCCGGCCGAATTAGAGCATTTACTGTTAGGTTCGATACCTCGAGAATCCACCATTCTTTCTCACCTAAAGCGAAGCTTCCCGAGCGTTCGTGATGTGCATCTTTCTCTGGGAGGCGTTGGCCGATACCATCTATACGTGCAGATTAAGAAAACCCATGAGGGTATGCCAAAGAATGTCATCCTGGGTGCGTTTAGCTCGCATTACGATGTTAAGCATGTGATAGTCGTTGATGAGGATGTTGATGTGCATGACCCAGCCCAAGTTGAATGGGCCATTGCAACTCGCTTTCAGGCCAAGCGCGATTTAGTGGTCATACATGATGCTCAGGGCTCTGTGCTTGATCCTTCTACAACTGTTGGTTTGCCAGTGGATGCTGATGGTGTGATTCCTATGTCCTATCAAGGCATGAGCTCTAAGGTGGGTTTTGATGCCACTAAGCCGCTCACTTATGAAGGACATGTCTTTACAAAGGTGAGGATACCGGGTGAAGAATCAGTCGATTTGAATCAGGTTCTCGACCCCAGTGTTTCTATCGAATCTTTTCTGAATGACAAGTAAGGAAATATTTTGAAAAAGCGCTTAATAGTTGCCATTACCGGAGCATCAGGAACGATTTATGGTGTTCGAATTCTGGAGGCTTTAAAGGATTTGAATATCGAGTCGCATCTTGTGATGAGCGACTCGGCCAAATTAACGATGGCAGCGGAGACCGACTATAAGCCAGCTCAAATTGAGGCATTGGCTGATTTTGTGCATTCAGCAAAGAATATCGGGGCATCAATATCTTCGGGCTCCTTTCACACTATGGGAATGGTAATTGCACCTTGTTCAATCCGAACGCTTTCTGAAATCGCCACTGGAGTTACTAGCAGTTTGGTCTCTCGTGCAGCCGATGTCATTTTAAAAGAGCGTCGCCGCCTAGTATTGCTAGTCAGAGAAACCCCGCTTCATGCTGGACACTTGCGTTCGATGACTCAGGTCACTGAGTACGGCGCCATTGTGATGCCGCCAGTCCCAGCCTTTTATGCCAGACCAAGCTCTTTAGATGAGATGGTCAATCATACGGTGGGTAGATGCTTAGACCTTTTTGATCTTGACAATAATATGGTCAAGCGTTGGGATGGCATGGGTGGTGAAAAATGAATCTCTATGTTTACTATAAATTTCTGGTCGATGAATTGCCGGGAGTATCTAGCGTAGTTCAGCGTGTACAGGAACAACTCGCTAAAGAGTTTCCGGGTCTTGAGTTTGATTTATTAAAAAGGCCAAATAAGGATGATGCTGGTAGGGAGACGTGGATGGAGATTTATATCTTGAGCGATGCTGTGCTTCCACAATTTCGATTGAGGCTTGATCAGCTTGCTCTTGAGGAGGGTTTGCCACACCCACGTCTGAATGAGCTATTTGTGCCGATAGACTCATAAAAGAAATTGGCCTCGAAATTCGAAGCCAATTATTTACCACTACTATAGAAATAATCTGACTATTTCTTTTTGCTTGTCTTGCTAGCGGCTGTTGCTGAGTTAGTGGCCTTGCTGAGATTGCTTTGTGCTACCTCCACCGCATGCTTTACCGCTTTTTGACTAGTCTCAAAAACATTATTAGCGGATGCGATAGCTTGTTTCATTGCTTGAACAGCAGCATCAGAGCCGGCTGGTGCATTTTTCGTCCAGTCTTCAACTAGGGCGTTGATTTTCTTTTGCCCAGCCTGAAATTCTTTTTCAGCTGACTCTGTAAAGCTCGCTTGAGTTTCGTGGGCCAATTCATAGAGATGGCGACTGTAGGCCATGATCTTTTCCGCCATTGGCTGAACAGCCGCTGCTTGATGTGCGAGTAGCTGCTGGATATCTTTTACTTCTAGCGCCTTTTTAGCGCTGCTCATGCTATCGCTCAAACTTTGTTTGGCAATATGCATATTAAGCTCTACTAATTTTTCTATGCTTTGAAGTGCTTGATTTGTTAATCCACTCAAGGTTTCTAAATTCGCTTTTTGAGCTGCTGCAATTTGTTCCGGCGTTAAGTTCATCTCAATCCCTTATCTTGTGGCTTTGACTTATTTTGCCCGTGATAGCTAATTTTTGTTGCTGTTTTTTTGTTGTGGTTTGTACCCATCCCTTATTGCGTTGCAACATTAAATTCCCCGAGTGAGGTAATTGAGCTGTGTGAGATGTAAATAAGCCTAAAATCATGGTTTACAGAAAAAATTGCCCCAATTTCAATAAGTTGCTTATGACTTTCAAGCTTGATAGCCTCATTGCCCCCATATTTGTATTGATTTGGAGTACCGGATTTGTCATTGCTAGGATGGCAATGCCTTATGTAGAGCCAGCAACCTTCCTTTTTTGGCGTTTTTCTGGGGTTTTGATGGCTATGGCCTGTTTAAGCCTTGTTTGGAAAATTACTTGGCCAAGTTGGTCGCAAATGCGGCATATCGCTATAGCGGGCGTATTACTTCAGTTTGGATATTTAGCAGGGGTTTGGTTTGCAGTTCGCTTAGGCATGACCGCGGGATTGGTCGCTATTATTGTGGGGCTTCAGCCGATTTTGACGGCATGGCTGGCCGCCTGGGTTTCTGAAAAGGTGACAACGAGACAGTGGGTTGGACTCGCTTTTGGTTTTGCTGGAGTCGCTCTAGTAGTTTTTGAAAAGATTGGTTTTGCGCATATTCCACTATTAAGTTACATGCTTGCATTTGCGGCGCTACTGTCAATTACTTTTGGCACTCTTTATCAGAAGAAATACTGTCCTGTATTTGATTTGCGCGCGGGATCGTCTATTCAATTTGGCACCTCAGCCATCCTATGCTTTATCTTGATGTTTTATTTCGAGTCTGGAGTGATGGTGTGGAATGCCTCAGTCACCGGGGCTTTGCTCTGGTCGATCTTTCCGATATCGATTGGGTCTATCAGCTTGCTCTTTATGATGATTCGCAAAGGGGCGGCAACCAAGGTGACCAGCTTGCTCTATTTAACGCCTCCAACTACGGCTGCAATGGCTTGGCTTCTATTTGATGAGCCTTTTACGATATTGATGGCAGGAGGTTTAGCTCTCACAATGACTGGCGTTGTATTGGTTAATGCGCGGCAATCAAACTCAGTTGCGACGATTGCTGAGTGAGTTTCTGGGGCATGAGGATGAATAAGATTTGCTGATGAGTAAAAGTTATTTATTATTCGGTATGTTAAAAGTTTTGGAAGGCAATTTGGGATGCATTTGAATCGATTTTGGCGTATCGCTTTAGTTGGACTAATGTCATTCGGCCTATCTACTTCTTTTCAGGTGAGTGCGGCTAATAATGATTCTAAGTCTGCCAAATCATCTAAAACATCGTCTAATTCAGCCGCTAAATCAACTACCAAAGTAGTTGTAAAGAAGTCTGCAAAATCCACTAAGAAATCTAAATCCGTTCGAACTACGGTCACGCGTTCAAGCGAGCCAGTTGTAGCAGCAAGACCTTCATTTGCAACTGCTTTGGGCTTACGTGGGCAGCATGATGATCTGAATCTTAAGTCCAGCGTTGCCATGGTCGTTAATCAAGATACCAAAGATGTCTATTTTGAAAAGAACTCCTCAGTGAGTTTGCCGATTGCATCCATTACTAAACTGATGACCGCAATGGTAGTGCTCGACTCTAAATTGCCAATGGATGAAACACTGGTCATTAACTCAGATGACGTGAACATTTATAGAAGCTCTCGTCTTTCTGGTGGCACGGTTTTAACGAGAGAAGAGGCCTTATTGCTGGCTTTGATGTCGTCTGAAAATCGTGCAGCATATACCCTTGGTCGAAATTATCCGGGTGGTATTTCAGCCTTTATCGATGCCATGAATCGTAAGGCCAAAGAGATTGGCATGACGCATTCCAACTTTGCTGATCCTACCGGTCTCAAGAGTGAGAATGTCGCTTCAGCGGAAGACCTCGCCCGTATGCTGAGCGCTGCTTACCAATACAAAGTAATTCGCGAGTTTTCCACCTGGCCTGATTTAACTATGGTGATTGGAAAGCGACCCCAGAAATTCGTAAACACTAATCGTTTGGTGCGCGCTGGTGATATGAATATTGGCCTGCAAAAAACGGGCTTTATTAATGCGGCAGGCAGATGTTTAGTGATGCAGGCCAGAGTCAATAACACACCCTTGCTATTGGTTTTCTTGGACTCGGTCGGTACGCAATCGCGTTTTGCTGATGCGGTAAGGGTTCGGGATTGGTATGAGCACATGCCCTCAGGCGAGCCTCAAGCTATTCGTCGCTTAATGTAATTGAAGTTACAAGCCTAATTGTTCTTCAATGATTATTTTCATTGACCTTGGGTTTGTAGCCCATTCCTTTGGAAATCTGCAAGGCGGTGTCTTGCAGGAGTTTTAACCAGTCAGACTGAATGCGATCGGTAGGGGAGCTTAAGGAGAGCCCTGCGACCAATTTACCGCTGTCATCATAAATCTCAGCAGCAACGCAACTCACACCTAGCTCCAATTCTTCATTGTCGCTTGCATGACCCAATTTACGTACTTGATTTAGCTCTACATCGAGTTTACTTAGCTCCGTAATGCTATTCCTAGTATGTCCCGCTAAGCCAGTACGCGTGACATAAGCACGTACTTGACTCGGATCATCACTCGCTAAGAATAATTTGCCTACCGAAGTGAGGTGTAGTGGTGCACGTCCACCAATCGCACGGACTACTTGCATGCCAGAACGTTCGCTATAGGCTCGATCAATGTAAACAATCTCATCACCTTGTCTAACAGAAAGATTGATGGTTTCACCGGTGAGCTTATGCAGGGCACGCATCGGTGCTTGTGCAGCTTCGCGGACAGATAAGCGCGCCTTTACGAGGTTGCCAAGCTCCAGCAGCTTGAGGCCTAGCCTATAGGTTCCGCCATCACCTCGCTCAACCAAGCGGCAGGCTACTAGGTCATTGAGGATGCGGTGAGCTGTGGAGGGGTGTAGATCGGTTTCTTCAGCAAGACTTTTAAGGCTGGTGGACTCTTCATGATTAGCCAGGGCATCCAGTAGGTTCATCATGCGCTCAACCACCTGAATCGCTGTTTTACCAGCCTCACCAGGTGTTTTTGACACTTTTTCGGTTTTGCTCGTACTCATATTGTCAATTGTAGCGATTTTTGGTGAAATTGCACAATATGAAATGCAGAATACCTGTGTAGACCCATATAGGCCTATCTATTTACCTCTTTAGAGCAGCGGCACACTCGGTAATCAGTTGAGGGCCTCGGTAGATAAGCCCGCTATAGATTTGCACTAGGCTGGCACCTGCCTCAACTTTTTCCAAAGCATCCTTACCCGAGAGAATGCCACCAACACCAATAATTGGAATGGCATCGCCCAAATATTGTTTGAGATTTTGAACTATTTCTGTGGAGGCAATTCGAACTGGTGCACCAGAGAGACCACCAAGCTCCTCTCCAAACTGGAGTCCTTTCACTGCATCTCGTGCAATGGTTGTATTAGTTGCGATGACAGCATCAATCTTAAATTCCAAAAGGAGATCGGCAATGAGTTTGATATCGGTTTGATCTAAGTCTGGTGCAATCTTTAAAAAGAGAGGCTTGCGTACGCCATACTGATCACTTAGTGCTTCGCGTGATAAATCTAGTGAGCTTAGGAGGGCACGCAGCATATCTTCACCCTGAAGTGCACGCAAGTTCTGGGTATTGGGAGAGGAGATGTTGACGGTAATGTAAGAGGCAACTTCATAAACTGCTTGCATCGCAGTGATGTAATCACTCGCAGCATTCTCAATTGGGGTGCTTGCATTCTTGCCAATATTTAATCCAACAATGCCACCATTCTGCCAATAGTTAGAATTCCGTACGCGCTTGACGCAGGCATCGACACCATCGTTATTAAAGCCCATGCGATTGATGATGGCTTGCGCTTCAGGCAGGCGAAACATGCGGGGTTTTGGATTGCCGGGCTGTGGTTTCGGTGTGACGGTTCCAATTTCTAAAAAACCAAAACCTAAGGTAGCTAGCGCATCAATATGCTTACCATCTTTATCAAGCCCGGCAGCAAGCCCCACGGGATTCGGAAAAGTGATGCCGCAAAATTCGCGTGGATCCAAATCGGGTTGATTCACTAAGCAACGTAACAGTCCCCAACGCTGAGCGCGATCCAGATTGCTCAGGGTGAGGTTGTGAGCTTGCTCTGAATCTAAAGAAAAAAGCCAGGGGCGCAAAAGGGGGTAGCTATCGATCATGGGTAGATATTATGGCCCAATGATTGGCTGCCAGTAATCATTGATTAGACCCTCAATAGGCTGAAATTTAGCCTTATAGGACATTTTTTCACTATTCTGAATGTAGTAGCCTAGGTAAAGGTAGGGAAGATCCAACTCTAAAGCTTGTTGAACTTGCCATAGGATGCTGTAACTCCCATAGCTTGCCGAGAGATTGCTGGTGTCATAGAAGGTGTAAACAGAAGAGATGCCCTGATCCAAGATATCGATCATGCTAACCATGCGCAGACGACCAGGTTCGCTTTCGTCTGGACCATCCCGAAATTCAACGATTCTGGAATTCACTCGACTTTGCAATAGAAATTGCATGTACTGATCTTGGCTCTCGTCCTTACTTTCATCCATATCGTTAGCAGCATGACGATCATTTTGGTAGTTTTGATATAGCTGGAGGTGCTCTTCTTGGTAGCCCAAATTGAGAATGCGAATCTCCAGTCCAGCATGCTTCTTCAGTGCGCGCTTCTGGCTGCGATTAGGCTTGAAGTCTTTAACTGGAATGCGGGTTGCGGTGCAGGCATTGCATTCATCGCAATAGGGGCGATAGGTATATAAACCACTTCGACGAAATCCCGCGTTGACTAGCTCGCTATATAAATCAGCATGTATTAAGTGCGATGGGGTTGCTACCTGTGAGCGCGCAGTTTTGCCCGGCAGGTAGCTGCAAGGGTAGGGCGCTGTTGCATAAAACTGTAGCTCGGTTAAAGGCAGCTCTTTTAGTTGTGTCATAGCCAGTGACGCAGAATTTCTTTATTAAATTTCCAAGGAATCTCTATATTAGTTTGCTTTAAGGTAATTTGCAGACGGGCTAAAAAATGATCGCGTGAAATTGGTGCCGCGCCTAGCGAGTCAAGATGGGCAGTCTCCTGCTGACAGTCAATCATTTCCACCTGATGTTGCTCGCACCAAGCTGCCAGAGCTGCTAAGGCAATTTTTGAAGCATCGGCTTGGTAGCTAAACATAGACTCCCCGAAGACCATCCCACCAAAAGCGACGCAATAGAGTCCGCCTATCAGATGCCCATCCTCCATTACAGCAATACTGTGGGCGTGACCTTGTTCATGAAGGCCGGTATAGGCGTCCATGATTTCATGGGTGATCCAGGTTCCGTCCTGATCTTTTCTGCTGGCAGTTGCACAGGAGCGAACGACTGCTCCAAAATCATGATCAACCCAAATATCTCTCCTAGAATCCACTAAAAAATGACGTATGGTTTTCTTTAATGAGTCATGGCATTTAAATTGTGCAGGCTTTAACACCATTCGAGGATTGGGAGACCACCAGAGCACTGGTTGGTTGTCCGAGTACCACGGAAATATTCCCATCTGATATGCACGTTCCAGTTGTCCGGGATAAATGCGTTCACTAACTGCAATTAAACCTGGCACAGTTGGATCGGGATCTGGACAATTTATTGGATTTGGAAATTCATCCTGAGATCCTAGCCAATTGATGTTGCTCATAAACTTGCTGCGTCTAGATCTTTTCTGTTGGAAGAATATCTCTACTGCGCACGCTAAACTCTTTGCTTGTATCAAATAACCCTTCAGCACGATCAGCAAAGAACCACTCTAAGGTTTGCTTGACTGTCGGAAATGCGATCTCACTCCAGGGGATATCCTTTTCATCAAACAGCGCAACCTCTAAACTCTCTTCTCCAGCCTGAAAATCTGGTGAGTTCATTGTGGCGAGATAAAAAAGATGTACTTGCTCTGCATGCGGCACATTGAGTAGTGAATAAAGTGGGCCAATTTGAACAATGGCACCAGCTTCTTCTTGTGTTTCTCGAGCCGCTCCAGTAGTCGTGCTTTCACCTAACTCCATAAAGCCAGCTGGCAGGGTCCAAAAGCCATGTCTAGGTTCAATTGCGCGACGACACAATAGGACTTGATCGCGATAGACTGGAATGGATCCAACTACATTGCGGGGGTTGAAATAATGAATGACACCGCAAGAGTCGCAAACATGACGCTCCCGCGAATCATCTGCAGGAATCTTGATGCTAATTGGTGATGCACAGTGAGAGCAAAACTTCATGCAGTCTTTCTAAAAATGGGCAGAGATGTGGCCGCGTAAGGCGTTACTAAGCATAATCTCTTTTGCATTTAGAACATCCTCAATAGTCAGGTTAGCCTCATGGGCATTCCACTCTGGATTATTCAAGATGATTGATCTCATTACCCCTGGAAGAAGACCGGCGGAGACTGGTGGTGTGAGCCAGCGATTTCCGGACTTAATAAAAACACTACTTCTCCCACCTTCAGTCACGAAGCCATTTTCATTAATAAATAGGGCATCAAAGCCACCGCGTTCCTCTGCTAACTTCCAAGCTTGGTCATAGACATCTCGACTATTCACCTTATGCTTCAATAAGATATTGCCCGAGTGAAGGGTGGCTTTACTTGGGTCGGGAAGAATATCGCTCGCCCAAAAGATCTTTACTGGACCTTGCAGTGGTTCAATTGGATATGTTTGGCAGCTCGGTTTGCCGGCGAAGTTCAAATCTAATCGCAATCGATAGTGAGTTGCTTTAGTGCAGTTTGCGCACGCATCTTCAATAGATTTAAGGATATTGCTCAAGTCGCAGGATATACCTAGTGCCAGCGCAGAGTCAGCCAAGCGTTTCAAGTGGAGCTGCAAATATTGAGCCTTGCCTTGATGAACTAGGATAGTTTCAAATAATCCTATTTCGCTTGGCATCTCGCTCAAGAAGGCTGCTTTAATTTGGCACTCCTCCCATTCTTGATTCGCCTCAGAATCAATCGTGATGCCGGCGCCAATGCCCAAAGTAAAAGGTGAGGCTAGGGTCTTTGGATTCCGATCAATTTCAAGGGTGCGAATCGGCACGCTAAATGCAAAGTCACCACTGGGATCAATCCAACCAAGTGCCCCACAATAGTAGCCGCGATCTTGCCCCTCTAATTCTTGGATAATCTCCAGGCTGCGCTTCTTGGGTGCGCCAGTAACTGAGCCACAGGGGAAGACTGCATGAATGACATCCCGTAATTCAATCCCAGGTTTCACCTCTGCCTTAACTGTTGAGGTCATTTGTAGAACGTCACCGTATCTGGCAACCTCAAAAAGTTGAGGAACACTTACCGTTCCTGGCAGGGCTAAGCGACTCAGATCGTTGCGGAGTAAATCAACGATCATGACGTTCTCCGCTTGATTTTTGGCATCTGCCGATAAGTGCTCTGCTGAATCATTCAGCGCACTTGCGGTCCCTTTCATCGGCATAGCCTTTAAAGTGCCGCCTTGCTTCTGAATAAATAATTCAGGGGACTGGGAAAGAATGTAGTTCGAGTCACTCTCAATAAATGCCCCAAATCTTCCTGGCTGGCGATTTCTTAGTCGCGCATACAGTGCGAGTGGGTCACCATAGGTCTCTCCCGTAATTCGAAAGGTGTGATTAATTTGATACGTATCACCATTACGAATGTACTCTTGAATAGCCTCAATATCAGACTTAAATTTCTCTACATTAATGGAAAAATGAAGATTGCTAACGCCTGCAATTTGAGAGTCAGAATCAAGCGTCTTAACTCTGCCTCTAATGAGTGCATCAACTTCCTGCTTGCTTAAGCTCTCATAGGATTTAAACGACCATGCTTGAACTAGTGGATGCTGATGCTTTACGCCATCAAGGCGCCGATCAATGTTGTGAATGTATAGGCCTAATTCATAAGCAAATGCAGCGACAACATATTCACCGCGAGTCAATGCTTCATTAATGCTCCGCAGACATTCATCTACCGCAGTGATTGTTTGTGAGGAGCTGGATTGGGCATACACAGTCCAGCACTGCAGTGCCTGTTCATAGAGGCGACTGCTCGGCTCTGCCTGAGTGCTTTGTGCGTCATCTAGCAATATCATGCTATTGACTATCAGGGTTCAAGTAAGGATGAAAACTACTTCAAAACAGTTGCAGATTCAATCGTGACAGTCTTGCTGGGCACGTCCGACATACGTCCCATTTTTGGCGCTGTTGCAAGCATAGTTGGGATCTTGCGAATGGCATCAATGGTTTGCGTACCAGAAATCACTTTCCCGAATACGGTGTAGCCATTGCCCATCGCATTGGGATAATTTAAGCCTTCATTATCTTTAACATTAATAAAGAACTGAGCTGTAGCTGAATCAGGATCTGAAGTGCGCGCCATAGCAATGGTGTAAGTTTGGTTCTTGAGGCCATTTTGAGCCTCTGAAGCTACCGGCGCATTAGTAGGTTTTTGAACTAGGTCTGGAGTAAAGCCTCCACCTTGAATCATGAAGCCATCAATCACGCGGTGAAAAATGGTACCGTTATAAAAACCGCTATTCACATAGTTTAAAAAATTGGCCGTGGTCTTTGGTGCCTTGACCGAATCCAACTCAACAACAAAATTACCCATGGTGGTTTTAAATTCCACCTTAGGACCTGCAAAGCTTGCGGCACTAGCAATCAGGCTGGTGATAATGAATAGAGAAGCAATGATCTTGCGCATAGTAGTAGGTCCTTAAAAATCAAATAAAAAATAGCTAATGACTGATTGTATTGCTCAAAGTCCAGATGGGACTTGGGCGGCATAGCGATAAGCCGCTTCTTCAAACATGTTTGGCCTATCAAGATAATCTAGTACCCAGGCAATGGTGTCTACACCCCAAAAAGCATGGTCATTGATGATGAGGGTTGGCACTCCAAACGCACCATCCGTTTTTGCGCGTTCGGTATTGCTAATCAGCTTTGCCTTAATTTCCGGCGCATCTGGCTTGGGGGTGTCGGCTGATAGGCCAAGGTGTAGACAAAATTCCGGCCAAGATAAATTGGGATCCTTGCCCTCAACCCAAACATACTCGAATGCACGCTCAACCATTTCCCAATCAGCATGTTCTTGAACCAGTAAACGCTGTGCTGCCACTGTAAGAAAGGGGTGATGTTCAGGAAAACGAAAAGGTAAACCTAACTTTTCAGCAAGCCATACACAGTATTGGTAGGTGTGAGGGCGCTTTGCTTCTACTTCACCTGGGCCGCGATTATCTGTCGCTCGAAAGAGGCCGCCGAGCAAGATTGGGACTGGTTCAATATCTATGCGATGATCAAGTTGATGGCGCTGCTTGACATAGAAGTATGAAAATGGAGAAATGATGTCGTAATAAAAAGTCCCTTTAAGAACCTTAGTGCCAGTCTTATCTTGAATCATTTCTTTTTAGACTCCCTGTCTAAATTACGCAAGAACGCCATCTTCTCGGCAATTTGGCTCTCTAGTCCACGATCAACTGGCTCATACCAATGAGGCTCTGCCATTCCTTCTGGAAGGTAGGACTCGCCGGCAGCGTAGGCATGGGGCTCATCGTGCGCATAGCGATATTCTTTTCCATGTCCCAATTCTTTCATGAGCTTGGTTGGAGCGTTGCGTAAATGGTTAGGTACGGGTTTACTTTGATCGTTGGCAACATAGGCTCTAGCGGCATTAAAGGCCTTGTAGCTTGCATTACTCTTGGCAGCAATCGCCAAATAGACGACTGCTTGACCAAGCGCTAGCTCTCCTTCGGGAGAGCCGAGTCTTTCAAAGGTTTGGGCTGCATCGTTTGCTAGCTGCATTGCTCTGGGGTCGGCAAGACCAATATCCTCCCAGGCCATGCGAATAATTCTTCTTGCGAGATAGCGGGGATCAGCACCACCGTCGAGCATTCGGCAAAACCAGTACAGTGCAGCATCTGGATTAGAGCCGCGCACAGATTTATGTAGCGCAGAAATCTGATCGTAGAAGTGGTCGCCCCCTTTATCAAAGCGACGTGCTTGAACAGTCAAAGCATTTTCAATAAATTGCTGGTCTACCATCTCAATATTCGAGTTTGGTGTGGAAACTGCATTGCGTACTTGCTCTACTAAATTGAGTAACCTCCTAGCATCACCATCTGCATGCTCTATGAGGCTGTCTATTGCTGGTGATTCAAACTGGATACCAGGCATGGCATATTCACGTGCCCGATCAAATAATTGCTTAAGCTCCTCAGTGCTTAATGATTTGAGTACATAGACTTGTGCGCGCGAGAGGAGGGCTGAGTTAACTTCAAATGAGGGGTTTTCGGTGGTGGCGCCAATGAAGGTAAACAACCCAGACTCAACATGGGGCAATAAAGCATCTTGTTGGCTTTTATTAAAGCGATGGATCTCATCTACAAACAAAATAGTTTGTCTGCCGTATTGAGACATGCTCTGTTGGGCCTGTTCAATAGCTTCACGAATTTCTTTTACACCGGCAAGAACAGCTGATATTGCTATGAATTCTCGGTCAAAGGCTTTTGCTGAAAGTCTTGCTAAGGTAGTCTTACCAACACCTGGCGGCCCCCAAAGAATCATTGAATGCGGCTTGCCAGAAGCAAAGGCGAGATTAAGTGGCTTACCGGAGGCTAGTAGATGTGTTTGTCCAATAACCTCTTCAATGCTTGATGGGCGCAAGGCTTCCGCCAATGGAGGCGGAGGCGCTTGATCAAATAGATTGCCCATTTTTAAGGATTTAGTTTTGTACAAACAAAATAACTAGCGCGGCCCAAATTAAGCAGCTGACAGAAACAAATGTCAGTCGATTGCGCAGGGTGATAAAAGCTGCGCAAGCCTCTTCACTAGAAAAATAGTACTGATAGGTTTCTTTATCAATATTGCGCTGTATCACCAATGCTGATGCCAAGATTACCAAGCCAACCGGAATATAAATATGTAACGCAACCCAGGCTACTATTGCTGGTATCACACCCCAAATCCAGGCGTTGCGGTCTTCCCAGCGGTCGCCCGGAGGTGCCTTCCCCAGCGTATGTAAATTAGCACCCCAATGTAATGCGCCCATAAAAGCAGTAATCACAGCCCCATAACCGGCTAGTGATTCAGCGCTTAAGTAGTTGAGTGGAGTTGGTGCAAGCTGCACCATTAAAGCGAGACTCACAAAAGGGATGAGACCAGCGTAGGCTAATTTACGAACAAGAGGGGGTAATGGGTTCACAAAAACTTCTTTACTCGGATTAATGGATGATGGGATGAAAAATTATTGATCGTAGGTATAGACGCCACGACCCGTCTTGCGGCCGAGATATCCTGCTGCAACCATCTCACGAAGCAATGGGCAAGGGCGGTACTTGGAATCACTGAAGTTCTCAAAATAAACTTCCATTACCGCCAAGCAGGTATCAAGACCAATCAGGTCAGCTAAAGCAAGTGGGCCAATGGGTTGATTGCAGCCCAATTTCATACCAGCATCAATGTCCTCCGGGCTAGCTAGCCCTTCGTGCAGGACAAAGAAGGCTTCATTAATCATCGGCAACAAAATGCGATTGACAACAAAGCCGGGTGAGTTCTTGACTGTGATGGGCTCTTTACCAATACGCTTAGCCATTTCAATAATGGCTGCGTGTGTTGCATCAGAGGTTTGCAAACCTCGAATCACCTCTACCAAGGCCATCATTGGCGGCGGATTAAAAAAGTGCATACCGATAAAGCGACTTGGGTTGGAATCTAAAGCAGCAAGCTTGGTAATGGATAGTGAGGAAGTATTCGTAGCAATAATGGTTTCTTTGTCGACAATCTCATCAACTTGTTTCAAGATCTTCTCTTTAATGGCTTGATTCTCAGTGGCAGCTTCAATCACCAATTGCAGACCCTTAAAGTCAGAATAAGATGTGCTTCCCTTGATCCGGCCTAATGCAGCATCTTTGTCTTTTGCTGTGAGAGTTTCCTTTTTGACGAGGCGATCTAAGCTCTTGCTGATTTGACTCAAACCACGTTCAACAGCAGCGTCATTGATATCCACCATTACAACATCAAGCCCTGCAACAGCGCAAACCTGCGCAATGCCATTGCCCATCGTGCCCGCGCCAATAACTCCGACCGATTGAATCTTCATGCTATTTCCTTTTTTGATACTGTGATGAACCAAATAATTGTTCTCTTGCTTTATCGTCATGCAAGGGCTTACGTAATGCGGTTAATACTTCAACACCACGCTTGACAGCAGGGCGCTCACCAACCATTTCAAACCACCGCTTGAAATGCGGGTACTCATCAATCTCAATCCCTTGGTTTTTCCAGTTTCGCGTCCAAGGAAAAATTGCAATATCCGCAATGGAATAATTTTTACCAGCAATATAGGGATTATCTTGCAGTTGATGATCTAACACCCCGTATAAGCGCTTAGCTTCATTAGTGTATCGAGTGATTGCATAGTCTATTTTTTCTGGTGCATAGAGCCGGAAATGGTGGTTTTGCCCCAATAGAGGCCCCAAGCCACCCATTTGGAACATGAGCCATTGCAAGACTTCGTATTTACCTCGAGTGGATTTGGGTAAAAATTTTCCCGTTTTGGATGCTAGGTAGAGCAGGATTGCTCCAGACTCAAAAAGGTGGATTGGTTTGCCATCAGGTCCTTGTGGATCCACGATGGCGGGAATTTTATTGTTCGGACTAATTGCCAAGAACTCTGGCTTGAATTGATCGCCAGCCCCAATATCAATTGGATGGGCAATCCAGTCTTTGCCTAGCTTATATCCACATTCCTCAAGCATGATGTGCACCTTATGACCATTTGGTGTTGGCCAGCTATAAACATCAATAATGTCTTTCTTGGGTTTGCTTATTGCCACGATGAATTCCTCTTCTACAGGGTTTGTAAACGCTCTAATGCTTTTGAAAGCGTCTCTTCTTTTTTAGCAAAACAAAAACGGATTACGCCAGACTCAACCGGATGGGCGTAAAAAGCGGAAACTGGAATAGCAGCAACACCAATCTTGGTGGTAAGCCACAAGCAGAAATCAGCTTCCCCCATCTTCGCTTGAGGGATCTGTAAATTTGTGTAATTGACACACTGAAAATACGTTGCTGGAGCTGGTAATAATTCAAAGCCTGTTTCAGTCAAGCCCTTACTAAAAAAATCCCGCTTAGCTTGATAAAAGGATGACAGTCCTAAGTAGTGATCTGGATTCTCAAGGTACTTGGCCAAACCAAATTGCATTGGCGTGTTTACTGTGAACACATTGAATTGATGTACCTTGCGAAACTCCGCCATCATCGATGCGGGGGCAGCAACATAACCCACTTTCCAGCCGGTGACATGGTAGGTTTTACCGAAACTCGATATCAGAAAACTTCGCGCTGCTAACTCAGGATGGCTGGCTATGCTAGCGTGTTGATGCCCGTCGTACACCATATGCTCGTAGACCTCATCACTTAAGATCAATGCATTGGAGTTTCTGACTAAATCTGCCAGGCGATCTAGATCCGTCTTTTGCCAAATCATCCCAGTTGGATTATGGGGAGTGTTGATGATGATGAGTCGTGTTTTTGGATTAATAGCTTTAGCTAAATCATCCCAAGGTATTGAGTAAGAATTCACACTACCTTGATCATCGCGATTAGCGATTAAAGATACGGCAATTACTTTTCCGCCAGCCAATTCAATTGAAGGTCGATAGCTATCGTAGGCTGGCTCAATGATGACAACTTCATCGCCTGCGCTGACACATGACAAGATAGCCGTGAGAATTCCTTGGGTGCCCCCAGCGGTGATAGTAATTTCTGTATCGGGGTTGTAGTCATGGCTATACAAAGCGGATATTTTTTTTGACACGCCTTGACGTAAGTCCGCAATCCCGATCATTGGTGGATATTGATTGTGATCAGACAGCATTGCTGTATTGACCTGAGATATGAGTTCCCGATCACAAGGAAAGTCTGGAAAGCCTTGCCCTAGATTGATTGCTTTGTGCTCTGTAGCGAGGGCCGACATGACTGTAAATACCGTGGTTCCTACCTCAGGTAGGCGACTGGGAAATACTGGCGTCAGAAGGGGGTTTTGGTTCATGCGGATGGTTTAGGGCAAATAAGGTAGGTAGTCGCTAGAATGGGAGTAATTCATTCTCAAATTGTGCCATGTTGATCGTCCTTTCACCTGCTAAATCCTTAGATTACAAAACCCCTGCCAAGGTTAAGGCTCCGACCTTGCCTGAGTTCGTCTCGGAATCAGCTAAGTTGATAGCTGACTTAAAGAAACTCTCCCCTCAGGAGGTTGCCAATCTGATGGGCTTATCGGATCAGCTAGCTGCGCTGAATGTGGGGCGCTATCGTGACTGGTCTAAGAAATTTACTGATGAGAATAGCAAGCCAGCGATTTATGCCTTTGATGGCGATGTCTATGATGGATTTGACGTGAAGACGCTTGATGCCAAGGCGATTGCTTTTGCCCAAGATCATGTGCGCATCCTGTCAGGCTTGTATGGTGCTTTGCGCCCCTTAGATTTAATGCAGCCTTACCGCCTAGAAATGGGCACCCCTTTCAAAAATGCTCGAGGTAAAGACCTGTACGCGTTTTGGGGTGAGCGCGTGACCAATTCCTTGAAGGCGGTTCTGGAAAAGCAAAAGAAACCTGTTCTCCTCAATTTAGCTTCTGAAGAGTATTTCAAGTTATTGCAGGCGAAGAACTTGGATTGCCCGGTAATCTCCCCAGTATTCCAAGATGGTAAAGACGGTAAATTCAAAATCATTTCCTTCTACGCTAAGCGAGCTAGAGGTTTAATGGCACGTTATGTGGTTGAGAATCGCATTACTGATCCAGTAGATTTGAAAGGCTTCAATTTGGATGGTTACAAATATGTTGCCTCTGAATCTAAGCCAGAGAAGCCCATGTTTAGACGACCTGAAAGAAAGTAGGAGAGTGCACCATGGCCGTTCATCGCACTAAATCCTCGCAGCGCACCTCACCGGATGTCGAACGTCTTGTAGCGGATGCTATTTCTTTGGCGGCCTCCGGGAGTCATATTGAGGACCAATATTGGGAAGAGCGCTTAAATGTTCGCTTAATGCGCCTTCTCAAAAGCCAAAATCAAAATGTAATTGATGCCGCTCTTGATCAAACATTTCGAATTAATACTGTAGCCTTCGAGGTGCTTGCAGATTGCGCTGAGACCTTGGCAGAGTCTTTGCTTATGGTGCATGAGGATCAGAATTGGGATGTGCTTTTATTGGCCTTACCGATCGTTGCACATACCCGCTATCAGATTCCTTCAGGTGCGCTTCCAGTGAGCGTCATTGAATCTACGGCTGCCGCACTGCATAGCTCAATTGCTTCTACTGATGCGCGCCTAGCCATTGTTCCCTGGCTTTACAGCATTGATCAGATGCCGCACTCGCATTGTCAAACGCGCCTACTTACAGAGGCCTTAGCAAGCGCTGCTATTAGCGCTAGTGAGGTGAAGTTAGAGTTGCGAGAGATGTCAGAGACCATTGCAGTTTTGGCCGATCCGCGCTTCATTATTGCTGCTGTTGCTGCACCTTCTGGCTCTCCACTTTTCAGATGGCAAGCTGATGCACCAACACGTCAAGAGCGTGGTGTCAGCTTGATCGGTTGGCAAAACATGATGCAAGAACCTATTGCCGCACTTTTACCGGGTTGTGAGTTTGAGCTCTTATTGCCAGAAGCATATTTTACGAATTGCCGACTGGCGGATAAGCAGGTCCGTCCACTAAGTATCCGGGCTGCTGTCAATTTTCTTGAGAGCACACTTGGAGTTCTGCCGGCAGGATTGTCTTGCGTAGTAGGGGCATTTGGCGAAGATCAAGCTGATGAGTATCGAATCTCCTTTAGCTTAAAAGGCTCCTCTGAGGTTGTGTATGGTGTGATTTGGCCTTTATACGACCGAGAGAGTGTTGCTAATGATGCGCTCAATGATTTATCGGATGATGAGAGTCCGATGAAGCGAATTGCAGATGCGCTTAGGGATGCCGGGGTTGATGATGTCTTCCGCCATGCAATGCTATTTGACCCAGAGCTTTGCGATGATTGCGGAGCACCACTGTTTCCAGATCGATCGGGTGATGCCGTGCATGCGGAGTTGCCTGATGATGCGCCTACACAGCAACCTTTATTTCATTAGTATTTGAGTAACTCTATAGATCTTGATAAGTAAAAAAGCCGAGAATTTCTCGGCTTTTTTATTGTGGAGTCAGGGCTAAGATTTAGTTCTGTGTAAACGGTTCCGCGTCAGCAAATAAATGAGGAAGGTCGCCCCTTTTCATTTCTGCGGTTTGGCAGAAATCTGCAAGACGAGTTCCAGACTTAATATTAAAAAGCATAGCCTTGTTACCGAGCACCACCAGATCATGCCCGCTGGTAGTATTTTTGTAACGCAAACTACCAGGCAAAGAATTTTCACGAACCAGTTCAAAAGTTTTGGATTGCCATGTTAGGCGAATCTTTTCTATTGTCCCGGTCGTATTAAATTGTTTGCTTTCGCTACAAGTCCAAGTCGATACTGCCTCGCTTGCACTGGCTGTGCCAACAAAGCCAGCAGCCATCATGCTTACGAGGAGAAGGGTACGCTTCATATATGCAGGTCCTTATGAAAGAAGGTGTTTAACGCCTGCTTGTTCTTCAAGCAATTCGTTAAGAGTGTGATTCATGCGCTCACGTGAAAACTCATCGATTTCCAATCCTTCAACCATTTTGTATTCACCGTTTTCGCAAACTACTGGGTAGCCGTAGATCACTTCCGCTGGAATGCCATATTCACCTTTAGATGGAATACCCATCGTGACCCATTTGCCATTCGTGCCGAGAACCCAGTCACGAATATGATCAATCGCTGCGTTAGCAGCAGAAGCAGCAGAAGATAGTCCGCGTGCCTCAATGATGGCGGCACCACGTTTACCAACTGTAGGGATGAATGTATCTTTGTTCCATGCTGGATCATTAATGCTGTCTTTTACAGACTTGCCATCAACTGTTGCAAAGCGATAGTCTGGGTACATTGTTGGGCTATGGTTACCCCAAACAACTAATTTCTCGATATCGGCAACTGGCTTATTCAACTTATTAGCTAATTGTGAAAGGGCGCGATTGTGATCCAAGCGCAACATTGCAGTGAAGTTCTTCGCAGGAATATCTGGAGCAGATTTCATAGCGATGTAAGCATTGGTATTTGCTGGGTTACCAACAACCAATACCTTGACAGTCTTCTTCGCTACAGCATTCAAAGCTTTACCTTGTGCTGTGAAAATCTGAGCGTTGGCTGAGAGCAAATCTTTGCGCTCCATACCAGGACCGCGTGGACGTGCACCAACTAACAGAGCAACATCAATATCCTTAAACGCTGTCATTGGGTCAGAGTGGGCTGTCATGCCTGCCAACAATGGGAATGCACAGTCTTCTAATTCCATCATGACGCCAGCTAAGGCTTTTTGAGCCTTTTCATCTGGAATTTCAAGCAACTGGAGGATTACTGGCTGATCTTTACCTAACAAATCGCCATTGGCGATGCGAAATAGGAGGGAATAACCGATTTGACCGGCTGCACCGGTGACTGCAACACGCATTGGGGCTTTTGCCATTACTAATAACTCCAGTTGAGGTTAATTAATGAAATCTTTTCTATTATCCATTCAAGTGTAGGGACTTTCCATTTACACTGTCAATCATGTCTTATATAAGATATGAGATAAGCTTGAATTTTATCCAATTGAAGACTCTGTGGAGTGAATTTGTCACTAACATCCGAACCAATTGCCTCATTTAGCCCGCTTTATGAGCAAATTAAAGCCATGATTTTGGCTAGCTTGCAGGCCTCAGAATGGTTGCCTGGGGATGCTATCCCCAGTGAAATGGAGCTAGCGGCACGCTATGCAGTGAGCCAGGGGACTGTTCGCAAGGCCATTGATGAGTTGGCAACCCAAAATTTACTTGTACGCCGTCAAGGTAAGGGCACTTTTGTAGCTACCCACCAAGAAGAGGACTTTCAATATCGCTTTTTACGCTTAGAACCGGACTCTGGTGAGAAGTTGCACCTCAAAAACCAGTTTTTAGCTTGCGAGAATGCCCAATCCGACGCCTATACAGCAAAGTTGCTTAAATTAAAGGCAGGTGACCCCATTATTCGAATTGACCGTGTTCAAAGCTATGCGGGTCGTCCGATCGTTTTTGAGGAGATTTGGTTGCCGGAGGGGCGCTTCAAAGGCCTTACGCTTGAAGCTCTTAACTCTTGGCCTGGGCCGATGTATGCCTTCTATGAGTGTCAATATGCCACCCATATGGTTCGGGCTGAAGAGAAAATTAAGGCGGTTTTAGCCAATCCAGAGCTAGCTAACTATCTTCAAGTTCAAGAGGGGTCTGCCTTATTGTCGGTTGAACGTGTTGCTTTTACATACGGGAATAAACCAGTAGAAATTCGGCACGCAAGATATGACACTTCTGATCAGCACTACGACAATAAATTGCACTAGGTAGTACACTAAAAATCAGTAAAAACCACTATTTAACCCCTTTAAACGCTAAAAAGTCCCCACCATCCCCAAGGTTTCCAATAGAATATGTTGCAACACAACAAAACCACACTGAACCTCCACCGAAAGATTGAGATTGCCCATGGTTGATGCACAAGAAAACGTAAAAAAAGATAGACCGGTTTACCGAAATATTGGTCTTGCCCAGTTAATCAAATACCGCCTACCTTGGGCTGGAAAAGTTTCCATTCTTCATCGAATTAGTGGGGCAGCCCTGTTTTTGATGTTGCCTTTCTTGCTCTATCTTTTTGATCAGAGCCTAGCTTCAGAGATGAGCTATCAAAAATTCCAGGCAATCACTGGTCACGTAATCGTAAAACTGATTCTCTTGGGCTTGATTTGGTCTTTCTTGCACCATTTCTGCGCTGGTATCCGCTACCTCTTGTTAGATTTAGAGATTGGCGTTGAAAAGGCGGATGCCAATCGCTCAGCGATCTTTGTATTTTTCTTAGGTCTCGCTTTGACTGCGATTGTTGGTCTAAAACTATTCGGCTTGTACTAAGCACTTCTTCATTAAGGAAATCTAATGCCTATTTATCAAATCGGACCGAAGCGCTTAGTTGTGGGCGCGCACTACGGCCTTAAAGAGTGGATTATTCAACGTGTGACTGCCATTGTTATGGTGGTCTTCACAATCGTATTGTTAGTTGACTATTGCATTACTGGTAGTGCAACTTATGAAGGCTGGGCTGGGTTGTTTAGCAATCAGTTCATGAAGCTATTGACGCTCTTATTCTTCATCAGCTTGTTCTATCACGCTTGGATTGGTATCCGTGATATCTGGATGGATTACATCAAGCCTGTCAGCATTCGTTTAACACTTCAGGTGTTAACTGTTTTGTATCTCGTAGCCTGTGCGGCTTATGCCGTACAAATTTTGTGGAAAGTGTAATTCAATGACCGCGATTAAAAAAGCATTGCCACGCCGCCGTTTCGACGCGGTAATTATTGGTGCAGGTGGTTCAGGTATGCGCGCTTCTTTGCAATTGGCAGAAGCCGGCCTCAACGTTGCGGTATTAACTAAAGTATTCCCAACTCGCTCGCATACTGTTGCTGCACAAGGTGGTATCGGCGCCTCGCTGGGCAATATGAGTGAAGATAATTGGCACTATCACTTCTATGACACCATCAAAGGTTCTGACTGGTTGGGTGACCAAGACGTGATCGAATTTATGTGCCGCGAAGCTCCTAAAGTGGTTTACGAGTTAGAGCATTTCGGTATGCCTTTTGACCGTAATCCAGATGGCACGATTTATCAGCGCCCATTTGGTGGTCACACAGCCAACTATGGTGAGAAAGCTGTTCAACGCGCTTGCGCAGCAGCTGACCGTACTGGTCACGCGATGTTGCACACTTTGTATCAGCGTAATGTCCGCGCAAAGACTAATTTCTTCGTTGAGTGGTTAGCCTTGGATCTCATTCGTGACGACGCAGGCGATGTGGTTGGTGTTACTGCGCTTGAAATGGAAACAGGCCAGGTTTATATCTTGGAAACTAAAGTAGTCATGATGGCTACTGGTGGTGCCGGTCGTATTTGGGATGCATCTACTAATGCATTTATTAATACCGGCGACGGTATGGGTCTGGCAGCGCGTGCAGGCATTCCATTGGAGGATATGGAGTTCTGGCAATTCCACCCAACTGGCGTAGCTGGTGCAGGCGTGTTGTTGACAGAGGGTTGCCGTGGTGAAGGCGGCATCTTGCGTAATAAGGATGGTGAGCGCTTCATGGAGCGTTATGCGCCTACCTACAAAGATTTGGCACCACGCGATTTCGTTTCTCGCTGCATGGACCAAGAAATTAAAGAAGGGCGCGGTTGTGGTCCTAACGGAGATTATGTAGTTCTCGACTTAACGCACATTGGTGCCGAGACCATCATGAAGCGTTTGCCTTCTGTTTATGAAATCGGTATTAACTTTGCTAACGTTGACGTTACTAAAGAGCCAATTCCAGTGGTGCCAACAATTCACTATCAGATGGGTGGTATTCCTACCAACATTAATGGTCAAGTTGTTGTCCCAGCTAATGGTAAACATAACGAAATCGTTAATGGTCTTTATGCAATTGGCGAGTGCTCTTGTGTATCTGTTCACGGTGCAAACCGTTTGGGTACTAACTCATTGCTCGACTTACTCGTATTTGGTCGTGCAGCAGGTAATCACATTGTTGCAATGGATCTCAAGAATCGCGAGTTCAAACCATTGCCTGCAAATGCTGGTGAACAAACAATGGCTCGCATTGCCGCTCTTGATAACTCCACTTCTGGTGAGTACGCACAAGACGTTGCAAACGATATTCGTAAAACTATGCAGAAATATGCTGGCGTATTCCGCAACCAAGAGTTGATGGATGAGGGCGTTCGCCAGATGGCTAAACTCACAGAGCGCGCAAAGCATTTATGGCTCAAAGACAAGTCTGAAATTTTCAATACAGCTCGTATCGAGGCTTTGGAAGTTGCTAACTTGATCGAAGCTGCTAATGCAACGATGATTTCAGCAGCTGCTCGTACTGAAAGTCGTGGCGCACACTCACATGATGACCATCAAGATCGTGATGATGCTAACTGGATGAAGCACACACTTTGGTATAGCGAAGGCAATCGCTTGGATTACAAGCCGGTTGTTCTCAAGCCATTGACTGTTGAGTCCTTCCCTCCTAAAGAACGTACTTTCTAAGCGAAGAGAAATTAAAAATGAGTGATATTCGTATATTTGAAATTTACCGCTACGATCCAGATGTCGATGCAGCCCCACGCATGGAGCGTTATGAGCTTGAATTGACTGGTGAGCGTATGTTGTTAGACGCTTTGATTTCTCTGAAGAAGCAAGACGAGACCATTTCCTATCGTCGTTCTTGCCGTGAAGGTGTTTGTGGCTCTGATGCCATGAACATTAACGGTAAGAATGGTTTGGCTTGTTTAACCAATATGTTGACTTTGCCTAAAGTCATTACATTGCGCCCATTGCCTGGCTTGCCAGTTGTTCGCGATTTGATTGTCGACATGACTTTGTTCTTCAAGCAATATTTGTCTATCAAGCCTTATTTGGTAAATGACAATCCATTCCCTGAGAAAGAGCGTCTCCAGAGTCCTGAAGAGCGTGAAGAGTTGAATGGTTTGTATGAGTGCATCTTGTGCGCATCATGCTCAACTTCATGCCCATCTTTCTGGTGGAATCCAGATAAATTCGTTGGCCCAGCAGGTTTACTACAGGCGTATCGCTTTATTGCTGATAGTCGTGATGAAGATACTGCAGCGCGCTTGGATAACTTGGAAGATCCGTATCGTTTATTCCGTTGCCACACCATCATGAACTGTGTGGACGTTTGTCCTAAGCATTTGAATCCGACCAAGGCAATTGGGAAGATCAAGGAATTGATGGTACGCAGGGCAGTATGATCCTGAGTAATGCAGAGTTATATCGTCTAAAGAGTGATGCCCGCAGGGGTTTACTTGAAAACGATTTAATTCTGCAGCGTTTCTTTGGTCGCTATGGTGATCAACTTAGCGCAGAAGATGGAAAAGTATTAACCCAGCTATTTTCTTTGGAAGATAACGACCTGATGGATTTGTTGATTGGTCGCAAAGATTCTGTAGAAGCGCTGGAAAAAGATTTGCAAGAAGAAGTTGCCTTTAAGGCGGTTTTACAAAAGCTGAGACAGAAGTAATTCAGCCCTTGAATGCAACAGCAGTACAGACGCATGATCAAATAGTGTATTAATCATCAATTTGAATGACTAAGGATTAGAAATGATTGAATCGGACATCAAGGCAAAATTATCGTTTTCGGACGGCACACCAGACATCGACTTGCCAATTTATAAAGGCACGATTGGTCCTGATGTAATTGATATTCGTAAGCTTTACGGTCAAACCGGAAAGTTCACCTACGATTCAGGTTTTTTATCTACAGCTTCATGTAATAGCAAAATCACATATATCGATGGCGATAAAGGTGAGTTGCTCTATCGCGGCTACCCAATTGAAGACCTTGCACATAACTGCGACTTCTTGGAAGTATGCTACCTGCTTCTGAATGGTGAGTTACCAAACGCCAAACAGAAAAAAGATTTTGAACAATTGGTCATGCACCACACGATGGTTCATGAGCAAATGCAATTCTTCTTGCGTGGCTTCCGTCGTGATGCACATCCAATGTCCGTATTGACTGGCTTGGTTGGTGCCATGGCTGCCTTCTATCATGATGAAATTGATTACAGCGATCCTCATGCTCGTGAAGTTGCACAAATTCGCTTGATTGCAAAAATGCCAACTTTGGTTGCGATGGCCTATAAGTATTCTGTAGGTCAGCCATTTATCTATCCAGATAATTCATTGTCATACACTGCAAACTTCATGCGCATGATGTTTGCAACACCATGTGAAGAATACAAAGTCAATCCAGTTTTGGTTCGCGCTTTGGATCGCATCTTCACATTGCATGCCGATCATGAGCAAAACGCATCTACATCAACAGTTCGCTTGTGTGGCTCTTCTGGCACCAATCCATTTGCTGCAATCTCTGCTGGTATTGCGTGTCTATGGGGTCCAGCACACGGTGGCGCTAATGAAGCTTGTTTGCAGATGCTCAATGAGATTCAAGCCAATGGTGGTGTAGATACGATTGGTGAATTTATTGCCCAAGTTAAGGATAAGAACTCTAGTGTTCGCTTGATGGGCTTTGGCCATCGCGTTTATAAAAACTTTGATCCACGCGCCAAATTGATGCGTGAAACATGCCATGAAGTATTGAAAGAGATGGGTCTTGAGAATGACCCATTATTCAAGTTGGCTATGACGCTTGAAAAGATTGCCTTGGAAGATGAATACTTCGTAAGCCGCAAGCTTTATCCAAACGTAGACTTCTACTCAGGAATTGTTCAGCGCGCTCTAGGTGTTCCTACAGAAATGTTCACTTGTATTTTTGCTTTAGCAAGAACAGTAGGCTGGATTGCTCAGTGGGAAGAAATGATTACTGATCCTGAGTACAAGATTGGTCGTCCCCGTCAGCTATATGTTGGAGAAACTTCACGTAAAGTTCCTAACATCACTGTACGTAAATAAAAGTATTAGAGGGCATACATGTCACGCACGCTTTACGACAAATTGTGGGATGACCATGTCGTCTATTCCGAAGAGGACGGCACGGCCACAATTTATATAGATCGTCAGTTATTGCATGAGGTGACGAGCCCTCAAGCTTTTGAGGGATTAAATCTGGCTGGCCGACCAGTGTGGCGAATCTCTGCCAATCTGGCTGTTTCTGACCACAATGTTCCCACCACAGATCGTTCTGAGGGAATTACGGATCCGATTTCGAAGCTACAAGTAGACACGCTGGATCAAAACTGTGATGCCTTTGGTATTACTCAATACAAGATGAATGATCTCCGTCAAGGGATCGTTCACGTTATTGGACCAGAGCAGGGCGCTACATTACCTGGCATGACAGTGGTTTGTGGCGACTCTCATACAAGCACGCATGGTGCATTTGGTGCGCTTGCGTTTGGTATTGGTACATCCGAAGTTGAGCATGTATTGGCCACTCAAACCTTGCTCATGAAAAAGAGTAAGAACATGCTGGTCAAGGTAGATGGCCGCCTGCAACCAGGCTCCACTGCGAAAGACATTGTGCTTGCTGTAATCGGAAAGATTGGCACTGCTGGCGGAACTGGTTACACCATTGAGTTTGCAGGCGAAGCCATCCGCAATTTGTCTATGGAGGGTCGCATGACCCTCTGCAATATGGCAATTGAGGCAGGTGCTCGTGCTGGACTTGTAGCTGTAGACGAAACTACGATCGAATATATTCAAGGTAGACCTTACGCCCCTAAAGGCGAGGCTTTGCGTCATGCCTTACAGTACTGGCGTACTTTGCATTCAGATGCCGATGCGCATTTTGATGCTGTGGTTGAGTTGCGAGCTGAAGAGATCGCACCTCAAGTCACTTGGGGTACTTCACCAGAAATGGTTCTCGCAATTAGCGACCGTGTTCCAGATCCAGAAAAGGAGCTCGATCCTAATAAACGTTCCGCAATGGAGCGTGCGCTAGAGTACATGGATCTTGTTCCAAATACTCCATTAAGTAATATTTCGATTGATAAAGTATTTATCGGATCTTGCACCAATAGCCGCATTGAAGATATCCGCGCTGCGGCAAAAGTGGTTGATCGTCTAGGTAAAAAAGTAGCTGCTAATGTGAAGTTGGCCATGGTCGTTCCTGGCTCTGGATTAGTCAAGGCACAGGCTGAGCGTGAAGGTTTAGACCGCGTATTTAAGGCTGCAGGCTTTGAGTGGCGCGAGCCAGGTTGCTCTATGTGCTTGGCAATGAATGCCGATCGACTCGAGCCAGGTGAGCGTTGCGCATCTACCTCCAATCGCAATTTTGAAGGTCGCCAGGGCAATGGCGGAAGAACGCATTTGGTTAGTCCTGCAATGGCTGCTGCTGCAGCTATTGAGGGTCACTTTGTTGATGTTCGCAAGATCTCTTAAGGAAAAGCACAGTGCCTAAATTATCTTCACTCACCATGATTCAGCGTTTGGCTGCAGTTGCAGTTATTGGAGTACTTCTCTCTGCGTGTGCCAACACCATGGAAGGCGTTGGTAAGGATTTGCAAACGATGGGTAATTCAATGGGTGGTAGCGGCAACAGCAATAACAACCAGTCCCAAACTAAAGGGAAAGATGTGGTTGTAACCCCCGTTAAGTAATTCGGTAGAAGCGAACTGGTAAGACATTATGGAAAAATTTACGGTATACAAAGGATTGGTTGCTCCCCTTAATCGCGAGAACGTGGATACCGATGCCATCATTCCAAAACAATTCTTAAAATCGATTAAAAAAACGGGTTTTGGTCAGAATTTATTCGATGAATGGCGCTATTTGGACCATGGTGAGCCGGGTCAGGATTGCAGCACACGCCCGATTAACCCAGATTTTGTTCTAAATCAGCCACGCTATAAAGATGCCGGTATTTTGCTGGCCCGCAAGAACTTTGGTTGCGGTAGCTCTCGCGAACATGCTCCATGGGCTTTGGATCAATACGGCTTTAGAGCTGTTATTGCACCGAGTTTTGCCGATATTTTTTACAATAATTGCTTTAAAAATGGTCTTTTGCCGATTGTTCTCACTGAACTGCAGGTAGACCATTTATTCAATGAAACCATGGCTTTTAGCGGTTATCAGCTCACGGTAGACCTGCAAGCACAAAAAGTAATTACCCCTGATGGCACCTCCTATAGCTTTGATGTAGCGCCATTCAGAAAGCATTGCCTGCTTAACGGCTTGGATGATATTGGCTTAACCCTGCAACATGCAGATAAAATCAAGGCTTATGAAGCTGAGCGCATCCTCAAGATGCCTTGGCTTGCGACACAACTGCCGTAGTTTTATAGAGTTAGAGGCCTTTCATGAAAATTGCAGTCCTACCGGGCGATGGTATCGGCCCGGAAATTGTTGCTGAAGCCGTTAAGGTATTAAACGCACTCGGCCCAAAATTTGATCTTGAGACTGCTCCTGTAGGTGGGGCAGCTTACGATATTTCTGGTCATCCATTGCCGCCAGCAACTTTAGAGTTGGCTAAGAAAGCGGATGCTATTTTGTTTGGTGCTGTAGGCGACTGGAAATACGACGCCTTGGCTCGTGAACTCCGCCCTGAACAAGCTATCTTAGGTTTACGTAAGCATTTGGAATTGTTTGCCAATTTCAGGCCAGCCATTTGCTATGACGAACTGACAGCTGCTTCTAGCTTGAAGCCAGAAATTGTGAGTGGCCTGGATATATTGATTATTCGTGAGCTGAATGGCGATATCTACTTTGGTCAGCCGCGAGGAATTCGTACTTCTGAGCTACCTTTGTTTAAGGGTGCACGTGAAGGCTACGACATGATGCATTACAGCGAGCCAGAAGTAGAGCGTATTGGTCGCGTTGCATTTGAGGCGGCACGCAAGCGTGGCAAGAAAGTATGTAGCGTTGATAAAGCAAATGTGCTGGAGACTTCACAGTTGTGGCGTGATGTCATGATTCGCGTTGGTAAAGATTACCCTGATGTCGAGTTATCACATATGTATGTTGATAACGCCGCAATGCAGTTAGTCAAAGCGCCAAAAGCATTTGATGTTGTGGTGACTGGGAACTTATTTGGCGACATCCTCTCTGATGAGGCCTCAATGTTGACTGGCTCCATCGGTATGTTGCCATCTGCCTCATTGGATAAAAATAATAAAGGGCTGTATGAGCCAAGTCATGGTTCTGCTCCGGATATTGCTGGCAAAGGTATTGCTAATCCTTTAGCAACCATCCTGTCTGCCGCAATGATGTTGCGTTATTCCTTAGGTATGCCTGCGGAAGCCGATCGAATTGAAGCGGCGGTGCAAAAAGTCTTGTCTCAAGGCTTGCGCACGGCTGACATCTATACCGATGGTACGAAAAAAGTTTCTACCGTTGAAATGGGCGATGCTGTAGTAGCAGCTCTTTCAAAATAAGAGTTTCATATATTTAAATCATTCATCACACTCAATAGATAGTTGATCATCATGGCAAATACAAAAACACCATTAGTAGGCTTAGTCGGCTGGCGCGGTATGGTTGGTAGCGTTCTTATGGAGAGAATGCTCGCTGAGAAGGATTTTGATCTTATTGAGCCAGTATTTTTTAGTACCAGCCAAGCTGGCGGTGAAGTGCCACTCTTAAATGGTCAAAAGGTCACTAAGAGTGAAAATACTTTGCTGGATGCGAATGACATCAAGGCGCTCTCGCGTTGCGACATTATTTTGACTTGTCAGGGTGGCGACTACACCAATGAGATTTTCCCTCAGCTACGTGCCGCCGGTTGGCAAGGTCATTGGATTGACGCTGCAAGTGCATTGCGCATGAAAGATGATGCTGTATTAATTTTGGATCCAGTAAATCGACCTGTGATTGACAAAGCATTAGCAGCCGGTGGAAAAAACTGGATTGGCAGTAACTGTACAGTTAGCTTAATGATGATGGCGATGGGTGGCTTAGTTAAAGCCGACATGGTTGAGTGGATCAGTGCCATGACTTATCAAGCGGCTTCTGGTGCTGGCGCACAAAATATGCGCGAGTTGCTTCTACAGATGGGTGCTTTACGTGATAGCGTAGCAACAGAATTGGCAGATCCATCCTCTTGGATCTTGGATATCGATCGTAAGATTACTGAGACTTTACGCTCACCTGATTTTCCAAAGAAAAATTTCCGCAATACGCCTTTAGCAGGTAGCTTGATTCCTTGGATTGATGTCCCCGTTGAGAATGGTCAAACCAAGGAAGAGTGGAAGGGCGGCGCTGAGTTTAATAAGATTTTAGGTCGTCCTCCATTTAGAACGCCTGGAAGCATTCCAATTGATGGTTTGTGTGTTCGTGTTGGTGCGATGCGTTGCCACTCACAAGGCCTCACAGTCAAACTCAAAAAAGATATTCCACTAAAAGAGATCGAAGCCATTTTGGCCAACGATAACCAGTGGGTTAAGGTCATTCCAAATGATCGCGAGACCACTGAGCGTGAATTGTCTCCAGCTGCAATTAGCGGTACTTTGACTGTGCCTATTGGCCGCCTCCATAAGATGGCTATGGGCCCTGAATATCTTGGTGCATTTACGGTCGGCGATCAACTCCTATGGGGTGCTGCAGAGCCATTGCGTCGCATGCTCCGTATCTTGTTAGAGCACTAATGTTCAGATTTAGCCAGATTCAGTTTGCAAGAGCGCTTTGCTTAGTTTGGCTAAGTTGGTCCTGTGCAGCAGCAGCCATTTCCCTTGGTTCTCCAAAGCTCCTTTCTAGGCCCGGAGAACCACTCAAGGTAGAGTTTCCAATTCGAGTTGGTGCTGATGAGCAATCCGCACTTTCCAGCTTAAATGTCAGTATTGCTAGTAAGACTGCATATGACCGATTAGGGATATCTCAAAAGGTCCTTGATCTCAATCCTCAGGCGATGATTTATCGCAATCAACAAGAGCAGTTGATGATTCTGCTTGAGACAGTTGAATCTGTGCCAATGACAGAGGATCCATTCTTGGATGTTATGGTCACCTTAAATTGGTCTGCGGGAAGCATCACTAAAGCCTACACATTGCTCCTTGGCGACGCTCAGAAAATTCTAGTGAGACAAGGTCAAACCCTTTCTGAAATTGCTGCGCAATTAGCGCCCCAAATGCAGGGCGCAAATCTTGATCAAACCATGATGGCTTTATTTAAAGCCAATCCCGATGCATTTGCTAGTGGCAGCATTAACCGTCTTGAGGCTGGTGCTGAGCTTAATCAGCCGAATCAAGCCTTGTTACGTTCAATTAGTCCGGCAGAGGCTCATCAGTTTGTGGCCGAGTCAAATGCTCAATGGTTGGCCGAACGAGAAACAAGAAGCGGGGTGCAAGGCTCAAATGCTCAAAAGAATAGTCCCGATGCACCAGCTAAAGATAGACTCAAAATTGGATCGAGTACTGAAGGCAGCTCTGAAGAGCGCCGCTATACAGAAGATCTTGTAGCGCAAGAAAAAGCACTTGAACAAACACGAATTCGTGTTGCTGAACTTGAAAAGAATATTGCTGATTTGCAACGCCTTCTTGACCAAGCTAAAGGCAAGACAGCAGAGCCTGTAAAAAATGATGGTTCTTTTGGCATGGGTGGTTTTGCACCAGCAATCTTCGCATTAGCATTGATGGGGCTTACTGGTTTATTGCTCTGGTTGCTAGCCAAAAATGCTCGTCGCTCCGAAGCTCGAAATTTTTCAGAGAGTATTCCCAATGAAAATGCTACCCCTCAACAGCATCATTCTTCGAATACTGCAATGCCGGATCGTGCTAAGGCATTATTCGCTGGAATTGATCTCGACTTGACGCCTGTTAAAAAACCGACTCAGCCTCCAGTTGCTGAGATTAATCCGCTGGCTGATGCTCTTCGTGTGAAGTTAAATTTGGCTCGGGCGTACATCACGATTGAAGATTTCGCCGCAGCCAAAAAATCTCTTCAAGAAATTGTCCACATTGGAAGTTCAATTGATCCTGCAATTACGGTTGAGGCTCAAGGTCTACTGACCGAGTTGTCGCAGAGAGATTCTTAAACGTTACTATGCGTATCGCCTTAGGCCTTCAATATGATGGCAGCCCTTATTCAGGATGGCAGTCCCAAGTAAATCGGAATACGATTCAAGATGAGTTAGAAAAGGCTATTTCTGCCTTTGTTGGGACAGATGGATTGAAATCCAATCCTATACGTGTCATTACAGCGGGCAGAACAGATACGGGCGTCCATGCTTTAGGTCAGGTCGTTCACTTTGATGTTGAGGTTGAGCGAGAGAGCTGGTCTTGGGTTAGAGGGGTTAATACTTTCTTGCCAGAGTCGATTGTGGTTAATTGGGCTCAAGTGGTGCCAGAAGAGTTTAGCGCTCGTTATTCTGCACATGAGCGCACCTATATTTACGCATTACATGCTGGCCCATGCCGTTCTCCTATGGCAGTAGACCGCGCGGGTTACGTCATGCTGCCAGCAGATCGCTGGTTTGATGTGGATGCCATGAAAGATGCTGCTCAATGTTTGATTGGTGAGCATGATTTCACCTCATTTCGATCTTCGGAGTGTCAAAGTAAGACCCCAGTAAAGACGATGTATTCCATCGAAATTTTCTCTGATGAGCCTTGGCTCTATTTAAAGATTAAAGGGAATGCTTTCCTGCATCACATGGTTCGTAACTTAGTTGGTAGTTTTATCCAAATTGGTATTGGCAAGCAAAAAGCAGGGTGGATGGCAGAAGTCCTAGCGGCAAAGGATCGTAGTATTGCGGCGCCTACGTTCTCACCGGCCGGTCTCTATTTAACTCAAATTGGCTATCCAGACGAGTTTCAGATCCCCAGGCCATGGCTAGCTAATTCTTGGTTGCCTAAGGCGGTTTACGCCTAGGCAGGCCATTATTTGCCTAAGGCCTTATCATTTCCCATATGGGCTTACTTACTAACTCTCTTGGCCGTACTAGGGTCAAAATCTGCGGCCTCAAGACGCCTTCAGATGTTGATGCTGCTGTAGCTGCCGGCGTAGATGCAGTTGGCTTTGTTTTCTATCCGCCAAGCCCAAGGGCCGTTAGCCCTAATATTGCTGCCGCATTGATTTCCAGGCTTCCGGCTGGGGTTGATGCCGTGGGCTTGGTCGTTAACGCCTCAGATGCCGAATTTGAGGCTATTCGGGCAGCTGCTTCGATCACTTTATGGCAGTTTCATGGGGATGAGTCTCCGGCCGAATGCCAGCGCCTAGCGGCAGGTCAACCCTGGATGAAGGCGGCTCGCGTTGGAGCAGGCTTCGCCTTTGACGATTTTTCCCTACAATACAGGCAAGCAAATGCCTTTTTGCTCGATGCTCTCGTTGAGGGCTATGGAGGAGGGGGCGTTCCTTTTGATTGGTCAGGAATTCCACAAGCATGGATAAGCGCAAACGCGCCTCAGGTCGTTTTGAGTGGTGGATTGAACGTTCACAACGTGGGCGAAGCTATTGCTCGTCTTCATCCTTGCGCGGTTGACGTCTCAAGCGGCGTAGAAATCAGCAAGGGTGTAAAAGATCACGCCTTGATGAAGCAGTTTATCGAGGCAGTGCGAGCGGCAGACGCAAGCACATCACCTTAATTATTTGCTGTAACTAATCAAAAGAGGTATTTATGTACGATAAGCCAGATGCACGAGGACATTTCGGTCCTTACGGTGGCGTATTTGTTTCTGAGACACTCATGTTTGCTTTGGATGAACTCAAAGCAGCTTACGCAAAATACCAACACGATCCAGAATTCTTAGAAGAGTTCCATTACGAGCTCAAACATTTTGTAGGTCGTCCTTCACCTGTGTATCACGCCAAGCGTTGGAGTGAAATGTTGGGTGGTGCGCAGATCTATCTCAAGCGCGAAGATTTAAATCACACTGGCGCTCACAAAATTAACAATGTGATTGGTCAAGCAATGCTGGCTAAACGTATGGGTAAGCCACGCATCATTGCTGAAACAGGGGCAGGGCAGCATGGTGTTGCTACAGCAACAATTTGCGCTCGCTTTGGTTTAGATTGCACTGTGTATCAAGGTTCTGTTGACGTAGCACGTCAAGCGCAAAACGTATTTCGTATGAAATTACTTGGTGCAAAAGTAGTTCCTGTGGAATCAGGAACGAAGACTCTCAAAGATGCGCTGAATGAGGCGATGCGTGATTGGGTTACTAACGTAGAAGATACTTTCTACATCATCGGTACTGTTGCAGGTCCCCATCCATATCCCATGATGGTCCGAGATTTTCAGAGTGTCATTGGTGAAGAGTGCAAAGTACAAATGCCAGAGATGACTGGCCGTCAGCCTGACTATGTCATGGCATGCGTTGGCGGTGGTTCTAATGCAATGGGTATTTTCTATCCTTATATTGATTACCCAGAAGTGAAATTGGTTGGTGTTGAAGCTGCAGGCCATGGTTTAAATAGCGGTCTTCATTCTGCCGCGCTTTGTGTCGGTAAGCCGGGCGTATTGCACGGTAACCGTACTTATCTATTGCAAGATGAGAATGGTCAGATTTCTGAAACACATTCCGTTTCAGCGGGCATGGATTATCCCGGTGTTGGGCCTGAGCATGCCTGGTTGAAAGATTCGGGCCGTGCTGACTATGTTGCGGTCACGGATGAAGAAGCCTTGAAAGCATTTCATGATTGTTGCCGTATCGAGGGCATCATTCCGGCGTTAGAGTCCTCGCACGCAATTGCCTATGCTTGCAAATTAGCGCCAACACTTTCTAAAGATAAGACGATCTTGGTAAATCTCTCTGGTCGCGGCGATAAAGATATGCATACCGTTGCTCAAGCTACTGGCTCCGAAGGTTAATTCGAAGTCACTCACGAACTTACATAAAAATAATAACTACGAATTGCCATGTCAAAAATTACTGCACTGTTTAATGAACTAAAGGCTACTGGAAAAAAAGGATTGATTCCTTTTATTACAGCAGGCGATCCTGATCCAAAACTCACTGTTGATTTAATGCACGCATTAGTTCGTGGTGGCGCTAATGTTATTGAGCTCGGAGTGCCTTTTTCTGATCCAATGGCAGATGGTCCGGTGATTCAACGTTCGTCTGAAAGAGCGCTCACTCAGGGTGTGACTTTGCATGGCTGTTTGGAGATGGTGAAGGAGTTTCGCAAGCTTGATAGCAATACCCCAGTAGTTTTGATGGGATATGCCAATCCTGTTGAGCAGATGGGTGCAGAACGCTTTGCAACAGAGGCTAAAGCTGCTGGTGTTGATGGTGTTCTTGTTGTGGATTACCCGCCAGAAGAGTGTGAGGACTTTGCTGCTCGAATGAAAATTGCTGGTGTTGACCCAATTTTCCTATTGGCGCCTACTTCATCACCAGAACGCATAAAAGATGCAGCCAAAATAGCTTCTGGTTATATCTATTACGTCTCTATGCGGGGTGTAACTGGTGCCTCCCACCTAAATACCCAGGATGTGGCCAGCATCATCCCTAAGATCCGTGAAGCCACTCCAATCCCGATTGCGGTGGGTTTTGGCATTAATGATGCTGAAAGTGCCCGTGCAGTATCAAAAACAGCGGATGCGGTGGTAATTGGCAGTCGAATTATTCGTCTTTTAGAGGATTCTGCCCCTGGCCAGGCGGTACAATCGCTGGAAACCTTTATACGTGAAATTCGCGTCGCTTTAGATAGTTAATGCACTGGATAGTTAAAAACTGATGAGCTGGATCGATAAATTACTACCCCCACAAATCCAACATACGGATCCTGCGAATCGCAAATCCGTACCAGAGGGTCTATGGGTTAAGTGCCCTGGCTGTGAAACGGTCCTTTACAGCACTGATATTGAAGCCAATTTATCGGTTTGCCCAAAATGCAGTCACCATATGCGTATCGGTGCACGATTGCGTTTGGATAGCCTGTTGGATGAAAAGGGTCGCTATGAGATTGGTGCCGATATCTATCCAACCGACCCGCTTAAATTTAAAGATTCCAAGAAATACCCAGACCGTATTAAGGAGGCCAATGATGCCTCTGGTGAGTCTGAAGCCTTAATTGTGCTTGGTGGAAAGATTGAAAGCATCCCGGTAGTGGCTGCTTGCTTTGAGTTCCAATATATGGGCGGCTCCATGGGTTCAGTTGTTGGCGAGCGTTTTGCTCGAGGCGTTCAAGAGGCTATTGCTAAGAAGTGTGCATTTATCTGCATTACGGCAACAGGTGGCGCGCGCATGCAAGAAAGCTTGCTGTCTCTTTTTCAGATGGCTAAAACAAACTCCATGCTGACTTTGTTGTCTAAAAAAGGTTTGCCATATATCAGCGTCTTAACCGATCCAACCATGGGTGGAATTTCTGCCAGCTTTGCTTTTATGGGTGATGTAGTGATGGCTGAGCCAAAAGCATTGATTGGCTTTGCAGGTCCGCGTGTTATTGAGCAAACTGTTCGAGAAAAATTGCCAGAAGGCTTTCAGCGTTCTGAGTTCTTGTTGCAAAAGGGCGGTATTGACATGATTGTGGATCGTCGCCAAATGCGCGGTGAAATCGCTCGTCTCTTGGCATTGCTCCAGCAGCTTCCTGAGCCTGCGATTGCGGGTAGCGCAGCTGTATAAAGCGCTTGAGTTCCGCACACCAACCCCCCATTCTGTTTTCTAGCCTGACGGCTTGGCTGAGCCATCTTGAAACAGCCCACCCAGTCGGCATCGACATGGGTCTTGATCGCATCAATCGAGTCAAAGAAGCTTTAGGCCTTCATTTTGATTGCCCTGTGATCACTGTTGCCGGGACTAATGGCAAGGGTTCTACCTGTGCCTATCTTGAAAGCATTTTGCTGGCTTCTGGGTATAGAGTGGGTTGCCACATGTCTCCTCATTTACTCGTTTTTAATGAGCGCGCTCGGGTCAACGGTGAGGAAGTTAAAGACGATCTCTTGCTGGAGCATTTTGCTGCGGTAGAGCATGCGAGAGTTAGCTTAGTGGATGCGCCAACGCTAACGTATTTTGAATTCACTACCCTGGCAATCATGCATTTATTTTCCAAGTCGAATTTAGATGCTGTAGTGCTTGAAGTTGGTATGGGTGGACGATTAGATGCTGTCAATATTGTTGATGCAGATTGCGCCATAGTTACCAGTATTGATATTGACCATGCTGATTTTCTCGGCGACACTCGCGAAGCTATTGGACGAGAAAAAGCGGGTATCTTCCGCGCTGGCGCTATTGCGGTTTGTGGTGACCCGGTGCCACCACAGTCTCTGATTGACTACGCTGAAGAACTGGGTTGTGACTTATGGCTTCAAGGCCGTGATTACAACTTTCAGGGTGATAAGCAGCAGTGGGGTTGGGCAGGGCGTCAAAAACGCTTTAGCGGTCTTGGCTATCCTGCTTTGCGAGGTGCCAATCAAATTCTTAACGCCTCTGCTGTGATCGCCGCCTTGATGGCACTTCATCAACGCCTCCCAGTCAGCGCACAAGATATTCGTAATGGATTTGCATTGGTGGAGTTGCCTGGCCGTTTTCAAGTTCTTCCAGGCCAGCCAACCATCGTTTTAGATGTTGCCCATAATCCCCATGCGGCCGCAACCTTAGGCCAGGGCCTAGATAAAATGGGTTATCACCCGTACACCTACGCTATTTTTGGCGCAATGGCCGATAAAGATATAGCAGGCGTTATTAAGCCTTTATTGAACAGTGTTGACTTCTGGTTTTGCACTGATTTGCCAACTCCTCGTGCCGCTAAAGCTTCTGCCTTATCTGACAAGCTGGTGGAGCTTGGTGTAGCTGTTAAAAATGGGGAAGATGGCGGTATTGAGTGCTTTCCGGATCCTGCTGCAGCGTATCAAAAAGCGCTTTCTAAGGCAGGTGAGGGTGATAGAATTGTCATCTTCGGATCCTTCTATACCGTTGCCGGCGTATTGGCATATCGAAATAACCAGGCGCATTGATCCATGATTCGTTTACCGAAGCTTTTTAAGCGAAACCCTGAGACTGAAGACCTTGATCAAGGTTCGGTGAGGGGTCGTCGCACCGTCAATAAATTAGCCCCCCGTAGTTTTCAGCGTGCTCAAGAAGATGAAGAGCTTGCGCTTACCGAAGATCCAGAGCAACAGCGTGCCCGCCATCGCTTAATTGGTGCCGCAGTCTTGGTATTAATTGCAGTTGTCGGCCTACCTCGCATCTTGGATAACAAGCCTAAGTCTGTGAACAACGATATTGCTGTGAATATTGTGACTAGTCTTCCTGCTCCCAATGCTGCTATGCCAGCAAATGAAGAGAAGGTTAAGCCAGTCGCTTCCATTCCCGCTCCAATTGTAGGAAAAGAAGTTTCTCAGGCTAAAGAAAATATTGTTACCTCAACTCCTGATGTCAAACCCGAAACCAAGCCCAATATTGCAACGCCTAAAGTTAACTCAACGATAGGTCTAGCAGTCGGTGAAGAGGTAGTTGCTGTCCCAAATGCGACTCCTAAATCTAAAACTGAAGAGCCCCCTAAAAAGGCGGGCTCCGTTAAGTACATTATTCAGATTGGTGCCTTTGCTTCCGAGGAGCGTGCAAAAGGCTGGATCACCAAGATGAAGGATCAAAAGATCCCGAATTATGTAATTAATAAAAACGGTGCTGATGGTGTCAAGCTGTATGTTTTGAGGGCAGGCCCATTTACTGATAAGGATGCGGCTGAAGCGGCAGAGAAAAAAGTGAAAGCCATGGGTTTATCCCCAAGACTGGTTGAGGTTGGGAACCCTTAATGGAATTTTTATCCACCCTAAAATTAACTACGGTGGATTACTTCACCCTGGTAGTGCTATTGGTTTCTGCTTTGGTAGGAATTTCTCGGGGCTTATTTAAGGAAGTCTTGGCGCTTGCATCTTGGTTTGTTGCAGCTTGGGTTGCTTATCACTACACCAATTATCTTTCTGTTGAATGGTTATCTACCTTTCATATGGATGAGTTATTGAGTTTGGGAGTCAGCTTTCTGATTCTGTTTATTTTGACTTTGATTGTTTGCGGATTGATCGGCAACGTCATTCAAAAAATTATCTTATCTGCTGGCTTGAGTATGACCGATCGTTTTTTAGGTTTGGTTTTTGGTCTAGTCCGTGGTGGCTTGGTCGTCGTTGTGATGGCTACCTTGGCAGCGCTTACACCAATACCGCAAAGCGCAGCTTGGCAAAAGGCTATTACACGCCCAGCAATCGATATGGCAACCGGCTTAATTAAGTCTTGGTTGCCTGCGGATTGGGCAAAGCAATTAGGCGATTCAATGCCTAAAATTACTCCTACCGTAACACCTTCATTAACCATAGGGATCTAGGCTTATGTGCGGCGTTGTTGGAACAGTTTCCCACTCCCCAGTTAATCAGCTCATATACGACGCTTTGTTGCTCTTGCAACATCGCGGTCAAGATGCTGCCGGTATGGCAACGATGAATGGCAACTCATTCACGATGCATAAAGCAAACGGTCTAGTTCGAGATGTATTTAGAACTCGTAATATGCGTAGCTTGATCGGTAACGCTGGCATCGGCCAGGTACGTTATCCAACTGCAGGCTCAGCTAGCAGCGAAGAAGAGGCTCAACCTTTTTACGTAAGCGCTCCATATGGAATTATCTTGGCGCATAACGGCAATCTCACTAATGCAGCTAGCCTACGTGTAGAGATGGCATACCGTGATCGTCGCCATATCAACACGAGCTCTGATACGGAAGTACTGCTAAATGTTTTGGCTGACGAGCTTCAAAAAGAAACCAATAGCGCGGCACTGGATGAGGGTGCGATGTTTAATGCGATTACTGAGGTAACTAAGCGCGTTAAGGGTTCTTATGCGGTTGTTTCTTTGATTGCTGGTTATGGTTTATTAGCATTTCGCGACCCATACGGTATTCGCCCATTATGTATCGGGCGCATTGATACCCCTAAGGGGCCTGAATGGATGATTGCCTCTGAGTCTGTTGCGCTTGATGGTCTTGGCTTTACTTTTGTGCGTGACGTTAATCCAGGTGAAGCAATTTATATCGATTTAGATGGTAATTTCTATTCACGCCAATGTGTTCCTGACGCTGTTCTAACGCCTTGTATTTTTGAATACGTTTACATGGCTCGTCCAGACTCGACGATTGATGGCGTTACTGTTTACAACGTACGTATGCGTATGGGTGATTACCTTGCTGAGAAGATTCGTAAAGAAACTATCCCTGGTGAGATCGATGTTGTAATGCCAATTCCAGACTCTAGTCGTCCAGCAGCAATGCAGGTTGCCAAACGTCTAGGTGTTGATTACCGCGAAGGATTCTTTAAGAATCGTTATATTGGCCGCACCTTCATCATGCCTGGCCAGGCAGTTCGAAAGAAGTCTGTACGTCAAAAGCTCAATGCAATGCGTATTGAATTCAAAGATAAGACGGTATTGATTGTGGACGACTCTATTGTTCGCGGCACAACTTCATTTGAGATTGTGCAGATGGCGCGGGAGTCTGGTGCAAAGAAAGTCATTTTTGCTTCTGCTGCACCTCCTGTGCGATTCCCGAACGTCTATGGTATTGATATGCCAACCCGTAGTGAGCTAGTAGCCTATGGTCGCACTGACGAAGAGATCAACAAGATGATTGGCGCGGATCAACTGATTTACCAAAGTGTTGAAGATATGAAGCAGGCTGTAAAGGATATCAATCCCAATATTCAGCACTTTGAAGCCTCTTGTTTTGATGGCAACTATATTACTGGTGACATCAATGAGTCCTACCTAGATGCACTAGAGGCAGCTCGTAATACTTCCGAGGCTAAGGCCGATCGTCAACGTGACTCTAGCGATTTCGCTCGCTCACAGCTTCACCTGCACTTGGCTACCGAAGACTAAAAACAACGATCGAGTTCCTCAGGCATGCGTGTCTGAGGCAATTCTGCAATTCAGTGTCAAAATAGCGGTATGAAGAGTAAAACTACCCGCAAAAAACCTGACTTCTCAAAACTTGCGCTTGAAACCTTAGCGGTTCGAGCTGGAACTCGACGTACCACTGAATACCAAGAGCATTCAGAGGCGATGTTCCTCACTTCTAGCTTTTGTTTTGATAGTGCCGAGTTGGCTGCTGATGGTTTTGCCCATGCCGACCAGGGATTTATTTATTCTCGATTCACTAATCCGACAGTGAGTATGTTTCAGGATCGTCTTGCTGCCTTGGAAGGTGGCGAGGCCTGCATTGCAACATCTTCGGGAATGGCTGCTATTTTGACGATGGCGATGTCTCATCTGCAAGCGGGTGACCATGTAGTCTGTTCGCGCTCCGTATTTGGTGCAACCATCCAATTGTTTAGCAATATTTTGGGACGCTTTGGCATTACAACCACTTATGTGGATTTATCTGATACCAAGGCTTGGCAGAGTGCCGTCCAAGAAAATACTAAGCTGTTCTATTTAGAAACGCCTTCTAATCCCTTGACTGAGATTGCAGACATTAAAGCAATTTCTACGATAGCGAAGAAGGCGAACGCACTTTTTGCTGTTGATAACTGCTTCTGCACACCCGCATTGCAAAAACCGCTCTCATTAGGCGCTGATGTAGTCATTCATTCAGCCACAAAATACTTGGACGGCCAAGGTAGGGTGGTTGGTGGTGCGATTGTGGGCAGCAATGATTTCATTATGGGTAAAGTATTCCCGTATGTAAGAACTGCTGGACCAACACTCTCAGCATTCAATGCTTGGGTGTTCTTGAAGGGTTTGGAAACCCTCGAATTGCGTATGAAGCAGCAGAGTCAAAATGCCTTAGAGATTGCCCAGTGGCTAGAAAAGCAGCCTGGAGTAGAGCGCGTCTACCATCCAGGACTGAAGTCGCACCCTCAGCACGCTTTGGCTAAGCGCCAGCAAAAGGCGGGTGGCGCTATTCTATCTTTCACGCTTAAAGGTGGAAAGAAGGCTGCATTCAAATTGATTAATCAAACCAAGCTTTGCTCCATTACTGCAAACCTTGGTGATACTCGTACAACAATTACTCACCCTGCAACAACAACACATTGCCGCGTTAGTCCAGTAGCCCGTAAGGCGGCCGGCATCACTGATGGCCTTGTTCGAATTGCAGTTGGTCTTGAGAATGTGATTGATTTAAAGAATGACCTCGTTGGCGGTCTGAAGAAGTAATTTCATAAACACTAATTGAGGACCACAATTTACATGTCCTTTACCGATGCTACCCAGTTCTGGAATCAGCGCTTTGATAAAGAAGAGTTTATCTTTGGTAAAGAGCCAAATGAGTATCTTGTTGAGCAGGCATCCCAATATTTAAAGCCGAATTCTTCCATTCTCTGCATTGCTGATGGGGAAGGGCGTAATGGCATTTGGCTTGCTAAGCAGGGAATGTATGTCACCGGTTTTGATGTTTCTGATATTGCACTTGCCAAGGCCAATCAGTTTGCAAAAGATAACCAAGTTAATATTCAATATAGCCTCTGCGATACGGATGGATTTAATTGGCAGACTAATTCGTATGATGCAATCATTGCTATCTTTATTCAGTTTGCAGATCCAGAGATGCGAGCTAGAATCTTTCAGCAAGTTCATCAGGCTTTGAAACCAGGTGGTATTTTTATACTCCAGGGTTATACGCCAAAGCAGTTGGAATATAAGACGGGCGGTCCATCTTTAATCGAGCATCTTTATACCGAAGAGATGATTCGTGAGCTTAGTCAGGAATTTGAAATTCTAGATCTTCAGTGTTACGAAAAGGAATTGTCTGAAGGTGCTAGACATACTGGCATGTCAGCCTTACTCGGTATGGTTGCTAAAAAGAGTCCATGAAGACCATTGAAATCAAAAGTGCCTGGCAGGGGAATAGTGACTGCAATTCCTGCTCAATTAGAAGCTCGGTTCTTTTTTCCGAGTTGAGCGAGGATGATTTTTCCAAGATACATGAGCCAATCGATGATCTTCGATTTGAGGCGAACTGCAGCATCTACACACAAGGGGATGCGGCTGAATATGTATATACCCTCAGAGATGGGTATATCAAGTTACTTCATATCAACCCTGATGGTTCTGGAAGAATTGTTCGCCTGGTAGCTCCCGGAGATTTATTCGGTATGGAGGCACTGCTAGGTGATAGTTATGGGCATTCAGCTGCCGCACTGTCTAATATCCATCTTTGCCGTATTCCCAAAAAAATCATCTCTTCTTTAGGTGAGGAGTCCCCTCGCTTGCATCGTCAGATTGTCAAGAAATGGGGTGAGGCTCTCGCTCAATCCGAGTCGTGGTTTTCTGAAATCAATACTGGTCGAATTGAAGTGCGTCTAGCCCGTTTCTTTTTAAGGGTTGCAAAGATTTCTGGTGATATGGCCATTGCCCCATTATTTAAACGTGAAGATATGGGTCTCATGATGGACGTCAAATTTGAGACTATCAGCAGGTCACTAGCCTCTATGGCTGACCAGGGAATTATTTCAAATGTCTCCCGCCTGAGCGTTCAAATACCCAGCATTGAGAAGCTAAAGGTGTTTTCACAGACAAGCACATAACTGTTAGGCGATAAAAAAGCTGCCGAAGCAGCTTTTTATATTTAATGCAGAAGCTAATTTGGAATTAAGCTTTTTTAGCGTAAGCAGAGCACCAGCCTTTGCCAGCAACTTTCTTAGTGCCAAACAAAGAGCAGCCACCAGTCGCATCACCTACTTTGCCTTGGAACAAAGCGCAGTTATCGCACTCTTGGCCAGCTGCGTATTTTGCATACTTTGCTTTATCAACTGATGTGGCAACAGCTTTGTAACCCAAAGCAGCAGCTTGAGGATCGGTTTCAGCAACCATGGCTTGAGCTTGAACTTTACCGTTCAAAGCCAATGTGCAAGCACCAGCAGCGGACAAAATCATAAATTGGCGACGACTATTTTTCATATGGATTCCAGGTTATTTGGGGTCAATAAATTTATTAATTACTTACCCTTTTGATATTAATTGGTAAAACCCCAGCATCAATAGGGGTTTCTCTGTATTAAGTTTATCAACACTTAGCCTCAGACTGTCAAATATTGCGTTTATGCGCATAAAAGCATTTAAATCGTCATTTAGCGGCCATCTAATTTAAAAAAGGATTTGTATGTATAAGTTTTTATCGCTTAGCTTGTTTCTTCTATCAAGCTTCGCATCGGCTCAGACAGCTGCCCCAGAATTGCTCCAAATTATCGATAAATCAACCAAATTTGTTGTGAATACACCTAAGGGTCCCGTTGAGATTACCCGCGTGATGACACCATGCGCTAAGAATAAAGGTTGGTTGCAACCCTTAATCCCCATTAAAGGCGTTGTTCCTGTTGATGAAATTGATGTATTGAATGCACTTAATGACAAAGATTCTATTGTTGTGGATATGCGCGTTGTTGACGATCGTGTAAAGGGAACAATCCCAGGGTCCGTGGGCATTCCCTATACCGAAGTTGCCATGCGTATGGATGAACTTGGTTGCAAGAAGCCAACCACTGGATCTACTAAATGGGATTGCTCTCAAGCTAAGAAGGTTTACGCATTCTGTAATGGGCCAGTTTGCCCACAAAGTCCAATGGCAATGGCTGCAATGACTAGGGATGGCTTTCCAGCAACAAAGATTTATTACTATCGCGGCGGCATGCTTGACTGGGATGCATTGGGTCTAACAACAGTTAAGGGTGAATTCTAAGATTTCCTATTCACTTAATTTATGGGGGCTTAAGCCCCCATTTTTTTGATCTACATCAAATTCCTTGTGTTTCTCACTTGACTCATTTGATCCTTGACAATAATATATAAATAAATATATTATTAATTCCTTAAATGAGGATATTTAAAGATGGATCAAATAAATCAAAAATGCCCAGCACCGTACTGGAACCCACTGATTGCGGGAATCGCGCTGGGAATTGTACTTTTATCAACATTCGCCTTGACTGGCCATGGTTTAGGGGCCACTGGATTCACAACGCGCCTGACAGCATGGTTTGGAATGTACTTATTGCCAGTAGCAACCAATGCAAATGACTATTTAGGCGGCATGGTTGAAGAGGGTCGGCCATTGGATGCTTGGATTAGCTGGCAAGTCGTCGGTGTTGCCCTCGGCGCCTTAATCTCTGCGCTCATCGCGGGAAGAATTGCAGTGAAGCTGGATGGCAAGAAGTTCTTAGGCGGGTCTAAGCGTCCATTAACAGCCCTATTTGGCGGATTATTGGCTGGCTTTGGTGCACGTATTGCTGCAGGGTGCACAAGTGGTTTAGGTCTGTCTGGTGCAGCGGTGCTTAGTCTCGCTGGTTTCACATTCTTAGGTGCGTTTTTCGCGGTTGGCTTGTTAGCAAGCCGCTTCATGAAAGAGGAGAAATAAGATGGGAACAATTCTTTCGGGTTTATTGCTTGGTGGAGCTTTTGGCTTTGTCCTTGAGCGCGCTGGTTTTGGTAATCCTAATAAATTAACAGGCCAATTTCGTTTGACAGATTGGTCTGTATTTAAGGTCATGTTTACTGCAATCGTATTTGCTGCCGTTGGACTTTTGATACTAGAAAAAATTGGATATGTGGAAAGTGGTAGTCTTTTTGTTCCACCATCATTTCTAGGTGCTGCTGCATTAGGTGGTGCCTTTGTTGGGGCAGGTTTTGCTATAGGTGGCTATTGTCCTGGGACTTCAGTCGTTGGCCTAATGTCTGGTCGTATTGACGCTGGCATCTTCTTAATCGGATTACTTCTTGGAACAATCATATTCGCAGGTATTTACCCAAGTATTGAGTCCCTTACCACGCTGGGTGAAATTGCCAATGCAGAGTCATTGCCAGAACTCTTGAGCGTATCTAGTTTATTCATTGATATTGCAATGGTCATTGCAGCAGTTGGCGTATTTGCATTGGGATCCTGGATGGAAAAGAAATCACGTGGTCCCGTTACTTCACAAGAAATTTAATACTTCAAAAGGAAAAATAATGTCTAAAAAATCAACTGTAGCCGCATTAGCATTAGCATTAGCAGGATTGGCATCAGCCCCAATGGCAAATGCGGCGGATGCCCCAGCAACACCTGCTGGCACTGAGCAAAAGAATCCTTGCGGCCCTAAAAAAGAATCAAACAACCCATGTGGTCCCGCCAAGAAGAAAGCGGCCAATCCTTGTGGCCCATCAAACCCTTGTGGACCAAAAAAACGCAAATCAGCTGACTAATCATCGCCATGTTGATTCAATCTACTCTCTGTTTGGCTGCTCAAGAAATTGCTGGCATCCAAACGCGCTACGCGAAAAAGGGCATGACACTTAGCGAGGTAGCCTTATGTGGCTCTAAAGAGTTTATTGAGTGGAATCATTACCCGGCTAATGACTTGGTTGACGAAGTAAGTGGTTATGAGTTTTATTACCACGCACACTCAGCAGATGAGATGCATGATGGAGAGCATGGACACTTCCACTTGTTTAAACGATATGGAAATGATTTCCACCACCTCATTGGGATTGCGTTAAATCAACAAGGTTTGCCAGTTCGACTATTCACCACAAATCAATGGGTCACTGGTGAAAAGTTTGTATCGGCAAAATCGGTAGTCGCTGAGCTACGTGATTTTGATATGGCAACAAAAGGGAGAATGGGGCCGATAGCTCGGTGGATCAGTGCATTTACAAAACTATATTTTAATGAGATGGAAATGCTGATACTTGATCGAGATGACAAAATTAGCCAGCTTGAAATTGAGATGGGCGATTTAAATAGGGCATTGGATTCGAAGAGTCATCATGTTTTAACGGAAAGCAAGATTGATTTATTGGATCGGCTTTCACAACATTTATTACTTTCAAATTAACCTAGGAGTTCATATGAAAAAGATGCAATTAGGATTGGCTATTGCTATCGCAAGCTTTATGGGAATTGTTCAGGCTGTGACATTGCCCGGTCCCGTGGTTAGCGCAGAGTGGTTGGCGGCCAATCAATCAGAGGTTCAGATTCTTGAAGTTCGCGGTGATGTAGCTAGCTACACTCGTGCCCCCGAATTTGAAGTTGATAAAAAGACTGGCAAGAAATTTTTGGTTGAGGTAGGTGGTCATATTCAGGACTCCACACTTTTGGATTTCAAAAAAGTCAGAGCGGATCGGATGATTGACGGCAAAAAGATCAAATACCTTATTCCGGAAAAGGCGGACTTTGAAAAAATTATTCAGTCAGTAGGCATTAATTCTGACAAGCCAATTGTTCTGGTGCCGATTGGCTTGGATATATCTGACGTTGATGAGGCTTTGCGTGCTTATTGGCAATTTAAAGTTTACGGCGAGGACAACATTGCCGTATTGGATGGCGGAATGGCAGGCTGGCTTTCTGAAGGCCGCGATTATTCTGTTGCACCATCCGTTAAATTGAATGGTACTTGGCTCGGTAAGGCGGAGCGCAAAGAGTTGATTGCTAATTCAGAGCAAGTAGCCCTTGCCTCAAAAACAGGTAAATCAACTTTGATTGATGCACGTCAACCCGTCCAGTATTTTGGCCTTAGCAAGCGTGACTATGTGAGTGCTTATGGCCATATTGCTGGAGCGAAAGAATTAGCCCCTGAGCTGTTAGCAAAGCCAGTAAAAGGTGCTTTGTATTTCTGGGATAAAAATACTTATAACTCTTTATTTGCTGCCAATGGTATTAATCCCAAGACTCCTGCAATTAGCTATTGCAATAGCGGTCACTTAGCTGCCGGTGGTTGGTTTGTGATGTCTGAGTTGATTGGTAATAAATCTACCAAACTCTATGACGGGTCTTTATATCTTTGGACTTTAGAAGGTCGTCCTTTAGTGGGCGTTTCTCTGAATTAATCTGTGCTGAATGTTGCTTATTGACTTAAGTTAAATAATTTCTGTAATTTTAAAAAAGGATGTTGATATGAAATGCAATGTTGGCGGTACTGACCGTATGTTACGAATTATTCTTGGACTGGTGTTGATTGGTTTGGCTATTACAGGAACGACTGGTGCTTGGGCTTGGATTGGTATTGTTCCTTTGGCAACAGGATTATTTAGATTCTGCCCAGCCTATCCATTACTAGGAATCAATACTAGTGGGAGCGGTTCTTGTGGTGGTGGCGATTGCTCTAAGTAATTCCGCCTATATCGATCCGCTTGCTTGGATGAGAATCCGGCAAGCGGATTTTAATGTTCAGATTGGTGATCTATAAATCGTCTCGGATCATTGATTGGGCGTAAAGGCATGATGTGAATTTGATTGCCATCAAGCTCAAGATGCATTGGACTGCCAACAACCATTCCTAGCCTTCTTACCTCTGCAGAAGAGGCCTCCCATTCAATCGTGTTTTCACTATCTTGAATTCTCAATTGAATAACTGCAATTTGACCAAGGCTGCTCATCTTTTCAACTATCACTGAGACGCTGTCAATGGTTGCGTTGTTATGTACGCTCAATCCACTTTGAGGAATAACCCAAGCTACACGAACTTTAGGTGGAATCTTGCCTTTATCAGCAACCATAAATGTCTTATTGCAGCCGTCCCAACTCAAGTTACCTGAGTCGAACACGCCATGAAACATATTGCTGATACCAACCAATTGGGCAACACGAGAATTTCTGGGTTTTTGGAAAAGAGTTTGTGGAGCGGCAGTTTGCAAACTAATGCCTTGATCTATGACGGTAATTCTGTCGGCTAATAAATCGGCCTCACGCAAGTCATGCGTTACCAAGATCATGGGGATATTTAAGTCCGTTCTTAGCTCTGCTAAGGTTTTATAAAGACCCTGGCGTGTTGGTGCATCAATGGCTGAAAATGGCTCATCTAACAGTAAGACTTTAGGTTGTCGAGCCAATGCTCGGGCCAGGGCAACACGTTGCTGCTGTCCCCCGGATAGCTGATGAGGCATGCGGCCTGAAAGACTAGCGATACCCATGCGATCCAATAAGTCCATTCCAATGATCTTACGTTCTGATTTGCTGAGGTTGGAATTTTGCAAAGGGATTACTACATTATCGATTGCGCTGAGATGTGGGAAAAGCGCGTACTGCTGAAATAGGAAACCACATGAACGTTCTGCTGGAGAAAGATGGTGAATCTTCGTGCCCAGGCCATCACTTTCAAGCCAGATCTCACCATTGCACTCAATTTTTCCGCTGGCTGTTTTGTTTAGGCCGGCAATAGATCTGAGGACTGTAGTTTTACCGCTTCCAGAGGGACCCACTAAAGCATGTAATTCACCAGGCGCGCACTCCAGACTTATTTGCAGTGGGCTTGGGTTGATCTGCTTAATCTTTACCTTCAGCATTAATTGAGTCCCCTGCGCCGATTTGGGTTGCCACCAAATATTCCAAAGGAAAGCGCTATGCATACCAGTGAGGTACCCAGGAGAACAAGCGCTATAGCACCAGCACCAGCAGTATCAAAGCTCTGAACCTTGTCATAAATTGCAATTGAGGCTGTTTTGGTCTCCCCTGGAATGGCGCCGCCAACCATGAGGACAACGCCGAATTCTCCCAAGGTATGGGCAAAGGTGAGGGCGGCTGCTCCTGTTATACCTCGCCAAGATAGAGGTAACTCTATTAAACGAAAGATCTGCCAATCACTCAGACCGCTCACCTGAGCAGCTTCTCTGATTTCTGGGTTGATTGCCTCAAATGCCCTTTGAATAGGTTGAATAGCAAAGGGGATATTCACAATGAGTGATGCTATGAGGATGCCCGTGAATGAAAACACGATTGGGGCACCAAAAATACTAGTATTTCCAAAGGAAACGAGAAAGTAATAGCCTAAAACGGTGGGTGGCAGGACTAAGGGAAGCGCCAGGGCCGCCTCAAGCCAAGGACGACTTCTATTTAGCTTAATTAGCTTATGAGCCACCCAGATCCCAAATGGCAGTATCAGAGCCATGGTCCAAAAAGCGAGCTTTAAGGACAGCAGAATTGCATCAATATCCATTTTTTGATTGTATTGCCTTTGGAGCCTAGGGTATCCCACTATATAAGTGTTTTAGGCTTAGGTGTCCAATATATGCACGTATACGTATATATTGTTAAAACCAGTGAATATCAAAGCAAAAGTTAAAAAAGCCACCAAAGATCTTTCTCCAAAAGCGATGGAAAAGGTGTTTGCTCATGTGGCTGAATATTTCAGCGTTCTTTCAGAGCCATCACGCTTACGCATCATGTATGCGGTGTGCAGTGGTGAAAAGTCTGTTTCTGAGGTTGTTGAGTTATGCGGTTCAAGTCAGGCCAATGTTTCTCGGCACCTTTCCGCACTTCATAAAGCGGGAATTTTACTCAGACGTAAAGAGGGAACAATCGTTTATTACTCTATCGCAGATAACGCAACTGTAGAAATGTGTCAGACAGTGTGCGCGAAGATTGCTGAGAGTCTGCATTAATTTTTTTTGAAGCATCTATTCATTTAAGTAGAGATCACATGACCAACAAACAAATAGAGATTAGTGCGCAAGACATTGGCGCTATCGAAAAGCCTGCCAATCAGGCTCGTCTCGTGAAGGCACCCGAGCATTTCATTTCACAGGAGCTGATAGCTGACATTAACGCTAATGGCTTAGATGAAAATCGTCGCGGTTTCTTACGTAAGGGCTTCATGTCTGCCCTTGGCGGCGCGGCCGCGGGCCTAACGGCTCCTTTGGCTATGGCTGCAGGTGAAGGTGATCCTGCGATTCTTGAGAAGCAGGAGTGGCAAACCACTCTTGGTAAGAATGTGGCAACGATGCCGTATGGTGTGCCATCCATTTATGAATCAAATCTCATTCGACGTGAGTCTCCTGGTTTAACTCGTGTATCCGCTGCCTCGGTTGCTTTCACACCCCTACAGGGATTGTTTGGAACCATTACTCCAAATGGCCTGCACTTTGAGCGTCACCATCAGGGTTGGTACAACCTCAATCCCGAAACTCATCGCCTGATGGTAAATGGTTTGGTAAAAAACCCACGCGTTTTCACCATGAACGATTTGATGAGATTGCCATCAGTTTCTCGTACTCACTTTATTGAGTGCGGTGCTAATACTGGTCTTGAGTGGGGTAATGTTGCCGTACCTACTGTTCAGTACACGCACGGCATGCTTTCTTGCTGTGAGTTCACTGGCGTTCCTTTAAAAGTGTTGCTTGAAGAATGTGGCGCTGACCTCAAAAAAGGCAAGTTCATGCTTGCTGAAGGTGGTGATGGTTCAGGCATGACTCGCACGATTAACTTGGAAAGCTGTTTAAACGACACTATCGTGGCTTGGGCGATGAACGGTGAGATGTTACGCCCTGAAAATGGTTTTCCATTACGCTTGGTAGTTCCTGGTGTTCAAGGTGTTAGTTGGGTGAAATGGTTGCGTCGCCTTGAAGTAGGTGATATGCCATGGAATGCGAAGGATGAGGCAGTTCACTATATTGAATTGATGCCGGATGGATCGCACCGTCAATATGCATCGATTCAAGAATGTAAATCGGTCATCACAACACCATCTGGTGGTCAGCAGTTGCTGGATAAAGGTTTCTACAACGTGAGTGGCATGGCATGGTCTGGCCGTGGAAAAATCACCCGTGTAGACGTTTCATTTGATGGCGGCAATAACTGGCGTACAGCTCGTTTGGAGACGCCGATTCTGACCAAGTCAATTACTCGATTCAATATCGATTGGGTTTGGGATGGTTCTCCAGCTATCCTGCAATCGAGGGCTATGGACGATACCGGATACATTCAACCTACTATTAAAAAGTTGCGTGATGTCCGTGGAACTCGTTCCATCTATCACAACAATGCAATTCAGTCATGGAAATTGGATTCAAACGGCGAGGTGAGCAATGTTCAAGTTGGATAAATTTAGCGTCCGCTTAGGATTTGCGGCTCTCATCGTAATGACTGCGCATCAAGCCTTGGCGCAATCAGGTTCGGCAAAGTTCCCTGGTATTGGTAGAACAGCCACGCCTGCAGAGGTTGCTGCATGGGATATTGATGTCAGGCCTGACTTTAAAGGTTTACCAAAAGGATCTGGCTCTGTTGAAAAAGGTCAAGCCATTTGGGAAGCTAAATGCGCAAGTTGTCATGGCACCTTTGGTGAGTCAAATGAAATCTTTACACCTATCGCTGGTGGTACCACCAAGGATGATGTGAAGACAGGTAAGGTTGCCTCATTAAAAGATATGAAGCAGCCGCAAAGAACAACCTTAATGAAGGTGCCAACGGTATCTACATTGTGGGACTACATTTACCGTGCTATGCCGTGGAATGCCCCAAGATCTTTAACGCCTGACGATACCTATGCGGTTGTTGCTTTCATTCTCAGTCTTGGTGAAATTGTTCCTGATGATTTTGTGTTGAGCGATAAAAATATTGCTGAGGTCAAAATGCCAAACCGAAATGGTATGACGACCAAACATGGTTTCTGGAATGTTAAAGACAAGCCGGATGTCAATGGAAGTTCTTGCATGCATAACTGCGTTCCATTTGTTCAAATTGGTTCAACATTGCCTGATTTTGCTCGTAATGCCCACAACAATATTGCCGAGCAAAACCGCATGTATGGCCCTTATAGAGGCGCGGATACAACCAAGCCTCCAATTAAGCAATTGCCTGGAGCTTCTGGTGAGGGCTTGGCTCATGCAGCAGATACCCATTCTTCTGCAGCAAAAGGACCAGCAGCACTCTTTAAAAATGAGAACTGCTCAGCCTGTCATGCGCCTAATGCGAAGTTGGTTGGCCCATCAATAGCCGATATTGCCAAGAAATATGATGGGCAGAGTGGTGCGGTCGATAAACTCATGGCAAAGGTTAAGGCCGGCGGGGCGGGTGTATGGGGTTCCATTCCAATGCCGCCACAGGCCCAGCTTTCTGATGAGGATCGCAAGACTTTAGTGACGTGGATACTCTCTGGTGGCAAATAAAATAGCCAATTAGGTAGTAACCTCAATGTTTTAATGCAAAATAAGCAATAAATTGACAGAAGTTAAGATTAATAAAGGAGTTTTTATGAATCAGCAGCGACGCAGTTTGATGAAGTATTCAGCAGTATTTGGCCTAATGGCTTCTGCAGGCCTTATCAGCACTGCTCAAGCTCAAGAGTGGAACAAAGCCGCTTTTGAAGGCAAAGGTATCGATGATGTATTCAAGATCTTGGGTGCTGATAGTCCAGATAAATCCTCTGCAGTGACTTTGAATGCCCCAGATATCGCTGAAAACGGTGCAGTTGTTCCTGTTGGAATCACTTCTACGCTTAAAGCGGAGCAAATGGCTATCTTGGTTGAAAAGAACCCAAGCTCGCTAGCAGCTCAATTCTTTATTCCTGCTGGCACAGATTCATTTGTGACAACACGTATCAAAATGGGTCAAACATCCAATGTATACGGCTTGGTAAAAGCTGATGGCAAGTGGCTAATGACTGTTAAAGAAGTCAAAGTAACGCTTGGTGGTTGCGGCGGTTAATCCCGAAGCATATTAATAAACACAATTCATACATAGAATAAAAGAGGAACCAAAATGGCTGATCCAATGCGCGTAAGAGCTGCTGAAAATGGCGGTACTGTAGATGTAAAAATTTTGATGAAACATGATATGGAATCTGGTCAGCGTAAAGACGCTTCTGGTAAAACTATTCCAGCATGGTTTATCAGCACCATCAATGTCAAAGCTAACGGCAAAGATGTATTCAATGGTCAATTTGGCCCAGCAGTATCCAAAGATCCATTCTTGAACTTCAAGTACAAGGGTGCTAAGGGCGACAAGATTGTTGTGACTTGGAACGATAGCAAAGGCGACAAACGTACTGATGAAGCTACAGCTTCTTAATATTAGTACGCATAATTAAAACTATAAAAGGGTTACCATGAAAACACGCATTTTATATGGCGTCATTATTGGCTTGTTTGCAGTATTGCAAGGCTGTTCTAGCTCTGCAAAAAATGAGGCTTCTACAGCCGCCGCTCCTGCTGGAGGGGCTCCAACTGACGAAATTGAAAAATATCGTGCAATGATTGCCGATGGTAACCCTGCTGATTTGTATGAAGCAGCTGGTGAAGATATTTGGAAAAAGCCCATGGGGCCTAAGAATGTATCTTTACAAAAATGTGACTTAGGTATGGGTCCGGGTGTAGTTAAAGGCGCCTATACACAGTTGCCTAAGTACTTTAAGGACACCAATCAAGTTCAAGATCTGGAATCTCGCCTTGTTACCTGCATGACCAAATTGCAAGGCTATGATGCAAACGAGATCATTAAGGCAGGATTTAGCAAAGGCAAGCGTAAAGATTTAGAGGCTGTTGTGGCATATGTTGTCGCAGAATCTAAGGGAATGCCTATTAATGTTGTTGCCAAGCATCCTAAGGAAAAGCAGGCATACCAAATGGGTAAAGAATCATTCTTTTATCAGGGTGGCCCAATGGATTTCTCCTGCGCATCATGCCACGCGTCTAATGGCAAACGAATTCGTTTGCAGGATCTGCCTAATCTCACCGAGCAAAAAGGTGCTGCTTTAGGTTGGGGCTATTGGCCGGCATACCGTGTTTCCAGCGGTACTTTCTGGACTATGCAACGTCGTCTGAACGACTGCTACCGTCAGCAACGTTTCCCAGAGCCAATCTATATTTCCGAAGATACCATTGCAGTCTCCATGTACATGGCTGTGAATGCTAAGGGCGGGACTATGAATGCACCAGGACTGAAGCGTTAATCGCTGGAGATAAATAATATGAAAAACAAATTATCAATTTTGGCGTTTACGCTCCTAGCTGTAGCTGGTACTGTTAGTGCTGCTACTCCTTTTGAAAAAATGATGTCTAGCAGCTTCCAGGCTAAAGGACAGGCTGGTTTAGATCGCTTAGATCAAGATGCAGCTCAGAAGTTTTGTTCTAACCCTGTAAATCTCGATGGTGGTGGAGATCCTAAGACTCGTGAAAAGATTCAAAAGGAAAATATGGCCACCATTAAACAGCCATCCGATGGTAAATACCTTGGTGACTGGAAGAGCGGCGAAAAAATTGCACAAAGCGGTCGAGGTGCAACCTGGTCTGATAAGGCTGGATCTGTAAATGGTGGCGGTTGCTATAACTGCCATCAGATCAATATTAAAGAAGTATCTTATGGAAATATTGGTCCATCACTTTGGAACTATGGAAAGTTACGTGGTTACTCTAAAGAGGTAGTGGAATACACCTGGAACCGAATTAATAATTCGAAGGCATATAACGTGTGTAGCAATATGCCTCGATTCGGGCACTTCAAACTCTTAAATGAGAAGCAAATGCAGGATGTCATGGCATTGCTCTTAGATCCAGAGTCGCCTGTTAACAAGTAATAAAAATAAACAGGCCGAAAGGCCTGTTTTCTTTAGGAAAATACTATGTCTTTAAATCGTCGCGAGTTTTTGCAAGCATTGGCTATCGCCTCAGCAGGCGGCATGAGTTTGCAATCCAATTTTGCAAGCGCCCAAACTAGTGCGCAAAAGTTCTATGATTTGCCGAAATTTGGTAATGTGCACTTCCTGCATTTCACCGATTGCCATGCGCAACTTCTACCAATTTATTTCCGTGAGCCTAATGTCAATCTTGGTATTGGTGCTCAAGAAGGCAAAACCCCGCACTTGGTCGGAGAGTATTTCTTAAAGGCAAATGGAATTAAGCCTGGTACACGTGATGCACATGCCTTCACTTATCTTGATTACGTAGCAGCAGCGCAGAACTACGGAAAAGTTGGTGGCTTTGCCCATATGGCAACCCTCATTAAACAAATTAAAGCAAGCCGCCCAGGCGCGCTCTTGTTGGATGGTGGTGATACTTGGCAAGGTTCAGGTACGGCGCTTTGGACTAATGGCCAGGATATGGTTGATGCAGCGCTACTCTTGGGTGTTGATGTTATGACTCCACACTGGGAAATGACTCTCGGTGAGAAGCGTGTCATGGAGATTGTGAATGGCGACTTCAAAGGCAAAGTGTCTTTCGTTGCTCAAAATATTAAAACTGCAGACTTTGGTGACTCAGTATTTAATCCTTACGTCATGAAAGTGCAGAATGGCGTTCAAGTTGCCGTCATTGGCCAAGCATTCCCATACACACCGATTGCTAACCCACGTTATTTCACTCCTGATTGGACATTTGGTATTCAGGAAGAGAATTTACAGAAAACCATTAATGAAGTGAAAGCTAAGGGAGCAAAAGTAGTTGTCTTGCTCTCGCATAACGGTATGGATGTTGACTTAAAAATGGCATCCCGTGTTACCGGTTTAGATGCCATTATGGGCGGTCACACCCATGACGGAGTTCCAATTCCTGTCAAGGTAAAGAATGCTGGTGGCGTCACTTTGGTTACCAATGCTGGCTCGAATACCAAGTTCTTAGGTGTATTGGATTTTGATGTAAAGGGTGGCAAACCGGTAGATTTCCGTTACAAGCTCTTCCCAATCTTCTCCAATATGATCCCTGCTGATCCTGCAATGAATAAGCTGATTCAAAAAATCAGAGCACCATATGAAGCTAAGCTCAATGAAAAATTGGCTACTACAGAAGGACTCCTGTATCGCCGTGGAAACTTCAATGGTAGTTTCGACCAATTAATTTTGGATGGTCTCATGGCACAAAAGAATGCAGAGATTGCATTCTCACCAGGCTTCCGTTGGGGAACTAGCCTATTACCAGGTCAACCAATTACTCGTGAAAACTTATTGGATCAAACGGCTATTACTTATCCATACACCACGGTTACTAACATGACCGGTGAAATGATCAAGACGATTCTTGAGGATGTAGCAGATAACCTATTTAATCCTGATCCGTATTATCAGCAGGGTGGTGATATGGTTCGTGTCGGCGGAATGCAATACACCATTGATCCGGCTGCATCTGCCGGCAAGCGCATTAGCGATATGCGTCTCAATGGCAAGGACATCGATCCAAGCAAGACTTATAAAGTTGCCGGCTGGGCTCCTGTGAGCGAAGAGGCGAAGAATGCTGGTGGAGAGGCGATTTGGGACGTTATTGAGCGCCATCTTCGTGATGTCAAGGTGGTCAAAGCAGTCCAGCTTAATGAACCAATCATTAAAGGCGTTACAAACAATCCTGGCATGGTTGCCCTTAAATAAGAAAGTGGGACTTTCATGAAAAAATATCTATCTTTAGCTGCATCAATTCTTATTGCTTGTTCTGCGTTGGTTTCTCAACAGGCGTTTGCTGCGGGCTCAAGCGTTGTTTATCACATTGATGATGCTGATACTCAAGGCATTAAAGGCTTGAGAAACGTACGCAATCACATGGACGTAGCGCCTGACACCAAGATCATCGTTGTAACTCATGCTAACGGGGTTGACATCATGATGGAAGGCGCAAGGGATAAGAAGAACAACATTGAATATGCCCCTTTGGTTGGTGCATTGAAGTCCCGCGGCGTTCGCTTTGAAGTTTGTGAGATTACTTTAAAAAATAGGAATCTCAAGAAGGACCAATTTATTCTGGATACCGACTTCACGCCATCTGGCGTAGCAAGAATTGGTGATCTTCAATTTAAAGATCATTTTGCTTACATCAAACCATAATCCTATTCTGTGAGCATGCTCCTGCATTGTCTTCGCCATCTAAAAATAGCATTATTGATTAATGCTATTTTTTTTAGCTTCTGCTTTGCTCAAAGCGGCCCAGTTGAAAAGGATCCAGCAGGTGTGTTGCTTAATCCGATCAAAGTAGCGCCGCATACTTACTTTGTTCAGGGTAGGGCAGAATTAGGTAGCAGCGAGAATCAAAACTTTATCTCTAACGCAGGTTTTGTTGTTACTCCCAAGGGTGTAGTTGTCATAGATGCCTTAGGCTCTCCAGCCCTAGCGAAAAAGTTGATTCAAGAGATTTCAAAAGTTACCAAGCAAAAAATTATTGCTGTTGTAGTGACTCACTATCACGCCGATCATGTCTATGGACTTCAAGAGTTCAAAAAGATTGGCGCGAAGATTTATGCTCAGGGTGAAGGCAGAAGTTACATTTCCTCTGAAACTGCAAAGCAACGGCTTATTGCATCCAGAGTTGACTTTGCACCCTGGGTTAATGAGCAAACCAAGTTAATAGCCGCAGATACATGGATTGATCAGCAATTGAAGTTGAATATTGGCGGAGTGGAGTTTTTAATTAGCCGAGTTGGCCCGGCCCATGCGCCTGAAGACTTATTGGTCTACGTTCCGTCCGAGGGGGTCTTGTTTGCCGGAGATCTCGTTTTCCGCGGTCGAATCCCATTTGTGGGTAATGCTGATAGCAGGGGGTGGCTAAAAGCCTTAGATGAGTTTGAGAAATTTAAGCCTAAGGTGGTAATCCCTGGCCATGGACCACAATCTGTTAATCCAATCGAGGATATCCGCTTTACAAGGGATTATTTGAGATATTTGCGTGAATCAATGACGGAATCGGCCATAAATATGGATCCCTTTGAGGAGGCCTATAAAAAGACGGATTGGTCAGAATATGACGGGATGCCCTTATTTAGGGCTGCAAACCGTATGAACGCCTATAACGTTTACCTGTCGATTCAGGCGGAATAAGGCAAATTTATCATCTGGGCTTTAAAATAGTCGTTTACATCGCTAAATGACTGATTTCAAATGAAATTACTACAACTGAAGCTGTGCTTTGCCCTGGTTGCTATCTTTGGCCTCAACTTATATGCATCTGCAAGTCCGGATATTGCCAACGGCAAGAAGATTGACGAGCAGAAGTGCTACGCCTGTCACGCCAAGAAAACGGGCTTTGGTAATGGCGATATGATCTACACCCGCAGCGACAGCAAGGTTAAAAACCTTCAGAATTTAAAGTCGATGGTTGCAATGTGTAATACAGAACTGCGGCTAGATCTCTTTCCTGAAGATGAGGCAGATGTCACGGCCTTTCTCAATCAGCAGTTTTATAAATTTAAAAAATAATTAAAGAATTTTCATTATGGAAGCAGTGGATATCAGCAGTTTGAGTAAGTCAGTTCTATGGGCGACCTTCGCAATTACTTTTTTGCTTGGCGCCGTAATGCAAAAAACGGGTTTTTGCAGCATGGGTGCAGTTTCAGATATTTATATTATGTCCAGTTGGGGTCGCCTTAAGCAGTGGTTTCTTGCTATTGGTGTTGCCGTCGTTGGCTTTGCACTGATGTCTTACTTTGGTTTGATTGATCCGCTGAAGAGCATGTATACCGGCAGTAAGTTTTTATGGTTATCTACTATCGTAGGTAGCACATTATTTGGCTTTGGTATGGTGCTCGCATCGGGTTGCGGAAGCAAAACGCTGGTTCGTATTGGTGGCGGCAATCTCAAGTCAATTATTGTATTTATTGTTCTTGGACTAACAGCCTACATGACTATGAAAGGCTTCCTCGGAGTTATTCGCATTAACACCTTGGATTCTGTATTTATTACGCTAAATACTCCTCAGGATTTACCAAGCATTTTGAGTCCCGTTACCGGCATTGCCAGAAATAATTTACATCTTGCTCTTGGTTTGATCGTCGGCTTTGCTTTTATTGCCTACGCTCTTGCTAGCAAAGCATTCTGGACAGCAGAAAACGTATTTGCCGGAATATTTGTTGGTCTGGCTATCTGCGCAGTATGGTTTGTATCTGGAAACTTAGGTTTTGTTGCTGAAGATCCTAATACCTTGGAAGAGGTTTTCTTGGTCACCAATTCTGGGCGGATGGAGAGTCTCTCCTTTGTTGCGCCTTATGCTTTTTCATTAGATTGGTTAATGCTCTACAGCGATACCTCAAAAATTATTACTCTTGGTATTGCTGCGGTAGCTGGAATGATTTCTGGATCAGCGTGCGTATCGCTGATTACTAAGTCATTTCGCTGGGAGAGTTTTCGTAATACTGAAGATACCGCCAACCACTTGGTTGGAGCCAGTTTGATGGGCTTTGGCGGTGTTACAGCGCTTGGATGCACCGTTGGTCAAGGTTTGAGTGGTATTTCTACCTTAGCAATTGGCTCGTTACTTGCATTGCCAGGCTTTATCTTTGGCGCTTACTTGGCCCTGCGTTATTTAGAAACACGCAATGCACCTAATCCTTGCAGTTAATTCAAAGGCTAGATAAATAATATGCAGATAGATTGGTTGGCTTTCTCCCCGGGCCCCGCATTTTTTGGTGGAATCTTGTTAGGTATTGCAGCAGCTTTATACGTCATTCTTCATGGACGTATTCTTGGTATCAGCGGCATCATTTCAGGATTGCTATCACCCAAAGAGGGTGATGTTAGTTGGCGCATCAGCCTAGTTCTTGGCTTATTGAGTGCGCCATTTTTGGGAAGCTTATTTTTTGACCTGCATACAAGCTCAGTGATAGATGCTGAATGGATTGCAATCATTATTGCTGGTTTGCTAGTAGGTTTTGGTTCCACATATGGCTCAGGATGTACTAGCGGTCATGGTGTTTGTGGCTTATCTCGATTGTCCCCAAGGTCTTTGGTTGCCACCTTATCTTTTATGGGCGCTGGGTTTTTGACGGTTTTTGTTATTCGCCATATATTGGGTCTTTAAATGATGAGAAGACATTTTAATTTTTATAGCCAATACTTGATTGGTGTTTTGTTTGGATTTGGCCTGATTATTTCTGGCATGAGTAATCCACAAAAGATTCTCAGCTTTCTAGATCTTGCTGGTAATTGGGATCCCTCTTTAATGTTTGTCATGGGTGGGGCTATTCTTGTGGGTCTAGGCGGCTTTTATTTAGTCTCTAAACGTACTGAGGCATTTTTTGGTGGCGCCCTCCACATCCCAACTAGAAGAGATATCACTAAACCGCTCGTAATCGGCGGCATCATTTTTGGGGCGGGTTGGGGTATTGCTGGATTTTGCCCTGGCCCTGCGCTTGTTGCGCTTGGTGCCGGGCATCTGAAGGCTTTAGTCTTTGTATTGGCAATGCTGGCTGGTATGGCGCTTTGCAATCGATTCTTTACCGGTCACAAGAAGTAAGTCTGATTTAAAATCTGGATAATTCGTTTTTATACACTTTTATCTATTTTTTGAGGTTTAGATGAGCCTTCCTATTTCCTGCCACACCGATCAGTTCGGAACACTCGGTCAGATTGATCCCAGCCACTTAGCTGAAATTGTTAAGCAGGGTTACAAAAGCGTAATCAACAATCGACCAGATTTTGAAGGTGGGCCAGACCAACCCACAAATGCCCAAATTCAGGCTCAAGCTGAAGCTTTGGGTTTGAACTACGCCTTTTTACCTGTCATCCCAGGTGCGTTTACTCAGGATCAGGTTATTGAAATGGCGCGTTTACTCAAAACAATGCCGCGTCCAATATTGGCCTTTTGTCGTTCAGGTGCTCGCTCCACCAATTTGTATCAAATGGCTCTTCAAGTTCGCTGATTCATCTTTGATTGCCACTGAGAATTCATGCGCATAGAAATCCCAGAGGAGAAAAAGTTTGTTCATGAGATGAGTATGCCGATTCGTTGGGGTGACATGGATGCATATGGACACGTCAACAATACGGTGTACTTTCGCTACATGGAGCAGGCTAGGGTGGAGTGGATTACATCCCTTGGGTACAACGTCGCGCCTGGTGATGAGTCTATGCTGATGATGAATGGTTTTTGTAATTTTTATCAGCAACTTTCTTATCCAGGCGATCTCATTTTAAAAACCTATATTGGAAATATTGGTCGTTCAAGTTTAGATGTTTACACCACGATGGCATTAACTACTGAGCCTGATACGATGGCAGCAGTAGGGGGCGCCACTATGGTGTGGGTTGATCTAAGGACTGGAAAATCTACGCCCTGGCCTGATCATGTGATCAGCAAGCTACGATAGGATATTGTTTGCAATCCAGCAACCCGCACATTTTGAGTATTGAAAAGCTGGCATCATCTTTGGATCAGTTCGACGCCATCATTGATGTCAGGTCACCAGCAGAATTTGCTTTAGATCATATCCCTGGTGCCATTAATCTCCCGGTCTTAAGTAATGATGAGCGTATAGAGATCGGCACCCTGTATAAGCAGGTTTCACCATTTGCAGCAAAGAAATTAGGTGCCGCCTATGTCTCACGCAATATTGCTAACCATCTAGAAAATTCTCTTATCGACTTTCCAAGAGAATGGCGTCCTTTGATTTACTGTTGGCGTGGTGGCGAGCGCAGCGGTGCATTTACCCACATCCTCAATCGCATTGGCTGGAAGGCCATGCAGCTACAAAGCGGCTACCAAGGCTTTCGTCGTGTTGTGATTGATGGCCTCGATCAGGCTGCTAAAGATTTTTCTTTCCAGGTCATTGCTGGTATGACTGGAAGCGGCAAGACTCGTATCCTCCAGGAGATTGGTTTACTTGGTCAGCAAATACTGGATCTTGAGGGCTTAGCCATTCACCGTGGCTCAGTCCTTGGTAATGAGCCGAATATTGAGCAGCCCTCACAAAAAGGCTTTGAGACGAATTTGTGGAATGCATTGAATCAATTGGACACCAGCAAGATTGTATTTGTTGAGTCTGAAAGCAAGAAGGTGGGGGGCTTACATATTCCGGATCCATTAATGGAGCGGATTCGTGAAGGTCAATGCATTGAACTTCGTTCAAGTACTGCTACACGCGTTTCTTGGCTTCTGCGTGAGTACCGACATTTTTTATCTAACCCAGAAAGCTTTAAGCAAAAGCTTGGCTTGCTAACATCGCGTTATGGCAAGGTTCAAATTGCCAAATGGCATGAAGCAATTGATGCGGGAGATTTTGAGAGTTTAGTGGAAGAGTTGTTGGTCATGCATTACGACCCATCCTACCAATCTTCTATCGTTCGCAACTTTCCAAGCTATCGCGAAGATCATTTCGTAGAACTTGAGAATGACAGTGATGAAGCTTTTGCAAAGACTGCAAAAGACCTCATCACCAAAATTCAGCTTTAACTAAAAGCCTGTATTCCGGTTTGTGCACGGCCCAAAATGAGGGCATGAATGTCATGCGTACCTTCATAGGTGTTGACGACTTCCAGATTAAGCATATGACGTACTACGCCATATTCATCTGAGATGCCGTTTCCGCCATGCATGTCTCTAGCTAGTCGCGCTACATCTAAGGATTTTCCGCAAGAATTACGCTTCATCATGGAAGTGATTTCTGGGGCAGCGATACCTTCATCTTTCATACGACCTAAGCGCAAGCAGCCTTGAAGAGCTAGCGTAATCTCAGTCTGCATATCAGCCAATTTCTTTTGAATGAGCTGATTGGCTGCAAGAGGGCGATCAAATTGCTTACGATCCATAGTGTATTGGCGTGCAGCATACCAACACCACTCAGCGGCACCAAGCGTACCCCAGGCAATGCCGTAACGCGCTGAATTCAAGCAGGTAAATGGGCCTTTGAGACCTGTAATTTCCGGGAATTCATTTTCAGCTGGGACAAAGACTTCATCCATTACGATTTCGCCGGTAATAGAAGCGCGTAGACCCATCTTCCCGCTGATCTTAGGTGCAGATAGACCTTTCATACCTTTTTCTAAAATGAAGCCTCTAATCAGGCCCTCATCATTTTTAGCCCAGACTACAAATACGTCTGCAATTGGGGAGTTGGAGATCCACATCTTGGAGCCAGTGAGTGAGAAGCCACCTGGAACTTTCTTAGCTCTCGTGATCATGCCGCCGGCATCAGAGCCAAAATTTGGCTCAGTTAATCCAAAGCAACCAATCCATTCGCCAGTAGCCAGCTTAGGCAGGTATTTCTGTTTTTGAGCCTCACTGCCAAACTCATTGATAGGAACCATGACTAAGGATGACTGCACGCTCATCATGGAGCGATATCCAGAGTCCACGCGCTCAATTTCACGAGCAATCAATCCATAGGAAACGTAATTGAGATTTGCGCCACCATATTCTTCAGGGATGGTGATACCTAAAAGGCCGAGTTCACCCATTTCACGGAAGATGGCTGGATCAGTAGTTTCATTGCGATAAGCATCATGAATACGCGGCATTAAACGACCCTGGGCATATTCAGCGGCAGCGTCGCGCACCATGCGCTCTTCTTCAGTTAATTGCGTATCAAGGAGTAGGGGGTCTGCCCAATTAAAACTAGCTTTGCTCATGGTTCTTTGTTGTCCTATCGTAGTTTTTAATCTGCACACTGTGAAATTCCATGAATGCAGATATTCTCCTTCCATTATCCATTTTTTTCTTGTTTGATGGACTCTCCTAGACGCCACCACCGCTACTACGACCTGATACTGACAGCGTTTGTAGTAGTCCTGCTGTGCTCCAACTTTATTGGCGCCGGTAAGGCTGCGACGTTGGATTTGCCTTATTTTGGCAATGTCACATTTGGGGCTGGGATCCTGTTTTTCCCGATTGCTTATTTTTTTGGCGACATACTTACTGAGGTCTATGGCTATGCTTATGACCGCCGAGCAGTATGGGCGGGATTTACAGCCCTGGCTTTTGCTGCCATCATGGCTCAAGCAGTAATTGCTTTGCCGGTTGCCCCAGGGTCATATATGGCCAATTACCAGCAGGGCATGGAGACTGTATTTGGCAATTCTTGGAGAGTGGCTCTTGCCTCCATGATTGCCTTTTGGTGTGGGAGTTTTGTTAATAGCTACACATTGGCCAAAATGAAGATTTTGTCCCAGGGTCGCCACCTCTGGATGCGCACCATAGGCTCCACGGCTAGCGGCGAGCTAGTGGACTCATCGCTGTTCTATTTGCTGGCTTTTTACGGCCTATGGCCCATAGATGAGGTTTTAGCTGTGGCAGCTTCCCAATACGTCTTAAAGACCGCCTGGGAGGTTCTAGCAACCCCCATGACCTACTGGGTAGTCAGTTTTCTGAAACGTAAGGAAAACCAAGACCACTATGACATTCATACCAATTTCACGCCGTTTAAGCTGAAAGTCTAATTTACGGCTTTTTTGAGCGCTAGCCGTTAAAATAACGGTCTTTGATGCAAAACCTGCATCCGCACCCTAGTATCGACCTATCAGAAAGTAAGAACACATCCGTGCTGTCCGCATCTAATATCACTATGCAGTTTGGGGCGAAACCCCTGTTTGAAAACATCTCCGTTAAGTTTGGTGGCGGTAATCGCTATGGCCTAATCGGCGCCAACGGTTGCGGTAAATCTACCTTTATGAAGATTTTGGGTGGCGAGCTAGAGCCAACCAGTGGAAATGTGAGCTTGGATCCTGGCATTCGCCTTGGTAAGTTGCGCCAAGACCAGTTTGCGTATGAAGATGTGCGTGTATTGGACGTAGTGATGATGGGTCACGAGGAGATGTGGAAGGCTGCAGCCGAGCGTGATGCCATCTACGCCAACCCAGATGCTACCGATGAAGATTACATGAAGGCTGCTGAGCTCGAGGGCAAGTATGCTGAGTACGGTGGCTATACCGCAGAAGCAAAAGCAGGGGAGCTGTTATTAGGTATTGGTATTCCTATTGAGCAGCACAATGGTCCAATGAGCAATGTGGCTCCAGGCTGGAAGTTGCGTGTATTGCTGGCGCAAGCCTTGTTCTCTGATCCAGATGTACTCTTACTCGATGAGCCAACTAATAACTTAGATATCCACTCCATTCATTGGCTTGAAGATATTCTCAATCAAATTAAGAGCACGATTGTCATCATTTCCCATGATCGCCACTTCCTTAACGAGGTGTGTACGCACATGGCAGACATGGACTATGGAACACTCAAGGTGTACCCAGGTAATTACGACTCGTACATGCTTGCATCCGTACAAGCAAGATCACAGCAGCTCAGTAATAACGTTAAAGCCAAAGAAAAAATTGCCGAATTAGCCGCATTCGTTGCACGATTCTCTGCTAACGCATCGAAGGCACGTCAAGCGACATCACGTCAAAGACAGTTAGAGAAAATTGAGATTGTTGAAGTGAAGCCTTCTTCACGTCAGAACCCATTTATTCGTTTTGATGCTGAGAAAAAACTTCATAACATGGCCGTGGAGTGCAATGCACTAAGCAAGGCTTACGACCGCCCGATTTTTAAGAACTTCAAGATTGGTATTCGTGCTGGCGAAAAGATCGCGATCATTGGTCAAAACGGTGCAGGTAAAACCACCTTATTGAAAACAATCTTAAGCAAACGCTTTGAAGGAATTCCTGCGGATAGTGGTGATGTGAAGTGGGCAGAAAACGCTAATGTTGGCGTCATGCCTCAAGACAATACTGAGATGTTTGCAAAAGACGAATTGCTCATGGATTGGATGAATAACTGGCGTAATACTGGCGATGATGATCAAGTGATTCGTGGCACATTGGGCCGCTTACTATTCTCAGGCGATGATATTGGTAAGTCTGTCAAAGTATTATCTGGTGGCGAGAAGGGCAGAATGATTTGGGGCAAATTAATGCTTCAAAAATATAACGTCCTTGCAATGGATGAACCAACCAACCATATGGACATGGAGTCCATTGAGAGCTTGCAAATTGCGCTTGAGAAATTCGATGGCACTTTGATATTTGTTTCTCATGACCGTGAGTTTGTTTCTGCTTTGGCCAACCGCATCTTAGAAGTCAAGATGGACGGCACCGTAGTGGATTACTCTGGAACCTACGAAGAATATTTACGCAGCCAAGCTTTAGCTGGTTAAGTATTTTCTTTAGATTGACGTTGGAATCGCATCGCAGTGCCATCGGCACGGATGCGTTTCCATACCGAATCTTTTTCTTCTTGACTAAAGAAGACCCAATTACTGACCTCGCCTAGAGTGCGGCCGCAACCCCGGCAGATTTCATCATAGAGAGTCGTACAAACGCCAATACAGGGCGAATCAGAAGCGTCATCACCAACCCCTAAAGAATTGGCTCCAGCTTGTTCTGGTGAGTTATTGGACGAAGTCATGGCAGTACTTTAGACGATTTCAGGGGAATGTGTTGCTCAAGCTCATCCACATATGCAGCCATTCCTTCATGTTCTCGCTCCAAAAAGCGCTTAACCGCAATGGAGAAGTTCGCATCTGCAATCCAATGTGCAGACTGCAGGGTAGTGGGCAAGAATCCTCTAGCCATTTTGTGCTCGCCTTGAGCACCACCCTCAAACACTTGAATACCTTCCTTGATGCAATACTCAATTGCTTGGTAGTAAGCCAATTCAAAATGTAAACAAGGGATATGTTCAATCGCTCCCCAGTAGCGTCCATATGCTTTTTTATTTAGCTTATCGACTACGAGCAAAGATGAGGCTATCGGCATCTCATTCTGAGTGGCAATAATGAGATGAAAATTCTCAGGCATGCTACTGCCAAGTAATTGAATGCATTCTTCAGTCAAGTACGGTGAAGAGCGGTGTTCAATATAGGTGTTTTCATAGCAACGATAAAAGAAGTTCCAATCGCTCGGCGTAGCAATCTGACCCGGAATATGTCTGTAGCTGATTTGGTGACCTTCTACAGCAGCGCGTTCTCGACGAATATTCTTACGACGCTTCATGGTTAAGTCGGCTAGGTAATGCTCAAAATCTGGATAGTTGTGGTTGTGCCAATGAAACTGCACTGAGTCGCGCAGCATAAAACCTTGTTGCTTGAGCGCCTCTAATTCTTCATTTTCTGGGAAGAGTACATGAGCAGATGAAAGCCCATTTTGACTTACTAGTGTTTTTAAGCTTGAGACCAAAGCTGCTTGTATAGCCCCTTTATCCGCTTTAGGAGATACAAGTAGCCTAGGGCCACGAACTGGAGTAAATGGAATGGCAGATAGGGCCTTTGGATAGTAAGTCATCCCGTTCTGCTCGTATGCCTGAGCCCAGGGCCAATCAAAGACAAACTCACCATAGGAATGTCGCTTAAGGTAAAGCGGCATTGCACCAAGCAATCGTGATTTTGAATCTTCAATAATGAGGTGGGCAGCTTGCCATCCAGTATTGCCGCCTACACAACCAGTTTTTTCTAGCGCATTAAGAAAAGCATATTTTAAGAATGGGCCAGAATCAGGTGTCAGTAGGGCATCCCAATCACTCTCAGCAACATCTGAAAGGGCGTCGATGATTCGAAGTTGGATAGCTTCCTGTTTCAACTAAGGCGTAGGAATTCAGCGTTGAATTAACTCAATCTTGTAGCCATCAGGATCCGTAACAAATGCAATGATGGTGTCCCCACCCATTACGGGGCCAGCTTCACGAGTGACACTGCCACCAGCGGCTTTGATTTTTTCACAGGCTGCATAGGCGTCGGGAACACTGATTGCAATATGTCCAAAGGCATCGCCAAGATTGTATTTTTCAACACCATGGTTGTAGGTCAGCTCAATCTCAGATTGTCCGTCTGCATTACCCTTTCCGAAGCCTACAAATGCCAGCGAATATTTTTGTTCAGGGCGTTCAGTAGTCCGAAGCAAGTTCATACCTAAAACTTTGGTATAGAAATCAATTGAGCGAGTCATATTGCCGACTCTCAGCATGGTATGTAGGATCATCATTGCTTAAATATAAAGCTAAACGTCGTTTTTTGTTGAGCAAGAAAAAACCCAGGGGATTGGCCTGGGTTCGTGGGTTGGAGCAGCTGGATCTTATTGAATCTTTGCCTTAGCGCGGAGCTTTTGCATTAATTCAGAGAATTTTGCTTTTTGCCAATTCTGATCTGCTGCGATCATCTGCTTTAGCTGATCTTTGATTTCATCCATGCTGGGTGGCTGGACATCACGTACATCATCCAGTTTGATGATATGCCAGCCATACTGAGTTTTTACCGGCTTATCGGTAACTTGACCTTTTTTAAGTTGGACCATGGCCTTAGAGAACTCTGGCACCAGCGATTTATCACTTACCCAGCCTAGATCCCCACCATTTGGTGCGGAGCCAGGATCTTTAGACTTTTCTTTAGCAATTTGCTCAAAGTTGCCGCCAGCCTTAATTTGCGCAGTAATCGCTTTTGCATCAGCTTCTTTTTCAACGAGGATATGTTCAACGTGATATTCCTTGCCGGTGTACTGTCCCTTAACTTGCTCATAAGCAGCTTTTAGCTCAGCTTCGGTTACGCCTTCTCTTTCAACGAAGTCCTCAAATACAGCCGCAATGAGCACACCCATCTTGGACTGCTCTAGTTGCTCGCGAACAGACTCTTTTTGTGTGATTCCCCGGTTATTCGCCTCTTGTAAGATCAGCTCACGTGTCACCAGCATTTCTCTGGCCTGATCTCGCACTTGAGGGCTATCCGGTTGATTCGATTTTTGAATTAATTTATCTAATTGCGCTTTCGGAATAGGTTTGCCATTCACGATCGCAGCATTTTGCGCATGAACTGCTGAGGTTAGAAGTGCAAGGCTAAAAGCGCTAATGGTCAAAATTGGGCGTATGTTCAACATGGGCTAGAAAATATAAATAGGGATAAAAGGGAATCTTAAAGCAATCTGAGGTTAATTAGTGCTTTCACTAGGGGTGAATGCCAGAATGGTCAGGGCGTGGATCGCATCAGGAAAGTGTTTGTTTAGGGCGGCATAGATAGCTCTATGCCTAGCGACCTTGTTCATACCCTCAAATTCTGGAGCTACGATCGTGAGCTTGAAATGCCCGCCGCCCGAGGCCGCTCCAGCATGACCTGCGTGGAGGTGGCTTTCATCTTCAATAGTTAAATGCTTTGCCTGAAATGCGGATCTTAGGTCGGACTCAAATAAAGCAATTCGGGCTTGATTAATGCTCATTCTGCAGGGTGCTCCATGTGGCGACTGAGCCAAACGCCTTGAATAATTACAAAGACTACCAGCAGAGCTGTGCTACCAAATAGTTTGAAGTTAACCCACGTTTCTTCAGAGAACTCAAAAGCAATGTAAAGATTGAGTGCACCCATCAAGAAGAAAAAGATTGACCAGGCCATATTCACTTGATGCCAAACCGACTTAGAGCTGTGCTCTTTTAGGGTAATTTGTTTTCCCATTAAAACCTGTATCCAGTTTTTTTGAAAAAACTGAGCGCTAATAAATAGAGCGCCTGCAAAAAGCCAATATAGGGCCGTTGGTTTGAGTTGAATAAAAGTCTTATCGTGCAGGAATATAGTCAGACTACCAAAAACCAGAATCATGACCAGGCTGACCCATTGCATCGCATCAATCTTACGATGGCGATAGTAAACCCAGAGAATTTGTCCAATGGTGGCAACCATAGCTACGATGGTTGCTGTGTAAATGTCTGCAAATTTGAATGCAATAAAAAAGAGGATGATCGGGAAGAGGTCAAATAGAAATTTCATGCGGTGATTATCCAGCTATTTCAGAATTATTCAGTCTTAGTAGTAGTGGCATTCTCGGAAGGTTCAAATCTTAAGGATGCTGAATTAATGCAGTAGCGAAGCCCCGTAGGCTGCGGACCATCTTCAAATACGTGCCCCAAATGCGCATCACAATGGGTGCAGCGGACTTCGGTGCGAATCATGCCATGGGACATATCCCGAACTTCGGTAATCGCTGCAGCATTCTCAGGTGCGTTATAGCTAGGCCAACCGCAACCTGCATCGAACTTGGTCGAAGATTGAAATAGGGGGGTATCACAGCAAATGCAGCGATATTGACCATTTTCCCAGTGATCCCAGTACTTGCCAGTAAAAGGCCTCTCTGTTGCGGCCTCACGCGTTACCCGGTATTGGGTGTCACTCAATGTATCTCTGTATTCCCGATCTGTTTTCTTTGTCATGACAATGAATTTCTTTCATTAAGAAGAGCAACTGACTGCAACTCGTTGCATATCCAGTGGCGGTGGTTTTGAGTAATCATTAAATAACAACTGCTCATCGAATGGCTTGCTCAATATTGTTAATAGGGTATCGACTTCAGAAAAATCATCCTGCTGCGCCTTTTCAATTGCAGCTTGAGCTAAGTGATTTCGCAGAATGTATTTTGGGTTGACTTTATCCATCAGACTTTTTCTATCATCATCGGATAAATTCTCAGATTGAAGTCTACTGGTGTAGTCGGCAAACCATTGATCAATACGTTCACGATCAACAAATTCATTTCTTTGTAAGATCTCTGTTGGATTAGATTCTTTTTTGAGATTGCCCAAATTGCGGAAGAAGCTGGTGAAATCTACCTTTGAGTCATGCATAGCTTGGAGGAGGCGTTCAATGAGTTCTACATCAGCATCCTGCTCTGATTGCAATCCTAGTTTTTGTCGAAATGCTTGTTGCCATTCTTTGGCGTAGATCAATGGAAAATCTTCAAGGGCTGAGCGCAACAGGTTTTGAGACTCTTCTGCAGAATGCTCTAGCTCCAATAGAGGAAGCATTGCACTGGCAAGACAGGCCATATTCCAATGCATGATTTGGGGCTGACGATGGTATGCATATCTGCCGCCATGATCACTATGATTGCAGATGTGGTCGATTTCAAAATGATCTAAAAACCCAAAAGGGCCATAGTCAATAGTCAGGCCTAGAGCGCTGATGTTGTCGCTATTTAAAACGCCATGACAAAATCCTACCGATTGCCACTGCGCTACCAACTTGGCATTGCGAGCACTAATCTGTTTAAAAAGACTTAGATAGGGATCCTCTTTGGATGCACACTCTGGATAAAATTCTGCAATCAGTAGATCCGCTAATTCTTTCAGGCGGACAATATTTTGGAGCGAAGCAAAGTGTTCAAAGTGGCCGATGCGAATAAAGCTTGGGGCAATGCGAGAGCAAACCGCAGCTGTTTCCATGGTTTCACGTCTAACCGCCTGTTTTGATCCAACTACGGAAAGAGCGCGGCTAGTAGGTATACCAAGCGCATGCATTGCTTCGCTACACAGAAATTCTCGAATAGAAGATCTTAAGACTGCTCTTCCGTCACCCATTCTGGAATAGTGCGTTCTGCCAGCACCTTTTAACTGTAGCTCTAAATGATTGATATCACCCAGTAGGATTGCGCGACCATCGCCTAATTGTCCTGCCCATGATCCGAATTGATGTCCGCTATAAGCCGTTGAAATCGGATTAGAAAATATGTGCTTGCCCACATTCAGTTGATTTCCTCCCAATACCTCCAGCCATTCTGGATCTTTAGGCAAACCATTATTTCCAAGCTCCAAATGGATTAGCTTGGCGACAGCCGGTGAAAATGCAACCCAGTAGGGATTGGGCAGTGGAGTAGGTGGGGTTGCTTGGCATACATCATCGCCACGGAGGGTAAAAGGCATATTTGTATTCTATGGGTAATTCACAAGTACCGCAGAAGCCTCTAAAATGTCCCTATGACAAATAAAGTACAACTGAATGCGGCAACACAGCTTGCCAATCTGGGTGAAGAGCTCAACGTCCCATTTTTGAAATTGCTGGGCGTTCGTCTTATCAGCGCTGAAATGGGCAAAGGCGAAATACTGCTTGCCCTCAAGCCTGAGCATACCAATACCTGGGATGTAGCGCATGGCGGTGTATTACTTACGCTGATGGATGTAGCTATGGCGGTTGCCGCTCGATCTAGCGATCCCGGTGATCGCAGTGTCGTGACGGTGGAGATGAAAAATAATTTTATGCAGGCTGCCAATGGCATCTTGCGTGTAAAGGCTGATACTGTTCGACGTACTGCCACAATGGCTTTTTGTGAGGCTAAGCTTTACAACGATCAGGGTGAGATCTGTTGCATGGCAACAGGAACGTTTCAGTTTCTAAAGCGACTCGCCACTAAAGATGCAAATGGCGAACGAGTCATCAATGAGGATTCGCGTCAGCAGAAATGATGCAATGTTGATCGAATATCTAGACTGATAGATTTGATCCTGGGGCAGAACTAAGCTCTCCAGTCACAACATCGTGGCCCACAGTGCCATTGGCATCGAACCGTCTCTCCACCATTTCAAACTGACCATCTTTGCGAACTCGCAAAATGGTGCTCGAACGTGTTCCGTAAGAGGGCGTCTTGATAAATGCAGCTGATAGGGCTCTTTCCCAATCTGGGTTCACACCGGTACTAGGCAGCTCCTGTGGGCTGGCTTCATGGGTATCAGCCAATACACGTAAGTAGTGATCTGCATTTTTAAGCTGCCCACTATCCATTGCCAATGTTTGAGCGAATGCTGCAACTCGGTGATTAACTTTGGGCCATGGTGTGTCGAGCATGGCATTGGATAAGCCATAGACGCCAGGACTAAGAGCTTGCTCTGGAAAAACTTTTCTGGGGCGAATATTTTGACCCATCATCAGGCGATTGCTGACCCAATGCATTTCAGCGTTCTCAGGATCACTGAGATCTGCCATGAGTAGGTTGAAGCCATTGTATTGATCAAATCGCTTTGCATTTTCTTGTACATAAGCATGTGGCTTATGCTGACCAGTAAGGTACCGAAGACTAAGCTCCCCACGTGTTCTAGCGTCAGGATTTTTTTCACTAGGAGCTCTGACATTAGTTAGCGCAGCAAAGCGACCTGTTTTAGTAAAACCCAGCCAAGTTCCTGGACTGCCTAGAACATCAGCTCGATCTTTTCCAGCCAAAACATGAGGATGCTCATCCCACCAACCCAGGGGGTCAGTGTCACGCTCATAAAACTCATCTCTATTTGCCGCTACTACCAAAGGGTAGTCTGGATGTGACTTCCAGGCAAAGAGAATTAGGCACATAAGGAAATAGTTGAGCTAATGATGAAATTAAATTTCTAATAAGGGGTAGGGCAATATATCCATTTTTAACACAGGGCCGGTAGGCATGCCTAGATGGATTTCCCCAGTCTCAAGAGCATCTAGCTTGAGTTCGATCTGAAAATCAATTCGATCCGCATTTTCTGGGTTAGTAGCCGCAAGTACTACCATGCCGCATGGCTGACTCGCATCGCTTTCGTGAAATAACTCTACGCCTGGTTTGGCAAAATCTAGAGCGGATGAACTTAAATCGCTATGGGCAAGTTGCAGTCTACGTTTAACCGCGCCCCGGTATTGGCTTCTGGCAACAATCTCTTGTCCAGGGTAGCAACCCTTTTTGAAATCAACGCCTGCTACGGATTCAAGATTGACCATTTGCGGGACAAATTGCTCTTGGGTAGCTAAGACAATCCGAGGAATTCCACTCAATACCTCTAGGGAGTTCCATTGCCCTAATGCATCAATCTGAATCATGGATTCACTCGATTCAGTTTTTCTTTTGGCAATGAGCAAGCGCTCAAATGTGTGATTGGCAATTGAAACATCCGGCATCCGCAATGCAAAAGAGTGAGCAACTTCATAAGCTGGTTCAAGATCTTGATCATCTCGATATGCGCCAAAAATTTCCCAATCATTTGAGGCATCCGAAACTTTGACTTTTGACCGCAAAACATACATCGCCAACCGCTTGGCAATACTAGCGGCAATATCTTTAGAAGCAAAGAGTGCAAAGCGATCATCTGAGTCAGTGGATTCAGGAAATAAGCCAATCCAAGCGCTAGCCAAGAGACGTCCTTTGGGACTGCAATACCCCGCCAGGCGAACCGAGCCTAGTCCTTGCGCTATTTCTCCTGAAAAAGTGCGCTTCAGACCCAAAACAGAATTACTGAGCTGACTTTGAAGGAGGGTGGCGGCATCAGGCCCTTCAACCAGAATTAAGCCCCAATTGGGCAAAACAGTGCATCCATGGTTCAAAAAGGTTGTTGGCATTGGGTGGTTTTTAGGGCTTAAGGTCATGAGCTTTTATCATAGCTTGATGAGCAGAAAATTTCAGCGAAGAACGCTTTTCATAAAGCATTCCAAAGGAGGGGGATGGAAAGCCTATGGACTTTACCTGCTTGCTATTCTGATTTTGGTGTACGGGGCCATCTTTTTGTGGCCTGTTGTCCCATCGGTATCAAATGTTTCAGGGGGCTCCGCATACAAAATTAAGATTGCCCCTCAATCCAGCCTATCTTCTATTTCTAAGCAGTTAGCGACGCAGGGCATATCGTCCAATGTGTTGACCTTTCAGATAGCCGCAAGAGCGCTATTGGTTGGCTCAAAGCTCAAACCAGGAACCTATCTACTACCTCCCCGCGCTAGTCTCGGGAATATCCTGTTACAGATTGCACGAGGTGATCGAGTGCGAGAGAGCATAGCAATTATTCCCGGCATGACTATATGGCAGCTGCGAGCTCTCATTGACAATCACCCAGCCTTGATTCATCAAACTAAAGGCATTAGCTCAAAGGAGTTATTGCAATCTCTGGGCCTCTTCTATCCGGGTGATGAGGGACTTTTTTATCCAGATACCTATATTTTTGACCCAGATGACTCCGATATTTCTATTTACAGAAGGGCTTCACAGGCAATGCAAAAGCAGCTTAATGCTGTTTGGGAGCAAAAAAATGCAACCTTACCGCTTAGAACCCCTTATGAGCTTCTCATCCTGGGCTCAATAGTCGAAAAGGAGACTGGACGGTCTAGCGACCGATCCCTGGTTGCCGCAGTATTTATCAATCGACTGAATTTGAATATGCCATTGCAGACTGATCCAACGGTGATTTACGGTATTGGGCCTCGATTTGACGGTAATCTTCGAAAAGCAGATTTACGCAAAGACAGTCCCTACAATACTTATATGCGTAAAGGTTTGCCACCCACTCCAATAGCCATGCCAAGCAAAGAGTCCCTCCAAGCCGTAATTAACCCAGCAAAGAGCGATGCAATTTATTTTGTGGCACGCGGTGATGGCAGCAGCCATTTTTCAAAGACATTAAAAGAGCATGAAAGCGCCGTTGACCAATTTCAACGTAAACGTAGTGCACCAACTAAACCGAATTCACAATAATCTTTATGACGACTCCATTTCCAGGTTATTTCATTAGTTTTGAGGGTATTGATGGTGCCGGCAAGAGCACGCACATTCAATCATTTAGTCAACTGTTAAAACAACGCTATGCTGACCGTGAGGTTATTATGACTCGAGAGCCGGGTGGCACTCAATTAGGCGAACAGCTACGCGCATTATTGCTTGATGCCCCCATGAATTTAGAGACTGAAGCTTTGCTTATGTTTGCGGCTCGTCGCGAACATATTGCTCAAGTAATAGAGCCCGCATTGAAGGCTGGAAAGATTGTTATTTCTGATCGCTTTACCGATGCTAGCTTTGCTTATCAAGGTGGAGGTCGGGGCTTAAGCTTGACCAAGTTAAATGATCTAGAGCAGTGGGTGCAGGGTCGTCCAGATGGAACATTACTTCAACCGAATCTAACTTTTCTTTTTGATTTGCCCGGCTCAATTGCCGAAGCTAGAAGATCCAAGGTGAGGGCGCCTGATAAATTTGAGAAGATGGATTTAGATTTTTTTGAGAAGGTACGTCAAGAGTATCTTCGTAGAGCAAAGGCTGATTCGAAACGCTTTTATCTCGTTGATGCCACCAGAACGCCAGAAGCAATTTGGAGTGAGCTTGAATCACTGGAGATCAAACTCTAAATGAGTGATCTGATGTTTCCAAATGATTCGACTAAGAAAATAGCGCCTTGGCTTGAACCCATCTGGGCTGGCCTTGATTTAACTGCATTTCCCAATGCGGTATTGATTCATGGTCAATCAGGTATTGGAAAGTTTGAATTTTCTATTGAATTAGCTAAAGCGCTTTTATGTGAATCCTCGTCAAACGCGAAACCCTGCAATCAATGCGAAGCTTGTCGGTGGTTTGATTCGGGTAATCACCCTGACTTTATTGCCCTTGTGCCTGAGACGCATCGCAAGCTTTTGCCTCATGGTGACTTTGATTCCGAAGTCGACTCCCCTAAAAAAACTAAGGCCGCACAAGCTGACAGTGATAGTGATGGGCCCGAGAAGAAAGAGAAGAAAAGTATTTCCATTGAGGATGCTAGAAGTGCAATTGAAGGTCTATCGATTGGATCTCACCGGGGTGGGAATCGAGTAATTTTGGTTTATCCACTAGAGATGCTGAGGCCAGATTCTGCGAATACTTTATTGAAGTCTCTCGAGGAACCACCCAAGAATACGATCTTTATTTTGCTTGCTGATCGCCTTGATCGTGTTTTGCCAACAATTCGCTCTCGTTGTCGCTTATTGTCTGCGCCACGACCAGATCGATTAAGTGGCTTAAGTTGGTTGCACGCTCAACTTAATAAAGTACCTGGCCTAAAGATAAGTGATCCCGATATTGAGTCTATCTATGACGAGCAGGGTGGGGCGCCTTATGCAGTGTTTGAGTCCTTGAAGGCGCGCCACAACAAAGATGAAAAGGATGAGCTCACTATAGTTAACCAAGCCTCACGATATTTATTGCAGGCAATGTCGCAGGGCGCTCGCATCAATTGGTTAGATGCTGCAGATAAGACGCAAAAGGCACGCTATTCAGTTTTGCTGACAACTATGCAGCGCTGGGTCTCAGACCTGCAGAGTTGCGCTCAATTAGGCTCACCCCGTTATTACCCAAAGCATGAGGACTCAATTAAGGCCCTAGCTAAACAGGTCCGCCTACCAAAGTTGCTTCGTTTCTGGAAGTCTTTGACACAGGCGCGGCGTCATGAAAATCACCCTTTGGCAACTCGCATTCAATTAGAAGCCTTACTTTCTCAATACCAGCAGGTATTTGAAGATTAAAATGATGGGTCATGTTTATAGACTCACACTGCCATCTCGATTTCCCAGAATTTCAAGCTAGACTTCCTGAGGTTTTAGCCAATATGGCCGCCTGCAAGGTTAGTCATGCGCTTTGCGTTTCGGTTGATATCCCTGATTTCCCCAAAGTACGAAAACTTGCTGAGGATCACGCTCATTTATTTGCCTCGGTTGGAGTTCATCCGGACTACGAAGACACGCCAGAGCCTAGCTTTGAATTTTTGGTTGAAGAGGCCAAACACCCCAAAATCGTTGCTATAGGTGAGACTGGTTTGGACTACTATCGTATGGGTTATCGCAGTTATGAATCCATGGAATGGCAAAGAGAGCGATTTAGGACTCATATCAGAGCTGCCGTGGCATCCAAAAAGCCCCTCATCATTCACACTCGCTCATCTTCAGAAGATGCCCTCAAAATTCTAAAAGAGGAGGGTGCTGATCGAGTTGGTGGGGTTATGCACTGCTTTACGGAATCCACCGAGGTAGCTAAGGCAGCCATGGAAATGGGCTTTTACATCTCGTTTTCAGGTATTGTGACCTTTAAAAGCGCCAAAGATCTTCAGGAAACCTGCAAACAAGTCCCGCTGGATCGCATGTTGATTGAAACTGATTCACCTTACTTAGCCCCAATTCCTTATCGCGGCAAGACCAATGAGCCAGCCTGGGTATCCAAGGTTGGTGAATTTGTAGCCAACCTGAAGGGCGTCTCTGTTGAAGAGATTGCAGAGCGTACTTCCAGTAATTTTTTCCAATGTTTTCATATAAATAGAGCAATTTCATGAGAAATTCATTTAAATTATTTTTTGCTGCAAATGTAGCAACGCTATGCTTTGCAAGCAGTGTATTTGCGCAGACGGCCGATCAAATCGATGACTTTACAAAGGCCGCTAAGTTTGATGATGTTTCTGAGGTTCAGTCCCTGCTCAAGGCCGGCGTTAGTCCAAATACCTTGGATCCCAAGGGAAACCCCATGTTGATCGTTGCTATACGCGATAAATCCAAGAAAGTGACTGATTTACTCCTTACCAACCCTGCAACTAACGTCAATTTAGCTAACAAGAGCGGTGAAAATGCCCTGATGATGGCCGCTTTTGATGGTGATCTGCCAACAGTCAAGATGTTGGTTTTGGAAAAGAAGGCTTCCGTGAATAAGCGCGGCTGGGCACCAATTCACTATGCAGCTACTAACGGGCATCTACAAATTGTTCAATTTTTAATGACCCATGGAGCTAAGGTCAATGCCTTTAGTCCTAGCGAAACGACGCCTCTCATGATGGCTATAGGCTCTGGGAATGATGAGCTTATTAAGTATTTGCTAGATAACGGTGCCGACTTGAGTTTAAGGAATCATGAAGGCTATACAGCGATTGATATAGCGCAGTTATTTGGTAAAGACGATATTCGTGATGGCCTGACATCCAGATGGCAAAAGCTTTATAAAGAGCCTTATCCAGGCGGCCCAAAGAAGTCACCTACATAATTGATATTCTTGCTAATTGCGTATAATCATTATTATGTCAAATAAGAAATGAATCTAGAAAATCTTGGTATCGACTATGACATTCAGTAACTTATTAGAAAGGCTTCCAGGCCTTCACTCCCTACCCAGCATTAGCAATCTGTTTTCTGAAGTTAATGCCGATGTGGGCAATAGCGACATTGTGTTTTTATTAGTTATAGCTTGTTTGATGCTGACAATTCATGGAGTTGCCGTGTTGGTAATAGCGGGTATTTTCCACTGGGTTGATAACAAGTTAGAAGATAAGCGGGTTTATGGTGCTAACTTTTTGTCCTACTTCATAGCAATCTTGTTGATTGTTGGCATACATCTTCTAGAAATCATTGGCTGGACCTATATCTGTATTGGCTTGCAAGTTTTCCCCACCAACCTCCAAACGCTGTATTTCGCTGGAGAGATGTATACAACCGTTGGTTTCGGTGATTACATATTGACCGAGCGCTGGAAAATCATTCCTATCATCATTTCATTTAGTGGAATATTTGCGGTATCCCTCTCTGGTGCCGCACTTTACACCATGATGGGTGCCTTACTGGGAAAGCCTCAAAACCCTAAATCAGGTTCAGGGTTTTAGGCCGATCGATTAGTTAATGAGCTTAGAGTTGTCAATGGGCACTCTTTGCTTAAATACTAACTCAAGCACCCGACCATTTGACTCTAGTGAGCGCATCCTGCCGGGCAGCCAATCCAAATCTTTTGCTAACCAAATATCGACTTGGCGCTTGTAGGGGCTGCTTTCTCGTTGCATCAATGCATAGTGGCGATTGATTGACTTACCAAGGCTGGGTATGTCCTCTGACTCGTTTTCGCCATAGCTTTTAAATTGCCACATCTCTAAGGTGTCGTAATCAACTACTGGAATACCGCGAATCGACCCTGCCTCATCAATTTTGTCGCTTCCATTTAGCAATGATGCCAATTGAAACATTAGGCTAAATCGATCTTGAGTACCGGGAACAATTTCTGGAGTGTGATCAGGCTTTTCTGAGAAGAACATTTTTCCACTGCCCTGACCATCGCGTTCGAATCGAGAGTATCTGGGCGGCTTGTCACCGCGCTGAGTCCAGTAAATTGCTGGAGCAATTCCGTATGCATCGACAGAGCCACGAGATTCAAATACAAATGGCCCGACCACTGCATAAGGGATGTTGATATAAAGACGGTATTGATTACCTTCTGTAATCCAATCAAGTTGCGCCGTTTGGTAAAGCTGCCCATCTGCATAAGCATCAAAATAATAAGTGCCAGATTCGGGCAATTGAAAAGCTTGGCCGGATTGATCTCCCGGACCGCCCTGCTTTCCTTTACCATCGCCGTCGGCATTAGGTAATGGATCGGTTGAAACTGCGTTGGCACTTTTGGGTTGCTCTCGCTTCTTTGGGGAGCTTGAGAGTTGAATCTTCTTCGGTGGCTCAACTCGTAGATCTGTTTTGATGATGAGATCTTCAGATATTGGGGGTGCGCTACTAAACGAAAGAAAAGGTACCCCGAAAAATAAAATAAGGTGACCGGCAATAGATAGAAAAATTGCGGTAATCAGAATCCACAGAGATTTTCTGCGAATAGATAAAAGCAGATCGTCAAAAAAATCAATCAAGACATTAATGCTCGATAAAGTCGATCACCGCCCGAAGATGGTTGGCATAGTCAGCAATTCCATGATCACTTCCTTCAAGAATAAGCTGATTTGCGCCCGCGTAAAAAGCAGACATCTCTTTCCAATCGAGAAGCTCATCACCTTTTGCGGCAATTAAAAAATATCGCTCTGGATTGGAAATAGACTCAACTTGTAAATCACGTAACTGATCAATGTATTCAGCTTTAAAGTCGAAAGGTTCTTCGCTGTCATATGCTGTCATCATGCCCACATGCGGTTCCAATTCTCTGGCTGCATACACAGCAGGATTGAGTGCAATAGCTTTACATTGATATTTTTCAGCAAGGTAGTTTGTATAAAATCCACCCAAGGAGGACCCGATAATCACTATCCGATCAGCCTCAGATTGATCAATGTGACTTATCACCATATCCATACTTTCTTTTGGTGATGCCAGTAATTGTGGGCAATACCATTCATATCTATTTTCAGCATTTGAAAGCGCCCTCACCGCTTCACCAGTCATGATCGCCTTGGTAGAGTTTGGTGATGAACGAAAACCATGAAGGTAAACCAACAAAGTTCTTCTCATCAGTGCGCCTTAAGCTTTCTGCCCAATTTCAAAGTTCGCCATTTTCTCTAGCGCTTTAACCATCGCTGAATGATCCCAAGCTTTACCGCCATGTGCAGTACAAGAGTTGAGCAATTCTTGCGCTGTAGCAGTATTGGGTAGCGATACGCCTAATGCTTTGGCACTACTGAGTGCGAGGTTTAAATCTTTTTGATGCAATTCAATTCTGAAGCCAGGATCGAAAGTACGCTTGATCATACGCTCACCATGAACTTCTAATATCTTGGAGCTGGCAAAGCCTCCCATTAGTGCTTCGCGTACCTTGGCAGGATCGGCGCCCGCTTTAGCAGCAAATACTAGGGCTTCAGCAACGGCTTCAATGTTTAAAGCAACAATAATTTGATTGGCTACTTTAGTAATTTGACCAGCGCCATTGCCACCAACTAAGGTAATATTTTTGCCCATCAATTCAAAGACGGGTTTGACCTTTGCGAAAGTTGCTTCACTAGCGCCTACCATGATGGTCAGGCTCGCTGCCTTTGCCCCAACTTGGCCGCCAGAGACGGGGGCATCCACGTACTCACAACCTAGGGCATTAATACGCTTGGCAAACTCTTGAGTTGCAATCGGAGAGATTGAACTCATATCGACGACGATCTTGCCAGCCTTTAAGCCTTGGGCAATACCATGATCCCCAAAGAGAACTTTTTCCACATCAGGGGTATCTGGCACCATGGTGATAATGATGTCTGCTTTACTGGCGACCTCTGCCGGGTTAGAGCAAGCAATTGCAGCGCTATTGGCCAGCTCCTCTGGAATTTTGCTTCGGGTGGTGATAAATACTTCATGACCAGCGGCCACTAAATGGCTTGCCATCGGGGCACCCATAATTCCTAATCCAACAAAACCTAGTTTTAACTTGCTCATCGTGTCATCCTTAGTTATTAATTATTTGACTTACTAATTTGCCGCTTAATTTCAATATTGGTTCACCAATTTTTTTATCTACTACTAGCTCATTCCTGCTCATACGGGCCCATCCATCCAAGACCTGCTTCAGTTGATTTGAGGGGTTTGTATTCGCAACCGATGTAGCCGCTATATCCCAGTCGATCCAATAAACCAAAGAGATAGTTGTAGTTAATTTCACCTGTACCGGGCTCATTGCGACCTGGATTGTCGGCTATCTGAATGTGGGCGATGCGGCTAAAGTACTTTTGGATCGTATTGGCAAGCTCGCCTTCCATGCGTTGAGCATGGTAGATATCGTATTGTAAAAAGGCGTTATCTGCACCAACGGCATCCAAAATAGCAATACCCTGCTCTGTCTTTGATAAGTAAAAGCCTGGTATATCAAAGGTATTGATGGGCTCAATCAAGAGCTTCAAGCCCGCTTTTTTAAGTTCACCAGCAGCGTATTGCAAATTAGCAACCAGGGTATCGTGCAACGCTTTTGGGTCTGATCCCACGGGAACCTTGCCAGCAAGACAATTGAGCTGGGGCACACCCAAAATGGTGGCGTATTCGATTGCTTTAGCAACTCCAGAGCGAAATTCTGCAACCCGATCAGGCAAGCACGCAATACCGCGTTCTCCCGCACCCCAATCACCAGCAGGTAGGTTATGCAGTGCCAGCTTCAGGGCATTGTGGTCTAGAGCTGATTTAATCGCCTGAACATCAAATGCATAGGGAAACAGAAACTCAACAGCCTTAAACCCGCCGGTCTTGGCAAGCGCAAAACGCTCCAAGAATGGAACTTCATTAAATAACATGGTGAGGTTAGCGGCAAAACGGGGCATGGAATTCCTTTGGCTTGAATCACTCAGAAAGAAGTGATGTTATCAAAGAAGCTTATAAATTTCCTTGAGCACTATGGGATGGCACTTTAAGTGAATTTGGGGGTAAAAATACGCTAATATCATGATAGAAACACACATTATTAAGGAAAGTTATGAAAATCAAATTCGCCCCAATTACCCTTGTAGCCGCCGCCCTTTTAGCAGGCCCAGCACTCACAATGGCTCAAACCCCTAGCGCACCAAATGCGGTTGTGGTGGATGCTGCCGTTACTGACAATATTTTTCAACTCTATGAGGGTACCGTTACTAAGATTGATAAGAAAACACGCACAATTTTCTTTAAAAACAATGAAGGTGAATCCAAATTCGTTGCAGGCCCTGAGATCAAAAACTTTGATCAAATCAAAAAAGGTGACCAGCTGAGCGTAACCTATGAACTTGCTGTTGCAATTGAACTGATCAAGACTAAGAGTGATGGAATTCGTAGCAAAGTGGAGGCTTCCTCTGAGGTTGCTTCTAAGCCTGGTGAAAAGCCAACGCGCACGATTACCAACACCACTACCATCATTGCCGACATTATTGCCGTTGATCGCCCTAAGAAACTCGTTTCCGTTAAGGGTCCTAGTGGCAAAGTTACTGTCGTAACAGTAAAGAACCCGCAGCTGTTAGCGGATGTAAATGTTGGCGAGCAAGTTAAGGTAATTTATTTCGATGCAATGGCCGCATCCATCACCACTCCGAAAAAGAAGTAAAAAGTATTGAATAAACGCAGGGATCTGATTTGAGCATTCGCATCTATTGGGTCCTTGCGCTTGTCGCCCTACTCTCAGCTTGTGCTAACACCACTCGCCCAGGAGTGGTTGGAGTAAACCGATCACAATTCATGATGGCTTCATCCGAAGAGGTGAATCGCCTTTCTGCTGCAAGTTACAGTGAGCAAAATCAAAAAGCAAAAGAGAAAAATATACTGGTTAGCTCTGGGCCTACTTACAATCGCTTAAAGTTGATTGCCAATAGGTTAATTCCTCAGACTGAGGCATTTAGAGATGACACCAGACAATGGGATTGGCAATTAACTCTTATTGATGCGCCAATACTGAATGCCACCTGCGCACCTGGCGGAAAGATTACTTTCTACACCGGAATAATTGAACAACTCAATCTGAATGATGATGAAATAGCTGCCATCATGGGTCATGAGATTGCCCACGCATTAAGAGAGCATGGTAGAGAGCGCGTATCTCAAGCGGTAGCGCAAAATGTATTAGTAAATATTGCTTCAGCTCTAGCTGGCCCCTATGGTTCTGCAGTAAGCGCTGCCAATCAGGTAGCTCACTACGCAATCGTTTTACCTAACTCACGCGAGGATGAGTCTGAAGCAGATGCAATTGGATTGGAGTTGGCAGCAAGAGCAGGCTATAACCCCATGGGTGCAATTAGCGTATGGCAAAAGATGCTAAGAGCAACTAAAGATAAAAGCTCTCCTGAGTTCCTATCCACCCACCCTTCTGGGGAAACTCGTATTGAACAATTAACTGCTCTAATGCCAGCGGTTGAGCCCATCTACAAAGCGGCACCTAAACCGCCTTCAAGCAATCAAAAGAAGATATAACTTGTCAATAGAGTACATTTAAGTGTGATGGATGGATTCTGTCACAGCAATAAGCGCAATCTATCAAGGGGGTAATTCATGGAAAAGCTAACAGCTCGGCAGCGTTATTTAATTGCCGTGATTGTCATGGCAGTGCTAATGGCAGGCCCCTTTATGGCACTTGGCTTGTATGCTTGGTTTGAAGGGGTTGAGGAGCACCGTGCTATTTTTCTTCAGTATTTACAGCAGCTTTTTCCTCTTGGAGTTGCGCTCACCTTGGGTGCCTTGATATTAGGCTTTGTGGTGCTTAATCGACTGTTTAATACATATGTCACTGGTATTGCCGCTACCTCAGAGCGCCTCAAAGTTATGCTCAATAGCAATCGAGAGTTGCGCCTTGAACTTCAAGGTCCGCCAGAATTGCGTGAAGTCATTCATGCCATGAATCGCTTGGCTGATCAACGGGATCATAAGATTGATGAGATTGAAGAAAAAATTAAAGAGCAGATTTCCATCTATCAATCACTATGTGATAGATCGTCAGATGCCTCACTATTGGACAGGCCATTAGCGAGTCTTATTTACACAGCGTTTGATACTGAAACAACGGGCTTGCAACCGAGTCATGGTGATGAAATTATCCAGATTGGTGCGCTAAAAGTTTCCAGTGGAAAGATCCATACGGATGAGACCTTTGAAGCTCTCATTGATCCAAGGCGCTCAATCTCTGCAGAGAGTATCAAAATTCATGGAATAACCCAAGCAGAAGTAGATGGAAAGCCCACCATTGATCAGGTGTTACCAATTTTTTATAAGTTTTGCGATGGCAGCGTGCTACTTGGTCATAACGTTGCATTTGATATGCGGTTTTTGCAGTTAAAAGAGCAGTCAACCCATATCGTCTTTAAGCAGCCTGTTATTGATACCTTGTTGCTTTCAGCGGTAGCCTACCCAAATCAGCCGCTACATAGCCTGGAATCTAGTATGGCGCTCTTAGGTGTGCAAATTGAGCATCGTCACAATGCCTGCTCTGATGCAGTCGCTACAGCACAAGTATTTTTGAAGCTAGTTCCTCTATTGGAGGAGCGTGGGATTATTACGCTCGGGCAAGCGATTGAAGCTTCCAAGAAAACACCCTATGCAAGACTTTCTTACTAATAAGAAATGGGGAAATAAAAAAGGGCCAAAAGGCCCTTAATTATTGATATTGGCGGAGCGGACGGGACTCGAACCCGCGACCCTCGGCGTGACAGGCCGATATTCTAACCAACTGAACTACCGCTCCAATACAGCGAGTGCTACTTGTGTCACTACTTACTACTCACAACTAGCCAAAAATTTGGCGTCCCCAGGGGGATTCGAACCCCCGTACTCACCGTGAAAGGGTGATGTCCTAGGCCTCTAGACGATGGGGACCTGGACTACTGCAAAAAACTAATACCGCCATTTTAAATGCTTGGTGGAGATAAGCGGGATCGAACCGCTGACCTCTTGCATGCCATGCAAGCGCTCTCCCAGCTGAGCTATACCCCCGTAATCTCGCTAAAAATCTACAAGACACTCAAAACAATCCAAGATTTTATCCTATTTTTGTAGGAGGACGCAAATTCTGCTCTAGACGACCTTGGAAAGCCTTTGTACGACCTCATCCTTGCCCAAAACAACCATGACAGAATCAATCGCCGGGGTCTGTGTTGTCGCAAATAAGGCGTAGCGAACAGGCATAGCTAGGGCTGGCATTTTGATCTGGTGCTTGGCTAAAACTTCTTTAAAGGCTAGTCCATAAGCCGCCTTTGTATGCCCTGCTGATTTAACCGCTTCGATCAAATCTTTTAGCGCCGGGATGATTTCAGCGGGAATATTTGCAGCAATCTGTTCTGAACTATGTACGGGTGCAGGCAGATAAAAAAGCTTTGCGCCTTCTGCAATTTCTATCAGTGTGTTGGCACGATCTTTCAGAAGCCCCACTACCTGAACAAAGTCTGGACCATTTTCTGTATCGATGCCTAACTCGTGAGCGAATGGCTTAGTCGCCTCTGCCAAGATCGCAGGATCAGCATTCTGAATATATTGATGATTAAGCCAAAGTAATTTTTCAGGATTATGTTGTGCGGGTGAGCGACCGAGACTGTCTAAATCAAACCAATTCACAAACTGCTCTTTAGTAAAAATTTCCGCGTCACCATGAGACCACCCTAGCCTTGCCAGGTAATTCAGAATGGCTTCCGGCAAATACCCTGCTTTTTGGTAATCACGCACGCTCATAGCTCCATTACGCTTGCTCATTTTTTCGCCAGAGTCATTGAGGACTGTTGGTAAATGGGCATATACCGGCGGCGTTCCGCCAAGCGCCTTCATGATGTTGATTTGGCGAGGCGTGTTATTCACATGATCATCGCCACGAATGACGTGGGTGATATTCATATCGAGATCATCCACCACCACGCAGAAGTTATAGGTCGGAGTGCCGTCGGGTCGGGCAATCACCAAATCATCTAACTCATCATTGCTAATTTCGATTTTGCCTTTAACTGCGTCTTCCCAGATAACGGATCCACCTATGGGGTTCTTAAAGCGAATTACCGGCAGAACACCCTCAGGTATTGCTGGCAGTGTTTTTCCTGGCTCTGGGCGCCATTGGCCGTTATAGCGAGGCTTTTCTTTATTGGCCATCTGATGGTCGCGGAGCTTATTAAGCTCTTCTTCGCTCATATAACAAGGGTATGCGAGACCAGCATCCAACATCTGCTTCACAACTTCACGGTAACGATCAATGCGTTGCATCTGGTAAATCGGGCCCTCATCCAAATCGAGGCCAAGCCAGGCCATACCCTCAATGATGACGTCTACCGCTTCTTGGGTAGAACGCTCAACATCGGTATCCTCGATGCGCAGAATAAAGTCACCCTTATTGTGGCGAGCAAAAGCCCATGGATATAAGGCGCTGCGAAGGTTGCCCAAATGAATAAAGCCCGTTGGACTGGGGGCGAATCGTGTACGTATTTGCATAAATGACATTATCTCAGGTCAGCCTAGAAATTGGCCATTTAGGACTCAATTCTGAAAAAAGTGGATACTTTCACTTATGAATGAATTACTTGTATTTATGTGTGATGGCGCCCCGGTCCGTGGGGAAATTGTTTCCATTAGCAGTGCCTGGCAGGCCGTTTTGGAGCGTCGTAATGATCCTCCTGTAGTGCGCCGAATGCTGGGTGACTTTGTGGGCGCAGCAACCCTCTTGAGCGCTAGCCTTAAATTTGATGGGACCCTGATTATTCAAGCCCAGAGTAAAGGCCCTATTCAGCTTCTCGTGGTTGAATGCAAATCTGATCTAACTATGCGCGCCACAGTCAAGCTCTCCGTAGAGGCAGATAGCATTGACCCCAATGCCACGCTAGGTGAATTGCTAGATGCCGACAATACGGGTCGCCTCGTCATTACCTTGGACCCTTCCGACCGTCAGCCCGGTCAACCACCCTATCAAGGCATTGTGGCCCTCCAGGAGCATCGTGGCACGGTTATTAAGCCCGTTACCAGCGCTGCTGAAGCCATTGCTTTGTATATGCAAAATTCAGAACAGGTAGATACCCGGATTTGGCTGGCATCAAACGACACCCATGTAGGTGGATTGCTTTTACAGCGCTTGCCTGACTCTGGGGGGCATGCTCACCTAGATCCGCAACTTGCAGCTGAAGGCTGGACCAGAATTCAGACTCTTGGTGAGACGATCACAAATGAAGAATTGTTAACCCTTCCGCCCGAAACAATACTGCGTCGACTTTTCTTGGAAGAGTCAGCAGAAAATGGTGTCCGAAGCTTCCCAGCTCGCCCTGTTCGTTTTAGTTGCCGTTGTTCGCGCGCCAAGGTGGCTGATGTCCTCAGAATGCTCGGCGAAGAGGAGGTTGAAAGCATTCTTGCAGAGCAAGGTGCTGTAGAGACTGAGTGTGATTTTTGTGCCAAAGCCTATCGCTTTGACGCCGTTGATTGCAGGCAAGTGTTTAAAACAGATTTGTTAGCAGATGCAACAAGGCCGCCATCGAGCGGTCACTAGGAAACAGTACTAGCGTTTAGTGCTTGTTGGCTTCACGCCATCTGCATCATTTGTGGTGGGTTTTTCAGTTGGCAAAATTTGAACGAAAAATTCGCCTTCTTTAATCATGCCATGCTCAACACGAGCACGTTCTTCGATTGCGCGGGTACCCTCTTTTAAATCTTTCACATCACCAGTGAGTTTGGCATTACGCAAGCTGAGCAGGCTATTTTTAGCCCGCTGCAAATCAAGCTGCCTCTCCATTTCATAAACCTTGAGCCATCCACCCTTACCCAACCAAAGCGGGTACTGTATTGCAATCAGCAATAACAGCATAGAGTAGATGGCGATGCGCATAGACTAAAAGCTAATTAGTGATTAGCGCTTGAGGTTGTAAAAAACAGATTTTCCTGGGTAGGTAGCAACATCGCCCAAGTCTTCTTCAATGCGCAATAACTGGTTGTACTTAGCAATTCGATCAGAGCGAGACAAAGAGCCAGTCTTTATCTGGCCAGCATTCGTGCCAACAGCAATATCAGCAATAGTGCTGTCTTCTGTTTCACCGGAGCGATGAGAAATCACTGCAGTGTAATTAGCTCGCTTAGCCATTTCAATTGCAGCAAAGGTCTCAGTCAAAGTACCAATTTGATTAATCTTAATGAGGATAGAGTTAGCAATCCCCTTCTCAATACCTTCTTTGAGAATGCGAGTGTTGGTAACAAAAAGATCATCTCCAACTAATTGGATTTTCTTACCCAATTTTTGAGTAATGTCAGCCCATCCGTCCCAGTCGCTCTCATGCATGCCATCCTCAATCGATACGATTGGGAATTGATCCGCTAAATTGCCGAGGTAGTCTGAGAATTCACTTGAGCTTAACTGCAAGCCTTCGCCCGATAAATGGTACTTACCATCTTTATAAAACTCACTAGCAGCACAATCTAAGGCCAGTAAGACATCCTCACCTGCTTGATATCCAGCGCCCTCAATGGCCTTCATGATTGTCTGCAAGCACTCTTGATTGCTCTTAAAGTTCGGAGCAAAGCCACCCTCATCTCCAACTGTAGTTGGCATGCCCTGTGCACCGATGATTTTCTTTAACTCATGGAAGATTTCAGCGCCACAACGCAAAGCTTCACGGAAACTTTGAGCGCCGACAGGCATCACCATAAACTCTTGGATATCCAAGCTGTTATTTGCATGCGCACCACCATTGACGATATTCATCATCGGGACTGGCAGCTGCATGCCGCCTGATCCACCAAAATAACGATACAAAGGCAAGCCAGCTTCTTCTGCAGCAGCACGTGCTACAGCCATAGAGACGGCTAGAGTTGCGTTAGCACCTAAGCGGGCTTTATTGTGTGTGCCATCCAATTCGATCAAGGTGTGATCAAGGAAAGCTTGTTCGCTTGCATCCAGACCTAAGATCGATTCAGCGATCTCGATATTAATATTTTGAACAGCCTTCAGAACGCCTTTACCCAAGTAACGTTCTTTATCTCCATCGCGAAGCTCAATTGCCTCACGTGAACCCGTGGAAGCCCCTGAAGGCACTGCAGCACGCCCCATAACGCCAGACTCTAGCAATGCATCGCACTCAACTGTTGGGTTGCCGCGTGAATCTAAAACTTCTCTACCGATGATGTCAACAATGGCGCTCATCGTTTTAGCTCTGCGATTTTCAAAAGATTAGTTGATCCTGGCTTACCAAAGGGAATGCCAGCACTGATTGCAATCTTTTTCTTAGCCTTAAAGCCCATATCTAGGCAGGTATCAATTGCCAGCCTCTCCATTTCTTCAATGTTTTTAGATTCAGCACCAATGACTGAGCGCACCCCCCAGACCATACATAAACGTCTAGCAGTACTGATATTAGGAGTAATGCTCAATATATTAGTATCAGGACGCTGTCTTGCTGCTCTAAGACTGGTATAGCCTCCACTAGTGTATGTAACGATAGCTGCAGCATTTATTGCTTGAGCCACATCCCTTAAGGCACCGCAGATTGCATCAGCCTCATTCAGGACTTTTGCCCCCAGTAACCGCGCATCGGCTGCATTTGTTTTGGAGTAGTTAGGGTCTTGCTCTACTTCGCTAACTATTTTATCCATCATTGTGACTGCCTCAACTGGATATTTTCCGCTAGCCGATTCAGCAGAAAGCATCACTGCATCAGCTCCATCATAAATTGCGTGCGCCACATCCGAAGCTTCAGCACGCGTCGGCACAGGGGTGTTTATCATCGATTCCAGCATTTGAGTAGCTACAACAACTGGTCGCCCATATTTTTTAGAAAGAGTAATGATATTTTTCTGCGCCTGCGGCACCTTCTCTGGCGGTAACTCAACTCCTAGATCCCCACGTGCAACCATCACACCGTCAGAAGCCTGAATAATGGCATCTAAACTTTTTAATGCGGCTGGTTTTTCCAGCTTAGACATAATCCATGCCCTACCCTTGACAAGATGGCGAGCCTCATGGATATCTTCAGCACGCTGTACAAAAGATAATGCAATCCAGTCGACGCCTAATGACAATGCAAATTCCAAGTCAATTTTGTCTTTAGCGGTCAAAGCTTTAATGGGCAAGATCGCATCAGGAACATTGACGCCTTTACGATTTGAAATCGTACCGCCCACAACTACCTCTGTTTTAATCTCTGTTTTGGTGGAACCAGTTACCTTTAGTTGCACTTTACCATCGTCAATCAGCAAGTTTTGCCCTTTAGCCACCACTTTAAATAATTCAGGGTGGGGAAGGCATACTCTTTGAGAGTTGCCTGGCTTGACTTTACTATCCAAAGTAAATGATTGGCCCTGTTTGAGCGTAACTGATACTTGCGTAAATGTTCCCACCCTAAGTTTTGGGCCCTGAAGGTCGGCCAGAATAGCCAAGGGTTTCTTAAGCTTTTCCTCCACCTTACGAATAGTTTGATAGCGCAACTTATGATCATCATGAGTACCATGACTAAAATTCAGGCGAAAGACGTCTGCCCCTGCTGTTACCAGACTTTCTATTTCTTTTGCGGTGCTACTTGAAGGCCCTAAAGTTGCCACTATTTTTGCTTTACGCATGATTAGCTTTCTAAAATTAAAATTGCCCTGAAATCATTTACATTCGTTCTGGTTGGTCCAGTTTTAATCAGGGCATCTACTTGTTGAAAATACGTGTAGGCATCATTACGCGCCATATAGTCTTTGATTGAAATGCCTCTTCGATTTGCTAAATCGATAGTCTCAGGGGTTGCAATTGCGCCCGCATTATCTTCAGAGCCATCAATACCATCGGTGTCAGCGGCAAGCGCATAAATTCTCTTATCGCCATGTAATGATTCTGTAAGGCTCAACAGAAACTCAGCATTACGTCCACCCCTACCACCCCCTTTGACTATGACGGTTGTTTCACCGCCACTTAATAGGAGCAAAGGCTTAGCAAAGGCTTTTGTATCTATATTTGATAAACCTAAGGCAATTGCACCTAATACCCTGCCAACTTCTCTAGCCTCACCCTCTATAGAGTCAGATAACACTACAGAGTTAATTCCCTGTTTCTCCGCAAAGTCTTTAGCCGCTTCCAACGATTGCTTTGCAGTACTCATCACTACAGGTTTTGCAACATTACTAAAGATAGGATTCGTTTTTTTAGGCGTCTCTAATTCGCCATTAGCAAGGCTATTTAAAATCCTCATTGGCAATTGAATGCTGTACTTTTTGATGATTTCCAATGCATCTCGACAGGTAGTCTCATCTGGCAAAGTAGGTCCACTAGCAATAACACTAGGATCGTCACCCGGCACATCGGAGATAACAAAGGTTACCACCCTAGCTGGAGAACAAAATTGGGCAAAACGGCCACCTTTAATTTTGGATAGGTGCTTGCGCACACAATTGATTTCGGAAATAGATGCTCCGCAAGATAGCAATTGCTTATTGATATCCTTTTTTTCATCCAAGCCAATGCCATCGGCTGGTACGGTCAACAATGCTGACCCTCCCCCTGAAATCAAGCAAACTACTAAATCATCCTCAGTTAACCCACTTACTCTTTGAATGATCTGATGAGCCGCTTGTTCTCCAGCCTCATCAGGAACCGGATGAGACGCTTCAACGACTTCAATTTTCTCGCACTCTAGACCATGCTGATAGCGCGTAATCACCAGCCCGGAGATTTTTTGGTATTCATTCTCCGGCCATAGGACTTTAGCCGCTTGCTCAAATGACCTAGCCATTGATGCGGCTGCTTTGCCAGCACCTACTACGACAACTTTACCCTTAGGTGGATCAGGAAACAAGTTCGAGAATTTCATAAAATCTGGACTTGCCGCCTTCACCGCAACAGCAAAGAGTTCTTTTAATAAATTCTGTGCTGAGTTTGAGTTCATATTGCTCTTACTTAGTTTGCAATCTGATGATTGGACATAATCTCAATGGCTCTGCACAATGCTGAATGATCCATATTGCTTAAACCATTCGCAGCACATGCATTCATGAGTTCTTGGGTAGTCGCCGTATTTGGCAGAGAAATATTGAGCTGTTTAGCGCCCTGAAGAGCTAAATTCAGATCTTTCTGGTGAAGCTCAATTCTAAATCCCGGCTCGAATGTTCTCTTAACAATTCTCTCGCCATGGACCTCAAGTATTCTTGAAGAAGCAAATCCCCCCATGAGAGCTTCTCTCACTTTGGCTGGGTTTGCACCAGCTTTAGAAGCAAATAACAATGCCTCTGATACAGCCTGAATATTCAGGGCCACAATAATTTGATTCGCTACTTTAGTTGTTTGACCATCACCATTACCACCAACCAAAGTAATGTTCTTGCCCATCAACTCAAATAATGGTTTAACGCGATCGAAATCTGATTGTGAGCCACCAACCATGATGGTCAAACTTGCAGCTTTTGCTCCAACTTCGCCACCAGAGACTGGCGCATCGAGATAGGTAGCTCCAATTTCATTAATCTTTTTAGCAAACTCTTTGGTAGCCATTGGTGAAATAGAGCTCATATCAACAATGATTTTTCCTTTAGCCTCAGACTTCAGACTCTGAGCGATACCATTTTCACCAAATAAGACTGCCTCAACATGGGGGGTATCTGGGACCATCGTAATGATGATGTTTGATTTTGCTGTTACATCTTCTGAGCTTTTGCAAACTTCTGCACCTGCATTCAATAGCTCCTTGGATGGGGCTTTAAAGTCAAATACGTTAAGCTCGTGGCCACCCTTTAGTAAATTCAAGGCCATAGGCGTGCCCATGATCCCTAAGCCGATAAAGCCAATTTTCTCTTTCATGTTTTATCCTTTTTTATTTTTTATTACTGCTGATGTAGACCGTGTGTATCAACCCAAACAAGCCCTAAGACCGTTTCTTTGGCGGGCTTGTATTCGCATCCTACCCAACCTTGATAATTGAGTTTATTTAAAGACTTAAAGATATTTCTGTAATTGATTTCACCGGTGCCAGGTTCATTTCTTCCTGGGTTATCAGCTATCTGAATATGAGCAATGCGATCAAAATACTTTGTAATATTTCCTAATAATTCGCCTTCCATACGTTGCGCATGATAGATGTCATATTGCAAATAAATATTGTCACTATCTACCGCATCCATAATTCTGATAGCTTTTTTGGTCGAATTTAAAATAAAGCCTGGGATGTCATAGTTATTGATTGGCTCAACCAATAACTTAATTTTGGCAGCCTTCAATTTTTCTGCGGCGTACTGTAAATTACTAATGAGTGTATTTTCCGCATCCTCATCGCTGATATTTTCTGGCTTAATTCCCGACAGACAGTTCAATTGATTAACGCCCAGAGCATTCGCGTACTCAATTGCAAGATCTACACCTTTCTTAAATTCATCAACGCGGCTAGGAATACAAGCTATTCCACGTTCACCAGATTCCCAATTTCCTGCTGGAAGGTTATGTAAAACAATTTTTATGTGGAATTGTTTTAGCTTTTCTTGTATCTCTTCTACCTTGTATTCATAGGGGAAAAGAAATTCAACCGCTGCAAATCCATTGTCTGCTGCGCGTTTAAAGCGGCGCAAAAATGAGTCCTCAGTAAAGAGCATCGATAAATTGGCTGATAACTTAATCATGTCGTCTCCTTAATCAAGCAAGCCAGCCAGCTCAAGCCCCTTAATACCTTCTGGATGCTTGCAGTCAATCTCTTCAAATTCCATGATGTTGTCAATTTCTGTGCCCATGGCGATATTGGTCACCTTCTCTAGGATCACCTCAACAACTACTGGAACACTAAACTCACGAGCCATTTTTTGGGCTTGCACCAAGGCATCTTGAATCTTGGCTGGATCTGTTACGCGTAAAGTTTTGCAACCTAAACCTTCAATAACTGCCTGATGGTCAACTCCATACCCTTTTAGATTCGGATCTTCAACGTTTTGGTTTTCAAAAGCTAACTGAACGCAGTAGTCCATATCAAAACCACGCTGTGCTTGACGAATCAAACCAAGATAACTGTTGTTAACCAGTACATGTACGTATGGCAGCTTAAATTGGGCGCCAACAGCTAACTCTTCAATCAAAAATTGGAAATCGTAATCCCCAGAGAGGCCAACAACGGTTCTTGTTGGATCAGAGGCAACCACCCCTAGCGCCGCAGGTATCGTCCAACCAAGTGGACCTGCTTGTCCGCAGTTAATCCAATTTCTTGGGCCATATACATGCAAGAACTGAGCTCCTGCAATTTGAGATAAGCCAATAGTGGAAACAAAAATCGTATCGCGTGGGAATGCCTTATTCATTTCCTCGTAAACCCTTTGTGGTTTAACTGGGATATTGTCAAAGTGACTCTTCCGCAACATCATTTTCTTGCGATCGGCACAACGATCCGCCCACTCTTTAAAATCTTTCAGCTGACCTTTTGCCTTTCTTTCTTTAGCAACTTCCACTAACAGCTTTAATGCAGATCCAGCATCAGAGGCTATCCCTAAATCTGGTGTAAATACACGGCCAATTTGTGTCGGCTCAATATCTATATGAACAAAACGACGACCTTTGGTATAAGTTTCTACTGAACCTGTATGACGATTTGCCCAGCGATTGCCGATGCCGATTACAAAATCACTAGCGAGCATCGACGCATTTCCATAACGATGGCTGGTTTGCAAGCCACACATACCCGCCATCAAGTGATGATCATCGGGAATGGTTCCCCAGCCCATTAGAGTTGGGATTACTGGAATTCCAGTGATTTCAGCAAACTCAACCAGTAGATCTGAAGCATCAGCATTGATAATTCCACCACCAGCAACAATCAATGGCTTATCAGCAGTCATCAACATATCGATTGCTTTTTCGATTTGTTTACGTGATGCGTGTGGCTTATAACCCGGCAATGGCTCGTATGTATCGATATCGAACTCAATCTCTGCCAACTGCACATCAATTGGAAGATCGATTAAGACAGGCCCAGGTCTTGCTGAGCGCATTAAGTGGAAAGCTTGCTGGAATGCACGAGGTACTAAGCCTGGTTCACGTACTGTGACCGCCCATTTAGTAACAGGCTTCGCGATCGATTCAATATCAACCGCCTGGAAATCTTCCTTATACAAGCGCGCTCTAGGAGCCTGTCCTGTAATACATAAAATTGGAATTGAGTCAGCGCTCGCAGAGTACAAGCCTGTAATCATGTCGGTACCAGCTGGCCCAGATGTACCAATACAAACACCGATATTGCCAGCCTTTGCTCTGGTATATCCTTCAGCCATATGAGAGGCGCCTTCAACGTGTCGGGCAAGAATATGACTTATCCCACCATGCTTTTTTAAGGCAGAATACATAGGGTTAATTGCGGCACCCGGCACTCCGAACGCTTGGTCAACGCCCTCTTTCTCCATCACCAATACCGCCGCATCAATTGCTCGCATCTTTGCCATATCGATCTCCATTAAAAGTTCTATTAGGTTTGAATCATAGGTATACTTTTTGAAAACATCGACAATGCTTTAATCAACTGAATACTTAAAAAAAGTATCGAATGGATAAATTCAGAGAGGCGAAGGCACTAATTCTGGTTGCTGATTTTGGCAGTCTTGCGAAAGCAGCAGTTCAGGAAAATGTCACTCCAGCAGTCATTAGCAGGCGTTTAGACTCGCTTGAGCGAAGACTTGGGGTTAAGCTATTGCACCGCAGCACAAGATCAATTAAGTTCACAGATGTGGGTATTGCTTTTTTAGAAGACTGTCGAAGATTAACTAAAGAATGGGATCAAGTAGAAGATAGCGTGTCATCAGGACCACGAGAAGTCTCTGGCTATCTCAATATCACAGCACCTGCTGCTTTTGGACGAATTCATATTGCTCCACATGCCACTTCATTTCTAACGCAGCATCCAAAAGTTAAACTCTCCTTTAACTTCACCGACAAGGTATTGGGCTTCGTTCAAGAAGGTTATGATCTCTCCATTCGCATCGGCGGAAGTATCGATCCAAACCTTGTAGCTACGGAACTTGCAGTCAATAAGCGCGTTGTTTGTGCTAGTCCAAGCTATCTGAAAAAGATGGGGATACCCAAACACCCTAAAGACTTGCTCAATCATGAGTGCTTGGCTCTCAATTACAGAGATACCTCTTCTAATGCCTGGCACTTTCAAGAGAGCAATATTCCTTTTCAGGTAAAAACCCACGGTGCAATCGATTGCAACGATGGGGAGATATTAAAAAACTGGGCAATTGATGGTCTTGGGCTCGTTTGGAGATCCACATGGGAAGTGCAAGATGAATTGCTCAGCGGAAAACTAGTTACAGTTTTAGATGAATTTAGCATCCCAGGGTACAACATCATGGCGGTATACCCACATCAAAGAATCGTTCCAACCAAAGTTAAAGAATTTATTAGCCACCTTAAAAAAATCTACACGGTAGAGATTCCCCCGCCTAGGGGCTAATGGAATACATTGATTATGATCAATCAATTCAATCGAATCCCCCCGCTACATCTACTAATTGCATTTGAGGCGATAGCTCGCCATAGTAGCTTTGCAAGAGCCTCAGAAGAGCTAGCTCTTACACCCTCTGCTATTTCTCATCGTATTAAAAACTTAGAAGAATTATGGGGTATCGAGCTTTTTAATCGTACCGGCAATCAACTGCGACTTACTACCGCTGGGGCAAGATACTTACGAGAAGTAAAAGAATCACTTAATTCACTTAACACCCTTGCAAGACCTGAATTTAAGGCTAAGAAGACCAGGTTACGCATCGCAACACCACCTACCTTTGGCAGACAACATCTCCTACCAAAACTTAGTGAATTTACTAGGCTCCATCCAGAGATTGATATTGAATTACATATCCAGATACCTTTGATGGACGTCAATGCCGAGGAAGTTGATATTGAAATTCGTTTTGGAGATGGCAACTATCCTGGTTTTGAAGTCACGACGCTTATTGCCGAGCCTTGCGTACCTGCCTGCAGCAGGAATTACTTTCAGAAAATTGGAGGCTCATCAATCTTCAACCCAATACAAAAACCAAGGGATCTCAAGGATCTAGTGTTGTTAAGGAGTCCACTAGAACCATGGAAGCCTTGGTTTGATGCTGCCGACCTAGATTGGAAGGAGCCTGATGTGGGTCCACAATTTAATGATTTAGGATTACTCATTGAGGCGGTAGTGGCCGATATGGGGGTTGGTTTAGTAAGACCAAGAATGGTCAGATCTTTAATGGGTACAGGACAAATTATTAAACTGATTGATATTGAATCAGCCTCTCCTCATAACTATTACATCGTCAAAAACCCAAATAAGCAGTTCCCAGAAATTCAATCTTTTGTGAATTGGTTAACCCTCCAGCAATGGTGAATTAAATTCACCATCATCATGTAAATCTTCCACCCTCTACTTGTTCCTTTCTTCGTAAAGTGAGCAAATGGAAATTTCATCGACAACTGCTGACAATCTAGATCTAGTGACCGCTGCTCTCTTGAGCAAGCAATCATTACTGGTATCGGCCCTGCAACCCATCCTCCCAGAGCATGCCTTGCTATGGGAGCCTGAGGACACAATTCCCTATGAATGTGATGGTCTTGCAGCCTATCGACGCATGCCACTGGCAGTTGCCCTGCCGGAGACCGAGGAGCAGGTTGCCCAGATTCTGAAGGTTTGCTTTGAGATGCAAGTGCCCATCGTCCCACGCGGATCTGGCACGGGACTATCTGGCGGTGCTATGCCTATTTCTCAGGGTTTAGTGCTCTCACTAGCTAAGCTCAAAAAGATCATCAGAATTGACCCCTTCACCAGAACTGCGGTGGTGCAACCGGGCGTACGAAATTTAGCCATCTCTGAAGCAGTTGCCCATCTTGGCCTCTATTACGCGCCAGATCCATCATCCCAGATTGCCTGTTCTATTGGCGGCAATGTGAATGAAAACTCTGGTGGTGTGCATTGCCTCAAATATGGACTCACGCTTCACAACGTATTAAAGGTTCGCGGCATTTTGATGAACGGCGAAATTGTGGAATTTGGCAGTCTCGCGCCTGACGCCCCCGGTCTAGATTTACTTGCCATCGTCATGGGCAGCGAAGGCATGCTCGCAGTAGTGACTGAAGTCACTGTTAGATTAATTGCTAAGCCGAAGTTGGCACGCGTCATCATGGCTAGCTTTGACGATATAGAAAAAGGTGCCAATGCCGTGGCCGCCATTATTGCCGCCGGCATTATTCCTGCCGGTCTAGAGATGATGGATAAAGCAACGACTCGCGCGGTAGAGGAATTTGTACGAGCTGGCTATGACCTTGAAGCTGAGACCATTCTCCTATGTGAGTCAGATGGCACGCCTGAAGAGGTAGCAGAAGAAATTGAGCGCATGACTAAAGTTCTCGAACAAGCAGGCGCTAGCGGTATCCAGATTTCTCAAAATGAAGCAGAGCGTCTCAAGTTTTGGAGCGGCCGAAAGAATGCATTCCCAGCAGCTGGACGCTTGGCACCAGACTACTACTGCATGGATGGCACGATCCCCCGCAGAAATATTGCCACCCTACTCAAACGCATTCAGGGTATGGAAAAGAAATATGGTCTCGCCTGTTTGAATGTATTTCATGCGGGCGACGGTAATATGCATCCCCTCATTTTATTTAACGGCGCTGATCAAGAAGAGTGGCATCGCGCAGAAGAATTTGGTACTGAAATCTTAGAAGCCTGTGTTGAGCTTGATGGCACGATTACTGGTGAGCATGGCGTTGGTATTGAAAAGATTAATTCGATGTGTGTTCAATTTGGTGAGGGTGAGCGAGAAATGTTTTGGGGCGTTAAAGCCGCATTTGACCCAGAAAAACTCCTCAATCCCGATAAAGCTATTCCGACTTTAAATCGCTGCGCCGAGTATGGCCGTATGCGTATTAGTGGCGGCAATTTACCGCATCCAGAGTTGGAGCGCTTCTAATGTCCACATCAAACATGAATATCAATTTATTCCGCGATCAAATTCTGGCTGCAGCTAAAAACAAAACACCTTTGTCGATTGAAGGTGGCGGTACGAAGTCTTGGTATGGCAATGCCAACTCTTATGCCAAATTAGATGCTCGTACTTACTCCGGGATCTTGGAATACCAACCGGAAGAGCTCGTGATTACAGCCCGTACTGGCACACCTTTAAAAGAAATTGAAGCAGCCCTCGCTGAAAAAAACCAAGTACTCGCATTTGAGCCACCGCATTTTGGTGAGAACGCGACTTTTGGTGGTGCGATTGCTGCAGGTCTAGCTGGGCCAGGTCGTATTAGTGTCGGTAATTTGCGTGACTTTGTTTTAGGCGCACGCATTATGGATGGTCAAGGTCAAGATTTGTCCTTTGGCGGGAAGGTGATGAAGAACGTTGCGGGCTATGATGTTTCTCGTTTGCTACCTGGATCTATGGGAACCTTGTCACTATTGCTCGAAGCCTCAGTAAAAGTTCTGCCGCGAGCAGCCGCTACAACTTCTCTTCGTTGCAACATTACTCAAGCACGCGCACTACAACTATTAAATGAGTGGGCTGGACAGCCTCTTCCTTTATCAGCCAGTTGCTGGATTGGAAATTCCAAGGGTGGTGACGGGGAACTCACTATTCGCTTAGCGGGCGCAGCTGCTGCTGTTAAGGCGGCGATTCCTCTAATGGGCGCGGCAGTTAATGCAACAGAATTAGACTCTGGCACTGCCCAGACCTTCTGGAATCAGTTGCGTGAACAAGAACTACCGGCGTTCGCTAATCTGAAGGGTGACGACACCCTCTATCGCCTAGCGCTTCCAGCTGCCTGTGGACCACTCGCTCTAGAAAATATCGGCGACGATCTCGTATTGGAATGGCATGGGCAACAACGCTGGTTTATAGCACCTAGTGACGTTGCTACTTTTGCATCCATTAAAGCTTTAGCTAACGCAAATGGAGGCCATGCCACTCGTTTTAAGCAGGGCACTCACGTGGATCCAAGCAAACAACGTTTTACCCTTCTGAGTGAGCAAGCGCACTCAACTGCTTTAGAGGCAGTACAAGCACGCCTACGAGCCGCCTTTGATCCTTCAGGCGTATTTGCTACTTCACGCCTTCCTTAACTCTTTATATGCAAACTCAACTCGCCCCCCAATTTGCCAATACCCCTGAAGGTATTGAGGCTGCCAGAATTCTTGGAAAATGTGTGCACTGCGGCTTCTGCACTGCTACCTGCCCTACCTATCAAATTCTAGGTGACGAACTCGATGGCCCACGTGGTCGTATCTACCTCATCAAACAAATCGCTGAAGGCCAAGCTCCTACCGAAAAAACACGCTTGCATTTAGATCGCTGCCTGACTTGCCGCAATTGCGAAAGCACTTGCCCAAGCGGTGTGCAATACGGTAACTTAGTGGATATCGGCCGCAAGTGGGCAGAAGAAAATACTCCTGAACGCCCCATTGGTCAGCGCCTCACGCGCTGGGCACTCAAAGAAGGTTTAACGAGCCCTAAGTTATTTAATTCTGCTATGGCAATTGGTCGTCTGGTTCGCCCATTGATGCCCAGTGGTATCCAGCGCAAGATTCCAGAAGCAAAAAATAAAGTTCTATCAAGCAACACTGATCCTTACGCCAGACCACAAGCAAGTCACTCTCGCAAGATGCTATTGCTCGAGGGTTGCGTGCAACCAGGCATGCTGCCAAATATCAACTCTGCGACAGCACGCGTCCTAGATGCACTCAAGATTGAATTAATTAGCGCCCCCAATGCGACCTGCTGTGGCGCCCTACGCTACCACCTCAATGATCAGGCGGGTGGATTGGACAACGCAAAGCAGAACATCGATGCCTGGTGGCCGCTAGTTGAGCAAGGTGCAGAAGCCATTGTGATGACCGCTTCTGGCTGTGGTGTCATGGTCAAAGACTATGGGCATCTATTTGCGAACGATCCACAATACGCTGCTAAGGCAAAGAAGATTTCCGATCTCACAAAAGACATTTCTGAAATCTTGCCAACACTTCAGGAAGAGCTTATTGCTTTAGTTGGTACTGAACCCAAATCTGGCGTGGTCTATCACCCGCCCTGCACATTGCAACATGGTCAACAAATTCGAGGCAAGGTAGAAGGTCTTTTGGCTGGGATTGGTATTGGCGTTCGCCTCTGTGCTGATAGTCATCTGTGCTGTGGCTCAGCGGGAACTTACTCTGTTACTCAACCTGAGCTATCAGAGCAATTACGCAAGAACAAACTCACCCACTTGAATGCCGCTTGCGAAGAGTCTGGTGCTCAAGTGATTGTTTCTGGAAACATTGGTTGCATCACCCATCTGCAACAGCAAGATACACCGGTTCTTCACTGGATTGAGATCGTAGATCAGTTGATATCAAAAGTATCAAGTCGGAAGGAAGTTAAACCTATTCACCAACCAGGTGAATAGTTTGATGAGTTTTTAGGTATTAGCCCTAGAGCCTGAATCACAATCAGGAGAATAGGATTCAAAACTAGTTTTATTTTTAGAAATTATTTAAGGAGATCATCATGGTTTGGCAACAAATTTATGACCCGCTAGGGAATATGATCCTATCCACCCTTCTTGCGGCTATTCCTGTTGTCGTCATGTTGGTTGGATTGGGATTTTTACATTTAAAAGCGCATATAGCTGCAGGTGCAGGCTTATTAAGCGCAATCATAGTTGCGGTATTTGTTTATGGAATGCCTGGAGAGATGGCAGGTAAGGCCGCTCTGATGGGAGGCCTAACAGGCTTACTCCCGATTGGCTGGATTGTTCTAAACATTATTTATCTACACCAACTCACCGAACAAAACGGCTCCTTCAAGGTTCTGCAAGACTCTATTGCAGGCATCACTGAAGATCGACGCTTGCAATTACTTTTAATTGCATTTGCTTTCGGAGCTTTCTTTGAAGGTGCTGCAGGCTTTGGCACACCAGTTGCAGTAACAGCCGCTATTCTGATTGGATTAGGATTCTCCCCACTTGCTGCATCTGGCTTATCGTTGATCGCCAACACAGCCCCAGTTGCTTTTGGAGCACTTGGCACACCAATCATTACCTTAGCCAAGGTCCATGACTACGATTTAATGGAAATCTCAGCAATGGTTGGTCGTCAACTTCCACTATTTTCGCTGATTGTTCCTTTCTGGTTGATCTGGGCTTTTGCCGGCAGAAAAGGAATGATGCAAATCTGGCCAGCCATTCTAGTAACTGGTGCAACATTCGCAATCGCTCAATTCTTGGTATCAAATTACATTGGGCCAGAATTGGTGGACGTAATTGCTGCTATCGTTTCCATGGCATCTTTGGTAATGTTCCTAAAAGTTTGGAAACCAAAAGAAATTTGGAGATCTACATCCCTTAAAGGACGCGAAACTGATGGTGGCGTATCGATTACTCCAACCATCCCCACCGTTCACCCACGTGCTGATGTTATTCGCGCATGGATGCCTTGGTGTATTTTGACTGTCTTCGTCTTTATTTGGGGCTTGCCGGATGTTAAGAATTACTTAAATACCATCTTTGCACCTAAGTTTCCGATCGAAGGTCTACATTTAATGGTTGAGAAGATTGCTCCCGTAGTCACCAAGCCCACTAAAGAGTCTGCAGTTTATGTATTGAATCTCTTGTCTGCTACCGGAACTGGAATTTTATTCTCCGCAATTCTGGGTGGCCTATTGATGAAATACAACCCAATTACTTTGGTCACAAGTTATGTCAGAACCTTCTGGTTAGTACGCTACTCATTAATCACCATCGTTTTGATGCTAGGTCTTGGCACGTTGACACGCTACTCAGGCCTGGATACAACGCTAGGCTTAGCATTTGCGGCCACAGGTATGTTCTACCCATTCTTTGGCACTTTGATGGGGTGGATGGGTGTTGCCCTTACTGGCTCCGATACAGCATCAAACGTGCTCTTTGGCGGAATGCAAAAGGTTGCAGCCGAACAGATTGGATTAAGCCCTAACTTAATGGGTGCAGCTAATAGTTCGGGTGGTGTAATGGGCAAGATGATTGATGCTCAGTCAATTGTTGTTGCCTCTACAGCTACTCGTTGGTTCAATCATGAAGGCGATATTTTGCGGTACGTATTCTTCCACTCTGTTGCCCTTGCATGTTTAGTAGGTATTTTTGTAACACTTCAGGCCTATGTATATCCATTTACCTTGATGGTTATTAAGTAACAAGTTGTAACTCCCTTTCAAGACCGCCATGTGCGGTCTTTTTTTGAGTTTGCGGAGAGGGTGCCAATGCAAATTCAGATGGCAGCTATTGGCCGAACTGAGACGGTCAAGCATCTCAAAATACCTTGTTTGAGCGGCTGAAATTAGCACAAAGGAAGTCGCTACTCGCTATTGACTACCTAGCCTTTCCAGATCAGATTGGGTGACTCTTTTGGCCGTAATACGCACTTCAAACACTTTACTGATTTGGCAAAAGCAAAATAAACACAACCCCCATCAAGCCCAAAATTAACCCCTACTTCCGTATAGTTCAGCACATTGCCAACACCATGCTGCGCCTCACCTCACTTTTTAGCCAAGCTACCTTGGGACGGAAGTGGAATTTTACGCCTAGACCAATACCCCCTGCCTCCTCAAGGCCAATCTATAGAAATAGCAGAAATTTTTTGAAGCGGTCAACCTTAATCATGTCGCGCGCCGGTATATCGCTAAGCCTCGGATACAAAACTCAATCTAGAAAGGCGCACTGAATCAAAGCCAATATAGATAATGTTGCCCTCACACCAAATAAGATAGTTGCCCCCTTATGTTGCGGCTCGCCACCCCCTTTGGAAATTTGAGTTAAATCAAGATCTATTCGAATCTTTCCCCTCGTACTATCCGAAACCTTTGGCTCCGACTCTTTGATCTGACCTATCTCGAGCTGACCTTCCCAGTATTGCCGCTGGCGCTTTGCGGATGGGAAATCCTTACCAATGGATGGGGTATGAGTGACATCAATTGCAGTGCCAATGTTTAGCTCTCTTAAGAACCAGAGCCAGCGTTTAGATTTGGGCAACGAATCAGTCTCAATAGAAAGCTGGGTTCCCGGAATCCAAAGCTCAAGAAAATCACTTAATAACTCTTGAACACGTTTTTGACAGGCTAGCTTTTTACCAAGCCCTGGCATTTCGCCCTGGTAGACCTTTTTTAGTAATTCACAAGCCGTCATTGCAACGCTTATTTGCTCGGGCTTACTCACCAAATCTGCCGCCATCCGATTGTATTTAGGCCTTGCTAGTGGCACCCCTTTTGAGCGCAATACTCCTTGAGGAAGGCTTTTTAGCTGCTGAACCCATATCTTCAAATCCTCTAACGGATAGCCATAACGCTCAGAGCTTATCTTGATCGGGTACAACTCAAGATCTTCATTCTGCGGTGCTGACACAGTTTTTGCATATTCAAGAAAATTGAATATCTCCAGAACCTGCAAAGTTTTTGTCGTGATATTTTTTGGTGGAATAACAGCTGATGACTTAGTAAAGTTTACGGTCGACTTCTTTTTTACGGGAACCCTATTTTTTCCATCTAACAACAATCGGGCGCAAATGGAATCCAAATAGACGCCTGGTCTAATCTGAGAAGGCGTAGCAACCGATAGTTTTCTCTCGATTTCGTAAAGATACGAGGCCGAGTAACCGCTTAACGCCTCTAGGGTGGCAATATCCCATTTGGGTGTTAGCCTATAGGCCATGCGCCCTAAAATAAAATCCGCTAAGTGGATGTATGAGCCCATTGTGATATCTAGCCCAGCATGCCCCATTAGGCTGCTGATCTGAAGCATTGACCGAGTATTGCTTGGCGCCGCTCCGAGCAAAGATTGACGCACAGATGCAGAAATCATCAACCTCCTGGAATCATGCTCTGTGGGCATGAACCATTCTGGCAAAAAGACACCCTTACCCTGCTCACCTAACCAGAGCATCACAGTAAGCCAATTGGCAAAGCTATGTCGTAGATGATGAAACCGCAACCCCTCATCATCATTTAAATGCTTAAGCGCTTTGGTGAGACGCTCTAAATTGAGATCCCTGTCATTGACCTTGCCGTCTTTAACAAATAGTTTAAACAAGGGCTCAGTCCCTGTAATCGCCTTCAGCGGATCATGGGTATCGGGATTTTGAGCTTTATCGCTTGCTCTAATTTGGTTGCGGCGAAGCACCCATAAATTGCGCACTTCAATTAAGACAGGCAGAGGCATTAATACAAAAGCTGGCAAAAGTCGATTGGCAGAGCGCGACTTAAGTTCACGCAATCCATTTTTACAAATCTCTATCCAAAATTCCGGAGGGTTTTCTGGCGTAATCGAGATGCCCTCAATAAAGTCAAGATCTTGAATTTGCAAACCCAAGACCTCCGATCGTCGCAAACCGCAAAAAAAACCCAAACTCAGGACAACTCGAAGCTGCTGGACTAGAGCGCTTGCTACTTTACTCTTGCCCACTTGAGCGCCATAGAGTTTGTTAATTTCTTGCTCAAGGTGGTTGGAGATTTGAAAAAATGAATCCGTACTAATCAGATTAGCATCTACGGCCGCATTCCCCCGACCGCTTACTCGAAAAATATCATGGTCACTTAATGGCACTACGCCATGCTTGGATTCCAAATACTGATGTAGCGATTTAAGAGCGCGGCCCACAATACGGCGAACCCCGTTAGAGGGCGTGTCCTCTAGAGCAACTTGATAGACTTCAAGATAAGCCCCCTCATTACCTAACTTCGTTAAATCTAATCGACCCAATTGCCCTACTAAGCGCCCAGCGATGCAATTGACCATTTGATAAGTGGTGCGTGGTCTTTTAATCCTGCGCCCGCGACCCTTTGCTAGAAGATGTTCGGCTGCCCATAACCCCAGGATGCGTACACTTGGTAGCAACTCACCATTATTGGCGGCCAACCAGGCCTTCACCCTTTTTTGAGGCCCATCTTGTTTTGAATTTAATACGCCGCCTAATTCACGCAACTGCGCAGGAAGCGTCTCATCTTTCTCGATCAGAGCGTTACCCGACTCATACTCGCCCTCATCCCCCTCATCACCCCCCTCCTGTTCCTCATCATCCAAATCATCAAGCATCGATACCGGGCCTGCCAAGGCAGGCACTACTCGACTGGTGAGGGTGCTGACATATTTGGAGGGTGGATGCATTAATCGCTCCCAAACATGCTCCGGTAGCGAGGTACTCACCAGGCGATCGCTTGCATATTGAACTAGCCAAGGAGGCATATGCAAATGAAGGCGTGCCCTTGCTCCATCTAAAAGGGCTTTAATTCCACCGGGCAACTTATCTGAAAACTCATGGTGTTTTGCATAAGCACTGATGCAGCTATAGACATTTTGCCCATCAGAAACTCGCTTGAACTCGGGCATCACTAGTTTTTGCCCATTGATAGAGCTGGCCAAGATTAAGCGGGTAACCGGATCAACAAACCAGCGTCTTAATACCGGATGCTTGGGGGGATTCTTTCCCTTGACTGGATACAAGCAAACCCAGCGTAGCTCAGGATCGTAGTCTCCTCCAGCCAAAGATTTGACTAGCTCCATTAGAAAAACACTATCTACCAATGCACCATTTAACATAGCTGAGAGCAGAACTTGACCCCACCAAGCCTGTGAACTTACGGTGCACCGCGACTCTTTTAAGGAGTAATTGAAAGCCGCAAGCAAAGGCGTAATCTTTGCTCGCCTTTCCATGTTTTCATGAGTAAAAGGAGATGGCGGCATTGGTGGCAACGGCGCCGGAACATAAGGAATGGGAATATCAAAACGGCCCATGGCATTGCCGGCCTCGATTACCTCTAAAAATCGGCGTCGCACTTTAAAACCAGAGCCCGTTTTAGCGCAGTGCTTCACCTCCAACAAAATTGCCTTGATGGCAGACTTGTCTAGCTTTAAAGACGCCGGTTTGCACTGAAGAATTTGAGCATTTTTTTGCTGAACCTGATACAAGATTTTGAGCGTGTCCACACTTAATCTACTCAAGTCTAGCGACTGCTCGGCATGATCCGCACCCGGGAATTTGGCATACGGCTCTTCCAAATGTGCCCAGCCCACCCAAATATCGGGGTCTAAGTCAGAGATTTGAACGCGCGCCATCGTTAAAAATCAATTACCTGAAAATCGACGCCCTCTTTTCCCAACAATTTTTCAAATGGGATTTTGAGTGCCTCACGTAGATGATAGGGATCCATAGCTGAATCCGGTCCCCAGGGAGATTCCCCCATTTGCCAGTGACCCATTACCGTCTTAATCACCGTTGCATAACTATTTTGCTTTTCATTAAATAAGGTGGTTGCTAAAAAATGGCGTCCATTATTGGGGATTGGCCAAGAACCCTTCTCCAAGGAATCTAATAAGGCCTGCAATCTTCTGCCGGAAAATTCCTTAGGCTGCCATTTACCACCTACTACTTCAAAAAGAAAAAGTGAGCTTTGTAATGACAGAGGAAATGACTTGGTGCCATAGATACGAATATCGCGATTTTTTGTCGCAGGGACAATTAACTCTGGACTGGTTTGATAAGAAAGGGTTACCCATAATCGCTTGAGGTGATTTAAATAGGCGCTGACACAAGCGCATACCTCATCCGGAATCCACACCAGGCGTGCATGAGAAGCGTTCTCCCGGTCCTTCTCCTCCATGTGCAAAAAGCCCGTTTCTTGGTCTATTAGACTTAAATCTAAGATGGGGGTATTGGCATTTCGAAAGGCCGAGACAATGCTTAGAGCAATACCGGTATAGGCTGCAACCCAATTGTGATGCTGATACGGATCTTGCTCACCAGGACTGGCGATCTGCGTGCGCAGTACTTGCAAGAGCCTTTTAATGCTCCCCGCTTTCGGAGCCCAATCATTACCCGCAAGGCTTGTCCCAATCTGTGCAGGATGCTGCGATAAAGAAAAGAGAGGTTTTGATATTGACCCCTCTTTGGACAATTTTTGAGCATCTGGCGTGGTAACTTGGATTCGCTTCCATAGATTGCGCATTATCTTGCAGTAGTAATCATCCAAAACCGCCCTATCAAGCGCGGCGTAGTGAGATTGGACTTCAGACTGAGGGCTACTTCTGCCAAACAGGGCGCAATTTCTAAGCAACTCGCCCTCTTCTAAGCCCTCGAACCAACTTGGCAAGAGCTCCCCAATGCTCTCAACCCCGACCCAGTCTTCATCAACCCCCGCCCGAATTAAAGCGGGAGCTATCTGCAAAATAAAGACCTTTTTATAAGCTGCCTCGGTTTGTGTGAACCATTTCTTATTATTGGTTTTTGGGAGCAACTTACCTACCGACCAAATGTCGGAGAAGGCAATGCGAGGAGATACTGCTACTGAGTCGCTAAAAATGATTCTGGCATTCTTATTTCTATCGGGCACTGGGTACGGGCGAAGCCAAACACGATACTGCTCTGAATATGCAATCTTCCACTCCGATGGCAGCTCTTTGATAGAGGTAAAGCAATGTAAAGAGCTCGCCTCCTTTAGGCTATGACCTGTAAATAATGCTACTGCGCAAAGCTTGACAGTCTCATTTAGCAAAGCTGTAGCCTCATCACCGCCATCTATCAAGCTTTGGCTATAAAGATCCTCTAAAACTCCCATAACCCTGACAAATACCGGCACTCTAGCGCGATCAAGACGGGTGCGAAAAGATTGCGCCCTCATGATTTCCATTCGATGCCGAGCCCTGGCCGCAGCGTAAAGGGTGTTTAATGGAGGCAACTCCCGTGGTCCACCATCGGCGCTGACTGGATCCATAAAGTCGTCGGGTTCAAAAAAGATCTCTTCTGCCTCAAGATATTCGCCAGGGTGAGCACCCTCTTCAAACAAGCTGGCTGTCGTTTCCACCTCTGGCCCAATCCATTCGATATGAGGACGAGAATTTTTCTTCTGCTTTGATGTAATTACGGGAAAACCTTGGGCAATCCAAAATAAATGGTGATCCTCATAAATCCTTGAATCGGTTAGTTTTCTTTGGGGAATCTTTTTTTTATCACCCGGAAGAGAAAAGTTATCAACCAATTTTTTTGCAAACTCACTGGGATGCCCTAGCGCATAGCCAGAATTAACTACATCGGCAAACCCAGCAAATTCCTGACGGAATAATTCCTCAGGATTTGCGTGCATATCCGAAAACACTTGATGCAGCTTATTGGGCTCGTCATAGCCGCAACAATGGACACTTAGACGCTCAAGTAAAAAACCATGCTCTAGAGAATGAATTTTGCGCAATAAGCGTCCAGAGTCCCGCAAGCGAGTAAAGAGGTCGCTACCAACAACATGCTTTGTATACCCTGACTCATGGGAGCTACGCAGCCGAATGTAGGAGCCAAGATACAAGCCTTGCAAGTCTCGATAGACTTGGTTACGCAGTGCGTAAATAGCCTCTGTAGGAGGCGTACCTGATCGGTACCAGAGGGTCATCCATATGGGGTGCTCATCTTCGATACCCCTAAATGGCGGCCCAATGGATTTCAAATCTCGCTTCCTGCTTGCTCCCTCACCATCCCCACTCTCTGAGCCCCATCTTTTCTCCACCTTACTCAAGAGGTAGATCTTTTGAAGCTCCAAAGATTCACGCTCCGCTTGAACAATCTGACTCCACCGCTCTAAATCACGAAAAACTGCCTCTAGATCGCGGGGATAAATTGGCCCTCGTCCCAAACTCCACCGCTTTGCGCAAGTGAGGATTTCAGGCAAATTGGCTAGGTTTTGCCAAAGTCCAGCCAAAGATTTAGGAATATCTAGATACTTTTCGGCAAGCTGGTGCAAAGCCTCAAAACCATCATATTTTGAAAAAGCAGATAAAAATTGGGCCCGATTATCTTCATCTCGGGCAGGAGATTTGCGAGGCCCCTTGTCTTCAAGGGTCTGTGCCAGCTCTTCGTTAGGCACCGGCCGGGGTCTCCCCATTATTTGATGTCTCGGCTGGTGTGGGGGCTTGTTCTGGTTTTTTCTGGTCAACCTGAAAAGCTAAATCAATCAACTTAGACCAATTTTTAGGCAAATTAAGGGTTGAACCCATTTTGACTAAGTCATCCCTGGGAAAGGATCTAACCCTCTCTCGCAGCTCTTTAGGACGGTTTTCAGGGAAAAACAATGGGCTTAGTAGATCATGAGTCAGCTCAACTAGTTTCGAGGTCTTGATGTCATCAACGATCCAGACTGGGATCTTCGTCTTGAGCCCCAAAATCGCTTTTCCAGAATCAGTTGGGGCTTTCCACTAACTACCCGATACTTTCCACTTCCTCCAGCCGCGAGAGGCTCACTAGATGAATCCGCCAGCAAGACAATGGGGTGCATGACAAGCAAGGCCTCTAGAGCCTCAGAATTGAGGGATTGAGCTAACTGGTGCAGAAATGGATGATTCTCAGAAAAGTCTGACTCTAGCTCGATTTGCTGAATCGTAAGAGAGATTTGCTTGATTTTCGTCATGGGACCAATTTGGGTGGTGCTCCATTTTTATCACACTATTTCTTGTAAATCAACTATGGTCTTTATCTTTTATTTTTATGTTTTTGTCAGTTTTAAAAGGTCGTAATATGTATAAAACACTGTTTTAAAGCATTTAAACGATGTTTTTAAAATATGAGCTCGACTATGTCAAGGTGGTGCAACCAGCTGAGCTACGAGCCTATATAGCCATAGAGTTTATCACCGGCGGCGCACTTGGGTCACTCCTTTGACCTCTTCAAGACTGTTTTGAACTAAACGTAAGGCTTCTGAGTCCTTAATTTCCACAGTCAATAGGATTTGAGCAAGTCCTCGTTTAGCTGATTTACGCAAATCAATCACATGAACGCCCTGCCTTGTGAGGATTTCAAATAACTCGCGCATGAGTTCGGGACGATCCAGGCCAGTGACAGCCAGATCTGCCGGGAATACGCGTTTTGGATCATTAGTTGATGGGGTTTCTGGGGTCGACTCATTCCAGGCGGTTTGAATAACCCGCTCCGGCGCTCGCTCCAGTAAACCTCTAAAAGTTTTACAGGATCTTCTATGAATCGATACACCGCGACCCTGAGTCACAAAACCTGCGATTGCATCCGGCGGGACTGGCCTACAGCAACGAGCCAATTGAGTTAACAATGAATCCACCCCAACAACCAACACATCACCTGCTTGACCTTGTTTGCGGGCACTTTGCTTCAGAATAATTTCTGGTGCTGGCGTGATCGGCTTAGCCTCTGGCTTTTGCTCTGTTTTGCTTTCAGCAGACTTAGCGCCAGCCTCTTCATCATCCAAGGCATTAAACCAAGTCCGCACACGAGTTCGGGCACGCTGCGAGCGCAAGTAGTTGCGATTAGGGCTTATCCAATCACGTGAGGGACCACCATGCTTCACCGCAATGATTTCTATGGTCTGACCATTTTGCAAGGGCGTATCTAACGGCACCATGGCACCATCAACCCGAGCACCACGACAGCGGTGTCCCAAATCTGTATGCACTGCGTACGCAAAGTCTATGGGTGAGGAACCTTTCTCCAAGGAGATTACTTTTCCAAGCGGAGTTAGAACGTAAATATGGTCATCAATCTCGTGGTGCTTCAATTGCTCCCAGGCGTCTTCTTTCCAGGAGATCAGTTGTCTAGCCCAAGCAATCTGACGCTCATAGGCTACTGCTGCACTATGTGTGCCAGTTTGATGATTCGGGTTTGGTGTACTTGGGGTATTGGATGTGGGTTTATTTTTGGGTGGTGTTGCAGCCCCAACATAAGCACCCTCTTTGTAACGCCAATGTGCAGCCAATCCATACTCTGCTTGTTGATGCATTTCATTGGTACGAACCTGAATCTCAAATGCCGTTCCATGCTCATCCATCACTACGGTATGCAAAGATTGATAGCCGTTAGGTTTGGGCCTCGCAATATAGTCATCGAACTCACGCGGTACGGGCTGCCAGACGTTATGCACTATTCCTAAAATGGCGTAGCAAGATTTAACATCCTCCACTAGAACCCTAAATGCTCTGACGTCATAAAGATTGGCAAAATCGAGTGACTTGCCCTGCATCTTTTTCCAGATGCTATAGATATGCTTTGGGCGACCCTGCACTTCACCTTGAATATGCGCAGCTGTTAATTCTTCTTTGAGCTTTCTGACAATCTGCTCAATAAAAGATTCACGCTCAATGCGTTTGCCATCCAGCATCTTGGCGATGTCTCGATAGATCTCTGGAGACAGAACTCGAAACGCCAAGTCCTCCATCTCCCATTTCATTTGCCAGATACCGAGGCGATTTGCGAGCGATGCATCAATATTAAGAATCTCTTGCGCCCAAGCTTTTGGCATCTCCATCTTTTCTTGGGTAACCCAACGCAGTGTTTGCAAACGAGAGGCAAGATAGATAAGTACAACGCGTAAGTCATCACCAAAGGCAAGCAACATCTTTCTAAGCATTTCTTCTTGCCCAGAGATGCTGAGACCACCATCGTTACGTACTAGCTTGGCTTGAGCCTGTCTGAGGCCGCGGTATCCGATTAGAAGTCTTGCCGACTCCTCGCCGATCAGCTTGATCAGCGCTTCTTTGCCATGGGTCCGAGCAATATTGCTTGCGGCAGTTAGTGTTGCCTCGTCCAGATGAAGCAGCTTCAGAATACTCAGTACACCGGCGGCATGATTTTCTGAGGGCTCACCATACCAGCCATCAATAATTTTGATGCTCTCAGATACATTGCCAGCATTTGACATGGAAGACCGAAATCCTTAACTAAAGAATTCTTTTGCTAAAGCTACTTGTTCTGACTTCACAAAAGCAGGTGCGTGACCTACTCCTGGAATTTCAATACTCCGAATGTATGGATTCACCTTACACATCTCAGCCACTGTTTTAGCTGAGAGCAAATCTGATTCACCGCCACGCACGATCAGCATCGGGATATGGATTTGCTTGAAGGCGTGCCACATTGCCATCTCACCTGCTTTCGCCATAATTGGATTAACAGATGCAAACGGTACAGAAATATCAGGGTCATAGTGCATCACCCAAAGACCATCCTTTTGCACGAGCATCGGTCCGTTATAAATTTCCCACTCTTCTGGTGTATGGCTACCAAACGATGCACAGATCTCATTTAGGCGCTCCAGCGCATCTGCGCGATTAGCAAAGCTAAAAGGTTGCCCAACATAAGAACCCAAACGTTTAATGGCCTCGGGCTCAATCCGTGGACCCACATCGTTAATCAACATACGACGGATTGGATTTTTAGGCATCGAGGCATAGACCATGCCAATGAGACCGCCCATCGAAGTTCCAAACCAGTTAACTTGTGCAACACCAAGGTGCTGGACCAAGCTTGCCATATCGGCAACGTATTGCGGAACGGCATAGAGCATGGGGTTCTTCAATCGATCAGAATCGCCTCGTCCCACTACATCAGGGCAGACGACGTAGTAATCATTGCTCATCGCCTGCGCAAGGGTTTTGAAATCACTACCCCTACGAGTCAGGCCATGAACACAAACTAATACCTTTGGATTGCTAGGATTTCCCCAGGCGTGATACGCCATGCGATGCGGACCATCGGGGCTAGTGCAGGTGACAAAGAAGGTATCTCCATGATGAATCACATTGGGTTTTTTAATCTCATCATGCGTATGTTCATCCACCATACCTGCAATCTCAGGCTGTAGAGTGACGTGGTCAATCCCATGCTTATTCAACAACATCTCGTTGATGCGTGCCATGATCTCTGGCCACTCACTCATCTGATCAATTTCAATATGGCCAATGAGTGCTGGAAAACTTGGCGTCATTTCCCAGACGTGTAAATCGTGCACCGCCAATACACCAGGAACTTTTTTGAGATCATTACCCACTTGCAGGTAATCAATATGTAAAGGTACACCCTCCATCAAGAAGTGATATGACTCACGCAAGATGGAAATGGTAGATTTCAAAATCAGTAAAGAAACCAAAATGGAGAGAATTGCATCGATCGGCATCCAACCAGTCAACTGGATCACAACACCAGCAATCAATGCGGCTACAGAGCCCAATAAGTCACCCATGACATGTACTAAGGCCGCACGTGTATTAACACTTTTCTTATCGCGCGAAAGCACCCAAGCCACAACGATGTTCATCAGCAAGCCGATCGCAGCTACCACTGTGACCGTTAATCCATCTACTTGGTGCGGATCATAAAAACGGCTCACTGCCTCCACCATAATCCAGGCGACCAATGCCAACATCGCAATACTATTTACAAATGCAGCAAGTGCCTCTGCTCGACCGAATCCAAACGAATGTTTTGGTGATGGGGGACGACGCGAAATAATTTGGGCTAGTAAGGCTAAGCCTAGTGCAGCTGCATCTGTCACCATGTGACCTGCATCTGATATCAAGGCCAATGAATTTGCAAAATAAGCAGCGGCACCCTCAACACCAGAAAAACCTAATGTCAGAACTAAAGCAATCAGCAGGAGGTTTTGATTGGAAACCTGCTTGGCATGAGAATGTTTGGCATCACCCTGCTTATGCGCATGAAGCGAATGGTCTGCAGCACTCATATAAGGCTCTTTAGAAATAGAAATGGGGTCATTGACCCCATTATTTCACTATCTAGTAGAAAAGGTTAGAAACCCGTTGTATCTACAGGGGCACCTGTTTTGGACAATACTTCTTCCTTAGTAACGCCTGGCGCCAACTCCACCAACTTCAAACCCTTAGGAGTGATATCAAGCACGCACAGATCGGTGATGATGCGACTGATAACACCTACACCAGTCAATGGCAAAGTGCACTTAGGCAGAATCTTGATTTCTTCTGTGCCGTCTTTCTTCTTCGCAACGTGCTCCATCAGGACAACTACATGCTTCACGCCAGCAACTAAGTCCATGGCACCACCCATGCCCTTCACCATCTTGCCAGGAATCATCCAGTTAGCTAAGTCGCCATGCTCGCTCACCTGCATTGCGCCCAAAATCGCAATATTGATTTTTCCACCACGAATCATTCCAAATGAATCAGCGGAAGAAAAAATGGAGGAGCCAGGCAAAGTCGTAATCGTTTGCTTGCCCGCATTAATTAAATCCGCATCAATAGTTGCTTCCGTTGGAAATGGGCCAATACCTAATAATCCATTTTCAGACTGGAGCCATACTTCCATTCCTTCTGGAACGTGATTGGCCACTAGGGTTGGCATACCAATACCCAAATTGACGTAGTAACCATCCTTTAACTCTTTAGCAGCACGTGCTGCCATTTCATCTCTATTCCAAGGCATATCAATCTTCCTAAATATTCTGTACTGTTTTTATATTGCTTCGATGGGTATTAAGCTGCAGATAAAGTGCGTTGCTCAATACGCTTCTCAGGGGTAGTGTTGAGCACCAAGCGATGCACATAGATGCCTGGCGTATGAATCTCATCCGGATCCAATTCACCGTTCTCCACAATCTCTTCCACTTCAGCAACGGTAATCTTGCCAGCCATAGCCACTACTGGATTGAAATTACGTGCGGTGTAGCGATAAATCAAGTTACCTGACTTATCCGCCTTCCATGCTTTGACAAGAGAAATATCTGAAACGATTGCGCGCTCCATGATGTAACGCTCACCATCGAATTCTTTTTCTTCTTTACCTTCGGCAACCAAAGTACCTACACCAGTTTTGGTATAGAACGCAGGAATACCACAACCGCCTGCGCGTAACTTTTCTGCCAAAGTACCTTGAGGGGTAAATTCCAACTCCAGCTCGCCAGCTAAGAACTGACGTTCAAACTCTTTGTTCTCGCCCACATAGGATGCGACCATCTTTTTGACCTGTCTTGAATTCAAAAGCAAACCCAAGCCAAAGCCATCTACGCCAGCATTATTAGCAATCGCAGTCAGATTTTGCGCGCCAAGATCCTTTACCGCTTGAATCAAAGCCTCAGGAATGCCGCAAAGACCAAAACCGCCAACCGCGAGCTTCTGGCCATCCTTCAAGATATCCCGTAAGGCATCTACTGCTGATGGGTAAGTTTTATTCATACATTCGTCCTAATATTGCCAAAAAAGGTAAAAAAGTAATCATAACGCTTTGGGAATCTGAGCCGACGGGAAGGGGCACCAACCTGGCTTTTATCGCTTAGAACTAAACTAGAAGGGTTCAATGAAACCATAAAAATGGTGGAATTGCCAAAAATTGCTGAAAATGAGCTCAGCAAGCTATTTTTAGAGATGTCGGAGAGTGAAATGAACGCCCAGGAATTGCTCGAACAATTTGGACCAAGAGAATCCATGGACTATGACTTAGTCATCGTCGGAGGTGGTCCAGCAGGCCTATCTGCAGCCATCAAAGCAAAACAACTCGCGAATGAGTCAGGCAAAGAAATTAGTGTCTGCGTCTTAGAAAAAGGCTCCGAGATTGGTGCGCATATTCTTTCTGGCGCCGTTATGGATCCCAAGGCGCTGACCGAGCTGTTCCCCAACTGGAAGGAAATGGGTGCACCACTAGATACTGAAGTGACTCAAGACCAGTTTTTATTCTTAACAAAAGAAAGTTCGTTCCAAGTTCCGAATTGGATGCTGCCCCATTGCTTTAAGAATGAGGGTAACTATATTGTCAGCTTAGCCAATGTGACTCGCTGGCTTGGCCAACAAGCCGAGAATCTCGGTGTAGAAATTTTCCCCGGATTTCCTGCGGCAGAAATTCTGTATAACGAACAAGGTGCAGTCTGTGGCGTCATTACAGGTGCAATGGGTTTGGACAAAGAAGGCAATCCAACCGATCAATTTCAACTTGGCATGGAGTTGCGCGCCAAGTACACTCTATTCGCCGAAGGTTCACGCGGACATTTAGGCAAGCAACTCATTAGCAAGTTTGCATTAGATAAAGATGCTGACCCACAAAGTTACGGGATTGGCATTAAAGAACTATGGGAAGTAGAACCCTCCAAGAGCAAGCCCGGTCTAGTAGTTCACACTGCAGGCTGGCCATTAGAAAGCGACACCTATGGTGGCTCATTCTTGTATCACTTGGGTGATAACAAGGTTGCAGTAGGTTTGGTAGTGGGCCTCTCCTATAAGAACCCTTACCTCTCGCCGTTTGAAGAGTTCCAGCGCTATAAGCTGCATCCAAAAATCCGTGAGACTTTTGAGGGCGGAAAACGTCTGGCTTATGGCGCACGCGCACTAACGGCTGGCGGCTTAAATAGTCTGCCTAAGACTGTTTTCCCAGGGGGTGCATTAATTGGTTGTGATGCAGGATTCTTAAATGCATCACGCATTAAAGGAAGTCATGCTGCGATTAAGACCGGGATGCTGGCTGCGGAAGCCGCAGTTGCAGCACTTACTGAGAATCGCTCTGCTGATGTCTTGTCAGCTTATCCAAGCGCCTTCAAAAATAGTTGGTTACATACCGAGCTTAATCAAGCGCGTAACTTTAAGCCGTGGATGTCCAAAGGGCTTTACCTTGGAACTCTGATGGTTGGTCTAGAGCAGAAGCTGTTGGGCGGAAATATGCCTTGGACAATTCATTTAAAACATCCAGACCATGAGTGCCTTGAACCAGCGGCGCAGCATCAACCCATCGAGTATCCAAAGCCAGATGGCAAGATTACTTTTGATCGCCTCTCATCAGTATTTATTTCCAATACCAATCATGCTGAGAATCAACCTATTCATCTCACACTAAAAGATGCGTCGGTGCCTGTCAGCTTGAATCTTAAAACTTACGCAGGTCCCGAGCAACGTTACTGCCCTGCTGGCGTATATGAGTATGTAGAAAAAGATGGGCAGCCACAGTTGCAGATTAATTCACAAAACTGCGTGCATTGCAAAACCTGTGACATCAAAGATCCAAGTCAAAATATTATTTGGATTACCCCTGAAGGTGGCGGTGGCCCGAACTACGGATCAATGTAAAGATGGTTTATTGATTTATCTAGCTGGGTAGTGGCGTGGGCGCAGTTTTCCAATCGCCATACCCGCTAAGCCACAAGCTAAAGCAGCCATCACGAAGACATTGCGCGGCTGAGTTGCCTCCCAAAGCCAACCCGCAACTAAACCACCTAGCGTCCCACCCAAGCCATACGATACTGTTGCCATCAAAGCTTGCCCTCTGGCCTGCAAAGGGCCAGTAAACCAGCGCTGCAGTAACTTGGTGGCAGCACTATGGTGGGCACCAAAAGTAGCTGCATGCATCAACTGGGCCAAAATCAGCACCCAAGTAAATGGGAAGAAGGCAATCAAAATAAATCGAAATACGCCAATACCGAAAGCAAGCTGCAAAACAACTTCAGCATCCAGACGACTGAGCACTTTGCTCTGGAAATAAAAGAAGATCACCTCAGCAGCAACACCTAGGGCCCAAAATAAACCGATCTCGAATTTATCGTAGCCCAGGTCTGCTAGGTAGAGTGAATAGAACACATACAAAGCTGCATGCGCAAAGACCATAAAGAAGCCCGACAGCAAGAACCAACGCACATCAGGATTAAACAAAACAATTAAGAGTTCGCCCTTTACCATCTTGCGACGCTCCATCTTGGGCTCATGCAAGCGGAACGTAACTAATGCCAAGAAGATCAACACTACCGCGCCCACAATCGGATAGAGTTCAATACCTTCGCGCTGAAATAACTCGCCAGCAATTAAGACCATTCCAATAAAACCAATTGATCCCCATAAACGTAAGCGGCCATAACGTTTATCAAATGAATTGTCTTTAAATAAAGCATGTACTGTGGCCGACTCTCCTAGTGGCATCAAGCTACTAAGAATGGTGTGCAATACAAACATCCAGATAAAGAATGCAATGTAACTATGCAGAAAAAAGATGCATAAAAAAGTAACCGCTGCCAAGCAAGCGCAGAATCGAATAATCCCAATACGATCGGACAAGTAGTCAGACAGCCATCCCCAGGAGAATGGCCCAACTATTCGTGTAATTTGCAGCATGGACATTAAGACCGCAATCTCAATGACACTAAAACCACGGTCCAAAAAAAAGAGACTGGCGTAGGGAGAAACTAAGCCAACATACGCAAAATATAAAAAGAAAAAGGACCCGAAGGCCCAACGCACTGAAGGTGTCATTTTCTTTTTCTTAAACGGATTTAGTCGCTTACTGAACCAGGTCGAGCAGCCGGCACCGGCGGCACAGCATGTTTCACATCACCGCATTGAGCACGATGGCGTAGAGCATGATCAATCAATACCAGAGCTAACATCGCTTCAGCAATCGGCGTTGCACGAATACCTACACAAGGATCATGACGGCCTTTGGTTTGCACAGTAATCGGCTTGCCATCTAGGTCAACTGATTCCTTTGGACTCAAGATACTAGAAGTGGGTTTGATTGCAATCGATACGCGCAGATCTTGACCGGTGCTAATCCCGCCCAAAGTGCCGCCAGAGTTATTGCTTGCAAATCCATCTGGATGCAGGTCATCGCCATGCTCACTACCGCGTTGCGCTACTGACCCAAAGCCAGCACCAATCTCAACACCTTTGACCGCATTAATACCCATCATGGCGTGCGCAATATCAGCATCCAACTTGTCAAATAAAGGCTCACCCAGACCGATGGGCACATTGCGCGCCCGCACTTCAATCTTGGCACCACAGGAATCCCCTGCTTTACGAAGCGCATCCATGTAATCCTCTAACTGGGGAACGATATCCTCGTTTGCAGCAAAGAATGGATTGCTCTCAATCAGCGCTGCATCTTGAAACGGAATTTCAATTTCACCGAGCTGACTCATATAGCCATAAAACTCCGTGCCATATTGTTCTTTGAGCCACTTCTTAGCGATAGCTGCTGCAGCCACTACAGGCGCAGTCAATCGCGCTGAAGATCGTCCACCGCCACGAGGATCACGTAAACCATATTTGTAGTGATAAGCGTAATCAGCGTGGCCAGGTCTAAATGTTTGCAGGATGTTGCCGTAGTCTTGACTACGTTGATCCGTATTACGTATCAACAGTCCAATTGGAGCCCCAGTAGTCTTGCCCTCGTAAACACCAGACAGAATTTCAACCTTGTCTGCCTCTTGACGCTGCGTGACATGACGAGAAGTTCCTGGTTTTCGGCGATCTAAATCAATCTGCAAATCTGCTTCAGATAAAGACATTCCTGGAGGGCAGCCATCAACAACAGCGCCAATCGCGGGACCATGGGATTCACCAAAAGTGGTGACCGTAAAGAGAAGGCCTAAAGTATTTCCTGACATATCGACATTATGTCATCTGTCAGGCCTATCGGGATAGGCCGCTTAAGGGGATGCCTTTTCGGCCTCTTCTGGCCAGTCGCGGATGTAAGCCTTCAGCATGCTGTTCTCAAAGTCCTGGGCTTCAACTACCGATTTAGCCACGTCATAGAAAGAAATCACACCCATCAGCATCTTTTGATCCATAACTGGTAAGTAGCGCGCATGATCTACCAGCATCATCCGGCGGACCTCATCGATCTCGGTTTCCATATTGCAAGTCAGTGGCTTGGCATTCATAACGCTTTGCACCTTCAGATCGTCCAATTTGCCATGATGTTTAGCCAATGCGGCAATCACCTCACGGAAGGTCAAGATGCCGACAAGCTTGTCGTATTCCATAACTACCAAGGAACCGATATCGTGTTCACTCATGACTAAGACCGCTGTCTGCAAAGCAGTCTCTGGAGCCACCGTAAATAGTGTGCTGCCCTTTACGCGCAATATGTCACAAACCTTCATATGGTCTCCAGCAATAAGTTCTTATATGAGCAATATATTCTCAAGCCCAAAGGGAATCAAGGGTCAATTGAGAAATTTCAGTAACGAATAACCCTTAGCAACCCACTTCGAATACTGGGCAGGTTGGCAACTAAGACTGCTCCAGCCAAGGTAATCCACCAGGTCAGGTAGATCCAAATGAGCGCTAAGGGGAAGATAGCAAAGGCGCCATAGACCGTTTTGTAAAAGGCCACATTGGTTAAAAAGAGGCCAAAGCCAAACTTCATCAACTCAAAGGTAAGGGCTGCAAAAAAGGCGCCGCTGAAGGCATCGCGCCACTGGATTTGGGCATAGGGCAGAATTTTGTAAGCCACGGAAAATACCGCCATAGCCAAAAGCACTGGAACCACTGTTGCAAATAGACCTAAACCAAAACTCAGGGCCTCCGTCCATCCTTCTGCCGCACTAAACAATAGGCCGCTCAAATAAGTGCCGACACCCAGCAGAATAGGACCCATAATCGTCGCTGCTGAATAGATTGCGACCTTTTTCAGAATGGGTCGTTGCTGTGTCACACGAAATATTTGATTGAAAGCATTCTCAATCACTGCCATCGTCATAATCGTCGTAATCACGAGACCAACCAAACCAAGCAAAGTTAGACCCTTGGCCTGTGCTGAAAATTGATTCAAGTAGTTAAAGACCTGCTCATTTAACCCACCAGGCATATAGGTATCGAGCAACCAAGACTGAACGGCAGACTTGATCCGCACTACACTGGGAAGGTAGCCAATTAGGATAGAGGCCACTGTCAACATTGGCACCAAGGAAAGCGTAGTTGTAAAGGCCAAACTAGCTGCCACTTGCTTGAGATTTTGTCCGCGATTACGCTCCCAGATCTCTTTTCCAAGAGAGAGCCATAATTGAGGATTACGAATGAGCTGCATCGCCCATATCATAAAAGATAAGAGAGAAACATGAGCCAATCCGACATATTAGTTTTGTACTACTCACGCTATGGAGCCACCCGTGACCTGGCACGCCTGATTGCTGAGGGAATCGAGAGCGTTCCTGGCGCTAATGCCAGACTGCGCACTGTTCCAGCCGTCTCTACAGTATGCGAATCTACAGAGGCAGCCGTTCCATCTGATGGTGCCCCCTATGTTGAGTACGCAGACTTAAAAGAATGCGTTGGCCTTGCTTTGGGATCACCTACTCGCTTTGGCAATATGGCAGCCCCCATGAAATATTTTTGGGATGGCAGCTCGTCAGAGTGGATGAATGGTGCACTCATTGGGAAGCCAGCTTGTGTATTCACTAGCACGGGCAGTCTGCATGGCGGACAAGAAAGTACCTTGCTCACCATGATGATTCCCCTACTTCACCACGGCATGATGATCATGGGCATTCCGTACAGTGAGCCTGATCTCATGAGCACCTCCACTGGCGGCAGCCCTTACGGACTCACCCACCTCGCACATGCTGATGGACGAGCTCCTATTAGCGCAGAAGAGCAACGCTTAGCCATTGCTCAAGGCAAGCGCTTAGCGCTCACAGCACTCAAACTTATTTAAGGCAATTCATGCTCAAAAGCTGGCTCTCCAAAAATCCATACCAACTGATTGCTACAGCAGCTTTTGTTGACCTGTTCATTTTGTGCATTGCCTGGGAATGGTTTATCTCCCCGCTCAGACCCGGTGGCTCATGGCTCATCCTCAAAGCCATTCCTCTCTTATTTGCTATTCCAGGACTCTGGAAAGGTAATGTTTACACCATGCAATGGGCTTCGATGCTGATCTTGCTCTACATTACTGAGGGTTTAGTCCGCATTCTGGAAACCGGGGCTAATTTCTGGATGGCCGCCCTAGAAACCACCCTAGGTACCGTTGCCTTTGTTTGCCTACTGATCTACCTTAAGCCCATCAAAGCTCGGGCCAAAGCAGCCAAAAAAGAGCGTGCCGAAGCAGAAATACAGGGCTAGAGTGTCAAAAAGGGCTTATTTAGCAACTTTTGCCAATTTCTTAAAAAATATTCCTCATTCCTGTCATCTCAGCTACTTTTTCATGCGTTGTATGCTCATGGAGGTGGCAAATATGTCAACAAGACTCAAACGTTGGGCCCGCGCAATTCAACAAATCGACCTGTCCAAAAGGACTCCTGAAGTCGCCGTTGGCTATCTAGATAGCAAATACCGCGATATCGCCTGGCGTTATATCCGCATTTTGGGCTTTGAGCGCACCATTAGCTTCATGGCTAGCAATAACTTCCACCCGGAATAATTCAGCAGAGCCTCAGCTTTCCAATCACCCCAGATGATGTCTTTATCTGGGGTTTTGTGTTTCTGGGACTCTGAAAACCCAAAATGCCAGCAAGAGAAAGGCCAAGCAAGCGCAAGAGCCTGAGAATAGAAATGCGTAACTGGGATTGAAGGATTCATAAAGCCAGCCAAATATTAATGAGGCTGGCAGCAACATCAAGCCCGAAACCAAATTAAACCAACCAAAGGCAGTTCCTGCCATGCCTTTAGGAGCAAGGTCTGCTACTAGCGCCTTCTCTACCCCTTCTGTAGCCGCCTTAAATAGTCCATAGATAGCAAATAGCCCGCAAAGCATCCAGAGCGTAATGCCAGTAAAACTCATGGCAATATAAAAAAATGCAAAGGCAGCCCATGCAATGAGGATAAAGTTCTTACGGCTAAATCGATCTGAAAGAGCCGATAGCGGCGTTCCGAAAACAGTTGTGATTAAAGAAATAGCAGCCCATAACAGAGGGATCTGCTCTTGAGGAACGCCAAGCTCTCTGGCTCTCAACAATAAAAACATGTCCGATGAATTTGCTAGGGCAAAAATACCAGCGACCAAAATATAGCGCTTGAATTGTGATGGAAGACCTTCGAGAGACCATGAAAAAGGTTTAACAGTCACTTTTTCTCGAACAGGCTCTTTAAGGCAAAGCGCTAGAACTACGGCGATGACTCCGGGGACAACCGCCCATAGGAAGATATCCCTCAATGGGACTTGCATCCACAATAAGTACGCTGCCATTAGTGGTCCAAAGACTGCACCCGCGTTATCCATGGACCGATGCAATCCAAAGGTAATGCCTCGCTGGTTGGGCTCAACACTCTCGGCCAACAATGCATCTCGCGGAGAACTTCTCAAACCCTTGCCAAGACGATCAGTAAATCGAATACATAAGACCCATGCCCAAGAACTTGCAATCGCAATTAAGGGTCGGCCAATCCCCGCCAGGAAATAACCAATCACAATCCAGGGCTTCGTCTTTTTGGTGCGATCCACAATCACACCGGAAACCAATTTAAAGATACTTGAGGTAGCCTCTGCAATTCCCTCAATCAGACCTAGCGCCTTAGGCCCTGCCATCAAGACAGTGGCGAGATAGAGCGGCATCAAGGGATACAGCATTTCACTCGCAGCGTCATTAACAAAGCTAATCAGGCCGATGAGCCACACAGTTCGAGGAAGAGAAAATAAAGTTTTAAACATGCAGTTTCAATGTAGCATCAAATTAAATTTCGATGGGACTGTCACAATCGCTTGAAAGTAAGCCCAATAGAACGTAGGATCAAGAGGTAGGCGTTAGCCAATTACGCAGATTAAATAACAAGCACCCTATTTAAAGGAATACATCATGAGTCAGAAAAAAGTAGTGAAGCAATTATTGAAAAAACTCGACAAGCTTGAAGCTGACAGAGAGAAATTAATTGATAAGCTCGCTAAAGCTCTAGATAAACTCGAGAAAAAAGCTCCAGCTAAAAAAGTACCTGCAAAGAAAGCGGTTGCGAAAAAAGCCCCAGCTAAAAAAGCTGCAGTCAAGAAGACGCCGGCAAAGAAAGTTGTGGCCAAGAAGGCTCCTGCAAAAAAGGCAGTTGCAAAAAGAGCTCCAGCTAAAAAAGTTGCTCCAGCAACAACTGCTCAGTAATCATTGAGCAATTCCTAAAGGACTGCCCGTGAGTAAATCACTAATTTCGGAAGATACTTACGAGGCAGACTTACGACTTCTACAAATTGAATTAGTCAAACTACAGCGTCATATTATTCAAAAAGGCAAACGTCTCCTAGTAATTTTTGAAGGACGTGATGCCGCAGGAAAAGATGGCAGTATTAAAAGTGTTACTGAAAATTTAAGCCCTAGAGATACCAAGGTAGTTGCATTGGCAGCCCCCTCCTCCCTTGAAGAGCATGAGTGGTACTTTCAGAGATACGTTGCACAGCTCCCATCATCTGGTGAAACCGTCCTCTTTAATCGCAGCTGGTACAACCGCGCTGGCGTAGAAAAGGTGATGGGCTTTTGCACCGATGATCAATACAAGCTATTCATGGCAACCGTAAATGACTTTGAATCCCTCCTGGTCAGATCCGAGATTCAAATCATCAAGTACTACCTAGATATCTCCAAAGAAGAGCAAGCAAAAAGACTGAAAGATCGAGAAAAAGATCCGCTGAAGCAATGGAAGATTAGTCCCATTGATCAGAAAGCTCAGAAGATGTGGGATGCGTACTCTGAGGCTAGCGATGAAATGCTAAAGAAAACTAGCTCATCAGATGCGCCGTGGACCGTCATCTGCGCAAATGACAAAAAGCTTGCACATCTGAATTTGATCGCTGATTTATTGTCGCGAGTTAATTATCCAGATAAAAATAAGAAGATTTTAAAAGTTGATCCTCAGATCGTTTTAAGCTGGCCAGCCAGTTCTAAAAAATTGCCCAAACTAGCTAAATAGATTACTCAGGCAAAGAATTGCTCAGCCTCTGCAAGTAGCTCCTGCGGTAATTCCTCAGGAATGTAGTGACCACAAGGAAGCCCTCTTCCAGAAACATCTACAGCAACCCTCTTCCAGTCTTCAATTGGTGAGAAGCACTTAGCTATCAGACCCCGATCCCCCCATAGGACCCGAAACGGCATTGGTAATTTCTTACCAGCATCCCTGTCAGCTCGATCATGAATTAAATCGATTGAAGCGGCTGCACGATAGTCCTCGCACATGGCATGCATGGATTCTGGGTTACTTGCACCTGCTAGATACTCAGCCCACACTTGTGGGTCAAAAATTCCAACACCAGCATGTCTGCCCATATGATTTCTGAGCCAAAACTCTGGATTGGCACCAATCAGCGTTTCAGGAATAGGATTAGCTTGGATTAAGAAAAACCAATGCCAATACCCCCTGGCAAATTCCATCGTCGTGTTCTCATACATTGCGAGTGTTGGAGAGATATCCAGCACCATCAGTCGCTCAACACTCTCTGGAAAATCCATTGCCAGACGATGTGATACCCGCCCACCACGGTCATGACCTAATACGGAAAACCGTTTGTGCCCAAGAGCTTGCATCACAGCATGCTGATCAGCGGCCAAAGATCTCTTTGAGTAGGTTGAGTGATCCGAAGCCCCCACTGGTTTTGATGAAGCACCATAGCCACGAAGATCCGTCACGACAACAGAAAAGCGCTTTGCCAACTGAGGAGCAATGTGACGCCAAATTGCCTTAGTTTGAGGAAATCCATGCAGCAATAGCAATACAGGTCCAGAGCCAGCAGTCTGACAAGCAATATGAATCGGGCCATCTGCCGAGGGGACTGTAATGATGGAATCTTTAAAACCTTCAATTACGTACGTCATCATCTACTCCAATAAAAAAGAGCCTCATCTGAGGCCCTTTCATTCTATCAATCTACTAGCAACTACCTAGCCGCCATTGCCTCAATCTGAGCAACAGTCACGTAGCCTTTGTTCTGTTCATCAATTCTGCTGAAATGATCATAGATTCGAGGCATGCATCCCTTGGCTTCATCAAGAGTGAGCTTGCCATCACGATTGACATCGCATTTAGCAAAGCGCTCCTGAATTTCTTTATTACGTGATGCGTCATCAGCGCTTACAGGAGTTGCTATCAGCATGAATGCTGCCGCGCCGATGAGGCTAAGATTAGAAATGAGTGCTCGCATAAGAGATCTTATTTAGCAGCAGTAGCTCTTGGATCGGCAGAGGTTTCTAATGCCACCTTCACTACCTTTTTAGCCATAGCTACAAATGATTCAACGGAACCACCACCAGTGCGGAAAGACTCACCCTGAATCGTTACCAAACCTTCGCCAATCACTTCTTTGGTTTGGCTGTCGGTAATCTTGCTCTCCACTAACATCGCTGGAGTTTTAGAGTTCACGCCACCAGCATAAGCTGCTGCATTCATTGCCAAGCCAATTGGTGTGAAATTCCATGGCTGCAAACTATCAGTAGAGCTTTCAGCACCAGTGATGCCTACTGAGATACGCGCCACACCAGGACCAGGCTTATTTACAATCTTTATATTGCCGCGACTATTCACCGCGCTTACCATCGAATCCTGCAATGCGATCTGCGCCTGATTAATCGCTTCTGGAGAAATTTCTTTAGTAGCATTCTGGTTCAAATAAATTGGATCCAAAATGACTGCTGTGTATGTACCTGGATTAACTCCAGCTTTACGGTATCTCCAAATACGGGTATCGGATTCCGAAGTAGCCATTGGGACGAGGACGGAGTAATTCGGCAAGAAACCAGACTTCGGCATTGGCTGACTCGCCAATTTAGGAGTGTTGCTACAAGCTGCCAACAGAGTGGCTGCGGAGATCGCTGCAACTAAAGCGCCTAATTTATTCATTTTTAGATCCAGTAAGTTTTTGTTTGGTATTAGCTCTTAAGCTAGTTTCATCAGATCATACGCCACATTGAAGACTGTGATTAATCCAACCCTAGGGCGCTGGGCAAGGCATCAAGCTGCCCGACTTTTGATGAAGCTGTGGCTTGCACTCAACTGGTGCACTGGTAGATTTTGGTGTTGATGCTGATGCAGGCGCTGGTGATGAGCTTGCAGTCACTTTGGATGCTTGAACCTCTGCGGGCTGATTAACTTTCGGGGCGTTCGTATTGAGGCTTGGAATGGACTTATAAAACTCTTTATCAGTTCCTGGGCATGGCATTAAGGCTCCGGTTTTGGTATTGACGACTGACTTACATTGAGGGTCAGCCTGCAGTCGTGCCTCGAGCTTGTCAGCAGTACAGCCGCTCAGCAGAGCAAAGATAGAAGAGATGGCGGCAAGGCGCAAAGCAAGAGTAACAGTCATAAAAATCATTCTAGGCTAAACGAGAGCACCTGAATAGTGGCAATATATGGAATCCATAGAACACAGCTTTAACTCAGGAGACCAATATGAATAAAGAAGCATTTGAAAAAGGACTGAAGACTCGCCGCGAAGTGCTGGGAGCGGAGTATGTAGACAACTCCATTAAGAATGCCGATGCGTTCAATATGCCAATGCAGGAATTAGTGACTGAATATTGCTGGAATGAAATTTGGAACCGCCCTGGCCTGGATAGAAGAACAAGAAGCATCATTAATCTATCAATGATTACCGCCTTAAATCGCCCTCATGAGCTGAAGCTTCACGTCAAAGGGGCTATTAATAACGGCCTGAGTAAGGAAGATATTCAAGAAGTATTTTTACAGGCAGCGATTTACTGTGGCGTACCAGCTGCAATTGATAGCTTTAGATGTGCCAAAGAAGTTTTTGCAGAAATGGGGATATAAATCAGCAAACTAAAACAATGGAAATGAACCGAGGACACAGCAAGAGGATTTGGCCTGCCCAGCACGATTCGAACGTGCGACCTACGCCTTAGAAGCTGTAAAAATGAGCTAAAACAACAGCAAAAACAATGAGTTAAGCCTAGCTAGATCAGGTGTGGCGTACGCACAGAGATCTGTGGAGTCATGTGGAATTTAATGGTTTTGGTGCGGCATCTACAGAAGTGGAGTCGGTTAAACCGACAGAATATGACGTAGCTAACCTGTGCTGCTATTTGCTTTGATTAATTGATCTTGGCCAGCTTTAATCTTCTGTCTAGCCCGCTCAGCTTTTACAGCTTGCTGATCACGCTTAACACGTGCTTGCATAGCCTTAATTCGCTGTTGTTCAGGTGTTGGGAGTTTTGGAACGGTGATTTCTGTGATCTTCATGGCTAAACTTGCGTTGGAATGCTAATCACATTATTGGCGCCAAATTGAGCTTGCAATATTTTGGTGGCGAAGTTGGTGTTTTCAGCAAATACGATAGTGGTAACAACGATCCCACTGGCCCTTACAGTTGCACGAAATTGTTTCATGTAGATATTTATCACATAGAAGGTATCGCGCTTAATGCGATACCTCCCTTTTAACCTACTTACGAAAACCTGCCCTTAATGTATCACTGGCAGCCTCAATCTGAACATCTAAATCACCTGCTTCCACTGCAACCTTAACCGCCTCCAAGGCTTTGATTAAATCCTCTGCACTATCCACTTGAATACTAGGCTTGCCCTTTGCTAGTTCTAGTGTTCGCGCTCCATATTTAATAGACACGCAAACTTTACCCTCCTCCGTTTGAAACCACCAAGGCTTAATCCGCTTGGGTACTTCTACTTGCTTTCGAATCCCAGTATGTAGATCCTTAATGCTGCGAAATTTCATCAAAACAAATGGAGTTCCTGTCATCTGCCCCTTGGCAAGCTGGATCTGCTCCCATAAATGGCTGGATAACTTATTTCTACGAATAACAATGGCTGGCTGATGTATGGGCTTTTTAAGGGCCACGAGTTTTAACGAATTTAATGTGCTCATTTCATTTCTCCTATTAGTTAATGGGCACATATAACTTAATTTCGAATCCGCAAACGGTCGACCTCTATTTAGATCATGGGTATTTTGGCTAATTTTGTATTGAAAAAATAAGCCTTTTATTAACGAGAGATAAATATTTACGAGTCGCGTAATGAGTTGCATTGTGATGCAGTAAAAGAAAGAGATGCAGTTGCTAGTAGTTAGTTGCAGTAGTGGAGACAAATGAGTAACTCTGAATTGCAACAACGCAACTAGCAACAGCGTCTATCTTTTGGATCTGCCTCTCAAAGCATCTGAAGCAACAACGCGACTTCTTTCAACATTCAAGGAGATTAAAAATGAAAGAACTTACAGCCCGCTTATGGGAGAACAAAATGTACGGAACTACCTATGGCAAAGGTCAATATCGCAAAGCTGTCTTTAACGGAACATTAGAGATTCAAAACCCTTATGGCAAATATTTAGTAGATATGGAAGATATTGAGACTTGGTTTCATTTTCCCAAATCGCCAATTCACGTGGAAATAACTAATCGCATCGCTCAACCCCCAGGCAATGAAGATGGGATATTGATGAGTTGGCTATACAGATATGAAGGTGGCATCAAAACTGCTGTTGATGGCTATGCCGCTTTAGATATGAACAACAATCAATTATCAATTCAAATTAATGACGCTGAATATGGGATAACTGAAAGCTGGGAACTACCAGTGAGAAAATGCATCTCTAGAGTGCCTGGAAAACCTACTCCAGCACTGATAGCCACAAATCAAACAGAACTAAGCACCCCTCAAAAACCGTCTACAAACGGCGTATTTCATAGGGACAATACCCAAGCAATTGAGGCATTGCTTAACCGCGCATAGCGGTGATTTGAGCATTAATCTGAGAACCCCTGTTTTAAAGATTTTTTTGTGTCGTCTAATTCCCACAAAATGGGGCGAATTAGCTAAATACTTGTAGAAAGGATCAGGTTAAGAAAATTGCACTTTTCTTAACCTGCCTTGTAAGTCATTGATTCTTGGAAGATATTTTTTGATGGCCAAATAAACAAATTTCGGTCGACCTTTTAAGACTTAGAAAACATACTAAATACACACTTTTTATTTATCTAAGGAGCATTAAATGGCACAAGCAAAAACGCTATCTCAAACAGAACTCGATCTTGTTCTTAATTACGTCAGCACCAAAAAATATGCCTTGCGCGATAGAGCGTTAATACTTACAAGCTTTCTTGGTGGACTTCGCGTTGCCGAAATTGCCAGCTTGAAAATGGGCGATGTATTAAATCTCGATGGCACTATTAAAAATGAAATCCGCCTATCTGCTGAGCAAACTAAAGGCAAACACCCTAGGACAGTCTTTGTTTCTCAACGCTTACAAACTGAATTAGCCAACTACCTATCAACAAGACATATTAAAGAAGCAGATATCCCCTTCTTTCATACAGATCACCGCTTAGGATTTAGTGCAAATGGCTTATGCGTGTGGTTTTATCAGCTTTATAAGAATGTGGGTATTAGCGGTGGCAGCAGCCATTCAGGAAGAAAATTCTTTATTACTACCCTCGCTAATAAAGGGATTGGTGTTCGAATCTTAGCCAGCCTTGCAGGTCATAGATCAATTGCAGTGACTCAGAGATATATCGATGTCAATGATGAGCAAAAGAGGAATGCTGTCGAGCTAATTTAAATGGTAGTCGGGTAAAACCGACTCTAACAGGCATACCTAGTCAATTGCGATACTCGATCTTTTGCGCAGTCAAACTCGTGATTACCTAATGAAAATAATCGGCTAGCAAAATTTTCATCTTCAAAACTAAAGCGGGTTTGAAAGCTTTTACCTAATTCTTGTTGTGGGAATATACCAAGTGCAGCCTGCTCTGAGATATTTAAAGCGCTTTCCTTGTGCCTCATCACCATCAATGTCATATGGCGCCGCATATGATCATCTCCACTTTTATGCTTTGCTGCTAATGGGTCTAACCTCCCGATAAAGCGATCTACTAGCATTGCCATTGCCCCAGCCCTCCAGAGCTCAGTATCGGGATTTAAAGCCATGGTGTAGATTAGGAGCAAATCTTTCCACATATTCTTTAATTTAGCGCCTTTAAGTACTTGACTATGAATTTGCTTGATTTGAGTATTTGGCCAAATTTGCGATAAAGCATTAACCAGTTGGGTTATTGATGGGGGGTCTTGATCGCTACAAAGCTTTAGCAATACGTCGTCATTACAAACGAATAATCTATCCCCGCCTCTAATAACCTCAATCACTGGTTGGCAAGAATACATTGGTAACTGTTTGTGCCCTTCAAACCAAGTCGTAAATGGACAATCTAAGACACAACCGTACTTGGAGTAACAATCTAAGATCTTACGATTATCAAGACTCATTTTCTTAGGTAATCGTTTTGGTCTAACATACTTGCTGGCGGCGGTATAGCTAGGACTGATACGTAAAAAGTTAAAGAAAAGCCTCGCCATCTCCTGATGACAGTCTTGCTGCTCCGCACAAAGTTTTCCGCCCATGCGGATATCTCCAGCCTAAATTTACCTACTTTTTTTAATTCTAAATTTTGTATGTATTCACTACAGGGATGCTGAAGTGAAATCAGATTGTGAATGGAATTCACCATCACATTTTTAACAATTTCAGGAGAAAATCCATGAATGAAACTACTGTAGTCGAATCAGGCGTTAGCGCCCCTAACGCTGAAAAAACGAATGCCAACCCTTTTGCAGTGGGAATTGGCAATTTATTAACAGGCAGCAATCCAGAAAAAGCCATTGGCGACTCTATTGATCGCCTAGTTGAATATCGCAAAAACTGGGAAAGTAATGAGCTTTCTAGTGCAAATGATGTCTTGTATGGAATTTTGCAGCATTGTTACGCCTTAAACAACACAATGCAAGGCTCAGACAGTATTGCCAAAAGCCTTAAAAAAGGTCTAGCGAACTACATCAAGACCCATGAATACAAGTTCAGCGACAGCTCGCCACTAATCACTAAGATCGTGAAATGTGTATTTGGTGTTAATCGTCGTAGGGTTAATGCCTATAGCACAGCTATGAAGGCTGCAATGGCTGAGAGAGTGAGCGTACTTGATCTACCAAAATATTTCCGTGAAAAAGGTGGCGTTGAGGAAGTTAGACGCTCTGCTACTAGCAAAGGCAAATCGATTGCTCAGAAGGTGGAATTAGGGCGTACCGTACTTGATGGCGAAATACTAGCGAAGGTACAAAGTGATTCTCTTAATGCCTCATTCTCAAATGAGCAGCTAGAGGAAGGCGTTGTATTGCTAGCAACACGAGAAGATGACGGCAGTTTTGCAATCCGCAGAGTCATCCAAAGTGGAACAGCAGTTAAATCAGCGTTAGCAGCTTGCTCCAGTGTTGGCGCTGAAAAAGAAAAAGCGCAGAAACTAGCTGATGAGGCTAAAGCAATTGAAGATGAGCGTTTAGCAGCCCAAGCAAAACTCAAAGCCGCTTGAACTTGTTGTTTGCTATCTGATTGCTGGTATTTACTCCCTAAGATAAATCCAGCAATCATTTCATTATTTTAAGGAGATTGCGATGCATAACCCTAGACCACCCTCTATTGTCATACAAGCACCCGGATGTTTAGATGATTTTGCTTTACAACCTAATAGTCGATTTAAGCTTGAATCCATACTTGATTTAAGTCTGCCTATTCCAGCTAACGGTATTTGTGGGATTGTTCTATATGGTTTATACGGAACTGGTAAAACTACTCTGGCCAACTTATTGCCAGGCTTAATTGAAACGGCCAAAGTCAATCCTGCTTGTGCAGCAATGAATGCTGGATCTATCGTTGATACAGAAGATCCTAATTCAGATTATTTTGCCTGCGCACAAGGTCAGAATGGCGCTCAATTAACTCAATCGATTCAAAATAGAACCACTTATATGTCATTTAATAGTAGTGGTCTGCATTACATCATCATGGATGAGGTTGATGTCTTAACCCCAGCAGCGCAAGCAGGCTTCAAATCAATCATGAATCGTAAAGACGTCATATTCATCATGACTAGCAATAACTTAGATCAAATTGATAAAGGCATTCAGAATAGATCAATTTTGATTGATATGAATGTTCCACCAATTAATGATTGGCGACCAATTTTGCGTCGTGTTTATGAAAATGCAGGTCTACCAGCACCGCCTGATGATGTATTAGATCAAGTGGTTCAGGCTGGTAGAGGATCAGCTCGAAGCATTTTTTCAGATATCGTGATGAGCGTTAACCAAGAGGTGAGAGAAAAGCATGAGACTCACTTAATTACCCTTAAAGCATGCAGTTAAGTGATATGTAGCGTCGGGTAAAACCGACACTACATGATTGCCCCTGCCAATCTTTCAGCACTCATCATTGGTGTTAATTTTGAATAATGACGTTCAATCATCCCTACGCTAGTACCCATTTGTTTTGCCAATGTGTGAATATCAATACCATCTGCCAATCTAAATGTAGCGTAGGTATGTCGCAGGCTATACAAGGTTCTATTCTTACCAGTAGCATCCTTTAATAAGTTAGATTCAACCATGAGCCGCTCAAAGACATCATCTAGACTATGCGGAGCATCCCCTTCAGGAAATACAAACACCTTGCGATCTAGCTTAGCTTCAATCACCGCATCTAGGTTCTTATAAGGTAAAGCCTGCCAAGCAATTAAACGCTCTAAAGCCTCAATCACAAAATGACGAGCAATTAAATATCTTGGGCCTGTTTTGCCTGATACCCAAATTCTTAAGTAACGCTGCTCCCCAATCCAGTGCCACTGCAGAGCTTTCCAGCGAATTGGCATGCTCTCAGTGCCCTGCCTAATGCCCGTTCCCAGCAAGAACTCCACATAGACCCTGCACAGCCTTCTCATATGATTACTGCGTTGATTGCGGCCAAAACGCTCCCAGTCCCGCATGTATTCCAATAGGTAACTGACTTCTTGTTGATTAAAAGCTGGCCTGATCTCTGCCCTATCGGCGTTTATCTCCAACAAGGGAATGGTACGATTTCGATGGATTAAACCCTGATCCCTGGCTCGCTCAATTACTCGCTTATAAAGACCAGCATGGCGCCTTTGAGTATAGGTCTTGGGATTCTTGCCCATCTGGGATATGCGCCACGCCACATAGTCATCTACTAACTCTTGGGTGATGTCATTAATTTGATAGGCGCCAAAGAATGGGATCAAGTACTTGGTGTAGATATGAATATAGTCCGCATGAGTGCGTTTATTGGGATTGGCTTGAACTATCCTGGCAGCTGCAGCTAGTTCTTGCGTGGCTAGTTGGCGAAAGGTGCGAGTCTTAATGGCTAGATCACCGGCTAGCTTGACCTTGACTGTTTCATAGATAGCAATGGCTTGGGTTGTGGCTTCGGCCACCTGATCTGAGCCAGTACTTGCCGAATGCCAAGCGCCAGTAGACAACTTAAAACGGCATTGCCATTGGTGACTACTAGGTCTTTTGTAGAGGGTGACGGCACCATCAAGGAGTTTGATGGGTTCATTATCAATGATAGCAGTGGAAAATAACAGGGATAAATTATTCATAACAAGTGTCTCGAAACCGGACACTTGTTAGCTTAATTTCAGAATTACGTTTATGCGACCTGAATTATTTAGGGTCCGTTAAACCAAGGGTACAGCGTCAGGGATGCGATGGACTGTTGCTGATCACAAAGCAGACCTTCACCCTACTTGCTCGTGGCAGGCTCAAAACGACCCAAAGCAGACCATCAATTCAATAATCTGAGTACGCTAACTCTCACCCAAAACTGAGCGACCTGCTTAACGTAAGTCTTTATTTAACTGATCCAC
>Ga0209211_10000052_pt1 | contig 250207 bp, 249 predicted proteins | sample RifGroA2_FD_183992 | JGI IMG/M metagenome (GOLD analysis project Ga0209211, IMG submission 183992) | Groundwater microbial communities from Rifle, Colorado, USA - Groundwater A2 (SPAdes) (version 2) | ecosystem: Environmental > Aquatic > Deep subsurface > Groundwater | place: Rifle, Colorado...
ACTCCGGACATCTTAGAGTTTTTTAAAAGAGGATACTTTAATCATACTAAAATTATGAAATATTAACTTTGGAGCATTATATCAATTTAAAGTAGTTAATTCAGACCCATTTTTTGAAACTTAAGCCGATTAAGATATAGATCCATATAAAAAAGAAATACCTTAAAATCTTGTTCATCTAAAAAGATCGGCATCTTATTTACACCTCGGTTATACACGTGATAAAAGCCTTTCTCAACATAAATTTTTATAGAATTTTTACTAGGCATATTTAAAAAAAGGACGGTCTTTAAAAGGACAGTTCCTTTAGGAACTGTCCTTATTAAAACAGAAGAAAAAACCAATGTCTATAGACTATACGCTACAAAAGTGATGTTTTAGAAAAACAGAACAAGATAATTTCTTCGATATGCCATTGACAAGAAAAAGAAGAAGAAGTAAAATTCTCCTAAGATGAGAATTCTAAAGTTAGTTAATCCTACAAGAAAAGATGCTTTTGATGCTGCAAGAGATGGTAGATATATTTATGGTTGGAAAATTGCCCAAATGTTAAGAGCTATTAATAGAATCTCCAATGAAACCTTAGGAGCCATAAAAGAAGGTTTAGTTAGAATTGAGCAATACAGACAAAGAAACAGGAATTCTAGATTCAAAGCTTAATTTAAATTATTAAAATAATTAAAACTTATTTCTTCCCTCAATTGCCTTTTTCAGGGTCATGTAGTCGGCATATTCAAGATTGGCACCTATTGGAAGTCCGTAAGCCAGTCTCGTAATTTTGATTTTGGATTTTTGATTTTGGATTTTACTCTTAATGTACATCGCCGTCGCTTCCCCCTCCATATCAGGATTCGTCGCCAAAATAATTTCCTTGACTCTTGATTCATGATTCTTAATTCTTAATTCTAAACTCTTAATTTGAATGTCTTCCGGTCCGACATGGTTTAAAGGATCGATCTTTCCGTGAAGGACATGATAGACGCCGTTATAAATGTTACCGGTTTCAAACGACAACAGATCCAAAACCGTTTCTACAACGGTAATGATAGAATGATCTCGTTTTTCATCTTTACAGATTTCACAAAGATCGCTTTCTGTTAAATTAAAACAATTCTTGCAGAACTTAGTTTTCTCTTTCAAAGAAGAAATGCTCTCGGAAAAATCTTTCAGATCTTCATTTGGAAGTCTTAAAAAATAAAATGCCAATCTATTAGCAGTTTTTTCACCTATTCCAGGGAGTCTCTCTAAAAATAGACTGATTTTTTTTAAATTATTAGGTAAAGATGTCATAACTGAATTATTTCCACCGCAATCAACGGCCTTCTTCCTTTTTCCTTAAAGAAAAACTCTTCCAGGTCGCCAATCACATCACGTCTAATCTTATTGACGTCAAAGACTCTCCCGCCTCTTGGTTTTAAAGATTTCTCGATTAAAGAAATCGCGGCCTTGTATAGTGTTTCTTCTTCTTTTTCAAAGATGAATCCTTTTGAGACTATTCTTGGCCTCGTCACCAATCTCCCTAAATTGTCAATTATTAAAAACGTAAATACTACTCCGTCGGTCGAAATAGTTTTTCTGTCTCTTAAGACCACATTGCCGATATCTCCTACTCCATAAGCGTCGACGTAGATATTTTTTGTTTCCACTTCTTGTCCCCGATAGGCTTTATTTCCTTTAACAAACAAGATTGTTTCACCTTCAGCTAGTGCAAATACTTTTTCTTTTCCATATCCAAGTCCTGTTACCAAATTTTCATACTGCTTCTGGTGTCTAATTGTGCCGCCTATAGGGATAAAGTAGGCGGGATTGGTAAATCTTATGAGGTATTTTAAATCTTCCTGGTTTCCGTGGCCAGACGAGTGTAGCTGTTCAGCGATATCAGAATAGACGACATCGGCGCCCTGTGACACTAAATCTTCAATTACTCCATAAACTTCGTTTTCATTGCCGGGAATCGGGTCTGAAGAAAAAATTATTTTATCTCCAGGCTTTATTTTAACATAAGGATTTTGCCTATCGGCTAATTTTGACAGGGCTGACCCGTATTGGCCTTGAGAACCTGCCGCTATGAGGCAAATCTTGTTGGGAGGCAATTTAATCAAGTCTTCATCGCGAGCAAAAAGAGAGTCGGGGATAGGAAGGTAACCAATTCCAGATGCCAACTTAGTTGATTCTTTCATTGATCTTCCTAGAAAAATTATTTTTCGATTGAACTTAATCGCCGCCTCGACACATTGGCGGATACGGGAAATGTTCGAAGAAAAAGTCGTCATAATAAATTTGCCCCTAGTCTTTCTCATTTCGTCCTCGAAGGTCTGACCGACAATAGATTCGGATAAAGTTAAGCCTGGACGTTCCGAACCCAAACAGTCCGAAAGCAAACACAAAATTCCCTCGTGTCCGGCTTTGGCAATTTTATAAAAATCCGGAGGCGAACCATAGGGAGGAGTAAGGTCGAGCTTAAAATCAGATCCGTGATAAAAAGATCCAATCGGAGTTTTTATTATTATGTGAGTCGTATCGGGAATCGAGTGGGTCATTTTTATAAAAGAGGCTCTAAAGTCTCCGAAAGAATATTCTTTTTCAAAATCCACCCTGTTTATTGCGAGCTTCTTCCCTCTTTCTTTGAATTTATTTTCGACAAAAACAGAAGTGAGTTTGCTAGCATAAATAGATGGTTCTCCCAATTCCTGATAGTGGTAAGGTAAAGCACCAATATGATCTTCATGACCATGAGTCAATAATATAGCCCTGATTTTTTCTTTTTTATCTTTTAGATAAGAAATGTCCGGAATCACAAAATCAACCCCCAGCTCTTTCTCCAATGGAAAACCAATTCCACAATCAATAACAAGAATGTCTTTTAATTTCTCATTCTCATAAAGCTCATACAAATACATATTCTTTGTAACACCAACGATGCCACCCAAAGGAACAAAACGGATTTTAAAATTATTCATAAATAATTATTAGAATTTAGCAATAAATCTCATTATAGCAATTGCTATACTTTATTAATAATGAAACTCTCGAAAGAAAAAATTATGTCTGCTCTTGGTGAAGTTCTTGACCCTGAACTTAATATTTCTATCGTAGATCTAGGACTAGTATACAACGTAAAGATCGAAAAAGCAATCCCTTCTCGACACCCGCAAGGTGGCCGAACGGACTCCTTGCGGGTGGAAATCCTAATGACATTAACAACAATCGGTTGTCCTTTGATATCAATGATCGAGGATGAAATAAAAAACAAACTTGAAGAACTGGGATTAAAAGAAAATCAAATCAAAATTGATCTAACATTTGATCCACCATGGAGTATGGAAAAAATGTCGGAAAAAGCAAAAGCAATGTTAGGAATAAGCTAAACAGTTAAGTATTAAACCTTAAACAGTTAAAAAAACTATTAAACTGTTAAGGATTAAACAAAAAAATTAATTTAAATGTTTAAAGTTTTAAAAGTTTTTTTAAGTTTTAACCGTTTAACGGTTTAACTGTTTTATTCCATGACAAAAGGTAAGCTACTAGATGATACATTTGAACAGTTGGTTGAACTTGGGTCTTCTACTGCTAAAAAAACCGTTAAATCAGTGGCCCAAACGCTTAATCCTTTTTCTAGTCAATCTGTCATTCCGAGCGAAGCCGATCTGTCAACTGGCGGAGAGGCGGAGTCGAGAAATCTCAAAACCTCGGAGGTTAAAAAAGCTAAGAATCACACGCCCTTAGACTTTCAAAAACTACAAAATAAATTTCAAGACAAAGAAAAAGTAAAAACCGAGGTTTTGAGAAATCGACTTTTCCAGATGGTCCGCCAAGGCGACGAAAGACTACTTATGGAAAAGCGGCAAAAAGAACTGGAGAAAAAGAGACAGGAAATTTATCTGGAACAAGAGAAAAAACGAAAAGAAGAGGAAAAAAAGAAAAAAATGGCCGCTCCTATTCCTCTTGGTAAAATAAGAAAAAGCATTTTTTCCCCAAAAAAAGCCGCTCAACAACAGCACGCCGAAACCAAACCGGCATCAGGTAAACAATAATTTCTCCTCCGATTCATGGTAAAATAAGATCAACGGAGTGTAGTTCAGATGGCCAGAACACACGGTTCGGGACCGTGAGGTCGGCGGTTCAAGTCCGCCCACTCCGACACTAAAAAATTTAAGCTAGAAAGAAGGTGATTTTTATGAACTGGTGGAAAATAGCAGGTAAAATACAAATTTTAACTGGCATTATTGCAATAATATTTTGAACTGTTTCAGGTTCATTTTTCTTAGGAATTGCTAATGGAATTCTAAATATATTAATAGGAATAGCTTTAATAAAAAAAGTTAAAGTAGTATTTTGGATTACCATTCCTTTAATTCTTTACATGGGATGGAATGTAATTTTTCAAATATCAAATTACACCTCATTTAAAGAAATTAATATATTTCAACTTGTTAACTGGACATTAAGCATCGTTGTGTTAATTTCTTATATCATGCTTTGGGAACAAATTAGGAAAGAAAACAAAAAATAATCCATGTTTTTTACTTAATTGCTGAATTTTTATTAATATTCGATACCATATTGCTCTAGTCTTTCTTTTCTTCTTTTATGATCCCAATATAATTGCCAATGGCCAACTTTTATTCCCGGTTGAATTATAAAATCAGCTAATAAATTATCGATTGTCTCGAAAACTTTTTCTTTTACGACTTTACCTTTAAAAACTTTTACTAATTTTAATTTCTCATTTGTTAAAAAAAGCGAATATTTTGAAACAGTTCCGTTTGATACGTTCAATATCTCACAAATATTCCGTTGAGCTATTCCTTTTAATAAGAGGTATATTATCGTAATTCTTTTGGCAAATAAGATCTTTTCTTTGGATGTAAAAAACTCATTCATTATTACAAAAAAATCTTCTCTGTTTCCACCTTTCCTCAACAAATAAAGAAGTAATTTATAAATTTTATTTAAAAGCTTGTCCGGAAGTCTTTTACGAGAAATATTAACCATAATAAGTTCAGTTAACTAGTTAACTGAACTTTATCGTAAATATTCTTTCTTGTCTATGGACTATACGCTACAAAGCAGTACTTTTGGATTATTGGGACAACTATTTTCTTACGATATGCTGTCTGTAGATTTAGCTTCAAATGATCTGCTATACTTTCATCTATGAAACTCTACAATACCTTATCTCGAAAAATCGAGGAGTTTAAGCCGATAAATCCATCTTTGGTTACTTTGTATACCTGCGGACCGACTGTTTACGATTATTCGCATATCGGACACATGCGCGCTTACGTTGTTAATGACCTGCTAAAAAGAACTCTTAAATTTTTAGGATACAAAGTCAAACACGTCATGAATATCACCGATGTTGGACACCTGACAGGCGATGACGACACAGGAGAAGACAAATTGGAAAAAGGAGCTAAGAAAACAAAAAAAACAGTTTGGGATGTCGTGAAATTTTTTACTGATTATCATTTTAAATCAACCGACGCTTTAAATATTTTAAGGCCGGATATCATTTGTGCAGCAACAGAGCATATAAAAGAAATGATTGAAATGATAAAAAAATTGACCACCAATGGTTTAACTTATGAAACTAAAGAGGCAGTATATTTTGACGTTTCAAAGTTTCCAACCTACGGTAAACTTTCTGGCCAATCACTTTCTGAAAAATTAAAAGGCGCTCGTCAAGACGTCTACGTCGATCCGAAGAAAAAAAATAAGGCTGATTTTGCATTGTGGTTCAAGCGAGTCGGCCGATTTGCCGACCATTCCATGCATTGGCAGTCTCCTTGGGGAGAAGGTTTTCCCGGCTGGCATATCGAATGTAGCGCTATGAGTATGAAATATTTGGGAGAAAACATTGACATTCATACTGGAGGAATAGACCATATTCCGGTTCATCATGAAAATGAGATTGCTCAATCAGAGGGAGTGATAGGCAAACAGTTTGTCAACTATTGGTTTCACTACAACTTTCTCATGGTTGATAACCAAAAAATGAGTAAGTCGCTTGGCAATTTTTATACGCTAGACGATATAAAAAAACACAATATCGATCCTTTGGCTTTGAGATATTTATTCTTACAGTCGCATTACCGTCAGCTTGCTAACTTTACCTGGAAATCGATTGAAGCCGCTAACGAGGGATTAAATAAATTGCGAGCTATTATCGCTGACTTAAAACCATCCTCAAATGAGTCTTATGAGTCAGATAAATCTCAGTCTTTTACACAACGATTTAACGAAGCACTCGCCAACGACTTCCAAATACCACAGGCGTTGGCAGTCGCCTGGGAGATGCTAAAGTCAGATCTTTCATCAAAGAAAAAACTTGATCTTTTGTTTGACTTTGATAGAGTTTTCGGCTTAAAACTTGATGTAATCAGCAAAGAAAAAATTCCCGAAGAAATAATTAAATTAGCAGAACAACGTAAACTAGCAAGAAAAAATAAAAATTTTTCCAAATCCGATGAACTTAGAAAAAAAATAAACGCTTTAGGATTTTCTATTGAAGATTTAGAAAACAACAAATTTAAACTAAAAACTCTCAACTAAACTGTTCACTTTTCATTACTAACTCTTAACTTTCTTATATATTCTTATCACCGGATGATCAAACACTGACCAGGTTTCTTCACTATTTTCATCGCTCAATCCAGCAGAAAATTCTGCCACCTTTTCGAATCCCAATCTACCACTAAACAAATTGTCATAGTATTCTTTGAGTCTCGGATAGCGACCGTTCAAGTTGGCAAATATTCTTCGCGAGGGTACAAAAATATAATCAGCTTTTTCTAAATGATCTTTTAATTCTTTTTGTAAATCGGGACTCTCATCAAGATCATAAAAATTAAATGAGACGACTTTATAAACTTTATGAAATTTATAACTTGGAAGTTCTACTGGAATATCTACTACATTTGCTGTCTCCGAAAGAATATAGGAATTTTCAGGAATATTTTTATAAATCCACTCGGAAGCTTGAAACCTAACGTCTGGTTTTAGATAAATAGTTAAATAATTAATTCCTGGTAATAAAATTAAAAAGTAAAAAAGTAAAAATAAAGACGATAATGCAAAATGTAAAACTTTTTGATATTTAATATGTATTTTTGATATTTCATTTTTAATATTTAATATAAGTAATATGGCAAAAACGGTTAAAATAGGAAATACCGGCGCCATAAACCGTACCCACTTGGCAAACAAAAATGCATTCGGCAAAAAATAAACAAAAAAAGCCAGCCTTAGGAAATTAATTTTCCTATCCCGCCACCCTACACCCATGAGTCCAATAAGTCCAATCAGTCCAATTCCCCAGCCCAACGCATATGGAAACACCTTTGTTAACTGAAACCACACTTGAACTGTTCCAACAAACTGCCTCATATAAAAAACTAGAGTTTTTCCCAAAGCAACATCGCTCTCATACCTCATCGAGCTTAAAAACTCTTGCCAATTGAGAAGGTTGTGGGGAGAGAAAATTAGTGCAAAAAAAAATGAGACGACTATTGTCATTCCGACCAAGCGAAGCGCGTGGAGAGATCTTACAAAAAGATTTCTCGACTTCGCTCGAAATGACAAAACAATAATAGATACCGCCGGAACTACTAAAAATATTACCGCCGACATCTTCGTCGCGATTGCCAGACCGCAAAAGAAAGAATTTAGAATTATGAATTTAGAATTATGAATTCTATTATCTGAATAAATCAAAGATAAATATACAACCGCCGAATAAAACATCATCAGTAGTGATTCAGTCGTGCCAAAATGAGCCAATTGAATCGCATAAGGAGAAAATATCACTGCCAACCATGCCATCCAATTATTTTCTTTTTTTGATACAAAATTTATAATCTTTATAATAATTATCGTCGTTATGATTGAAGCAATAGCCGAAATTATTCGCAAAGCCAGCGTTGGATTTATTTTCATCAACCAAACTATACCGTACCCGAGATAAAGCGGAAGTTGCCCGTATGCGAAAAAATGGGGATTGCCACATTCACGAAAATTCGAAATTCGAAATTCGAAATTCGAAATTACGCAATTCAGCCCCTGAATTGCGGTCGCCATATTTCTCTCATCCGGATGCATTGGATAAGGAAGACCCCAATCAAGATTTACAAATCTGGAATAAACCAATAAACCAATAACCAATAACCAAATAAACACCCCCCACATTCTGTTGATTTTCCTAAGCATAAATAGTATTATATTACAGATTATGAACTATGAACTAACCTTTCTTCTTAAAGAAGAAGCAGAATTGAAAAACATCAAAGATTTGGTCGAATCTTTTGCCAAAATAACCGGCGAGGAAAAGTGGGGCGAAAAAACCCTTGCTTTTTCTATCAAAAAAAATAATCGCGCTTATTTCTATAATTTTAACCTCGAACTTTCCAAAGAAAAAACCAACGAATTGAAAAAAAAGCTTAACTTCAATGAAAAATTAATAAGATATTTATTATTAGTTAAATAAGAATTATGGCAAGCAGATCTTTAAATCGGGTCATCTTAATTGGAAATTTGACTCGTGATCCAGAGCTAAAATATACACCGGCTGGAACCGCCGTCTGTACTTTCGGAGTCGCCACTAACCGCAGCTGGACGACGGCCGACGGCTCGACAAAAGAAGACGTCCAATACCACCGAATAGTTGCCTGGCAAAAATTAGCCGAACTCTGCGGTAAGCTTCTAACAAAGGGAAGGAAAGTTTTCCTCGAAGGAAGATTGACTTACCGAAGCTTTACAGGTAAAGACGGTCAACAAAGATCAATCACCGAAATAGTTCTTGATGATTTTATCGTCTTTAGCGATGGAAAAAGAGTCGCTGTGGGAGAAGAAAAAACAGAAAAAGAAGAACCCGTAGCTTCAGAAACACCCATAGAAACCAAACCCGAAAAAGAGAAAAAGGAAAAATCAGATGAAGAAGATGTCAACCCTGACGATATTCCCTTTTAAATCTTATGAAATGTTTTTTTTGTCAATATAAAACTAATCCTAGCTTTAAAGATACTGAAAATCTGGAAAAATTTTTGAGCCCTAGGAAAAAGCTTATAGGCCGGGAAAGATCTAATTTGTGCGCCAAACACCAAAGATCTTTGACCAAAGAAATAAAATATGCACGTTATCTCGGCCTAATTCCTTACGTATCATATCAGGGTTTACGCTAACTGTTTTTTCTACTATACTGTAGTTTATGACCATTACCTATAATCTACCTGACGAAACCGTTATTCTCGTAAAAGAAGGGTTTAAGGTCGATTTTCAAACTCTCCTTCTTGAAAAAAAGGTCGGCAAAGACCTAGAAATAAATATTTCCAAAGAACTCGACATTGACCCAAAAAATATCTTTCGTCATCTCAAAAAATTAGTCGGAGAAAAAATTGACAAAGGCAGTCTTTTAGCGGAAAAAAAAGGAATTTTTTCGACAAAAAAATTCTTTTCACCTGAATCCGGAATAGTCAAAGAAATCGACCATAATAAAGGAATTCTCGTCATTTCGACGGTTGGCAAGGAAAAAAATAAAATTCTATCTCCTTTTAAGGGAGAAATAGAAAAAGTCGATAAGTATTCTCTTCAAATTAAAATTAATAAAGGAGAAGAATTTCCGGTGAAAAACCCTTCGTCCGATTTTGGCGGAGAAGTAATTTATTTTGACCCATCTTTGACTCAATCTGCGCTTGAGCTTTCAAAAAAAATTATTCTCACAGATCACATCACCTCATATATCCAAGTAAAAACCGAAGCAATGGGTGCTAAAGGCTTCGTCACTTTAGAAAAATTGCCGGAGAAAACCGACGTCTTTACAACCACTATTAAAAATCTAGAAGACTTTAAAAAAATAGTAAAACTTGGCTATCCCTATTGCACAGTTATTGCTCAATCTGCTAAGATTTATTTTTATCAATGAAAAATTTTAAGATCAAGCTCGTCAATTTTATTTTTGTCACCGCCTTCATTGTCATAATATTTGGCGGCGGTTATAGATTGGGTCAATACCAGACTCTTTCTAAATTTTCTTCGCAGACTACCTCCAACAATAAGGCCGTCCCTGTAACTGATTTTAGTTTGTTTTGGAATGTCTGGAGCATATTAGATGAAAAATTTGTTGATAAAAAAAAGCTCGATTCTAAAAAAATGTTTTACGGAGCGATAAAAGGAATGGTTGCCGCGCTTGAAGACCCTTACACTTTTTTCTTAACTCCCGAAGAAAACGCTCAATCAAAGGACGATCTTTCTGGTAAATTTGAAGGAATCGGAGCCCAGCTCGGACTAAAAGATGGGCGGGTCGTTGTCATAGCCCCTCTAAAAAACTCACCGGCGGAAAAATCCGGAGTCAGAGCTGGAGATTTTATCAACGAAGTTGATGGTCAGAAAACAACCGGTTGGACTTTACCCCAAGCCGTCTCAAAGATACGCGGGACTAAAGGCACTAAGGTCAAATTAACTCTCGAAAGAAACGAGAAAGAATTCGAACTGACAATCGTTCGGGATCAAATTATTGTCTCATCGGTAGAGCTTTCATTTGAAAAAAATTTAGCGATACTAAAACTCAACCAATTTGGTGAAAATACAAATTCGGAATGGGACAAAGCCGTTGAAGAAATCAAAGACAGATGGTCAAAAAAGGAGATTAAAGGAATGGTTTTGGATTTGAGAGATAATCCAGGGGGTTATTTAGAAAGTTCAGTTTACCTGACTTCCGAATTTTTGTCACGGGGAAAACTAATCGTCAAACAAGAATCAACTGTTAATCCTTATCGTGACTATCTGGTTGAAAGAGATGGACAATTAGTGGATATTCCTTTATCGATCTTAATCAATAAAGGATCAGCTTCGGCGAGCGAGATATTGGCAGGATCACTACGCGACCATAAACGGGCTAAGTTAATTGGCGAAAAAAGTTTTGGTAAAGGATCTGTTCAAGAGGCTCTTGACTTAAAAAGTGGCGCCGGACTACACATTACCATTGCCAAATGGATTTTGCCAAAAGGCGACTGGATCAACAGCAAAGGAATTGAACCGAATATCAAGGTAGAAAACGAAATAAAAGAGGGTAACACTCTAATTCGAGAAACCGATAAACAACTTGAAAGAGCAATCGAAGAAGTTTTAAAATAATACTGTAATATGAAAAAATTTCTTTTTCTTTTAGCCGCTATAATAATACTTATTTCTGTTGACCAACGTTTTAATCTTTTCCCCAACCTATCTAAGACTGCGACTAATCCATTGGTTGAAAAACAAACCGTTGTCTACGAAGAATCAGTCATCACAAAAGTTGTCGAAGAATCATTGCCATCAGTTGTCACCGTCGGAATAAACACAACCGTTGAGCGGATTCCAGGGAAAACCGAAAAAATAGAAAAAAATATCGGAAGCGGGTTTATTATCGGCGACGGTCTTATCATCACCAACAAACATGTAGTTTCAGAAACAGATGCAACATATCAAGTTTTAACCAACGATAAGAAGAAATATAATGTTGAAAAAATTTATCGTGATCCTTTAAACGATCTAGCTATTTTAAAAATTACCATAGTCCCTAATTCTCTCAAATCCCTCAAGCTAGGCGACTCTGATAACTTAAAATTAGGCCAGCTAGTAATAGCGATCGGCACACCTTTGGGTGAATTTACAAATACAGTAACATCCGGAATTATCTCTGGGCTAGGCCGGGGGATAACTGCCGGAAGCCCATATGAGGAATTTGTTGAAAAACTTGATAATGTTATTCAGACCGACGCGGCTATTAATCCGGGCAATTCCGGAGGACCGCTTTTAAATTCTAAAGGTGAGGTAATCGGAGTCAATGCGGCAATTGCCCAGTCCGGACAGAATATCGGATTCGCCATCCCCGTAAATGTCGTAAAAAACCTAATTGAAAATTTTAATAAAAACGGTGGCAGTTTTGAAAGGCCTTATATCGGTGTTCGATATAAGATGATCGATAAACAAACAGCCATTCTTAATGATATTGTTGAAGGCGCCTATATTGTTGAAGTAGTTGAAAACTCCCCAGCTAAAAAAGCCGGACTTCAAGAGGAAGATATTATTATTGAGTTTGACGGCAAAAAAGTCAAAGGCACAGACAACCAAGAATTAACCAAAGCAATAATGGATAAAAAAGTAGGCCAGAAAGTAGTTGTTAAAGTCTGGAGAAATAAGGAAGTGAAAACATTTAATCTGACTCTTGAAGCTGGAAAATAACTAGATCAAAAATTGACTCTTTCTCTGTTAATGAACTTTTCATTATCAAATACTAATTTGAGTATTCAGCCTTTGGGAATATAATCTTTTCCATCAAGCAGATCTTCTAGATTAAATGGAACAATTTTATCAGGATTAAAATATTCTCCATGCCTGACAAGATATATTGTTAACACTTTAAAATGATAACAAAAAAACCTTGAAAAAATAACAGTTCTGAAAATTAAAGAATGATATAATACTAATATGCCTGAAACCCTGTTCCGACAGCCCAAAAGTACTAAATTTAATCAAGGTAGAAATCGATTTTTAATAAATTCTCCTGAACAACTCCCTGAATTAATGAAAAAAAAAGTTACTTACGAAATAAATGAATTACAACATCATCATAACCATAAAGCAAAATTTGCATTTCGACTTCCTCAAGAGCTACATTTTATACCTTTGTTTGAGCAGGTTTTATTTAATGAACTTGTTTCGTATCATAATACTCATGCAACAAAAGAAAGATTTGTTCACCCAGATACTTTTATGTTATTAGATAAGGATTTTTGTAAATATATTCCTAGAAAAACGGGTGCCAGATTACCAATGGAAACCTATTCCGAACATGAAGCGAAACACTGGTTTGAGATAGAAGCAGATAATCAATATAAAAAAGGTTCAAATTTAGTTTTATTTGAACTTTATTGGATTACAGTACCAGATACGAAAATTAAAGCACTTATATGTCAAGCTACTAATTTATCTAGCGTACATTATAAATCACGCATTATGGAAACTTTAATGGGACCTAATTATCCTTCTGGACCAGACTTTAATGATTTAGAATTAGTTTCAGTAAAAATGGACAAATATCATTAATTATTAAATAAAATTAAAGCATTCTTTATAAAACGAATTAAAGCCAAACAACAAGGCCTATTTTTTTTAAAAACTCCAGTAGATTTGGAACAAGCTTTAGTTTCTTTACACAAGCAATGGAAAAAGAATAATGCTTATAGGATAAACATGAATGTATATCCATAATAATGTTTAAAAAAGATTAAGCAAATATATTGTGATATAATTGACCTATGAAAATATTTTGTTTATCAAATGGTGTTCATCATTTCCTTCCTAACGGAGGGTAATGTTTATTCTATAAAAATAGACCCTCCGAAAGGAGGGATTTTTTTTAGTTATAAATTGTATAATTAAACAATATGAGCACAAAAATTCAAAAATTAGCCGGATTCAGAGATTATTTTGCCGAGGACGTTAAAATCAGAGAATACGTTATTAACGTTTTCAAAAAAGTTTTTGAAAAATACGGCTATGAGCCTTTGGAAACTCCGGCTCTTGAACCTTCCAGTATTTTCGTTGGCGAGCTTGGTGACGAGGCGGAAAAACTATTCTATAGGTTTAAGGATCAAGGAGGACGCGACGTCATGCTTAAATACGACGTAATGACCTCAATGTGCCGAGCCGTCGCTGAAAACATCAATAAAATTACTTTCCCATATAAACGCTACCAGATCCAAAGCGTCTGGCGAAGTGAAAAACCGCAAAGAGGAAGATTTCGAGAATTCACCCAATGCGATGCCGATACAATCGGAAGCCCTGACGTCAACTGCGACGCCGAATTCATCCAAATGGGAATTGAGGCTTTAAAAAATTTAGGTTTTCAGGATTTTCGAGCCAATATCAATAATAGAAAACTTATGAACGGAATCATCCAATTTGCCGGAGCCTCGATAAAAGAGTTTATTCCTATCTGCATTTCTATCGATAAATTACCAAAAATAGGCAAAGAAAAAGTTAAAAAAGAGTTAATAGAAAAAAGAGGGATTAAAGCTGAAATCGCAGAAAAAATTTTAGAGATTTTTTCTTTATCAGGCAATACCGATGAATTACTATTCAAATTTAAAAAACAGTTAAAAAATATCCCGATTGCTATTGAAGGATTAAACGAACTCGAGACTATATTTAATTATTTTGCAGCGGTCGGCTTGGAAACAAAATATTTTCAATTTACTCCCTATATAGCTCGTGGATTGGCTTATTATACCGGGCCAGTTTGGGAATTTGAAATTATCGAAGGAGACATCGGTTCGGTCGCTGGTTGCGGACGATATGACGATATTATTGGCAAATTTATTGGCAAATCTGTTCCTGCAACCGGCGGGTCTTTCGGTATTGAAAGATTAGTAGAAGTAATTAAGCAAAGAAAAATGATTCAAACTTCAAGTAATATTGTTAAAATATTGGTAAGTATATTTAATATTGATTTTTTCAATAATTCCTTAAAAATCGCTGATCAATTAAGGAAAAATAATATTTCTACTATTCTTTACCCTGTTATTAACGACAAACTCAATAAACAACTCAAATATGCAGATAGAAAAGGTATTCCTTATGTAGTTATCATCGGGCCGGAAGAAGTAGCAAAAAATGTCGTAAAACTGAAAAATATGAAAACAGGGGAACAAAAAACATTAAGTATAGAAGAAACAATTGAAACAGTTAAAACTTAAACAGTTAAAAAAACTATGAAACGGTTAAGTATTAACAAAGAAAATAATTGTTTTATGTTTAAGGTTTTAAGGTTTAATAAGTTTTTTTAAGTTTTAACCGTTTAACGGTTTAACAGTTTTTTATGGTTATTAATCCAAACGTCGTAATAATCGAGGCTCTGCCTGGGGTCGGCGGAGATGAATCCAAGCTTTGGATGAAAGAATTATTGCTTTCCTATATTCGTTTTGCCCAAAAAAAGCTCTTTAAATTCATCAATCTTGACGAAAATATAATTAAAATAAGCGGCGAAAACGCTTTCAGTTTTTTTAAGAGAGAAACCGGCGTTCACCGTGTACAAAGAATTCCCGAAACAGAAAGAAAAAGCAGAATTCATACCTCGACCTGTATCATTGTTTCTTTACCGCAAATTGTTAAGTCTGACATTAAAATTAACCCATCCGATTTAGACTGGCAGTTTTACCGGTCTGGTGGACACGGCGGTCAAAATGTTAATAAGGTTTCAACGGCGGTTCGACTTACTCATAAACCCACTGGTATTGTCACGACTGCCTCACGCGAGCGCTATCAAGAAGCCAACAGAAAAATCGCCTACGACTTTCTTTTGAGCAAACTCTACCAACTCGAGGAAGAGAAGAAAAGAGGGATTACCAATTCTTATGTAAAAAACGTAGGGACAGGGGATAGGGCTGAGAAGATTAGAACCTATAACTTCCCTCAAAACCGATTAACTGACCACAGAACGGGCAAGAGCTTTCACAATTTAGAAGACATTATTAAAGAAGGAAAATGGGAAAAAGTATTTGTCTTTTAATTTTTTGTGTTATAATTATTTTCTTATGAAAACCAAGATACATCCAGTCTTTTATAACGACGCTCAAGTTGTCTGCGCCTGCGGCAATACTTTTACTACAGGAAGCACCAAACAAACAATTTCTGTCGAAGTCTGCTATAAATGCCATCCTTTTTATACAGGCGAACATAAATTCTTGGATCGAAAAGGCCGCGTCGACACCTTCCAGAAAAAACAAGCTTTCGCTCAAAAGTATAAGGTCACTTACGGAATCAAAAAAAACAAAAAGCATGATAAAGAAGAAAGAAATGTAAAAACTTTACGTGAACTTTTGCAGGAATCGTGATATAATAAATAGATTTCCTAAGACCCGGGTAGCATTAAAAGTTCTCCTGGCGAGGAAAAAATATGGTCAGTACACAAAAAAAATCCCAAGTCGAATCACTCAATAATCTTCTCAAAGAAAAATCGAACTTCGTCTTAATAAAAATCGGTAAAACAACTCATCAGAGTTTGGAAAACCTCCGTAGAGAACTCAAAAAAGCCGATTCAAGCTTGAAAGTTATAAAAAATACTTTGTTTGAAAAAGCTTTAAACAGATCTTCAGCTGAAAAGGCTGTATTTAAAGATTTAATAAAAAAATTTTTCCCTCTTAGAGAACCTACAGCTGTTATCACATTTAGCGAAGATTGGGGAGCTGGTCTTAAGTCATTTTATGAATTTGTTCAAAAAGAAAAAACTCTTTCCTTCAAATTAGCGCTTTTGGATAACGCTCTTTATAATAGCGAAGAAGCAGAAAAAATTGCAAAGCTGCCTAGTAGAGAAGAATTAATCGCCAAAACCATTGGTTCGATGAAATCACCGATCAATAAGTTCGTTTATGCAATTAAATACAATACTAATAAGGTTGTATATATATTAAAAATTAAAAGTAATAATCCGTCGAAAGCGTGACTCTAAGGGAGAATAGCTTTCGACACAATTAAGGAAAATCGTTGGGAAAAAACCAATAGGTTTTGTCCCATGAAAGAAGGGAGGTGAAACAATAATGTCAGAAATAAAATTAAGCGACAAATTACAAAAACTAGTTACCGAAATCGAAAAATTGACCGTTATCGAAATGGCTGATCTAGCTAAATATCTCGAAGAAAAGTTTGGTGTTTCTGCTATGCCTGTTGCCGCCACTCCAGCCTCCGCCTCCGCAGGAACTGCTTCGGCGGACAAGGAAGAAAAATCAACCTTTAACGTAGTTCTTTCGGCTTCGGGAGACAATAAATTGGGCGTTATTAAGGCGGTCCGCGAAATCCTTCCAAATTTAGGTCTTATGGATGCGAAAAAGTTGGTTGAATCGGCTCCAAAAGATCTTTTGACCGATGTTAAAAAGGAAGTAGCCGAAGAAGCTAAGAAAAAGATCGAAGCCGCAGGTGGTAAGGTCGAATTGAAGTAAGAAAATAGAAAACAACCAATTTCTGCTTTCAATTTAAGGCTAATTACGCTAAAATTAGATTATGGCAAAAGGTAAAAAATCAGATTACGGGGTCGAGTCGATTGTCGTCCTTGAAGGACTGGAACCGGTACGAAAACGTCCGGCAATGTATATCGGCACCACCTCTCAATATGGTATTAACCATTGTCTCAACGAGATTATTGACAATTCAATCGACGAGGCTTTGGCCGGATTTTGCCAAAATGTCGAAGTCAATATCGAAGAAAGTGGATACCTAACGGTTTTTGACGACGGCCGAGGTATCCCCGTTGATAAACTGCCCAAATACAAGATATCGGCTCTCGAAATCGTCATGACTAAACTCCACGCCGGAGGTAAATTTAACGTCGGAGCCTATAAGGTTTCCGGAGGTTTGCATGGAGTTGGCGCCTCGGTTGTCAATGCTTTGTCATCCCATGTCATTGTTGAAGTCAGGCGTGACAAAAAACTATATCGTCAAGAATATAAAAAAGGCCTTCCTCTTTATCCTGTTAAAGAAGTTAAGGAATCAATTCTTAAATTTAAATTCAAACAAGGCACAGCCGTCTCATTTTTACCAGACCGTGAGATTTTCAAGGAAACAATCGAGATAAACTATAATATATTCAAAAAACAGGTCAAAGAAAGAGCTTATCTTATCAATAACGTTTTTTTCAGAATCTATAATCATAAAAATAAGGATAAATTTGCTTATTTTTTTGACGGCGGCATCATTTCCCTTCTTCGCGATTTAAATCGAGGTAAAAAAATTCTTCACGATCCGATCTTTATTAAAAAACAACAGGATGATAAAGAAGTTGAAGTAGCCATTCAATATAATGACTCGATAAACGAAAATATTCATTCTTTTGTCAATGTCATCAATACCCACGAAGGCGGTACTCATTTGACAGGGTTCAAAACTGCCATTACCCGTGCTATAAACAACTATGCCAAAAAAGAATTTGGTACCGGTAAAAATAATGATGAAACATTCACGGGCGACGACGTCAAAGAAGGGCTGTCAGCCATAATCTATGTCAAAATGCCGTCAACCAATTTACAGTTTGAGGGACAAACAAAAACGAAACTCGGCAATTCAGAAATTCAAACTTTTGTCCAGCAAACTGTCTTTGACTATCTGGAGACTCACTTTGAAGAAAATCCCAAGATCGGCAAGGAAATTTTAGGAAAAATATTTTTAGCCCAAAAAGCCAGACTGGCGGCCAAGGCAGCCAAAGAAGCCGTCTTGAGAAAAGGAGCATTAGAAGGGGCATCGCTTCCTGGAAAACTAGCCGATTGTCAGGAAAAAGACCCAGCTTTGTCTGAACTTTTTATGGTCGAAGGTAATTCTGCCGGAGGCACTGCCAAACAGGGAAGAGATAGAAAATTTCAGGCGATTTTACCCCTTCGGGGCAAGGTTTTAAATACAGAAAGGGCCTATTTGGACAAAGTTTTGTCTTTTAAAGAACTCAAGGATTTGGTAATTGCTCTTGGTATGGGTATCGGTGAAAACATCGACTATGCTAAACTGCGTTATCATAAAATCGTGATCATGACCGATGCCGACGTCGATGGTGAACATATCAGAACTTTACTTTTGACCTTCTTTTATCGTCATCTTCCCGACGTTATTCAAAAAGGTCATTTATACATCGCTCAACCGCCTCTTTATAAAATCCAGTCAGGTAAACAGATTAATTATGCCTATTCCGACGAGGAAAAAAACAAATTCATTAACTCGTTAACTCGTGAACACGCCAACGTACCAACCCTTCAACGCTATAAAGGTCTTGGAGAAATGAATCCGGAGCAACTTTGGGATACTACAATGAATCCAAAAAACCGAGTTTTAAAACAGGTAAACGTTGCCGATGGACAAGAAGCTGACTATGTTTTCTCAATGTTAATGGGAGATGAAGTCCCGCCAAGAAAAAAATTTATCGTTACCCATGCCAAGATGGCTAATTTGGATTTATAAATTTCAAGGACAGTCCCTTTAGGGACTGTCCTTATAAAAACCTATGAACACTCAAAAGCTTTCCGCTGGTAAAAACGTACCAGAAGAAGTTAATGTTTTTATCGAAATTCCCCAGGGTTCCTCTATCAAATACGAGTTGGACAAAGAAACTGACGTCGTCATGGTTGACAGATTCTCTTATACTGCCATGTTTTATCCCTTTAATTACGGTTTCGTACCAGGAACATCAGCCGAAGATGGCGATCCAATCGACGTTCTGGTCATCTCGTCGCATCCAGTGTCTCCAGGGGTGGTAATTCCGGCAAGACCGATTGGAATGCTCGAAATGGAAGACGAGGCCGGAATCGATACTAAAATTATTGCTGTCCCAACAGTTAAAGTTGATCCATTTTTTGCTAATGTTAAAGACATTAAGGATGTCGACGAAATGACAAAGAAAAAGATCCAGCATTTTTTCAACCACTATAAAGAATTAGAACCCAACAAATGGGTTAAAACTAAAAATTTCTTGGGTAAAGAAGAAGCATTAAGGGCAATTAAAAAAGCCATCAAATAAGTCTTATTAGACTCATATGTCCAATACTAGTATTCAACAAGCCGAAATCACATCAGAGATGAAACGCGCTTACTTAAACTATGCCATGTCTGTCATCGTCTCCCGCGCCCTTCCCGATGTCAAAGACGGACTCAAACCCGTCCATCGACGGATCCTTTTTGCCATGTACAAAATGGGTCTTTCACACGGAGCTCGTTTTTCAAAGAGCGCTAAAGTAGTCGGAGAAGTCTTGGGTAAATATCATCCCCACGGTGATTCATCTGTCTATGAAGCATTGGCTCGTTTGGCGCAAGATTTTTCTATGCGTTACCCTTTGATAAAAGGCCAGGGTAATTTCGGATCAGTTGACGGCGACCCTCCAGCCGCCATGCGTTATACCGAAGTTAAGCTTTCTAAAATTGCCGACGAGATGATCGCCGATATCGAAAAAGAAACTGTCACTTATACTGACAATTTCGACAGTACTTTAAAAGAACCTAATTTCCTTCCGGCAAAACTTCCCAATCTGCTTTTGATGGGTGCCGAAGGAATAGCCGTCGGTATGGCGACAAAAATTCCTCCTCATAACTTAACAGAATTAGTAGAAGCAATTATCTTCATGATAAGTAAAGCTAAATTAAATGTTGAAAAACAAGTAAATAATTTGTCTTTCAATGTTACGATTGAGGATTTATTAGAATACATTAAAGGTCCAGACTTTCCAACAGCCGGCATCATCTACGGCGCCAATGACATAAAACAAGCCTATATGACTGGTCGAGGCTCAATTCTAATCAGAGCAAAAATTACCGATGAAGATCTCGGACACGGAAAAACTGCCATCGTCGTCAATGAAATTCCTTATCAAGTCAACAAATCTACTCTTGTTGAAAAAATCGCCCATCTCGCCAACGACAAAAAAATTGTTGGTATCTCCGATCTTCGTGACGAATCAGACCGCGACGGAATTAGAATTGTCATTGAATTAAAACGAGACGCCTCCTATAAGAAGGTTCTTAATAATCTTTTCAAATATACTGAACTACAGACTTCATTTCCCGTTAATATCGTTGCCTTAGTTGACGGAGTTCCTCAAACGTTATCATTAAAAACTATCTTAGAAATTTACATCAGACATAGAATTGAAATTGTCACCAAAAGAAGCGAATACGAACTCAAACAAGCAAGAGCTCGCGCTCATATCTTGGAAGGATATTTGATTGCTCTTCGCCATATTGACGAGGTAGTCGAAATAATTAAGAAATCCAAAAACGAACTCGACGCCAAACTCAAGTTGATGAAAAAATTTGGACTATCTGAACTTCAGGCACAGGCAATCCTCGACATGCAGCTAAAAAGACTGACTGGCCTGGAAAGATCAAAAATCGAAGATGAATTGTCATTACTCCGTGAAACTATAAAGTACCTTGAATCGCTACTCAAAGATATCTTTAAGATTCTTAAAGTTGTCAAAGACGAGCTTGTTTACCTAAAAAATAAATATGGAGATGAAAGACGAACCCAGGTAATTAAATCAAAACCAGGCGAAATTACAGACGAGCAACTGATAGAAAATAAAGAAGTCATCGTCGTCTTGACCAAAGAAGGATATATCAAACAAGTTCCTAAAGAATCATTTAGAGTCCAGCAAAGAGGCGGAAAAGGTGTAACCGGCATGGAAACTAAAGATTCAGACAATGTTTATTTCATCACTACCGCGATGACGCACGACTACATGCTTTTTTTCACTAATCAAGGACGAGTTTTCCAGAACCGAGTCTGGGACGTCCCTGCCGGATCAAGAATTTCTAAAGGTAAGGCCGTCATTAATTTAGTGGCTCTTCGTCCTGAAGAAAAAATTACTTCTATCTTGACTTATGACAACTCGATAATAGAAAAGTCTGAAAAAATGTTTGTCGTCATGTCAACCAAGTTGGGAACAATGAAAAAAACGCTTTTTAAAGACTATGCTAATATCCGCACCAATGGAATTATCGCTATAAGGCTGGAAAAAGGGGACGAGCTGCTTTGGGTAAAACTGACCGATGGAAGAAAAAACGTCATCCTAGTTTCCAAATTTGGGAAGGCCATCGTCTTTAAAGAAAAAGAGATCAGACCGACCGGTCGGGCCTCAATCGGCGTCAAGGGTATGGAATTAGATAAATTGGGAAACCAGGTCATAGCCGCCGATGTTTTTTCCGACGACGAATTTAAGAAAAATATTTTGGTTATCGGAGAAAAGGGAATCGGTAAAAAAACCAAGCTTTCCAGCTTTAAAGGTCAGCACAGGGGCGGTAAGGGTGTCAAAATCGCTTCTATTGACGATAAAATCGGAAGCCTGGCCTTGGCATCTATTATCCAACCCGAGGATGAAACTTTGATTATGACCTCGACCTCGGGCCAAGTCGTCAAAATTTCTCTTTCTTCAATTCCTTCTCGAAGTCGAACCGCCAAAGGGGTGATTTTAATGAGATTTTCCGAAAAAACAGATCGGATTGTCAGCGCGACCCCGGTATGATAAAATAATATATGTTAATTGACGGTAAAAAGATTTCTTTATTCCTAGGAAAACAGGTAAAAAAAGAGGTCAAAAAACTGATAAAAAATAGACCGCTTCTCACGGTATTTTTGATCGGCGACGCTTCTGATCAAATTAGCTTTGTAAAAATCAAGTCCAATGTCGCCAAAAAATTAGGGATTGAATATAATCTAATTCATCTAAAAAATGTTCCCAACTTTATCAGCTTTGCCAACAGAATTAAAGAAGAAGTAAATAATTCTAAAGTTACCGGTATAATTATTCAACAACCTCTTCCCGCCCAGTTGTCAACCGAGAGCATCTACGATTACATACCTCAAAAAAAAGAAATAGAAGGCCATCGAAAAAAATTTATTTTTTATCCTCCGATAGGGTTAGCTGTTTTGACGATCATCAAGTATATTTTTTCCGGAAAAAAAATCGACAAAAGGCTTTTAGTGAATCTTAACAAAGATCGTCATTTTTTCAAAAAAATTCTAAAAAATAAAAAGATTGTTTTGGTTGGCCGCGGCGCTACAGGAGGGAAACCTATCGGTCATATATTACAAGAAACAAAAATCAATTACATTAATGTAAATTCGCAAACCATCAATCCAGAGGAATATTTTAAAAGCGCCGACATTATCATCACCGCCGTTGGAAAAAAAATAATCGATCCCTCGATGCTAAAACCAGGCGTTATCCTTATCAATGCGGGTCTTCGAAAAGAAAACGGAAAACTAAGAGGAGACTATGAGGAAAAAGAAATTAAAAATATCGCTTCGTATTATACTCCGACTCCTGGAGGCGTCGGCCCGATAGATGTCATATACCTATATAAGAATCTTGTTGACGCTGCTAAACTTCAGAAATGATAATAATAACAGGCCAAACCGCTACTGGAAAAACCAAACTAGCGCTCGAATACACCAAAAAATATAACGGCGAACTTATTAATTTCGACTCCCGCCAAGTCTATAGATATCTGGATATTATTACCGGCAAGGACAAAGAAACAATTCAACAATTCAAGAATTTAGCAGTTCATCTTTATGACATCGTCGAGCCAAATCAATATTTCTCATCCTTCGAATACGTCAAAATCGCTCAAAATATAATAAAAGATATCGAAAAACGCGGCAAAACACCGATTCTTGTTGGCGGTAGCTACTTTTATCTAAAACATCTTCTTTACGGATTCGACTTCAAAGTCCCACCTAACTTTAAACTCCGAGAAAAACTTAACAAAAAAACCGTTTCCCAGCTTCAAAAAATGCTCCTAGGTTCTGTCCTTAAAAGGACCATTCCTCAGATGAATCATAGTGATTGGAACAACCCTAGAAGACTAATAAGAAAGATTGAAATCGAAAATGATAAAAAAACGGGGCCTGTCTCGGGTTCATTCCCGTCGGTGCTCGCTTCGAACAATACCCCTCGACTGCGCGCCGCCGGGAACCCTTTCCCCTCAACACCCGTTTTTTTATTCATCGGTTTTCGTTATAAAAATAAAGACGATCTTATTAAAGCCATTAAGGCTAGAGTAGAGAAACGCCTTAAGCAAGGAGCGATTGAAGAAGTTAGATCTCTACTAAAAAAGGGCTATAAAAAGACCGACCCCGGGCTAAAAACCATCGGCTACAAGCAAATCATCGACTATTTAGAAAAAAAGATAACAAAAGAGGAAGCTATTGAAAAATGGATTACCGCCGAAATCCAGTATGCCAAAAGACAGCTTACTTTTATGAAGAAAGACCCTAACATAAAATGGCGCAAGATTAAATAAACAAATGAATAATTTAATCATTTAAATAATCAAATTTATTTGAATATTGATTTGTAGATTTGCAGATTTGTTTATTTGGTTATTTACGAAAAAGCTTCATGAATGCCTCCTTCGGTATCTCAACCCTTCCTACCATCTTCATCTTTTTCTTCCCTTCCTTTTGCTTTTCCAAAAGTTTTTTCTTCCGACCGACGTCGCCGGCGCCGATTACTTTACCGCTTTTTATCAAAACATCTTTTCTAAAAGGAGCGATTCTTGTTGAAGCGATTATCTTTCCTTTATATTGGGCCTGTATTTTTACTTCATACTGCTGGCGGGGGATTAACTCTTTTAAGCAGCTTGTTAAAAAGCAAGCTTTTTCATAAGCTCTTTCCTCAACAACAACTTCACTGAATTCATCAATCGGATCACCGTTCAAAAGAAGTTCGAGCTTTCCCGCCTTAACGATGCGATAATCCAAAAACTCCCAGTCCAAAGAAGCAAATCCCGAAGAAACACTTTTTAAATTGTCAAAAAAATCAGAGATCAATTCAGACATCGGCAGTTCGTATTCCAAAATCATTTGATTTTTATTGTCCATTGTCAAAAACTTACCTCGATAGTTTTGCGTGAGTTGCATTATCGCTCCGACGTATTGATCCGGACAGATTATCATTACTTTAACAATCGGTTCTTTAAACATCACTCCAGCTGGGCTATATTCTACTTGGGGTGGAGTCAATACCAAATTAAGACCAAACTCTCTTTCTAGTCTCTCGCGGACGACGTCGGCGTGAAGTAAACCCAAGAATCCCACTCTATAGCCAGCTCCAAGCGCTTGACTGTAAATAGAACTAAACTCGAGAGAAGAATCATTCATATATAATTTTTCCAAAGCTTTCTGGAAGTTTGGATAGTCGGCTGTATCGGTCGGAAAAATAGACGCAAACACCATTGGTTTAATCTTTTTATATCCAGGTAGGGAACGAATATATGCGTTCCGTACATCAACGATCGTATCTCCAACCGCTATCTTGTGGATGTCTTTAAGATTGGTGACGATGTAACCGATCTCACCAGTTGCCAATTTATCACTTGCTACCAAGTCAGGAGAAAAATATCCGACTTCATTGACCTCAAATTCCGTTCCAAGATTTGCCAATTTTACTTTTTGTCCTTTTTTTAACTCTCCATCAAAAATCCTGACAAAAGCAATCACGCCTCGGTGAGAATCGTAGTACGAATCAAATATTAAAGAAAGCGAAGACGCCTGTTTTTGAATCAATGACTTGGGGGACGGTATTTTCTCTATCACTGCTTTTAACAACTCTTCAACACCCACTCCCGTCTTAGCCGACACTGTAAATATTACTTCTTCTTTTATCCCCAAAAAATCCATCAACTGTTTTTTTGTTTTTTCAACATCGGCGCTTGGCAAATCGATTTTATTGACAACAGGAATAATGATTAAATTTTTCTCAATTGCTTTATAAGCGTTGGAAATTGTCTGGGCCTGAATGCCTTGAGTAGCGTCAACAAGAAGTATTACTCCTTCGACACAAGCCAATGTTCTATCGACTTCATAAGAAAAATCCACGTGTCCGGGAGTATCTATTAGATTTAAAATTATTTGATTAGTTGATTCCGGATTACGTATTTCGGATTTAGATTTAATCCGTAATTCGTCATTCGTAATTAAATAATTATTTAATTCATAGAGCATTCTAACAGGAGCAAGTTTAATCGTTATTCCTCTTTCCCTCGAAATCGGATTGCGATCCAACATTTGTTCATCGTGTTCTCCCGCTTCAACCGTCCCAGTCAATTCCAACAACCTGTCGGCTAATGTCGACTTCCCATGGTCAACATGAGCAATAATGGCGAAATTTCTGATATTATTCATTTAATGAGATATCTATATATCTTAATAATTTTTTTAAGAATACTTTTTGCTCTTTTAATCTTTAGATTACCGCAACTTTCAGTAATTGTATCATTTTTTCTCGACGTAGTTGACGGCGATTTCGCGCCATCTGCCATAACTAAAAAACAATATCAGTTTGTAGATAAAACTGTTGATTTTTTTGTTTATATCTTTGAAATGATTTATGCCTGGATCAATTTTCGAGACTTTAGATTATTTTTGCTGGCGCTCCTCCTTTGGAGATTTATAGGAATGGTTGTTTTTTATATAACTAAAAACAGACGGTATTTTATTATCTTTGGTAATTATTTTGAGAATGCTTTTTATGTGATTTTCTTTAATTTCATCGTCATCAATTTTGTCTTTACATTAATAACCGTTTTTGCCTTCAAACTTTTCCAAGAATGGTTCATCCACGTCGCCGATCTATCAGTAAGAGAGGATATTTTCAAGAAGAAAAGAAACTGGAAAAAATAAGTAATAATATAACAATTTTTTGTTTATAATAATGTAATGATCGCAAAGATCAGCCAATATCTAAAGAAATTCAAATATAGACTGCTGATTTTCTTAGCTATTTTAGGGCCGGGGATTATTACCGCTGTTGCCGATAACGACGCCGGAGGCGTCGCCACCTATACAGTAGCGGCCTCACTTTTTGGTATGGCTTCTCGCTTTCTCATCATCCCTGAAGCGATTTTACTCGCAGTTACCCAAGACGTCGGCGCCCGAATCGCTATTGTCACCAGAAAAGGACTCGGAAGTCTGATAAGAGAAAGATACGGAGTAGCAATTTCCATGTTCATTTTTGCTCTGTACTTTATTACTAACCAAGGTGTCGTTCTTCAAAATGTTTCTGGACTCAAATCCGCCTTTCAACTTTTTAATCTCCCTTGGCAACTTTTTCTTATTCTTACTTGTATTTTTCTAATTCTTATCGTCATTAAATTTAATTACAAAAAACTACAAAATATATTTCTATTTATGATTTTGTTTTATTTTGCCTATGTTGTTTCAGCAGTCCTATCTCGACCCAACTGGGGAGATGCCATGAGAGAAAGTTTTGTCTGGCCGAAAAATATAAATGTCGGCGATTTTAAGTTTTGGTTCTCGAGAATCGCTGTTCTTGGTACGACAATTACGGCTTGGGGTCAATTTTTCATCTCAAGTTTTATCCTCGATAAAAATCTGACACCATCTCATCTTAAAGCAGAGAAAACGGAAATTTTTTTGGGCGCCATTGTCACTAGCTTTTTCTCTCTCATGATGGCTGTTGCCGTTACCTATACTCTGTTTGTCAACAATATCAAAGTATCTGACGGTTATTCAGCTGCTTTAGCGATGACTCCTTTGGCAGGAAAGCTTTCTACTCTTCTTTTTTCTTTTGGTTTGCTTGGCGCCTCGATTCTTGGCCTGACCATTGTTCCTTTGGCTACAGCCTATGTTTTTTCCGAGATGTTTGGCTTTGAAGGTAGCTTGGATGCCAATTTCAAAAAAGGCAGGCTTTTCTACAGTTTTTTCATCATCCAGATTGTCATCTCTCTTATAATTTCCCTCTTTCCTCATACATCGCTTTTTCAGCTGACTCTTTACGCAGACTTCTTAAACGGCGCCATGCTTCCGATTATTTTTTTCTTTTTGATTAGGTTTTCCGGAGACGAGGAGATTATGGGAAAATACAGGGTTGCTGGTTTTTCAAGATTTGTTATAGTTGCCTCTGCCATTATTATTACCGGAGCGGTTCTTATTACATTTTTAGGAAAGATATTTAATTTTAGCTGATAGTCTGGCGGTACTTTTCAATTCCTTCTTTAGTTTCACCAAAATAGACCTGCTTACCGCTGTCCAAAACCAACACTTTATGACAGTAGTTTTCAATTTGTTCTGACGAATGGGTTACTAAAACTAAAGTTGCTCCCTGCTTTTGAAATTCTTTAATTCTTGTTAGGCATTTTTCCTGGAAACGAATGTCACCGACAGCCAAAATCTCGTCAACCAATAAAATGTCTGGTTTTTCGGCGACGGCGACGGAAAAAGCCAGTCTCATATACATTCCTGATGAATAATGTTTAACCGGCTGGTCCATAAAATCATGAAGTTCGGAAAAATCGACGATTCCTTTGTAAAGCCTATCCATCTCTTTTCTTTTTATGCCGAGAATCGAAGCGTTAAGATAGGCGTTTTCCTTGCCTGTTAGCTCCGGATGAAAACCCGCTCCAAGCTCGATTAAAGGAGCCACCCGTCCGGAAACGGTGATTCTGCCGTCTGATGGCTTGGTGACGCCGGCAATAATCTTTAAAAGAGTCGATTTTCCCGATCCGTTCCGACCAAGAATTCCCAGCGACTCTCCCTTTTTTATTTCAAAATTCAGATGGGACAGAGCGCTTAATAAATATTTGGTTGATTGTCCGGAAAATAAAGCCGGCAAAAATTCCTTGAAAGTTCGTTGTTTTTGCAAAGAATAAAGTTTTGTTAAATTTTCTGCTTTTATCATATTAAACGTAGTCGGCAAATTTTCCTTCCAACTTTTTAAATATTAAAAAAGCGACCAGAAAGAAAATTAAAGAAGATAGAGCGGCAATTTTTAAGCTGTTTAGATTGGGCGGCGAATCGGTAAATATCACCTGGCGGTAGGCGTTGATTATCACCGACATCGGATTCAAAGAAAAGATAAACCGGTACTTTTCCGGAAACTGTTCGACTGGGTAGATCACCGGAGTCAGATAAAACCAAAGCGAGACAATGAGAGTCAGAAGATATTGGATGTCCCTATAAAATAGATTTAAAGTCGATATTAAAAGCGAAAATCCAGCGGTGAAAATCAATTGAATAATAAATATCGGAATAACCCAGATAACCTGGGGTGTCAAAGCAGTTTTATAATAAATAAAAAACGGTACAAGCACCAAACAAGAATAAAAAAAATCAACCATTTTGGCAATAATAGTGCCGTAAACCAGAATTTCCCTCGGAAAGTAAATCTTTGTGATTAACGATGAGTTACTCGTCAAAGAATTGACCGATGACGAAAGACTCAAGGCAAAAAAATTCCAGGGCAAAAGACCGACGACTAAAAATATGATATAAGGAACCGAATAAAAAGACACCCTGAAGACTGTCGAAAAAACAAAAGATAAAACAACTATCTGGAAGAGGGGATTAAGAACAACCCAGGCATAACCGAGGATTGATTGCTTATACCTTTGAGAAATCTCTCTGTAGGCAAGATTAAAAAGCAGCTCCCGATAGGAAAAAAATAGCTTTATATTGGCGAAAAGTTTCTTGACTTTATCCATACTTATATTTTATCACTTTGATCTAAGAGAAAGCTAGCTTTTATAAAACCAGATACATTCCTTAATCTCTCAACTACAAACTTCCAATTGAATTTAATAATATCCTTATGCTTAAAATATAACCTCCACCAATTAACCATGTCCTGCCTCGCCTTAAAATTTCCCATCGTTTTTGTCGTCGTCATGTGATTATGAAGAACTTTAGCGTCTTTAACGATCCCCATTTTATATCCGGCTTTTTTAAATCTCAAAAAAAAATCCACATCTTCAAGATAGGCAAAAAATCTCTCGTCAAATCCTTTCAATTTTTTAAAGACATTAGTTTTTATTAGTAAGCAAGCAGCAGTCAGCCCGTCTAATTCGTAATTCGTAATTCGTAATTCTTTAATTAATTTAATCTTTCCATAGGGAAATACTTGATAACCGTAATTTTCAACTTCCCCATTCGGGTTAACCAAAATAGGGGATACTGCATCCAATTTACTTTTTTCTGCCACTTCGATTAAACGTTTAATCGAAGTATCATCATAGAATTCAATATCATCATTCAATATCAGCATCCACTTTGTCTTGACATCTTTTGCCCCCTTATTGACGCCTCCAGCAAACCCTAAGTTTTTCTTTTTATTATCAATAATAACGACTTTGTAAGGTTTGTCTTTAAAGTAATTTAATAAGTATTTTAAACCTTTTACGTTATTTAAAGTTGGAATAACCACCGTTATCTTCACTTTCATAGCAGTATTATAACAGTATTTTTCTTACCGATTTTATTATCGCCTCGCTATCTATTTCTTCATAACGTAAAAGTTCTTCTGTTAAACCAGAACAAGGTATCTTACGAACACAAAGATGAACAAAATTAGTAATTCGTTGTTGAAGATTATTGACTAATAGAGATGAGATGGCTTCGCCGATCCCACCATAAGGATAATGGTCTTCGACTACTATAATATTTTTATATTCTTCAGTTAATTTGATAATTGTTTTTTCATCCAATGGCTTAACAGAATAACAATCCAACACTAAAGCGTCTATTCCTTCCTCGATAAGTTCCTTTTGTGCCTTTAATGCCTCGTGGACTGTTATCCCTGCCGCTATAATCAGTATTTTTAATTTTTCATTTTTAGTTTTTAATTTAAAAATCTTGCTTCCTCCCATCTTAAATCTTTCATTTTCACTATAAATAATGGGCGTTTTATTTCTTGTCAGTCTCAAATAAAATATTCCTTTATTTGCTGCCATAAGCTTAGTTAATTTTTTAGCTGATACGGCATCTGCCGGATAAAAAACAACGCTGTTTAAAATACTGCGAAACATGGCAATATCTTCAAGTCCCATCTGGGATGGGCCGTCGGCTCCTATCGAAACACCGGAGTGAGAACCGACTATATTTAAGGACCCTGACCCGCTTTTACTAACTTGACTATATTGGGCCATCCTTACCTGATCAAACGTTTGGGTAAGAAAAGAAGCGAATGTGGAAAGAAAAGGAATATAGCCAATTTTTGAAAGACCCAAAGCAACGCTCATCATATTCTCTTCAGCGATGAACATCTCAAAAAACCGATCGGGAAATCTTTTTTGAAATTCATTTTCAAAGGTAGAATTGGCTACTTCAGCATCAAGAACGACGACGTTTTGATTTTCTTTACCAAGTTCAACCAGAGCTTCGCCATAAGCTCCTCGCGTGGAGTAGAAACTTGATTCCGAAATTCTTACTTTAAGTCTATTTAAAACTTTTTGAATTTTTTTCATTTGTCTAATTCTTTTATCGCTAATCTCAACTCCTTTTTATCAAGTGTCTTTCCATGCCAGTTTTCTTTATTTTCCAAAAAAGACACACCCTTACCTTTGATTGTTTTGGCAATGACCATTTTAGGTTTTGAAGCATGCGTTCCCGAAGAAACCTTTTTAAAAGCTCTATATATTTCACTTATTACATGTCCATTTTCAATAATAATTGTTTCCCAACCAAAAGCCCTAGCTTTTTTCTCATAGTTATAGATGTCCCAACCTTCTTCAGTTTCCCCATACTGTCCGAGACGATTAACGTCTATTATTGCTATTAAATTATTTAATTTATAGTAGGCGGCAATTTCCATCGCCTCCCAAACCTGTCCCTCGGCCATTTCAGAATCTCCTAAAAGTACCCAAATCTTTGGCTCTCTCTTTATTTTTAATTTTTTATTCTTAATTCTCAATTTTACTCCGAGCGCCATTCCTACACCAACAGATAATCCTTGCCCTAGGCTTCCTGCTGCTACATCAATAAAATCAAGTTTTGGAACAGGATGGCCCTCATACGGCGAGCCAAATTTTCTCAGTCGATTTACCCAATCAGAGGGAACAACGCCCAAAGCCGAATAAAGAGCATACAAAAGCGGTGCAGCGTGACCTTTGGAAAGAAGGAATTTGTCGTTTTTATCAAAAAATCCTCTGAAAAATAAGGTTGTTAAAAGCTCGACTGCTGAAAGCGAAGAAGTCGGATGACCGCTTCCTGCATTTGTTGTCGAAACTAAGATTTCATATCTGACTTTTTTGCAAATTTCTCTTAATTTACCTTCATCCATATATTTAAGAGTAACAAAATCTAATAAATAATCCAACAAAAACCATCATCTTCTTTCTTAGATTCTTTTTGGTAGAATAAATGAATGAATATTGCCTTTGAGATCAGCCCGATGATGACTGCTTCCGGGTCATTCGGTGATAAATCCGGAGTCTACCGGTATACCTACGGTATGATAACTTCTTTCAGCAAGTATCTGAAAAAAAAAGACAGGAAATCAAAAATCATTCTTTTCTCATTCAACTACGATTTTCTCAAACAACCTCTCAATCCGGAGCTATATGATCTTTTTAAAAACAATAACGTCGTTTACTTGGACAAATTATCAAAGCTTCGTAAGAAAAGATTCATCGACGGTGAATTTTTTGACATTCCTTTGATCAAGGGAATTTTAAAACCTTTTAATAGAATATTCGGACTAAAAACAATGTACTCTAAATTTTTGAATACGGTAAAATTTGAAAATTATCTGAAAGACCTAGATCGCGAGTTTAAAAAAAGATCGGTCACCCATATCGTTCATTCGGAGACCAGTTTTTTTCCATTAAAGGAATACAAAAATATCATTACCATATACGATCTGACCGCTTTTATTGTGCCGGAGTTCCATCGGTCGGAGACCATTGACCTACAGACAAGGAAGTTAAAATTTGCCAAAAAACACTGCCAGGGGATAATCTGCATTAGCCAATCGACCAAAAGAGACCTATTGAACTATTCCCGCGAGTTTAGACAAAAAAAAATTATGATCGGTTATCCAGGCGTAGAAGAATTATTCTTAAAAAATGTAAAATCAGATCATAACAAAAATCATCATATTATTTGCCTTATAAATAATAAAAAGATCTCTATAAAATCTAAGAAATATTTTCTTTACTACGGTACCTTTGAACCAAGAAAGAATTTGAATTATCTCGTAAAAGCTTTTATCGATCTGATCGAATCTAAAAAAATTCCTGAAAATTTTAAACTTTTAATGATTGGGGGGAAAGGATGGGGTGATATAAGAACTAAAATAATAGATTATCTTAAGGAAAATTACCCTGCTGAAGATAAAATACCGATAACCATATCTAATTTTATCAATGATAAAGACTTAATTAAAATAATTAAAAATGCCTATGCTTTAGTTTATCCCAGTTTTTATGAAGGATTTGGTCTTCCTGTTCTTGAAAGCATGGTACTCGGAACACCGGTAATCTGTTCGGAAAATTCGTCGTTAACCGAAGTAGGCGGAGATTCGGTCTTATATGTCAACCCCAGAAATTTCAATGATTTAAAGGTTAAGATTTCTTACTTGATAAAAAATAAAAAGATTGCTCATATAATGTCCAAGGATGGCTTGGAGCAAAGTAAGAAATTTAATTGGACTGACACCGCAAAAAAGTTCTACAAATTTATAAAAGAATTATAGTCTAATTTATCGAAATCTTTCTGAACTTTACGAATAACTCCCTGTTGTCCGTATTTCCTGGAAATATTTCTGAAGGTCTATATCCATTATCATATACAAAACTAATATTGTGGACGCCTCTTCCGAAAAAAGAATTTATCGGCAATGAATTAATAGACCATTTTTCTTTAATAGTTAATGAACCGATTTCTTTGCCGTCTATATAGATTGTAATATTTTGCGGTTCTTTTAACGTTTGCGCCTCAATGGTAAGATTCGAAATAAAATCATTTTTCGAAACAAGCCTTAATCTGGATTCTTTACTGTTTGCCCATCTTATCTCACCTTCAATAATATCGAAACCGAATATTAACAGACTGTCCTCATAATCATTTTTTCCGATTTCGATAAGCGAAAGGTCTCTGTTAGATTGTAAAAGACATTCCTCGGCGTTGCATATATGCCCAAGCTGAAAGTATTCATTGTTCCAAATGATATCTTTAAGAATTATCTTGGGAGGCGGTAGCCAAGGATTTAGTTTTGATAATAAAACCAAGCTATTATCCGGTACTTTGTTTTTATGCTGATCATCGTTAAATAGCGTCGGTACACTCGAAATGTTTTTGTAATAAATAAAATATTCCATCCAATTTCTTTTCCATAGCGGGATTTTATCATTCACAAAACTTTCTATGTATATGGGTTCGTTTATATTTTGATTTTTCAACCCTAACAACGACGAATATGATTCATCTACCGAAAGCCTTCCACCAATAAATCTTCTGTTAAGCTTGAGTCCAGAAAATATGACTAGTCCGGCAAGAAAACAAATAATGACTTTGAAAAAGAGGGGTTTTTTTAAGGTTTCAAGGAGATGGGTAATTCCGATTGAAAAGATAATTAACCAAACTGGCAAGGTATAGGTAAGCGCCCGGTTATAAATAAAAAAATTAGGTTTATGGATACCCAACAAATAGTAAAAAAACAAGTAAACAATAAGATAACTTATAATTAATAGTTTTTTTTTCGATACCATCACTCCATAGATTATAACGATAGCTGTCAATAAACTAAGAAGTATGGCAATTAACGAAGGCAACGGAGAAAACGAATGGATACTGTAAAAACCGATCGCTTCAAACGGATTTGCAAAGGGAATTTTCTCGCGGAATAACTCCCAGCCTATCGGTTGGTTCGGATCAGCCTTGAAAGCTAAGTTAAAATCAAAAAATATCGAATAAACGATGGAAATCGAACCGCTTAGGATCGCAACTAGCGCTATTTTCATAAATTTTATTAGATTGGAGATGATGTTTTTCTTTAACAATAAGGATATTAATAAAAAAAGGCCAAGCGGTGCAACCACAAAAAAAGCCGGTTCATGATATGTAAAATATAGCACTGATATAGACCCTCCTATCAAATAATCATATCTGTTAAAAAAGACTTTGTTATTTTTTTCGTCTTCTATATATGAATATAATAAAATTAACAAAAACATCTGTATGCCCCAAAAAAGCGTTTGACCGAAAAAGTCATGATAAAGCATATAAAGCAGATTAGCGTTGAAAGTTGCAATAACCATTAAAAAACCTAAAACAATAAGACTTCCTTTGTAAATAATTTTCAAAAATATAAAAAAAAGCGGCAAGGTCAAAGCAAACAATATTACCTCGAAAAGATAAATAAATTGATAGCTTTCCAGCTGAAATAAATTAATAAAAAATGACCCGATAATCGGAGGTCCGAACCGGTAAAATCCTCCTAATAAATTGCTTATAGTTTCAGGTACGGACGTATAATAGATTTCAATAATGGGATGGTTTACCAAATAATCAGCCGAGGTTACGTAGGCAATAATATCATTATTACCCATAGACAACGAAGTCAAAGTTCTATCACGCACGACTAAGGGACTGGTATTAAAAACAATGCTCATGCCTATAAATAAAGCGATTATTAATTCTTGCTTCAAATCGAAAGTGATCTTAAACTTTTTTCCCAAAATTGCAGCGATATCTAAAATAAGCGAAAAAGCAATGACAGATGGAGAAACCTGTTTTACTGTTAAACCGGTAAAACTCAAAATAACCAGGCTAAATATAAGAAAAAAGGCCCCAAGCCAGGGGATCAACCAAAAAGCGTATTTCTTTAGCGGAGACGGAATAATGAATTGGGCCAAACCGTAGCCCAATACAAAAAGAGCGAGAATGGTTAAAAACGAATAGACGATGATCGTTAGCGTTATTGAAATCATATTTTTTACTCTAAACTAATCCGTTTGAAATTAACGGCCAGATCCCGATTATCGGCCGATCGGCTTATCTCCGAAGGCTTATAGGTATGTGCGTAAGAAAAAAGCAACGAATGAGATCCCACCGGAAGAGGTTTTTTAAATTCAACTACGTACTTTCCAAACATTTCTGACGGAGAAAATGACCCTACATATTCACCGTCTATGGTTATTGTCACGATTTGCGGTGATTTGAGGGTCAAGGCTTCAATTATGATCTTTGATTTTACGCCATCGTTATTTATCAGTCGTAGACTTGACTGTTTTCCTTCCGTCCACCTGTTCTCCGGTTCGCTTGCGCTCCAGCCGCTTAAAAGCAGACTATCTTCGAAACTTGAAAGTCCGAAATTAATCGTTGACAAATTTTCCGATGAGCTCATTAGGCATTGATCGTTGCTGCATAAGCGACCTATCCTGAAATAGTCGTTTTCCCAAATGATGTCTTTTAAGACTATTCTTGGGGAATTGACATAGGTATTTGGTTTATGGACCAAAACGAGGCTGTTTTCCGGGACGGTTAACTTTTTCCCGCTTTCGGCGACCACCGGTAAAATAGGAATCCTGTTCAGGTTTAAAAAATAAGGCAGCCACATATAGTTCCAAAAGGGGATACCCTGTTTAATGTCGTTCTCAAGATAAAGTGGCTCGTTAATAAATTGTTTTTCTTTTTGGATTTCCTGCAGGGATATGTATTGTTTATTGACTGTGAGCCCTTCGCTGACGAATCTTTTTACCAGCTTATAAGCCATGAAAAATTCCGATATGACCATAAGGACAACTATCGAATAAAGAATGGTTTTATTTTTTTTGAAAGAAGACTCAAAGCCGATAACTAATATACTTATGAATATAGGCAAAGTGTAGGAAATAATTCTTGCGTAATCGAAAAAATTCTGATTGATAAATATTGCTTTTAATAGAATGCCAATAAAAATAATAAGGAAACTAAAAATCAGCAGTTTATATCTTATCTTTAAAAAACCAATGACTAATATAACAATTACCAATAAACTAAAAAATATCGCAATCAAAGACGGAAGAGGAGGATATGAATGTATGCTGTAGAAACCCAGCGCCTCAAATGGATTGGCAAAAGGTACTTCGCTTCTGAAAACCTGCCAGCCTATGGGCAGATTGCTTAAAGACGAGGGCTTTAGCATATTGACTAAAAAACGGAAACTGTAAATTATCGACGGCAAACTCATTGTAAGTGTTATCAAAGCGATTCCGATTAATTTATTTAATAACTCTTTTGTTTTCTCCCTTAAAATCAACTTGAAAATAAAAAACAAAGCAAAGGGGATGACAAAAAAAGGGGCTATCTCCTGATAAGAAAAATATATCGTCGAAAGTCCCAAAGAAATAACTAATGCCTGCGAAAAATCCTGGTTGCTTTTTTCATTGGAATAAAAATAATTGATCGCATGTATCAGCAAAAATATCGTCAGTCCTCTGAATAATATGTGAGGGAAAAAATTATGATACAGCATGTATAGTAAATTGACGTTAAAAGCGGTAAGGATGAAGGATAAAATTAGAGTCATTATGCTTTTTTTGTAAAGGTATTTCACTAGGATATAGGTAAGTGAAACAGCCAGCGAAAAGAACGTTACTTGAACAATATAACTAATTTGATACGCTTTGAGGCGAAATAGGTATTGAAAAAAACTATAAATGAAATTCGGCCCCCACCTGAAAGCTCCTACCAACATATTATCGGCGCCGAAGCTGGCCTTTGTTATAAAAGCATCAAGAAGAGAATTTGATAAGAGGAAGTCGGACGCTCCGACATAATCTCCGATATCGTTATTGCCGAATGATATCGTGGTTGGATAATTTACCAGCCTGATAAGTGGATATAAGTTAAAAAAAATGCTGAATAATATCAGAAAGGCCGTCAAAAAGTCTTCACTCCTATCAAATTTCAGGATATTTTTTTTTAGGAACAAGATATAGCCGTTCAAGATCGATGAAAAAACTAAGATAGCCGGGGCAATGATCTTCATCGGCAGCCCCAAAGAACTCATCAAAACCGAAAAAACGATAAGATAAATTGTCCCGTACCAAGGCGTAAACCAAAAAGCATATCCTTTTAATTTATTGGGAATAATAATAGCCGTAATTCCATAACCAAGATAAAACATCGCAAACAAAGTTAAAAGAGAGTAAAAAAAAATTACCATAATCTAGGTTTCTGACAAAAATATCTTGGTAAATTTACCACCAAGCTGTCTTCGATCAAGACTACCTTCCATCACTTCAGCTGGTCGATATGATTTACCAAACATAAAATATATCGTATTTATGCCTTCGTCAAGAACCTTATCCACCTTCATGGAATAATCTTTAACATCGGTTGTCATATTAATCTTTCCGACTTTTTCCTTGTTCAGGTATATAGTTACCGGTTGATTCTTATAAAAAGCCGCTCCGGAAAAATTTAGTTTCATTTTCCGTTTTTTATTTACCTTAAACATGACACTGCTTCTTCTGTCAACCCAGCGGAATTTTTCTTCCGGATAGTGCCAGCCGAATCCCAGGTAACTAGCAGAGAATCGATCGGTCAAATCTAAACTAAGAACTTCTTTATTTTCCAGAGGCCTCTCCCATAAAGAATAGTTGCCGTCTGTTTTTACTTTATTAAATCCAAGTTCGTTTAAGGTCGAAGACAAAGTCGCCATATATCTTCTTTCGTCATCGCTTATTACATACTTTAAATCAAGAAAATTAATGGCATCTTTGCTTTTTTCTATGTCTATCTTTTGCCACTTTGGAAGATCTGATCTATCTATTATCGGATTTTTGTTTATATCACCATCGATGGCACGGCCGACAAACCCCAAAAAAGGATTCTCCTGATAATAGGATTTTTTGTAATCGGCGATCCTTCCTGTATATCCACCCAAGACCGGCTTTTTATGGATCGACTCACCGATGATCATCTGAAAAGCATCTCCGTCGCCGAAGTAAGTAAAGCCGTCTCTCACGGTAAACGGTATCTCCAAGACGGTCGATCTTTCAGGATCTCTTTTGATTACGTTATACAGCATGTTGGGATATTTTTTCGGCGGGGGAGCGTTTGGATCGACGAAATACCGCTGGTCGAGAATAAAAATCACGAAAAGAATAATGAAAAATATTTTTTTAAAATTGGCTGACTTATTTTTTATATAAAAATTTAATATATAGGCCGAAACCAAATAAGCGAAAAAAATAAAGGCAACTATTATTCTTCCAGGAACCCTGACGTTATTTAAGAACGGGATATAATGCAAAACTATGTAGGGAAGGGGAACGACGATTTTTATACCGTCATCAACGGTCAAAGTCCAGTGGCCAAAAACGTGCAGGAAAGGTCCAAGAGTGAGAATTAAGAAAACAAGACTCGTTAAAAAGAAAGGCATTAAGTTTTTTTTCGTTTCTTTGTTTATTTTTCTGTAAAAAACAAATAGGAAAAAAAACGACCCCAAGATAATTATTCCCGGATAGGTAAAATTTTCAAATATTAACCGCGATCCAGGCGTATAAAGCTGTAAGAATAGCTTAAAAGGAAATATTAAAAACGGAAACCTGGTAAAAAGCCAACTGTAACTGCTGGGGATGAAGTAATTGAAAAGATCAGAGGCAAATTCGATCGCTCCTCCCCAGCCATCGGTTTTCGGGACGATATCAAATCTGAACATGTCGTATAAAGCCGTCAACCAAGGAGTGAGAAAAATAAGAATCAGGACCGCTTTCAAAATCATGAATCTCCATGACTTTTTCAGTTCCAAAAAAAAAGTTTTTCTTTCAAAAACTAAGAAATAGACAATCAACGAAAATATTGAAATGAGAAGCATGACAAAATAATAGAAGTTTAACCAAAGGGCAAGTACAAAGAAGATAGACGATCCTAAAATATTTAGAAGTCTTTCTTTAATATTTTTTGTCGTAAAAAAGCGAGTGACGAATAAATAAAACCAGGGAAAAACGAAATGGCACCAGTAGCTTAAGTGTCCTCCTCTTGGCAGGAGAAATGTCATGTAACCGAACGCGGCGCCGATTATGAATGAAAGAACTTTATTGATATTGAGCTTTCTTAAAAGAAGGTACATTCCGACGTTTGCCGCCAAAAGAGATAGGGCAACGACGATGGACAAAGACTGATGGGTCGAAAGATATGCCTTAAACAACGGATAAAACAATCCGTTACCAGCGTCAACCAATCCAAGGTATAAACCAAACGGGTATAACATATTTTTCACTAGCCCAAATGGGTTATTGCCAGCAACCAACTGCTCATAGAATTTTTCTGTCAGCCAGCCGTAAGCTTGGACTTCACCCCAAACCGCTCCTATTTTTGACTTATCAAATATCAGTTGGTTCCAAAAAAGATTGATATTAAAAAAAAGATTGATAATAAAGTAGCCAAAAAAAACAAAAACCATTTCGAGGCGTTTGATTATTTTATACATATGATTGCCGGAACTACTTTTACTGCGTAATTCCTGGTATTATTAGATCCGGCCAGACTTCCAAAGGTTCTATTTCTCCCAGCTTATAAAAATCGTTTTCCCAAACGACTTTCTTAAAGACAATTTTTTTTTCTTCTCTTTCCAAATAACTCTTCTCGGCTAAAACTAGCTTTATCTCTTTTGTCAAATCTATCTGTCTAACGTAATTTTGTCTACTGATTAGATCTTTATCCATTAAAATATTTTCTCTCCACGCCCGCTTCCATAGATTGTATTCTCCAAGATAAACGTCTGCCGTGAAAAATGGCTTTTTAATTTTCTTGCTTTTATTGAGTTCGGAAAGAGAGACGAGCGACTGGTCTACAAACTGCAAGTGGGCATAAAATAAATTATAAGTTCGGTAGAAAGACCTAGAGGTAAAAACCAAAATAATTATTAAAAACAATAATTTTGCTATCTTGTTTTTGAAAAGAGAAAAAAGATAAGAGACTCCGATAGTAAATAAAATGATGAAGAAAAAAATCGTATAAGTAACTGTCCGGTGATAAGTAAAAAAATTCGGAGAAACATATCGGTATAAAACAAGTAAGAATAATATCATAATGATGTTCATTAAAAATATCAGTTTGTTTTTTATTTGGGTAAAACCAATTATCCAAACAGAAGCGATTGTCAAACCAGCTGCCAATGCTAAAATTAAGGAAAGTTCTTGTGAATAATTGATATTATAGAGTCCAATCATCTCCAAAGGATTGGCGCTTCTGATTTTTTCCCAGCCGATCGTTGTCACTCCAATCGTAGAAATAAACATTTTTATATTTTGTCTTATGCTTAATCCAAAAGTAACCGGGCTGATTACTATGGAAATGATGAAAAATTTAGTGAAGGCCGATAAATATGAAAACCTATGTTTGTCAAAGATCATTTTGAAAAAAACAAATCCTGCAATCGGAAAGAGAATGAATAACAATCCTTCGGGATAGATAGTGGCAACAGCGGCTATAACTAAAGCAATTATAAAATCATAGTTATTAGGGTAAAAATCTACTTTCTTTATTTCTTCAAAATAGGAATAAACAAGAATCGTAATAAAAAGGTATAGTCCGACAAAGATAAACTGTCCGAAAAAGACGTGATAGAGCATGTAGAGAATTGTTGAGTTTAAGGTAAATGTCAGGAAAGTCAATACGAGGATAAAATATCTATCTTTCTGGTATATCGTCCGTGTCAGAATATAGACCAAAGGAAACGATAACGAAAAATATAAGTTAATTAAAATTGTAAAAACTTGATAAGATTTTAAACCAATAAGGCTCGAAAAAAAACTTAAAATCATGGGGCTGCCCCAGCGGAAACTGTGTGTGACAAAATCAATGACCGACCAGATGTAAGGTCTGAAATCAAGAAATCCCCGCACATCTCTGACCGTATGATTAATTAAATAATCACCGACATTCGAGTAAGTAAGAACGTCTAAATTTCCGAAAGAGATAGAAGTTGGAAACCTAATTTTATATAAGAGAGGGAAGATATTTATTAAAAAAGACAGCCCTGTAAAAATCGCTATAAAAACTATTTCTTTGGTTAAATACTCTGTTTTCCTTTTCAAAAAAAGACTGTAAACTAGAAAAAAAAGAGATAGTGATAGAATTACGTACTTGCCCTGTGATATGGGAATTCCGGCCAGGTTTAATGAAACCGATAACAGGACAATAAATACGGTGCCAAGCCAGGGTGAGAGCCAAAAACCATACTTTTGTAATTTCTCGGGAAGGATAATCCTTGTAATACCGAATCCCGTAAAAAAAAGAAAGAAAATTATTTTTAGTGACAAAATGATTATTTCGTCCATTAGTTTTCCAATAACAAATAATTTGCGTCCTTTTGTTTTTCAACGAATCCTGATTGTTCAAACAACTCTCTTAAATAATTCGAATACTTTTCGTCTGTCTTCAATATTATATACCTTATATTAAAATTATTTAATTCTTTTGTAGCAACTTCTTTAGGATATGAAAAAGGAAATAAATTCGTTTCTCCGGGTTTTTCTTTTAGTGGATTGTAATTGCCTTTATCGATGATTTTAGCCAAATAACTGATGAATTTAGTTTTACTATAGCCTTCAAAAACTTCGTTAGGAACCCTTGCAATATAACCTCCGATAATCGGTTTTCCGTGAATCAGCTGTCCTGCCATAGGTTGAATAGCGTGAACAAATCCAACATATTTTAAACCATCACGAACAGTAAAAGGAATTTCAAGAACTGTACCAGCTGGTTTTTCTTTAACAGCTTGATAGATTATTTTAGGATAAAAACTGTTTTGTTGTCTAGGTAAACGATAATACTGATCAAAAATAAATATCAAAAACAATAAAATAAAAGCAAGGATTCTTTTCTTATTGTTTATTTTTTTGAACCAGTAGTTAAGCAAATATGCAAGAATAATCGAACTAAAAAAAATAAAAGCTGGTGCAAACCTTGCCGGCGCTCTTAGATTTCCCAATCCCGGTATATATCTAAGCAGCAAAAAAGGTAACGGAATAACAACTGCTACTCCGTCAAGATTGATATACCACCTGTTAAAGATCTTTAAAAAAGGTCCAAGCATGAGTATGGCAAAAAAAATGCTTGTGTAGTATAAAAGTTTTATTTTATTCCAAAGGGTTTTATCAAATTTTTTTTTAATGAGCAAATAAAGGATAAAAATATGCATTAAAGCAATCAATGCTCCGGGATATACAAATCTATCCCAACTATTTAGATAGAAATTATTGAGTTTGGAAAAAATAGGATTCAAGTTAGTCGTTCTCGCGAAAAAAGTTTCGTAAAAAGGATTGTATTTGCTCGGCATCACAAAGTTAAACAAATCGGCTGACAGGTTAATTGCGCCGTAAAAACTTCTTATTTTTTTTTCGCTACTGAATCTAGTCAGAGTATAAACATTCACGATCCAGGGTAATAGAATAATAAAAAAAGTTAAAAAGCTTAAAATAAAATATTTGATATTGTTTAAAAAGAAGTCAAAAAATTTCTTGGTTTTGGAAATAGCTAAATATACTATGATAAACAATAAGGCAACCACTATAGTAAAAAAGTAGTAAAAGTTTGTCATCACTATAAAAGATAACAACAATCCGAAAACTGCTGACAAAAATGGTTTTTTACGATTTTCAGAGGAAATAAACTGATCGATTACTAGATAGGTCAATGGGAAAAAGAATATCGGCGTATAGCTGTAATGTTCTGATAATAAATTTGTTAGAAAAGGACTATAGCCGAATACTAAACTAAGTAAAAACGACAGAAAAACTCCGAACCTCTTCTTGATAAACAATAAGTAAATTACCAGATTATTTAAAAACAGATAAATCAACACTATAAAAATCACTGATTTTACCGGGTTCATAAACGGTCTTACAAAAATAAAAATCACACCCCAGGCGATACCCGGATCCGATAAGGCTGTATTGAGAGTAAATGGATATAGAATATTATTAATTACGAAAGGGTTTTTAAAATTGATAAGTTTCTGATAAATATTTTCTATTCCCCAAACCGCAAGAATTTTATCTGCTGAAGAGCCTATCGTGCTTGAGTTTGTTAACAGACTGTTCCAGAGTGAAGAATTAAAAACCAAGGATATTATAATAAAAAGTATAATTATAAAAAACGTCTTTCTTTTTTTAAATAACATTGATGTGTTTATATTGTATCTATATTATAATATATAAGTTTTATATGCAAAGAAATTTAGGTCTTGATATCGTAAGAAGTATCGCTATTATCCTTGTTATGGTCGCTCATCTATCGCCCTTTTTTACTCAAAATCCGATCATTTTTAACTTACTATATCATTCTGGACTCTACGGGGTAGAATTGTTTTTCATCTTAAGCGGGTTTTTAATAGGACAAATCGCAATCAGTAAATTTACTCCTAACTTTTCTTTCAAAAGGCTGAAAACATTTTATTTCCGTCGGTTATTGAGAATTTTACCTTTATATTATTCTATACTTATATTGTTTCTATTAATTAGTTATTTCGCATTTAAATTAAAATCAATCCACTTATTGCATTTTATTTTTTTGCAAAATTTAATTGAATCCGAGGTCAGCTTTTTTGCCGTTTCTTGGACTTTGTCTATACAATTTTGGTTTTATATTTTTATTCCGATATTACTTTTATTTTTTGTCCGAAAAAAATATTCGTTAGGAAAATTATTAAGGAGTTTACTCATTTCAATTTTTATCATTATCTTTTTAAGAGCTTTATATATACTTCTATATAACCCTACTTTTGATTTCGGCGTCAGAAAAAATATTTTTTTCAGATTTGATTCATTGTTAATCGGTGTCTTGTTTGGATTATTTAAGCTAAAACTCCCTAGTTTATATAAAAAATTGGCAAACTCTTACTTCTTCTTATTTTCTTTAATCTTCCTTTTCGTATTTTATTGGTTTTATGTAGTGGTGATGATTAATCAAGGAATCCAATATTTTGACGGATCTTTTTTGTTTAGAGCGTTTAGTTGGCCGTTTATGAGTCTTATGTTTATATTATTTACTATATATTTTGAAAATAGTAATTTTATAAATAAAATACTAAGCGGTAAAAAGGTCGTTTTATCGTTTTTCACAAGACTTAGCCGATATTCGTTTTCGCTTTTCCTAATCCATTACGAAATATATACATATTTTGAAACTTATCTCGACAAAATTAACGTGGCTATTACGATCATAACGGCCACGTTCATAATCTGCGTTTTATCTTATTTTCTGTATAATTTTATCGAAAAACCGTTCCTGTCTAAAAGAGTTAAATTTACTTGAGTTTAAGCACCATGCCAAAAGTAACCGTCATCATATCCGCTTTTAACCATGAAAGCTATGTTTCCGAGACGATAAAAAGTATCCTTGATCAAACCTTCAGGGATTTTGAACTTATAGTTGTCGATAACGGTTCGACCGACTCCACCTACAAAATAATTAAGTCTTTTTTCGATCCCAGGTTAAAAGTTTTTAGAATCAGGAAAAACATTGGTTTCGGGTATGCTCTAAACTTTTGCTTAAAAAAAAGCCAAGGTGAATATGTTTCATTATTCAGTTCTGACGACATTGCCATTCCTACTAAACTGGAAAAACAGGTTCAATATTTAAATTCCCATTCGGAGGTTGACGCAGTTTTTTCTCTAGCGCAATTGATAGACGAAAATGATCATATCTTAGAAAAAAACTATTACGAAAATGTGTTCAATCAAAAAAACAAAACGAGATACCAATGGTTGAATTATTTTTTTAATAATGGCAATTGCATCTGCTTTCCGACCGCCTTGATAAAGAAATCCATCTACGAGAAAATTGGTTACGAAAACGAAAGACTGGCTCAACTGCATGATTTTGACCTATGGGTAAGACTTTGTCTAAAAACCGAAATCTATATTCTTCAACAAAAATTAGTTAAATTTAGAATCAGAAGTGATAATAAAAATGTCAGCGCCGATACGTTAGATAATAAAATCCGCAGTATGTACGAATTCTCCCATGTCCTAAAACATTATCTTAAGATAAAGAGCGTCAAAGAATTCTTGAAAATATTTCCCCATTCTCAGGAAAAATATAAAGACATTAGTGATAACGAATTAATTCCTTTTTATGTCGCCCGGGAAGCTTTAAATGTAGAACATGTCTTTCATCAAAAGTTTGCTTTGGATACTTTATTCGATTTACTACAAAATAAAAGAATTGCCAAAAAGCTCCAAAAAAAGAACAACTTCGGCTATGCCGATTTTATCCGCCTCACCGGAAAATATGATCTTTATCACGTCCAGCATATTGCTTTTCAGGAGGATTTGGTAAGGAGATTAAAACTGGAATATGAAGATCTAAAATATCCACTAAGGAAATTAAAAAAAACTATCTATGGCAAAAGTTAGCATCATCATTCCCTCATACAACCACGAAAAGTACGTCGGTTATGCACTTGAAAGTGTTTTTAGCCAAACCTTTCAGGACTTTGAGATAATCATTACCGACGACAACTCCCAGGATAAGACAGTAGAAGAAATCAAAAAATTTAATGATCCGCGAATTAAATTATATCCTTCTATGAAGAACCAGGGTGTTTGCGTTGCTATCAATAACTGCCTGGAACATTGTCGTGGAGAATATGTTGCTCACCTTAATTCTGATGACGCTTTCTTTCCAGATAAATTGGAAAAACAGGTTAAATATCTTGATAACCATCCGAAAATCGGGGCTGTTTTCTCGCAAGTACGGATGATTGACGAAGAAGGAAACAATCTGCCAGACTCTGCTCATTTTCATGGTTTGATGAATGGACTCCGAAACAGAAGCCGGTATCAATGGCTCAACTATTTTTTTTATAACTGCCGTTGGCTTTGGCATCCTTCGATGATGATGAGAAAAAAAGCTTACGACGATATCGGTTATCATAATCCCTGCTTGGCACAAATCCAGGATTTTGATATCGGAATCAAGCTATCTCTTAAATACGAACTATATATAATCCAGGAACGATTGACCAAATTCAGAATAAGAGCTGGAGACATGAATGCCAGCGCCGCGACACCGAAAGCAGTCATTCGCAGCATGTTCGAATTCTCCCATGTCCTAAAACATTATCTTAAGATAAAGAGCGTCAAAGAATTCTTGAAAATATTTCCTGATTCACAAAAAAAACATAAAGATATCGTCGACGACGAATTGATTTTATTCTATGTCGCCCGGCAAGCCTTGGAAGTCGAACATGTTTTTCACCAGAAGTTTGCGCTTGATGTTATCTTCGATTTATTAAACAACAAGATAACTTCTTCGAAATTGAGAAAGAAAAGCCATTTTGATCAAGGAGATTTTATAAAACTCACAGGAAAAAATGACCATTATCATGTTCAGCATATTGAATATCAAGAAGACCTCATAAACAAATTGCAAGAAGAAATTATCTTATTAAAAAAACCGATTAACCGGATAAAAAACACAGTTAAAGAACTGATCGGTCGATGAATTTTCTGATTGCTTTTTTTACATAATTCAACATCTCACCATCTATTCCCGGATAAACTCCGATCCAAAAGGCGCTGTTTAAGACAATGTCGGCGTTTTTCATCTCCCCGATGACTTTTATTTTGTCTTTTATCTTCAGGTAGGCAGGATGACGAAGAATGTTGCCGGAGAAAATATTTCTTGTGCCGATTTTATTATCTTCAAGATATTTGGTGAACTCGTTTCTTGTAAATGGAGCATTAGCTTTAACAATAGCAGGAAAACCGAAATAACTGACGTATTCATTTTTGTCTGCTTTCATAAGAATAAAATATTTTTCGTAATTTTTGAAAAATTTATAAAGATTTCTGTAATTTTCCTGGCGTTTTTTGATGAAGTAGGGGAGCTTCTTAAGTTGAGCGACGCCGATTGACGCCTGAAAATCGGTCAACTTTAGATTATAACCGATCTGGGAATAAGTATATTTATGATCATAGCCAAAAGGCAGTTCTCCCAGCTTCCAGTGGAAACGGGCATTGCAGGTATTGTCGGCTCCGGTGTCACACCAACAATCACGACCCCAGTCCCGAAACTGGCGGATAGATTTATTGATTAAAACATTATTGGTTATTACCGCACCGCCCTCGCCCATGGTGATCTGGTGGGCCGGGTAAAAACTAAAAGTAGCAATATCCCCATATGTTCCAACCAATTTTCCTTTATATTTTGAGCCCAGGGCATCGCAGCTATCCTCAATTACCCAGAGATTATATTTTTTTGCCAAATTCATTATTTTATCCAGATCATAAGGTTTTCCCAAAGTATGGGCAACCATAATCAGCTTAGTTTTTTCGGTGATGGCCTTTTCGATTTTTGACACGTCAATATTAAGAGTGTCAAGTCTTGCGTCGATAAAAACAGGTTTCAAACCATGCTGGACCCCCGGGTTGACGGTCGTTGGAAAAGCCACAGCAGTCGTGATATATTCGTCTCCGGGTTTAAGTTGCCTTTTTCCAAAAACATTAGAAGTAAGGGAGGCCAAGGCAACTAGATTGGCGCTTGACCCGGAATTGACAAGAGAAACATAACGGACTCCAAAAAATTTCTTGAAATCGCTTTCAAATTGCTTTGTCCACCGACCCTCTGTCCACCAGCCGTCTCGGGCTGCGGCAATAGCATTATTGACTTCTTCTTCATCATATACTTTTCCCGAAACCGGCACGTAGGTCTCGCCGGGTATAAATTTTGTTTTTTTCATTATCTGATTATTTATTTTACCAGAATAAATGACTATATGTTAAAATTAAACCCATGCGCCCAAAACTAAGCATAGTTCTATCCATGTATAATGAAGAAAAAGCGATCCAGTTGGTAGTAGAAGAATTAACAAAAATTCTTGAAAAAAACAAAATTTCCCATCAGATAATTTTAGTCGAAGGCGGGTCGTCGGATAACTCTTTTAAAATTGCAAGGCGACTGGAAAAAAAATATCCACAGTGCATAGCCGTAAAATACGGCCACTTGCTCGGTGAAAAAATTATCAAGGGATTAAAGGAAGCTAGGGGAAAGTATGTTGGAATTATGTATTCTGATGGTCAGGTAAATCCTTATGTTATACCTTCTTTTATTAAGATGCTCGACGAAAAAAAATCGGATATTATCAAAGGATCAAGAAGGGCGCGAAAGGGTTTAAGCCGTCGCATAACGAGTTTTTTTTTCAATTTAATATCAAGATTATTGTTTTCTATAAAAACATGGGACATCAACGGCCATCCTAAAATATTCGACTCCAGATTAATCTCTCTCTTAAATCTTCAGGTTAAAGACGTCACGATTGACCTTGAAATAATGGTAAAAGCTAAAAAGCTCAATTTAAAAGTTAAAGAAATACTCGTCGACGAAAGAGATCGAATAGGCGGCTCATCTTCGGTATATTTTATCACCGCTTTAAGAACATTGATGCATGTCTTATCATTCAAGTGGGGAAAAAAGAAAAAATTATTTGAAGTTGAAAATATTAAATGAAAATCCGATTGTTAATAACTGGCGCAACTGGTTTTACTGGATGTTATCTCATAAGGGAACTCCTCAAAAAACGTAATTATGATTTGGCAATAGTTAAAAGAAAAAACTCTGATATTTCTGGAATAAAAGAAATATTAAAAAAAGTAAGAGTATATAATATTGATCCTTTATATGATCAAATTTACAAAATCATAAAAAAGGAGAAACCTGATCTTGTCATTCATTTGGCTGCAACTTACCCTCGCAATGAAACAAAGGAAAATATCGAATTAATGCTAAATTCAAATATTATCTTTGGGACAAAACTTCTAAACGCCATGGCTTTATATAACGTCAAAAAATTTCTCAATACGGGAAGTTCTTTAGAGTATTTCAATGGTCCACCCGTTTACAACCCAGCCACTTTTTATTCTACAACCAAAAGAGCTTTCCAAGATATAGTTGAATTTTACATTAGATCTTTTGATTTAAAAGTAGTCACTTTACTTCCATACAATACCTATGGTCCTTATGATAAAAGAAATAATCTATTTTCTTTATTGAAAAACGGTTTGAAACAAAAAAAGAAGATAAATTTGACTCCCGGTGAACAGTTCATAGATCTTCTTTATATTGAAGATCTTATCAACGCTTACCTTAGAACTATAAAATATTTGTTACGGAAGAAATCCGACGATCATGAAAAATATTTTGTCGGCTCTGGAAAATCGGTAAAACTGAAAGAAATCGTTAATTTATATAGAAAAATTTCGGGTGTTGACATTCCTATAGACTTTGGCGCCATTCCATACAGAAGAAGAGAGGTCATGTTTGCGCAAGCTGATATAAAAGAAGTTGCTAAAAAACTAAAATGGAAGCCAAAAGTCTCACTCTATAAAGGAATAACAAAAACGTTAAAAAAGGATAAAATAATTTAATAAATTGTATAATTCAGTTAAAATGAAGCTAAAAAAACTTATTTCCATTGTCATTCCGATTTATAACGAATCACTAGTAATTCCGGAGTTGATCAAACGGCTGACAAATTTTATTAATAAAAATCCCAAATATGAATTTGAAATTATTTTAGTCGAAAACGGCTCCGAAGACGAATCTTTCAAACTATTAAAAAAATACACCGGGTTGGATAAAAGGTTTAAAGTGCTTCAGCTTTCTAAAAATTTTGGCTGCGACGGCGGCATCATTGCCGGTATGCGTTTTGCCAAAGGCGACGCCTGCGTAATCATGATGGCTGACCTCCAGGAACCAGTAGAACTGATTTTTGACTTTATTAAAAAATGGGAACAGGGATATGAAATCGTTTACGGCATCGTCAAAAAAAGGACAGCCGGATTATTGAGAAATTTGAATTCGCGCCTTTTTTACAAAATAATAAATTCGCTGACCAATAATATGTTTCCTGAAAACGCCAGCGACTTCAGATTAATAGACAAAAAGGTTTATGAAACGATAAACAGTATGGGCGAACAAAATAAATATTTAAGGGGACTTGTCATCTGGACAGGTTTTAAACATATCGGTATTCCATTCAACCGAGCAAAAAGATTTGCCGGAGAATCAAAAGCAGATTTTAAAACAGCCCTTTATGTAGCTTTAAATGGAATATTTTCTTTTTCCTATCTTCCTTTGAGGCTGGTCTCGGTACTCGGGGTCGCCATCACTTTTATCTCGGTTATTCTTATCGTCGTCTACCTCTATCTTTATTTTGTCCACGGCCGAGAAGCCCCGGGAGCCGCGACGATGATCCTTCTTACTTTGAGCTTGTTCGGAATTCTTTTCTTTGTCCTAGGAATTATTAGTGAGTATTTGGCCAGGATTTACGACGAAGTAAAAAGTCGACCAACTTATATAGTAAAAAATAAGGTAAATTTAACATGAAAAATTCTAGCCCGCCGTTTTCAAAACAACTAGACGCCTTAAAAGCCGAAGGCGCTTACGCCGTCTTGAATAAAGCCACTAAGCTCGAAACGGAGGGAAAAAAGATTATCCATTTTGAGATCGGCCAACCGGATTTTCCAACGCCCCAAAATATTACATCAGCAGCAATTAGCGCTCTTAAAAAAGGACTCACCAAATATAATGCACCGCTTGGGATCATGCCGCTTCGGAGAAGAATCGCCCAGGGATTAAACGAAACAAAAAATATATCGGTCTCCGAAAACAATATTGCCGTTACTCCTTCCGGAAAGACGGCAATTTTTGTCGCTATGTCTTCTATTCTTGAAAAAGGAGACGAAGTGATCCATCCCGACCCAGGCTTTCCCACCTACAGATCTCTTATTGATTTTCTGTCATGCAAACCGAAACCGATTCCGCTTCTTGAAGAAACCGGTTTTAGTTTCGACATGAAGATTTTCAAGAAAAATTTTTCAAAAAAAACCAAGCTCGTTATCTTGAATTCTCCAAGCAATCCAACAGGAGGGATTATCAAATTAGAGGATCTGGAAGAAATTAGAGAGATGGTCAAAAAAACAAATTGTTGGGTAATGACTGATGAAATGTATTCTAAAATCATCTATGATGGTATAAAATATCCAAGTTTTTATAGCTTCAAGAGTCTCCATCATCAAACAATTCTCGTCGACGGATTTTCCAAGACGTTTTCGATGACCGGCTGGAGAATCGGCTATCTTTCGGCACCGGCGTCACTGATCGAAAAAATAGATTATTTTCTGACTCATACAGTAGGCTGCACGGCTACCTTTACCCAGTACGCCGTCTTGGAAGGACTGAACGGCCCTCAAAATCAGGTGAAAAAAATGGTCAAGGAATTTGAGAAGCGAAGAAACTTTGTCGTTTCCGAACTAAATAAAATCAAAGGCATCAAGTGCCAAATTCCACAAGGAGCTTTTTATGTATTTCCCAATATAAAATCATTTAAAAAGTCATCAAAATGGATTGCTAACTATCTTCTTGAGGAGGCCGGTGTCGCTCTTCTTGACGGAACTTCTTTTGGAAAATACGGTGAAGGATATCTTAGAATCTCGTATGCGACGAGTATGGAAAATTTAAAAGAAGGAATTGATAGAATTAAAAAGGGGCTAAATAATTTATGAGAATTGCTGATTACATTATCGATTACATTTACAAAAATGGGACTGACACCATTTTTACCTTGGCTGGCGGTGGAGCGATGTTTTTGAACGACGCCGTAGCTTGTCATAAAAAAATGAAATATGTCTGTAATCATCATGAACAAGCTTCGGCTATGGCCGCCGAGGCTTATGCCAAGACAAACCAGGGCATAGGCGCCGTTATGGTAACTTCAGGACCGGGGTCAACCAACGCAATCACCGGGTTACTTGAAGCCTGGCAGAATTCTATTCCCGTTATCTTTATCTCGAGCCAAGCCAAAAAATCGCAGATGACTCATTTTTCCGGTCTTCCCATCCGCCAGTTTGGTATCCAGGAATTAGACATTATTCCCATCGTCAGGCCGTTGACAAAGTACGCCGATTATGTTGAAAAACCAGAAGAAATCCGCTTTAAAATTGAAAAAGCCTACCAAGAGATGTTATCTGGCAGGCCTGGACCAGTCTGGCTCGACATCCCTCCTGACGTCGCGAGCCAGAGCATCGACCCGGAAAAACTACCTGGATTTGTAGACAAAAAAACACCCAATAGTCTACCTAAAATTTCCACTCGGGAGATCGGTTTGGTAATAAATTTATTAAATAGAGCGCGAAAACCAATCATCATCGCCGGCGGCGGAATAAAATTGGCAAAAGCAGTTTCGGAATTCAGAGCCTTAGTCAACATTTTAAAAATTCCTGTAGTCGTCCCGGAGATGGGAATTGATCTTTTGGAAAACAATCATCCTTGCTATGCTGGCCATGGAGGAACAAAGGGAGATCGAGCCGGAAACATCGTCATTCAAAACAGCGATCTAATTTTGGCAATCGGCAGCAGGCTCTCTGTTTCTTTTACCGGGCACGAATTTGACAAATATGCGCCGAGATCTGTAAAAATCGTTATCGACGTCGATGAAAAAGAGCACCAGAAAAAAACAGTTAAAATCAACCATCTTATTATTTCCGACGCCAAATATTTTATTGAGGAAATGATCAAAAATAAGCAAAAACTGATAGATAATAAAAATGTCTGGTTGAAGAAATGCCAAATAATTAAAAATAAATATGGTTTATATCTACCCAAGATTAAAGATAAAAATGGCGAAATCAGCATGTACCACATCGTCGATACTATTTCTAAACTGTCTCGACCCGGTGATTTTTTTATCACCGACGCCGGAGTGACTGCCTACATCGCCGTCCAAACTTTGAAATTCAAAAAAAACCAAAGGATGATTATTCCCGGAGCCACTCTGACCATGGGCTATAATCTGCCGGCAATCCTTGGCGTCTGGGCTGCCAATAAAAACGCCAGGATAATCTGCATTACCGGCGACGGGTCGCTCCAGATGAACATCCATGAACTGGGGACGATCGCTTATCACAAAATTCCGGCAAAAATATTCGTCATCAATAATCATGGTTATCTGGCGATCCGCACGACTCAAAAAAATTTTTTCCAATCAAGACTGATCGGAGAGGGGAGTGGCTCCGGAGTCTATCTACCCAGTTCCCAAAAAATCGCTCAAGCTTATGGTTATAAATATGTCAGAATAAAAAATTACAAAGAACTATCTAAGATAAAACAAGTAATGAAGGAAAAATCAGCGGTTATCTGCGAGGTCTTTAGTCCTTATTGGCAGGATGTTCTAACTGTCTCTTCGAAGAAAATGCCCGATGGGAAAATGGTCTCGCTGCCTATAGACGATATGTATCCGTTCCTACCTGAAGAGGAAATGAAACAAATTAGGCAGTCTCTCAAATAGCTATATATCCCTTCTTTATAAGTAATTCTGCTAATAATATTGCGCCTCCGGCTGCCCCTCTTACCGTATTATGAGACAGGCCAATAAACCGCCAGTCAAATATTTTGTCTTCTCTTAGTCTTCCCATTGTGATTCCCATTCCGTTTTCAAATTCTCTTTCACTTTCTGTTTGAGGACGATCTGGTTCGTTAAAATATTTTATGAATTGCTTAGGTGAAGACGGAAGGTTTAATTTTTTTAATGGATTAAAGTTTGTAACGGCTTTTATGATCTGCGATTTTGTTGGTTTTTTAGCAAACTTTACCGTAACTGCTGCCATATGACCGTTTGTCAGCGGCACCCTGATGCAATTAGCCGAAATCAGCGGCTTCTTGGCCAAAACAATTTTCCTTTTTTCTACTTTTCCCCATATCTTCATTGGCTCCTGTTCTGATTTTTCTTCCTCATCGCCGATGTAAGGAATGACGTTGTCAACCATTTCCGGCCACATTTTAAAGTTTTTTCCCGACCCCGAAATCGCCTGCATGCTCGTGACTACCACTCTCGTCGGCTTGTACTTCATTAAAGGAGTTAGAATAGAAACGTAAGACTGAATTGAACAGTTCGGTTTGACGGCAATCAACCCCTTTTTCCAGCCTCTTATCTTCCTCTGTATGTCGATTAATTTAAGATGATTAAAATTGATTTCGGGCATGACCATCGGCACATCTTCTGTAAAACGGTGAGCGGAATTATTTGAAACGACTGGAATACCGACTTCTGCATAATTTATTTCTAGTTTTTTTATTTGCTTCTTGTCTAAATCCAAGGCGCTGAAAATTAAATCAACTTTGTTTCTGATTTTCTTTATGTTATAAACCGAATAAACCATCATCTGCTTGACAGTGTCTGGAATCGGTCTATCTATCCGCCATCTGTCACCAAGAGCTTTAAAATAGGTCTTTCCGGCCGATTGAGGAGAAGCGGCAAGGCAACTGATTTCAAACCAGGGATGTTGTGACAGAATTGAAATAAATCTTTGTCCGACCATACCAGTCGCCCCTAGTATTCCTACCCTGAATTTTTTCATAAACTAACAATTTTAATAACTCTTAATAGATCTCCAAAAATGCCTCCGGCAGTCACTTGCGGACCAGCGCCCGGGCCTTTAATGACCAATGGATTTTTTGAATAGTTCTTGGTTTTGATGACGGCGATATTATCCGGACCGTCAAGTTGACCTACGTCGCTTTCTAAATCGGCTTCTGTTAGACCGACAGAACAACTTCTTTTGTTTACTTTTGCAACAAAACGTAACGTCTTCTTGTTTTTTTTGGACCGATTCATCATTTTATTATACTTTTTATCCAATAACGTTATCTTCTTCATAAAATCATTAACCGATAAATTACTCAACTTTTGAGGAAAGAGCGGAGTTATCTTAATATCTTCTAAAGATATCTTACTGTCAATTAGCCTAGCTAAAATTAAAGCTTTTCTAGCTACATCTAATCCTGACAGATCATCTCTAGGGTCAGGTTCGGTAAAGCCTTTTTCTTTGGCTTCAAAAACCGCCTGGGAAAATTTCCTGCCTTTTTGTAAAAGGCTGAAAATATATCCCAAAGTACCTGAAAAACAACCTTGAATTTCCAAAATTTCATCACCACTTTCTATTAACTCTCTAATTGTGTTAATAATCGGCAGTCCAGCTCCGACCGTCGTCTCGAAAAACAATTTATTTCTGTAACGAAATAAAGAGTCGAAAGTCTTTTGATTGGAGGCGAGTGGTTTTTTATTTGACATGACGACAAATCCGCCTTTTCTTAGAGCTTTCCCGATGGCTGTAGTTGTTTTATCCGAGGCGGTTGTATCAATAAAAACCAGAGGCAGGGGAGCGGCGGTGATCCTTTCCTTTACGGTAATATCATTTGATTTGGAATCAAAAACAGCTAAAATCTTAAGTCTAATATTATATTGCTTTTCAATTTTAACTTTATTGGTCGTAAGTTGATCAAGAAAAGTTTTCCCAACGCGACCTGGTCCCAGGTGTATTATATTTAAGGTTCTCATATTAATAAAAGTTAACTTGAAACGATTGTTCCTTTATCTCCTGGATTCAGAAAACTTTTCACAAAGATCGGAATATTCTTTTTCCTAACCGGTTCAACGGCTTTGTGATAGATGATTTTTGCTCCTTTTTTTGCCAGACTTTTGGCTTTGCTGTATGTAAGCTTGTCGTACTTGATCGCTTGTGTATTTTTATTTGGATCTTTGTCATAAAAACCGCTGACGTCTTTCCACAAGTAAAGAGCCTCTGCTCCTAAAAGATTGGATAAATAAGCAGCTGATAGATCGCTCCCGCCGCGCCCCAAAGTCGTTGTGCAGCCGTCGTGGGTAAAACCAATATAGCCGGTAACAACCGGAATAACGTTATTTTTAATTAAAGGAACCAAAATCTCGTTTATATGATGTTGGCTTTTTTTATAAAGGGGAATGGCGTTATTGAAGTTATTATTTGTAGCGACGATGTAGGAAGCATCGATCGAATGGGCAATTACTCCGTTCATCTCTAAAGCATCAACGACAACAGAACACGATAATCTTTCTCCGAAAGAAACGATAAAATCGACTCTCGCCGGAGTAATTTTTTTTTGCGAGACGTTTTTGATAAAAGTTATCAATCGGCTGATTAGATTAATTATATCCGACTCAACTTTAACTGCTTGCGGTCTTCTGTCAAACTTATATAATACCTTGATGTGCTGTTTTTTTATCTTCTCTACTAACTCCAGGGATTCTTTGATTTTTTTGTTTTTTAAATAATCAGACACTTGAAACAGTTGATCGGTCACTCCTTTCATCGCCGAAACGACCAGGATTATTTTATTTTTTTTCCGGTATTTTTTTACAATTTGGCAGGCTTTTAATATTCCATCCGCAGTTGATAACGAAGCCCCTCCGAATTTCATTACTATCATCTACTTATTTTACCATCTTTAATATTAGTCGTACTTTCCACAATATACATCGGCCTGGCTTTTGTTTCCTCAACAATCACTTGAATGTATTTTCCGAGAATACTTATTGCCAAAAGCAAAATTCCTCCGAAAAAGAAAATTGCGAGCATGAGCGGAATCGAAGCCTGTATCGGATTACCAAAAACTATAACCCAATACAAATACCCAGTAATAAATAAAAATGAGACAAAAGTTAAAAAAAAGCCTCCATACACCATTAAATCTAATAAAAAATATGAAAATCCGAATAATCCTCTTTCGGCGTGATGCAAATAATCAAAGAAATTATAAGAGCTTTTTCCGTAAAGTCTTTTTTTTCTTTCGTAAGAAATAAAAGCTCTTTTGAATCCAACCCAAGACAATATGCCGCGACCGAAACGATATTTCTCTGGAAGCTTCCGCATCGCCAATAATACTTTTCTATCAAATAATCCAAATCCAGTTGAATCCGCAGGAATATCTATAAAACTTATTTTTTTTTGAATTAAATAATAAAGTTTTCTTATCGATTTCATCATTAAATTATCAGAAGTTTTTTTATAGACTCCTAAAACCACATTATATCCTTGCTCCCATTTTTTAATAAATTTGGGAATCATTTCCGACGGCTCTTGTAAATCAGCCGGAATACCAACGATTGCGTCACCAATTGCATGATCATAAGCAGCGTGACCAGAAGATTCCGGCCCGAAGTTTCTAGACAAAAAAATACCTTTTACTTTTTTATCTTTACTGGCTATTTTATTTATTAGTTGCTTTGTTTTATCAAAACTGCCATTATCAACAAAAATAAATTCATAATCATAATTCTTTAATTTCTTCATCACTCTTGTCAAAGAGTGATAGGCAATAACGACATTAGTTTCTTCGTTGTAACAGGGAATGCAGATGGATATTTTTTTCATTTTTGTCATAAGTCAAATAAATTCAGTAATTGTTTTTCCTTTCCCGTAATATTTTTGAGTTTGGAAAAATAACAAAAAAATTCTTTTTTTCCACCATTAGTTTTTTTTCTTCATCGGTATATAGATACTCGACTATTTTTTCTCTTTCTCTAGCTCCTGTTATTTTTATCTTTACCTTTTTACCTTTACCGTATTTCTTAATCGTTTCCTTGGCAAAATCGTAGATATTTTTTTCCGGCATTTTTAAAACAAAAACTTCCTGACCTTTCATTTTTGATGCTGCCAGTATTATTAATTCAACCGCTTCAGGAATTGTCATAAAAAATCTTTTCATATTTTTATTGGTAACTGTAACTGATTTTCCTTTTTCTATCTGTTCAATCCATAAAGGAACAACTGATCCTCTTGAGTTAAGTACATTGCCGAAACGAACGACACAGAATTTTGTCCTTGATTTTCCTATGTAGTAGCTTGAGGAAACTATCATTCTTTCCATCATTAGTTTGCTTATTCCCATAATTGTGTTTGGATTAACAGCTTTATCTGTTGATATGGCAACGACTTTTTCCACATTATGCTCTATTGAAAGATCAATGACGTTTTGGGTTCCATAAATATTAGTCTTAATCGTTTCAAAAGGATTATATTCACAATAAGGAACATGTTTCAAAGCAGCGGCGTGAAAAACAATATCAACGTCTCTGAATGCTTTATCTAGTCTTTCTTTATCACGGATGTCTCCGATTAAAAATTTAACGTCGATCTTTGTTCCAATTTCTTCAATTTCCTTTTGAAGAAAAAAATGTTTTGATTCATCTCTCGAATAAATTCTCACTTGCTTCGGGAGATAATTTTTTATTATATAACGAACTATTTCGCTGCCGATTGAACCAGTTCCACCACTAATCAAAATATTCTTTTTGTAAAAAATTCTTTTTAGTTTTTTCATTTTAAGATTTTTTCAATTTCCATACAAATATACTTGACCTGCTTTTCCTTTAAACCTATATATAGAGGTAAAGCTAGCGTTTCAGAAGAGATTTTTTCGGCGATGGGAAAATCACCTTTTTTAAAATTAAATTCCTTTTTCATAAAAGGCTGAAGATGAATCACCGGCAGATATGGTTTGGTTTGTATACCTTTTTCAGCCAACTTTTTCATTAAAAAGTTTCTCCTATTATTCAAGACTCTAACGACATAAACAAACCATGTGTGGGTTCGATCTTTTCCGATTTGAGGAATAATTAGTTTTTTGTTTTCTGAAAGATAACGATTATACAGATTAATGATCTTCTTTCTTTCATTAATCATCCAATCTAATTTTTCAAGTTGAGTTATTCCTAGGGCCGCACTCATTTCATCCATTCGGTAGTTATAACCCAATCTTTCATGTATTAACCAATCGTTCTTTAGATTTCTTCCTTGATTTTTTAAACTTTTAATCATTAAGTCAATTTTCTTATTATTTGTAACAACAATTCCACCTTCACCAGTAGTCATCTGTTTATTTGGGTAGAACGCAAACACACCGATCTCTCCAAAAGTTCCAGTCATCTTGTTTCTGTATTTGGCTCCTAGACTTTCACAAGCATCTTCAATTATCTTTAATTTTTTCTTTTTGGCGATTTCTAAAATGGGCGTCATGTCCGCCGACTGACCAAATATATGAACCACCAAAATCGCTTTTGTTCTTTTGGTTATCGCTTTTACTATCTTTTCCGGATCTATATTATAGGTAGTTTCTTCAATATCGACAAAGACTGGTTTGACTCTTTCAAATAACAAACAGTTAGATGAAGATACAAACGAAAAAGGAGTTGTAATCACTTCGTCTCCTTCCTTCAAACCTAATGATTTCACTGCCAAATGTAATCCGACAGTACCATTACTTACCGAACTAGCATATTTTGACCGGCAATACTTAGCTATTTTCTTTTCAAATTCAAGATGTTTTGGTCCCAAGGATAGATAGCCTGACTCCAAGACGTCAATAACAGCTTTTTTGTCTTTTTTGTCGATATAGGGTGAGGCTATTTTGATGCTAACTTGGGCTAACATAATTTCTTACTGTATTATAGTTATTTTTTAGCATTATTCAACTTCTTGTTAATAAAGGACAAAGTCTCTTGATTGACTAAGGTAAACTTTTCATCTTTTATTTTTATATAGGCTCCGGAATAAGGAGGAAAGAAAAATGCTCTAATTTTTTTGTTAATGATATTGGTTTTTTTTGTTTTTAAATCAACTTTTTTCATCTTTTCCAGCTGGTCGGAGCTGACATAGATTCCACCTTTGTTTTTAATTGTATTAATTTTTGATTCTAGATTCAGCTTTTCTAAAGTATCTTTAAAGAGCAAAAACAACTGTTTTTGGGATTTTTCTTCAAGTGTATAGGCATTTTCATTTTCATCTATTGGGAATTCAGTTACTTTTATGATCGGACCGGCATCAAATCTTTCATCTGTTATATAATGGGCGCTGACTCCGTATTTTTTTCTACCGTCTAAAATTGCCGTATTATAACCAGCTCTTCCTTTATAATCAGGGAGTGGGGCAGGGTGAAAATTGATACAACCGTATCGGGGCAAATCTATTAAAGGTTGTTTTATTCTTCGCCAATAAAGATACGAAACTACCAAATCAATATTGGCAATCTTTTGGCTTTTCTTGCTTATCAGAGAATAGAGTGTTTTGTCATTCGTCTCAACAGGAATTCCATAACAATACCTAAGACTGTCAAGAATAACGTATTTAATTGTGTATCCTTCACATAATAAATATTTTATCGCCTCATAAGCCAAAGGTTTTCTTCCTAAAAAAACAATATTTTTTATTTTCATATTGCTCAATAACTTATTTGCTTATTCCAAAGTTTTTCATCAAGTCTTATTCTTTCCAAAACATTGGAAATTCTAAAGCCGGCTTTTCCGTCACCCCAGGGATTTTTTATTTTTTTTATTTTCTCTAAAAATACTTTATTTGACTGACATTTTTCTATTACCTTTATTATTTCTTTTCTTTTAAAATCAACATCAATAACATTTTCCGCCTTTATTCTTCCTTCCTGTCTTTTGCCCAAATTAACAACTGGTTTATGAAATGATGCTGACTCAATTACTCCGGCGCTGCTGTTTGTCACCCAAACCAAAGCATGTCTTTCCAGTGAGATAAAAGTTTCTCTATCGACGTTGGGAAAAATTCTAAAAAAAGGGTTCTTTTTTTCTTTGTCAATAGTTTTTATTATTTCTTTACTTCCTGGATCGGCGTTTGGGTATATGAAAACGACTGGAGTCTTAAAGTATTTAACAGCAGCTACGGTTTCTTTTATCTGATCACTAACATTTTTTATTTCCTCAAAAACTGGATGCTGCCAAACAAGAAGATATTTATCCGAATTATTCAACCTAAGAAATTTCATTAATCTATCTCTGTCCATAGTTTTTTCACTCAAAATGTTATCCAGCCCAGGAGCACCTACATTAAAGATCCTCCAATCTTCCTCTCCCATTCTTTTTACTCGGTCGGCCGCATCGTCAGTAGCAACAAAATGAAGATGAGATAGTTTTGTTATTGCGTGCCGCGCTACTTCATCGATATGGCGAGTCTTGTCTCCGCCGTGTATATGGGCAATAGGTATTTTAAAATAAAGAGCAACCATTGCTGTTGCAAGCATTTCTATTCTGTCGCCTAAAACAATGACAATATCAGGTTTGTTTTTCAAAAAAACTTTGACCAGATTTTCTGTAAAATCCTTCAAAAACAGATTCATGCTGTTTGACCCGCTCTTGTCAAAACTGGCTGATATTGTTTTTGCGAAAGGGTATTGCTTTTTTATGAGATTTTCGCTTTTTCCATGCTTTTCCATGAGGTGAAGACCGGTATAATATAGTTGAAGATCAAGAAATTTACTTTTGATAATATGGTCAAGTACAGATGTCATTAAACCAAAATCCATTCGGCCGCCTGATATATAAGCGATCTTCTTTTTCATAAATTTATTTAAAGTCAGAATTAGATATTTGTTGATCCAATTTGACGGATTTTTTCAATACTTTTCCTACGTAATTTTTGAAGTATAAAGTGGGTATTCCATTACCAGGTCTTTTTCCCTCAATATCTTCAAATGTAATTTTTTTGCCTTTTTTAAAATCTCGGCTATAGACTAGACTCCGTCTTACCATTTTTATATACTGTTTTTCGCTTTTCCTTGGTCTTTTTATCGGATTACCCATTATTAAAGCTGATTTCCTGATTGCATCAATTCTTGATTTTGCTTCTATCGGATCAGCCGAGGCAACTTGATCCGGTCCAGGCATTTTCTTATCCAAAGTAATATGAAATTCATATACTGCCATTCCTAGTGCTGAAGCCATGGTTGCCACTTGGTTGCCTTCACTATGATCAGAATAACCAACCGGTACGTCAAGTTTTTTCATCAAAGTGACCATAGCATTTAAGTCAACCTCGTCCGGTTTACAGGGGTAATTGGTCGTACAGTGCAACACAACAATCTTATTGTTTCCGTAGGATTTAATAAATTTAACAGCATCAACTACTTCTTTTAAGGTCGCCATTCCTGTAGACAGGATTATCGGCTTTTTTAGTCTTGCCAACTTATCGAAAAGAACATAGTTAGTCAAATTTCCAGAATCTATCTTATACAACTCCACCCCTAATGACTCTAGTAAATCTACGCTTTTCTTTCCTCCATGAGGAGTCGAAAAAAAAATGATTCCTTTTTCTTTACATCTTTTAATAATTGGTCTATAAAATTCTTCTGGAAGCTCCAATTTCTTTAGCATTGCTCTTTGACTTTCGGATTTACCCAGGTTCTTTTTCTGATACTCAGCCATTTCTGCCTTTTCAGTTGCTAACTCCTCGGCTCTAAAAGTCTGAAATTTAACAGCGTCGGCGCCGATTTCGGCCGCCATATCAACTAGTCTTAAAGCAAGATCTAAACGCCCGTTGTGGTTGACTCCGGCTTCAGCAATTACAAAAACTCTACCTCCTTCTTTGATTAGATGGTTTTTTATCCTAAAGGTTTTTTTTATCATAATTGTGATTAATTAATTATTAACTTTTAGTCTTGCTCCTTTCTAAAAATTCGTCTTTTATAACTGCTTTTTTATCAAGTTCACTTAATCTAGTTTTAAAATACTCATAAAATTTTCTGATCGAATCTTCATAAGAAGTAATTTTGAGGGAGGGGATTGTTTCCATCAGCTTTTGATTGCTGCCCGTATATTGATAATTTAATTCTCTATTGATTACCGTTACTTTTGACGGTTTTTTGGATATTTTGTTTATTAATTTAATAATTTGAGTTAGTCTGATTGACTCGGTCGATGAGATATTGAAATCACCGGACACTTTTTGATTTTTCAGGAAAAACTTCATGATTGGAATTAAATCCTTAATATATAGATAATCAAATATCACGTCCTGTTTAATTTTTATCGGCAGACCCAAAAGATTTTTTGCGATAGAATTGGCAATAAATTTGAATCGGTAATCTTCGCCTGGCCCGAAGATGCCGAAAGGAAGCAGGGTAGTGATTTTTTTATTTCCTTTTGATAATTGGCTGCAAATCAATTTACCCAAACCGTAATTATCTTGGGGGATAAACTTTCCCAGTTCGTTCTCTTTTACCTTTTTTAAATCCCGGGTTTTTGCATATTCTGCTCCCGAGCCGAAGTTGATAAATTTATCCAGCAGATCAAGATTATTATAAATCGATATAAACATCCGCAAAATATTTTCAAGAACTTGGTCGCCTCCTTTGACAGCAGTGTGAATAATAACTTTAATTTTATTTTTCTTGATGTAATTTCTAAGGGCTACAGAATCCCTAATATCCAATTCACTATGACGAGGAGTAAAAATTTTATAGTCGTTTTTCAGTCCTTCAATCAAATTGCTTCCGATAAATCCGGTGCCGCCGGTTATTAAAATATTCATATTATTTAAAAAAAGTCATGTTTTTTTTTAATTCTTCTCTAGATAATAATGGCCAGAGATCTTCAAGCGGTCGCGATTTTAACTGACCATCTTTATTACGATAGGTGACGGATTTTGGAATTCTTGGTTGATCAAAGGCAATATTGACTTCATACAGTGTCGGTCCTTTAAATTCCAACGCTTCTGAAATTTTCTTTTTTAGTTCTTCATTGTTTTTTATATATCCGTATTTCAGATTGTATCCTTCTGAAATTTTTTTAAAATTTGGGTTTTGGACTCCTGATGTTTCATCGGCGCCGACCAATCTTCCCTCAAAAAGATTGTTCTGCGTATCTCTTATGGATTTATATCCTTTATTGCTAAAAACAAAGATCTTAATAGGTAATCGATAGTAATCTATCGTATTTAACTCTTGGATATTAAATTGAATACTTCCGTCACCGGTCACGCAAACTGTTCTTGATTTTTTATTTCCGACACAGGCACCGATTGTCAAAGGTAGACACCAACCCATACCGCCGAAGTGTTTGTTGGCAAATGCGCGTTGGCCTTTTTTTATTTTAAATGCCTGATAAAAAGCAACGACATCCTGGCCGATTCCAGTTGTTAAAACATCAGTTGGATTCGTTATGTCTGATAAAACATCCATGAATACATAGCTGTTGACATGTTCTTTATCTCTAAAATATTCCTTAATTATGGTTGGATATTTGTCTTTCCAATAAAGACATACTTCAAACCACTTTTTTGAAAAATTAAATTTTTCGCCTTTAATTTCTTTTAATAGGCTTCCCATAAATTCCCCGGCATCGGCCACTATTGGTAAATCAAGCATCACATTTGCCTTTTCCAATTCTGCTTTGTCTATATTGATGCCGATTTTTTTAGCTTTCCTGGCAAAATCCTTGAAGTTAAATCCTGTTTCGTTGATATCCAATCCCGAACCGATTGTTAACAAAAAATCGCAGTTTTGAACCGCAAAATTAGCTCTTCTGTGTCCGTGAGGTCCGAATAATCCTATATTCAGCGGGTGATCCTCGTTAACCAGATCAACGCTGTTAATATTATGGACAACCGGGATTCTTAGTTTATCCATTAATTTGTATAAAAGTTTTTCACCTTGAGCGAGTCTTATGCCGAAACCGACTGCTAATAAAGGCCTTCTTGATTTTTTCATTAATTCTACTGTTTCTTTTACTTGCTTTATCAGGGAAGCATTTTTTTGTTTTACTGACAGAGGTTTAAAATGTTTAAGATTTTTTTCGTTTATCACTGTGTTTTGTACGTCAAGCGGTATACTCAACCATACCGGACCCGGCCGACCATCAGTAGCTTCAAAAAAAGCTCTTTCAAGTTCATATGCAATTAAATTGGGATCGATTACTTCTTTGGAATATTTGGTGATTTTTTTTACGATATCGATGATGTTTATCTCTTGCACTCCTAACTGCCTTAGTTTTGTGTAATCGGCAATTGTTTCCCTTTTCACTTGGCCGGAAATTACAACCATGGGAATGGATTCAACCCAAGCGCCAGCTACCCCCGTCACTGCGTTGGTTGAACCCGGACCTGTCGTCACCAAACAAACACCAGGCTTTGCAGTAACTCTGCTGTAGCCTTCTGCCGAAATTGCTGACGCTTGTTCGTGGTAATTTGAGATGTAGTTGATTTTTTTATTTCTTGCGATCGAATCGAGAAGATACATTATTCCTCCTCCGGAGACTAAAAAAATATCTTTTAAGCCATTTTTTACTAGAAAATCTATGACAAAATCTGATAGTAACATCAACAAAATAAACTGATATTAATTTAACAATTTTAAGCTTCACGGCTGATAATTTCAACTCTAACGGATTTTTTTAAAAAAACAACAATTTTTGTCTTTCTTTTGTATTATATTATCTAGTAATGATTAGCACAAAAAAATTCTATTCAAATAAGAAAATATTTATTTGCGGTGGGGCCGGTTTTATAGGTCATCATCTACTAGATAAATTAATTCAATTTAATTCTCAAACAACTGTCGGCGATAATTTATCATCCGGGAATATTAAAAATATTTTCCGTATCTGGAAAAAGAACGGCCTAAAATATATAAAAAAAGACTGGGGTTATCAGGCATCAAATAAACATAAGTTTATTCTACTAGATTTTAATGATTATAATAAAACTCTTAGAGCTTTTAATGATAATGAAATAGTTTTCCATCTGGCTGCCCGTTTTGGAGGAAGAGGATATATCGACAGCCATCCGGCAGACTGTTGTGATAACTTTTCTATAGATCAAAATATCATTAAGGCGGCAAGTGTTGTTAGCGTTGACCGTATTCAATTCGCTTCAACGGCTTGCGTCTATCCGTTTGATCTGCAGAAAAACTATTATTCTAAATATCTCTTAAAGGAAAGTGACGCTTTTAAAAATAACTGGGCCAATGCTGACCGGGAATACGGTTGGGCTAAACTGATGGGTGAACTTACTCTTAAGGCTTTCAATAAACAATATGGACTAAGAGGCTCAATCACAAGATATGTAACCGCCTATGGCCCTTGGGAAAATGATACTCATGCGATTATTATGTTGATAAGAAGAGCGGTCGAAAAAAAAGACCCTTATCTAATTTGGGGTTCAGGAAAACAGGATCGCGATTTTACTTATGTTGACGATATCGTTTCCGGCACCTTAGAGGCTTGTAAAAAAATTACTAATGCTGACGCAGTTAATTTAGGAACTGGTAAAAGGCACTCGATGGTCGAAACCATAAATATTATCTTTGATCTTTTAGGCTGGAAGCCAAAAAAAATTATTTTTGACAAAACCAAACCGGAAGGTGTTAAAACCAGAGCTCTTAATAATTATAAGGCAAAAAAACTTCTCAATTGGTTCCCAAAATGTGATTTTAAAACCGGACTAAAAAAAACAATCGACTGGTTTATCAAGGAAAAACCAAAATCTATGGAAACTTTAAAATAATTATGAAAAATCTAAGCGTAATTCTTCCTGTTTTCAATGAAAGAAATTCTATTGAAACGGTGTTAAAAGAGTGGCTTCAAGAATTGAAAAAAAATAATATAAATTTTCAATTTATTGTCTGTGAAGACGGTTCCACTGACGGAACAAGTAGATTATTGAATAAAATACAATCTAGATATGAATTATTATTGAAACAAGATAAAATCAGGAGAGGCTATGGTAAAGCAGTGATCGAAGGAATTAAGGCCGCTAAAACAGATTATATTCTATGCGTTGATTCTGACGGGCAATGTGATCCAAAAGATTTTATGAAATTGTGGAATAATAAAAATCAGGCTGATGTAATAGTTGGCTGGAGAACTAATAGAGCTGACCCCCCGCAGCGAAAAATATTTTCTTTTCTTTTTAAGAGTATTTTTAAATTTCTTTTTCCAACAAAAATCCATGACCCCTCTTCTCCTTATGTTTTATGCATAAGAAAACCAATTCTGCAAAATCTGAAGTATTTAAAATTTTTAAGTGAAGGATTTTGGTGGGGCTTTATCGGAATGTGCGTGAAGAGAAATCTTTCTATGTTTGAAATACCAATTAACCACCGACAAAGACTCAAAGGAAATACAGTTATTTATAAAATTAATAAAATTCCTTCGATTGCCATAAATAATTTAGTAGGACTACTCAAGCTTAAATTCAATTAAATTTTTTTAAACTCTGTCTCAAAACATCTAGGGTTTGATCATTTTTTAAAACATAAACCTTCAATTCACTAAAATAATAAACATCATACTGATTAGTAAAATAATTAATTAATTCAGAAGGGTAAAAAGGAAAACTATAACCATCATTATCATTCACATAAATTCCGACTTTAATTTTTTTATCTTCAAATGCCCTTACCATTTTTTTAGTTGCTTCCTGACTGTCATCTGAATAAGCTTCCCACCAAAGAGGAAGACCTTTTGGAGGTTTTACGGAATAAACCGCATAGGCAAAATCTATTCTTGGTCCAAATAATATCGCTTCCTTTAGTTGAGATTTTTTATCAGAAATATTATTTATCACAAAAGATATCTGTTGCAGTGTCTTTTTAAGTTTCTGCGACCCATCAAGTGTTTTAAAAAAATTATATCCTGTTAATTTACTTAATGGTCTTACAGAAGATGATCCATCATAAAAATAAGCATTACCTTCTTTAGCCAAATCTATACTGGTTTCCTGTAAAGAAATACGGGTCATCCCTTTATATATTCCTAATAAAGAAAAAAAGACCATCGTCCCAGCAAGACAACTTAATGCAATTGTTCTTAAGACTTTGTTTTGTGTTTTGTCTTTCCAAAACCAAATAAAAAAAGATGCCCCTAGTATAACGAAGGTCTCGTCGACCAGATTGACATCATTATTGGTTCCAAGAGCAATTAGACCAATTAAGATTGAAATCGAAGAAAAACAAATTGCGGACAAATTTTTCTGTTTAAATAATTTTATCTTCCAACTATCGATTAATATAAACAAAAAAACCAGTAATATCGGAATAGTAATAATAAAAGTCTCCTTGACTTCCCAAGGGAACCCGATGAATAGATTATATTTCCAAGCATGTATTGAGAATGTTCGGGAAGAACTTTGTAAATAGTTATTAATTAAATCGACTATGTTAATCTTAAACAAACCTAGAATAATTAATAATAGTAGTACTGACATGAATAATAAAACAGCTGATAATTTTTTAGGAATCTTGTTGTTTATTAAAAAGAACATATAAATAAAAAAAACTAAAGGTGCGGCAATGTTTATCTTCATCAAGAGCACCATTGTTGTTAATATTACAAAAATTAATTGATTAAAGAATGATCTATGTTTTTGATAAAGAAGAAAAGCAGCGGATATAAAAAGAAGTCCTGTTATTATAGTTATTTCGTTATAATACCAAAAGGACTTCATGATCATTACTACACTTTCGCAGTAAAACGCGATCAGCAGGCTCCATGGTTTGGAAAAACCTATCTTATTAAGAATAATCGCTAAAATAATAAACGTAATTACTGCATACAAAGCACTCATTATTACTAATGAGTTCCAATATAAGCCAAAAATGAGCATTGCCAATTTTCCTCCGATTAAAAACGCCGGCGGTACGGCGGTGATGAAGTCTTGATAGGGTCTATAGTCTAAAAACCCCATGTAGGCGCTGTTAACTAAAACGCCTCCGTCCATCCCGGTAAACTGAATATTACCAAACAGGTTGATCAAAAGAAAAATAAATAATCCTAGAATAAATATATATATAAAATAGAAGATGTTTAAATAAGTCTTGCTCATTAATACATTATAGCGTTAGCGACTGATACCAATGAAATATTTTTTTTACCGTCAATTTGATATTACTTACCGGTTTCCAACCAAGAGCTTTTTTGATTTTTGAATAATCCAAAGATTGATAGGGGATTTCGTTTTTGGCGATATTTAAGATTTTATAGTTAATTTTTTTACCCAAGACTTTTTCAACCACTTCGATTAATCGAAGTACGGAAAGAGTCTCTTTTGAACCAAAATTAAAAGCCTCGCCGCGGACTTTATCAATATTTTCCGCCAGTAACAAATACCCGTTAACAACATCCTTGACATAAAGATAGTCACGGACATATCTTCCGTTACTCCTAATTCTTAATTCTGACTTGCCCGCCGAAGCTTTAGCGGAGGCGGGATTCTTAACTAAATATTTCATTATCCCAGGAATTATTCTTGAGAAGTTCAAATCGCCCTCTCCGTAGATATTGCCGAAACGGGTAACAACGGCAGGAATTTTATAGGTTTTTATGTAAGTAGTTGTGATTAAATCTGTTGCTGACTTTGACGTTTCGTATGGATGATCACCTGATAGGGGATCAGACTCGACATATTTAATTTTGTTTAACTTACCATAGGCTTTGTCTGACGAGGCAACAATCACTCCCTTAATATTTTTATTCGTTCTGACGATTTCTAATATATTTACCGTGCTTAAGATATTGTTATCCAAAGTCCCTTTCGGATCATTATAGGCAACATCGACCAAAGCTTGGGCGGCAAGGTGAAAAATGAAGTCAATCTTATATTTTTTGACAAGGTCTAGAGTTTTTTTGTAATCGCAAATGTTGAGATTTATTACTTTGGATTTTTTATCAAGATTTTCTGAAAATAAATACGATCGTTTGTCAAAATTGATATCAACAACGATGACATTGGCTTTTTCTTTTATCAATTCTTCAACCAAATGACTCCCGACAAAACCAGCTCCACCGGTAACGAGTACGTTTTTATTGATTATATTCATTGTAATTTTTAATTATCAATTTACAATTTTCAATAAATTTTCATTTAAGCAATGTTTCAATTGAAACATTTAGTCATTGTAAATTCAATGTAAATTGAAAATGAAAAATAGAAAATTTTCTTATTTCCATATCTTCCATGCCGCCTTTCCTTCTTTCCACATCTTGTTCAAATCTTCTACTTCCTTGTAGGTATCCATGCAGAACCAGAAATTATTATGATAATAAATAGAGAGCTCGTTTTTTAACGCCAGTCTTTTTAAAAGATCGTGTTCCATCTCGCCCGGATTGATGTAATTGAAAGCCCTCTTGTCAAATATCATAAAGCCTCCATTGATCCAGTCGTTCAAAACCGGTTTTTCTACAAACTTTGTCACGAAATTATCTTTGGTTGTTTTGATCAAACCGTATTTTGATCGGGGATGGACTCCGGTAATCGTTCCGATAGTTTTTTGTTTTTTGTGAAATTTAACCAAAGCGTCGACATCAATATCAGAAACTCCGTCGCCATAAGTGACCATAAAGTATTTATCTTTCTTGGGTATGTATTTTTGGCAGCGGAGAATTCTTTCGCCCGGCATCGTCTCGATTCCAGTGTCAACAAATGTAATCTCAAAATTATCCACTTCATCCCTATCTTCAAGATAAAATTTTGGCTTATGATTCCTGGTATCCAAAGTGAAATCAGAAGTAAAGGCTTTTTGATTGAGAAAGAATTCTTTGATGTAGTCGGCTTTGTAGCCGAGAGCGAGAATGAATTCGTTAAATCCGTATGAAGCGTAAATCTTCATAATATGCCAGAGGATCGGCTTGTTTCCTATAAAAACCATCGGCTTAGGCTTAAATTCTGTCTCTTCTTTTAGCCTCGTCCCGACGCCTCCACAGAGAATGATTACTTTCATGCTCTATATTGTACATTAAAAACTTATTTTCTCCAATATTCAATGCTTTTTTTAACATCTTCGATAGTAATTACCCTTAATCTTTTAACTGATTTTAAGGACTTATCAATTTTATATTCTATAGCCTGGCCTTTTTCGAGATAGAAAAATTTTTTCATTTCATGATAATTAGGAGGCGCTTTTTTATGCTTGAGCGTCCAGATTAATGCTCTTAAAAAATCACCATGGGAAACCACTGCAAACGATTGGTATTTTGTCGTGATTATTTTTTTAACAACGTTAAAGGCTCTTGTTGAAAGTTGCTCTAAAGTTTCATCATTTTTAGCTAATGGATAACTGTAAACGTCTCCTGATATTTTTCCGTATTCTTTCATCGTCGCACCATGCCACCCGAAATTATCGACATCTCTTAATTCCTTTATAAATACCAAAGGCAACTTATTATCTAATTGATTCTTAAATTCTTTAGCAGACTGTTTTGTCCTTAAATAAGGACTCGAAAATATCATTTGAATTCGAATTTTATTTTTCTTGAATTCCCTACCTAAAGAAGAAATCTGTCGTTTTCCTAATTCGGATAGAGGAGTTAAAGGTCCGTAAACTAATTCTTCTCCTTTTTTATTTCTCGGGTATTCCACTTCACCGTGGCGAATAAAGAAAACCTTTTTTATCATCTTTTTCAATAAAATTCTTAGTGACTGTGTTGCACATCCTCTTTAAAAACCTTCCCACAGATTCCGCACTTTGTTCTCTTTTCAAAATTATGACCCTTCATCGTGCAGCCGTCGGTCCCGCATTTGACCAATCCTTCCTTATACTGCTCTTCAGTTATTTCCGCCTTGCAAGTCCCTGTGCAGACATAGACGATTTTATTCATATGCTAAAATTATACTAATTAATTCAATTATGCACAAGGAAACCGCCTTTAAAATTCTCCTCTATATCCTAATCCCTCTACAACTGTTGATCTTTACTTTCTTGGTTCCGCCTTTTCAAAAGCCCGACGAAAAACCTCATTTTGAAAAATCCCTTTTGATCAGCAAGGGTTATTTGTTCTGTCAAAAAAAATCGAATAACACGGTTCCCCTTGAAAAAAAATACATCGACTTTATTAAAAGAGGCCCTGAAAAAACCGATTTTAATATCGATTACCTCTGTAGCTTCCCAGTTATCTCTTATCTGCCTCAAGCGTTGGCATTAGTAATCGCCTCTATTTTCAAACTCAACCCGCTCTTGTCTTTGTATTTTGGCCGCCTGGCAATGGCTCTCCTTGGTTACTTTTGGTTTTTGTATCTTTATCGAAAAATATCTGATAATTATAAATTGATAGTTCTTTTCACTTTTTCTTTACCAATGACCCTGCATCAAATTTCTTCTTTCAGTTACGATGCGCTCCACATCATGTTGGCGCTGACCTTTTTTACTTTAATAATGAACTACCGACTAAAAAAAAGGCTCGATTCTTGGATATATTTGAAATTGTTCTTTGTCCTATTCTTATTTTTATCGAGTAAAAAAATCGGCTATGAAACTTTCTATCTATTCCTTTTCTTGCTTCCCTTTAAAATAAAATCGATGATAGTATCGACTGTTATTTTTATCCCTTTTTATTTTTTATCGAAGATTACTGGATCTTATGATCTTCAATATTCACTGACCAATCTAGTCTATAATCCTTTACAGCAGCTAAATTTTTTGTTATCCGATCCTTTTAACATATTAAAAGTAATAGCCATCACTACAATTCAGCGCCTGGGTTTTTACCTGCAAAGCATGATCGGAATTTTCGGTTGGCTCGAATATGGATTAGACCCATTATCCTATTTAATTTATGGATTATTGTTTGTTTATGTTATCGTAGGGACAATTCATGAATTGTCCCTACAAAAATATAAAACAATATTGTTATTTTTAACTCTATTAATTTCCTATATTTTCATAGTTTTATTAGCTTTTGTTTTCAATACAACTGCCGGAGTGCTCACGGCCCACGGAATCCAGGGAAGATACTTTATTCCTTTTCTTCCATTTATTATTTTTTTTATTATCCAAATCAAAACCAGTCCGATTTTTCAGAAAGTTCTTTATCTTTCAATAGTTATTTTTCTTATATCAGCTACATTTTACGCTGTCTTTAAAAGATATTATTGGTAAAAATATTTACTAATAAAAAATGTTATATAATAATAATTCATGAAGATCCTCGAAGTAAAGGCATTGGCCATTCCCGAAATCAAGATAATCAAAAATCATAGATTCAGCGATGACCGCGGTTATTTTGTGGAAATATTTCGAGAATCAGATTTGATTAAAATAATTCCGGATTTTAAACTAAAACAGGTTAATGAAAGCTATTCAAAAGCTGGGGTTATCAGAGGACTTCATTTTCAATGGAATCCTTATCAGGGAAAGCTCGTAAGAACCGTAAGGGGCCATATGCTCGACATCGCCGTCGACATCAGACTGAATTCGCCTACATATGGCAAAGGGATTATTTACGACATGCTAACTTCCGAACAAATTGATTACTTTGAGTCTATCTGGATACCGGTTGGGTTTGCCCACGGTTGTGTTTTTTTGGAGGAGACAATTATCGAATATCTCTGCACCAACGAATATAGCCCAACTACTGAAACAGGCATTTCGCCGTTATCACCAGACATTGATTGGTCTTTAGCCGATAAAAATCTGGTTAAAATATTTCAAGACACTATAAAAAACCCTCTCGTGTCCGACAAAGACAAAGCCGGAGTCAACTTTAAAGATTGGGTCAACGATCCAAGAAGCAGCAACTTCATCTACGTAAGAACATAGACTTCGTTAAATTAATATCGTTACAACAACCTAAATATACTGTTTTGTAGCGTATAGTCTATAGACAATTTCCAATTAATAATTTACAATTTTCAATAAAATTACTATGACTCAATTTACAATAAAATACGATTTGGAAGATAGAACTGCTAGGTTTGGAGAGCAAATAATAATGTTTTGCAAAAGCATTAATGAAACTACTATTTCAAGACCGATTATTAATCAGCTTATAAAATCAGCAACAAGTATTGGGGCAAATTATATGGAGGCAAACGGCGCTAGTTCAAGAGGTGATTTTAGAAACAAAATATTTATCTGTAAAAAAGAATCTCAGGAAACAAAACATTGGCTTAGGATGTTAGGCGTTTACGATTCTGGTCTTAAAGAAAAGATTATACCACTTTGGAATGAAGCTCAATCCCTAACGATGATCTTCCAGAAAATAACCAATTCTCTTAATAAAAAGGTTTGATAATTGAAGATTGAATCATTCAATGTAAATTGGAAATGGAAAATGGAAAATTTATAGGGTGTAATAGCTTAAAGAACTTGATAAAATTACTCTTATGAAGATTGGAATTGATATCACGATGCTGGTCTATGCCGGATCAGGAGTCGCCAGCTATACTTATAATCTAGTAAAAAACCTTCTTGAAAATGACCATCAAAACGAGTATCGACTTTTCTATTCAAGTTTTAGACGGCCGAAAAATTTTTACTATCTTAAAGAGCTAAAAAAACTTGGAGGAAAAATCTATCAATATCCATTTCCTCCTACACTTTTAAAAATTATTTGGGGAAGACTGAATATCATCCCTATCGAATGGTTTACCGGAAAGGTCGATGTTTTTTTCTTTTCCGATTTTCTTCGTCCACCCCTATTGCCTGGAACAAAAGGAATAACGACGATTCATGATTTGACTTGGAAATTGTTTCCCCAATACCATACTCAAGACGTGATTTCCGCCCACGAAAAAAAATTAGAAAAAACGATTAAATATAATGATGAAATTATCGTCGACTCGGAAAATACAAAAGTTGATTTATTTAAGCTCTATCCTCAAATTAATAAAAACAAAGTTCACATCATCTATCCAGGAATCGACGAAAGCTTTAAACCCATTGATGATGAAAAGACAATTGAACAAGTATTAAACAAATATTTCAAATTTCAAATTTCAAATTTCAAATTTTTATTATATGTGGGTGCTATAGAACCGCGTAAAAATCTGACCGCCGCTATCAAAATTTTCTACGAATTAATCCACAACCAACAATTTAACAATATAACAATTGAACAATTTATTATTATTGGCAGAGCGGGATGGAAAAACGAAAAAGTCTACCAGTTGGTCAAAGACCTTCATCTCGAAGATAAAGTTAAATTCTTAGGGTTCGTCGAAGACAGCGACTTGCCTTATTTTTATAACGCCTGCCGCGCTTTTATTTATCTATCCAAATATGAAGGCTTTGGCCTTCCTCCGGTTGAAGCGGCTGCCTGCGGAAAAATGGTCCTTCTATACCAAAATTCTTCCCTCAAGGAAATATTCAAACCTGGTTATCCCTTTACTAGAGTTGGGGAGGAGTTAAAAACTTTAAAAGAAATTATTGATGGCAAATACGATATAAAAAAATATCAAAAAGAATTTTCCTGGGCCACCTATTGCCATCGGTTCTTAAAAATATTAGAATCTAGTCAATGAAATCTTATACTTCTGAATCAGTTTGCGCAGGACATCCGGATAAAATCTGCGACCAAATTAGCGATGCGATATTGGACGAAGCCCTAAAAAAAGATAAGTTTTCCCGCGTCGCCGTCGAAACCATGGTGACAAAAAACTTTGTCGCCCTGGCAGGAGAAGTCACCAGCAAAGCAAAATTAAACTACAAATCGATTGCCCGGGTAATCATCAAAAAACTCGGTTATACCGATCCTAAATTGGGATTTACAGACAAATCCCCGGTCGTAGTAAAAATCCACACCCAATCGCCAGATATCGCCGTTGGCGTTGATAAACTCGGTGCCGGCGACCAAGGAATGATGTTTGGATACGCTACTTCTGAAAGCAAAGAATATATGCCGCTTCCTATTACTTTAGCGCACAGATTGGCAATGGAAATAGACTGGTTAAGGGAGACAAAACGTCTCCCCTACATAAGACCTGATGGAAAAACACAGGTAACCATGGCTTATGAAAATGGAAAGCCCAAAACTATCGAAACAGTTATTTTGGCAGTGCCGCACAGTGAAAAAATTCAGTTAAAAGAAGTTAAAGACGCGTTGTTTAAACAGGTCGTTGTTAAAGTGTTAACAAGTTACGGGTTAAAAATAAAACAAAATCAATTAGTTGTTAATGGAACAGGCGTCTGGCACATCGGCGGCCCGGCATCAGATACCGGCGTCACAGGAAGAAAAATAATCGTCGATACTTATGGTTCTTTTGCGAAGGTCGGCGGTGGCTGCTTTTCCGGAAAAGACCCGACCAAGGTCGACAGAAGCGGCGCCTATGCCGCCCGTTTTTTAGCCAAGAATATTGTTGCCCGCGGTCTCGCCCAAAAATGCGAAGTCCGTCTCGCTTATTTCATCGGCGCCAAAAAACCAATTATGCAGGAAGTAGAAACATTCAACACCGAAAAAGAACCAGAAAAAATTATTAAAAGCTTTATGAATAAATTACTCGATACCTCCCTCCAGGGAATTCTTGACGGGCTAAATCTTCGAAGACCGATATATTTTAAAACCGCCTCCTATGGCCATTTTGGTCGAGATATCTTTCCTTGGGAGAAGATCGTCAGATAATTATTTACCGTAGCGTTTTAGGTCAGCTTTCACCATCATTTCCACTAATTCTTCAAAACTTACTTTTGGTTTCCAGCCAAGATTTTTTCTTACCTTATCAGCTTTGGCTTTTAGATTAGGGACTTCGGCCGGCCTCTTGAATTGAGGATCGATGACAACATATTTTTTCCAGTCGGAAATGCCTATCGATTTAAAAGCCGCTTCGACAAATTCCCGGACGCTGTGGCTTTCTCCCGTACCGACTACATAATCATCAGGATTTTTCTGTTGAAGCATGAGGTACATCGCCTCTACATAGTCTCCGGCAAAACCCCAATCTCGCTTGGCGTCAAGATTTCCCAATCGCAGCTCTTTAGCCAAACCCAATTTAATTTTCGCTACGCCGTCGGTGATCTTACGGGTGACAAACTGGATGCCGCGGATAGGCGATTCGTGATTAAAAAGGATTCCATTTGCAGTAAAGAGACCGTACGATTCGCGATAATTAACAGTCATCCAGTAAGCATAAACTTTGGAGACGCCATAAGGCGATCGGGGATGAAAAGGAGTTTTTTCGTCCTGGTAGCCATTTGTATGTTGTAGACCAAACATCTCGCTCGTTGACGCCTGATAAAATTTGCTCGTCGGCGAAAAAAACTTGATCGCGTTTAAAAGATATAAAGGACCCAAAGAATTAACTTCTGTTGTCAGCTTGGCTTGTTCAAAAGAAGCTTTGACAAAAGACTGGGCGGCCAGATTATAGACTTCGTCGGGATGAAGCATCCGGATCAAATTTAAAAGCGATGCTTCATCATTCATGTCTCCCTCGACATAGTCTACATCATTTGTAACTCCAAGGTAATCTAAATTGGAAAAATTGGGATTGGAATAACGGCGGATTAACCCAAAAACTTTATAGCCTTTTTTGAGCAAAAGGTCAGCCAAATAAGGTCCGTCTTGGCCCAAAATCCCCGTCACTAAAGCAGTTTTTGACATATTAAGTTTAAATTATAGCACATTTCGTAAGAGTCAATTCTAATAATTCGAGACAGTCCCCGCAATATGATAGAATAATAGAATGCTCGGAAGAATCCTTGGCTTTATCAAAAAACCCACCAGCCGCGACATTCTCATTAATACCATCGGCAACTACTTAAATGTTTTCTTCGTCGCCTTTTTTGCCTTTTTGCTGGTTCGCATCATGCAACCTTCAGACTATGGGGTCTTAAGTGTTTTATTGGGAGTTTCGTATGTCCTCGCTAATATTCTTGACTTTGGCACGACCGCCAGCATCTATTCATACTTACCGCCGATGATTGAAAAACGCCACAAAAATACCTATATCTTTCTTAAAACTATATTTTCTTATCAAACCGGTTTTTCCCTGATCGTCATTACGCTTCTTTTTCTTTTTTTCCCTTACTTGGATAGAATATTTTTCAAGACGGGCGCTCCGAAATGGGAACTCTATCTGACGACCTTTTCCGTCCTCTTTTTTATCTGGCAAAACTACGCGATAAACGCTCTCAACGCCGGAAAACAATTTTTAAAAGCTAATCTCTATCTTAACCTCTCAAACATTACGAAAACTGCTTTGATTTTTGTCCTTATTCCTCTAAAACTGGTAAACGTGGGGACGATCATCTTTGCTTTTGGTATCTTTGGTCCATTGACTTTTTTCCTTTTTTTGTTCTTTGAAAAAAAACACATCTTTCTTTCGATTATTAGAGCGCCGGTCAAAAAAGAAGAGTTTCGCTTCGGTTATACGATGACTTTTTTTATCGCTTCCCAGTTTTTTAATTTAGCGTCTCGGATGGACCTGTTTTTGTTATCTTTTTTCCTTTCTAAATCACCGGAGGTAGGCTACTACGGTTTATCCCAAAAAATTATTCTCACGGTGATGGCTTCAATTGCCTCGATCACTCAAGTCTTATCGCCAAATTTTTCTAAGATAAAAACGAAACAAGAAGTCGTTAAAGAATTTAGCCACGGATTTTTGTATCTTTTAGTCCCTGCCTTTCTTTTTGTAGCACTATTTTTTACCCCTAATTGGGTTTTTTATATTTTTTTCACCGAAAAGTTCGCCCAAACCGCCGAGATCACCAAGGCTTTGAGCCTGCCTTTTATTATCTATACCTTTCTCAACCTCCCTTTTCTTTTTTTGCTTTATACCGTCAAAAAACCAAAAGTAATCCTCTTTAGCAATATAATTTTCTTCGTTGTCGTAACGGCCGGCTGTTATTACACAATTCCCAAATACGGAGTCTTTGGACCACCGCCCATCATTGCCTTAGGACTTATACTCATTCTTATTGTCAGCTTGATTTTCAGCATCAAAGAGTATAAAAAAATCACTGCCTAGAATACTCTTCTAAAATTAGTCCTCGAAAGGATTTTTTATTAGTCAAACTAAATTTTTTTTCTTGGAGAAGTTTTTGATAATCTAATCCATGAATGTCAGCCGTATAAGGAATAACTAGGATTTTTTTATCCTTTAATTCGTAATCCGCAATCCGTAATTCTTTAATCAATAAATTTGGGTGATAATATTTGACTGGATCACTCGACGACAAAATCATATAAACCGATTTATCACTAGGCAGACTTTTTACCAAGCTCTTCCAGTCTTCACGATGAAATTGCGGAAACAAAAGATAGACCAAAGAAAACACTAAAAACCCCATAGCTATTGCCAGGCCCTGCCTCCGCAACCTCGGAGGTTGCCGATCGGCCTTGTCTGATAAGCTAAAACTAAGCAAAATTGCCATAATCGGAATTAGGTATATGAAGCGGAAGTATTGAAGTAGGGGAGTGAAAAATGAAATAATAAAACCTAGGATTAATGGAAAAGTAAACAAGTATAATAACAAAATTTTCAATTTGAAATTTTCAATTTTCAATGAATCTTCAATTTTTAATTTTAAATTATTAAATAATATAGAAAAAACGAATAACGACCATAAACCACTTATAAAGTAATATATCCACTTAGGATAAAAGTCAATTCTGCCAATACTGAACTTTATAGGAATCAAAAGTAGGTTCTTAACGTTTGCTTTCCCCAATACATACGACCAATTAGTCACATTGGTCATAGAAATTTTAGCATTAATCAACTGTTGATGAAGTAGGGGAGAAACCAGCAAAAAATCTACAAATACTACAAATAAACAAATAAACAAATTCTTATATTGCCGTTTATAAAGAAAACATAGTAAGAACGCTGCTATTAAAAAAACCGAACCGTAAAATGTCAAAAGCGCTAAAGTACAAAATAATAAAAAAAATATTTGATTTTTAATATGTATTTTTGATTTTTGATTTTTGATATTTGATATAAAAAAATAGAGTGCTACTGTCAAGAAGAACGTCGCCATTAAATACATTCTTGCTTCTTGAGAATAGTAAACAATTAATGGATTAAATAGAAAAAATATTGCCGACCAGATTCCACCGATCAAATAGACTACATATCCTGTCATTAGACTAAATAAGACCGACGGAATTCTTAAAGATATTTCCGAATAGCCGAAAATATTTGTCCAGAACTTCATAAATAAGTAATAAAGAGGCGGATGAAAATCAAGAGGAGAAAATTTAGTAATAATTTCTGAATAATTATAATTTTGAATAACCTTCGCCGTCGTCGCCTCATCTAACCAAAGAGATTGATCCAAAGCAATTAAACGAATTAGGAAAGCGAAAAGAAAAACCAGAATAACTTTTTTATTCATTTAGTATAATTATATAGAAGCGGGATTAGTTAAGCGGCCTAATGTCTGCTTTCCAAGCAGAAGAAACGGGTTCGACTCCCGTATCCCGCTCATTTCTCCCAACCCTGCGGATGAGCTTTGTACCAGGTAAGAAGTGATTTGACCGAATCTTCAACTTTTCTTTTCGGAGACCAATCAAGAATCGACTTAGCTTTTTCAATCGTGGCAATTAATTTTGGCGCTTCGCCTTCACGTGGTTTATCCGCCGGTTTGACGTCAAACTTTTTACCAGTTAGCTCCTGGACTTTATTAACAATTTCCAACACGCTATTTCCTGTTCCTGTTCCTAAATTAATTAGCTGGCTACCTCCACCTTTTGTCAAATATTCTACTGCCTTCATGTGGGCCTCGTTTAAATCTATTACGTTCACATAGTCACGGATGGGCGAGCCGTCTGGCGTTTCCATCTTTTGATAGGTAAGATAGAAAGGAACAATTCCTAAGGAGGATTTAACGGCATTTTCAGTCAGATGGGTCGAAGGATCCTTCGAATAACCAAAAACCCCATCTTCGCTGGCTCCAGAGACATTAAAATATCTTAAAATTACATAATTTAATCCTTTAATTTTTCCATACCAATCGATCATCTTTTCTATCATTAATTTTGACTCTCCGTAGACATTATTTGGGTTAGTCGGATTTTCTTCACTAATGGGGACGGTCTTCGCCTCCCCGTAAACAGCGCAGGTTGAAGAAAAAACCAGCCTATTGATTTTGTATTTTGCTAGAGTCTCAAGAAGATTCAGCGAACCCAAAACATTATTCTGAAAATACTTATAAGGATTTTTCATTGATTCATCAACTACGCACGAGGCGGCATAATGAACTACTGCGTCAAACGCGGCTTCGCGATTTTTTGACTCTTTTTCAAAAATAGGGGAAAGGTCTCCTTTTAAATCGGCTTCGTAAAATTTGAATTTGTCTTTATGTCTTTCCTGAAGAATTTCTATCGGTTGTTTATATCCTGTCTGAAAATTGTCGATGCTAACAACCTGATACCCATTCTTTAAAAATATGTCGGCGGCAATTGAACCGATATAGCCCGCGCAACCAGTTATTAAAATTTTGGACATAAGTATATTCTAACAATAAACGGTTAAGTATTAAACTGTTAAAACCTAAAAAAACTTATTAAACATTAAACTACTAAACAAAAACATGTTTAATGTTTTTCAGTTTTAATAGTTTTTTTAACTGTTTAAGTTTTAACCGTTTAACTGTTTTCTTAATTTATGAAACGGGTGCCAGTGAATTCTTCCCTCTGCCAGATAGATTCCCCCAAAAACAAGTAGGGAACCAACCACGTAGTACAAGCTGGGAATTTCCCCCAAAAGAGGCGCGGCGATGAGTACGGCAATCACCGGATCGATATAAGTAAAAAGACCGACTTCCTGGGCGGCCAGTTTTGAAATTCCATAATAATAAAGAAAATACGCCAAAGCAGAAGAAAAAAATACTCCAAAAATTATTCCAGTCAAACCTTGAAAATTTAGTTGATCAAAACTCCACGAATTCAATTCTTTAGCTGCCAAAGGCAAAAAAGTTAAACTACCAAATAGAAAAGAAACTACCGATACTAAGTACGGGTTAATTTTTCTTAAAACATTTTTGCTTACAAGAGTTTGAAAAACAGTGCCAAAGGTAGCAATTAAAATAAACAAGTTTCCTTCTATTTCACCCGCGACTATCTTTTTACCATCTAATAAAACCGGAGAAAAAATGATTGTTATCACTCCAAGTAATGCAATCATCATTCCTGATAAAACCTTAAGTTTTGGTTTTTCTCTTAAAAATAAGACTGAAAATAGATAGATAAATACTGGTCCTGATGAGGCGATTACCGGAACATTGATGCTTTCGGTTTTTTGTAAGCCTAAAAAGAAAAAAGCAATATTGATCGTTATTCCGAAAAAGCCGATCCAGAGAATATGGACAAACTGCTGAAGGGAGATTTTCTGTCTGTGCCGCATAGCAAAAGGAATGAGAATCAATCCGGCGAAAAAGAACCTGATGAAAGCCAAGATAAAAGGTGGAATGTTTTGCAAGGCAAATTTGAAAACCGGCGAGGCCGCACCCCAGATGATGTTGGTAATTATTAATGCCAAAACGGGATTCATTTCTTTTTACTCAAGTAGACTATTAATTCGCCGATTATTCCTGTCATCAATATCTGTATTCCAACAATAATAAGAAGCAAGCCCAACCAGAGGAGTGGGCGAGTCACTAATAAAACCCCAAAAAATAATCTTTCGATGGTCAAATAGAAAGAAATCAAAAAACCGATAAAGAAAATAATCCCTCCTATTGATCCAAAAAAATGAAGCGGCCTCTCGGCAAATTGGTAAAGAAAATAGGCAGTCAGGGTATCAAAGATTCCGGTTATTAATTTTCCCGTACCAAACTTAGATTTTCCAAATTTTCGCGGATTGTTTCTCACCTCAATTTCTGTCACCTTATTTCCATTATAAAAAACATAAAGAGGAAAAAAACGGAAATTGTTCCCATAAAAAACAAAATCCTTGATAACTTCACGTCTGAAGGCTTTGAATCCGCAGTTGATGTCGGTATAGGGCGAGTGGAGAAACGTCTGCAGGAAATTTTTAGCCATACGTGAATAAAACTTGACTAACGGGTTATCTTCTCTCTTTTTTCTTATTCCGTTGACAAAATCATAGCCTTCTTCGATTTTTTCAATAAGTCTCGGCAAATCTTTCGGGTCATCCTGTAAATCCCCATCCATAAAAATAATTATTTCTCCTGTAGAATTTTCTATTCCCGTTTTGAGAGCTTGTCCTTTTCCCAACCTCTTTTTATGATTTATTAATTTGATTATTTCTTTTTGATATTTAATATGTGTTTTTGATATTTGATTTTTGATATTTGATATAAAGTCATCAGTCGACCCGTCATCAACCAATACAATCTCGTATTCTTTGTTCTTTAACTGCTTTACTAAAAGGTCAACCAATACTGGCAAATTTTCTTTCTCGTTATAAAAAGGAACAATTATTGAAATCATATTTTTCTATAAACCTCAATGCTTTCACTATCTTTTTCATCAGTAAAAGTCATTTGAAAGTTTTTGTCATCTAATAATTTGAAATAAAACTTCACCGGAATCCCGCCTTTAGCAATATCTCCAATTTCCGACCGGTTGATGATAATATAATCGGCCAAAGTATATTTATCAATCTCATTTTTAAAAATATCTTCATCTGTTTTCCCCATCGTCGCATAGGAGCTATCGTAAAGAAAATTAAAGTAATGAATTCTGTTTGTGAAAAATGGAGCCAATTTTGGAGTCGTCGCCACCTTTATGTTTTCATCCTTCAATTTATTCTGCCAGAGAGAAATCGATCTCATCTTTGTTTTTTCAACGTCACGGTATTTCACCGGATGCTTGACAAAGTAGGGGACAGGATTATATTTATATGCAAAACTTAAATTAAGAATAATAAATAAAACAAAAACAGTTTTTTTTATGAAATTATTTTTCACCAAACGGTCAAAGTTTTTATATCCTAAGACTAACGAATAAAAAACAAAAGACACAATGATAGAATTGTAGTGGAAAAAAAACGACCTTTGATTATTATTGATGCTAAAAATATTGATTGCCCATTCAGGCAAGCTTATTGCCAAAGTCAAAGGAGAAAATAAAGCATAAAAATTGGGAAGCACTAAAGACCTAACATAAGGAAATCCATTATTGATTATTGTCCAAAATCTAGATTTAATATCGACAAAGTAACCGATGGCAAAATGAGCCCCTCCTCGGAAATAGGGAATAATGAAGTAAACCGTCACGATAAAAAACATCAATCCCAGAACGCTCGTTGTCAAACCGATTATTCTTTCTTTTTTGATAACAGCAAGATATATTCCGTAGATTAAAACCACCAAACCGACGTGTTCTTTTGTCAGCAAAGTTAAAAAAATAAATATAAAAAACCAGTTCCATTTTTTAATTTCCTGAAAATAGATAGCAAACAAAAAGAAAGTCGTTGCCAAAGTGACAGCATGAAAATCGAAAAGAGCGGCTCTTTGAACGGCAAAGAACAAAAGATATGAGGTGCTGAAAACTAAACTTATTAACTTCTTCTTTAAGATTTTCTCGGCTATAAGAAAAACTGCCCATGCTCCCAATCCAAGAACAATTTCCTGACCGATAAGCAATACCTCCGGTCCGGGATAAACCCAGTAAAAAGGAGCAAAAATCGCTAAGATCGGATCGAAGTGGATCGCCAGGCGCGAAACATTCCTCTTCAAATCCTGATTGGTCATTTCAAGTAACCGTCCTCGTGAAGTATTATAAACCACCTGATTCATGATCCCCAAGTCGTAATAATATGAATTAAGAGTCCGATATCGTTTTATGCTAAGGTAGGAAAATAATGTAACAAAAAAGATTATGGATATCCAAAGAATAATTTTAAATTTTAAATTTGAAATTTTCACTTTATGAACTTTAAAAACTTTATAACTTTATAAACTTATTTGTTCCCCGAATGAAACTTCTCATGGACTTCCTTCAATCTGACGTTTGTGACGTGGGTATAAATCTGGGTGGTAGCGATATTCTTATGCCCTAACATTTCCTGGACGCTCCTCAAATCCGCTCCATGCTCCAAAAGATCGGTAGCGAATGAATGACGGAGAATATGCGGTCCGATTCTAAACAACAAGCCTGATTTTTTCCTGTATTTATCGATCATTCGTTCGACCGACCTGACAGAAAGCCTCAAGCCTTCATTAGTCAAGCTATTTTTTATTTTCGGACCAGAGTAACGGATAAAGAGAGGTTGATAAGGATCGTTTCTTGTCCCCGAATATTTTTGCAGCCAATCTTTGGCATGTTTTGACAGAAAAACCACCCGGGCCTTACCGCCTTTTCCAATCACTCCAAATTCACCTGCGTCCATATTTATTTGCTCGCGGTTTAAAGACACGAGTTCCGAGACACGAAGACCTGTAGAAAATAACACCTCCAAAATCGCTCTATCCCTAAGCCCGGATTTATCTTTGGTATCTACAGAGCGAAAAAGTTTTTCTAATTCTATAGGCTGTAAAAATTTAATATTCCGGTCGCGGCTCTTGCCCAGTTCAATCATTTCGGGTGAGAGAACCGAGAGTTTTTGTCTGATTAAATAGCGGAAGAAACTACGGAGCGCTACCAAAAAGTAATTTTGAGTTTGCCTCTTGAGTGAGCCTTTATAAGGGTTTTTATAGGAGTGCGAAATAAATAAACGAAAGTTTCTGATAGTATTATCGTCGATTTTCTCGACTTGAAATTTTTCCGCTTTATGGCTTTGCAGCAACCATTGCTTAAAAAAATTCAGGTAGTAACCATACATGCGGACTGTTTTTAAAGAAAGATTCCTATCCAGTTCGCAGTATTCTAGAAAGCGGAGTACCGCCTCATTTATCTCCATAAACTTATATTAAACGACGAGGCTTAGTTATTCAAGTCTTTGCATAAATCATACATATACTCAAAGTGCATCGGGTCGATCGTGGCTCCAAAAACTGATTTATATCTCCCTCCCCAACGGAAACCGTATTTTTCAAAAATATCAACTATTTCCATCGGCATCGTGTAATTTGAACAACCATTACAGTTTTCATCCCAATTGATATCAACGGCAATCCCAAAAGCATGAGCAGAAAGAACACACCCTTCGCTACAAGTATCATTCCGGTCGCTCGTTGAAGCATTGACATTGCAACGAAATACATAAGCTCCAATCGTATTTATTTTATAATTCTTAGCAACGCTGTTTTTTGATAACTCGTCAGAAACTGCCTTGAAAGACGAATAAGCTTTTTTGTGGATCTGGATACTTTTGCCTAAAATAGAAACTGAAGTCATATATGAGTCCATTTTTGCTTCAATATTATTATAACAAGCATCAGGATTAACATTGTCCGCGTAGACTTCAATAAACTTATCAGCGTTATAACAGAGATAGGCTTTGGACGGATCATAGTATGGCTGGGAAAGAGGACTATTAATGATCGGAACTTCTGACGAAGAGTTTGGTTCAAGAATTGGTTTTATTGGCACTTGTGAAGGTTTTATTTTTTTAGTCGGCGTCGGTTTTTGAATTTTCATAGGAGTCAAGCATGCCTGACCCGTACAGATTATCGTCGGCGCTGGCCACGAAGTTAGAGTCGGGCTTGGTCTATTGGTTGGACCGACTATAGGTATTTCCTGTGTAGGGACAAGGGCGGCAATCGGCATCAAAAACAATGTTGGAGTCGGAGATATAACGGCCAGTCGGAATTCTATTGACATTGGTCTTTCGTAATCGGAAAGCAGTTGATTATACTCGACCTTATTTTTTGACAAACGATATTTAAGATTATTTTTAAAAATAATGAGATCATTCCTGATATTTTTAGCTGTTCTTCTGATTTTTTCCGCATTTATTTTTGGTATTCCATTGAAAAAAATCGTCTGATTTAAAAAAATAACAATTAAAAAGGAAAGAAATAATGAAAGGATAATCTTCATAATTAATACTATAATATCAGTTTATGAAAAGGAAAAAATGTCTTAAGTTAATTTCGACGGACAGCATCGGCTGGCTCGGAAATCCAAGGCAATTTATCGATCTATATAAAGATTATTTTAAAAACGGTACCTTTGACGGAGTCGAGATGATTGCTTTTAAACCAAAAGGAAGACTTAAAGATTTTATCTCTGTTTTTAAAAAAAATAATATACCTACAATTTCTTTTCACGGAAAAACCGGAGGAGAAAACCGCCTGCCGGCAAAATATGGAATAATTATGACTATTGTCAATTCGTTTATTTTTGGAATCAAAGAACTTGACCGTAATTTCAAAGACAAAGAATTTTTATTTCATACTCCTTATTTGGAAAACGAAGATATCAAAAAATTTATTTTTAAAAATAAACCGAAGAAACTTTGGATAGAAAATCATACCTATGGAAAAAAGGGGATAGAAGAGACAATAAAATTGATTAGCGAATATAGAAAATCAGGCATCAACGCTCACGGCATGCTTGACCTTTTCCATCTCTTGGCAAATACATCAACTTCTGAAATGATAGATAACTGGTCAAAGACAATCGGCGATATCGAAGGTTATCTGGGGTGGTTTTCCGGTGTTCATTTTCCGATTGGAACAAGGATCGACGATTCGCTTCCTATAGACGATATGACAGATGAAATGCTTAAATTATTTGCCAAAAAAATTATTCCCTATATTGAAAGAATCGTGTTTGAAAATCAACAAAAAAATCTAGGATTAATTTTTTCCACAAAATCAATGCTCAAAAAACAAAAAGAAAGAAACTGGACAAACTTCTCCCGTCTCAAAAAAGCCGGAATCTTATAATCACTTGACTTTTTATATTAAATTCAGTAAATTTTATCCTAATTTTATGGATAATCAAACTAATCTCCGTAATTTTTTAGAAATTCCCTACGATCGCCTTGAAGAACTTAATTTAGAAGCGAAGAAAAAACGCGTTTCCAATCTCTCGGACAAAGATCTAAAAACCCATTATCTAAACTACCTAAAAAAAGAAAAGCGTCTCAAAGCCGTCACCATTGGTTTTTCCGATATGGAAGGACGTTTTCATATGCTCGATTACGACAAAAAATTTTTTCTTGGAAGCTATGACAACCTTACTTTTGACGGTTCGTCAATCAGAGGATTTTCCAGACAAGCCGAGTCTGATCTTCGCTTAAAAGTCGATTGGCGGGCTTTTTGGTGGCTGCCAACGGACGTCTTTGGCCCAGGCAAGGTCCTCATGATGGGAGAAATTTTCGGACAAGACGGTAAACCTTACCAAATGGATTCAAGAGGTCTGTTAAAAACTTACGCAAAAGAATTGAAAAGTAACAAAGGTTATACCGTCTATGCTTCAAATGAGGTTGAAGGCTTTTTGGTCAAGGGCGAGGACGCCGAGAAGAATTTCAATGAAAGAACCGGTTTTGAGTTAGCAGCCAAAGGCGGGTATTATCATTCTCTGCCAAATGATGCTTTGAGAGTTTTTATCGACCGGACCGCCGAAGCCCAAAGGGCGATGGGGTTTGAAAACGAAAAAGACCATCCCGAAGTCGCGCCGTCGCAGTTTGAGCTAAACTATTCTTATTCGGAAATTGTCAATGCCGCCGATCAGATTCAAATATACAAACTGGTTGCCCGCCAAATTGCCCGCAACATGGGAATGACGGCCACTTTTTTGCCTAAACCGATTGTTGGCATCAATGGCAGCGGTATGCACACCAATCTGTCAATTGCAAAAAACGGAAAAAATCTTTTTTATGACAAAGGAGGCCGCGGCCAGCTATCAAAGCTGGGTTGGGACGTCGTCAATAGAATTTTAAACAGCGCCAATGACATTTGTCTGATTCTAAACGGCAGCGTCAATGCTTATCGTCGCCTCGACCCTCATTTTGAAGCCCCCAATGAAATCAAGGTCTCCGAAGTCGATCGGGGAGCAATGATCAGGATTCCGCTTTTTAATGAAAAATCCGCACGGATAGAAGTCAGGAGCGTCGCTCCCGATGCCAACCCATATTTAATGATGTATGTTCTGTCAAAAGTCGCCCTCGAGGGACCGATAAAAAAAGAGAGAAAAAACAAGCGGGCGAGGATAAGTTTTCTGCCAAGTAATGTCGACATCGCCATCCAAAGATTTAAAGACAGCGACGTAATCACTAATATTTTGGGTGAAGAATTCAAGAGCAAGTTTTTAGACCTGAAACAAGCTTCTGCCAACCGAAGCCCTCTGGATCTGGGCACTCGCGTCAAAAACGGCGAAGTTCTCTATCACCACGAAGTCTACAACCAGGTGATCTGGAATGGATTTTAAACGATGGCATATCGAGAAAAAAATATTGTTCTAATCTTCTAAAACATCTACTTTGTAGCGTATAGTCTATAGACTTTCTAAAAGAAAACTGTTAAACCTTAAACGGCTAAACCTTAAAAAAACTATTAAAGGTCAAACTATTAAACATATGAAATTTGCATTAGAAGAGAGAGTTGAAAGATTTGGAGAAAATGTAATAGCGTTAGTTAAACAATTAAGAATAACTTTGATAAATAAATCAATAATAGATCAATTAATAAGATCGTCAACGAGTATTGGAGCAAATTATTTTGAAGCCAATGGATCTTCAAGTAAAAAAGATTTCATTAATAAAATAGCCATTACTAAAAAAGAGACTGTAGAAACTCAACATTGGTTTAGAATGTTATTAAAAGCAGATGATTCTCTTAAAGAACAAATATTAGTTCTTTGGGATGAGGCTAAACAGCTCGGGATGATTTTCTCTACAATCATTTCTAATGTCAGAAGTAAATAGTCCAAATGTTTTTAAGATTTGTTTTATAGTTTTTTTAACTGTTTAGGTTTTAACTGTTTAACTGTTTAAAATCCATTTGACCCCCATAAGTTGATAGTATATAATTTGCCTACATGTTAATTGTTCTTTGTTCGGGAGCAAAGGATTAATATTTTCCGGATTGGATTTTAGCCCCAATCTGGGGCTATTTTTTTTGGTCATATGCCAGCTTTTATAATAGGTGCAAAATCTACACAATCGCAAAGATTTAATGATAAGGGCGAAAGGATCCCGACTACTTTTATAAAAACCAATTCCTGTTGGCTTACCGACGTCAAAACTCCGTCAAGAGATGGATACTTTAGCGTCAAGCTCGGATTTGGTCAAATCAAAAATATCAAAAGACCGAGAATGGGAGAACTAGAGAAAGCGGGGATAAAAACCCCGCTTCGTTTTTTACGGGAGTTCAGGATGGACCTGCCTGCCGGCAGGCAGGTAAGTATGGGCGATAAAGTTATACTTCTCGATGAGAATAATAAATTAGGCGTTCAAATCGGAGAAATAAAAATACTCGTTGGCCAAGAAATTAAGCCAACGATTTTTTTTAAAAAGGGAGATAAGGTAATGGTTTCTGGAACTTCCAAAGGAAAAGGATTCCAAGGAGTTGTTAAAAGACATCACTTTAAAGGCGGTTCCCGCACCCACGGACAGTCCCACGGTGAAAGAGCTCCCGGATCAATCGGAATGACGACCACTCCAGGACGAGTTTTTAAAGGTAAGAGAATGGCTGGAAGAATGGGTAACGACAGAGTGACTGTCAAAGGATTGGAAGTTGTCGAAGTTAAAGAAGATGGAATTGTTGTTAGTGGATTAGTTCCAGGATTCAAAGGGGGGCTAGTAGAAGTTAGAAGTTAAAAGTGATAAGTTAAGAATCTATTTATGCCTAAAGCTAAAAAACCAGAAAAATTAGAAACAAAGAAAACCAAAGGTTTAGCAATTCCTGTTTATGAGATATCTGGAAAAGAAAAAGGGACTTTAGATTTGCCAAAAGAAGCATTTTCTGTTGATATCAACAAAGCTCTTTTAGCCCAAGCAGTCAGAGTCTATCAATCTAATCAAAGACAAGGGACAGCTTCGACTAAGACGAGAGGCGAAGTCGTCGGGTCAACTAGAAAAATCTATCGTCAAAAAGGAACAGGTAGAGCTCGTCATGGAGATATAAAAGCCCCAATTTTTGTCGGAGGTGGAATTGTTGGCGGGCCAAAACCGAAAGATTTTTCATTGAAAATAAATAAAAAACAAAAAACAAAAGCTTTTTTTAGCGCCTTGACATTAAAACTTAAAGAAAATAATATCATGGGAATTGTTGATGAAGCTCTAAAAATAAAACCCAAGACAAAAATCGTCGCCGACTTCTTAGAGGCTCTTAAATTCAGCGGGAAAAAAATTACTTTTGTTTTACCAAAATTGGAAAAAAATAATTTTGTTCTAGCGAGCAGAAATTTGTCGAAAGTAAGATTGATTGATTGTCAGTCTTTAAATACATATCAAATTTTAAATAGTACAAAATTGTTTTTTTTTGAAAGTGCCATGGACGTTTTTAAAAAACATTTTTTAAAAAATGAAAATAAATAATATTATCGTCGCCCCGGTTTTGACAGAAAAGGCTACTAATTTAGTCAAAAAACAGGTTTATATGTTTGAAGTCAATCTAAAAGCCAATAAGTTTCAAATAAAGGAAGTAATAGAGAAAATCTATAAAGTTAAAGTTGACGATGTGAGAGTCATGTTAAGAAAAGGAAAATCGAAAAGAGCCGGACGAAGAATGACTACGATGAAACTATCAGACAAAAAGATTGCTTTTGTTAAATTAAAAGAGGGGAAGATTGATCTTTTTCCTCAAACCTAACTATGAAAAACAGACCAGAAAAAAGTTTGATTAAAATTCTTAAAAAGCATTCGGGGCGCGACAATACCGGGTCGGTTTCCGTGCGTCATCAAGGCGGCCGACAGAAAAGGTATTATCGGCAGATTGACTTTAAAAGGGACAAAAAAGACGTAGAAGGGGAAGTAGTTAAAATTGAAAAGGACCCAAATAGGAACGCTTTAATCGCCTTAATTAAATACAAAGACAACGAATTAAGATATATCATTCAACCGGTTGGTCTAAAAGAAGGAGATAAAGTGATTGCCAGCGTCAAGGCAGACATCAAAACAGGTAATGCTATACCTTTGAAAAACGTTCCGATTGGCGTTTCGGTACATAATGTAGAAATTTATCCTGGTCAGGGTGGTCAGATGGTAAGAAGCGCCGGGACGACAGCCGTCGTCGTTGCCAAAGAAGACAAATATACACAGTTAAAACTTCAGTCGGGTGAGATAAGGAGATTTTTTAATGATTGTTGGGCGACTATCGGTCAAGTCGGAAATATAGAACACAAAGATGAAGTGATTGGTCGCGCCGGAAGAAAAATTTTGATGGGAATTAGGCCGACGGTTAGAGGCACCGCCCAAAACCCCCGTAGTCATCCTCACGGAGGAGGAGAAGGCAGAAGCGGTGAAGGAATGCATCCAAAAACACCTTGGGGAAAACCAGCCCGCGGCAAAAGAACAAGAAATAAAAAGTCCTGGAATAGCCACTTAGTAATTAAAAGAAGAAAATAAAAATGGAAAAATCAAAGACCTATTTAAAAAATATTGCCATGTCGCCGAAGAAACTTAGATTTTATATTGAATCAATAAAAAAAATGAGTCCGGCAATAGCTCTCGATCATCTTTTTTACGGAAAACAAAAAGCCACCAAAATTCTCTATCAAGCCTTAAAATCTGCCATAAGCAATGCCAAACAGTCTTTAAAAGTAGAAGACGATCTGTTAAAATTTGGAGTTTTTACGATTGAAGAAGGACGGAAATTAAAAAGATACCGACCAGGAGGAAGAGGAACGCCAAAGCCAATTGTAAAAAGGAGAAGCCATATTAAAATAGTCCTTATTAAATCAGAAAATGACAAATCAATGACAAAATCGAAATTACAAATTAAAAAAACTAGTAAATAATGGGACAAAAAGTACATCCAAAAGGATTAAGATTGGGAATCATTTATAACTGGAGTTCTCGTTGGTTTTTTTCCAACAAAAGAGCCTATAGAGACAATTTACAATCTGATATCAAAATAAGAGAAAGCCTGATGAATAAATTGGCTTTCGCTTCAGTCACCCAGATTGACATTGAGAGAGCAATTAATAAAATCACTCTGATTATTTTTTCTGTTAAGCCAGGGATGATAATCGGTCGGGGTGGAAAAGGGCTGGAGGATATTAAAAAGTATATTGGTCAATATATCAAGGGACTGGATAAAAACAAAGAGCTAAAACTCGATATCAAGATTGAACCAGTCAAGAAGCCATATTTGAATGCTTATTTTGTTGGCCAGTCGATTGCAGAAAAATTAGTAAGAAATTTTCCTCATCGATCTGTAGTTCATAATGCTATGAATCGTGTAACTGAAGCCGGAGGAAAGGGAGTAAAAATACAATTGGGAGGAAGAATTGCCGGGGCTGAAATTTCCCGAAGGGAAAAATATTTTCAAGGAACAATTCCTAACTCGACCATACGAGAAGAAGTTGATTTTGCCCGTTATCCGGCCCTGACAAAGTCAGGTTATATAGGGGTGAAAGTCTGGATATGCAAATAATATGTTAGCACCAAAAAGACAAAAATATCGAAAACAGTTTAGAGGGACTTGGAGAAGACTGGCGACAAAGGGAGATAAATTAAACTTTGGCGGTTATGGTTTGAAATCAACCGCCACCGGTTGGATCAAAGATAAGGAAATTGAAGCGACGAGAGTTGTTTTTGCAAGAGCGACCAGAAAGTACGGCAAATTTTGGATAAGAATTTTTCCTGACAAACCGTTTACTAAAAAACCTCCGGAAGTAACTATGGGTGCCGGCAAGGGGGACGTCGCTTATTTCGTCGCTTCGGTTGTCCCAGGAAAAGTTTTATTTGAGATAGATGGATTAAGCAGTCAAGAAAGTATCAAGGTGTTAAAAAATGTTTCCTCTAAACTTTCTGTTAAGACAAAAATTATTACAAAAGGATTATGAGAAAACTAACCAAACAGTATCGCGAAAAAACAGTCAAGGAATTGACAAAAGAAATTACAGGATTAGAGGAAGAAATAACCAAGCTAAGGTTAGTCCAAAAAGGAACGCCAGCCAAAGACACTAATATTTTAATAAAAAAAAGAAAACAATTAGCAGTTTTATTAACAATTTTGACAGAGAAAAAAGAAACAGAGAAACTATGAAAAAAACACTGATTGGAGAAATTATATCGACAAAGATGCAAAAAACAGTAGTCGTCAAAGTAGAAAGAAAATTCACCCACTCAAGGTATGGAAAAGTAATCATCCGCCATAAAAAATATAAAGCTCATAATGAAAATTTGGAACTAGGAGTGGGAGATGTCGTTAAAATTAGTGAAACCAAGCCGATATCGAAAGATAAGCATTTTATTGTTGTTGAAAAGTTAAAAAGCTAATATGTTACAACTAAGAACAGTTTTAAACGTCGCTGATAACACCGGGGCTAAAAAAGTCTCGATGATCGGCATGGCCAAAAAGGGAAATCGCCACTACGCTTATTTAGGAGAAATAATCAACATTACTGTAATGGAGGCAATTCCTTATGCGGCCGTTAAAGAAGGCGAAGTCTTACAGGCGGTTATTGTCAGAACCAAGAAGGAAAAAAGAAGAAAAGACGGCAGTTATATTAGATTTGACGACAATGCCTGTGTTATCTTGGCTGGCCCCGATATTAAAGATCCAAAGGGAACAAGAATTTTTGGTCCGATTGCCAAAGAAATCAAAGAAAATGGATTTAATAAAATAGCGAGTTTGGCGGAGGAAATATATTAAAAAATATGAAGATTAAAAAAGGAGACAAAATTAGAGTGATGGCGGGTAAAGATAAAGGTAGGGAAGGGAAAGTGGAAAAAGTCTATAAAAAATCCAATAAGATTTTGATATCTAATATCAATGTCTATAAACGCCACGTCAAAAAAAATGAAAAAATGCCTCAAGGAGGTATTGTTGATGTGCCTCGTCCACTTGACGCTTCCAAAGTAATGCTGATCTGCCCAAAATGCGGGAAGGCAACAAGAGTTGGGTTTAAGATAGAAAAGAATAAAAAACTTAGAGTATGTAAGAAGTGTGACAGCAAAATATAACTATGAATTTAAAAGATTATTATAATCAGGAGGTTAAGAAAAAATTAATGACTGATCTTAAAATATCCAATATTATGGCTGTTCCTAAAATTCTCAAGATTGTCGTCAACGTTGGCGCCGGAGAAGCAATAGCTAGTAAAGGAGTATTAGATAAGATAAAAGAACATTTAGCGATAATTACAGGTCAGAATCCAGTAATTACAAAAGCCAGAATTTCTGTTTCGGCTTTTAAACTTAGAAAAGGGACCCCGATCGGAGTCAAAGTCACCCTTCGCGGCAGAAAAATGGAGAGTTTTTTAGAGAAACTTATAAAAGTTATTATTCCTAGACTTAGAGACTTTCGCGGCATTTCTCAAAATAGTATTGATCAGAACGGCAACTTAAACATCGGTTTTAGCGAACAGACAATTTTTCCCGAGATAGAGTTTGATAAAATTGATAAAATAAGAGGCTTGGAGGTTACGATTGTTACTAATGCCAAGAGTCACGAAAGAGGGAAGAAGCTTTTTGAGTTGTTGGGAATTCCATTTAAAAAATAAATATGGCAAAAACGTCGGATGAAGTAAAATTTAGAAAAAAACAAAAGTATTCGATTCGATACCGCAATCGTTGTCCTTTTTGCGGTCGAGCCAGAGGTTATATGCGTCGATTTGGAATGTGCAGAATTTGTTTTAGGGAAAAAGCGTTGGAAGGTGAAATTCCTGGGGTAAAAAAAATGTCTTGGTAATTAATAATTGTAAAAACTATATGTCACGATCACTAAAAAAAGGCCCATACATAGACGAAAAACTCTTTAAAAAAATTATGAAGCAAAAAGAATCTAATGACAACAAGTCGATCAAGACTTGGTCTCGGGATTCACAGATTGCCCCGGAATTTGTCGGTCATAATTTGGCAGTCCATAATGGGAGAAAGTTTATTGAAATTTTTGTTTCGGAGTCGATGGTTGGTCATCGGCTCGGAGAGTTTGCTCCGACAAGAACCTTTAGAAGTCATGGAAAGGTAACCAAGAAAGTTGTCGAAGCCACCTAATAAAACTATGGGAAACCCAGCAATTGATCTTATAATCAGACTTAAAAACGGCTATATGGCCAGAAAGGAGATAATAGAATCTCCTTATAGTCGAATGAGAGAGAAAATTCTTATGAAACTTATTTCTCTCAAGATTATAAAAAGCTATAAAATCGAAGGTGATCAGCCACAAAAAATCAAGATAGAGCTTTTATATAAAAATAAACAACCTGTTCTTTCGGATGTTAGGATTTATTCGCGTCCCGGAAGTCGTCATTATGTTTCTTATCGTGATTTAAAACCTGTTTTGAGCGGTTACGGTTTTTCTCTAATTTCAACTTCAAAAGGGATTATTACTGACAAAGAGGCTAAAAACCAAAAATTGGGCGGAGAGTTACTATTTAGTATTTGGTAGTGAATAAAGTCGAACTATGTCAAAGATAGGCGAAAAAATTATCGAAATTCCCCAAGGCGTTAACATTATCCTTGATAAGGACAATGTTACTGTTAAAGGATCTCAAGGTGAAATAGTAATTGGAATTCCCAATAAGCTTGAGTTTATTAAAAAAGAAAACGGCTTATCAGTTAAAAGATCTAATGAAGAAAAAAAGACCAAGTCAATTCATGGTCTTTATCGTCAGCTGATTAATAATGCTGTCTTGGGTGTGCAAAAACTTTGGGAAAAAAGATTAAAGATTGTTGGCACAGGTTACACGGTTAAATTGGATAAAGATGATTTAGTTTTTAAGATTGGATATTCTCATCCAGTGATTTTCAAAAAAGTACCTGGCATAAAGTTTCAAGTAGAAGGAAATAATAAAGCAGTTGTCTTGGGATCAGATAAACAATTAGTTGGTCAAGTTGCTTATCAAATTAAAATCCTAAAAAAACCCGATGTTTACAAAGGTAAAGGAATTCAATACGAGGGGGAAAAATTAAGAATTAAGCCCGGCAAGAAAGTCAAAGCCGCCGGTGCCGCGGCCGCATAAAGACCATGATGAAAATAAACTTAAACAAAAAAATAAGAAAAAAAAGAAGGGTGAGTACGAGGATTAAAGGGAATGATAAACGCCCTCGAATTTCTGTTTTTAGATCAAATCGATATATTTACGCACAAGCAATCGATGATGAAAAACAGACGACTCTCCTTTCTTTTTCAAGCCAAAAATTGGCTAAATCTAATAAGGTCGGTCAGGCCAAAGAAGTAGGATTACAATTAGCCAAAATCCTCAAAGAAAAAAAAATCGACGAAGTAGTTTTTGATAGAAATATTTACATTTATAAAGGAAGAGTAAAGGCACTGGCCGAGGGATTGAGGGAAGGAGGAATTAAAGTTTAATATGAGACAGCAAAGAAAACAAAACGAAGGAGGAATAGAAGAGAAAGTACTTTTGATAAGGCGAGTTTCTAAAAAAATTACTGGAGGAAATTATGTCACTTTTTCAGCATTAGTTGTTGTTGGTGATAAAAAGGGAAAAGTAGGTATAGGTTTGGGGAGAGGTCAGGAAGTACCGCCGGCGATTCAAAAAGCAATTACTTATGCAAAAAAACATTTAATTGCCGTTCCTATTAAAAATAAAACCTTGCCCCATCAAGTTATGTTAAAGTATAAGGCGTCAAAGATTCTTCTCAAGCCAGCTCCCGAGGGAACAGGCTTGAAAGTAGGTAGCGTCGCTCGAGTGATATTAGATCTAGCCGGTGTGGAAAACGCCTCAGGAAAAATCATTGGTTCCCGAAATCAAGTAGTCAATACTTATGCAATAATGAAAGCATTACAAATGTTTAGACAATGGTGATATGACTGATTTTTTATCTAATTTACCAAAAACCGTAAAATTCAAAAAAAAGAGACTGGGACGCGGTTTGGGAAGTGGAAAGGGTTCCAAATCCGGTCGAGGAACGACTCGCCATCAAAAAGCTAGAGAGAGCATTCCTCTTCATTTTGAAGGTGGACAAGGGAGAATGGTCAAGCGTTTCCCCCTTCTTCGCGGTAAGGGAAAAAATAAATCAATAGTGAACTATAAATTAAAAAAAAGCAAATTCTATGAAAAAAATCCTAGAAAAAATTAACCTTCTTTTTAAAGATCCGGAATTAAAAAAGAAAGTTCTTTTTACTTTGTTTATTTTCTTGGCATTCCGATTATTTGCTTTCATGCCGGTTCCAGCAATCGATCTGACGAAATTAAAAGCTCTTTTTGCCACCAACCAGTTTTTATCGCTTTTAGATATTTTTTCCGGAGGAACATTGATTAATTTTTCCGTGATGGCCTTAGGACTAAATCCTTATATAAACGCTTCTATAGTTCTTCAACTGTTAACAGTAATGTTTCCGGCCTTAGAACAGCTATCAAAAGAAGGAGAATATGGTCGACACAAAATTAACCAATACACCAGATTATTGACTTTACCTTTAACAATTGTTCAATCGATTGGCATTTTTGTCCTTTTGAAAAACCAAAAAATCATCTCCAGCCTAACGCCCTTGGAGTTTTTTTCCTTTGTCTTGACAATGGTAGTCGGCACTTTTATTCTTGTTTGGTTTGGTGAGTTGATCTCCGAATTTGGAGTCGGCAACGGCATTTCAATTCTAATCTTTGCCGGCATCGTTGGACGACTTCCTGTTGTTTTAACCAAAACTGCTACAGTTTTTACACCGGAGACAATTTTCAATATTTTGGCTTTTATTGCTTTAGCAATTTTTGTCATTGCTTCGATAGTTTTTATCAATGAGGCAGTTAGAAAGATTCCAGTCTATTATGCCAAAAGGATCAAGGGCAATCGTCTTTATCAGGGCGCCTCAAATTTTTTGCCTTTAAAATTGAATCAGGCCGGAGTAATTCCGATTATCTTCGCTGTCTCTTTTGTTCTTTTTCCGCAGTTGATTGGTAATTTCCTTACCAATGTCCAGAATTCTTCTTTAGCCTCAATCGGAAGATTTCTAGTGGGTTTTTTCTCTCCAGCAGGATTTTTTTATAATTTCTTCTATTTTATTTTGGTCATCGGTTTTACTTATTTTTATACGGTAGTTGTTTTTAATCCGCAAAAAATCGCCGACGAAATTCAAAAACACGGCGGGTTTATTCCAGGGATCCGTCCAGGAATGGCGACAAAACAGTATCTTGAAAAAATTCTTTATAAAATCACTAGCGTTGGAGCAATTTTTCTAGGAATAATTGCCGTCATGCCTGTTTTGGTGTCAAAGTTTACGGGCCTGACTAACTTAGTAATCGGTGGTACTGGAATTTTGATCGTCGTTTCGGTGATATTGGAAACTTTTAAGACAGTTGAAGCCCAGATGGTAATGAAAAGTTATGATAAATTTATAAATTAGAATATTATGGCTAAAAAAGGTTCAAGGATACTAATAGGATTGGTTTGCGAAGTTTGTAAAAGTCAAAATTATGTGGTTGAGAAAAATAAAATCAACACCACGACAGGACTTAAATTAAAAAAATATTGTCGAAAGTGTAAGAAACATACACAGCATAAAGAGGTAAAAAAGTTAGATTAAATTATATGAAATTAGTCATCATCGGTATTCAGGGTTCGGGTAAATCGACTCAAGGAAACCTGTTGTCTAAACAGCTGGGCATTCCCTATCTCTCTACTGGTCATATATTTAGACAGTTAGCAAAGGAAAAGACCAAGCTTGGTCATTATATTAAGGTTGTAATGAATACCGGTTTGTTAATACCTGACGAAAAGACGATCGAAATTGTCAATTCCTACCTTTTCCGACCTGAATATAAGGGAGGATATATCCTGGATGGTTTTCCAAGAACGATAAATCAAGCAAAAAAATTTATCAACAACGTTGACAAAGTGATCTATTTAGAAATACCTGACAAAGAAGCTATTTATCGTCTTGTCTATAGAGACAGCCAAGCGAGAGAAGACGAGACAATACCAGCTATTAAAAAAAGGATAGAATCTTTTAAAAAATTTACTTTACCAGTTTTAGACTTTTATAGAAAGCAAAAAAAATTAGTAGAAATAGATGGGATTCAAACTATCGAGACAGTCAATCAAGAAATCTTGAAAAGTTTGGGAAAGCAACTGGTCAAAAATAAAATAGAAAATTGGGCGATAAAAAATAAAAAAATCATTGCCATAGTTGGATTACCTGGTGTCGGCAAGACCGATGCCACCGATTTTTTCAAAAAACAGGGCATTCCCTCGATTTCTTTTGGACAAATAATTAATGAATATATTGAAAAAAATCATCTACCGCACATCGAGAAAACTCACAAGAAGGTTCGCCTAGAATTGAGGCAAAAACACGGAATGGCCGCTTTGGCAATCATGAACGAAGGAAAAATCAAAAAAGCCCTCAACGACAACATGATTGTTGTTATTGACGGAGTAAGAAGCTGGCAGGAATATCTTCATTTGAAAAAAACTTTTCCCGAAGTAAAAATTTATTTACTAGCTATCCATGCTGATAAGCATTTAAGATGGTCGCGCTCTATCAAAAGATCTCACAGAAACAAACTCTATGGTGAAGACCGGGATCTTGACGAGTTAATTGGCATTAATATGGCGCCAACAATTGCTTATGCGGACTTCCTAGTCAAAAATAATTTTTCTCTGCAAGACTTTCATGATAAATTAGAAGAAGTTTACAGAACAGTTTATTATTCATGAACATTGATTTAAAGACAGAAAAAGAAATAGAAATAATGAAAGAGGGGGGAATAAGATTAAAGAAGGTTGTCAAAGCACTTTTAAAAGACATTACGGTTGGAATGACGAGCAAGCACATAGATGATTTGGCAGAAAATTTAATAGAGAAAGAAGGAGGAGAACCATCTTTTAAGAAGGTTAAGGATTATTTTTGGACGACCTGTTTGCCTATCAACGACCAGGTTGTCCATACGCCACCGTCTAATAGAAAACTAAATCAAGGAGATTTGTTAACCTTGGATATCGGTATGTATTTTAAAGGGTATCATACTGATTTTGCAACTACGATTTATATCGGTAAAATACCGGATAAAGAAACAAAACGGTTCTTAGAAACAGGAAAAAAAGCCTTGGCTTTGGCAATCGAAAAAGCAAAGACGGGAAATCGTTTGGGAGACATTTCGGCTACTATCGAAAAAGAAATTTACGGTCAGGGATACTTTGTTTTGAAGGAACTTACCGGTCACGGCATCGGGAAACAATTACACGAAGACCCTTATGTATTTGGTTTCAGAGAGCGACCTGTAGAGAGGACAATTAAAATACAACCAGGATTGGTAATTGCCATTGAAGTAATTTATTCAAAGTCAAGCGAAGAGATTGCTTATGAAAAAAATTCTGATTGGTCGGTAGTAAGCGCAGATCGAAGTCTATCAGCCTGTTTTGAGCACACAGTGGCGATAATGGAGAAAAATAGCTTGGTTTTAACCTGAATTTATGATAAAATATTAGGTTTATGAAAGATAACGTAATTGTTGTTGAAGGAGAGGTAATAGAAAACCTTCCTAACACACTTTTTAAAGTAAAACTTTTCAATTCAGAAAAAGTAATTTTATGTTATTTGTCAGGAAAAATGAGAAAAAATTATATTAAGATCCTTCCGGGTGATAAGATCAGGGCGGAAATTACGCCTTATGATCTTAATCGAGGGAGAATAGTCTATAGAATATGAGTAGTGAGTTTATCGAACTATGAAAATCGCGTCGTCGGTAAAAAAAATTTGTCCCAAGTGTAAAATGGTTAAAAGAAAAGGAAGACTATATGTTATTTGTAGTAATGTTAAACATAAGCAAAAGCAAGGATGAAAAAAGTTTTTAAAGTTATAAAGTTTATAAAGTAAATGGCCAGATTGTTAGGTATCACATTGCCGGATGAAAAAAGAATTGATTATGCTCTTACTTTGCTCTATGGTATTGGCTGGAATAATGTTAAAAGTCTTTTAGAACAGGTTAAGATTGATTCTCACAAAAGAGTAAAGGATTTGAGCGAAGAGGAATTTAAAAAAATCAACGAAATAATCGAAAAAAATTATAAAGTCGAAGGAGATCTAAGAGAGGCAGTTACAGGGAATATAAAGAGATTGAGAGAAATCGGCAGTTTTCGTGGGCTTAGACACTTAAAGGGTCTGCCGGTAAGGGGTCAAAGGACCAAATCAAACGCTCGCACTAAACGAGGTAAAAGAAAAACCGTCGGAGCACTAAGAAAAGAAGCTTGGGCAAAAATGGAACAGGGAAAAACAGGTGCGGAAACGACAACTGAAGAAAAACCAACGGCTAAAAATCAATAAAATAATATGGCAAAAAAACCAACAAAAAAATTTGTGGAAAAAGGAAGAATCTATATCACCGCTACTTTTAATAATACAATGGTGACTATAACTACAGAAAATGGCGACCCAATCGTGGTCGGTAGTTGTGGAATGCACGGTTTTTCAGGAACAAGGAAATCTACGCCATATGCGGCGACAACGACAACTGAAGCGGCTTTAAGAAAAGCGATAGAAAACTTTAACTTCCAATCTGCCGACATTTTTATTAAAGGTATCGGCCCGGGAAGAGAAGCCTCTCTTCGTGCTGTCAAAGCGTCAAAAATAGAAATTAATAGAATTGTTGATATTACACCAATACCACACAACGGTATTAGACCACCTAAAATAAGGAGGGTCTGAATAAATTAATGAGATATACAGGTCCTAAAAATAGAATTGCTCGGAGAGAAGGAACGGATCTAGGTTTAAAGACACCTGGAAGTAAATCCCATGCTCGTCTTTTAAATAAACTAAACGTTCTCCCTGGCCAGCATGGAGTAAGAACGAGAAGAAAAATATCTGAACGAGGTCTGCAACTCCGAGAAAAACAAAAATTAAGATTTATTTTTGGGTTGAGTGAAAAACAACTAAAAAATTATTTTAAAAAATCCGTGATAAAAAAAGGAAACACAGCTTTGTATTTGTCCCAGTTTTTGGAAAGTAGACTCGATAATATAGTTTATCGTTTGGGTTTTGCTCCGACGCGAGCTTCGGCGCGTCAATTGATAACTCATGGACACATTGCTATAAATGACAAGAAATTGACAATTCCATCGTATCAATTACAAATCGGTCAAAAAGTGTCTTTTTTGAACGAAAAGACTTTAAAAATTCCCTACATTGAGAAAACCTTAGCTAATAAAGACGTTATTATTCCTATTTGGTTGGAAAAAAAAGCTGTCGCCGGGAAATTAACGTCAGTTCCATTGATGGATGAATTATCAAAACAGTTGAATTTGAGATTAATAATTGAATATTATTCTCGATAATTACAAATTTTTTTATCTTAATATGCTTAAACCCAATTTTTTTACCCAAAAAACTGAAGAGGGTAATTATGGAAAATTTATCTTTGAGCCATTGCCGCTGAGTTTTGGCCAAAGTCTCGGTCATGCCTTGAGAAGAACTATTTTGTCTTCTTTAAAGGGAGCGGCGGTGACAAGAGTAAAAGTTGACGGAGCCCCCCACCTTTTTACTACGATTCCTGGAGTCAAAGAATCGGTTCTCGAGATTGTTTTGAACTTAAAAAAACTTAAATTTGATGTCAAGGATGGTGGTCCTTTTAAAATCTCACTTTCAGCTAAAAAATTAGGTAATTTATATGGTAAAGACATTGAAGGCGAGATTAAACCGGTCAATAAAGATTTATATTTAGGCGAAATAAGCGACGATAAGGGCAAACTAAATTTGGAAGCAGTAGTTGAGGTTGGGATAGGTTATTCGACAGTTGAAGAAAGAGAAGACAAAGAGTATGGCTTTGTTAATGTCGATGCTTTTTTTTCACCAATTAAAAAAATCAATGTCAAGGTTGAGGAAACTCGAGTCGGAAGAAAAGCCAATTTTGAGAAATTAACCTTGGAAGTATGGACTGACGGAGGAATTTCTCCGACTTCAGCGGTGAAGCAAGCGTCAGGATTGTTGAGCGAATATTTTGCTTACATTCTATCGGGAAAAGATACACCCACGGCTAAAAAAGAAAAAACCGTAGAAGAAGCAAGGCAAGAGGAGATTGACAAGAAGCTATTTGAGGTCATCATTGACGAACTCAATCTTCCTTCTCGCGTTATCAATGCGCTGTTAAGAGAAAAGATTGAAACGGTTGCCGATCTGATTAAAGTAGGTAAGGAAAGACTGATCGAAATGAAAGGAGTAGGTAAGAAATCTATTCAGCTGATTGAAGAAGAGCTGAAGAAAATGGGAATAGGATTGGAGTAAACATATGAGACATGGAATGAAAAAAATAAAATTTGATTATGGACGCGACGCTAATAGAATGCTAATGAGAAAATTAGCGGTTAGTTTTTTATCTAAGGGCCGTTTACAAACGACTCTAGCGAAAGCCAAGGTTTTGAGACCGTATTTAGAAAAAATGGTTTCAAAAATGAAAATCAAATCAGAAGCCAATAAGAACTATTTATTGAAGTTCTTAGGGGATCAAGAAATAATCAACACAGGTTTTGATACTATTGGTAAAGCGCTCTCCTCGGTAAACGGAGGTTATGTGAGAATCGTCAAGCTCGGTATGAGGGGGACTGACGGCGCCCAGATCGCCAAAATTGAATGGGTTTATCCAGTTAAAAAAGTTAAAGATGAAAAATCTAACTCAACAGACAAAACCAGTTAAACTAAAAGAAATTCAAAGGGGTTGGCATTTAATTGATGTCAAAGGACGTGTGTTGGGGAGAATTGCTTCAGAAATCACTCGTCTTCTTCAGGGGAAAAATAAAGCCAACTATGTTTCTTATCTTGATATGGGTGACAATGTCGTTATCATCAATTCTAAAAAAGTTATTCTTACTGGAAAAAAAAGTCAGACAAAAGTTTACACCCGCTATTCTGGATATCCTGGAGGTTTAAAAAAAATTAGCTTTAACAATCTCCTGGAAAAAAATCCGGAATTAATAATTAAGAATGCTGTTTCTGGAATGCTGCCAAAAAATAAATACAGGGACGAAAGACTAAAAAGGCTATTTGTATTTAAGGATGAGAATCATCCGTATAAAAACAAGTTTATAAAGTTATAAAGTTTATAAAGATGGTTAAAAAGACAAAAAATCTAGAGTTTTACGAAGGAATCGGTAGAAGAAAACAGGCAGTTGCTCGAGTAAGATTATACCTAATGGGGAAAAATAAAGAGATAACCGTTGGCCATACTAAGATAAAACTAGGAGAGATTTATATCAATAATAACACTTTTGAAAAGGTATATTCTCGTTACCATCGGGAGTTTATTTTTTCACCGCTTAAATTAACAGGTAACGAAAATAGATTTGCGATTTCAATAAAGACGTCCGGAGGCGGAAAAAATGGACAGCTTGAAGCCATCGTCCACGGCATCTCCAGAAGTCTCTCTAAAGTTGATGAAAACTACCGATCAGCGCTCAAAAAAAATGGATTCCTGACGCGCGATCCTCGTAAAAAAGAAAGAAGAAAAGTTGGAACTGGTGGCAAGGCTAGACGCGCCAAGCAGTCACCAAAGAGGTAATTTTATTTATGATCGATCTTTCCATAATAATTGTCTCCTTTAATACAGAAAAAATCACCAACAAATGTCTTGTTAATCTAAAAAAAAATTTAAAAAAATACCCTCTTAATTATCAAGTAATCGTAGTTGATAACAGGTCGGAAGATGGGAGTATTGCCATGTTGAAAAAAATGGCAAACGATTGGAAAAATTTAAAAATTATTTTGGCCAAGAAGAACCTGGGTTTCGGCAAGGCCAATAATTTGGGAGTAAATAATTCAAAAGGGAAATATATTTTATATCTCAATTCCGACGCCATCGTTACCGACATTGACTTTAACGATCTTATAAATGTTTTTGAAACTCGACAAGACATTGGCGCTTTGACTGTCAAGGTTGTCCTGTCAACTGGAGAAATTGACCCGGCATCCCATCGCGGTTTTCCGACTCTTTGGCGGTCTTTTTCTTATTTTCTAGGATTTGAGAAAATATTTATGAACATACCAATTTTAAATATGATATTTGGCGGTTATCATCTAGTCAACCTGAATTTAAGAGAGATTCATGAGATAGATGTGCCGACGGGTGCCTTTTTGTTTAGCAGGCGGGACATAATCGATAAAATTGGCGGATTTGACAGAGACTACTTTGCTTATGGTGAAGATATTGAAATGGCTTTTCAGATAAAAAAACTGGGTTACAAAATAATCTACTATCCCTTATGGCAGGTGCTTCACCTTAAGTCAGTATCCGGGCTAAAAAAGACTGACAAAAAAATAAGAAAAAAGACCAGCTTTCATTTTTATGATTCGATGAAGATTTTTTATCGAAAACATTATGCCGAAAATCACAGTTGGTTGACTAACAAACTTGTTTATTTAACGATTGATTTGAAAAGCAAATTAGCCAAATGAAAAAAATCGGCATTGACGCCAGACTCTATTATCAAACAGGAGTTGGTACATACCTCCAAAATCTTCTATTTTATCTTGATAAAAATAAATTTAAGAATGAGGTTTACTACATATATTTACGTAAACAAGACGCCAAGAAAATTAGATTTAAAAGCAAATATATTATAAAAAGAATTGCTGACCAAAAATGGCACAGTTTCTCTGAACAGATAGGTTTTTTGACTCTTTTGTTAAAAGACAATCTTGATTTGATGCATTTTACTTATTTTAGCTACCCAATTTTCTATTGGAGAAAATTTATGGTTACTATTCATGATACAACCCCCTTGCTTTTTAAAACCGGCAAAGCTTCGACAAAAAACCCCTTTATCTATCAAATAAAACACTTCTTATTTAAAGTTGTTTTGCGTTTACAAGTCAATAGAGCGGTTGAAATTATTACACCAACTAATACAGTCAAAAACGAACTAATCAAAATATATGGCTCAAGAATATCCAAAAAAATTCACCCCATTTATGAAGGTGTTAGTTACAAACTTTTTCAGTCAAAAGAGAATAATAATCTTGGCAACAAATTTAGGAACTTTTTTATCTACGTCGGAAATTTTTATCCACATAAAAATGTAGAAAATCTTTTAAAAGCATTTTCAAAATTAAAGACAAAATCGTCATTAATCTTAATTGGCCCAGATGATTATTTTTCGCGAAAAATAAAATTAAACAAGAAGATTCTTTTGTTTAAAAATCCGCCATTATCTAATTTAATCTTTTTTTATAAAAATGCCAAAGCAATTATCCATCCTTCCTTGTCTGAAGGTTTTGGTTTGCCGCTAATTGAAGCCGCTTCGTTTGGAACGCCAATTATAGCTTCAAACATCGAAGTTTTTAAAGAGTTATGGGATGGGCAATATCTTTCTTTTAACCCGAATGATGTGAATGACATAGTTAAAAAGATCAGTATTTTCATTGAGAAGAAAACTAAATTTAGCTATGAAAGTATTCTAAAGAAATTTTCTTTTGAAAAAATGACTTCAAGTACTTTGAAGATTTACCATAAAGTTACCCAAAACTCCTGAATGACAATAATCTGAATCGCTTGAATCAATAGAATTATTAAAAAACTTTTTGTCGAAAGCTTGAGTTTGTTAGTCAAAAAATTACCGACGATTAAAACCATGGGAAACATCAATGGCAGCCAGATTCTCCCGACTTCACCCCTGACGGCTCCGGAAAAATTTAGCAGCAAAAGCATTAATGTAAAAGAAACGAATAACGGTTCTCTTATTTTTTTAAAAAACATCGTAAAATATAAAACCGCTGTAGGCATCCCAGCAAATAACAAAAAGTCATAGAGATTATAGAAAATCCAACTTAAATAACTTCTGTTTTTTGGTAATCCTGTCATGAGAGTATAAAGGACTGCAACCGCATTATATTTAAAAAGTAATAGAATCAAATAAAATAATGAAAAGCCTGATAAAAAATAAAGAAATACTTTATTGTTTCTCCAGAAATAATAAAAATAAACGATAATCAATGGTAGTAAAGATACGCTGAAAAATAATCCAAAAGAAAAGGTTAGTCCTGAAGCAAAAAATAAAATTTTACTTTTGTTTTTAAGTCCTTTTTGAAGAAGATAAAAACTCCATAAAAAAAATAAAGAAAAAAATACATCAGGTAAAGGGGTAAATAGTGTTAAAGCAGGGATAAAAACTGCTAATAAGACTGATCTTAGAGCGGTTTTTTCATCGAATAGTTTTTTAGCTAAATAGAATAAAGGAATGATATTTAGCGATCCAAGGAAAGGGATAAAAAAAGCCGAAAAAACTGCCGTTGACCTTTGACTTAAAGTTAAATTATTCCAGATTATTTGAACATCAGGATGTTTTGGGGCTAGGTTAATAACGAGTGTTTTCAAAGACGAAATAACGTTTACTATTTTTTCTATAAACCAAAAGAAAATAATCCCACCGGGCGGGTGTCCGGTGGCGTGCATGGAAAAACCGAGAACGTTTTTTTGATAATCTGCCAAAAATCCTCCGAGATTTTTTATTTTGATTGCTTCGGTAAAATATCCGTTCAAGTCAGGATTGATTATTCGGTGAATTAAAACCGCAATACCGCTACGGCTAAAATAAAGGATCGATAGCTGAAAAAAATAAGTCAATAAGACTAATGAGACCAACAAGATCCATTGGTTTAATTTAACTTTGCGTTTTTCAAAGTAATAGGCAATAGATAATATTATCGAGATTATTACCAAGGGTAACCAGATCCGATCGAAACTATTGATAAACAAATAGGGCCATCTCCACTCCGGCGGCCAAACTCCTGGTCCTCTAAGATACGGCGAAACATCAAAAGTAATCAACATGAAGAAAATCAAAGAAAGAAATGAGATAAAAGAGACAAACATGGACAATATTTTATCAGATTAGGGCTTGATATAATAATTAGTATGTCAAAGAAGCAAAAAATCGCCATTGTTTATGACTGGCTGGATAAGTGGGGTGGAGTAGAGAGGGTTTTGTTGACATTTCATGAAATGTTTCCAGAAGCGGATTTTTATACTTCGTATTTTGATCCGGAAGGAGCTCCTTGGGCAAAAGATCTGAAAATAAAGACCTCTTTTATCCAAAAACTACCAAAATTTATCAGAGGGAACAGAATTGTTTCCCTCCCTTTTTATCCTTATGCTTTTGAGTCGTTTGATTTTAAGGATTATGATTTGGTAATTTCGATAACTTCTGCCTTTGCCAAGTCGGTAATTACCCAACCAAAAACCAAACACATCTGTTATCTTCTAACTCCAACGCGATTTTTATGGAGTCATCAAAGCGAATATTTTAGAGAAAGCTTTGTTAATAAAAGATATCTGAAGCATTTAAGAGAGTGGGATTTGGTTGCCAGTCAAAGACCGGATAAAATTATTTCGATCTCGAAAACTGTTCAAGACCGATGTCTGAAATATTATAAGAGAAAATCTGAAATGGTTTATCCGCCGTTTGATGTAGAATACTGGAAGAATATTAAGTCAAAAGTCAAAAGTCAAAAGTTCTACTTACTTGTATCCAGACTAGAACCTTATAAGAAAATTGATTTAGTTATTCGATCGTTTAATCGATCGAAATTTAATTTAATAATAGTCGGTGAAGGAACAGAAGAAAATTATTTAAAAAAAATTTCAAAAAAAAACATAACATTTGTTTCTAAACTGACAGATGAAGAACTGGCTAATTTATATTCACAAGCAGAAGCGTTAATTATGCCGCAAGAGGAGGATTTTGGTTATGTTTCTCTTGAAGCACAATTTTTCGGTTGTCCAGTCATTTCATACGCTAAAGGAGGAGCTTTAGAAACTATCATCGATGGCAAGACGGGAATTTTTTTTAAAGAGCAATCAGAAAATTCGCTGAGACTGATTATTGAAAGATTCGCCCTTATCAAGTACAATTTAAAGAATAATACGGCTAAATTTGGGCCAGAAAATATAGACAGATTTAACAAGGAAAAATTTATTAAATATTTTGAAAAAGAAGCTTTATGAAAGCAATTATCTTTGCCGGAGGAACAGGGACAAGGCTTTGGCCTCTGTCTCGAAAAAAGTCACCAAAACAGTTTGAAAAACTGATCAGTGATAAATCCACCTTACAACTAGCAGTAGAGCGTTTATTACCAGAGTTTAAATTTCAAGATATTTATATTTCTACTAATAATCTTTATAGAAATATTATCAGAAAACAATTACCCAATATTCCTGAAAAGAATTTATTTTTTGAGCCAGAAAAAAAAGACGTAGCTCCGGCCATCGCCTTGTCTGTTGGAATTGTTGCAAAATCCAACCCTAACGAACCGATTGCTATTTTATGGAGCGATCATTTAGTTAAAGAAGTAAATCTATTTAAAAAAATACTTTTATCTGCGGCCACCGAAATTAAAAAGGATCTTAATAAAATTATTTTTATCAGTCATCGACCACGATTTGCGAGCGTTAATCTAGGTTACATTAAATTTGGGAAAGTTATTGTTCAAAAAAACGGACTAACTTTTCATAAGTTTGAAGGATGGAAGTATCGTCCCGATGAAAGAACCGCCAAAAAATTCTATTCTTCTGGAAACTATTCATGGAACTTAGGTTATTTTGTCACGACACCAAAATTCATTCTTGATTCTTTTAGGAAATTAGCGCCAGAAATTTATAACAACACTAAAGAAATACTTAAGTTTTACGAGGAATCAAACTATTTAGAGGTGTTAAAAAAGAAATATGGTAAAGTAAAAAGTGTTAGTTTTGATAATGCCATTCTGGAAAAACTTGAAAGAGATCAGGCAATGGTCATCGTTGAAGATATCGGCTGGAGCGATGTTGGGAGCTGGGAAGCTTTAAAAGAAGCTTTGCAAATACATCAATATGAAAATGTCATCAGAGGTAAAGTTTATCTTGAACACGTAAAAGATAGCCTTGTCTATAACTATGACGACAAAAAGTTAATTGTTGCTGTTGATCTTGATGAAAATATTATTGTTAATACATCGGACGTTATCCTAATTGCTAAAAAGACTTCTATGCCCAAAGTAAAAAAATTAGTTGAAAGTTTTGGAGGTACGAAAAACGAAAGGCACATTTAAAATGGAAGGAAAAGCTTATCAAAAAAGTCTAAAAAGAGTCATCGACATTTTAAGCAGTTTGATTCTTCTTGTTATTTTTAGTCCGATATCGATAGCCGCCGCTTTAGCAATTAAACTAGATTCTCCGGGAACTATTTTTGCCGACGTCCCGGAAAGAATAGGCGAAAAAGGAAGAAAATTTAAGATGTATAAATTTAGGTCGATGATTGTTAACGCCCATTATTTACTTCGGACCGACCCAAGATTCAAAAAACTCTTTCACGAATATAAAAAAAGCAGCTATAAATTAAAAAAAGACCCGAGAATTACTTGGGTGGGAAAGTTTATTCGTCGTCATTCGATTGACGAAATCCCTCAACTAATTAATGTTTTCAAAGGGGAGATGAGTTTGGTTGGCCCAAGAGCTTATTATCCCGACGAATTAGAGAATCAGTTAAAAGAATATCCTCACACCAAAAAATTAGTGACTAAAGTTCTTTCCGTCAAACCAGGTATAACCGGACTTTGGCAGGTATCTGGTCGGTCGGAAGTCAATTTTGACAAAAGGATTGCAATTGACGCCGATTATGTAGATAATATATCCTTAGGGAAGGATTTAAAAATTATATTAAAAACTCCCATTATAATGGTGAGTGGAAAAGGAGCAATCTAAGTTTTAAAGTATGACAAAACAAAGAAATAGAATACTCTTGATTTTAATTACTCTTCTTTTAGGATATTTTTTTATTTTTCGACCGATTTTTAGCATAAGTTCAAATGCTAAAGCGCTATTGACTTCAGCTAAAGAAATGAAGTCGGTTTTTGCCAAGAACGATATCACCCTTTTAAAAACAAAGCTTAATGATTTTTCAAAACAATATGACGGCTTTGAGAAGTCCGCTAAGTCAATCTATTGGGCATCTTTTATTCCTTATGTGTCAGATTTTAGAAACGGCGTTGAAGCAGGAAACTACTTACTAAAAGCAGGAGTTGATAGTATTGTCACGATAGAGCCATACGCAGACTTAATAGGTTTTAAAAAAGGCGGGACTTCATTTGTAGAGAAATCAGCCGAGGACAGGCTCCAGACAGCTGTTTTGACTTTAGATAAATTAGTCCAGAAGATCGATCCGATTGCCGCCGATATTGAAATGGCCAATTCAAAAATCGCCAAAATCAATCCTAATCGATATCCAAAGAAACTTGGCAAAACTCTCATTAGAGAAAATATTGCCAATATGAAGGAGCAGTTTGAAGGAACAGCCTCCCTTTTTGTTAATGCTAAACCTTTGATAAAAAAATTACCGGAAATTTTGGGAAGTAAAAAGGAAAAAACATATTTGATCCTTTATCAAAATGACAAAGAAAGACGGGCAACCGGCGGTTTTTTGACTTTTTATGCGGTGATGAAAATAAAAGGCGGAAAAATTACAATCGCCAGCTCAAATGATATCTATTCGCTTGATGCAACGATAAACGAACGTCCAAAAACACCGACAGAAATCCTCACCTATCATAAAGAAGTGAACGTTTTTTATATAAGAGACAGCAATCTGTCTCCTGATTATTTTGAATCCATTAAGTTATTTGACAGCCTTTATCAAAACAGTGGGGCCAAGGTCAAGTACGATGGCATTATTGCCATGGATTCGAAGATTTTAGTTGATATGTTGGAAATTTTTGGCGACACGGAAGTCAATGGAGTGACTTTTTCTTCAAAAGAAGATAAAAGGTGCGACTGTCCACAGGCCATCTATACACTTTTCGACATTGTTGACCGACCGGTGAATTATTTCAAAACAAACAGAAAAGGGATCTTGGGAGATTTAATGTACGCCCTTTTTTATAAAGCGATCGGTTATTCGCCTTCCAAATACTGGGGAACACTGATGCAGACGATGTATAAAAACATGGAGGAAAAACATATATTGCTGTATTTTGTGAATAATGAATTGCAGAAATCTGTCGAACAGATCAATTTTGCCGGAAGAATAAACGACCATCAAGGCGACTATCTTCATATTAACAATGTCAATTTTGCCGGTGCTAAAGCCAATATGTTCGTTTCAGAAAAAATAGAATCTGTGACAAAAGGCAAAAGTCGTGAAGTAACAGTTGATTTTAAGAACCCCTATCCGCATTCTGACTGTAATTTAGAGCGGGGAGGGCTTTGTTTAAACGCGACTTTGAGAAACTGGATCAGAATCTATGTGCCAAAAGGATCAAAGTTGGAAAGCTTTCAAGGATCACAGAAAAAGATAAGAAACTATGACGATCTAGGCAAAACAGTTTTTGAAGGATATCTTGAAGTGCCAACCCAAGGCAAGGCGACTGTTATAGTCAAGTACACTTTGCCGTCTGATGTTTCGACTAACTCGATATTGATTCAAAAACAGCCGGGCGTCACCGGTCAAGAATGGACAGTGAGAGTAGACAATAAAAAAGTTTTTGAGGGAGTTTTGGAAAAAGACAAAGAGATTAAAGTAAAATAATCTAATATGAAAAAATCAAAGGTTTTATATGACAAAGAATCTGATTCTCTATATATCTTCCTCAAAGCAGGAAGAGAGGATTATTTTGAGGAAATAGAACCTAATATTGTCATAGAATATAACAAAAGTAAGGAACCCATAGGAATAGAGATTTTGAATGCTTCAAAGTCATTATTAAATAAAATTAAACCGGACTATTTACCACGTTTTATTCTTAATGATAAACGTTCAGTATACAAAGCATCTTCTAAGTAAAATTAGACTTCGAACTTTATCTAAAAAATTAATTGAAGGAACGGTTATTAAACCTGATTATATCTTTTTTGACAATCTTCATAAAACATTAATTGCCGTGAAAAAACTAAAAACACGTTGTTTTATGGTTGCTTACGATAAAGTAGATGAAACCTATCATTTAATAACCTGTCATCAAATTAAAGAAAAACAGATAGAAAATAGATTAAAAGTTAGAAGATGGGTTAGGTATGATTAAATATAAAAAGTTAAAATAATTCTTTTTACTATAATTAAGAAATGAATAATAAAATTATCCGCTCGATCTGTCTTTTTGAAAAAGAGCCAAGTAGAGAATCATTAAAAAAACTTGATGAGTTAGAAGTGCTTTTAAAAACAGAATTTACTATACAGACAAAGCGTCTATGTTCTTCAAACATCGAAAAAACGATTGAACTTTCAAACAAATATTCAGGTAGAGGTTATATTTTTGGGATAGGGACGATTGACGAAGAAGTACTTAAAAAAGATTTATTAAATATTTTAAAAGCAGATATCCATTTTAATCTTGACTTAACAGACAGGGAAATAAACTTAGATGACATTCAAATTTTGTTTGACATAATCAAGAATAATCCCGCTAGAACGTTTAACTTCGCATATGAATTTAATAATCCGTCTTCAAGTCCTTTTTTCCCTTCGGCAAATTATGAAAGAGACGGATTCTCAATCGGACTGCAGCCGACAGATTTAGCAGAGAACTGTCAAACTCTTGACGAATGGTTAGTTAACATGAAGAATGTTTGGTTTCAATTATTTAATCAATTAAAGCAAAAAGAAGATTTCTTGGGAATTGATTCGTCGATTGCCCCGCTTTTTACAAGAAAGAGCAGTTTTATAAATTTTGTAAAAAAACTATCAGGTAGTTTTGAGAAATCAACTACAACGGATATTTATACAAAGATTACAAGATTTATCAAGAAAGAAAATCCAAAATCAACTGGTCTTTGCGGTTTAATGTTTCCTTGTTTGGAAGATTTCGAACTAACTGAAGAATATGAAAAAGGAAATTTTAACATCGAAAGAAACATATATTTATCTCTACAGAGTGGAGTCGGGATTGACACGTATCCTGTAGGAACAGATGAAAAACCAGAGCGGGTTTTAGAAATATTAAAATTACTCAAAAATTTGTCTAATAAGTTTCAAAAACCCTTATCCGCTCGTTTCGTCTCCGACGGAAAAACAAAAATAGGCGGGAAAACAGATTTCAAGAATCAATATTTAAAAGATGTTGTGGTAAAACCGTTATAACTTATGCCAAGATCCTTAAAGACCGAGGCGATTGTGTTGAGAAAAAGAAGTCTTTTGGGAAAAGACGTTTTGGTAAGTCTGTTTACGGAAAGCGAAGGAAAGGTAAACGTAATTGCCAAAGGAGTAAAAAAGATTACTTCTAGGCGTTCTCCTCATCTTGAGACAGGTAACCTGATTAGCGTTCAACTACACAAGAAGAAAGATAGAAATTACCTAGAAGGAAGTAATCTTCTGAGCGGCTTCTCCGAGTTGAAAAAAGATCAGAATAAAGTAAACATTCTTTATCAGTTTTTCTTTGTCTTGGAGCGACTGCTTCCAGAACATCAAAAAGAAGATGTCGTTTATAATCTTACTAAATCGTTCTTAATCAAACTATCTAAATCAGTATCAAATTATGATATTTTACCTCTTTATCTCAATAGGCTATTAAATAAACTTGGTTATACAAAAAAAGACCACGATCTTATAGAGCTCGAAGCAATCATCTCCGATTTAATTAATGAAAAAATCCCAACGATTGCTATATAATAAAATATGATGCTAATCTACGAATGAATGCGAATCTACTGATATGCGGATAAATACAGAATTAGCAAATCCGCATCATTCGCATTTCTTTATTCGTAGTATCCGCATCATATTAACATGGATAAGATTATAGCTTTAGCCAAAAGACGAGGGTTTTTTTATCCTTCATCGGAAATCTACGGAGGACTGGCAAATACCTGGGATTTTGGCCATTATGGAGTCTTGCTGAAGAATAATCTTCGTGATTGGTGGATAAAGAGAATTATTCAGGAAAGAGAAGATATTGTTTTAGTTGACAGCTCTGTCATTCTTAATCCAAAAGTCTGGCAGGCATCAGGCCATGTAACAGGATTTAATGATGCTTTAGTTGAATGCAAGAAATGTCATAATAGAACTCGTGCAGATCATTTGATAGAAGATAAACTAAACAAAAAAGTCGAGGGGTTGTCAGTTGAAGAACTGTCTAAAATAGTCAGGGAGAATAAACTTAAGTGTCCCAAGTGCGGATCGATAGATTTGACCGACGCAAGAAGATTTAATCTTCTTTTTGAGACTCACATCGGCATTGTTGAAGAAAACAAGTCTTTAGCATATCTTCGAGGTGAACTCGCCCAAGGAATTTTTATGAATTTCAAGCAGGTTACAGATTCAATGAGAGTGAGAATTCCTTTTGGAATCGCTTCACAAGGAATATGTTTCAGGAATGAAATTACATTGGGTCAAGGAGTATTTAGGACCTTACAGTTTGACCTGATGGAGTTTGAGTATTTTGTTAGGGAAAACGACTGGGAAAAAGCTTATGAATATTGGAAGGAAACTATGTGGAATATGGCTCTAGAGCTAGGATTGTTAAAAGATAAAATTCGATGGAGAGAACACGAAGAGTTTGAAAGATCTCATTATTCTAAGAGAACCATGGACATCGAGTATAATTATCCATTCGGATGGAAAGAGATGTGGGGATTGGCTTACCGGACTGACTTTGATCTGAAAAATCACATGAAATCATCAAGTGTAGACTTGAACTATCGAGATCCAAAAACCAGTGTGAAGTTTATTCCTCATGTGATTGAACCAACATTTGGTTTATCTCGGCTTTTAATTACCATGATAGTCAATGCTTATCATGAAGAAGAAGTTAATGGTAAGTCAAGAACAGTATTAAAGATCAAACCGGTTTTTTCTCCTATTAAGGCAGCAGTATTTCCTTTACAAAAAGATGATAAGTTAAAAACCTATAGTTATAAAATTTATCAAGACTTAAAAAAGAAATATCTGATCGGATTTGATGACTCAGGAAATATTGGCCAGATGTATCGTAGGCAGGATGAAATCGGGACGCCTTATTGTGTTACAATTGATTATCAGACTTTGGATGATGATACAGTGACCGTTAGAGATCGGGATACGATGAGGCAAGAAAGAGTGAATGCTAGTAAATTAGAGGAATATATTAATGAAAAGTTAAAATAATTTTCAATTTTCAGTTTTCAATTTGCATTGAATTTTCATTGACTCAATTTTTAAACAATTGAATCATTGGAACATTGTAAATTCATTGAAAATTGTAAATTATAAATTGAAAATTGCCTATGAAGCCCGAATTTAAGAAATATATAATGATCGGAGGTTTGGTTATTTTATTATTAATTGTCGGTTATTTAATTTTTGCCAGAAATAAATCGATACAGCAGGCAACCGATGTTGAACCGACCGAAGAGATTTTACCGACGGTTGATAGTTCGGTAAAAGTGACGTTAGAAGGCGTCAGTGGAAACCGTGAAGTAAGTCTTACTGTAACTAATGTTCCTTCAGGAACAGACTCTGTAGATTATGAATTATCTTACCAGACTGCCTCTCAAGGACTGCAGGGAGTCATTGGAACAGTCATGACAGAAGGCAAATCGAGCATAGAAAAAAAACTAACCCTTGGCACCTGCTCGTCCGGTACCTGCGTCTATCACCAAGTCGTTGGAAAGATAAAATTAACGCTTAAATTCTCAGGAGAATACGGAGAGAAGATATTTGAAAAAGAGTACGAGATTTAATTTAAAGCTTAAAATTAGAAATTTAAATCGTCGAAAGCGTGACATTAAGGTAGAATAGCTTTCGACACAATTAAGGAAAATCGTCGGGAAAAAACCAATAGGTTTTGTCCCGTGAAAAAGGAGGTGTTTGAATATTTATGCCAATAATCAAATCAGCCAGAAAAAAAATGAGGAAAGACAAAAAAAAGACATCGAAAAATCTTGTTTATATTAAAGCCTATAAAGATACTTTGAATTCGCTTAAAAGGGGAGGAAAAAACACCAAAGAATTAATTAGCCGTTTTTATTCCCAAGTAGACAAGGCCGTTAAGAATAAAATTATTCATAAAAACAAAGGCGACAGACTAAAATCAAAGGTTAGGAAATTTAAGACTTCTAAATGAAATACAAGATTAATCTTTTGCCGCAAAAGGAAACGACGATCGCTGAAAAAGTGATGTTTTTTTTGCTCAATTATTTACGATATATTATTGTTATCACTCAACTAGTGGTGATTGGTGTTTTTTTTTATAGATTTCAAATAGATCAAAAAATCATTGACCTTAAAGAATCAGTAATGCAAAAAAAAGAAATTGTTGAAATTGTTTTACCCCTTCTTAATGAAGCGAGTAGGATCGATCAAAAAAGTCAAGAGATCAATAAAGTCATAAAAAAACAACAGAATTTTAACGAGATGCTAAAATACCTTTTGTCTATTTTTCCGGAAACAGTCACTTTGTCTAATTTTGAAACATCGGATGATGATACTTTAAAGATTACCGGAAGTGCTTTTAATTCGCGTCATCTCCAAGCCTTTTTTGCTCTATTAAAAAAAGAAAACCGTTTTTCCAGTATAGAACTAAAGAGTATCAAAAAGACAGCGGTTGGTTATGATTTTATTTTGTCTTTGAACAAATTCAAATGAACATTTCTAAATCAGTTTTTAGCAAAAAAACCAGAGATTATACTTTTATAGTCTTATTTCTTTTGATTTTTTCTGTTTTTATCATCTTTGCTATTAATCCGTCTTTGAAGACAGCATTTTCTTTAAAAAAAGAAGAGAAAGATTTAGTAAAAGTTGATACTCTATATGAAAAAAAAATTATGGACATCTCTTCGATTCAGTCTCAAATAGAAGAAAATCGCGACAGTCTATTTTTGATAAACGAGGCGATTTCCGAATATCCTGAAGTCAATAAGATGGTTGACGACGTCAAAACAATCGCTGATAAGAATTCGCTTATGATTAGAAAAGCTAACATCGACGAGGTCAGTCTTTCGCAAAGTAAAAAAAAATTAGATAAAGTGAGACTGATAATCGAAGGGAAAACAAACTTTGATAATCTAATGAAATTTACAGACGATCTATTTAAACAGCGTCGGCTGAAAACCATTAACAATTTGATTATCAATCTTGACAAAGAAGCTACCGCCTCGGGTCAGCTGCAAGTAATTATAGCGATTGATGGTTATTATCTATGAATAAAAAAGAAATATTATTTTTGTCTGTAGGTATTTTCTTGACCGTAGTTGCTTGGTTAGTGGCTGATATTTATCATGCCACGACGGAAGAAAAATTTAAGTCTAAAGTAAACATCCCGACGCTTAACAATTATAAAATAAGTAAAGAACTATTAGAAACATTAAAAAATAGAAACCAGTAAGATGGCTTATTCTGATCTTTTTATCGGCTCGGGCAATAAAAAAATTCCTACTTTGTTGGGTTTGTTCGTAGTTATTTTTATAGTCTTCTTATTTTTGAACATATTAAATCGTTCAGCCATACCTTCTAAAGCTAGTAAATCTAATATAAGAAGAATCGAGGTAACGAACCTAAGTCCAATTCAGGTAACTATCTATTGGCAGGGTCAAGATAAAGAGATGGGGTGGATAGTTTATGGAGAAAAAAGCGATGCGCTAGTTAATATCGCTCTTGACAACCGAGACGTTAATGAGAAAAAGTCTCCCTACTTAAATCATTATGTCACTCTTCGTAATTTAAAGCCAGGCGTTCATTATTATTATGCGGTAATATCGCAAAATCAAAAAATAGTAAGACCTGACGGTAGTTTTTTTGAGTTTACGACGCCACTAGTTTCTTCGGCAAAAACTAAGATTGACCCAGCCACAGGAAAAGTATTAAATGCCAACTTAAGTCCCCTGGTCAATGCGACTGTCTTGCTTTATGTCGACGAGAAAACCGTTCCCTTATCGACGCTGACAAAAGATTCAGGCGAATGGCTTATTCCTTTAAATTCATTCTATGATAAATCGACATTAGAAGAAAAAAGTTTTTCCGGAGAAGAAAAAGCCAGAATCGAAATTATCAACGAAGAAGCCGAAATGTCATCAATTGTCAATAAATTGAAAGATCTATCATTGAGCGCAGAAACTATTATCATCGGAAAAAACTATGATTTTACTCAAGACGCTGATGTCTTGTCAGCTTCTACTGGCTTTAAAAATAATCGCAATGAAAGTGAAATTAGGATAATTTATCCAGAGGAAAACTCACTTATACCGGGAAGAAAACCTTTGATAAAGGGTATTTCTTTACCCAATGAGGAAGTTTTTATAACTATTAATTCGAACAAAACCTATTCGGCCAGGATTATCAGTGACAAAAATGGCAATTGGAACTATCTAGTTCCAGAAGATCTCGATTTGGGTTTGCATACAATTACAATCAAAACCAAAGACAATAATGGAAAAGAAGTGACTATTTTAAGAAGTTTTACTATAGTCGCCAACGAAGGAAATGAGGGAAAGGTATTGGGAACGGCCAGCGGTGAGCCAACGATTGTCATCTCTCCAACAGCTATACCTCCGACCTCATATTCTTATCCGACATTGACACCAACAGCTGCCCCTCCGGTTTCCGGGATTGCAAGTACTTGGTCTATTATTGGAGCTATCTCCTTTTTAATTATAGGAGGAGGAATTCTCCTTGTTTTCTGACATTTTTTATGGATAAAATGTAATATATGGGTGCTTTTACAATACTTTCATATCTCAATAAAATCAGCCTACTAGCTTTTTTTATAACCGCCGGTTTTTTGTTCTATCAAGTCTACCTTTTAAAAAAAGAATCGACGCCAAAAGCCGGCAAACCCGTGATCCCTGATTTTGATGAAAATATTAAAGTTGATATTTCCAATTATAGTAAGTTGCCGCCTACTTTGGCGTCTGCTCCGGTTCCGATAAAAAAAGAAAGGAAGACGTTGATAATAGCAGTTTCGGCTCTATCAGTTTTAACACTAGCCCTATTTTTTGTTATTAGTTTTAGGTCAAAACCTTCGGCTCCTGTTGATCTCGTTGTTAACGTTACGCCGTCCGTAATTCTGACAAAATTTCCAACCCCGACATCAGCTCCAAAATCTACATTAACTCCGACATCTTTACCTAGTTTAAAACTTTCTCCAACAGAAGTGGTCTTAGCAGTTGTTAGTCCGTCGCCGACTACCAAAACCAATTTGTCCCCAACATTAACAGTAAATCCAACGTCGATAACAAGTTTGCCGACTACGGGAGTTGTCGATACAAGCCTTCTTATTTTTGGAGTGGCTTCGTTTTTAATTCTTTTTTCCTTTGTTTTTTAAACTTTCGCAGTCTGATTGTGATCTTAAATTACAATCAATATATGCATGAACTGTGGTATAGGTTTTGTCAGCTGGTATCAGCACCCAAAGGTTGTCATACTCTTCAGATATTGGCGGGTTAGAAAAAAAGTTTTCGGAAAGAAGGATCTTTTCTTGTTTGGAATTTCCCTTGAAAAATATATTTTTAGCAATGATTGCTACTTGTTGGTTTGATAGATCACGCCTAATCAATTTATCTAGGAGATCATAGACTTGTTGGTAAGTTTTTAAATTAGGTTTTATGATGAGTTTTGTTAATTTATTTTTTACTCCGTCGATCATTTTTTGCTGTCTTTTTTCCCGGGCAAAGTCGGTTCCCTCGTCTCCTTCGGCATTGCGCGACCTAATAAACTTGAGAGTTGTCTTGCCGTCCATGACAGTTTTTCCTTTGGTAAAAGAAACTGTTTCGAAGCGACAAGCAAATGTTTCATCGCCGTTACATTCGTCATTTTCTTTTCCGTCAATAGGGAATTTTTTGTCGACAAAAGAGTTTTCTACATCGACTTCAATACCTCCTAAAAAGTCTATTAATTCTTTAAATTGTTGAAAATCAATTACGGCGGCATACTGAATAGGTAATCCAACGATCGCTTCGATTTCTGCTTTTGCCAGAACAAACCCTCCTCCGTTGGGTTTTTTAGCCTCACCATAAGCATAAGCCGAGTTAATTTTATCTTTTAGAGTTTCGCTCCAGATGTCTCGGGGGATGGAAATGGTAGTCAATTTATTCGTTTTAAAATTGTAATTGACAACGATGTTGGTATCCGATAAATTAGGGCCTTCGTGACTGCCGCCGGCAATGCCCATCAAAAGAATATTGACCTGATTGTCGTAGGTAACAAGCGAATCTTTTGAAAGGAGAGTTTTGACGATCGATATTTTGAGAGTTTTTTTGATAAAAACAAGATATGGTCGAGCAACGAGAATTAATATTATTAATATTACTAAACCAGTAATGAAAAGCTTAACTCTTAGAGCCATATAAATTTCTAATTTCTAATTAACCTAATTGACCTAAAGAATGACCAATTAGATCAATTAGAATAATTAGGTTAATTAGGTCAATTTAATTTATAATTATACTTTATGACAGTTGATATTCTTACCCAATTGAACTCTCAACAAAAGGAAGCGGTTCTTTATCATAGGGGCAGCTCGATCATTCTCGCCGGTGCCGGATCAGGTAAGACAAGAGTTCTCATCTCCAAAGTAGTCAATCTTATTAAAAATTATCAAGTCGATCCGAAGTCAATTTTGATGATAACTTTTACCAACAAAGCGGCCGGCGAGATGAAGGCAAGAATAGGAGTCAGCTACTCTTTAGGCTATGTTGGAACTTTTCATTCTTTTTGCGCCAGGGTCTTGCGGATCGACGGCCAGTTTGCCGGCTTGAAAAAGAACTTTCTCATCTACGACGAGGAGGATCAGATAGGGGTTGTCAAATCGGTTTTGAAAAAGATCAATCTCGGTAAAAAATATACGCCTTCATATCTTCTAAACAGGATTTCCTCGGCAAAAAATCAGCTGATTTCACCGGAAAAGTATCTTGAAGTCTTTTCCGACTATGCCTCGTCAGACACAAACATGGTTTACCAGGCTTATCAGAAAGAGCTGAAAGAAAACAACGCTTTGGATTTTGATGATCTGATCAATGTGACGATCAAGTTGTTTCAGAAAAACAAACAGGTTCTTGAAAAATATCAGGACAAATACAGATACATTCTTGTTGACGAGTTCCAGGATACGAACTTTGTCCAGTACCTGTTGACGAAGCTTTTGGGGCAAAAATACAAAAATGTGACGGTCGTCGGTGATTTTTCCCAGTCGATCTATTCCTGGCGGGGAGCAGAGATAAAAAATCTGGAAAAGTTCGAGAAGGATTTTCCTAACACAGCGGTTTTTTATCTTGAGAAAAACTACCGATCGACCCAGTCGATCCTCAATTTTGCCTATAGCGTGATTTCCAAAAACGAGACTCACCCGATCTTGTCTTTGTTTACCGATAAAAAGGGCGGGGAAGAGGTGGTGTTTTACGAAGCTTCAAACGAAGAGGACGAGGGGATTTATCTCGCCAATCTGATCAATGATTTAAAACCCGGTCACCGGCTGGACGAGATGGCGGTTCTTTACCGAACTAACGCCCAATCGCGGGCGATCGAAGAAGTGTTTCTTCACTATGGCATCCCTTATGTCTTGATCGGCGGGACGAGATTCTACGAGAGAAAGGAGGTAAAGGACGTTTTGAGCTATCTTCGGCTTTTAGTCAATCCGGTTGACAAGTTGTCCAAGGAAAGAATTTTGAAATTGGGAAAGACCCGCTTCGAAAAGTTCAAAAAGTATTATGAGGAAAACAAGGACTCGGTGGAGGACAAAAACACGGAAAAGTCGATCGAGGAAGTGTTTCAGGCGACGGATTATCTAAAGCAGTACAATCCTGATGACGAAGAGGACTATTCGAGGCTCGAAAACATCAAGGAGTTAAAGTCGGTGGCCGTGGCATTTCCTTCCTTGCCGCAGTTTCTCGAGCAGATCGCTTTGGTCGAGTCAGAATATTTCGAAGGCGAAAAAGGCGCCAAGAACAAAAACGGCATCCGCCTGATGACTCTTCACCAAGCAAAGGGGCTGGAATTCCCGGTTGTCTTTATCGTCGGAGTCGAGGAGGGGATTCTTCCCCATTCCCGTTCCTTCGACGACATCTATTCTCTTGAGGAAGAGCGCCGTCTTTTCTACGTCGGCATCACCCGCGCCAAAGAGCGCCTTTTTATAACTTACACCCGCCAGCGTTTCATCTTCGGCTCCCGCAACTACTCCATGAAGTCGAGGTTTTTGGAATAAAACTTTCCAATTTTAGCCTCAAAATGTAGACTATTTTCTATAAAATGGAAAATTAGCAAAAATTTGTTATTATTAATTTGAATGTATAAATATTCTCCGCCACATCCTATCATTATAAAATTGGCAGATGCGAATGGTTTTGAATTGAGGAAAAAAGCTGGAGAATTTGTATCAGCTAATATTAGTAAAGGAGCTGAACGGGGAAGTAAAGAACAACAAGGTTTTGGAGCATTAGCAGAAATAGTCATAAGAAAATATCTGAGGATGCCTGAATTAAAACCAGAAGATCATCCATTTGGATATGATATTTTATTGCCGTCAAAGGTAAAAGTAGACGTTAAATGTAGAGGTGGAGGGCGACCTTTTCAAGAAACTTACTTGAGGGATGATGGATTACCAAGAGAAGCGAAACATAATCTTTTTGCAAGACAAGTATATGACGATAATTTAGACGCAGATATTTATCTAATGACCCATTTAGAAACACCAAAAGAAGATAGGCTTCCAGGTACAAAAAGACAGAAAAAGTGGGTACTTTATGTATGCGGTTGGTTATCTAAGGAAAGGGCTAAAAAACAAGGCGTTTATTTACCTCGTTATTCTTTAACTGAACGAGGAAAAAATGACTGGTTTGTTTATAGAGGACAAGAGATTGAGTATTATAATAAAAATCTAAACGGACTATCCGAATTGACCGATTTACTAAAGATTGAAAAAAGTGATGTCGACTTTGATAAAAATAAAAAAGGAGATCTCAATTTAACTTCTGTGGATGCTTTAAGAATTTCTTATGACCTAATAGGTCGTGGAATCCTTAATGAGAGACACGTTCAATTTATTAAAAATAAACTTAATATTAAAGGGACTGTTTCTTCTTTTTTACATCCAAATCAATATTATCATTTATTAAAATGGTTAAAAGAAAACAATCAAGTTACTAATAAAGAGATAAAAAATCTTGAAAAAGAACTTACAAAAAAGGATTTTGAAGGAATCTAGATAAGGGTCAATTGCGACTGGGCTTCTTTTATTCTTTTTTCACATATTTTTATGTAATTTACTTTATATTTTTTATGTAATATTGGATCTTTATTTAATTCAACACCAATAAAGTTTCTTTTTGTTAATATTGCAGCAATAAGATAACTTCCACTCCCGCAAGCATTATCTAAAACAATATCACCTTCATTAGTATAGGTTTTAATCAAGTATTCTCCAAGCTTAACTGGTTTTTGGGTAGGATGTAGTACCTTGCCTTCGCTTTCTGCGGTTTTGAAGTAAATTACATCTGTTGGGTATCTTATTCCATCACTCTTTACTTCAACAGGTCCAAATTCTCCATAACTACCAGTTAATTGATTTTTTCTAATGCCTTTGTTATAAGGAGTTCCATTTGTCATTTGAGGATTGTATGTAGGTTGACTTTTATGATTTTTATAAAATACACAAATATCTTCATGTTTTCTTAGAGGTTGTTTTTTAGCATTTAGAAAATTTGTGGCCTTAGACTTAACCCAAACGATTTTATATCTAAAATATTCTTTATTACTCAAAATTAAATTTGCTGTAAAAACACCTTGTGAGTTGAGTACGATTACACCATTCTCTTTTATTATTCTTAGATAGTGCTTCCACAATTTATTTAAAGGAATAACACTATCCCAGGGATTTTGAGTAGTTCCATAAGGAAGATCACATAAGATCATATCTATTGAGCTATTTGGGAGACTACTCATTACTTCTAGGCAATCACCTTGAATAACTCTGTTAATGTATTTACTTAAAGTTTGTTTAGTCGACTTTTTCATATATACATTATATGCTATACATTTTTAAATCTTAAAGATTTGCTAATGCATTTAATCTAAGAATAGGTGAACGAAAGTTCATTTTCAAGCACATTTTTTTATAGGATAAAAAACGAAAAATTCTTTAGAGACAATATCTAATTTTCTTTTGGGTAAGTTTGTTCAGATTCGAAAATTCCTTCTTCACAAAGTCTATGAATGATGTAGCCTGTTGTTCCACCAAAATCTCCTTTTGCTTGACCAATTAATTGTAAAACTTTTTCTAAATCGTTTGGATATTGATAATTATGGCTTCTGTCAAATATCTCTGCTAATATTCTTGGATAAAGATTTGCCTCAACCGGAACCATACCATCAGCATCAAGAATACTTCGTTTTAATCCTGCTTTAGTATCACCTTGCATGACTTTTTTTCCTCTAGCATGGAAAATATTCAAAACCTCCTGAAAATATTCTTCTTTACCTGAAGTGTCTTTTATCCCTATTACTTTTGGGTTTTCAGCTGCTTCTTTTAGAAATTCAAGAGGTAAATCTCGTCTTTCTTGAAATCCTGGATTGTTATAGATAATAATTGGTAGATCAGTTATTTCACTAATAATTTTTAATATATCAGAAGCTACACCTTTGGTAAGTCCAGGAGCAATAACAATTGCATCAGCTCCACTAATTTCAGCAAATTCTACGACCTCAATAACTTCAGATAGACTACTTCTTAAGGCTCCAACTACAACTGGTAAATCATGATTAGTTTTTCGAACTGTTTCAATACCGGTTGAAATTGATAATTTTAAAATACCCAGAGACATATCCCTTCCTTGACCAGCATTACTTCCTAAAAAGAGACCGCTAGCTTGTGATAATGGATCAGCTAAATATCTAATGTGTCTAATATGACTAGGCAAATCTAAGTGAGTTTGATTACCCATTTTTTTAAATGGAGTTACGGTTGGAATAAAAATTCCCTGAAATTCTGAAGGTTGAAGCGACTCTCTTCTTACAAGACTACCTCTTTCTGCCATAAGTTTAGTTATTATAATAACCTAAAGCCTATTTTCCAATAAGTATTCCCACCTGAGAAATTGAAATTTGACTGGGGTTACTGCTAGTGCATAATCAGGATATATAGATGATTAAACTAGGAAAGGTGATTGATTTTGTTGTAGATAATTTTTATCCTTCGTTTGAGAGGTTGAATAAAAAGACCAAGAACGTCAATACGATTGATTTGATAAAAGTAATCATATTTTTTGTTCCGATGGTTTTTTTGATAAATCTTCCAAAAATCATTCCGGTGATCACAAGGTATTTTCCTTTTTCTTTGCTTTTCAAAAATAACTTTCTTCATTACCGGTTTCGAAAAGAGAGAGCATTTGCGTATTACGTAGAACGTGAAGCGAAAAGGTCAAAACACCCGATTCATTTTTTCTTTGTGACATCTGACCGATATTTTAATAATTACTACTATCAACCTAAAAATAGAAAAATAGAAGAAACGAAAAAAATTCTCGTTAAAATAATTGAGAAAAAGCTGAAACTTGAGGAAGGATCGGTTTTTGTCAAAGAAGAGAAAAAACAGGTCTTTAGAATTATGATTCCTGAAGGAATAAGTTTTTAATTATATTCCCACCTTAGAGGTGTAAAATTCTCAATTTATTTACCACTCTTCCTTCGTAACCTCTACAGGAGAAATCTGCATTTCATTTTCAGTGACGCCGTGGGAGAGGCCGTAGGCTTTGGCGTTTTGGTAGTTGGATTTTTTGGCAAAGAATTTTTGTCCGGAGAAAATGACGATGAGTGAATCGTCTATTGGATCTTCGACATAGAGGTGACAATAATAGGGAGTTATTAAGTTGTGAGTTAACGAGTTAACGAGTTCGTCAATGTCCTGATCAGGAACGCGGATTTTGAGCATTCGTGATTTTCGCTCGGGATCATTGGCGGCAAAAACGGTTTCCGAAAGAACAGGATATTTCTTGAGGATAGATTTATCAATGAGGGAATTTTCAATGACGATCAAGCGATAGAACATAAATAAATAATAACAAATCCACAAATAACAAATAATAATTGAATCATAAATAATTTCATAAGACAACAGAAAAACTTCAATATGCCATTTTTTGCTGCTTTGCTATAATTGATTTATGTTTAAAGACAAAGATGGAAGAAGTTTAAGCATAGGTGAAGTTCTTGGAAAAATCGTAAATAGGATAAAAAATATCCTTCTTGAGTTTGAGGTTTTTTTGCTCCATTTGGTAGGATGCATTCCCAGCCATAGCTGCCGAAGATTTTTTTATAGAATGGTCGGGATCAAAATCGGAAAAGGATCAACTATTCACATGAAAGCGAGATTTTATGACCCGAGAAACATAACGATTGGCGAGGATACGATTGTAGGCGAGGGAGCGGTTCTTGACGGAAGAGCTGAACTTTTTATCGGCAGTCACGTCGACATTGCCAGCGAGGTGATGATTTACAATTCACAACACGACATAGAAAACGAGAGTTTTCAAGCAGAAGACAAGCCCGTAAAGATAGAAGACTATGTTTTTGTCGGCCCAAGGTCAATAATTTTACCCGGGGTGACTATCGGCCGTGGAGCGATCATCGCCGCCGGAGCTGTCGCAACCCGCGACGTTCCTCCTTATGCCGTGGTCGGCGGTGTGCCGGCAAAAATAATTGGAGAAAGAAAGTTAAAAAGTCTAAACTATAAACTCGGACGCGCTAGATTGTTTCGTTAATCTACTGTTCCTACTAAAAAGACCGCTTGCCAGGGTCTATAATTAGAAAAGAATTTTTGGTCAATTACTAGATTGTTTTCCTTAAAAACTTTATAAGTAAAAGATGCCTTGCTTCCCCAAGCGGGAAAATCGATCTGCTTGACAACGTCTTTTTTTAGAGTCGGATCTTCTTGGTATCTTGGTTCTGGAGGAGGGACGACGTCCCAGATAGTAGACGGCGAGATTTCAACGCGACGGCCATCTTTTTTTCCATAGAAACGGAAATAAAGCAAATTTCTTTCCTCGTCGACCTCGGTCTCAATTAGTATATGAGCTGGGGTGTCGTTTTTGATTTTTAGATCCACCGATGGTGAAAAAACAGTCGCGTCAAAACCCGGCTTCATATCATTTTCATAATATGAGACTCGGTAAGCATGGGCGTTTCTTTCCAGAATTGGCAGACCAGCATTAAGAGCGGCCCTGAATAACGTTGTTGATACTTGGCAGACGCCGCCGCCGTCTCCCAAAACAGTCTTTCCTTCTTTGATAATGTAGGCTGGTTTATAGCCAGTTAAAGAAGAAATGTCGCCGACAGTCTCATTGAAAGACAAGGTCTTTCCAGGTGCAATCAAGACGCCGTTAAATTTTGAGGCCGACAGAATCACGTTGTGAATTCTTTCCGGTATCGAATGAGAAAAATCAGACCTGCCTTCAGCAATAAGTTCTTCTATGCCAAAGTTGTTTATTGAAGCCAAAGTTATTTCGGGTTCGATTATTCTCGGGTTTATTTTTATAGATTTATTTTTTGGTCGGTTTTTTATAGATTGAATGGCATTGTCAACATCAGTCAGGACAGAGTCTTTCATAATTTCTTGGCCTTTCTCTTCCTTTCGGAAACTCACTACGCGGCCGTTTTCAAATTTAAAAAGAGCGTTTTTGGCCGGTTTATCATACTGTTCTTTTATTGATTCAAGTCGATCTGCGACGTCGGCCTTGTTGTATTCAATGTTGCTGATAAAATCATAACGTCCTAGATTTAATAGGGAAACGGTTTTCTGATAATAGCCGGAAAGGAAAAACTTAGACCGGCCGATCAAAAAAGCCCGCTCGGCCGCAGTTTGGCCGTCGTATTTTAGACCCAGCTGCTGGCCGGAAAAAGTCGCCACCGGTTCGTTTTCAAAGAGGATTGTCAAAGAGATTTTGTTGAGAGGGAGCGATTTGGTTTGAAAATAAGAAACGACTTCATTTTTAGTTTTTCCTCCAAAATTTCTTTTGTCGATATAGACGTTAGGATAAATCTTGTTTTCAAATCTTTGGTTATATTTAAATAGTCGCCAAGACTCTATTAAGAAAACGGCGATGAGGGCTCCAAAGATAAAAAACCATTGATTAAAAGAAATTTTTCTTTTTGATGACTTTTTTGCTATCATAAGTCTATGGATGATAATAATGAAATTCCTGAAATAAATCAACCAACTTTTGAAACAGTTCCTGTCGAGACATCACCCAAGATTGAGGAGACGCCCGAAGAAGTCGTTAACCCAGAATCTCTTCAACCGCCTCCTTCCGATTTGCCCCCACCAGTCTATCAAGAGAACAAAAATCAATATTTTCTGATTATCGGCGGAGCAATTGTTTTTTTTATTTTTTTGATTTTGGTTATCAGAGCAATCTTTAGCGGCGGCGGAGGAAAAAAAGAAATAAGTCTAACCTATTGGGGATTGTGGGAGGATAAGGAGATCGTCCAGCCTTTGATCGAACAATACCAGCAAAAAAACCCCAATGTAAAAATTAACTATCAGAAGATGAGCCCGCAAAGCTACCGGGAGAAACTAGTTGTCAGAAGCAAAAACAATCAAGGACCAGACCTATTTCGTTTTCATAACACCTGGGTCCCCGAGATAAAAGAAGTATTGGCTCCGATGCCTAGTTCGATAATGAACAATGCTGAATTCGAGAAAACTTTTTATAAAGTCCACCAAAAAGATCTAAAAGTCGGCAACTACTACTATGGTTTGCCTTTAGAGATTGACGGCCTGGTTTTGATCTATAACGAAAGTCTCTTCAAAAAAGCCGGTGTTTCTATTGTGCCTTCGACTTGGGATGAAATTACCGATATTGTTCCTCGCCTGACAGTCAAAGATACGCAAGGAAATTTGATTACTTCAGGGATTGCCATGGGAACAACCGCAAATATTGAGCATTTTTCCGATATATTTGGCCTTCTTTTAGTGCAAAACGGGGGCAGTCTGGACAAATTAGATCAAGCAGAGGCGGCTGGAGCTTTGGAAATCTACCGGAAATTTTCCGAAGCTCCTCAAGGGTACTGGACAGATGAAATGCCTAATTCTATCAATGCTTTTATCCAGGAAAAAGTAGCAATGACTATTGTTCCCTCTTGGCAAGCATTAACGATTAAGGCGGCCAATCCTGAAATAACGATAAAGATTGTGCCGGTCCCAGTCGTTCCTGGCGCTTCGATGGTCTCGATTGCCAGTTATTGGGTTGAGGGAGTGTCGCGCTTTAGCAAAAACCAAATTGAAGCATGGAAATTCTTAAGATATTTGACAGAAAAGGAAAACATGACCAAACTCTATGAAATTCAGAGCCGACTGCGGCCGTATGGAGAGCCTTATTCACGTGTTGATTTGGCTTCTCTTTTAGCGCAGAATCAATATCTTGGTGCGGTCATAAAACAAGCCGATAATTTTGTTTCTTTACCTCTAATAAGTCGGACATACGATAATGGTTTGAATGATGAAATAATCAAATATTTGGAAAATGCCATTAATAGCACCGCTCAAGGAGTCAGTTATAGCGAGGCTTTAAAGACGGCAAAACAAGGCGTAACCCAAGTATTTACTAAGTATAATATAAGTTATTAATGACGAAAGAGGTATTATGAAGTTTCCTTTTTTTTCCAAAAAACCCGGCAAAGACGACACTTATTTGGGACTTTTTTTGAAGGAAGAAGAGGGAATTGCTTTGATTTTAACCCGCCAACAAGGAAAAATCGTCATTAAAGAAAAGGAGATATTTCAATATACCAACGGTTGGGAAAATCTAACAGAAGATGTCGATGAAGTACTTTACAAACTAGAAAAAAGCCTGAACTCTCAACTCATCAAGACAATTTTTTTTGTCTTTTCCCACTTGGTTGACGACAATACTCACGACATAAAAAAACCCTACCTTCAAAAAATCAAAGAACTCGTAAAAAATCTTGAACTGGAAGCCTTAGGTTATATCGAATGTTTCGAAGCGGTCTCATTTTATCTCGAGCAAAAAGAAGGAATTCCCTTGACATCGGTACTACTTGAGTTAGACAAAAATCAGTTGAGCATTTTTGTTTACAAGGGAGGAAAAATAAATTATAAAAAAACCCTAGCTCGCACAGACAATATTATTGACGATTTCCTGACAGGGATAGAAGGAATAAAAGGTCAGACGATGTTGCCGTCGAGGATGATAGTTTATGATTCCAACAACATCGACGAGGCGGCAACAAAAATTGTCAGCCACCGATGGGGAGAAGATTACTTTATCCAAATACCCAAGATAGATATTCTTCAAGAAGAAGAGATAACAGAGGGATTGATTAAGATTTTCGAAGGCCAAATAAAAGAAGCTATTCCCAAGGAAAGTTTTGGTTTTGTTATAGGAGGAGATGTTCAAGAGGACAAGTTGACGGATGAAAGACCCATGGAGGAGAAAAAGCCGAAGATTAAATGGCAGTTACCAAAGCTTCCAAACCTACCAGTATTCAATCTTAAATTTTCTCTAAAAGGAAAAACGGCCGCCGTCTTAGGAGTGGTGATCATTGGTTTGAGTTTTATCCTCAACGAGTATTTTTTTCATCAAGCTCAACTAACAGTCTATTTACCGTCCCAACAGATAAAAAAAACAATAGAAGAAAGTCTTGATTATAAAGTCGCTAGTCTTTCGGCTGATTTTTCTGAAGATATATTAACTTCGGGAAAAAAAGAAATAGGAGATAAGGCTAAGGGTTCGGTCAACATTCACAACTTCGACGACAATGAAAGAGTTTTTAACAAGGGAACTATTTTAACCGCTGCCGGCTTAAGATTTATATTAGACAATGATGTCAAAGTTGCTTCTTCGACTTTGGCAGCCGACGGTTCGGCCAAATTACCGGGTAAAAATAGCGGTTCAATTACTGCTTCTGATATCGGTCCCGAAAGTAATCTTAGCAAGAATCAACGGTTTAAAATCGACGATTTATCTATTAATAATTTTTTTGCCGTTAATGAAGCGGCTTTGTCGGGCGGGACAAAAAAGCAGATTAGAACCGTCGCCAAAGCCGATCAAGATAAACTGGAAAAAACCATTTTGGAAAAAGCGAAAAAACAGACAAAAACACCATTGCTAGGCGATGGTGAGACTATCGTTTCCGACCTTTCCAAAACAGAGTTGGTTGATAAAAAATTTTCTAAAGAAATTGGAGAAGAAAGCGACAGTCTGACTTTAGTTACAAAGGCAAAGACCACTTATTTTTCATACAGCAAAACTAGTTTACTAAAAAAGATTCTTGCTCAATTAAAAAAGAATCTAAAATCAGAATATCAGATAGAAGAAAAAAATATAAATTTTAAGATTATGGAATCGGAGATTAATGACGACGACCAGCTTTTTCTTAAACTAAGTGTAACCGGTAAAGCAATAAAAGAATTTCGTCAGGAAGAAACGATTGAGAAAGTGGTCGGTAAAAATAAGGCGAGTTTGGAAAAAATTTTAAAATCAGATTCTGACATCCAAGGGTATGACGTTACTATCAACCAGCCTTTTCCTTTGTTAAAAAATTTTCTGCCTTTTTTTAAGAAAAACATTTTTCTTAAAATTTCTAGCCTTTAGATTATATGCCTCACTATGTTTATCTTAAAAAAGATAATTCACCCAAGAAAAAAGCCATCAATTACTTTTCTTATCTATTTTTAGTTATTGGCGCCCTGCTTCTTTTCTGGTCGTTTTATCCGATACTGTCTTTTGAAATCTATTCGCGGCTTTTTATAAAAAGAAACCTCAAGTCTCCCATTACCAATCTTGATTCGCCTTCGTCACTGTCTGAAGCAAAAACAATTCTAGGCGCTTTTAATATTTTTTCTAATAATTTACGGGACTATACTAAAGCCAGTCTTTGGTTTCCTTCTGTTTCTCAAGCCGGTTCGATGTCAACTTTATCTGTCAAGGAATATACTTTGTCGATACAAAAACTGAATATCAAAGACGTTAAAGTAGTCGTCGGCGGAGAAGATTTGAGTAAAAGCTTAATTCACTATCTTCCCAAAAGTCTTCCCGGAGAGTACGGTAACGTGGCCATTTTTGGCCATTCAACCTTACCCCAGCTTTATAGCTCAAAAGACTATAAGTCAATTTTTACCTATTTACCTTCTTTAGAACAAGGCGACGTTATTAAAGTCAAGATTGGTGATATTGAGTATCAATATCAAGTTTATGACATGTTTGTCGTTGACCCTGATGAAGTATCAGTGTTGGAACAACAAAAAGACGGGTCGTATTTGACTTTGATTACCTGTGTGCCTCCAGGGACTTATATTAGTCGATTGGTAGTAAAAGCTAAACTTAGATTGCTTTAACCTATAATATTTGGTAAAATTAGCTTCATGAAAGCAGGTTTAAGTTATCTCTTTGGGTTGTTGTTTAAAGGACTATACTATCTGGCCAATCTCTTTATCCTTATTGGCGAGACAACTCAAAAGCCGTTTAGAATAATAATTAAAATCTGTCGAGAAATCTTTATAAGATCCCTCGACTCGCTTCGCCGAGTCATGACTCGGCTTCGCTCGCTCGGGATGACACGATGGAGACCAAAGTTTTCTCTTCCAAAAATTTCTCTCGCCTTTATTAGTACCAGAATCAAGTATTTCCTTTTGGGTTGCTTGACTACGGCACTATTTTTTGTTTCTTATCAATCATATTTCTTTATTAAAGCATTGCCCTCACCCAACAATATCGGCAAGACTAACTATCCTCTGTCGACTCATATTTATGACAGAAACGATATTCTTTTGTATGAAGTATACCGAGAGCAGAACCGCACCCAGGTTTCCTTGAAAACTTTACCGTCTTATGTCATTCAGTCAACCGTTGCCATCGAGGACAAGGATTTTTATAAACACAATGGAGTGGCTTTAGTTTCGGGAGTGTTGAGAGCAATTAAGGAAACAATTTTAAATAAAAGTCTACAGGGAGGGTCAACTATCACTCAACAGCTAGTCAAAAGCGCCCTTTTGACACCAGAGAGAACAATAACGCGGAAGATAAAAGAAATCATTCTTGCTCTTTGGACAGAAAAGCTTTATAGCAAAGATCAAATCTTGGAGATGTATCTAAATCAAGTGCCATATGGCGGATCTTCTTATGGAATTGAGGAAGCCTCTAAGACTTATTTTGGCAAGTCGGCAGCTGAATTAACTTTGGAAGAAGCAGCTTTATTGGCGGGATTGCCTCAGGCGCCTTCAATTTATTCTCCATATACAAATCCAGAAGCGGCCTTAAGACGAAGAAATGAAGTCCTGGAAGCAATGAATAAACAAGGGTATATTGATGAAAAGTCAAAAGTCAAAAGTCAAAAGTCAAAAATGGAGGTGTTGCCGCCAAAGACATCCATTACTGCGCCGCATTTTGTTTTTTACGTGAAAAGTCAGCTTGAATCGTATTATGGAATCCAAAAAGTCGAAGAAGGTGGGTTAAAGGTGATAACAACTTTAGATTCAGAAATTCAGACAGAAGCAGAAAAAATTCTCAAAGAAGAGCTGGAAAAAATAAGTTACCTCAATGTAACAAACGGCGCCATTTTAGTAACAAGACCGGTAACAGGAGAAGTCCTAGCTATGGTTGGTTCGGTCGATTATTTTTATCAACCTTGGGGAGCTTTTAATGTAACTACAGCCAATCGTCAACCCGGGAGCTCGATAAAGCCGATTATGTATTCTTTGGCGCTCCTTAAGGACTATACTTCGGCAACCATTATCGATGATAGTCCAGCGATATTTAAAATTACCGGGAGTAGTCCGTATCAACCCGTGAATTATGACGGAAAATTTCACGGTAAAGTGCCTCTTCGTTATGCTTTGGCAAATTCTTATAATGTCCCGGCGGTTAAGGTTTTAAATACACTCGGTGTTGATAATTTTATCAACTTTGCCCAAAAGCTCGGAATAGATAGTTGGTTTGATCGTTCTCGCTACGGTTTATCACTTACTTTGGGCGGTGGAGAAGTAAAAATGACAGATATGGCCGAAGCATTTGGAACCTTAGCTAATTTAGGATATAAATTGCCCTTGAGTTCTTACCTAAAAATTGAAAATAATCAGGGAGAGGTTATTAAGGAGTTAAGGCCTTTCAAAATCAGAGAAATGGATCCCGGCGTTGCCTTTATTATTTCTGATATCTTGGCCGATAACTTTGCCCGGACTTGGGCGTTTGGTCCAGGGTCCACGCTTGAGATTCCTGGTTACAAAGTCGCCGTTAAAACAGGGACAACCGACAATAAAAAAGATAACTGGACAATCGGCTATACGCCTGATTTTTTGGTGACAGTCTGGGTGGGCAACAATGACAATTCTCCCATGAATCCTTATTTGTCTTCAGGTATTACCGGCGCGTCCCCGATTTGGAACAGAATGATGGGCTATCTTCTCAAAAATTATAGCGATGGCAGCCGTTGGTATAGTAAGCCGGATAATGTGATCGAAAAAACCTGTTTTTTTGGAAGAAAAGAATATTTTATTAAAGGAACGGAAAATAAAGTCAACTGCGGAAGTGAAGCATTGGCAACTCCTACGCCAAAGCCATAACAAATTTTCAATTTTCAGTTTTCAATTTACAATGAATGATTCAATTTCCAATGATTTAAACGTTTGAAAATTGATCCACTGAAAATTCAATGAAAATTGCAAATTGGTAATTAGAAATTATTTCTTGAGAATAATTTCTTTGAATCCTATTAATTGTACAAGGACTTTAGGAATAGAAATACTTCCATCTTTTTGTTGATAATTTTCTAAAATGGCGATTAATATTCTTGGAGAAGCCAACGCCGTATTATTTAATGAAAAACAATATTCTGTTGAATTATCTTTTTTTCGATATTTTATTTTCAGTCTTCTGGTTTGAAAATCTCCCATAATTGAGTTGGACATGGTTTCGCCGTAGGCTTCACGTGATGGCATCCAGGTTTCTGTGTCGTATTTTTTTATCTGCGGTTCACCCATGTCGCCTGTACACATGAGTAAAACTCGGTAGGGGAGTTTTAAATCTTCTAAAATTTCCTCACAATTTTTCTGCAGTTCTTCGTGAAGTTTTCTAGCTTCTTCAATATCGTTTTTGGCGATTATTACTTGTTCTATCTTCCAGAATTCGTGGAGTCGATATAATCCTTTGGTATCTTTTCCATAAGCGCCGGCTTCTTTTCTGAAACAAGGAGAAAAGGCGACAAATTTTTTCGGAAGATCTTTTTCATTCAAAATTTCTCCTGAATAATAAGGCGTAACAGATTGTTCGGCAGTTCCGGCTAGATAGGCATCATCATCATTCAATTTATAGACGTCTTGTTCGCTCCAAGGAAATTGTCCGCAACCGAAATGAGCGAAGCCTTTAATAACAGCAGGAGCAATCAATGGTGTATAACCTTTTTTAACTAGCTTGTTAAAAACATAAAAAAGGAGTGCAAAATGGAGTGTGGCTAGTTGGTTTTTCAAGAAATATCCTCGAAAACCAGAGACTTTAGCTCCGCGCTCTAGATCGATTAGGTCAAGTTTTTCACCGAGTTCAATGTGAGATTTTGGTTTGAAATCAAATTTCGGTAAGTCTCCCCATTTTTTTATCTCTTTATTTTCAGAAGCGTCTTTACCGATAGGAACTTCCGGCAGGGGAACGTTTGGGACATATGATAATAAATTATTTAATTGTTGATTACAGATTACTAATTGGTCTTCAAGTTTCTTTAACTCTTCTTTAATTTTCTTTCCTCGTTCGATTACTTGGGGGGACGGTTTGGATTTTCCGGCTTTGTTTCTTTCTTCGCGGAGAATTTGAGTTTGTTGGATTAATTTTCGCCTTTGGTCATCAAGAGCAATAATTTTGTTTAAATCAATCTCTCGGCCTTTGTTTTTAGCCGCCTCAATTACTTTGTCCTTATTATTTCTAATGTAATCAAGAGATAGCATTAATTTTCAATTTTCAGTTTTCAATTTTCATTGAATTTTCAATGTCTAGTTTTCAAATTTAAAACTAGATATTCATTGAAAACTTCAAATTTCAAATTGAAAATTACTAACTTTATAATCTTATCAAATTTATAATCTTTTTAGTTAACTTTTTCAATGCCCTGTACCTATGATTAATTTTATCGTGTTCTTCGTCGGTCAGTTCATCGTAATATTTGCCGAATTCGTCAACGATAAACAAAGCTCGGAAAGGGTAGCCGTTGGTCGGCCGCCAAGAAGGTTTTTCGGCAATATGGCCCTTGACTTTTTCCTGCTCAAAAATGACTTGGTCACGCTTAGGGTGTCCAGGCATGTAAAAACAAACACAAGTTTCCAAATAGGCTGTTCTTTTGGGCCCGCTTACACCTCGGAGGTGGAAGAGGGTATAATCAATCAGTTCTTGGTCGGTCGCCTCGTAACCTGGCCAGCGTCTTGACCTTACTCCGGGACCATTGTCCAAATAGGGGATTATCAGTCCCCCGTCGTCGGCAATCGTTGGAAGGCTAGTTAACTTAGAGTAAAATCTGGCTTTTAATTCGGAATTTTCTTGAAATGTTTGTCCTGTCTCTTCCGGTTCCTTCTCCACCCTAACGTCGTTTAAGCTAAGAAGCTTAATTCCTTGGTTTTCTAATTCTTTCAAACCAAATTTTAATTCCTCAAGTTTTGCCGGATTATGAGTCGCTAATAGTAATTTTTTCACAATTTTAATAATTATACAATTTGATATAGAAATAGCTATTGATTTTTGACTTATACTTGTCTAATATTAGTTATGGAACTACAAAGTTTCAGGAATTCACCGTCCCAACCAGGCGGTTTTTTGTTTTCTTATGAAGCGAAAACATAGATATAAATTAAATTTACCGGCTCAAAAGCCGTAGAGCGCAACCCCGCAACTGCGGGGTTTTTTAGTTATATGGCTAAAGAAATAAAGTCCAAATTACATACGGGTTGCTGGGCAACCAGTAATCCCCTTAAACGTAACCTTCTTTCGGAATTTAGCTATCGTTCTACAAGCAATCGGCGACTTATATCAGCCGTCGGTAATGGGGAAGGAAAAAATCCCTTAATAATCTACGATCGATTTGCCGATTCACCGGTTGTTTTAAGTATTGCCGAAAGGAAGGCGCTCGCGATTTCTCCTTATGTAAATTACTTATTTACGCACGGAATAGTCATGCCGATATGGGTCAACGACGCCGTTTACAGTTTTAAAAATGGAGGTCCTGAAAGGACGATCTTAAACAAAGCGCAAACGGATGAAGATGTTGATAAACTTTTAAAATTCTATCAGGAAGTTGACGGAAGTCTGCTTTATTCAACATCAGCGTCACATTTAGTGATGCCGGATTTAGGAAGGCCGATAGTCCATTCTGTATTTACAAAACTTAGGGTAGGCCGATTCCATAGTCCAGGTGTTGATTTTGTTCCGGATAGAGAACATGCAGCCGGTTTTACCACAAGCGAAGCGATAGAAAATTTTTTTTTGGAACCTCACCCAGAAATGAAATTTGAACTTATTTCCTTTGATCATAATAGTTATTTACCTATTAAAGTAGAAAATAGCACTATACCCCTAAGAGGAACTTTACAAAGGAATTATGAAACCAGAATTTCTTATGGAAAAGATGAAGGAAGTACAAGAAGAATGCAAGCTTTGGCTTTAGGAATAATCCCTGATGAAATTGCAGAACAACTAATAGAAGTAAAAAGGCCAAAATTTCATCCTTTTATATTATGATTTTATGCCGAAACGATTCCAGCTAATTCGACTTTGCCACCACAATATTTAATAATAATATCGATACTTTCTTTGAGAGATTTTTCAACTTGTTCGCGAGTGATATCGTAAATACCATCTATATTTAAAATAATGTTTTTCGTTTTTTCGGTAACACAGGTTCTCTGGGCATCGCGGTAGTTGAAGTAGATATTGTATCCGCCGGCTTTATCAAAATATGCGAGATCAATGGGTTTATATTTAGTCGGTTCATCATCTCCCAGTAGCAAAATATCTTCTCCCTCTTTTGGGAACCTCAAAACTGTTGGGAATTCAAGTTTGTCATAGTCAAAAGCGCCGATTGATACGTGATGTTTCATGACGATAAGATTATAGGCGTCAACGCAGGCATTAATTTCGTATAAACCTTTTTTTAGAGCGATTCTTCTTAAGAGCGCTTCAGGAGAAGGCCTTTTTGAATGCCAGTCAAGACCCATTTCTTTATAGATCTTTCTGTAGGTTTGGATTTCCGGGTAAGCGCCGATAATCTCATTGGTTAAATGAGACTGTGATTCGATAAACTGGTTAATTTCCGCCGATAAATTTTCGTCGGATTTTTTTATAGAAACACCTTTGATAGAGGCAATTCCAATATTTATCGACGGGTATTTTTTTCCCATAGCAGGATCAATTGAAAAAACTTCAGGATTATTTAGGGTTGGGAAGAGGTGAGTAGTTTTTTCTTCTTTGGTTTCCCTACTATTAGAAATGAGTTCAATAACTTTATCAACGCCAAGTTGTTTGATCAAGTCCGCGGCCTTTGGACCAAAAGGTTTTTTAGTTAGAGTCTGATAAAAAGCAGAGAAAGCTTCTCTTGGTTCAATATTTACTTGTTTAATGCTTTCAAGGACTATCTTTTGCGGTTCTCCCCTTTTTTTAAGGTTAGCAATCAATGTCTCAAGAAACTTTTTTTGCTTCTCATTAGGCATAAATACTTTTTGTCGGATGGCAGTTTTTTCTTCGGAGTAATTTTCGAGATAAATTTTGGCATACTTGATTCTTTCTTCTAATATCGTTTTTTCTTCAGAAGTTAGTTTTTCTTTTTTTTGCTGTTCAAAAAAAGAAACGAGATTATTATTTTTTGATTTTAATAGATTTGCTACTGTTCTGAATCTAGGTAGGTAGATTCTCTTTTTCGGAAGAGGACTGACTTCTGATAATTCAATTATTCGAGCAAAGTCGAGGACGACTTCTCCGGCTTTTTTTTGCGGAACATTCTGCTCCAATTTTAAAAAGTAAGCATTGAGGCAGCGATCATAATCATCGAAAAGATCAAGAATGGTATCCTCATAAGGACTAAAATCAAGATGGGTTGAGATAGGTGTTCGTACTTGGAAGAATCTAAAAACCTGCGACGGTAAGATTTGGAAGACTTCTTTAGCACTGGATCCGATTCCTTTTGAAGATGACATTTTTTTACCTCCGATGGTAAACCATTCATATCCACCCATGGCATCGGGCGGTTCAGTGTTTAAGATCTCCTTACATAAATGAACAGCCATGTCATAAGAGCCGCCTAAAGACATATGGTCTTTGCCGGACGACTCAATTGTTACACCGATTACTTTCCAGTGGGCTGGCCAGTCGAGCTTCCAAGGGAGTTTTCCGTTTTCATTGATCGGTTCTATTTTTCCTTTATAACCGCATCCTTTGGCCCAGTCAACCATGTGATACTCACAACGGTAATAAACAAATTTTCCATCCCAGTTATAGACATTTGTTGTTCCGACTTTCCCGCATTTTTCGCAGATCGGGTTGTAAGGAAACCAGTTGGGAGATCTTTCTGCTTTAGCGACGGAGCGATAAATTTCGCGGACTTTTTCATCGTTATCCAAAAAAAGTTTAATAATATCATTCATCTTTCCTGATTTATAAAGTTCTGAAGACCAGATTATCTGCGGATGGCAGTTTAAAGAATTAAAAACTTCGATGAATTCTTTGGCAAAATAGTCGGCGAATGATTTAAATCCGGGTTCAGGCGAAGGAATCTTGTATAAAGGAAATCCCATATACTTTTCCCATTTATCTTTATCAAGATAAGTTGGCATTCCATCCATCGGGTCCATGTCGTTGAAGACATAGGAAAATTTAACATTGACTCCTATCTGCTTTAAAGCTTTGTAGATCAAGTCATGAACGATGACGCCTCGAAGAGATCCGACGTGGATTCTTCCCGATGGAGTTTTCATGTCATCAGCCCATTCAAGGGCTAAATTGCGTTGTTTTAGTCGTTTTGCTTCTCTATCTACCCAGATCATAAGATTTATCTACTCTTATTAAAAAATCGTTAAGTATATTATACAGTTTTTCAAGTGAACTTAAAGAAATCCATTCGTTTGGAGCATGAGCACTTCCTCCGGTCGGTCCAATACTTAATACAGTTTTTCCAAATGATCCAAAAATATTTTCATCGGCAATCGACGAGCGAAAATAAGGAATGGCCTTACTTTTAGTAATTTTGTTTATAGATTTTGACAGTATTTTTAAATATTTGTTATTTTTATTGATTTCATAACTTTCTAAAAATGGTGTCTCTCTTTTTAAATAATTTATTTTAAACTTAAAATAATTGCTATATTTTGTATTTACTTTTATTGCAATATTCTCAATTTCTTTTTTAATTTGATCGCTTCTTTTAGGGGGAATGATTGAAGAATCAAGTTCGAGATTAATAATATGTGGAGTTGACATACCTATTGTTTTGGAATTGATTTTTCTGATAAATATGAACTGTTTTTTGTTTCCATTTTTTTTATATAAACCCCTAAGATTTTTTATAAACTCTGAAATAAATAGGTTGATATCAATTCTATGATCGTATAAAGCATAATGGTTTGGTCGACCGGTTATCTCCATTTGATAAACAGTTCTTCCTGGTCTCCCAATTACAACACCATTGTTTCCATAAAAAAAAGATGGCTCGGTTGAAATAACGCAAACAACGTCTTTCATAAATTTAGAATTCATCAATTTAAATCCCCCTTTAGAAATATTTTCTTCATCGACGCAAAAAACCATTTTCAATTTGAAGTTTTTTGGTTGGGAATTAAAGAAAGATAAGATATTTGTTGACATTCCTCCTTTCATGTCCCAGCTTCCTAGGCCGTAAGCCCGATCTTCGATTACTTTTAGATCTAATGGGTCAGTTTTCCAGCCTTCTATGATATCTACAGTATCTAAATGCGAATAAAGAAGAATCGTTTGTTTGCCGCGACCTTTTTCCACCAAGAGATTACTTCTTTTATTTTCAACTTTTTGTTTAGTTATTTTGTAATCGCTTTTAAACATTTTTTCAAGCAATAAGACAAGGTTATTTTCATTTGGATAAATAGAATTTATCGAAACTAATTGTTTAAGTAGTTTTTGAATTTGGTCTTCCATGTTTTTTTATCAACTCATCTCGTACGAGATATGTAACTAATAAATCGTTTTTTAGATGTTTTGGTCTGGTATCGTTGATACCACCTGATATTCTAACAGGTTGGCGTAATGGTTTTTCCGTCAGACCAAGTAGAGATAGGTTTTTTAAGGTTGAATGACGCCCCTGTCGGTAGGCCGCTTTAAGTACACCAGGCGCTGAAAGATTTGATTCACCAAAAACTAAATTAGCATTAGTTTCGGTCAGAAGTCTATTTATTATTAAAGCAACTGCAAAGTAAAGGCCGTTACCACGATATTCCTCACGCGTTGCCGCTTCGGTTATTTCATACATAACAAGAGTGAATCTTTCATTACTTCTAATAAGGGTTATCTCAGCTCTTTCTGCCATGCCAGTACTTATCAGAAGTCCTTGATTGAATGCTCCAACTAATAGGTTATTACGATTATTAAGGAGTCTGGTAACGTCATCATCATTCCAATTAAAAACAGAGTAAAGGTCTACAAATTGCCTTTGGATTTCCGCATTATTTCTTAATGATTCATCTATAACAGTAAAATCTATTCCTTCATGAGAGTGATATCTAGGTGGTTCATCGGATGCAAATATGCTTTTGGCAACTTCGAGTTCATGATCAACTTCAGCCTGAGGTAATAATCTTGATTCAGTATTATTACCTAAATAGACTAGTGAGACATCATTAAGTTGCGGTATGCCTGAGCCATAAAGAGGGATAACGGCTTCAATATACGGATCTAGGTCAGGACCATTTGTTTCAATAGCCTGGACAAGGGATTGGTTGGTAACAAATATTCTTCCGCTTACTCGGCTAACTTCTTCATTAAGTTCCGTATTGGCGAATCGACTAATAAAATGTGCTAAAAGTTTTGGTGAGTCGACAACGCGTCTAAACATTCCCCTTTTTCGATTGTTTTCTTTATCCAAAGAAGGCGGCCATGATAGAGGACCGACACTGCTTGGAATAGCTTCTGACGGAATGTCTGAACCGGGTTTTTCAAGTTGTGCCATAAAAAAACGTCCTCGAAAAATTAGTAATTTACTAACCTTTCAAGGACGCTGAAATGTTGCTAAACCTCTTTTTGATATTTGAGATTTAGGATTTGATATTTCCTCGTGGTACCACCTTGATTTATTTCGGCTTATTTCCTGTTTCTTCAACAGAATTCGCCCGAAAACTCTTGGCAGAAAACTCTGCTATTGCTGTAACGGGCTTTCCCGTCGGGGTCTACTGCGACTCGACGTAGTCCCGCTGAGCGGGACGAAGGCGGTCTTTTCTTCCCGAAGCCTGCCTGCCGGTAGGCAGGCAAAGAGATCTTGTCCCGACTCAGTCGGGAGTTCTCTTTAAAGCTTTAGAATATATATTCTATCAGGAACTCACTTAATGTCAACTACTTTATATTTTATTTTTCCTGCTGGAACAGAAACCTCAATCCATTCACCAACTTTTTTGCCTATAAGAGCCTGACCGATAGGAGAAGTGTGAGAAAGCTTTTTGTTCATAGGATCAGCTTCAAATTCGCCGACGATCTGAAACAGTTCTTTTTTTCCATCCATTTCAACTGTGACAGTAGAGCCGATCTCCACACGATTGCCTCCGTTGTGATTCTCAACTACTTCGACGATTTTTAAGATCTCTTCGATCTCGGAAATCCGTCCTTCGACAAAAGCCAATTCTTCTTTGGCGGCGGCATATTCGCTATTTTCGGATAGGTCGCCCATAGAGCGGGCTTTTCCCAATCGATCAATAGCATAAGGCCTTTTGACCCTGACTAATTCGTCGAGCTCTTTTTTCAGATTTTCAAATCCTTGTTTGGTCAGTTGGGTGTTTTTCATAAATAAATAAACCCCTTCAGAAATGGGGTTTTAATGATAAAATAATACTATAAATTAAAGCAAAAGTCAAACCTGACGCGTTCGTCTAGCCCGGTTTAGGACGGCAGGTTCTCATCCTGCAAATCGCGGGTTCAAATCCCGCACGCGCCACAATTACTGCGTTTGTTGGACTTCGAACATCTTATCGTGGAACTCCCAGAATTTGCCTTGATCAGCAGCGCAAAGTGACGCTTCGGCAGCTTTTTGGGCATTTGGATGAATTTGAGTTAATGGGAATTGTTTGTAATAAAATCTAATCTTACCGCTATAATCTTTCAAAATTTGTTTGACTGTTGGGTATGCTCTGATACAGAAAGGACATTCAAAATCAGAAAACTCAACTAACTGGACTTTTGCGTTTTCCGGTCCGACCGCTTGAGTTCCTGCAAGATTAATTTCCTTAGGCACGGGATTGAACGCTTGATTTTGAGGATCAGAACAGTATTGCTGTAAATCAGTTGAATAATCAGTACAATTCTGTGATCCGGTTCCTGCGAGTTCTTTATCAATTATTTCCTTAAAAAATTGGTAAGGGAATGCTCCGGCTAAGTTTTTACCGTTGATGAAAAAGCCTGGAGTACCTTGGACGCCGACGTTTGATCCGTCAGCAGTTTCCTTCTCAACTAATGTCTTTTTTTCGTCAGAATCGACGCATTTGTTGAATTTACCAGTATTAAGTTTTAATTCTTTAGCGAGTTTTTTTAAATTTTCTACCGAGATGGGCGATTCTTGTTGGGCTACAGCTGTTCCAGCTGTTCCAGAGGATAGTTGTTTTTCCAGTTTCAAGACTTTAATTGTCATGAAGACGAGGAAAAGCGTAATAATTCCCATCATGAAGTAGAGAATCTTGTTGTTGGATTGAGAATAATAAACTGGAGCTTGAGACATTGAGGCTTTTTTTTCTTTTGCCATATGAATTTTAATTTTTAATAAAATAACTAAATTTTAATCGAGATCCTGATATTTTAACTTTGTTAAAAATCAGGATGATCGCAAGTTGTTACTGCGATCACCTTATAACTGTACCGTTTTTTAAATTTTTGTCAAGGGGAAGAAGGAGAAATTTTTCCGGTTCGTCGGCAACTAAAATCATTCCATTTGAAGAAGATCCTGCCATTTTTTTGGGTTCGAGATTAGCAAGGACAATGTATTTATTTCCTTTTAAGTCTTCGGGCGCGTAGGTTGGTGCTAAACCTGAAAGAATTTCAACCGTTCCATAATCTTCTCCAAGATCAATTACAAGTTTTATCAGGTGTTTTGAGTTTTCAACTAGAATCGCTTTTTTTACCTCACCGACCCGAAGATCTAATTTATCAAAGTCCAAAAAAGAAATATTAAGTTTTTTCATTAATACTCTATAATAGAACATAAAGATTTATTATTCATAAAAAAAGGAACTGTCCTTTTAAGGACAGTTCCTAAAAGGACCGTCCCTATGGAAAAAGTTGACATCGTTGATGAAAATCTTAAAATATTGTCTACGGTTGATAAACAAGAAGCTCATAAAAAAGGGTTGCTTCATCCAACGGTAATAGCCGAAGTGATAAATTCAAAAGGCGAGTGGTTGTTGGTTAAGCAAGCAGATCGCAAACAGGATCCGGGGCAATTTGTTTCTCCAGTCGGCGGACACGTTAGTTCTGCCGAAAATTTTGAAAACGCTTTGAAAAGAGAAGCAATGGAAGAAGTTGGATTAAAAGATTTTCAATACAAACTTGTGGGAAAGAGGATTTACAAAAGGCAATGGGCAAAAGGAATCGAAAATCATTATTTTATTGTTTATGAAATTTATTCAGACGCAGAGCCCATACTAAATGACGAATCAGTAGAATTTAAAAGATTTAAGCCAAAAGAAATAAAAGATTTACTAAAGGAGAATCCGAAAATGTTTGGATACGCCTTTCACTTCGTCGTCAAAAACTTCTATTTTTCGCTATTTTTAGGCTGATTTGACAAGCCGATCGGCAACCTCCGAGGTTGCGGAGGCTATAGGTTATTTAGCGTAGATACGGTATAAATTGCTGCCGATTTTTTCGTATTTAAAGATTTTTATCTGGCCGATTTCAGAAGTATTTTTTACATGGGGTCCTCCGCAGAATTCCTTGGAATAATTCCCAACGAAATAAACTTTAACCATATCAGGATATTTTTCTCTAAAGAATGAACGTGCTCCGATTTTATTAGCTTCTTCACGGGGAATAATTTTAAAAATTACCGGTAGTGTTTCTTTAATCTTTTTATTAATTATCAATTCAGCCTTTTTAATCTGCTCGTAAGTCGGTTTGACTGGAGAGGAAAAATCAAACCGCAGTCTTTCGACAGTTATATTTGAACCTTCCTGTCTTACCTCCGGTCCTAAAATGTCGAATAACGCCTGATGAAGAATGTGAGTCGAAGTATGATATTTGATTGTTTGTTTAGAATGATCTGCTAGTCCTCCTTTGAATTTACCGACAGAAGAAGATCGAGAAAGTTCTTTATGTTTATTAAACTCATCTTGAAATTGCTTTTTATCTATTTTTTGACCTTTTTCTCTAAATAATTCTTCTGTTAACTCATAAGGGAATCCGTAACTTTGATAAAAATCAAAAGCAATTTTTCCGTCGACTTTTTCAATTTTTTTTATCTCTTTCAAACCACGATCCAAACTTTTGCCGAAGCGAGTCATCTCGTCATCAATAATTGAAAAAACTAAATCTCGATTTTTACTTCTAATGTCTTGATATTCGTCGTATTTTTGTAAAACACTATCACAGATCGCTTGAAAGCCAGGAACAGGTGTTAATCCACCTCTCAATTGATGCATCTTAATAGCCGATCTTCTTAACAATCTTCTTAAAACATATCCTTGTTCTTTATTTGAAGGTCTGACTCCAGCAACCATTAAAAACGTTGCTGCTTTTAAATGATCAGCTATAATTCTTATAGACGATTGATTTTTTTTCTCAGAATATTTTTTATCAGAAAATTCTTCAATAGTATTTATAATTGCTGAAAATATATCAATCTTAAAAACATCAGGATCATTGTTTAAAGCAGCAAGTATTCTTTCTAATCCTCCACCAAAATCAACGTTTTTTTTAGGTAGTTCCTTAAAACCCTCTTCGGTTTTTTTGTACTGCATAAAAACAGAGTTGCCGATTTCCAAAAATCTTCCGCAGTCGCAGTTAGGATGACATTCGTTTCCGAATTTTTTATCATGAGGTACTTGGATAAATTCGAAAAAGACTTCGCTGTCAGGACCTCCTGGTTCGCCGACAGGCATATTGTCAGGGATGCCGGCTCTTGACCACCAGTTTTTGTCGGGACCGTATTTAAAGATTTTACTTTCAGGAATACCTAGTTTTTTCCAAATCTCAATCGATTCCGAATCGGGCTGGAGATTGTTTTTTTTATCTCCGGCAAAAACAGTCACATAAAGTTTATCCTTAGAAAAACCGAGTTCTTTTGTCAAAAACTCCAAAAACCAAGATAGTTGTTCTTCTTTAAAATAATCTCCCAAGGACCAGTTGCCCATCATTTCAAAAAAAGTCGTGTGACGGTTGTCTCCGACTTCTTCGATATCTTGAGATCTAAAGCAAGGTTGGATGTTATAAAGCCTTTTTCCTAATGGATGTATTTCACCAAGAAGATAAGGTACTAATTGTTGCATTCCGGATCCTGTGAAAAGAGTTGTTGGGTCGTTTTGAGGAACGAGGGGGATAGGAGGGACTTCTTTATGATCTCGTTGCTCCCAAAATTTTTTAAAAGTTTCTCTTAATTGAATGTGGGTTAACATATTGTAAAATTATACAATATGCTCGTAAAGACGTCTGATGTTAATTTAATAAAAACCTTATTTAAAAAACTTGTTCTTCCTCAACCTAATAGCCACAAGGGCCAAAACGGTAAGGTTTTGATTATAGGAGGATCTTCCTTGTTTCACGCTGCTTCCCTTTGGGCGGCAGAGGTCTGTTCGCACTTTTCTGACATGGTTCATTATTCATCGACTTTAGAAAACGAAAAAATATTTCATGAGTTGAAAAAAATATTTAGAAATGGAATCATAGTTCCTCAAAAAGAATTAGATCATTATATAAAAGAAGATGATGTTGTATTAATTGGACCGGGTATGGTAAGAGGAAGTCAAAAGTCAAAAGTCAAAAGTCAAAACTACAACTTAAAAGTCAAAAGTGAAGCACAATATACAAGACAGCTGGTATTTTATTTAATTGATAAATTCCCCGAAAAGAAATTCGTATTTGATGCCGGTGCTTTGCAGATGATGGATAAAGAATGGTTAATGAAATTAAAAACTCCAGCGATAATCACTCCTCATCAAAAAGAGTTTGAAAGATTGTTTGGAATTTCAATATTAGACAAACCTCAAAAAGAAAAAGAAAATATTGTCAAAGAAACATCTGATAAATATAAGACGACTATTCTTTTAAAAGCAGTCGTTGATATTATTTCTGATGGATCGGAAATAGTCGTTGTTGAAGGTGGAAATGCCGGGTTGACCAAAGGCGGGACAGGCGACGTTTTGGCTGGTTTAACTTCGTCTTTTTATGCAAAAAATACTTCGCTTCATTCATCAATTTTTGCTTCGATTTTGTTAAAAATCACCTCCGAAGAACTTTTTAAGACTTCAGGATATTGGTATAATATAGATGATATAATAAAATCTCTACCAAAGACTTTGAAGAATTTATTATGAAAAAAGAAACGATTATTGCTATATTTTTGGGAATTGCTTTTGGAGGATTTCTGGCATTTTTTTTGATCGTGAAGAACAAGGAAATCCAACTGAACAAAAACAAAATTATCGCGCCGACAGGATTAATCACCCAATCAGCAGTTAAAAGTAATATTGTTGTTACTCCTTTAGAAATTACTGAGCCTAATGATGGCGCTATTTTCGACAAAAACTCCGTGGAGATAAAAGGAAAAGTCTCTAAAAATTCGCTTATCGTAATTCAATCTCCTATAAAAGATCTCGTCTTTAAAAATGAAAAAGAGGACTTTTCGACTGATTTTCCGCTTGCGCTTGGAGAAAACGTTATAAAAATTGTCGTCTATCCAAGCGATAAACAGTTGAGGTCTCAAGAAAAAGATTTAAGAATTTATTATTTGGAGGAAGAACTATGACCCCACTTCGTCCCGATTCAGTCGTGACTACGTTGGGGGTCATACCTAACGAAGCTAGTAATAATAGCATTATAAGTTGTAGCGAAGTGGTATGAAAATAAAACTGTTGTATTGTTATATTGTTATATTGTTAATTGGAGTATTTGCCAATTCTGCTTTTGGCCAGACAGTAGAAGAAAACGCAGTTCAAGATCTAAAAGAAAAAGTTGCGAGTAAAGTAGCAGAGATAAGGAAAAAAAATAATAAAGCAGTTTCCGGGCGCGTTATCAATAGATCGGGAGCAGCTATAAAAATTAAGACCAGTGAAGGGGATGACTTTGATATAAAACTTCAGGAAAGCGGTTTGACCAAATACTATCAAATTACAGGAGCCCAGCAAAAAGAATTAGACGTCGAAGATATAGAAAAAGATAGCTACATTCTTGTTACAGGGGTGATAAACGATAAAACTATAACCGCCAATTCCGTTTTTACTGATCAGCAATTCTTATCCGGAAACGGAAAAATAAGCGAAGTCAATGCCGAAGATTACATTATTAAAGTTATTACCGCCGATAAAACCGTTTATAGTCTAAGCATAGAAACCTATACAAAACAGCAGATAGTAAATATTAAAACTCTAGAGATGGAACGAATTGGATTTTCCAAAATTAAAGAAGGCGACAGTGTTCATTTTGTTTTTAAGATAAGCGGCGACGAAAAAAATAATGAGTACTCGGCAGATAAGATTTTGGTCATTCCTCAAGAATATTTTATAAAATAATGCTTAACTTTCTAACAAAATTTTTCGACTACAACAAGCGTGAAATAAATCGTCTTCAAAAGAAGGTAGAAGAAATCAATAAACTTGAAGATAAGGCAAGGGTTTTAAAAGACGTTGATTTTGGAAAAGAAACAGGTCAATTAAAAGAAAAAATTTCCGGCGACCATTCAAGGCTTGATGAATTTTTGCCTTGGGCATTTGCGCTCTCACGGGAGGCAGGGAAAAGGACTCTTGGCCAGCGTCATTTTGACGTTCAACTGATGGCAGCGATTGCGCTACATGAAGGTAAAATCGCCGAGCAGAAGACCGGCGAGGGAAAGACCTTGTCAGCCGTCCCCGCCCTGTATCTAAATGCCCTAACAGGATCCGGCACCCATTTGGTAACTGTCAATGACTATTTGGCTAGACGAGACGCTGGTTGGATGGGAAAAGTATTTGATTTTCTGGGGTTAAAAACAGCCTCGATGATCTCTGACAAGTCTTTTGTCTTTGATTCTAAATATGAAGACAAAGAAACAATTGATTGGCGGCTCAAACACCTGCGACCGATTTCGCGAAAAGAAGCTTACCTGGCTGATGTCACCTATGGAATCAACAGTGAATTCGGATTTGACTATCTCCGTGATAATATGGCTCAAAATCCAAACGATTTGGTCCAGCGTAATTTTAACTTTGCCATAATTGATGAAGCCGATTCTGTCCTGATTGACGAGGCAAGAACGCCCCATATTATTTCGGCTCCTTACGAGGAAGATACGTCTAAATATTATCGTTATGCCCAGATCGTCGGTCAGCTCGACGGAAAAAGCGACTATTTAATCGATGAAAAACTGCGGACGGCCAATCTAACTGAAAACGGTATCAAAAAAATTGAGAGTTTGATAGGAGTGACAAATATCTATGAGAAGGATTTTGACACCCTTTTCCATATTGAAGCAGCTTTAAAAGCCAACACCCTTTTTAAGCTTGACAAAGATTACATCGTCAAAGACGGCGAGGTAATCATCGTTGACGAATTCACCGGAAGACTGCTTTATGGCCGACGGTTTTCCGAAGGACTTCACCAGGCGATTGAGGCCAAAGAAAAAGTATCCATCCAAAGGGAATCAAAGACTTTGGCGACGGTTTCCTTACAAAATTATTTTAGGATGTACAGAAAATTGGCGGGAATGACAGGAACGGCAACGACTGAAGCCGAAGAGTTTCATAAAATCTATAAGGCCGACGTCGTCACTATTTCGACTCACCTGCCGATGGTTCGACGCGACGAGCCGGACATGATCTACAAAACAGAAAGGGCAAAGTATAACGCCGTCGTTGAAGAAATAGCCAAAAATTACCAAGCTGGTCGACCGGTCTTAGTCGGGACAACTTCAATCGAGAAAAACGAGCTCCTTTCCTCTCTTTTGAAAAAAAAAGGAATTTCACATGAACTTCTGAATGCAAAAAATCACGAAAGAGAGGCGGCGATAATTTCCAAAGCCGGAGAAAAAGGAGCGGTGACGGTCGCGACCAATATGGCCGGACGCGGAGTTGATATTATTTTAGGTGGAGATATTTCTCGCGAAGAAACCGCTTGGCAGAAGAAGCATGATGAAGTAGTAAAATTAGGTGGCCTTCATGTTATTGGTACAGAGCGACACGAGTCAAGGAGAATCGATAATCAATTGCGAGGTCGATCGGGTCGTCAAGGTGATCCAGGGCAGTCGACTTTTTTTGTTTCCCTTGAAGACGACTTGATGAGAATCTTTGGCGGAGAGCAGATTTCGAAAATCATGAATTTTCTTAACTTCCCGGAAGATCAACCGCTTTCTCACGCTATGGTTTCCAAAGCAATCGAGCAGGCCCAAGTGAAAGTAGAAGGATTTAACTTCGATATAAGAAAACATTTAGTTGACTACGATGACGTTCTAAACAAGCAGAGAGAAATCGTTTATTCTCTAAGGAAAAAAATCCTTTTCGGATCTGAAGACAAAAATTTTTATGATACAGTTTATGAAGTATTTGATGAGGAAATAAGCAGTCTAATTAATGCTTATTCATTATCCGAAGCAGGATTAACAGAGGAAGATATTAAAAAGCTGGCCCAGGAAGTGAATTTAATATTACCGATTTCGGAAAAGGAGATTCGATCTCCTAAATCAATTACGTTGATTCAAGATAAAGTCCGAGAAGAATTTAAAGCAAGAGAAAAAAAACTAGGAAAACAGCTATGGATAGAGATAATCAAGGCTGTTTTTTTGTCGACGATTGACAAGTATTGGATGGATCATCTGACGGCAATTGAGGATTTAAGGGAGGGGATAAATCTTCGCGGTTATGCACAGATAGACCCGCTAGTGGCTTACAAAAACGAGGCTTATTCGATGTTTGAAAAATTGATTGGTGATATTAATTTTGAAGTGTCGCGAAGGTTGTTGAAGGTTGAGGTTGATGTAGGGGCGCAATTTATTGCGCCCGAAAAACAAGAGCAGCCAAAAATGGTTTTGCATTCTGCATCTAAGGTTGATCCGTTTAAAAGCCAGAATAACCAATCACCCGACTCCGCCAAGGCTTCCTCCTTCGGCAAGCCTACGGAGGACAAGTCGTCGGGCAAACCAATAACCAGTAGCCAGTCACTAGTAACCAGTCACCATAAAATCGGACGTAACGATCCCTGCTGGTGCGGAAGCGGAAGGAAATACAAACGCTGTCACTATCCTAACTGATATGAATAATAAGACTAAGGCTTTATTGGCGGTTTTGGCTATTGTTATTTTTTCCGGTGGGACGTCGCCTTATGTCAAACTGGCATTGACGAAAATTCCCTCTTTTACTTTTACTTTTGTCAGATTCTTTCTTTCTTTTTTAATAATTCTGCCACTGTTTTTATATCGAGTTAAACCAAGATTTAAGAAAAATGATTTCAAGTTAATCACCTTATCTTTGTTACAAACAGGAAACATTATCCTTTTTGCATTTGGTGTAAGGTTGACAATGGCTTCAGTTGGTCAGATTATCTATTCTTTTACCCCGATATTAGTGGCATTAATGTCTTTTTATAGTTTAAAAGAAAAAATAAGTTTTAAGAAAATATTGGGGATAATGATCGGTTTTCTCGGAGTCAATCTAATAATCATGATGCCGCTTTTTTCCAAAGCGATTAAGATTAGCGATGAACCTGGCGCACTATTTGGAAACATATTAATTTTTGTTGGTTGTATCGGCTATTCTTACTATACGGTTTTGTCTAAAAAATTTTTAAAAACTTATTCTCCTATTTGGTTGACGATTTATTTTATTTTGACTACAGCTTTAGTAAGTTTGATATTTATTCCTTATGAATTTTCTTCGCTTAGACCCTTAATGTTTTATTTGAATACGTCAGTTCTGTGGCCAGTGATTTATGTAATCACTATTGGAACAGTAATGGCCTATCTTTTACAACAATATGCTATCGACAGAGGGACACCGCTTATCGCCTCTTTGATGCAGTATCTTTTTCCAGCCTCGACTTTGGTTTGGTCTTATTTTATTCTTGGAGAGCGCTTGAATATATATCTTGCTATTGGCCTGGTCCTGATTTTGTCAGGCGCTTGGTTGGTGACGAAGGAAAGTTGACTCTTCTTACTATATAGTAATATAATACAGGTGTTAGTAGTTTTAATACTAACATGGCAGAAGCTCTAGTTGACGGATTGGAAACAGAATGGATCTTTGATTCTATCTTCCTTCTTATCTTCGCGCCTATTTTTGCTTTGATGGGCAACTAAACCAAAGACCGCGATTGTTTTCTCTTGCTTCGGTTTCGGCTTCAAGGAATTGCGTTTCGTATTTGACATCCGGAGGAAAAGTTGAAGTTAAAGCAAAGCCTTGACGAACGAGATAATCGTTGACTAATACATCGCCTATCCAAACGTAGCGAAGGAGCCTTTTGTATTTATCTGTCTCGGAAATATCCCTTTCCATTGTGATAGTCTTGCCTTCCACTAATTTTTTGTTTTCTTCATAAGATTGTTTAGCAAAGCACCCGACCGGCCGCCTGGGGTCATGAAGTTCTGGAGAGTTGATGCCGATGTAACGGACTTTTTGCCCGTCTTCAATCTCAATTGTATCTCCGTCAATGACGCGAACGACCCTAATAAGTTGTTTTGTGGAAAGCGTAATTGTAGGGGTCAGGCATGCCTGACCCGTACATGTTGGTGAAGGAGTTGGCGATACAAAGAAAGATTTAAAATCGATAGATTTACGGTTTAATATCAATTGAAACAAAATAAAAAGAATCGCCAAAATGCTGATTATTTTTTTCCGGGAAAGATTTGCGTAGAGTTTCACTTTCTTTTATTTTACTATTTTACTGTGACGCTTTTGGCGAGGTTTCGAGGTTTATCTGGGTCGGCGCCGCGGCCGATACCAAGGTAATAACCAAGTAATTGACCAACGATGACGTTGGCAAAAATTGTCAGGTTGCCAAGGTCAGGCGTCTTTATGACTTCGTCAAATTCGGCGCTTTCAAAAGGAGCAACGCCGATGATCCTTCCTCCGCGGGCCTTGAGTTCAGCAGCTGACGAAAGAATTTCTCCCTTAACATCATCTTTCGATGCCAAGACAAAACAAGGCGTCTCTTTCTGGATAAGAGTAATGACTCCGTGTTTGAGTTCGCCGGCGGCAAATGCTTCGGCGTGAAGATATGAGGTTTCTTTTATCTTCAGAGCAAATTCCATGGCAGCTGGAAAATTCAGATGTTTTCCGATGACAAAAATGTGCTCCTTATCAATTAGGCTTTTTGCAAGATCTATCAATCGATTAATCGATTGAACAGTAAATATTTGATCTAGGGATTCGCTTAAATTTTTGATTAATTTTTTCCCTTCATCATATTTATTTTCAACTGCTTTAGATAGTAAATATAAAGTTGCCAATTGAGCAGTAAATGCTTTAGTGGAAACAACGGCTATTTCAGGACCGGCGGAAACTGCTAAAACAATATCTGCCATTCGCTCGAGGGTTGATCCGCGGGCATTGACAACAGCGACGATTTTCGCCCTGTTTTTTTTAGCGGCCCGTACTGCAATCAAAGTATCGGCGGTTTCCCCAGACTGGGAAATGGCAATAACCAAAGTTTTTTTATCAGCAAATTTAGAAAAAGGTAAATATTCATAAGCTCCATAATTTTGTGAAATAATTCCCTCATTAGCTAAAAAATATTTTCCTGCCAAAGCACAGTAAGAAGCAGTGCCGCAACCGATCAGAATTGTTTTATATCCTTCTTTGATAAGTTTTGCTAGTTCTTTGATTTCTTTTTCGTTGATCGAGGCAGTTTTACCAATGGTTTCTTTTTGCTCCATGATTTCTTTCAGCAAAAAATGGGGATAGCCGCCTTTTTCGGCGTCTTCAAGCTTCCAATCAAGGTTTTGTATGCTAAGCTTTTTCTCTTTTCCTGTTTTTAGATCAAAAAGTCTTATTCCTTTTTTGGTGATAACAACAGCTTCGCTATCATCAAGGAAGTGAACCTTGTTGGTGTATTTAAGAAAAGCGGGGACATCGCTCCCCAAAAAGTATTGTTGGTTTTTTTCGTCGACGCCGACGACTAGGGGAGAGCCGTTTCGACAGGCAATGATTGTCTCCGAATCAAAGTCGATAACGCCTATAGCGTTTGAACCAATAAGCGAGTTGAAAGTTGTAAATACGGCTTGGGTAATCGGTTGACTTTTTATTTTTTCTTCAACCAAATGGGCGATGATTTCGGTATCGGTTTCCGAAGAAAACTGGTGGCCCTTTTTAATTAATTCTTCCTTAAATTCAAGATAATTTTCGACAATCCCGTTGTGGATGACGGCGAGCTTACCAGTGCAGTCGAGGTGAGGATGGGCATTGGCGTCGCTGACTCCGCCGTGTGTCGCCCAACGAGTGTGGCCGATGGCGGTGTTACCAGCTGGTAGATTAGTTTTAGCATCACCGATTTTGCCAATATGTTTCTCAATTACTAATTTTTGGCCTCCATCCACCTCGGAGGTGGAAGGGGCAGATTTGATGGCGATTCCCCAGGAATCATAGCCGCGGTATTCTAATTTTTTTAATCCGGTCAGAACGGTTTGGGCAGCGTTATTAGTTTTATCATTAACAACAGCAAAAATTCCACACATTCAAAAATTATAGCAGATCCTTCGTCGTCCCGCTAAGCGGGACTCCTCAGGATGACAGGCGGGGCCGTTAAAATAATCCAATTTGATTGTTTTTTGGTTTTTCTGCCTTTTCTTTTATTTCGTTTTCATTAAAAATTCTCTTAACCAAAGAATTCATTTGATATTTTTCCAAAAACTGCTTGAGATTTTCGTTAAACCCTTTAAATTTCGATTTTTCTATATCGAGGCTTATTTCTACATCCGTTAGTATCGTCGCCAGTTTTTTGGAAACAAAAACATTGTCTTTTTCGTTTTCAAGAATGGTTTTAATTTTTTCCGAATCGATTTTATCAAGTTTTTTATATATATTGTCTATTGTCCCATATTGATGAATCAACTTGGCAGCAGTTTTTGGACCGATTCCTTTGGCTCCAGGGTAATTATCAGAAGGATCACCGGCTAAAGCTTTGTAATCGACGATTTGAGCAGGGGAAACGTCAAGTTTCTGTTCGACTTCGGTCTTATCAAAAATTTTTATATTGGCAAGTCCGAGCTGGGGGGCAGCGACGTAAATGTTATCGTTAATCAGTTGAAAAATATCTTTGTCCCCGGAGACGATAATAACTCTAAACTTATTTCCGTCGAATATTTGGCTAATGGTTCCGATTAAATCATCGGCCTCAAATCCGTCCTTTTCCAGCCTGATAATTCCGGCCTCATCAAGCGCTTGTTTAACCAAGGGGATCTGGACAATAAATTCGTCATCGATTTTTGGTCTTTGGATTTGATAGTCTTTAAAAACTTTATTTCGAAAGGTAGGTTTGGGTGTGTCAAAACAAGAAATTAAGTAATCAGGTTTAAAATCGTCGACGACTTTATTGAGCATTGAAAGATAACCATAAACAACATTGGTTGGCGTTCCATCCGCAGCTTTAAATGGAGGCAGAGCATGATAGGCGCGATGCATTATGGCGTTACCATCTATAAGTAAGAGAGTGTTCATTTTTCCTTTTTGCCAACGATTTTCTCAAACTCATCTTGATCCAAACTTTCTTTCTTGAGCAACTGTTCGGCAACTTTATCTAAAATTTCTTTATTTGTTTTTATAATGTTGGCGGCCTTTTCAAAACAAAGGGTAATAATTTTTTTTACTTCGGCGTCGATTTTTGCCATCATTTCCTGGGAAATAGAAGATTGTTCAAAATAACTCTTTCCCCACTCGGTGATATCCATGGTCGGACCATAGTTTATCGGTCCCAAATCACTCATTCCATATTCAACAACCATAGCCTTGGCGATCATAGTTGCTTGATCAAAATCATTGGCAGCTCCAGTTGTCACCTCGTCAAAGATAACTTGTTCGGCAGCTCTTCCTCCCATCATGACAGAAATTCTTTCCAATAGATGGGTTTTTGTTTCGTGAAGCTTGTCTTTCGCAGGAGGAATCAAGGTATAACCCAAAGCCATTCCTCGGGAAACTATGGAAATCCGGTGGACCGGGTCGGTGTGAGGAAGAAAATGAGAAACAACGGCGTGGCCGGCCTCATGATAGGCAGTCAGTTTTTTATCCAAATCAGACTGAAGCCGTTTTTTCTCCGGACCCAATTTTACTTTAGTAGCGGCATCTTCAATATCTTCCATATTGATTTTTAGTCGAGTTGCTCTAGCGGCCGAAATAGCTGCTTCATTTAACATATTTTCCAAATCAGCTCCAGAATATCCGACGGTTCGTTTGGCGACTTTATCCCAATTAACCGATTCATCAAACGGTTTTCCACGGGAGTGAATTTTAGCAATTGCTTTCCTGCCTTCAAGGTCGGGGAAATCAACAATAATTCTTCGGTCAAAACGACCGGGTCGAAGCAAAGCAGAGTCAAGAAGGTCACCGCGGTTGGTGGCGGCAATGACGACTACTTGTTCAGTCGGAGTAAAACCATCCATCTCAACAAGAATCTGATTTAGGGTTTGTTCTCTTTCGTCGTGGGCGGGCATGACGCCGGCTGATCGGGCTCGACCGATGGCGTCGATTTCGTCAATAAAAATAATTGCCGGAGAGTTTTTTTTGGCATTGTCAAAAAGATCGCGGACTCTCGCTGCGCCAATTCCGACCAACATCTCCATAAATTCACTTCCGGCAATCGAGAAAAAAGGTACATTGGCTTCGCCGGCGACGGCTTTGGCCAAAAGAGTTTTTCCACAACCAGAAGGGCCAACCAAAAGCACGCCCTTTGGAGTACGGGCCCCCAATTTTTTATATTTTTCCGGGTTCTTTAAAAAATCAACGATTTCTTCGAGTTCTTTTTTGGCTTCATCAACACCGGCAACATCGGTAAATTTTGTCTTTGTCAGCGACTTAACAAATCTTTTCGCCCTCGATTGCCCAAAAGAAAAGACAGAGTCTTGAGCTCCTTTGGCTTGGCGAAAGAGAAAGATGAAAAAAGCAACCATCAATATCGTTGGCAGTAGATTACTCAATATATTGGCTAAACCCGTTGAGGACTGGGTGTCTTTGACGTTCACCTCGATCGAATTAAGATTTATTTTATTGTCTTGAAGGATTTTGGTAAAGCTTTCGCTGTTTTCTTTAAAAGTGACGGCCAATTTGTCATCTTTATAATAGGCAATTATTCTGTTGTCGATGACGTCGACTTTTTTAATCCTGCCTTGTTTGACTTCTTGAACGATAGTTGTCAATGGTTTTTCCGGAAGGACTTGTTTTATTTGAGAGCCGACTGATCGATAGATATAAGCAAGAAAAAGGAAAACAAAGATGACAAAAAAAACATTTCTTAGATTGAAGTTAAATTTGAACTCTTTTATTTTTATTTTTTGGTTTTTATTATTGGCCATAGAGCTTATTTTAGCAGAAATTTGATACAATTTGCATTAAGTTAAAAATCAAGAGTCAAGATTCAAAAGTTAAAGTCAAAAGTCAAAAGTATTTGATAAAACTTTTTAATTTTAACTTGTATTTTTGATTTTTACCTTTTGAATTTTGACTTATGAAGATACTAAAAATATCACATAATCACAATAAAGTAATAAATTCTACTTTAAAAACTCTTAAACTAGGAGGGTTGGTGGTTTTTCCGTCTGATACTGTTTACGGATTGTTGGTTGATGCGACCAATGAGGAAGCGGTCAGAAAATTGATTGAGTTTAAAAATCGCCCGGCTGGAAAAGCAATCTCTGTCTTTGTTTCCGATTTTGAAATGATGAAAGACATTGTACTTGTAGGGACAATTCATGAATTGTCCCTACGCAGTCTTTTACCAGGACCTTTTACCGTTGTTTTGAATTCTAAACATAGGACAGATCGTTTATTAGAATCAGAAAAAGGAACATTGGGAGTAAGAATTCCGATGTATCGACACATCAAAGTATTGGTAAAAAGATTTGGGAAGCCAGTGACGGCTACTTCTGCGAATCTTTCAAACAATCCGCCGCATTATTCTGTAAAAACTCTATTATCAAAACTTTCGGGGAGCAAAAAGAAATTAATTGATCTGATTGTTGATGCCGGAAAACTTCCGAGAAATAAACCGTCAACAGTTATTGATCTGACACAATCTGAAGTAAAAATTTTGAGGAAAGGAAGTTTTAATTTTTTAAGAAAAGAAAAATTTATTTCCAAATCACCCGAAGAAACGAAAAAGATTGCAAAAGATATTTTAAAAAATGTAGGGACAGGTCGCGACCTGTCCGTAATAAAGCCATTGATTTTCATAATCGAAGGTGAATTAGGAGTTGGCAAAACAATTTTTGTTAAAGGACTTGGAGAAACCCTCGGAATAAAAAACATCATTTCCCCGACTTTTGTAATCTATTATGAATACGGAATAGGAAAGTCAAAAGTCAAAAGTCAAAAGTCAAAATTTATTCATCTTGATCTTTATAACATTGAAGAGAGAGAGGAGTTTAAAGATTTAGGAATAGAGAGATTATTAAAGCCGGGAAATATTTTGTGTTTTGAGTGGGGAGAAAAGGCAAGAGAGATAATAGAACTGCTTAAAAGTAAAGGGAAAATAGTATACGTGAAGATGAGATACTTAAGCGAAAAGAAAAGAGAGGTAATTATCAAAAATTGACCTAATTAACCTAATTATTCTAATTAATCTAAATAATGACCAATTGTTTCCCAATTGGGATTTGGATATTCTTTAGGTCAATTAGAAATTAGAAATTGTTTCATGAAAATTCTTGCCATAGATACTTCCTGCGATGAAACCGCTGCGGCAGTTGTTGACGGTCGCCGGGTTTTATCCAATGTCATCTATTCGCAGGTTTTGATTCATAAAAAATGGGGAGGGGTGGTACCATCGCTGGCCAAGCGGGCGCATGAGGAGAGAATAGATTTTGTTGTTGATGAAGCGCTGCGTCATTCTGGTAAGCGAACGAAGTTCGCGCACCCAGAATCGTTGTTAGATTCTGGACAAGCCAGAATGACAACGATTCAAGCAATCGCTATCACCCAGGGTCCGGGTTTAGCAGTAGCTCTTGAGGTCGGCATTAAAAAAGCCAAAGAATTGGCAAAAAAATATAACAAAAGATTGATTGCTGTTAATCACCTTGAAGGCCACATCTATTCGGCGTTTGTGCAAAACAGCCAAGGTAATCCGAAAATAAATTTCAAATTTCCTTATTTGGCTCTTATTATTTCTGGAGGACATACAGAGTTTGTCAAATTCAACGACCATTTGAAATACAATGTTATTGGTTCAACTCTTGATGATGCTGCCGGCGAAGCCTTGGATAAAGTCGCCAAACTTCTCGGACTAGGTTATCCGGGTGGTCCGGTGATTGAAAGATTGGCAAGAGATGTTCATAACAAGGATTTTTATATTTTTCCTAGACCGATGTTAAAAAGCAACGACCTGAATTTTTCTTTTTCCGGCTTGAAAACGTCATTTTATTATTTTGTGACCCGACGTCATTCTGGCAAGGCCGAAGGCCGCGTCCAGAATCTGCACAACGATTCTGGAGTCGCATTCGCCGAGTCTGACTCGGCTACGCTCCCCAGAATGACCGATGATTTACGAAGACTGTGTTCATCGTTTCAGGAAGCGGTCTTTGACACGATTATAAAAAAGACAGAGAAAGCGATGAGGCAGACTGGAATTAATCGATTGGTCATCGGCGGTGGAGTGATCGCCAATCTTCGGCTTCGCCAATTATTCAGAAAATTAGTTGATAGACATCGTGGAGAAGTTTTATTTCCAACTTACAAATATCTGACAGGCGATAACGCTGCCATGATCGGTGCCGCTGCCTCATATAAGGCTGAAAAAGAATTATTTGTCAAAGACATTGATGAATTAGACCGAATTCCAAGGCTAAATTTGTGAAAATGAACTTTGAGATTTGATATACATTGATTTGACAGGCCAAAAAAAATTTGTTACAATCTCACTTGATATTAAAAAAATGATGGTATTACTATGCATGAAAAAAAAATTCATAAAATAAACATTGATGTCAGAAGTCTTCCTGAAGGAGATCCCAGGAAACCTGAATGGGATATGCTTCAAAGAGTCGGTCTTGACGCCATAATATCGGTAATGGATGGTCTTAGATGCTATACAGGAGGCCGTCTAACTTTTGGCGAAGGTCAACAGCAAATCATTTCGGCAGAACTTGAACAGATGGAAAGTGCATTTCTTACCGACCTTTTGCTATCCAATGTTTTAGCAAAAAGAACACTTCGGAATAATGGTCGCCCAAATTTAATGCGTGTATCTGCAGTCAATGGACCAATGAAAAGACGACTTGATGAAATAAAAAAACTATCTCACAAAACTTCTGTCCTTTGGATGGCGGGTAATATTTTAAACAGCACGCAAAGCGGAGGGTTGAAAAAAGTAGCAATGGCTGGTAATGGTAATTTTGGTGATGATATCATCCATGATTTAGCTACGTCGGCCGCAACAGGCAGACTCGGATTCGGCAATCCTTATCCGCTCATCATGAAAACAGCAGACAGTTTGATGCAGACAAGCGGTCATCCAATGCATCACTACCACCCAGCCGAAGTCCAAGGATATGCTATGGATGAGTTGGCAAAACTCCATCCAAATACCAAACAGGTTGAAAACCAAGAAATAAGGATACATACGCGTCACTCTGGGTCAGAAATCAACTCGACAGCAATTGAGATCGTCTGTGCTCATGCAGCCGAGAGACAACATACATATGAAAGTCCGGAAGTTTCCAGACTGCTAAAAAAATATAATTTAAAAGGGGCAAATGGAATTAAACAGTTGGAATTACGAGGTCTTATTACCGTTCCTAAGGTTTTTGCGGTTGACGGTACATGGGCCGGAGGTTATGGTGGAGCGGCAACAGAAGGATCCGCTTGGGGTGTTGATGGACACAGCAATTTACATACGGGCGGTGAAGCTTGGGTAAAACGCGTCCTTCCGATATTTACGGCTGAAAATAGGGAAAAAATCCTTACAACTCTTTCAGAGGCGATTAAAAGAGGCGAATGTGCGGGTCTTATCATAGAGCCTGATGTCGACGTGGATGGGGGTATGTACCCAGTAGATCAAGCATTACTTACAGAAGTCCGAAATCTTTTTGAACCTCATGAATTGCCGATCATTGCCGATTGTATGCAAACAACCGGAAGCGTTGGCGGAAGTTATTTTGGTGAAGGACCCACGAGAACACTTGCCGACTATCAGCATCTTATCATTACGAATGCGAAAGCCGCAGCAATAGATCCTTATGCCTTTGCATTGATTCCTGCTCATATAGACGATTCAACAACTGGTATGAGTCATCTGTCAACGCCGACTAATTACGGGCCGCATTTACAAGCTTTGGTTATTGCCCATATGGTACAGAATGAAGAATTTCAAGCCAAAGTAGAGCGCGATGGTCAAAGAATAAGAGAAATTGCAGAAGAATATGGTATGGCAGATAGATTACGGGGAAAAGGTATGAATCGCGCTTGGATTGTTGAAGATACGGTTAGGGCTCAAAACTTTCTGTACCTGCAATATGGAATATTGCTTGGAAAAGCCTCGGGGATATTGAGAGATCAGCGTTCTCTAACAGAATTCAGCGAGACGCATGAATTTTTAACGAGGATAATCTGTCAAGGACTCAAAAGGCTTGAAGAAGGTAATCTTGATCAAGAGACGGAAGAAGTATTGCAAAAGATGAGGTTGGCAGGAGAAGGCGGGTTATAAATTATTAATTAAAATTATATTATGGCAATCGCAGCAAGAATAGAAACACAGAGAGCTGAAATTTTAGCAAGAGCTATCAAGCGTCCCCTAACTTCTGGGGATCGTGACAGCTGGACAAGAGTCGCTCAAAGCGCTTGGGGTTTACCAGAAATAAACAAACTTTGGGACTATGCCGCATTAACAGAGGATAATATAGGGACATGTCACGGTATTTTTGACGGAGACAGAATGATGGGCGCCTCGATCGGTATTATCAAAATACCTCCAGAAGGTGCTCTTTATTTGTTCCTTCACCAACTTGGCGTGGACGAAGAGTATCAGAGACTTGGTCTTGGATACGAATTAATGAAGGTAAACTACGGTCTAATAGAAAATAAGCTCTCTCCGTTTATTGAGACTCTCGCACTTACTTCAGACCCTTTTGTTGCAAGAAATGTCAATTTATATCTCCACAAAAGCAGGATGCACTCAAATGAATATAAACGGGATTTTTTTGAAGGAATAGAAAAGGAAGGGGGAAATGAACATAGAGATATGCCGTCAGACCGATTTTATTACAAGGCTAAACCTGGTAGTGCCTGGGTTAAAGGAGCAGTTTATCCTGGACAACAAGATTATACTAAATATATGGAGAATCATCCTGATGACGTTTTCCTTTTTGACCCAGAAGAAGTCAGAGAAGGCAGATGTCTAACTCATGTAAATCCACCGTCCCAACTCGCTTTTGTCGAAACCTCGGTAAACCCGTCGGTTGTTAAGGATCTATGGGGTGACGAAGCTCTACTTTGGTCAGAACAGCACAGAATAGTTTTTACGGAGTTATTTGAGAATCAGAGTCATACCGCAGTTGATTATGTTGCCTTGCCTGATGAAAAAGGTGAAATGCGTCATTATATAGTTACTGTAAAAAATTTTAGTGAAAATAACACTGATTGTTTAAAGGAAGCGCTATAATTAATTGTATGCACATTACAAAAGCCGAGATTTACAAGATATACCTTCCTCTTAAAGAACCCTTTCGTGTCAGTTTCACTTCAATGACCAACCGCGAAATCATTTTAATCAAGCTTTTTGATAAAAACGGCTTAATCGGGATAGGAGAGTCTGCAAATTTTGATTTTCCATTTTACGAACCAGATTTTAACGATGGCACCATTCATCTCTTAAAGACCTATCTTGTTCCGGCAATTTTGAATAAAAAAATAAACACGATTGAAGAGTTAGAAGCCATTTATAAATTGATGCGGGGAAATAATTTTAGCAAAACCGTGATTGAATCGGCTTTTTGGCATTTAAAATCACAACAAACAGGTAAGCCATTAAGAAAACTTTGGGGCGGAACTAAAACGAAGATAGCGGCGGCTATCAGTATAGGACTTGGGGTTGATCTTAAAGATTCAATAAGCAGAGTTTTGCGCTATCTTAAAACGTATTCGCCTGAAAGAGCTAAGGTTAAGATAAAGCCGGGAATAGACCTAAAACTCATCGCCGCAATAAGAAAGGATTACCCAGATCTACCGCTTTTTGTCGATGCTAATTCTGCCTATAGATTAAAAGATATAAAAGTTTTCAAAGAATTAGATAAAATGAATCTTTTAATGATTGAACAACCGTTAACCTATAATGACATTGTTGACCATTCAATTTTACAAAAACAGATAAAAACACCGATCTGCCTGGACGAAAGCATCGGTAATTATCATATCGCCGAGCAGGCGATCAAAATTGGCGCGTGCAAAATAATAAATATCAAGCCCCAGCGAGTCGGCGGCTATTGGCAAGCAAAACTTATATCAGAGTTGGCCGCTCAAAACAATATTCCTGTGTGGTGCGGCGGCATGATTGAATCCGGTTGGGGTCAACTTTTAAATTGTCATATTTCTACTCTCTCTAATTTTAAGTATGCAAATGACATCTGTCTAACTAAATGGTACTTTGCCGATGACATTTTACAAAAAGAAATTCCGGAAAAAAATGGCACAATTGATGTAGCTAAAACTGATAGTCTATTCAAAATAGACGAGGCAAAACTAAATAAATATACCGTTTTTAAAATTACGGTTGCTTAATAACAGGACTTACGCACTTTGTCATTCTGGGGAGCGAGGTAACGAGCGACTCCAGAATCGTTGTGCAGATTCTGGACGCGGCCTCCGGCCTTGCCAGAATGACGTTTACTGCGTAACTTTTGTTAATAACTATGGAAAAAAATATTTTAGCACTTTTAGAAAAATTGGTTGAATTTAAGTCTGTATCCAGCGATAAAAAAGAAGGCGGTAAGATCATCAATTACGTTGCCGGCTATCTGAATAATAAAAACTTGCTCATTAAAAGATATATTAATAATGGTTTCTCGAGTCTACTGATTTACGGAAAAAATCATTTAGTTAACAAGCCCTTTCGGATTCTCTTGAATGCGCATCTTGATGTCGTCCCCGCTTTGCGAGAAGCGTTTAAACTAAAAATAAAGGGAGATAAAGCGTTTGGTCGAGGAGTCTATGATATGAAAGGAGCAGCTGCTGCAATAATAGAGTTATTCAGAAATCTTAGCGAAAAAAACAAACTACCTGATGATGTGGGGCTCACGTTAGTCACTGATGAAGAAATCGGTGGTTTTTCCGGAACGAAAATTTTTTCTGAAAAAAAAGAGGCCAAAACACGTCTTTTTCTGGGTGGAGAACCAACCAACTTAAAGATATTAATGGCTCATAAGGGTATTCTTAAAATAACGGTTACGCATAGAGGAAAGTCTGCTCACGGTTCTCGTCCCTGGGATGGTAAAAATGCAAATGTCAAAATGGCAAGCGATATCAGTCGATTTTATACAGAGAACCCGCTCCCTAAAAGGGAAATTTGGGCAACAACATATAGTCTTAATCTTATCAATGGCGGCACAGCCTTTAATGTCATTTCCGATCATGCCGAAGCTACTTTTGACATACGGAGAATATACCAAGATCAGCCAGAAAAAATTATCAGTAAAATAAAAAAATATTTTCCCCAAGCAGAGATCAAAGTAAAAATGAACGAGCCCGGGCTTGAAACTGACAGAACTGTTCCGGAAGTAAAAAAGTTAGCACAGATACTGAAAAGATATAATAAAGAAAAAGACTTATTCACAAAAGATCATTACGCAACGGATGGCCGTTTTTACAGCATAAAAAAAATCCCCGCAGTTCACTTTGGTTTAGAAGGCGGCGGCATGCATCAGAAAAATGAGTGGATAGATATCAAAAGTCTCTCTCTTTACTATAAAATACTTGAAGAATTCATAATAACATAGAAATCGAAATCTGCTGACTTGATTTTTGAGTTAACTAGTATTAAACTATTACTATCTAAGTGTATGTTAAATATAACTAAACAGTCAGATTATGGCATGCTTTTGATTTCTCAACTTAAAGACAAAAAAGACTATATTCCTTTGTCTAATATTTTAAAACGAGTAGACCTACCGAAAAGATTTTTAGCTAGGATTGCTGCCGGATTGGTTCAGGCAAAAATTTTGGAGAGCCGCGAGGGTAAAATCGGCGGCTACCGTTTGAGTAAAAAAGCCAAAAATTTAAATCTTTATGATTATCTTAAGGTTTTTGAGGGTGACCTGGAAATCACCAAATGTATGCGGGAAGGGTATAAATGTCCGCGAGACGAATACTGCATACACAAAACTTTCTTAAAACATAGTCTAAGCACCATTCTTAGCCGCGATCTAAAAAAATACAAACTTCTTGAGATTGTTTAAAATATGTTAGTTTTAAAAAATCTAACCGTTTCCGCCTCTAATAAAGTAATCCTCAAAAATCTTAACTTTGAATTTAAAAAAAACAAAGTCTATGCGATAATGGGTCCCAATGGAAGCGGAAAATCTACTTTGGCCTATGCCATTTCGGGGCATCCAGCCTATCGATTGGACAAAGACGCCAAAATCATTTTTAACAAGAATGACATAAGCGCGCTGCCGCCAGACAAACGAGCCAAACAAGGAGTCTTCCTATCTTTTCAAACGCCACTATCACTATCAGGAGTGACTGTTTTTCAACTGTTGCGTCTGGCTTTGTCAGGAATTAAAGACCCTCTAATAGTCAAGCAAGAAATAGATAGGTTGGCAAAAAAATTGCACATAAAAGAAGAACTATTGTCAAGGTCTTTAAACGACAATGCCTCGGGAGGCGAAAAGAAAAAATTAGAGTTAATTCAAGCAGTTTTGCTGGATCCCAAATTTTTAATCTTTGATGAGATCGATACCGGAGTTGACATCGATGCCTTAAAAGCGATCGCCAAATTTTTAGATGGATTCAAAAAGGAAAGAACGATAGTTTTGATTACTCATTACAATAGAATTCTCAAATATATCAAGCCGGATAGAGTATTGGTAATGTTGGGAGGGAGGATTGTGAAAGAAGGAGATTATAGATTGGCAGAATTTATTGAAAAAAATGGTTATGAAAAATACCGATCTTAATTTTGAATATAAATACGGCTTTTCCATGCCGGAAAAGCACGTTTTTAAATCTCGTAAGGGCATAGATGAGGATGTAGTCAGACAGATTTCTTCTCTTAAAAAAGAACCTTCTTGGATGACAGCGTTTAGACTAAAAGCTTACAAAGTTTTTAGGAACAAACAAATGCCTGTTTGGGGAGCTGATCTTTCCAAAATAGACTTTAATGATATTTACTATTATATTAAACCAACAGAAAAACAGGTTAATTCTTGGGAGGATTTGCCAAAAGAGATAAAAGATACTTATGATAAAATTGGCGTGCCAGAAGCAGAAAAGAAATTCTTGGCAGGAGTTTCTGCCCAGTATGAATCAGAGGTAGTATATGAGAGTATCCAGAAAGAACTGACGCGCCAAGGAGTGATTTTTTGTGATATGGATACGGGTTTAAGAAAGTATCCGGAAATTGTCAAAAAATATTTTGGAACAGTAATTTCTCTTTATGACAATAAATTTGCTTCTTTAAATTCATCTGTTTGGTCCGGTGGCTCTTTTGTTTATGTGCCAAATGGAGTAAAAGTAACTTTACCCCTACAAGCTTATTTCCGGATTAATGCCCAGAATTTCGGCCAGTTTGAAAGAACCTTAATCATAGCTGAAGAAGATAGTTTTGTCCATTATGTTGAAGGTTGCACGGCGCCGATCTATACGACTTCTTCGCTTCACGCGGCAGTTGTCGAGATTATCGTAAAAAAAAATGCCCGAGTCAGGTACACGACAGTTCAAAACTGGAGCAAGAATGTTTATAATCTAGTCACGAAAAGATCAAAAGTTTATGAAAACGGAGTGATGGAATGGGTGGATTGTAATATTGGATCTGGTGTAACCATGAAATATCCTTCTTGTTATTTAGTGGGGGATGGAGCTCGAGGCGAAGTCCTATCGATTGCCTATGCTGGAGACTCCCAGCACCAGGACGCCGGCGCCAAGATGATTCATCTGGCCCCAAACACGACTTCCAGGATTATTTCCAAATCAATATCGTCTAAGGGCGGGAGGACGTCATACCGCGGTCTGGTTCAGGTCTCGCCCGGAGCTAAAAATGCCAAAGTTTATGTAACTTGTGACGCTCTCATCATCGATGAAAAATCACGAAGCGATACTTATCCTGACATGAGGATAAAGGAAAAAGAAGTTGATATCCAACACGAAGCCACTGTAGAAAAATTGGGCGAAGAAAAGCTTTTTTATTTGGCGTCCCGCGGAATTAATAAAACAGAAGCAGAGGGACTCCTGGTCAATGGTTTCATCGATCCAGTGACAAAGGAGATACCATTGGAATACTCAATAGAGTTAAATAGATTAATTAATTTGGAGATGGAAGGAAGCGTGGGCTAAAAATTTCAAATTACAAATAACAAATGTCAAATAAATTCCAAATTATAAAATTAGAAACAAAAGAAAAAAGATTAATATACGATAAACCTGGAAACTATTCGGTTTATTTTGAGAATTTATCTGGAGATTTAATTTTCGACATCATCACTCCGGGAGTGCAGTTGAATATTTACGGTCTTTATATAGGAAAGAAGAATTGCGAATTCAAAATCAATACTTTTCAAAATCATAAGGCTCCTTTGTCGATGTCAAACCTGCTGATTAAAGGTGTTTTTTATGATGAGTCAAAGTTATACTATCGGGGTTTAATCAGAATTGAGAAAAACGCTCAAAAATCACACGCTTATCAAAAAAATCAAAACTTGATGATGTCAAAGGACTGTTTTATCGATTCAAAACCATATTTGGAAATTCTGGCCAACGATGTTTTCTGTACTCATGGTTCAACAACTGGGAGACTTGATCAAGAGCAGATGTTTTATACTAAGACTAGGGGATTAAATGAAAAACAAGCTGAAGAGTTATTAGTTGAAGGATTCATTAATGAAGTTAGAAATCTCGTCATTTTGGGGAGTAAAACGACTCCAGAATCTGCCAACAACGATTCTGGACGCGTTCACTTCGTTCACTTGCCAGAATGACCTAAGTTTTTTTGTCATTCTGGGGAAGCGCCGATAGGCGCTGACTCCAGAATCAGATGTTTATGTCATTCTGGGGAGTCCCGATTAATCGGGACGACTCCAGAATCTTATCAGGAATATGAAAAACGGTTACATTTACATTATGGCAAATAACAGACCAACTTTATATGCGGGAGTAACAAACAATCTTATAAAAAGAGTCTACGAACATAAAAATAATTTAGTCGAAGGATTTACTTCGAAATATAATCTTCATAAGTTGGTTTATTTTGAAGTTTTCGACTCGATAAAACAAGCAATCATAAGAGAAAAACAGATAAAAAACATGAATAGAAAAGATAAAATTGATATGATTGAAAAGTTTAATCCAGATTTTAAGGATCTTTATATAAAAGTTATTAAATAGATTTTAGATAAGGTTTAAAACTTATGAATACAAATAAGGGATTTCTCTCTCTTTTGTCATGTGGTTTAATTTTAGCTTTATTCGGTTTACTCGTAAGACTTTTGCATAATTTTATTGGCAATTTTACCCAAGTAGGGATGAGAATGCTTCTTGCCGGCTTGATAGTTTTACCTTACTTATTTATCAAAAAAATTCCTTTAAAAATTGATAAACAAAAACCTCGACTTTTTTCTATTTTGGTCATCTCGTTTCCTTTATATATTCTTTTCTTTACAGTCAGTATTAACGCTACAAAGATTGCTAATTCATTTTTTTATTTATTTACGTCTACTATGCTAACTTCTTACGTTTTAGGTTATTTTTACTTTAAGGAAAAGATGGATTTTCAAAAGATATTAGTCGCTATTTTATCAATCACTGGACTTTTATTATTTATGATCCCCTCTATTGATAGTGGTTTGATTGGGCCTGTTACCGGCATTATCGGAGGATTTCTTTACGGTATAAGTAACACTACTAGGAAATATTATGTAGATAAAATCAATAAGTGGGTAATAATTTTCTATCAAATGATTATAGGAGCTTTATTGATACTACCGATTGCATATTTTTTAAATGAATTTGGAACAAATAATTGGATATTTCCTTCAATATTATTAATAACAATTTTTGGTTTAGGTTTGGTATTAATTCAAATTCTTCTGTTTGTTGGACTCTCCAATTTTAGACTGAATCTTGGATCTATCGTTTTAGCTTCACAGTTAATCTTTGTCTTATTAATTGCAATATTCGTTTTTAAAGAAATTCCAACATTGTTAGAAGTTTTAGGTGCATTTTTTATAGGTATTTCTGTTTTTCTTTCAAACATTCAAATAAAAAATAGCACATTAAAAGTTTTTAAATAATCATAAAGATTCTGGACGCGGCCGCCTAAGGCGGCCTTGCCAGAATGACGTCGTGTTACAAAATGAACAAATTAAAGAAGGATTTTCCGATTTTCAATAACAACCCAAAACTGACATATCTTGATTCGACCGCCACTTCTTTGAAACCAAAGTCAGTCATTGACAAATTGGTTGAATATTATTCACAATATTCGGCCAATATCTTTCGCGGCGTCTATAAGATTTCCGAGAAAGCAACAGAAGAGTATGAAGAAACCCGAAAGATAGTCGCGGATTTTATAAACGCGCGCAAAGACGCAGAAATAGTTTTTACGAGAAATACGACTGAATCATTAAATTTGATTGCTTATTCTTTGGGTCGGGAGATAGTTGATAAGGATGATGAGATAGTAACAACGATTATGGAACATCATTCGAATTTTGTTCCTTGGCAGGTATTGTGTTTGGAAGTAGGCGCTAGTTTCAAGGTAATTGACATCAATGATAAAGGATATTTAGATTTAGAATTGGACGATATCAAATATAAAAAATCAAATATTAAAAATACATATCAAATATTAAAAAAAATAGTAACAGAAAAAACTAAAATCTTAACTCTGACTTATATTTCGAATGTTTTGGGGACGATAAATCCGGTCAAAGAAATTATTGCAGCGGCAAAAAAGATTAATCCTAAGATAATTACCATTATTGACGCAGCGCAGGCTGTCCCGCACCTTAAGGTTGATGTTCAAGACCTCGGTTGTGATTTCCTGGTTTTTTCTTCTCACAAGATGCTCGGGCCAACCGGAGTCGGGGTCTTATGGGGAAAAGAAAATTTATTAAAAGAAATGTTTCCTTTTATGTACGGCGGAGAAATGATCAACGAGGTGTATATTGACAGGACTATTTTTAAAGACCCGCCCCATAAGTTTGAAGCGGGAACGCCGGCAATCGGAGAGGTAATTGCGTTTAAAGAAGCAATAAAGTATTTAAAAACTATTGGGATGGATAAAGTTCGCGAACACGAAAAAAAGTTAGCGCTTTTTTGTCTTAAAATATTAAGACGCGAGTTTGGCAATCGGTTAAAAATATTTGGGCCCATTGACGAGAACGACAGAGGAGGGGCAATCGCTTTTAGTTTTGGAAAATATCATCCTCACGATATTGCTTCTATCTTGGATGAAGAAAAAATAGCGGTTCGTGCTGGGCACCACTGCGCCATGCCTTTGCATAATAGATTGGGAGTCAATGCTACGGTAAGGGCGAGTTTTTATATTTACAATGATGAAAATGATATTGAAAGGTTAATTAAGGGGTTAAAGAAGGTGGAGAAGATATTAGCTTAAACAAACTATTAAATATTAAACTTTTAAACATTTTTAATACTTAATAGTTTAATAGTTTTTTTAACTGTTTAATGTTTAATGTTTAAGGTTTAACTGTTTTCTTATGAGTATCTATAGCGAATTAATCCTCGACCATTACCAGCACCCGCGAAACTTTGGAAAAATTGACCGACCTACTAAAACAGCCAAAGTCTCCAATCCCTTGTGTGGAGACGAAGTCGAGCTTTGCGTAAAAATTGCCAAGGGCAAAGTGGTTGAGGCAAAATTCAAGGGTAAAGGTTGCGCCATCTCAATAGCGTCCTCGTCGATGCTGACACAATATATTAAGAATAAGTCAGAACTTGAATTGAAAAACCTCGACAAAGAATTTATGATTAAGATGTTGGGAATTGAGCTTGGCGTTAATAGAATTAAGTGCGCTTTATTGCCTCTAGAAGCTCTAAAAAAATTATGATTGATTTTACTTGGAAAATCGGCGGAGAAGCAGGCTTTGGGATTATGACGACCGGCCTTGTTTTTTCCAAAATTGCCAGCAGATTAGGATATCATATCTTTGATTATATTAAATATCCTTCGCTCATTCGTGGCGGACACAATAGTTTTGAAACCCGTGTATCTGATCAAGTTGTAAGGCAGTTGAAGTATAACGTCGACTTATTAATATGCTTAAATAAAGAAACATTTGATCAAAATAAAAAATTCCTCCTCGTCGACAGTATTGTTGTTTACGACTCAAGTGATTTTGTGCCGGAAAAAGGCAGCTATAAAACATTAGACATCCCTTTTAAGAAAATCCTGGAAGAGCAAAAAGGGCAGGTGGTGATGAAAAACACAATTGCTTTGGGAGCAACGCTCGCGATTTTGGGAGGAGAGATTGACGAATTAGAGCATATTATCGAAGAGCAGTTCGGAAGAAAAGGAGAAGAAGTAATTAATTTTAATAAGCAGTTTGTCAGAAAGGGATATGATTATGTCAAAAAAAACTATTTCCAATTAATTAAACCGTTGTTGACAAAAAAAACATCAGAAACAAAATTAGTTTTGACAGGTAATGATGCTTTTTCATTAGGATCAGTTGTTGCCGATTGCCGGTTTTACTGCGCTTATCCGATGACTCCGTCAAGTTCAGTGTTGACGACTTTGGCATCATGGCAGAAGAAAAACAACATGATTGTCCGTCATGGCGAAGATGAAATCTCGGTAATTAATACGGCCTTGGGTTCGTCTTTTGCCGGAGTTCGGTCAGCAGTTGGGACATCAGGAGGCGGTTTTGCCTTGATGGTTGAAGCGGTTTCTTTAGCGGGAGTTACGGAAACGCCGATTGTCATTTTTTTGTCACAAAGGCCAGGTCCGGCAACCGGAATGCCGACCTGGACCGAACAGAGTGATCTTTTATTTACGGTTCATGCAGGCCACGGCGAATTTCCGAAAATCGTTTTAGCGCCTGGGGATGTTGAAGAGATGATCGAACTGACCGCTAAAGCGTTTAATCTGGCGGATGTTTATCAGCTGCCAGTGGTTGTTATGAGCGACATGTTTTTATCGGAAGGACATAAGAGCGTAAGTAAGAAATTTGTAGATGATTTTATAGCCAACTATAAAGTTAATAGAGGAAAGCTTCTTAAAGAAATTACAAATGACAAATTACAAATGACAAATCAAGTTCAAAATTCAAATGTTAAAAGTAAAAATTTTTTAAGATACAAAATCACAGAAGACGGAATATCGGAAAGACTTATTCCCGGTATTCCCGGATACTATTTTCAGGCAAATTCCTACGAACACCTCGAGGATGGTCATACGACTGAAGAAGCGAAGCCGAGGATAGATCAGGTAGATAAAAGAAACAAAAAGTGGCAAACATATTTAGAAAAAGATTTTTCCCTGCCGAAAGTCTACGGCGATCTGGAAAAGGCAGAAACTGTCCTTGTCAGCTGGGGATCTGTCAAGGGGTCGATTATTGAGGCCCAAAAAACATTGGAAAACACTGCCTTTATTCATTTTAACCATGTCTATCCTCTAGATAAAGACAAAATCAGAAAGTTATTTAGTGCAAAAAAACGATACATTCTTTTAGAAAATAATTCGTGGGGGCAAATGGGCAAGCTTTTGGCAATGGAGACAGGGGTGGAAATTGAAGAGAAAATATTAAAATATGACGGAAGGCCGATATGGACTGAAGAGATTATTAGAAAATTAACCTAATTAAATCAATTAGAAATTAGAAATTTTTATGTCAACTATTCAGGATTTCTCCGGTTATAACCCGACTTGGTGTCCGGGTTGCGGCGACTGGGGGATAGGAATTGCCATCAAGCAGGCATTTGTTCAACTTGGTTTTGACCCGTCCGGCGTGGCGGTGGTTTTTGGCATCGGCTGCTCCGGAAACATGAATGATTTTTTAAACGCCTATGCCATTCATTCGCTCCACGGCAGAGCCATTCCAAACGCGATCGGTATCAAACTGGCCAATCATAATTTACCGGTAGTTGCGATTGTTGGAGACGGCGACTGTTATGGAGAAGGAGGAAATCATTTGATCCACGCTTGCCGAGGCAATCATGACATCACTGTTATTGTCCATGATAACGGCGTTTACGGTTTGACGACAGGCCAAGTCGCGCCGACTGCTTCCAAGGGTTTTAAATCAAAATCGACGCCTTCAGGCATAATAGAAATACCGATTAATCCTTTATCTTTGGCAATAACGAGCGGCGCGACTTTTGTTGCTCAAGCATTTGCCGGCGACGCTAATGGCACAATCGCTTTGATAAAGGAGGGCGTCAATCATAAAGGATTTTCTTTGATTAATATCCTTCAGCCATGCGTTACATTTAATAAAATCAATACATACCAATATTATTTACAAAAAACCTATAAACTCCCAGCTGACTTTGAAAAAGACAATTTCAAGCTAGCGGTTGAAAAAAGTCTTGAGATTAACGAAGAAAAATTTCCGTTAGGAGTGATCTACCAAATCAAAAGACCTACCTTTACAGATCAACTGCCTCAACTGGAGAAAGAAACTTTGGTTAACAAAGAAAGATTCGTAGACTTTGATAGTCTGATAAAAGATTTTATATAAACTATTTGAACGAATAAGAGTATTTAGGAAGTGCTAGCAATCTAGCAATACTATAGGTTTAGCCTATAAAAATGGGTCTTGACAGTTAGCAATTAATCTGTTAGACTGCTAATTACTATGGCATTTTTAATCGGAGCGTCAGAACAATCTATTTATCCTATCGCGCCAGTACGCGACGGAATCGTTTTTCCAGGGACAGAGAATGTTCTTGTTTTTGGAAGACCAAAGAGCGTTGGCGCCATCCAAGAAGCTTTAAAAAAAGATAAAAAAATAGTTCTTCTCATGCAAAAAAATCCAATAATCGACGATCCGGCAGTCGAAGATTTGTATCAGGTGGGAGTTCTAGCCAGCATCGAAAAAACTGCTGCTGGCGAGCGCGGCGAGATCAACGCCTTGGTCCGAGGTCTTGAAAAAGTGAAAGTAATCGCTTTTACCGATGAAAAAAATTGGTTTCAAGCAAAAGTACAGGCGGCAAAAGACGATAAAACTATTGACGAAGAGACCGAAGCGATGGTAAAGCACATCTCAACCCAAATAAAGCGGGCGATCAATCTGGGAAAGACAGTCGACTTTGTTTTTCTAATGAACATTCTCAATACAACTGATTTTCAAAGCTTTTCCAATCAAATCGCCGTTGTCCTTGATTTGAAGCCAGAAGAAAGACAGGCGCTTCTTCAAGAGATTAAACTTAAAGAAAGGCTAAGAAAAGAAGTAGAATTTGTCAATCGCGAGATAAAAATCCTGGAGATAGAACATAGCCTGACTTCCAAAACCCAAAAGAAATTTGAACAGGGAATGAGGGAAAACATCTTGAGGGAGAAAATGAAAACCATCGAAGAAGAGTTGGGAGAAAAAGGAGAAGATAAAGACTTAACCGGCTATCAGGAAAAAATCAAAAAGGCAAAAATGCCAAAAGAAGTCGAGGAAAAGGCAAATAAGGAGTTAAAGAGATTGCGCCAGATGTCTCAATTTAACCCCGAATCTTCCTATGTTAGGACTTATCTTGATTGGTTGATTGAATTACCCTGGTCGGTCAGCTCTCCTAATAATATCAATATCAAAGAGGCGGAAAAAATTCTTAACGATGAACATTTTGGCCTGAAAAAAATTAAAGAAAGAATTCTTGAATATTTAGCAGTACTTGAATTAAGGAAAATCAAGAAAAACGAAAAAAGCAAACAGCCGACGATTCTTTGTTTTGTTGGTCCGCCTGGTGTGGGTAAAACGTCGCTTGGCCGATCGATCGCCCACGCTTTAGGCAGAAAATTTGTCAAAATGTCTTTGGGCGGCATTAGGGACGAAGCAGAAATTAGAGGTCATCGACGGACTTATGTCGGCGCCCTGCCCGGAAGGATTATTCAGGGAGTTAAGCAGGCAGCGACGAAAAATCCGGTTTTTATGCTCGACGAAATTGACAAGATCGGGCGAGACTACCGCGGCGATCCATCCTCGGCTCTTTTGGAAGCGCTCGACCCCGAACAAAACCACGCTTTTTCCGACCACTATCTTGAAGTCGATTTTAATCTGTCAGATGTCTTTTTTATTACTACTGCAAACATTCTCGACACTATCCCTGATGCCCTTCTTGACCGATTAGAGATAATTCATTTTCCCGGATATACCGAGGATGAAAAATATAACATTGCCAAGAGTCATTTGATAAAAAAGCAGTTGGAAGTTCACAGCTTGACAGACAAGGAAATCAATATCACAGAATCATCTTTGAAAACCATAATCAGGCGTTATACTCGTGAGGCTGGAGTTCGTGAACTGGAAAGACAGATTGGAACAATTATGAGAAAGGTGACGAGAAACATCGTTGAGAAAAAATACGCCTCAAAAACAGTCGGACTCTCTGATCTGTCGAAGTTGCTTGGACCTTTTAAATATTCTTCGCAAATGATTGAGGAAAAAGATACGATCGGGATTTCGACCGGGCTGGCCTGGACCCAGGCTGGAGGAGACATCTTGTTTATTGAAGTCGCTATTATGCCGGGTAAGGGCGGATTGACATTAACCGGGCATTTGGGCGAGGTAATGAAAGAATCGTGTCAGGCGGCTTTGTCCTATATCCGTGCCCGTTATAAAAAGTTTGGACTCAAAGATGACTTTTTTAATAAAATAGATATTCACGTTCACGTCCCTGAAGGAGCAGTACCAAAGGATGGTCCGTCAGCTGGTCTGGCGATTTCGACGGCGATGATTTCTGCGCTGACTAAGACTCCAACGGATAGATCGGTCGCCATGACTGGGGAGATTACTCTAAGGGGTCGGGCTCTGGAAATAGGCGGCGTCAAGGAAAAAGTGATTGCTGCCCACCGGGCCGGCATCAAGACCGTTATCATGCCAAAAGATAACAAAAAAGACCTGGAAGACATTCCTGGCTATGTCTTAAAAGCTCTCGATTTTGTCTACGTCGAACACATGGATCAGGTGTTGAGGGTGGCTCTAAAGGAAAAATAAAATTTATTTTTTTCTCCGTCTTGGTGTCGCGTTTGATGCATTAGTTGATGATTGACCCAGTTCATAAGATGCTTTTATTATTTCAAGCATAGAATTTGTTTCTCGGTTCTTTCTTGCAGCATGAGCTCTGACCGCAAGCATTAATAATTCGGCGGATGAAATAGTGAGTGCAACAGCTGGGCTAGCGAGTAATGATACTGCAGCGACCCCAGTTAAAGCAAAGTCAAAAATATCAGCGCGCCATCCTTCTTTAAATACTTTAGTTTCGCTCATACATTATCACCTCTGAAAATTATTTTACTTCTTCTTCTTCTTCTTCTTCTTTGCAAGCGAAAACAAAAAGCAAGAATTCTAATTAATATAGATAAGACATAAAATGAGTTGATATAACAACCTAAAAATATGTTTTTGTAGGTTATAGTCCGTAGACAATCGAGTGACAGAATAATATTCTGTCACTACACAATGATTTACCGTTACCGAAAAACAAATAGATTAAAGCATTTCGATTATTCTTCATCTGGTTATTATTTTGTCACAATCTGTACGAAAAATAGAGAATGTTTGTTTGGAGAGATTATTAATGGAGAAATGATATTGAGTGAATACGGAAAGATTGTTGAAAAATATTGGATAGAAATACCAAAATATTATCAAAATGTATTTATTGATGAATATATTATTATGCCTAATCACGTTCATGGAATTATTGTAATTAAACAGGATGAACCAATTGTAGGGACAATTCATGAATTGTCCCTACAGGATAAATCGTATTTTAATGATTGGTTGCAACGACGCAATATGTTGTTGTCAAAAATTATTGGGTTTTTCAAAATGAATTCATCAAAATTAATCCATCAATTAGGACAAAATATCTTTAAATGGCAACGGTCATTCTACGACCACGTCATCCGCAATGAAGAATCATTGGCAGAAATCCGTAAATATATTCAAGACAATCCGAAAAATTGGGATAAGGATATAAATAATCTATCTTTTAAACATCAAATAAATTTCACGAAGGGCATAAATAATATTATAGATTCTATATAAAACAGGATTGATTACCAAGTCATAACTTCCCACCATTTCCACAAATTTCGTTCCGTAGCCCTGTTTGAAGCGGGTGAAGCCGGACCATGAGTGCTTTGGGTCGTAATCAGGAGGCAAAGAACCCCACATATCGAATTTTTTAGCGCCAAGACGTTTACCTAGTTTAATGGCTTCCCACATCAGCAAGTTTGAAGCCATTAAATTTCGATGGAGCTCTGATGTTCCTCCATAAACATAATAGATTATTCCGTCCAGATACCAAAGTTCATAAGCAGCAAGAGTAATATTGTTGTAATAAGCAATTAAGATATGGGAAAGGCTGTTTTTTAGATTGTCCCAAACGATTTTGTGATATTTTTCGTCGTGGCCGAAGTATTTTTGTCTTTTGGTGGTTTCGAAATAGAGTTTGGCAAAGACTTTGAATCCTTTTTCATTTGATTCTTCTTTTACAACTACGCCTTTTTTTTCTGCCAGACGAATGTTATAACGGGTTTTGGAGTGAAAACTTTTAAGAAGTTCGTCTTCAGTTTTGTTTAAATCTAAAATCTGTGTCCAAGTAGGAAATAAAGGATGTTTTGATTCTATCAAATTTTTACTTTTAAGTTGTAATTTTGACTTTTGACTTTTGACTTTTGACTTTTCTTCGTATGGCTCTATTTTTATAAAAACAACTTTGTTCTTTTTTCCGTACTCATAAAGTTTATTTAAAACTCTATTAGACGGCATAGTTGATCTTGGTAGATAACCTATTTTAAAGTTTGTGAATGGAATTTTATGAATAGTTAATAAAAAATCATCTAAACGAAGAGTTTTTATCCCCACTTCTTTTCTGGCGTTTTCCCATTCGTTTGATTGTAAGGGATGCATATTCGAAGGACGGTCCTTTTAGGTTCTGTCCTTTAAAGGACAGAACCTTTAATAACTTGTAGGGTTTCCTCGCCGCATTTTTCCCAAGAGAATTCTTTAATCCTTTTCTTGCCTTTATTAACTAAATCTTTGACCAATTGTTTGTCTTCTTTCATGAGTTTAAGTTTTTCCACTAAGTCATAACTGTTTTTCGGGTCAAAATAAAGGCAAGCGTCGCCGCCGATTTCAGGAAGAGACGAGGCATAAGAAGCAATGACAGGACAATCAAGATTCATCGCTTCAAGTACGGGAATGCCAAAACCTTCATAAAAAGAGGGCAGTACCAAGCAAAAAGCGTTTTTGTAAAGGAATATAAGTTGATTATCAGTAATATAATCGGTAAAAAATACGTCTCTCTCTAACCCCAGGTCAGTGACTTTTTGAAAGATATCATCGTAGAGCCAGCCCTTTTTTCCCGCGATTATTAATTGAAATTCAGGATAGAGCTGTTTAAATTTGAAAAAAGCCTGGATCAGAGTGGTGATATTTTTTCTTGGTTGGATAGTGCCGACATAAAGTATGTATGGTTTTTCTTCAAGATCGAACTTAAATTTTTTACTTTTTTCGTCGAGCTTTTTTTCATAACCGTTATAGACGACGCTAATTTTTTCCTGGGGGAGACCGTATGATTTAACAATATCTTTTTTAGTTGTTTTTGAAACTGCGATTACCTTGACGGCTTTTTTTAAAGAATAGGCGGTCCAATTCTTGAGCTGAAATAGGTCTTTTTTCAAAAAATCTTCGGGAAAATAGAGATAGGAGAGATCATGAATTGTTACGACTCCCGGTGCTGGGCAGAAACGGGGAAGATAGTGGGCCGGAGAAAAGAAAACGTCAATATCCCTATCTTGATAGAGCCTAAGGGGGAGAAAAATTTGCGACCAAAGTAGGTTTCCTGGGACGACTCTGTATTTGAAATAATCTGTCTCCTCCGGTAGATCGTAAGGAGCGTTTCTCAAATATACTCTGAATTGGGTTTGCCGGTCGGCTTTCCGTCTAAAGAACTTCAGGAGATTATATGCGTAGACCGAGACGCCGACCCTCTCTCTTACATTGGCTTCGTTGCCGTCGATTCCGATGATCATACTTTTTATATTATAACACGGATGCTAGGGAGCGAGAGTCTTATAAATTGCCTCCAGTTTTTTGGCAATAATCTCCCAGTTGTACTGCTTTTTGATTAATTCATGAGCATTGGTTCTTATTTTTTCGTAAAGTCTCTTGTTTTTAATCACCATTTCTATGGATTTAATAAATTTTTTAGGATTGTTGGCGATGATTACATTATGGTTATTTTTGACTGTTAAGCCGGTGACTCCAGTTTTAGTTGATATAACAGGAATACCGGCGGCCATGGCGGCGAGGATTTTTAACCTTGTTCCTCCAGGGCCGAAGATCGGCGCAATAAAAAGCGTGGCTTGTTGGTAGATTTTCCTTACTTCCTGGTTTTGGTCGGGAGCGATATCGATGATTTCCAGATTTGTTTCTTTGATCTGGCCGATCTTTTTGGCGGCGTTTTGACCGGCAATGACAAATTTGACATTGGGAAGAATTTTTTTGGCCAGAGGAATTATTCTTTTTATTAGATAATTAACAGCCTCGGTATTTTGCAGCCAGTAGAAATTTCCTTGAAAGAGGACGATTGGCTCGTCTAGGTTTTTTGGTTTAAGGGAATCGACGATCATATCTTCGCCTGCGCCGTTTGGGATGATGACCGGTTTTATTCCTTTCTCCAGGTTATTAATAATCTGTTTGTCAGTATTGGAGACGGCTCCGACCAAATAGGCTTTTTTCCAGTAATCTTTTTCCCAAATTTTGAGTTTTAAAATGTCAAGGGAAAAAAAAGGTTTAACAAAAAAAGGAAGTGAGTTGACGAAATGCTGATAGACTTGATATTCAATGGTTTGTTCAAGAAGAAATATGGGGATATCGGTTTTTGGAAGATGAGGCATAATATAAAAAGTCTCGGCATGAATGATGTCGAATTTTTCTTTTTCAAGAAGATTTTTTAGAATTGACTCGGCTTCTTGAGAATAGTTTCTGACAATTAAAAAAGGCTTTAAGGTAAAAATTGACTTGAAAATATTTTCTAAACTCCAAGGATTAGGAGAACGCTGGCAGAAATATACAGAACGGCAGTAGGGTTTTAGCTTATCGAGATATTGTTTTTCTTCGGGGCTTTTGTAAAGACAGACGAGAGTGATTTTGTTATTTTTGGAAAGATATTTTAGTAAGTTGTAGGTTCTGACCTGGCCACCTGATGAAGGCGGATAAGGAACATAAGGAGTCAACATGAGAATCTTCATAAAGAAAATAGCGTGAATTTGTCATTTTCAAAAATTATTTCAAAGTTTTTTTCCATCTTTTCGATTTGATATTGGCTCGAAGTAACTAAAAAGCTATACCCAAGTTTCTTCAGGTCTTCTGGTTCTTTGTAAATTGACGGCGCGCCACGCCTTTCGGCAAGATACAAAAGGGTCGTGTCTCCCATTCTATCGGTGACGATTTTATCTTCTTTACTGGTTAAATCATTCAATATCTTTGCCTCCTGAATTAATTCTTGACTATATTGATAGTAGTCTTTGACTTTATAATAAGAAAAATACCAAGAGAATAAGAGCAGAACAAAAACTAAGATGATAGATGCTAGATGATAGATGTTAGATTTTTTTTCAAAAAGAAAATTTATTCCAAGAGCGGAGAAAATTGCCAAAAATGGTAGTATTAATGTTTGATAATATTCGTGTTGGACATTACCACCCTGGAAAACTAGAAGATAGGAGATAGAAGATAGGAGATAAGAGTAGAGAAAAAAATTTTTCCTTTTGGCAATGATACCTAAAATGAAAAATACAGTCAGGTAACCGCCAAGAATTAGATTGTTTATTCTTTCAAAGAATATCCAGCGAAAAAAAGCCGGCCTAAAGAAAATCTTTTGTAAACTACCTCCTGTATTAACGCTTGTCAGCAGCCATTCGTTGACGGGGATGCCTTCAGGGAATCTGCCGATATAGTTTCTCCACAAGATTAGGGGGGTTAGAGCGATTAAGAAATAAAGATAGAAAGAAGGTTTTTTAAGGAATTTCCATTTGTAAGATTGGAAGAAGAGATAAGCGATTGGAATCATGCAAAATATCACGGTTGGTTTGATGAGAAGAGCTGCAGCAAAAGAAATAAGAGATAGTAAATAAAATAGATAAATTGTTATATTGCTATATTGTTTTTTTGAGAATAGATAAAGAAAGAATATCGATAACATTGTAAAACCCAAAGCTGTCGATTCTGGGAGGATTACTCGTGAAAAAAAAACGAAAAAAGGAAAAATAGCATAAATAGCCGAAGCCCAAAAGGCAGTCGATCTATTTTGTTCTTTGGCTAAAAGGTAATAGATAACGGAAATCGTTATTAGAGAAAAAAATATTGAGGTTAGGCGACCCCATTGGGTAAGTGGAATCGCGGGAAAGAGTTTAAAAAGCCAGGCAAAAATGGCGTTATACAAGGGGAATTCAACCATCCGGTAGCCTTGAGGGTTGTCAAGACCCGATTGAACATTGCTCATATCGTCGTATCGGGGGTGCAAAAGATCAAATCCTTGGGTAACAAAATTTCTCGCAACAGCTGCCGTATCAGCCTGACGCCAGGAATGGAGATCGGCGAGCGGAGTATTGATTTTATAGAGACGGAAAAAAAAAGCAATAATTAGGATGAAAGCCAATATGAGAAAATCGACTCTTTTCATAAGTTAAAAGTCAAAAGTTAGAATTTAAAAGTTAAAGTCAAAATTAAAAAGTGATTTTGTCATTTTTTAACTTTTAACTTTCATTTTTGACTCTTGACTCTTGACTTTTGAATTTAGAGAAGAATATCCTACGAATAATCCTGCGATTGTCCAAAAAGTATAAGCCACTTTTGAAGCTTCAAAGACGTCGATATAGGTGGCGTTTATCAAAAGAGCTATTAATGCAAAAGTGAATCCGTGGGCGATCAATTTATTTTCTGGTGAAAATTTTATGACCCTGCCCCAGACGCGCTTAACTATCAGAAATAAAATCATCAGAAAAAGAGTCGTCCCCAAAAGTCCTGTTTCTCCAAGCCAGCGGAGGAAGTCGTTGTCGGTCGCCTCAGTAATTGAAGAAGGGCCGGTTCCAAGAATTTTGCTTTTGTTGAAAGCGTCGATCGCCCTTGGCCACTCTATCTGAAGCCGGGTGGCAAAAGAAATATCGGAAACATACGTATTGATGGCTTTTAATTCAGCCGATAGAGAAGCAATCAATTTGTTTATTTCATTTTGGGATAAGTTTTTATTTTTTGTCGCTTCCTTTACTTTTTGTTCAATGAGTTGTTCCTTAAATGTTTCTATTTTTGCCACTTCGGTTGCCACGGCTTCGGTAGGAAGAACTTGTTTAGGAGGTTTTTTTACCGGTACATAGAAGGATCCGGCGGGAAGTTCTTTGGTAGTAATATTTTGGTTAATATAGACAGAACCTGTTTTTTGATTGACGAGAATTCTTTTGAACTGAATTGTTTTTAAAAACCTATTAATGAGATCGCCGGATGAGGCCATAACTAAAGCAGTCAAAATAATGGCAAAAATTAAAAAGAGATATTTTCTAATAAAAATAAGCAGTCCAAAAATTGTAAAAGCATAGGCAACAAAAGAAATTCGAGAAGAAGTATAAGTAAGTACGACCAGGGCAAAAAAGTAATAAATTAGATACAGTTTTTTTTTGAAGAAGAATGAAAAAGAGATTATAAGAGGTATGGCAAAAGCTAAATAAGAAGCCAGGTCATAATGGCCGGCAAAGGTCGAGGAAATTCTTGCTTCAGGAGTGAGATTGAGAATGTAGCCTTTGGCATATTCCGGATTCATAGTCTGCACCGCCGGAAAACCGAGATATTTTTGGCCCAGTCCGTACAGAGAGACTAGAAAGACCGAGAAAAAAAAGACTTTTATTAACTGAAAGAAGTCTTCTTTGGTCTTAATTACTGACGCGGCAATAAAGAAGGCGCTCATATATTCAACTCGGCGCAAGGCGTGGAGATATCCGAGATGATAAAAAATAATTGTTTTTTCAAAATAGATACCCCAGATTACCGAGGCGAAAAGTGACAGCCAAAAAAGAATAAAGAGCCAAAGATAGCTCTTATTCAGAATGATTTTCTTTCGAATAAGCTGGACAAAAAAAGCCAAGATCATGAATACCAAGTAGATGTCTTCAAAGCGAATAGCGATATATGTATAGTTAATCATCCGGATGGGAAGTTTTGGCCACAAAGGCACCAAAAAAATAAATCCGGTAAGAAGTATTTTCACTAAATTATTATCGATCCACTTAAAAAATCCTGAAAGCTTTTTCATAGGTTTCAATGAGATACCGGTCATTTTTAATTTTACCAATAAAATAAGCAATTGCGGCTTTTAATTTCAAAATTAAATGAAGAACAAACAAATGAAGAAAAGAATAATGCTTTTTGTAAAAGAAAAGAAAACCTTTGTAGACTTGGAGAATGGGAAAAGTTTTTCCACCTGACGAAGCGCTTCCAAGATGAATGATTTGGGAAGCGGGATAAAAGTAGGTGTTTAGTCCTAATCTTTTGGCCCGGTAAAGCAAATCAACTTCTTCCATATACATGAAGATATTTTTATCAAAACCACCGAGGCGTTGATAGAGGGATTTTTTTGTCAGGATACATGCTCCAGAGATCCAGTCAACTTGTCTGAATTCGTTTGGCGAAGAACGTGTTAATCCCCAATAGTCTCCCTTAAGAAGCAGGGTAGCAAAAACGACAGGCAAGGTAAAGAATCGACAGGCTGAAGGTTGGGGAGTCAAGTCTTTATTTAAGAGTTTAGTGCCCAGAAAATGAACAGTTTTTTCGTTTTTTACGTAAAAGTTAAAAAGTTTTTCAATCGACCGGTTTAAAATGATTGTATCGGAGTTTAGAAGCAAGATATACTTTCCTTTAGCCTTTTTGACGCCAAAGTTATTGCCGCGGCCGAATCCGAGATTGGTATTTGTTTGAAAATAAACAGTTTTATTCTTATTTTCTTGAGAATATTTTTCAAGCATCTCTTTTGACCCGTCATGGGAGTCGTTGTCGACGACGATTATCTCATATTTAATTTTTGTTCCCCACAATGATCTATCAATTGATTCGAGGGAGTTTTTGGTGATTTTCTTGGTATTAAAAGAAACTATCACAACAGAAAGATCGATTTTTGCCATAGAGATAGTATATTATATAATATAGGAGAGAAAAATTAAGTCAGCATAGCTCAGCGGTAGAGCACTCGTTTCATAAGCGAGTGGTCGCGGGTTCGAATCCTGCTGCTGACACAAGGCATTTATAAAGTAACTTCGCTTAAAGCTTCTTTAAATTTTTCCAGGTCTTCTTTGAAAAAGAATATTGAACTTCTTTTTGACTGTTTTGTGGTTTTGTCGAATCTTGATTCGGTAATCTTGAGATATTTATTGCCGTTTTTTGCCTCATAGGTATCCAAGAAAACCGTCATCGTGCTGCATTTTAGAATTTTGGAATCGAGTTTAGGTTTTGGTTGTGGTTTGGAATCCATGTTATATCACCTCCTTTCTATATAAATTGCTAAATTATTAAACTGTTAAATTGTTGGTTAGTTATTAAGTTTTTGGTTAGTAAATCTAATAAATTCGTTAATTTCTTTAGGTAGGCTTTGAAGTTCTGCAAAAATATGATCGTATTGGTCTTTATTTAATAATTTACGAATTTTTGCTTTTTCATTCCAATCTAAAGACTCTTTTAGAGATCCTTGACTGATTCTGTAGAATCTTATTTTTTCTTTCTTGTTAAATCTGCCAAATCCTTCTGCAATATTAGCTGAAATAGAATCGACTGCAGTAACAAATTGCTCGCCAATTGTTTTCTTTGAAAAATAATCCCAATTAGTAATAATATTCCATACATAGTTACTAAGATTAAAAGCTTTCTTATAACTTGATATGTCGTTTAATTGCAAATATTTCATAACAATTTAGCAATTTGACAATTTAACAATAAAAATAGGATATTCCTTGATTTTGCCTTTGTCTATAGACTATACGCTACAAAGGAGTACTTTTAGCAGATTACAACAGCCAATTTTTCACGAAGTCTAACCCAGTTGCACCCGTAGGGTGACGAGGCTAAAATATAACTAAGAAATAATAAATCTCTTTAGAATCTCGTAATAATTAACCAGACTGTTTATATCTACATATTCATTATCAGTATGATAATTAGCTCCAGTCGGACCAAATTCAATTACTGGTAATTTTGAATCGGAAAAATAACGACCATCACTACAGTAATTTGTCCATTTTAATTTAGCTTTTCTTTTAATCTGTTTTTCAACAATAGGTTTGAGTTTATTAATAAAGAATATAGCATTGCCAGAATCCATGGGATTTGTTTTTGTCAATAAAGAATAAGTAACGCTAGATTTTCTTAAAATTCCATAAAATCTAACTAAGAAAGAATCAAGTTTTAGATTTGTTGGATAACGAATATCTAATATCAATTCTGCCTTTGAGGGAATAACGTTAGGAGCTACTCCACCATTAATAATTCCTAAATTAATAGAATTTATATTCCAGGTGTTTTTTTGTTCTTTTGGAAATAAATTTCTTATTTTTTGATAAATTTCAATTAATTCTTCAATAGCATTTAGTCCAGTCCATGGTTGTGATCCATGACCGGATTTTCCTTTTGCCTCAAGTTTTAAAGTTAACTGGCCTTTTTGTTTAATAACGATATCAAAGTTTGATTCCTCCGTGATTATTGTGAATTTTGGCTTATAACCTTTATTGAGAATATATTTTGTACCGTCTTTACCAAAAATCTCTTCATCGCTTACAAACATCGCCGAGATTTTTTTATTAGTGGATTTAAGCTTCTTCATAATAAGCATAATCACAGCTATTGAAGATTTCATGTCGATCGTCCCTCTTCCATAAAGTTTATCGTTTTTGACAAAAGGCTTAAATTGATTATTATTGCCTTCCACTACATCTATATGGCCGTTCAATAATAAATCCGGGTTTTTTGATAATGAGTTGGACACGAGGAGCGAAGGAATACCATTAGAATAAAATATTTTTTTAAATAAATTATTGATATTAAAATAATTCTCTATAAATCTAATACATCTTTCTAGTTCGGATTTATTTGAGGAGATTGTTTTAAATCGTACTAGTTTTTTATTAAGTTCAATCAATTCTTTTTTTATCATTGTTGGCTTAAATAATTTAAAGCTGTGTTGAGACGTGTCAGTCCAAGGGCGAAACCGATCATATATAAATTTTCAGGAGGATTTTCTTGAAATTGGACTTTCCAGCTTTGTTGAGCAGCTCTTTGATAAGCACCGCCACCAGCGAGTTCGGTGAAAATTTTGGTCAATGTTTTTACATCAGCCTGCATAGTCATACCATCATATCCTGGAGTACCTGCTCTAACAGACAGAGGATCAATAAAAACAGTTAATTCAGGATATTCTTTTTGAATTTCTTCGACAATTTCTTTTAAGTTTTGAAGAGATTGATACGAATTTGGAAAACTTGTTTTAAGTATCTGTTCATCATAAACACCCGAAGTTACAAGAGTTGATAAAAAACTTTCTGCCTCTTTTGATAGTTTATTTTCGGATAGCCAAAGATCTAGTTGGGAAAAAGCAAGTTTTTGTAATTGACTAAATTCTTCTCGATTTTTGTTTACTCTTGCAGTGGCCATTTTATCCAAAGAATCTAACCCAAATATCTCTTTTTCCAAAAAACCAATTTTGTCTCCCAATACTTCATATAAAATTTGGAAAAAATTATTGAGTCTGATTTGAATAAAAGGCCGAGGAATATTTATGGATTCTAAAGAAGTAATTAACTGTTTGACAGCCGTCTTGTCAAACCACTGTGGAGTTCTTGTCTCGGTTGTTAAACCAACTAATTCTATGTCAGCTTGAAGAAAACCAAGTTCCCTCCAGCCAGGCTCAATTTCTTTAACTTCATTTCTAAAACAAGGCTGAACTCCACCAACATTTAAGACATTTCCCCGCTCCAATAAATAATAATTATTTTTCGTTGCCGACACACCGTCAAAAACAGCACTCCAAAAACTACTTCTTGATAAATAACCGATTTGGCCGTCGTCTGTTTTTACTGTAAAGACATCTTTTGCAGGAACAGGTTGAGCCTTCGGGTCAAAAAGAAGAATATAAATTTCTAAATAAGTTTTAAATGCTTCCGCAGGATAAACAAATCTATAAGGAAGCCTGCCATTATATATATCTGGAAAATCAAAAGATTCAAAAACACTGTCAACGGCCATTATTCCTAATTTATATTCAGGCGTATCTAATAATTCACTAGACCTTTGTTGTAATTCCTCATATTTAATAGGGGTTGGGATAAGAAATAAACTAGGTTCTCTCGCCGCTACGACAGATAGTCGTGGAAATGAACCTATTATTTGAAAGGGATTTAAATCAGGAATTTCAATTTTCATTTTAAATTATTTCCTTTAACCCGCTTCCGGTAAGGATAAGAACAATTTTTAAAGAATTTATTTTATTTTTTATAATAATTAAGCCGGCTAAAGTTGCGGCAGCAGAAGTTTCGACATAGATTCCTTCTTTTTGAGCAAGAAGTTTTTGGGCAAGAAGGATTTCTTTATCATCAACAGACAACATCATTCCGTTAGTTTCGTAAACCCAGTTTAAAGTCAATTTTCCGTCAAGAGGGTTGCCGACTTTCATGGCCGAGGCAACAGTTTGAGGCACTTCGATTAATCGAAGTGATTCAGTTTGATTTTGCCAAGCTAATGTTATTGGGTCAGATCCTTCTCCTTGAACTCCGATAAATTGAGGCCACCTGTCTTTTTCAACAAATCCTTCAATAATGGCACAGCCTAGAGTTCCATTACCTACTGGTACGACAAACGCATCAAAATCAATTCCTGATTCGGCTAATTCCCGTCCTAGAGATCTTTGTCCTAATCTCCTTAACTCATAATCACCACAGAGGAGAAGATTTTCTCTTGAAGCAATTTCTTTGGCTTTTTTGACACATAGATCATAGTTTCCGTCAATTTCTATTAACTTAGCTCCGCAAACAGCCGCTTGCTTGAGTTTTCCTAGGGGAGTATTTTTCGGTACAACAACAAAACATTTTAAACTCACTCTTGAAGCATAGGCTGATAAACTAGCCGCCATATTTCCGGTCGATGCGCAAATAACACCTTGTTTTTTTTGATTCAAAGCATCGGTTATTTCGGTAACACTGCCTCGGTCTTTAAAAGAACCAGTTGGATTCTGGTATTCGGCTTTTACCCAGATTTCACCTTTCCAATTTAATAATGTCTCTAAATTAAAGAGACGGATTAGTGGTGTATTGCCTTCGCCTAGTGATAACGAATTATTCATAGTGGTTTTAGTAAATCTTTCGGTTCTTCTAATTTGCCGATAGAATTTTCTACTGTTTGGACTATTTTTTCTGACTTTATTAGTTCAAAAATTTCTTTAACCATTGGATACATGATTGAATCTTTTTTAATATAGGGAACTGTTTCTCTAATTAATTTGTATGCAACAAATACTCCAAGACCTGGTTTTTTGCCTTTTTTAAAGTCCAATGCTTGACAACCGAGCATAAGTTCAATTGCCAAGACATACATGGTGTTCCTTATTATTCTTTGAATTTTTAAAGCAGCATTTGTTCCCATTGAACAGTCATCTTCTTGTCCGGCTGAAACAGGAATTGAGTCAACGATTCCCGGGTAGCAAAGGATTTTGTTTTCATTGACTAGCGCAGCTGATGCATACTGGGGCATCATAAATCCTGAATTTAATCCGCCTGATTCGATAAGAAATGCCGGCAATATTTTACTGTAATAAGGATTATTCATTCGTTCCTGACGAATTTCTGAACTATTGGCATATTCTTGAATTGCTTGAGCCATAGTTTCCAAAGGCATGGCTATTGGTTGACCGTGAAAATTGCCACCTGATAAAACTTCCTTTGTTTCTAAAAACACTAATGGATTATCTTGAGCGGCGTTAATCTCTGTTTCAAACTGGCGCTTTACCCAAAGGAGAGCTTCTCGACTAGCACCGAGAATAACTGGTGCGCAACGGATCGAATAAGCGTCTTGAACTCGCTGTGGAGGTCCGGCAAGAATTTCACTCTTATTCATGAGTTTTCTTAAATTTCTAGCTGCTGTAATTTGACCATTGAACCTTCTTGCTCTAGCAATTTTTTCATCCATAGCTTGAAGGACCACCTCAATTGCTTCCATTGTCATTGCACAGGAAATCTCAGAAATTTTTGCTAATTGCAAAGCATCATAAAGTTCAAGAGATCCTAATCCAGCCATAAAAGTATCGCCATTGATCAAGGCCAATCCTTCTTTAGCTTGGAGTTTTATCAAAGGAATACCAGCTTTTTCCATTGCTAATTTTCCAGACATTCTCTTGCCTTGGTAAAACGCTTCGCCAACGCCAATCATCGGTAAGACCATCATTGCCAATGGAGCCAGATCTCCGCTTGATCCTACTGATCCTTGTTCCAGTATTAAAGGAGTAACTCTTTTATTTAACATTTCAATAAGAATTTGCAAAAGAATAGGTCTTCCTCCTGACATGCCTGACGCCAGATAGTTAGCTCGGCACAACATGGTGGCGCGAACGACATCTTCGGAAGCTGGATCGCCAACTCCGGTGCTGTGGCTTAGGATAAGATTAAGTTGTAATTGAGCCGCTTTTTCAGGATCAATAAATACTTGAGAAAATTCACCAAACCCGGTTGTTACGCCATAAATTTTTTCTTTTTTATTAATTTTTTCCTGTAAAATATTGTATCCTTGCTTACTTTTAGAAAAAGCTTCTTTACCAATTTCTAGTTTGACATAATCTCTGGCAACTGCCTTAATTTGTTCAATTGTTAAATCGCGACCCGTGATAGTGACTTCATTTATTTGTTTCATAAAATTTTTTAAAATTTATAATTTTTAATCCAAACAAAAACCCGCCTTGTAGGCGGGGTAGAGTAATTCAGTTAACTAGTTAACTACATATTAGGCAACCCCGCCAGAGGCAGGGCGTGATGAACTTCATTAAAATAATTTTTTTTGTCGTTAAATTGATCCATGATTATTTATCCACTTTAATTAATTAAAGTGCGTTGTTTATATTAACGTATTAATATGATAATATATAGACTTTAAAAAGTCAAGAGTATTTATTTCACTACAATATATTAATATAATGTAGTGGATTAGTTTATAATTTATTTATGTCTAATTTTCAAAACTATAAACCAAAAAATGATAAAGAGAAGGCACTGTCTAGTGCCTTCTTAAAATTGAAAACAGAACAGGATGTAGCCAATTTTTTAAGAGATCTTTTAACGATAAAAGAGATTGAAGAATTTGCAAATCGACTAGAGATGGCGAGACTCCTTAAAAAAGGAATGTCTTATAAGGCAATCGCTAAGAAACTTGGAGTCTCAACAACTACGGTTACGCGAACAGCTCACTGGTTATTTAGAGGATGTGGTGGATATGAGAAGGTATTAAAATAAATTGACCTAATTAACCTAATTATTCTAATTGATCTAAATAATACCCAATGATATAAATGACCAATTGGGATTTGGACATTTTTTAGGTCAATTAGGTAAATTAGAAATTAGAAATTTTTTGCTTACTTCCAATCAGGTTTATAATATTTTTTTCCTCTCAAATTCTTTGGCATATATTCCTGGTTGATTTTCCTTCCGGTTTCTTTTTCGACTTTCCATGGATAGCGGACATGATTTTGACCATAACCTAAGTTTTTCATCACTTTATTCGGCGCGTTTCTCAAGTGGAGTGGGATCGGGTCGAGATTTTCTTCGTCAATGTCAGCTAAAGCACTCCAAATTCCTTGACTTGAAGCAATTGATTTTTTGGCAGTGGCAAGATAAGTAGCAGTTTGGGCCAGGATCAACGAAGCTTCTGGCAAGCCAATCATATGGCAAGCTTGCATGGCGCTCGTTGCCAACACAAGCGCAGTTGGCTGGGCGTTACCAATATCCTCAGAGGCAAAGATAACCATTCGTCTGGCAATAAAAATCGGATCCTCACCCGCCTTGACCATTCTTGCCAAATAGTGCAAAGTCGCATCCGGGTCTGAACCCCTCATCGATTTTATAAATGCAGAGATGGTGTCGTAGTGCCAGTCGCCTTTTTTGTCATAATAGATGGCTTTTCTCTGAACCGCCTCTTCCGCCACCCGTAGGGTGACGTGCCTGGAAATAGACGAAGAGAGTTCTATAGCATTAATGGCGGTGCGGGCGTCGCCGTTGGCGGTTTTAATGATATGTTTAACGGCGTCTTTATCAAAAGAATGTTTCGGGTAAAATTTAATCGCCCGTTTTGTAATTATTTCAACTTCTTTTTCAGTCAATGCGTAGAGAACATAGATTTGACTACGAGAGACTAAAGGAGCAATTACTTCAAAACCAGGATTTTCAGTCGTGGCCCCGATTAACGTTATTGTTCCGTCTTCGACATAAGGTAAAAAAGCATCTTGTTGAGCTTTGTTGAATCGATGAATTTCATCAACAAATAAAACGGTTGTTTTTTGAAAAAGACCATAGTCTTCTTTTGCTTTGGCAATTATTTTCCTGACTTCGGAAACTCCGCCTCCAGCAACAGCTGAAAAGGAGACGAAGTTCGCTTCTATATAGTTGGCAATAATCCGGGCAAGAGTCGTCTTTCCCGTACCCGGCGGACCCCAAAAAACCATTGAGATGACTTTTTTATTTTCAATCATCCGCCTAATTGGCTTTCCTTTTCCAACTAGATGCTCCTGCCCGACGAACTGGTCGAGAATTTTCGGTCTCATTCTGTCTGCAAGTGGTGTATCCATAAGTGTTGACAAATCTATTTTAAACTTTTATAATTTGGTTACTAAACATGGAGAGGATATTTCGTATGTCCTCTCTATTTTTTTATAAATTCAATTTCTTTTCGCAATCTGCTAAAATCTCGAAAATCTCCACCGACTAATTGACGAATATCTCTTGCTGTTCTTTCACCTCGAGCTAACACTGTAACTTTTTTACCAAGTTGCATCAAATATTTTAAAACAATGGCAAAATCTCCATCTCCCGATAAAATCAAAACGTCAGAATAATCTTTTATGTATCTCATCAAATCAAAGGTCATGTCGACGTCACAGTTAGCCTTTTTGGAAATTCTTCCGTCTGGTTCACGGAAGATCTTAACCGGTTTAAGTTTGAGCAAATAACCGAATTCGGCTAGTTTCAAATAGAATTTGATTCGTTGAATAGATTTTTTATCAATAGGTTTCTTTCCGTTTAGGTAACTTATTAGTTTATTTAGATTAATTGGCTGTTTGTCTAAAATTGAATAAAGGAATCCGTTAAGTTCGACTCCGCCATAATAAAATACTTTTTTGACAAGATATTTTCTTTTGATATATTTAATTAGTTTTCGATAATCGATTTTCCATCCCAGGCTTTTCTCTCCGCCATAAAAAAGATTAGAAGCGTCTATAAAAGCAAAGACAGGTTTTTTCATACATTGAACAATAGTTCACCTTAATATTAGAATAGTTGTTTTTGAAAATCAAGAGGTATAATTTAAATTATGAAAAAAATTAAATTTATTTATTTTGACATTGGTGGAGTGATGAATGATTGGAGTGATTCTTTTAGGACGGTAACTTCGAAATTCAAAATCAATTTCGAAGAATTCAATAAGCTTTGGAGCGGGAAAATATGGGATGACATTACAAGAGGAAAAATTTCTCCACAAGATGTTTGGAAATTGGCGATAAAAAAATTTGGTTTGAAAAATGCAGATAATTATAACTTTGTTGAAAGCTGGATGGGGGATTATCGACCACGGCTTGAAGTTCATGAACTTGCCCGTCAACTTTCAAAAAAGTACAAGATAGGGTTAATTTCCAATCTTTATAAAGGTATGATGCCAAGACTTATAGAGAAAGGAATGGTTACAGATATTAAATATTCTGTAGTTGTTCTTTCTTACGAAGTAGGTTTCAGAAAACCAGAAAGAGAAATATATAAATTAGCAACAAATTTAGTCGGTGTAAAAGAAGAGGAAATTTTACTTATTGATGATAGAAAAGATTTTATTGAAGGTGCAAAGAAATCTGGTTGGCAGACTTTTTGGTTTGGTGAAAAAAATGTAAAAGAATCAGTTTTCAAGCTTTCCAAACTCTTGCTGTAAATGAAAATTTCGTGCCTGGACACCCGAAGGGTGTACGCCTATAGTAAACCCATCTTTTGTTTGACTTCACGGACGGTTTCCTTGGCGATTTTGCGGGCGCGTTCGGCGCCATCTTTGATCACTTCGTCAACATATTTTTGATCAGCGGCGATTTTTGCCCGTCTTTCTTGGAATGGTTTAAGTTCTTTATAAATCGCCTCGGAAATAGCATCTTTTAGTCGGACAAATTGGAGAGATTTGTCCTCAAATGACTTTTTAAATCCTTCGACTTCGTTTGGGATAAATAATTGGGCAAAAGTAAAAAGAGTTTTTACTCCAGAAGACATTTCACCTCCTGATGTGGTTGCCGTCGGAGCTGATCGGATCTTTTTCCTAATTTCATCAAAAGAATCAGTTAGATTGATAAAACTTCCGGCAACAGTCTTGCTCATTTTTCCCTCGCCAGTAAGAGATGGAATATATTCTCCTTTAGTAGCAAACCTGACAGGCTCAGGAAAATCGGTTCCGTAAAGTTGATTCATCTTTCTGGCAATTTCCCGGGTGATTTCCAAATGTGGTTCTTGATCAATGCCAACTGGGACAAGGCTAGCTTTATAGATTAAAATATCAGCCGCCATTAAAATCGGATAGTTCAAAAGAGCCATTGTATTGGCGTTTGGATACTGTTTTACTTTTTCTTTATAAGTTGGCAGATGCATCATCCTCGCAATCGTTTCAACTGTTGAAAAATAGAATGCCAACTCAATATGTTCCGGTACATCCGACTGATAGATAATGATACTTTTTTTTGGATCAAGTCCAGCTGCCAAATAATCAATGATGATTTCTCTTTTATTTTTGGCAAGCGCTTCTTTATCATATGGGGTTGTTATTGAGTGCACATCAACAACACAGTAAACAGTTTCGTATTTGCAGGTTTTTTCAAGTTCGAGAAACCCTTTAACTGCTCCCAGATAATTACCTAAATGCAATCTACCTGTTGCCCTGATTCCTGAAAAAACCCGTTTTTTCCCCAAATATTTTGAATCAGTTATTACTAAACTTTCTTCAGCAACATCAACTAATTGACTTCCGGGGATTTTTGTTAAATCCGATGTTTTATGACTTATACTAAATAAAAAACTTCCCGAGCCGCCAACTATAAATTCCTTTTCTAAAACTTTTTTATCAATTAAAACCTTAGTGATATTTTTATTAAAATACGTGGCTGCTCCAGGAATTAATCCTGTGATTTCAATAAATTCTTCATCAGTTGCGATCCTTAAACTATCTACTCCTAAAAGTTTTTTTACTTTTTTGGTATTTAACTTACAGTCGTCTCTTCTAATGATGGAGATATATGTATCATCAGCTTTCATAACCAGTGTTGCAGCACTATCTGATCTTGTTTTGCCAAGAGAACCGATAACTTGATCAATATTTCTTGATTCAGGATGGCTTAATACCTTATTTTCTATACCAAGATTGGTAAGCAGTTCACTATAGTCTGTTACTTTTTGATCTATCATAGTTTTGATTATACCTAAATATTTTGTAAATTATTTGTTTCAGTTAATTAATTAACTGAAATATAAATAAATAAACTGTTAATAAGTGGCTTAAAGGTGGTGAAAAATATATTCCCATTCAGCGCAAACATGCCCTTTTTTTTATCAATAATGAGCATTCGCTGGTACCTGTCCATTTTGCCGCCATAATATACTCGAACTCCTTCATACCGATTCTTAATCTCCTCAAATAATGTTTTTTCTCCGTACATATATCGGGCTACCGTTATCTTACATTTCACAAGTCGTGCTATCAAATGATGATACCTTTGCGGCAGTGGATGGTCTATTTCGCCCTGCATATCCATGGTCATGTCCACCGACTCCTTGGAAGACAACAATAACTTCATGGCAAACCTCACCGCATTATTCGTATTAATTGGTGTGCAGAATTTCATAGTTTTTGATTAAACATATAACGAAATGTTGCATAAACAGGTTTACCATTAGTATCAAAAAGAACAGCATTATCAGGATTGACAGGTATTCCTCTAAGTAATACTTCGGGAGCATCAACGGCGTAGTTTAGGGCAACCTGTAATCCTTTTAAGTCAAATTGATAAAATGGAATGGGAGTTGGTTGACCAGGAATGTACATATGAAAAATGTCGCATTCATCTGGCATTCCTAACTTTCTAATAATCCGTTCAACAGCCGCTAGTTGAACTGCTGATTTTGTTATATTATCTGTTTTTTCTGTTGTGGAAAAAACACCTCTCAGTAAATCAATACTCTCTTTTGATACAGTAACTTGTGGAAGTTCAGTAAGTTCATTTTGTGCAAGTAATAAAAAAGGGTCGGGGTGAATGGGTACTGATTCTTCAACAAGCCTTCTTTTTAGAAGGTTTTGAAAACCAGGTGATGACGTGTCCACATTCATAAGTATGCCAAGATCGTCAGGGGTCATATCCAGAGCTTGTTCTTCAGAGATAATGTTTGTTTGAAATCCTGTTTTTTCAAGCAAACCCCGTAATACTTCTATTTCCTTTATTTCTAGAGTATCTTCAAGGTTTTCTATTACCGATTTTCTCGTGATAAAACTAATCGTTTTTGAACCGTATTCTATTGCCTTATTAAATATCGACAATGACACTTTATTCAATCTTCCAGCTACAGTTTGTTTTGCTTCCTCAACCGTTTGATTTCCCTCACTCTCAATAGCGGTAAGAAATAATCCAACGTCTGGCAAGCCAACATCGGAAACAGCAAAGCTTCGATCCTTATTGATTAAAAAATCAATTTGAAAATAAAGTGGAGGATAATCTATTTTATTTAATGGTGTAGGTAATTGATGATCAAACGCGAATTGTTTTTGTTTCTGATTAGCTATCTCCACCATGATTTCAACTAATTGATTACCTTTAAGTTGCATTTTTTCATGAGTTGCGGAGTCAATCTCAATAGGGAACCTAGAAATGCTTGGGTGAATAAAAAATAAACCTTCACGTCCCACTTTTGCCGTTCTTTGAACTTGGATGCCAAGCTCTTCTCCGGCAAGCAAAAGTCTTTCATATGCTAATTGGGCTTCAGGAATATTACCGCTGGCAAAATACTCTTTCACTTCCTGTATTTTTGAGTACATACCATAAGGATATTGAAGTTTGTTTATCTGATGTTCTAAATGTGCTTCAAGAATTACAAAACCAGTTTGTTCTGCAATATCAATTCTCAGTTGGGTTTCCGTTTGTGTTCCGTCTTTTTCGCTATGTGCTAAAAATTGTCCTATCCCTTGATGATTAGTAATTGATGTTCGAGATAGTGCAGCGCCATTTTTCAACATACCATGAGTTGAATGATTGCGAGGAAAAAAACGATTCCGAATTGCATCTGGTGGTGATTTGCGAAGCCTTGTAAAGGTCTCTATCATCATTGCAGCATTAATTGCATTTGGATGGCCAAAATATGCCTCAGCAGGATCGGTGAACATTGCCAGAGAAAGTCCTGCTGCCTTTACTCTCCCGCCTCGACTTATTTCATATTTGCTTAACATATTATTTTTTTACGAAATAACTATCGGTTACCTTTTTCCTTTCTTTTTCCTTTTCTTTCTCAAATCTTTTATAATTAAAATATGATACTAGGTTTGGATAAGTTGGTTTTTTTTCAAGAATAGTTTCTGCCATAAGAATTCCAATCATAGGAAAATGTTTAAAGCCAGTTCCGCTAAAGCCGGTAGCGCAATAGAAATTTGGAACTTCATCTATTTTGCCTAATATTGGATAATAATCAGGACTAATATCTATACATGAACCAAAACCTCCCAAGAGACTTGATTTCTCAGCATTTTTTATTCTTTTTGAAATTATATTTAAATATTGCTTAGATGCGTTTTCATCAAGTCTGTAGATGTTTTTATCTTCAGGATTTACTTGTTTTTTTAAATCAACAGTGAGTGAACTTACATCGATAAACTCTTTATGGGGAATTATATAGAAAAGGTTAACAAAATCAGCGATCGCAGTTGTAAATCTTTGTGGGCCCATTGGTAGTCTATAAAAACAGTTATTGGTTTTTACTATTTTTATAGGAAGTTGAAAGTCAAAAAAAGAATTGATCTTGTTTGAGTAAGCTGCAGTGGCGTTAAATACTTTAGCAGCCTTAAGTTCGCCTTTATTAGTCCTTATATAAAAAATTTTCTTTTTAAGTCTAATATTTAAAACTTTAGTATTTTCAATTATTTTAACTCCTAAATTTTCGCATTGATTTTTTAAGTAATCTACTACGAGACGTGAATTCACATACCCGGCTTCTGGGTCAAATCCGGCGTAACTATTTTCAGTTTTTATGTATGGATTAATTTTATTAAGTTGTTTATTCTCTAGATATTCTGCCTTAATTCCTAATGACCTTAACATTTTGATGTTTTCCATCAACAGATTTTTATTTTTTAAACTGTTTATAACTAAAAGTCCCTTTTTAATATATTCAATATCATTATTTTGCTTTGAAATTCTTTTAATTTCCTGATTACTTTTAAAAGCGGAAAAAGCCATCTCTTTTTTATTGTAAAATGTTCTGACAAAACCACAACATTGACCTGTTTGTCCAGAGCCAACAAAAGATTTTTCTAAAACTATTATTTCATTTTCATTAAATTTAGCTAAATTTATAGCTGTAGATAATCCAGTTGATCCTCCACCGATAATAATTATTCTTTGTTTTTTCATATTTTTAGTTGTTGCAAAATGTAACAAGTTTTCTTGCAAAATTAGTTAAGATTCGATCGTTTGCCAAGTTACCAAAAACATTATTGAGAGCAAGTGCAATATTTGATGCTCCATAATCCTTTCGAAAACCTTTTTTAGTGACAACAAGAACAGCCCCTTTATCGCTATCTAATGAATTAATTTGACAATCTAATCCTAATTCTTGAAAGATGGATTTCATCATTACTAAATTAAACCAAGTTGAGACAAAAACAGGTGAATCAGGATTAGATTTATGCTTTATTGCTATTCTCATTGCGCAAATATCAGTATTGCTACTATGATAATTTCTAAGTTTTTCTCTTATTTTATTATTATTATGATTAGGAGCAGAACTATCATAATCTGCTATTAATTCTTTTTCTTTGAACTCACTATTTAAATATTGAAGGGATGAAATTTGAGTTAACTCTCCAAGCACATCTCTCATTGGACCTGAATATTCATCAAGTCCTAAAGGCTCGTCATTTTTTTCTGATCCTTCTTTTAGAAGACCATTTAAATCGTATATACCTAAAATAGCTAAGCTATTCATTTTATTTTTTGTAAATTTGATTTGTTCTGCAGAAAGTTGTTGGGTTGTGTAATTTTTCACTAAGCCAAATAATTTCAACAAACTTAATCTTTTATCAGCAACAGCTAATAGTTGAGGGGCAATGTCTATTGCTTGAACATTCTTCATACAAATTTTATTTACTAAGGATTGATTAGCTTGTTTTATTACTCTTATTTCTCGATTGGCAGTGGCGCAGCCTATTAGATATAAATTTTCTATAGCCCCATTATTTGGCATAACTAAGTCAGCAACTGTATGAGCAACACTTAGTAATTCTAGTTTTTTAAACAACATAGTAAAGCTACCCCTTTCAAATATAGAAGGATTTAAAGCGCTCCACATTTTTGTAACACTTTTCTTCTCTGCCATTTTTTTACTTTAGATTTATAATTTTTTGTGTAAAAATTTGTCATAACCGTTGAGATCTAAAAGGCCGTGACCGGAAAGGTTGAAAAGAATTATTTTTTTCTTTCCCTCTTTTTTAGCTTTTAGAGCTTCGTCGATGGTCGCTTTTATAGCATGGTTTGACTCGGGCGCCGGAATGATCCCTTCAGTACGGGCAAAATCGACTCCGGCTTGAAAAACAGGATTTTGCTCATAGGCAACTGCCTCCATTAGTTTTTCGTTGTATAAAAACGAAATCAATGGCGCCATGCCGTGATAACGCAATCCTCCGGCATGAATGGGTGAAGGGACAAAGTCCGATCCCAAAGTATGCATTTTTAAAAGCGGCGTCATCTGGGCGGTATCGCCAAAGTCGTATTTATACCTGCCTTTGGTTAAAGACGGACAAGATGACGGTTCGACGCCGATGAAACGGACTTTCTTTTTGGCTTTTAATTTATCTGTCATAAAAGGAAAAGCAATGCCGGCAAAATTACTGCCGCCGCCGACGCAGCCGATGATGACATCCGGATATTCTCCGTCTTTTTCCATCTGTTTCTTTGCTTCAAGCCCGACCACTGTTTGATGAAGCAAAACGTGATTCAGGACGCTGCCGAGAGAATATTTATAGCCTTTATTTTTTACGACAGTTTCCAGAGCCTCGCTGATGGCAATACCTAGACTGCCCGGATGATCGGGATTGGTTTTTAAAATTTTCTTACCAAACTCTGTCTTTTCCGACGGACTGGCAAAGACTTCGGCGCCGTACGTCTCCATAACGGTTTTTCGGAAAGGTTTTTGGTCCAAACTGACTCTTACCATAAAGACGACCAACTTCATTTCAAAGAAATTGGCAGCCAGGGCAAGAGCCGAACCCCACTGGCCGGCTCCGGTTTCCGTCGCCAGGGTTTTTACGCCTTCCTTTTTGTTGTAATAAGCCTGGGCGATCGCGGTATTTAGTTTATGAGCACCGGTTGGCGCTGCTCCCTCGTATTTATAATAGATATGAGCGGGTGTATCCAAGAATTTTTCCAGCCTAAAGGCGCGAATCAATGGAGTCGGCCGGTAAAGTTTGTATAGCTCCCTGACTTCTTCGGGAATCCTGATTTTTTCTTCAAGTGACACTTCCTGCTTGATTAGTTCCATTGGAAAAATCGCTGACAAATCCGCTGGGCCGACAGGCTTTTTGGTCCCTGGATTTAAAGGCGGCTCCGGAAGTTTCTTAAGATATTTGCTTAAATAATAAGAAATATTTAGGTAATATTCCGGAATTTCCGAATCTGATAATGTTATTTTTGTGTTTTTCATATTTCTCCTCCCGTCATCCCGAGCGTTTACCCTGGAAGGGAAGCGAGGGATCTATTTTTGAGATTGCTTCGCTGACGCTCGCAATGACAATTTGAACTATTAATAAAAAAAGCCTCCGCTTGAAGCAGAGGTTTGACCACCAAAAAATCATCTGCTTCACCAGAGGGAATCTATCCACCAATTATTTGAAAATATTTTGTTTTTCATATTTTTTTAAATCTTCCCATTCTTAATTCCCTAGACCCTCTTGTCACCGTGGCCACACCAACTTTTAATCGGCGGGCGATCTCTTGGTGGGGGAGGCCTTTTTTTAATAGTTTTACTATTTGCAATCTTGTTACCAGTTTTTCAAACTCATGTGGTGTTAAAATGCCTTTTAAAAAATCAAGCATTTCAGCGCTTGTCTTATTTTTCAAAAAAGACTCAATAAGCTCCCCTACTTTGTTCATATTTGTATACTAGTATACTAGTATATTATTTAATTGTCAAATGATTTTTTTGTATTCTTTCATCATGCACATGTTCATGACAACAGTTAATCCGGCAGAACGGGCTTTGGCGGCGGCGACTTCATTGACAACGCCTTCCTGCATCCAGATTGACTTAGCACCGATTTTGATTGCTTCATCGACGATAGGTTCGACAAATTCTGATTTTCGAAAAATATCAACGACATCGATAGGTTCTTTTATATCTTTTAAATTCTGAAAACTTTTTAAACCAAAGACTGATTCGATATTAGGATTGACAGGAATAATCTTAAAGCCGTGTTCCATTAAATATTTACAAACTTTGTATGAAGGCCGATCAGATTTATCAGATAAACCTACGATGGCAATCGTTTTAATATTTTTATAAAAATCAGGGTAGTTCATAGTCTAATAGTTTGTGGTGGTTCGTTTTCGTGGGAACAGTCGACGCAGTAAAATCCAAACATATCCTTGATAATGGTTTTTTCTTTCATTTCAACATCGGGCCAGTTAATCGGCGCCAGCTTATCGTCGCGCGTCACGGCGATTGTTTGTTTAGAAATATGGGATTCTTTAGGCTCGCTGTCTTTGATAAAGTATTCAAAACGAGCAGAGCAATTTTCCTTGCCATCTTCTGTCTTTCCTGCCAGATCTCCTGAATCCCAACAGACCTGGCGGCCGATAACAGTGTCGGGTCGGATAGGCCAAAGATCAGACTGATTTTTTAAAACATAGCTCATGACTCGATTCCAAATCGGTGCCGCTCCAGTCACCCCCGATGTCAAATATGGATTCATCGGAGTATTGTCATTGTTGCCGACCCAGACTGCGGTTAGGAAGTTGGGGGTGTAGCCGATCGTCCAGTTATCCCGTTTGTCGTCGGTGGTTCCGGTTTTGACTGAGACGGCGTGTCCGCGGACATTTAGATAGGACGATTCGCCAAAAGCAGATGACCTGGCGTTGTTGTCCAAAAGAATATGGGAAATCAAGAAAGCAGTTTCAGGAGTGATTGCTTTTTGCCCGGTAATGGAAAGCGAACTTGGAGCCGTCATCGATTTTTTAACATCAGCGACAAAATTCGGGTTTTCAAATTTATATAAAGTTTTTCCCAATTTATCTTCAATTTTCAAAATTTCGATCAGCTTTTTCACTTTTCCCCGGTTGGCAAAGGCGGAAAAAGCCTGGGCCATCTCGGTCATTCTTACTTCTCCGCCGCCAAGAGTCAGTGACAAGCCATAATTTTTAGAGTCTTTAAAAGTAGTGATTCCAAAGGCTGAGGCAGAAGCAACAAATTCTTTGACGCCGTTGACGGCAAGCATCTTAACCGCGGGAATATTGTAGGAATTTCCGAGGGAAAATCTTAGAGCCTGGGGTCCATGAAACTTGCCGTCATAGTTGACTGGACAGTATCCTTGCGGTTGTCCGCCTCCGGTAAAGCAAGTAGGCGAGTCGATGAATACCGTTGCCGGCGTCACCAATTTTCTATCCAGGCCGATAGCATAGTTTATCGGCTTGATCGAGCTCCCCGGCTGGCGAAGGGCGGTTGTCACATTAAAGGCTCCGCTACCCTCGGCAAAGTAATCAACCGATCCGATCATTGCCAGAATTTCGCCCGTAGGCGGCCGGGTGACAAGGACAGCTCCATTTGAAACATCCAAATCCTTTACTTTCTCTTGTTCTTCTTTGAGAATTTTTTCTGCCTCTTCTTGGATAGTGAGATCAAGGGTGGTCGTGACTTTGAGTCCCCCTTCTTCAACAGTTTCTTTTCCATATTTTTCTTCGAGAATTTTTTTCACATAAAAAACAAAGTGGGGAGCTTTGATAATATTTTTTGGCGGTTTAATATCTAATTTTTCCTTTTGCGCCTTTTCATAAGTTTTCTTGTCAATATATTTTTCTTCATACAACTGTTTCAAAACAGTATTTTTTCGATTTAGGGAAAGCTCGGGATTTAAATATGGCGAATACAAAGACGGAGCTTGGGGCAGTCCGGCCAAAAAGGCTGCTTCTGCGAGCGAAAGCTTTTTGGCTGATTTGTCAAAATACAACATACTTGCCTGTTCGATGCCGTAAGCAGCGCCTCCGTAAGGAACTTGATTGAGATACATTTCCAATATTTCATCCTTGGTGTATATTTTTTCAGTAAAGAGAGCGAGAATGATTTCTCTGATTTTTCGCCTAATGGTTCTTTCAGGAGTAAGAAGAGACGTTTTGATTAGTTGTTGAGTGATTGTCGATCCTCCTTGGACTTTTGTTGTTAGAAAGGTATCTTTGACCGCTCTTAAAATTCCGCCCAACAAAGAAACGCCTTGGTGTTTATAAAAATCTTTGTCTTCGATGGCGATCGTCGCTTGAGAAATATATTTGGGCAAGTCTTTGAGTTTTACCGCAGTGCGGTTTTGCTCTTTATAAATGTCATAGAGAAGTTTTCCGTTTCTGTCAAATATCTGTGTCGATAGAGGAGTTGCTTGGAAATCTTTTAGTTTATAAGGATTAGGGAGATTAAAAAAAATATAAAAAAAGACAAAGAAAAAAGCTGCCAAAAATCCTAAAGATGCAATCCTTCGTTTTCTTTTTTTAATGATTTCTTTTATTTGATCGATGTTTTTCATTTCAATCTGGGAAAAAGTGGAGGAATTTTTTTAATTTTTGTTATTGATGTTGCCGCTATAATTATTTTTTCGGCGGTTTCCGGAAGAAATGGTTCTAGTTGCCAAGCAATGGATTTTAATGTTTTGAAACATTGAAGTAAAAAATCTTTTCTGTCTTCAGGTGTTTTTTTCCATGGAGCAAAGTCGTCAATGGTTTTATTAAGAGTTTTTATTTGCTTCCAGATGTTTTCGAGAATAAGGTTGAATTGGAAATTGTTATATTGTTTTATCGTTTTATTGTTATATTGTTCAATTGTTTTATCGGTGACAGTTAAACTATCTGTTTCTCCAAGATTTGTTAACCGAGAAACTAAATTTCCTAGTTCATTTGCGAGATCGGCGTTGTAGATCTCATCCATTCTTCGATATGAAAAATCGCCGTCGTCAAAAGAGGGAATTTCTTTTAAGAGGTAATATCGGACGGTATCACTCCCATATTTTTTTACCAAGTCGAATGGATTAATGACATTGCCGAGGCTTTTACTCATCTTTTGTCCATTAGATGTAATAAATCCATGGATAAATATTTGTTTTGAATTTGGTAATCCAGCTGACATCAACATCGCCTGCCAGATAGCTGATTGTTGTCTCAAATTGTCTTTGCCTGCTACTTGAATCACTGGCCACCATAAATCGAATTCTTTTTCATTTTCTGGCCAGCCAATATTTGAGATATAGAAAACCAGAGCATCGAACCAGACATACATAACGTGTTCTGGATCATTAGGGACGTCAACACCCCAAGGCATTTTTTTCTTTAATCGAGAAACGCTAAAATCTTCAAGTCCTTTTTCGACAAAGGTTTTTATCTCTAGAAGTCTGTTTTTAGGAAAGACAAAATCAGGATTTTTTTCATAGAGTTCTAGAAGTTTTTTTTGGTATTTGGAAAATCGGAAAAAATAGTTTTCTTCTTCATAGTTTTCTATTTTTAGGTTGGGGTGAACCGGGCATTTTCCATCAGAAAGTTCAGAGTCGGTTTTTTCAAGTTCGCAGCCAACACAGTACTTGATTCGATAATTTTTTTTGTAAATATCTCCATTTTTAAAACAACGATTCCAAAATTCTTGAGCAGCTTTGATATGTGGTTTGTCAGTGGTTCGAATAAAATGAGTTGTGCTTAGGTTCAGAGCTTTTCTTAAATCGTCAAATTTTTTAGCATATTCACTACAGTATTTAAGCGGGTCTTTTTTTGCCTCAAGTGCTTTCCGATAAATTTTCAAGCCGTGCTCGTCAGTTCCAAAACCAAAAGCTACCTCGTCCCCGAATTGCCTATGAAATCTGGCGATGGCGTCGGCCTGGATGATTTCTAGAGCAAAACCGATGTGCGGATCAGCATTGACATAAGGAGCGGTGGTAGTAATATAAAAAGTTTTTTTGGCCATAGATTAAATTATAACATCTTATCTTTGTCATTCCGAGCGAACGAAGTGAAAGGACAGAACCTTTTTATTTTAATAGAATGAGAATTCCGACGAACAAGCTGGTGGTTAAGACGACGTTGACTGGGTCGAAAAGATCTAAGGCGAGAAGAGAAAGAATGACAAAAAGCAAAGTAGAACCGAGGAAAGAATATTTTTTAGAGTGAGTGGAGAATCTTAGCCCAAAAAAAGCTGTTAGGGAGATTAGGGCGATTAGGGCTAAGACAATGAGCCAATGAAGAGGCGGGACAAAAAGGATAATGGCGACGATAATTAAAAGAAAAAAAAGTATTGCAAGTAACATTAGTATCAATTATAATGATAAACTATGACAAAATTAGCAAAATTACCAGATGATAAGCAAAAGATCATTGAAAAGTTTGCTCAAGGCAAAGGCGACACCGGTTCTCCAGAAGTCCAAGCTGCCTTACTTAGCCATAAAATTGACAAATTAACAGAACATCTAGACATTAACAAAAAAGACAATCATTCCCGCCGAGGTTTACTTAAAGTAATTGCCAAAAGAAGAAGAATCCTTAATTATTTGCAGAAATTAGACGAGAAAAGGTATAAAAAATTAATCAAAGACCTCGGCCTCAAAAAATAATGAATATTATCGAAGAATCTTTCGAAATAGACGGACAAAAATTGACTCTTCAGTTTGGAAAATTGGCTCAAGCTGTTGACACTTCAGTGTATGCAACGCTCGGCGATACTGCGGTTTTAGTGACCGTGGCGGTTGGTCCGGAAAACCCCAATATTGATTATTTTCCTTTGTCAGTTGAATATGCGGAAAAACTTTACGCAGGAGGACTTATCAAAGGATCGCGTTGGATTAAAAGAGAGGGACGGCCGTCTGATTATGCAGTTTTGACCGGCAGGTTGATCGACCGTTCCATCCGGCCTTTGTTTCCCAAAACCTATAAAAAACAGGTTCAAGTAGTCGTTACTTTACTTTCAGTTGACGGAGTCAATGACCCGGCGGTTCTTTCGGCAATTGCAGCCTCCTCCGCCCTCACTGTTTCTTCAGTCCCCTGGGCCGGTCCGATATCAACAGTAAGGATAGGTTATGTGACATCGGCGGAAAATAAAGAAACAGAATTTATTTTAAATCCGACGGAAAACGAAGAAGAATTTTCTAGCCTTGATTTAGTAGTTTCTTCAACTAAAGATAAAGTTTTGATGATCGAGACAAAAGCTAACATTGTCAAAGATGAAATTATTCAAGAAGGTATCGAGATGGCCAAAAAAGAAAACAAAAAAATCATTGAATTTATTGAAAAAGTCGGTCAAAAAGTCGGAAAGAAAAAAGAATCAACTCCAGAAGAAAACGACTATTCAGAAATCGTTAAATTGGTCAAAGAAAAATACGCAAAACCAGTCGAAGAAGCGGTGAAGCAGGCGGCGGAAACTGCAGGGAGTGAGGACAAGATGCTTCAAGAAATCGTTTCTTCAATATATGAGGACATGGAAAAGAAATTTGACAGCAAACAAATATTGGCAGCAATCACAAAATATAATTATGAAAATATCAAAAAAAATATTTTAGAAAAAAAGATTCGTCCAGACGCTAGGAAATTTGATAAAGTAAGAGATCTATTTGTTGAAGTTTCTGTCCTTCCCCGCACTCATGGAAGCGCCCTTTTTCAAAGAGGTCAGACCCAGGTTCTCTCTATTACCACCTTGGGCTCGACCACTTTAGAGCAGCTCATTGAAGGCCCCGAAGGCAAAGAAGCAAAAAGATATATACATCACTATTCTGACGGGCCTTATTCTTATGGGCAGGTCGGTCGGTTTTTTGGCCCTTCCCGAAGAGCGATCGGGCACGGAGCCCTGGCTGAAAAAGCAATCGAGCCGGTATTGCCATCGAGCGATGAATTTCCTTATGCGATCAGGGTAGTTTCCGAAATCCTGGCGGAAAACGGCTCTTCTTCGATGGGAAGCGTTTCCGGATCTTCTTTGTCTTTAATGGATGCTGGCGTTCCTTTAAAGGCTGCGGTTGCCGGAGTTGCCATGGGTTTGATGTCAAAGTCTGACGATGAATACGTAGTTTTGACCGATATTGTTGGTCTTGAAGACTTTTCTGGAGAAATGGATTTCAAGATCGCTGGTACCGTTGACGGTGTGACGGCAATTCAGCTTGACGTCAAAAACAAAGGTTTGACAACAAAGATGATAAAAGACATTTTTAGTCAGGGAAAAAAAGCGCGCCTCGAAATTTTAGCGGCGATGAATAAAATAATTGACAAGCCGCGCAAAGAAATTTCCCGTTATGCGCCGAAAGTAGTCGTCTTGACTCCTCCTCCTGATAAAATTGGCGAGATCATCGGACCTGGTGGAAAAAACATCCGAGCTTTGATTGCCAGAACTCAAACAGAGATCAATGTCGAAGATGATGGTAGAGTAACTGTTAGCGGTTTGGATCGAGCGAAGGTAGACGAGGCAGTCGCCCAAATCAATAATATCACTCGGATTATTCAGGTTGGCGAGGAATTTGAAGGAGAGGTAAAAAGGATCTTGCAGTTTGGAGCCTTTGTCGAGATATTACCAGGCAAAGAAGGAATGATTCACGTTTCCAAGATGGGTAAAGGGTTTGTCAAAAACCCGTATGACGTCGTCAAGATTGGCCAGAAAGTCCGCGTCAAAGTCTACCAAATCGACAACATGGGCAGGATTAATCTCCAGATGATACAATAAAATTAGGCACGTCACCCATAGGGTGACAAGGCTACTCGAGTAATAAATCTTTAATCTCTTCTAGCTTTCTTTGATATTCGACTTGATTTTGATGAAACTTAATAAAATTATCTTTAGTTTTGAAGTGATTCATTATTAAATCAGTGTTAACAAATCTATTTAAATTATCGTTCAAATACCATGAATATGAACTAAAAGGATATATTTTTAATTGTTCAAACTCGATAAGATACGAAGTAACGTGATTAAGATGAATATATCTACAGACATGGATAAATTGTTCTTCGTTAGTTATTCTTTTATATTTAAAGCTATTTAAAAAAAGTGATCCTTTTCTATTATATTTCAAATCGAAATATTTAGCATAACTATTTTCAACATTGCTGAGAAATTTTTTAATACCATCATTTTCTCGTTGTTTTAAGAGAAAATGTAAATGATTTGGCATAAACGAAAAGGAGTAAATATCTATTAAAGGGTTTTTCTGTCTAATTTCTTTCAAGTAAACTTCTTGTATCGAGTCAGATAAATCATAAAATCTTGATAAGCGTATTCTTTGATTAAATCGATAATAATCAACGATTTCTAAAATTTTACTTAAGTATTTCAAGTTATTAAAAATATTTTCATCAGCAATGGATCTGTTATAGACGTGATAAAACTCACCGGTTGCTAAAGGTAGTCTTTTTAGGGTCATAATTTCACCTTATGGGTATCAGGAGATTTTGTCAACGGACTATACGCTACAAAATAATGTTTTTGGATTAATTTAACAATCTAAAAAAGTTGATATGCCACTTTTTCAGCTTTCGTCACCCTACGGGTGACGAGGTATGATAAAGCTGTTGGTATCGGTTGATTTTCAAAGAGGCTATAAGTAGTATTATTAATATGGCAAGAAGAAGATCTTTAATAAGATTACCGTTTTTGAAGTTCAAAATTAATAAACAGACAATTTTTAATATCTTGGGTTTTATTTTGATAGGGGTTTCGTTAGTCTCGTTAGTCTCATTCGCGAAAAATTTGTCGAACGAGAATTCAGGAAGACTTCTTTTTAGCCTAAACAAATTCTTAACCAGCAGTTTTGGCTGGCTATCGATCATGCTTCCATTTATCTTAATTCTCGTCTCGGCCCATTTCTTCAATACCAAAAAGCTTAAATTTATCAAACCAAATGTTTCGGGCGGAATTATAATGGTTTTTATTTCTTTGTTGGGGATTTTTCAGTCTGGTGATTTTGGAAAGATAATATTTGACAATCTCTCTCTTGATTTTTCCTTAATCGGCGCGATTATTATCATGGCGGTGATTTTTATAATTGGGTTGGTTTTATTTTTAGACACTTCGATAGATGTCTTTCTCATCTTTATTTTTAATCTTTTGAAATCAGGATTGCTTTTTTTGAAAAATTATCTGTTTAGAGGGCTAACAGAAAAACCTTTATTAACTGGAAAAAAAGAAGAAAAACAATTGATTCTAGATAAAAAACTAGAGGAAAAGACAAGAATGGCTCCGGCCCCCGCTCTGCAGGTATCGCAGTCACAGAAAGATTCTTTAATCACTATAAAACCTCTACCTGCCTTTTCAAAAACAACCTGGGTCTATCCGCCGTTGTCGCTTTTGGCAGACGTCACCCAAAAAGAAGCCGACCGGGGCGATGTCAAACACAACGCTTCTGTAATCGAACAGACTCTAGACAGCTTTGGCATTAGAGCTAAGGTAGAAGAGGTAAATTTTGGACCGGCAGTTACCCAGTATGCGATTGCCATTGCTATGGGAACAAAGCTGTCGCGAATTACAGCTTTATCCAATAATCTAGCCCTTTCTTTGGCGGCTTCGACCGGACAAGTGAGAATTGAAGCTCCGATTCCTGGCCGGTCCTTGGTCGGCATAGAAATTCCCAATAAAAGACCGGAAATCGTTACAGAAAAAGCCATGTTGTCCTCTTCTGTCTTTACTACAAATAACGATCCACTTCTTGTTCCTTTGGGGCTTGATGTCTCCGGCCAGCCAATCGCGGCCAGCCTTTCTAAGATGCCTCACGTTTTGATTGCCGGAGCCACAGGCAGCGGAAAATCCGTCCTTCTCAACGCCTGGATTTCTTCATTTCTTTTTAGGACCAGGCCGGAAGATTTGCGGATGATTTTGGTCGACCCGAAACGAGTCGAGCTTTCAATCTATAACGGCATTCCTCACCTTTTAACCGAAGTGATTGTCGAGGCTGACAAGATTATTTCAGCTTTGAAGTGGACTGTCGGCGAGATGGAGACAAGATACAAGATTTTTGCCAAAGCCGGCGCCAGAAATATCGAAAGCTATAATGCAATTGAAGGAATAGAAAAAAGACCCTACATCCTTTTTGTCATCGACGAGCTGGCCGACCTAATGATTTTTGCTCCAGGCGAGGCTGAAGAATTAATTACGAGAGTCGCCCAGATGTCTCGGGCAACAGGAATTCATTTGATATTAGCGACCCAGCGGCCATCTGTCGACGTTATTACTGGTTTGATGAAAGCCAATATCCCGACTCGTGTTGCTTTCAATGTTTCCTCGATGATCGATTCGCGGGTGATCATCGATATGCCCGGAGCGGAGAAACTATTGGGTCGGGGAGATATGCTCTATCTGCCTCCTGACAAAGCCAAGCCGGTCCGTATTCAAGGGCCGTATGTCACCGAAAAAGAAGTCGTCAACTTGGTTAAATTCTTAAAATCCCAGGCTCCGCAAGTCCATTATACCGAGGAAGTGACAGAGCAGGCCGTAACCATCAGGTCGGGGGCAGGTGGAACTATGGTTGTCAACGGCGGAGAAAACGATCCTCTATTTAATCAGGCTTTGGAAATCATCATGCAACAAGATAAAGCGTCAGCATCACTTCTTCAACGAAGATTATCTATTGGTTATGCCCGTGCAGCCAGGATTCTTGATCAGATGGAAGCAGCCGGGTACGTGGGACAGGCTGAAGGCTCGAAGCCGAGAGATGTTGTCAAACGACCGGTAAATCCTGAACCAGTTGATATGCAAGCAAGCGATATTCATTAAAAATTTCAAATTTCAAAATGAAAATTGTCATAGTTGCCTTGATTGCTTTCATGCTAGGGTTTGGCGCTTATTGGGGATATAATCAATATCAAACAGTTTTAAAAGAAAATCAGGAACTAAAAAAATTGGAAAAAAGTATTCCTTCTTCAACTGATGAAGAAGCGATACCGACGGCAACAGTGACACCGACAAAGGCTATAGAAACCAAAGGAACAATTGAAGGCGAATTAGGATATCCTTCGGAAGGTATTCCAGCGCTTGAAGTCTATGCATTTAATTCGATTGATCAATCAAAATATTTTCTGATTAAAACAGGACAAAACCAGGGAACATTTACCATAAAAGATGTCGATCCAGGGACTTATTATGTGGTTGCTTATCCTGTTGGTTCAAATTCAAGTTTAGCCGGCGGTTATTCAAAAATGGTTCCCTGCGGGCTTTCAGTCGAATGCACTGATCATTCATTGATACCAGTTAATGTCACTGCTGGACAGACTACGTCGGGGGTCGAAGTCAGGGATTGGTACGCACCGGAGGGGACTTTCCCGAAAAAGCCATAAAAAATTTATTGAAGGTACTTTTGTATATTCGCACTGTGTTCTTCGTCAGAGCGGGCATAATGCATGTTGCCTTGTTTGTCAGAGATATAATACCAGAACGGTGTTGAAGCATCAGCACCAATAACAGCTTCAATAGACACTAATCCAGGGTTAGAAATCGGTGTCGGCGGCAGGCCTTCATTCTTATAGGAGTTATAGGGCGAATTAATTTTGAGATCGTCAAAGGACAAGACTTTTTTCCACCAGCTCTTTTCTTCGGGTTGATAGCCTAGAGCATATTGGATGGTAGCATCAACCTGAAGAGGCCAGCCCGCCTCCAGACGTTTGAGCAAAATGCTGGCCACAACGCTTTTATCTTCTTTATGTTTCGCTTCTTTTTCGACGATTGAAGCCAGAATGATGACGTCTTTTTCGGAAAGACCATTTTTTTCCGCTTTTGCTTTTAACTCCGGAGAAAATTTTTGTTCGTAGTTGTTTTGCAAAATAGAAATTACAGAACCGGCCGTAGCGTCTTTTGGAACCAAATAAGTATCTGGAAAAAGATAGCCCTCTGACGCTAATTTAATAAATTCTACCTCGGGAATGTCTAGTTCGCGGCCTATAACTTGAGCCATTTCTTCCTTTCTTGTTCCTTCAATCAAGGTCACCCAGACGTCAAGAGTGCCGTGGGTAAGAGCCTTGGCTATTTCAAAGGCATTGAGCGAAGGATTGAGGCGAAAGTCTCCTGCCTGGATACTTCTTTCGATCCCCAACTGCTTGACAACAAGATAAAATATTAATTTACTGCGAATCAGATCCTCTTTGGCGAGATTGTTGACAATATTTTCCAGTGCTTCCCCACGAGCGATGACAAAAATCTTAGAGGTCTTGTCGTTTTTGTTAAAAGGCAGAGTTCCTTCCCGATAAAAAAGATAAAAGCCCAAGACAAAGATAGAAAGAAGAAAAAATATAATATAACGTTTTTTCATACTAATGTTCGATTGTAAATATCGGCAAATTTTTAATCGTCACTTCGCCTTCTTTTAATCGATATTTATCGCTTGAGTAAAGGATCATCATCGGTTCCCTCCTATCAACATTGTGGTCCAGTTTTTTCAAAAGATAGATGCCGGCCTGGCGGTCCTTGGGAGACCCTAAGACTTTGGCAACTGTGTTTAGATTATAATTATTAATACCCTTAATTCTACCAGAAACATCCGCAAGTATCTCTTTTTTATGAGGAGAAAGCTTGAGGCTTTTGCAAGAAATGTTTCCATCGCCTTTTTGGCCGGAAACGATTTCCCTAAATTTTTTTAAAGCAGCTCCTGATTCGAGGATTTTTCTCGCTTCCTCATCGCCGTTCTTTTTGATCTTTTTTTCTTGAAAACAAAGGTCAAGGAGCATCCCTGACAATCTAAGGGCTTTCGTTTCCAAACGAAGCGGTCTATCTGTTTCTTGTTCGAGGACATATAAAACATCGCGGGCTTCCAAGATCGGTCCAATTCCTCGGCCCGCTGGCTCGAGCATTTCATTGATATCAACGACAGTTTTTATCCCAAAATGTTTTGCCAGATCTTGAAATTTTTTGGCGACTTTTTCTGCATCGCTGAAATGATGAATTTTGGCAGTTTTTCCATAGGGTAAGTCTAAAGCTAAATGAGTCGTCCCGGCGGCGACTTTTTTTGCCATCACCGAAATGATGATTTTGTCAAATGATTCGAAAGACAGAGGTTCCTCGACGCGGATGATGACGTCGTCGGCAGGGGCGATACCGAGGCGGCCGTTCCAGGCAATACAGCCTCCAACCTTATTGACAATTTTTTCAATTTCCGTCGGGCTAAATTCTATACTAGCAATTGCTTCCATGACGTCAGCGGTCCCTGCAGGTGTCGTAATCGCACGCGAGGAAATCTTGGGAATTTTAAAACCAGCAGCGGCAATTATTGGGACGATAATCATAGTTGTCCTGGTTCCGGCAATACCGCCGACAGAATGTTTGTCAGCGACAATCCCTTTAAATGAAAGTTTATTGCCGGTTTCGACCATTGCTTTGGTGAAATGAAAGAGTTCAATCGGCTTATAACCTTCTTTAAAAGATGAAGCGACAAAATAAGTCGTCAAAATGTCAGTCAGTTTTTCCTTGGCGATTTCATCCATAATGGCATAGACTTCCCGGTACGACAGCCTTTTTCCCAACAGTTTTTTTTGGATGGCAGCGATCGCGACTATTTTTTGTTTGTCTTCTTTTTGTTTTTTACTCATAGCTGGTATAGAGTTCGGTGATCCTTTTTTGGTATTCTTTGGCCTTGAGGATAAGGCGGCTGATCAGATAGATTTCCTTGATTTCGATCACCCACGATATAAAAAGATAGAGAAAAATAAAGATAAAAAAAGTGACGGCAAGAAGCAAGAAAACGTTGATGGTAAATGACGTATCAAATATCAATCCGTCGAAGAGCTTCATCAATGAATAAGAGATTATTGAGGCGATTACTCCTGAAAAAGCCATTTTGAGAAGCTCGCTGACAATAAAAGTAAAATTAAAGCCGGAAATTTTTTTCCAGAGAATGGCAAAAAGTAATGTTGAATTAAAAATCATTGAAGCAGAAAAAGAAATCGCCAATGCCCAAATAGGCAGATGAAAATAAAAGACAAAAAGTAAACTCAAAAGAGTATTGATCAAGATTGAAACAAATCCAATATAGAAGGGTGTTTTGCTGTCCATTATGGCGTAAAAGCAGCGAGTTAATAGGTAATAAACAGCATGAAAGGGCAGGGCGATTGAGAAATAGGAAAGAGTGACGGCCGTTTGTACTGTCGCCTCCCAGTCAAATTTTGGGCCGCCAAAGAAAAGTCTGATGATGGGCGTCCTGGCAAAAATAAAAAATAAAGCGATAGGAATGGTCAGAAAAAAAAGATTGAGGATGGAATCGGTAATGATTTTTTTAAATTCTTCTACTTTTTTTTCCTGGTAAATTTCCGTTAAATAAGGAAGGGAAGCTTGGCCAAAAGCCATTCCAATTACCGAAACCGGCAGAAGTTGAAGGTGCTGTGCTAAATAAAAGACAGTATAGGCGCCGCTTCCTAAAAGGGTCGCCAAGGTAAGATCGATGGTGGCGTCGATCTGGGCGACGATGATTGTGAAGGTTCTTGGGATAACGAGCCTAATAAACTCGATTAAACCTTTAGTTTTTTTAAGAACTAGTTTGTAATCAAAGCCTGAAAAGAAAAGTAGCGGGAGTTGAACAACAAAAAGAAGTACGGCGCCAAAAATAACTCCCCAAATGGGCGCGGTCAAGGACAGAGTCTGATTAAAGAGGATTGTCGTTATGATGATAGATAGGTTATAAATAATCGGGGCTAAGGCAGAAAGGAAAAAAATTTTGTTAGCTTGGCCTATGCCTGTCAGAAAATTGCCGACGACAAAAAAAGGTAGTTGGCCAAGGAGAAGAAGGCGGGAGAAATAAATAATCTTCTCGATTTTTTCCAGGCTATATCCGGGAGTAAGCAGAGGAATCAGGCGGTCGATGAAGATAGCGGCAACGCATACAAAAATTGTCAAAAGAAGAAGGATAAAGTTGATGATCGAGGAAATATTCTCGCTAAGCTCTGTTTTGTTATTTTTGTAGCGCAAATAAATGGGGATAAAGGTGGTAGTTAGGGCTCCGGTGATGAGTATCTCAAAGATGAGATCGGGGATTCGGAAAGAAGCAAAAAAAATGTCGAGTTGTTCTTTGTTAAAGTATCCTGCCAGGACGCGGTAGCGCAAGAAGCCTGACAGATTGGTTAAAATAATCATGAAGGAAAGAAGCATCGCCGAAGAAAAAATACTGGTTTGCTTTGAAAAAATGAAATTAGAAGTCTTCTTAATAAATCGTTCCATTGAATAGATTATACATTATTCGCTGAAAACTTAATTTATTTTATTCAAACTTATACTAAAATGGTAAAGATTGACAAAAAATTAGCATTTGTGTATTATCAACGGTCAAAGAGGTAAAATTTTATGGATGAGAGATTTAGAGAAATAGCTGCATATGTAGGTTTAACTTTATCTAGTCTTGCCTTATTGTATTTCGGATTTGTTAAGCCACTCTTAAAGAGAAGTTTTACCAGAAGCAACGGACAACGAGAAGACATTAATAAAAATACAACACCATTAGCAGCTCAATCTCCACTCAATACTGATCACGATTTTACACCAGGAGGAGGTTTTCCTCGATCTTAAAAAAAATAAGAATCTTATAAAATTCACTTGACCCCGAAGAACTCTTGCCTCGTCGCGTGGTCTATGTCCACGCTTCCGAGGGGCGAGTCTACGGGGTCGGCGGGGGAATACCGAATGGTATATCCCCCTTGACATAGGGCGGAAAATGGTGTGTAATGGATAGTATATGGTGTTTTTTGGTGAATATCAGGTTAACTTCTCCGGGTCTGGCCGTTTACTTTTGCCAAAAAGACTTAGAGAACTTCTCAAAGGCAATACTTTTATACTGACAAAAGGTTTTAACAACTGCTTGTCAGGTTATGACAAAGACGACTGGGAAAAAAGAGCAATAGAACTGCTTAACCCATCTTTACTACAACCCAATGACATCGATCAGCGTCGATCAATTTTTTCTGCATTGGCTTATTTGGAAATCGACGATCAGGGTCGTTTTGTCGTCCCAAAGAATCTGCTCGATTACGGCCAATTAAAAGAAAAAGCGGTTATCATCGGTGTTGGCGACCATTTTGAAATTTGGAGTGATAAGAATTGGCAGGAATATAAAAAAGTTAAAAATTAATGCATACACCAGTACTTTTACAACAAGCGATTGAAAACTTAAATGTCAAATCCGGAGGTAAATATATTGACGCGGCGTATGGCGAAGGTGGGTACAGTCAGGAGATTATCAAACAGGGAGGGCGAGTTTTAGGAATAGATTTAGATATTAATCAAATCAAAAATCAAAAATCTAAAATCCAAAATCTAAATTTGATTCAAGGGAATTTTGCTGACATTGAGAAGCTTGCCAAAAAAAACAATTTTTTTCCAGCCGACGGCGTTGTTTTTGACCTCGGCCTTTCGATGAGACAGATAAATGAATCGGGGCGGGGCTTTTCATATAACAAGCCGAACGAACCTTTGGATATGAGGTTGAGTTTGGATAGCGAGTTGACAGCTCTCAACTTGATCAAAAAACTAAATGAGAACGAGTTGTATGAGATCTTTGCCAAGAATTCCGAGGAACTCAAGTCAAGAGAAATTGCTCGTGAAGTGAAAAGAAGAAAAAGAATAGAGATAGTTTATGATTTGACAAGCGCGATTGATAGAGTCTTGGGTTTTAAAAGCAATTCGACCTATGCGAGGATATTTCAAGCTCTAAGAATTTCAGTCAATGACGAATTGGAAAATTTAAAGAAAGGGCTAGAGGGAGCGGTTAGAGTCATAAAAAAAGAGGGAAGAATAGTTGTTGTCAGTTTTCATTCGCTTGAAGACAGAATCGTTAAAAATTTTGTCAGAAACACCGATTTAAGATTTTTGAAAAAAAAACCAATTAGAGGTATCAGGTTGTTTGAACGGAGCGCAAAGTTAAGAACTATAATCAAATGAAAAAAATAATCAATCCAACAATTTGGTTAGTGATGATAGGATTAGTCACAGCAAATATCTTTCTTTTTTATTCATCAATTAAATTGGGTGATGAAATTTCGACATTTGAAGCAAAGATACAAAAGATTCATCGCGAAAATTTAAATTTAGAAGGAGAGCTGGCCGATGTATCGTCTTTAAAATACGCACAAAAACTGGCAAAAAGCCTTGAGTTTACCGAGAAATCACAGCCAAATTACCTTGAAAAATTAAAGTATGCTTTTAATCCAATTCAATGAAGACGAAGTTTCTTTTCATCATTTTTTTATTATTCTATTTAGGAATAGTCGGAAAACTTTTCTATCTACAGATTATCTCGCCCCAAGAAGTAAATAAAAATTTATACCTGAAATCCCAGAGATTGCTACCAGAGAGAGGTCGAATTTATGACCGCAATAAGACTCCATTTGTTCTCAATCAGAACTCTTATCTTCTCTATCTTGAACCAAAAAAAATTACCGACAAACTAAAGCTAGTGAAATTTTTGAGTGAAAAACTGGAGATCAACGAAGCTTCGCTTTCGGCGCGAATAGACGAGAGCAAAGATTGGATTTCAATTACTAACAATGTTGACGAAAAGAAAAAAAAAGAAATTGAAAACTTAAAAATATCAGGGATAGGATTTGAAAACCAGATGAAGAGATCTTACCCGGAAGCTTCCTTATCTGCCCATCTTTTGGGTTTTGTCGGCAAAGATAAGGATGGCGAAGATATCGGTTATTTTGGACTTGAGGGTTATTATGATAAAGATCTGTTTGGACTGCCTGGTTTGCTGGATTCTGAACGGGATATTATCGGCCGGCCGATATTTTTAGGAATTCAAAACAAGGTCGAACCAGAAAACGGCAGAGATCTGATTTTGACCATCGACAAAACCGTCCAGGAAATAGCAAAAAAAAGACTACTTGAGGGTCTAAGCCGCTACCAAGCCAAACAAGGCTGTGTCATCATCGCCGATCCCAATACAATGGCGATTTTATCCTTAGTTTGTCTGCCCGACTATGACCTTGAAAAATACTATCAATTTTCCGAAAACTATTTTAAGAATCCGGCGATCTCTGATCTATACGAGCCTGGGTCGATCTTTAAGCCCTTAATAATGGCGGCGGCTATAGAAGAAAAAAAAGTCAAACCCCAAGATATCTATGATGAAAAAGGCCCGATTCAGATAGGAGAATATCAGATAAAAACCTGGAATAATAAATATGAAGGCAAAATTTCCATGACGAGAATATTGGAAAAATCGTCAAATGTAGGTATGGTTTACATAGGTGAAAAACTGGGTAAAGATAAAATTTATCAATATTTAGAGAAATATGGATTTGGAGAATTGACTGGGGTTGATCTTCAAGGTGAAAATTCCGCTTATTTTAAACCAAAGTCTTCTTGGTACCCGATTGATTTTTCTACAGTGACTTTTGGTCAAGGCATCGCTTTGACGCCAATTCAGATGATTAGGGCTTTTGCCTCGCTCATCAACGGCGGTTATTTAATGAAACCTTATGTTGTTGAAAAAATTGTCTCCTCGAGCAAAGAAACAAAAATTAAGCCGAGAGTGGAAAAAAGAATAATTTCGGGCTTTACGTCGGAGGTAATAAAAAAAATGCTCGTTTCAACGATTGAAAATGCCGAAGCCGTATGGGATCGGCCAAAAGACTATAAAATCGGCGGTAAGACTGGGACGGCCCAGATCGCCATCCAAGGCCATTACGACCCGTCTCTTACCAATGCCTCATTTATAGGTTTTGCACCAGCTGATAAACCCAAGTTTATCGCCCTTGTGATTCTCAAAGAACCAAAGACTTCGCCTTGGGGGTCAGAGACAGCAGCACCGATTTTTTTTGAGATCGCAAAAGATCTTATAGTATACTATGGTATTACACCAGAACAATAAAAAACAATTAAACGGTTAAAACTTAAACATGTTTCAAAAAATAAAAAATATCTACCACCTCATCCGAGCTTTTTTAGCCAATCTTTATTATGGCTTTCCTTCCCGTCGGATAAAGATGATAGGAGTTACCGGGACTGACGGGAAGACTACTACGACCCATCTTATTTACCACATTTTAAAACATGCAGACAAAAAGGTTTCCATGATTTCGACGGTCTACGCGCTCGTTGCCGGACACGAATACGATACCGGATTTCACGTTACTACACCAGACGCCATATTAATACCGAAATACATTAGAATGGCAGCCGACCAAAAAGACGAATACTTTATTCTTGAAACAACATCTCATCGTTTAGATCAGAACCAACTATTCGGAACAAAGTTCGAAATTGGAGTCATCACAAACATCACTCATGAACATTTAGACTATCATCGGACATATGAAGACTATGTCAGAAGTAAGGAAAAGTTATTAGGAATGTCGAAAATAGGGATTATTAATAAAGACAATGAGTCTTACAAATATTTATCTCAAAACTCAAAGCTCAAATCTCAAAACTACATCTCAAATCTTAAAACTGTAGAAAAAACATTTAATCTGCCAAAATTTAATCAATATAATTATGCAGCGGCTTATACAGTTTGTAGACAATTAGGATTATCAGACAGAGAGATTTTAGGCGCTATAAAGACTTTTAATCTTCCTAAAGGAAGATTAGAGGTAGTTTATGATAGAGATTTTAAGGTAATAATAGATTTTGCTCATACTCCTAATGCTTTTGCCAGTTTACTACCAGAGCTAAGGCGTTTATATTTGGATAAAGGGGGAAAACTGATTCATGTTTTTGGATCTGCCGGCTTAAGGGATAAAACAAAAAGGCCATTAATGGGAGAAGCCAGTAGTAAATATTCGGACTATATTATTTTGACAGAAGAAGATTACCGGACAGAAAGACTTGAAGACATCTGTGGTCAGATTACCTCGGGAATAGAAAATAATCGCTATAAGATTGTGAATAGGCGTGAACAGGCGATTAATAAAGCGATTGAAATGGCAAAAAAAGGTGATCTAGTAGTTATTACTGGTAAAGGTCATGAGAAAAGCCTTTGTAGGGGAAAAATCGAATATCCTTGGAGCGAACATGAAGCAGTTAAAAAAGCGCTAAATTTATGATTATTTACGATTCTAATTTGAAAATCTTTTCTTCTTCATTGCTCAACGACAGTCGTTATTTTTCTGGTTTTGGAACAAAATTCTTAGGAGATGGCAGAAAACTAGAAAATATTTTAAATTTTTTTACAAGTAATAATTTGTCCTATAAGAAAATGGTTATTCCAGAGCAGATTCACTCCGTCAATATTGAAGTATTTGAATCAAAGTCAAAGGAAAATTTAGAAAAAATATCTGAAACAGACGGCGTTATCACTAAAGAGAAGGGAGTGGTTTTAACTGTAGTTACCGCCGATTGTTCGCCTCTAGTCTTTGGCGATAAAACTAATGGCATCGTCGGTATTTCTCACCAGGGCTGGCGTGGGAGCGTCAAAAGAATGGCGCAGAAGATGTTAGACAGAATGATCAAAATAGGCGCCAGTATTGAAACAATAAAGGTTGCTATTGGCCCGTCAATTGGAGAATGTTGTTATGATGTCGATGAAGATAGGTACTATGAATTTAGAGAAGAATTTGACGGTTATTCTGCTAAAATATTCCACCTCCGAGGTGGAAGGAGGCACTTGAATCTAGCCTTGTTAAACTATCTTCTTTTAGTTGAAAAAGGAGTCAAAAAAGAAAACATCGATTATTTTCCTTTCTGCACTAAGTGTGATAAAGAAAGGTTTTTTTCCTTCAGAAGAGGCAAAAAAACCGAACAATACGGAGAGATGTTCAGCTTTATTTTAAAGACTTAACTTAATTTTTGATGAAATATTCGGGTTTTTCCCTTTTTAAAAATATTGTTTTTCTGATAAATTCTTTAATAAAAGTTAAATTTAAATAAGAAGCTAACTGTATTATCAGAAAAATTTTTATTTGTAGAGGTAAAGAAAAGTAGTTTTTGACCTGATTAAACTGTAATTTTTTTACTATTTTTTTAACAGCTAGACTCGGTGTAACTATAAATAACTTATCTTTTTTGTAGTCACGTAAAATTAATTTGAATATCTTAGTACCGAATCCTTTTCCTTGAAACTCCTTTAGTAGTACAAAAGGACCAAGTTTTATCCAATCTTTATATATATTAATAACAAAAACTCCAGCGAATTTATTGTTAATAAGCAATATATAGTTGTTCTTAAAAGACTTCCAAACTTTATACTTGACATAAAATGGAGCTGAAAAACCTCTAATCTCGTTAATTAAAAGACTAATTTCTTTGTCTTTAAGCTCTCTTTTTATAATATTTACTGATTCCATATTCTTTACTACATTATATTAATATAATGTAGTGTGATCAAATACCGAAGGTTTTTTCCTTATCTAAACTTATTTTTCTTTCCCTGGCTGATTTCCAATCGATTCCATGTAATCCGGGATGATAAATTTCGTTAAATATTTCTTTTAAAAACAAAGCTACCTTTTCAATTTTTACGATATTTTTAAAAGTCGGGACTATCCCCTCGCTTTTTTCCATAAGAAGAGCGAATTTAGCAACTGTAGAGGGGGAAACTTTCAGTTTTTCACAGATATTATAATAATCAATCTTTTTCATTAAAAGAAAAATAATCGCAACACGTTTAGCTACCATAATTCTTTCAGCTGGCGATAATAGATCAAACACAACTTTCATGAACTCTTCCTTAGAGGATTTTTTGCCCATTACTTCAAAAAATAGATTAAATAATTTATCTAAAAGATCTTTCTGTAGTAGAAAACGAGAATTTCTGACCATACTACAATTTATTAATATAATGTAGTGAGAATGTCTATAGACTATACGCTACAAAACAGGTATTTTAGATTGTTGTAACGGCCAAATTTTTGCGATATCTAACAAGTTGCAGTTATAAATAAAAGGAAAGAATAGTATAATTAGATATAGAATGTTAAAACAGGCTAAAAATATATTTTTTGTCGGCATAAAGGGTGTGGCGATGGCGAATTTGGGAGTGGTATTGAAGAAAATGGGCAAAAACGTCACAGGATGCGATGTGGAAGAAGAATTTATTACTGATAAGCTTCTTAAAGATAATAAGATTACCTGGAAGGTGGGTTTTAAGGATCTTCCTAAAAATATCGATCTAATGGTTTACTCTGCGGCTCATCAAGGGTTGAGTAATCCTCTTATTATTAAGGCAAAGAAAAGAAAAGTAAATGTTATTTCCCAGGCTGGTTTATTGGGTGAATTGATGCTTGGATTTGAGACCAAGATTGCTGTTGCTGGCTGTCACGGAAAGACAACAACTGCTTCTTTATTAAGTTATGCGTTGAATAAACTTAACGCCAAACCTTCTTATTTTGTTGGTGTTCCTTTTTTTACTGATTATCAGGGAGCAGATTACCAAGAAAAAAAATATTTTGTCATCGAAGCGGATGAGTATGGAATTAATCCACCAAGTGATAAAACGCCAAAGTTTTTCAAATTAAACCCCGACTGGATTATTTGTACTAATATTGATTTTGATCATCCAGACGTCTACAAAAACATTGAAGAAACTAGAAAAGCGTTTGTCAAATTTTTTGGTGAGAAAAAGTTAATTTTGAATATTGACGATACGAAAATACTACAGTCTATTAATACACTAAAGTCTAGGAGAATTATTACTTATGGTTTTTCAGAAAAAGCAGATTATCAAATAGTTAATTGGAAAATAGACAAAGATGGTTCAGTATTTAGTATTAAAGGAACGGACAGTTTTAAAATTTCTTTGTTTGGTAAACATAACATTTCCAATGCAGCTGCAGTTATCGTTCAATTATTACAGTTAGGTTTTACAGCGGGAAAAATTAAAAAAGCATTATTGGGTTTTAAAGGTGCCCAAAGGCGATTTGAATTAGTTTACAAAAATAATGACACCTATCTTTTCGATGACTATGCCCATCATCCAGCGGAAATCGAAGCAACGATTAAATCAACCCGCGATAGATTTGGTGGTAGACGAATAATAATTATTTTCCAACCTCACACTTATTCCAGAACAAACTTCTTGTTAAATAAATTTAAAGAGGGTTTATCATCAGCAGATATAGGATTTATCCTTCCAATTTTTGCTTCAGCAAGAGAAAACAGTCGTCAGTTTAAGATCGACTCACAAGATATTGTCAAAGGCAAAAAAAATCTTTATTATGTAGAATCGAGCGTACAGTTGATTAATCGGTTGGAAAAATTTGTAAAAAAAGGCGATGTAATTTTTACGATGGGGGCAGGGGATGTTTATAAATTAAAAGACAAAATTATCAAGACAATTAACGGATTAACGAATTACGGATTACGGATTGAAAAAAACAAAGACTTATCACATTATCTAACTTTAAGAAATCAAGTAAAAGCGGAGTATTTTTTGGAAGCGAGGACAAGAGGTGATTTAATCGAGGCGAAAAAATATTGTTTAAAAAACAAACTGCCTCTATTTATGTTAGGCGGGGGAAGTAATTTGGCAATCATAAAAGAAAAAATAGAAGGATTGATAGTAAAAAATAATTATTTAGATTTGAAGATTCTTAAAGAAAGCAAAAACAAAATTACCATTTCTGTGTCTTCAGGATACCCGGTTTCTTTGCTGGTCGCAAAATCAATTGCTGCCGGGTGGGAGGGATTTGAGTATCATAAGGGTTTGCCAGGGACGGTCGGTGGAGCAATTTACATGAATTCGAAATGGACAAAACCTCCGATCTACTTTGGCGACAGCTTAGTCTATGCGTATCTTGTCAACAATCGCGGAGAAGTTAAAAAGGTTAATAGAGATTATTTCAAATTTGCTTATGACTATTCTATCTTGCAAAAAACCAAAGAGATCGTCCTCGAAGGCATTTTTGAACTCAAAAAATCCAACGCTAAGATATTACAAGAAAAAGCCGATTGGGCCCTTTTATATAGAAAGAAAACCCAGCCGTTTGGAATTGCTTCATCCGGTTGTTTTTTCAGAAACCCAGGAAAAATATCTGCTGGATATTTAATTGATAAGGTAGGATTAAAAGGTTATGCTGTTGGAGATTATTTTGTCTCACCAATTCACGCCAATTTTATCATCAACAAAGGCAAAGGCAAGAGTAAAGACCTTATTAAACTGTTGGGTATAATAAAGAATAAGGTTAAAGAAAAATTCGACATAGAGTTGGAAGAAGAAGTAATAGTAATATAAAACAGTTAAATATTAAAACTTAAACAGTTAAAAAAACTATTAAACGGTTAAGTATTAAACAAAACATTTTGTTTAATGTTTAAGGTTTTAATGTTTAATAAGTTTTTTTAGGTTTTAACTGTTTAACAGTTTAAGATTTAATTATGGAGGATTCATATATCATCAAGGGCGGAAAAAAGTTATCAGGTGAAGTAAAGCTTTCTGGGGCTAAAAATGCCGCATTAAAGATGATCATCGCTTCTCTTTTATTTGACGAAAAAGTCGTTTTAGAAAATATTCCCCGAATCAATGATGTCATCGAGCTTTTGCATCTAATCAAATCGTTGGGAGCAAAAGTTGATTTTGTTGACAAAAACCAAGTAGAAATCGATCCGACCTCTTTAAATCAAAATAAAGTTGATTTACTTCATGCTTCAAAAATCAGGGTTTCTTTCATGCTTTTTGCTCCTCTTCTTCATAAATTCGGGAGTTGTTTTGTTCCCAATCCAGGCGGATGCCGGATCGGCGCCAGGCCCATCGATAGGATTGTTGAAGGAATGAAAAGCCTGGGAGTGGAAATCAGATATATTTCAAGAACAGGTTTCTATGAGGCAAAAATGCCTGATAAACCTAGGGGTATTTTTAGGTTCAGCAAGCCAAGCCATACTGGGACAGAACTCCTCATCATGCTTTCGGTTTTCGGAAAAGACAAAATCGTTTTAGAAAACTGTGCCAACGAGCCGGAGATTGATAACCTGATTAGTTTTTTGAATCAAAGCGGGGCGAGAATTGTCAAAGAAAACAGCCTAATCGAAATAGATGGAGTCGAAAAACTCAAATTCAAAGAACCTTTTAAAATCATCCCCGACCGCAACGAAGCTGTTACTTATATTTGTCTAGCTTTAGCAACAGGTGGGAGTATCAGCCTAAAGAATTTACTGTTAGAAAACATCACTATCTTTGTTGAAAAACTAAAGCAAGCCGGGGTTAAGATCAAGACTTCGAATAACGGGATTTTCTTTTCCAGAGGTAAATCGCTTCAAAGCGTTAATATTGAAACAACTCCGCATCCGGGTTTTATGACCGATTGGCAGCCTAATTGGGCTGTTTTAATGACTCAAGCTCAAGGAAAATCAACTGTAAACGAGCGCGTTTTTGAAAATAGATTTTCTTATGTGTCGGAATTAAAAAAGTTGGGAGCAAAAATAAGGTTTCTGGAAAAAAAAGTTGAAAATCCAAAAGACTTTTATTACTTTAACTACGTAAGAGGGAAAAAATATAACCAGGTTATCGAGATTGATGGTCCGGTGAGTCTTCATGGTGGAGCTTTGAATATCGCTGATCTTCGCGCCGGCGCCAGCCTGGCGACAGCCGCTTTGGTAGCCGATGGTGAATCAGTCGTCAACGGTGTCTCGATCCTCGAGCGGGGATATGAGGATTTTGTAGAAAAAGTCAGAAATTTAGGGGGAGAGATTAAGAAGATTTAATTTGATAAAATAAGCTTATGAGGAAGATAAAGAATGGATTAATACTGGCGGGTGGCGATAGTACGAGATTTTGGCCTCTTGAAGAGAAAAATCTTTTTTCTTTTTTGGGCAGACCATTGATTCTTTACCAGCTAGAAGAACTGTCAAATTACTGTGAAAAAATAACGGTCATTGCCAGTAAAAAAAACGCAGCTCCCCTCAATCGTTTGATCGAAGCTTCGTTAGGAGCGTCAAAATATCAAGTTATTATTCAGGATGATTTAGACGGGCAATCAGGGGCAGTATTATCGGCTAAAAATTTGGTTAAGGGAGAAGTTTTGATTATCAACGCCAATGACATTTTTGATTTTAAAATTCTTGAAAAGATCGTACAAACCGCAAAGCAAGAAAATAAAGTTATTCTTTTTGGAAAAAAAATCAGCGAATATTTTCCTGGCGGATACTTCAAGTTTGACGCTAAAGGAAAACTCATGGCAATTATCGAGAAACCCAGAAAAGACAAAATTCCCTCAAATATCACTAAGTTGGTGATTGACTATTACTCTGACATCGATTACTTGACTAAAGCCTTAGAAAAAGTAAAAACTAGCAACGACGATCATTATGAAGTCGCCTTGAGCCAACTACTTTCCACGGAAATTGACAGAGAGTACTTTATATATGACGGTTATTGGCAGAGTCTTAAGTTCCCTTGGCATGTTTTGCTAATGACGAAATTGTTTTTGGCTACAATCAAAGCCAGTAAAATCTCCTCGTCGGCCCGCATATCTAAAAAAGCACTTATTGTCGGTCCAGTCATCATCGGAGATGATGTGGTAATCGGAGATTTTGTAAAAATTTCCGGACCAGTTTTTATCGGAGATAATAGCATCATCGGCGATTATTCATTGATACGGGAAAGCCAGATTGGAGAAGATTGCTTGATTGGATCTTACTCGGAGATTGCCCGATCGAGCATCGGTAACAAAGTTTTTCTCCACCGGAATTATGTCGGCGACTCTGTTTTGGCAGACAAAGCGATGATGGGAGCTCAAGCGGTAACGGCTAACTTGAGATTTGACGGAGAAACAGTAAAAGAAACAAATTTGTCAAAATTAGGAGCAGTTATTGGTGAGGAATCAAAAATAGGCGTCAATGCTACGCTCACTCCGGGAGTGAAGATTGGCAAAAAAACTTGGATCAACTCCGGTGAAGTCGTAAATCAGGACGTAAAAGATAAAGTATATTTTAGTGATGGGAAAGAAAAGGTTAATTTAAAAGTATGAAAAAAATTACTGTTATTGGTGGAGGCACTGGAACTTTTGTCGTTTTGTCGGGACTTAAAGATTACGAGCTCGATCTTTCTGTTGTTGTTTCCATGATGGATTCGGGTGGGTCAACTGGTAAACTTCGGGATCAGCTAGGTGTTTTACCACCGGGAGATCTTCGCCAATGCTTGGTGGCTTTGTCCGACGCTCCTATATTATGGAGAAAACTTTTTTTATATCGATTTGAAACAGGAGATTTTAAAGGACATAACTTCGGCAATCTTTTTTTGGCTGCGCTTGAAAAAGTTAGCACATCTTACGACGAGGCAATTCAGTCAGCATCATATGTTTTAAAGACGAAAGGAAAAGTTTTTCCCGTCACTCATGATAAACTGCATTTGGCAGCCGAGTATGAAAACGGTAAAATCGTTACCGGAGAAGGATTAATAGACGAAAATCATGCAGAATCCTCAAGGATTAAAAGAGCTTATTTGACGCCCAGCGGAACAGCCAATGTTAAAGCAGTCGAAGCAATAGAAAATTCCGATTATATTATTGTTGGACCAGGAGATCTTTATACAAGTATCATACCTGTACTCCTCGTTGAAGGCATCGGTGAGGCGATTATGAAAAGCAAAGCAAAAATAATTTTCATCATGAATTTGATGACTAAATCCGGACAGACGACGAAATATAAAGCATCGGATCACCTTTTGGATTTAAAAAAATATCTCGGAAAAGATCCTGACTTTATTCTCATAAACAATACGCAGATTACAGCGGATATTTTGAATTCCTACAAAAAGTATAATGAAGAAGAAGCAATTAACGATTTAAAAGATCATAATGGTTATAAGGTTATCAAGGGAGATTTGATCGACAATAAACAGGTGGAGACGAACTCATCTGATGTCTTATATCGAAGCATTTTGAGGCACGATTCGAAAAAAGTTGCCGAAGTTTTGAACAAAATATTTAATGCTTAAACATCATACCATTTCCGTTAGACACGCCGTTGACGGTTTGATCTGGGCTTTAAAAACCCAGCCAAACTATAAAATTCATCTTTTTTTGTCAACTCTGTCTATTTTTGGAGCATTTATTCTCAAAATAAGTTATCTGGAGTTTTTATTAATTGTCTTTTTGATTACCGTTGGATTAGTAATTGAGACTATAAATACCGGCCTCGAGCAGACGACCGACGCCATCGATAAAAAAATCAGAGAAGACATAAAAATCGCCAAAGACGTCGCCGCGGCAGCAATGTTGATATATGCAATCGGTGCCACTATCATAGCCGGTATGATTTTTTTGCCAAAAATATTATGACTTCCATTTATCTTTTTGCCGTTTTTGCTTCTTTTGTTTTGAATTTTTTTTTGATCGTTCCTTTTATTGATTTTCTTTATCACCTCAAGTTTCAAAGAGCCCATCAAAAGACAAGAGACGTCTTTAACAAACCGACGCCGATCTTTGATAAATTTAATGTCCATAAAAAGGGTACACCAGTCGGGGGGGGAATTTTGATTTTGGCAACGACAGTCTTTGTATTTTGTCTTTTTATTTTTTTGTATTGGTTTTTTCAAAAAAAAATCCTAACCAATTATCCGTCGATCGCCTCGGAAATAAAAATAATCCTTTTTACTTTTATTTCTTTTGGGTTTTTGGGTTTGTATGATGATCTGAATAAAATGTTTCTTTGGACAAAAACGGGAATTTTTGGTTTAAGAATGCGTCATAAATTCATCATAGAAGTTATCCTTTCTTTAGTTATTTCTTATTGGCTATTCAGCGATCTAAAAATTCAATTTATGCACGTGCCTTTTTTTGGCGTCTTTAATTTGAACTATTTTTATATCTTATTTTCTTCTTTTATTATTGTCGCTTTTGCCAATGCCGTCAATATTACCGATGGCCTCGATGGATTGGCATCGGGCATCCTTACTTTTGCCTTGATTGGTTTTTGGGTGGTTTCCCGATCGATTTTGGATGTTCCGACCTCCCTTTTTATCGCTGCTTGGTTAGGTGGTCTATTAGCTTTTCTTTATTTCAATATCTGGCCGGCCCGCGTCATTATGGGCGATACCGGGGCTCTTTCATTTGGCGCTACTTTTGCTGTCATAGGGTTGATTTTGGGTAAGGCGTTTGCTTTGCCGATTATGGGTGGAGTATTTGTCATTGAGATTGGATCGTCGTTGATTCAACTAATGGGTAAGAAGTTTTTAAAAAGGAAGATATTTCCTGTAGCTCCTTTTCATTTATATCTGCAAAATAAAGGTTGGGAAGAGCCAAAAATTGTCATGCGCCTCTGGCTGATTTCCATTATCTTCGTCATCTTCGGCCTGATGATTGCTTTTATGAAATGATAAAATAAGATTATGCCAAAGGATATTATTGATTCTTTGAAGAAGAAATATCAAGGAAAAAAAGTCTTGGTAGTTGGTTTGGGTCTTCAGGGTGGTGGAGTAGGTATCGCCAGATTCTTCGCAGACTTGGGAGCTAATGTAACAGTGACTGATAAAAAGCCGAAAGAAAAATTACTACAGTCTATTAATAGACTGTCGGATCTACCGGTAAATTTTCATCTCGGTGGACATCAATTGTCAGATTTTCTTGAGGCGGATGTAATCTTCAAAGGACCCTCTGTCTTATGGTCTATGCCGGAAATTGTTGAGGCAGAAAAGAAGGGAATTCCGATTGAGATGGAACTGTCTTTTTTTGCCTCTGTCTTTCCAGGAAAAATTATTGGCATTACAGGGACTCGAGGCAAGTCGACGACTACCCAGTTAATATTTAACCTACTAAAACTATCTGATTTTTCAGTTTATTTGGGAGGAGGATTACCAGGAATCTCGACTACTAATTATTTAAAAACTTTAACAGAAAATGATTGGGTAGTGATGGAGATTTCTTCGTGGGCGTTATCCGGATTTCACCGGAAAAAAATCAGCCCACACATAGCCCTCTTTACTAATATTTATCCAGACCATTTGAACTATTATAAAAACATGGATGAGTATTTATATGATAAGAAAGCAATTTTTGTGTATCAGAAAGAGAGTAATTATTTAATAATCAATTCTAGCTTGTTAGATTCGGTGCCAAATTTTTTTTACACGAGAGTCTCACTCCGCCAAGGTCGGGGTCCCCTCGAAAGTAAAAAGAAATTTGTCACCTCATCTACAATATTTTTTTCTAAAAAAGATTTTCCCAATAAACTTAAATACCTCATGGGAGATCATAATTTGGAAAACGCTGCGGCCGCTTTGCAGGTAGCGAAGATTCTAAAGATTAATGAGCGAAAAGCTGTCAAGATTATTTCAAGTTTTAAAGGTCTGCCTTTTAGACAAGAAATTGTTGGAGAAAAAAACAGTGTTGTCTTTGTTAATGACACTACTTCAACAACGCCAATTGCTACTATCAAAGCAATTGATTCTTTCAAAAATAAAAAAATCATTCTCATTTTAGGAGGTAATTCAAAAAATCTTCCCTTTAATACTTTAATTAAACGTTTAATCGAAGTAGAAAAAATTGTTTTATTGGCAGGTTCGTTCACAGATCAGATATTGGACATCCTTAGGGAGTCCATACCTGAAAAGATTAGTAAAAAGGTTTATGATAATTTAGAAGAGGCAGTTATAGAAGCCTATAGGTTGTGTAAGAGTCTGGATTCCGGCCTTCGCCTGAATGACAAAAAATATCGGAATGACAAGATAGTGGTATTATTTTCTCCTGGGGCGACTTCGTTTGCCATGTTTAATAATGAGTTTCACAGAGGCGACGAATTCAATAGAATAGTTAAAAAAATAATAGATATATGAATATAGGTGTTTTTGATTCGGGACTTGGCGGATTGACAATCTTTAAAGCTTTGCGCAAAGAGCTTCCCCAATATAATTACATATATTTTGGAGATAATGCTCGAGTGCCTTATGGAAACCGGTCGCCAGAAATCATCTACCAATTTACTAAAGAAGCAGTTGATTTTTTGTTTAAAAAAAAGTGCCAGTTAATCATTATCGCTTGTAATTCGTCGACGTCGACTTCTCTTCGAAAAATCCAACGCGAATATTTACCTAAATTTTATCCGGATCTAAGAGTTTTGGGTGTTATTAAACCGGTAATAGAAAAATTAAAAGATAGTAGGTTAGAAAGAATAGGCATCATCGGTACTAAGGCGACGATCAAATCGGAAGCTTTTATTCATGAGATTAAAAAAGTTATTCCAACAGCCATTGTTTTTCAACAGCCTTGCCCGCTTCTTGTTCCCTATATCGAAGATTCGATGCGAAATAAAAAAGTTCTTCAATTACTACTTAAAGAATATCTTGACCCGTTGATAAAAAGAAAAATAAATAGTCTTATTTTAGCTTGTACTCATTATGGAATTATAGAAAAAGAGATAAAAAATATTGTTGGGTCGAATATTGATGTGATATCGGAAGAAAGAATAGTAGCAGAAAAACTAAAGGACTATTTAAAGCGCCATCCTAAAATAGAAAGAAAGTTAGATAAACAAAAAAAAGTTGAATTTCATTTCACAGATCCTAGGTCTGATTACAAAAAATTGACAAAATTATTTTTGAATGGTTAAAAAACTTCTAATTCGAAATAAATTTTTTGTACCTTTAGTCACTATACCGATAATATTGTCTTTAATCGGTCTGGTTTTTATTTTTGAAGCTTCGGCGATAAGATCGGTCAGCGCTTTTGGAGACAGTCTGCATTATCTTAAATACCAAGCGATTTGGTTGGCGATCGGTTTTTTCGTCATGATGTTTTTTTCCTACTTTGATTACAAAAAGCTCTATTTTTTTTCATTCATATCTTTGGGAGTGACAATTCTTCTCTTGATGATCGTTTTGATTCCCGGAATTGGCCTTCAGGCAGGAGGAGCCAGGCGGTGGATTGACTTTGGCTGGTTTAATGTCCAACCGACCGAGCTTTCCAAATTTTCCGTCATTATCTATCTTTCTTCATGGTTTATTCATAGAGAGAAAAGGCGATTTTTATCTTTTCTCACTTTGGTCGGATTTTTAATTTTTTTGATAATTCTCCAGCCCGATATGGGTACGGCGATTATCGTTTTTTTATTGAGCTTGATTATTTATTACCTTGCGGGAATGAATATATTCAACTTATTTTTGCTGATACCGGTTGCGGCCGCTGGATTTTTTTTATTGATCAAAGCTGCGCCCTACAGACTAAACCGCCTAACAGCCTTTTTGAATCCGTCGACCGATCCACAAGGAATCGGTTATCACATCAACCAAATATTAATATCACTTTCCCAGGGAGGGTTGTTTGGTCAAGGGTTTGGCTCTTCCCGTCAAAAATATTTATTTTTGCCAGAGGCCCATACTGACTCCATCTTTGCCATCATCGCCGAAGAATACGGATTTGTTGGGTCTCTAATGTTAATTATTCTCTATTTTATTTTTATTTATAAAATCTACCACCTGATAAGATTGTCGCCAGATAAACTGTCAAAATTGATCGCCGCGGGAGTCTTCGCCTTTTTTAATCTGCAGATCATCATTAATTTGGCAGGAATGGTTGGTCTATTTCCTTTGACCGGCGTACCTTTGCCTTTTATTTCTTATGGGGGAAGCAATTTACTTATTTCTTTTGCTTTAATAGGAATTTTATTGAATATAGAGAAGAGGGTGAAAGTATAATAATACTATGAAAATTTTAATCACCGGTGGACATTTAGCCCCAGCTTTAGCCGTTATCGATGAAATAAAAAAAACCAAACCAAATGTGGAAATTATTTTTGTCGGCCGGAAATATGCGCTCGATTCAGAGAAAACAACTTCTTTGGAATTCAAAGAAATCAATCGAAGAAAAATTTTGTTTATTCCCCTACAGGCTGGCAGACTGACAAGAGTTTTGTCGATAAAATCGTTGAGGAGTCTTTTTCGAGTTCCCTTGGGTTTTTATCGGGCTTTTTTTATTATTAATCAGTATCGACCGGATCGCATAATGTCTTTTGGCGGGTATTTAGCTCTTCCTTTGGTTTTCTGGGGTTATATTTTTAGGATTCCTGTATTTACCCATGAACAGACCATTAATCCGGGATTGGCCAATAGAATCATAGGCTTTTTTTCAAAAAAAATCTTTATTGCTTTTGAGGAAGCAAAAAAATATTTCCCGGCCAAAAAAACCATTATTACTGGAAATCCGATTAGGCAATCCGTGTTCATTGCCAAAAAGAAACCTTTTTCAGCAAAAAAAGACAGGCCGGTTGTTTATATCACCGGTGGTACCCTTGGAAGTCATAGCGTGAATGAACACGTCAAGAAGATAATTGTTAAATTGTTAAATAGTTATATTGTTATACATCAAACTGGAGAGACTAAGGAATATCACGATTATGATGGTTTGTTGAAAATAAAAAAGAATCTTTCTAAAGAACTAGCTGATAGATATTTTTTAGCAAAACATTTTTACGAAGATGAAATAGGCTACATTTATTCTTTGGCCGATATCGTAGTTGGCCGCGCCGGCGCAAACACTTTTTTTGAGCTATTGAAATTAAAAAAACCAGCCATATTCATTCCCCTGCCTTGGGCGTCTGGTAAAGAACAGTTCTTTCACGCTGAGATTTTTGCCAAGGCAGGAGTCGGCGAAATATTTCATCAGATAGAAACTAGCGAAAAGCTATTTAGGTTGATCAACAAAATTTTAGAGAACATCAAAAGCTATAAAAGCAATTTTAGATCGTTAAGTTATTTTTATAAAAACGATGCCAGCCAATTTATCGTCGAGGAAGTTTTTAGATAAAATAAGATCATTTGTTTTTTTTGTTATTGTTTGTTTATTGATTTTTATATTTTTTTATACTTTAAACAATGTTTTCGCGATTAAAGATATTGAGATAGAAAGCGATAAAAAAGACTTAATCGGCATTCAAGAGCTCAAAAAAAGCAATTTAATTTTTATTTCCCAAAAAGAAATAAAAGAATTGATTATCAAAAAAAACCCTGAAGTCGATAAAGTAACCATAGAAAAAGAATACCCGTCGACGCTAATCTTAAAAATCAAAATAGAAAGACCAATTGCCAATTTATTAGTCAATCAAGGTTATTTTTATCTTTCGTCTTTTGGAAAAATCCTCTTAAAATCCAAAAATCCAGTTAAGGAATTGCCGATAATTAATTATTATCAAAAACTTAATTTTCAGTCTTACAGCGCTGGAAACGTATTGACGTATAAGGACATAAAGTTGACGCTTGATTTGATCATTGGAGTCATCGATCTGGGTTTTAAAATAGTTTATATTGATATAAGCGGAGTCAATATGTTACTATTTAACGTAGGAGAAAAAAAAATCATTTTCAGCAGCGAAAAAGAAGCGGGTTCACAACTTTTTCAGTTGCAGCAGATAGTAAAACAGTTTAAAGTAGAAGGAAGAGCATTTAAGGAAATCGATTTGCGTTATGACAAACCTGTTGTTAGATTCTAAATTATAAATGACAGACCAACTAATTTGCGGTATTGACATCGGCAGCAGCAAAATCGCCACTATCGTGGGAATAAAATCTGGCGAGATTGATGAGTTAAAAATAATCGGATTTAATACCACAGTTGCCCGAGGAATTAGAAAAGGATTGATAGTTGATATAAAAGAAGTGACTGATGCTGTAGAAGACAGCGTGGAAAAGGCCGAAAGAATGGCCGGGCATAAAATAGACCATGCTTTTGTCACTGTCGGAGGACCCCATATCTCTTCTTTAAATTCTCACGGCATCGTCGCCGTTTCCAACCCGCAGGGGGAGATCTCCGAAGAAGATGTGGAGAGAGTGATTGAAGCTGCTCGAGCGATCTCCCTCTCGACCACCCGCCAGATCATAGAAGCCATTCCAAGAGACTATATCGTCGATGGCCAGCCGGGGATAAAGAGCCCGGTCGGGATGAGCGGAGTAAGGCTTGAAGTGGAGACCCATATTATTACTGCCTCGTCAACTAATTTAAAAAATATTGATCGAGTACTTGATGATTTGGGAATTGAAAACCGGGGATTTGTCTTTTCCGGCTTGGCGTCTGCGGAGGCAGTTTTAACCAATACTGAAAAAGAGTTGGGAGTAGTTTTGGTCGATATTGGCGGCGGCAAGATTGATACGGCGATATATGCTGACGGCGCCTTGTCCTATTCTTCCTCGATCCCAATCGGCGCCAGGCACATTACCAATGATATTGCTGTTGGTTTGCGCGTCTCTTTGGACTCGGCCGAAAAAATAAAACTTTATTTGAGCAAAAATCTAAACTCTTCCAAAAAAAAGACTCCGCAGATAAATTTAAACGAACTAAATTTGCCCGAGAATGTTACCGAAGTTTCTTTAAAAACATTAGTCGACGGTATTATCGCTCCCCGGCTTGAAGAAATATTCAAATTAATTTTTGAAGAGATTGAAAAAAGCAATTTCGGACAACAGGTGCCGGCTGGATTGGTAATTACTGGAGGCGGGGCGCTGACAGTCGGGATGCTTGAGACTGGTAAACGCGTCGTCGGCTTGCCAATAAGGATTGGCATCCCGGATAAAGTAACAGGCCTGGTCGACGAGACGACTGATCCTCAATACTCATCAACTAGCGGGTTGCTTTTGTACGGTCTAAAAAATATAATGACTGATGAAGGAGCCGGATTTAAAAATTTTGGCAGAGTTTTGAAAGATTTTAAGTTGGGAAATACTTTTGGAAATTTAAAGAATTTTTTTAAACAATTCATACCATGACATGTTAATAAAACCAAGAGCTGGACAAGCGGCAAGAATAAAAGTCGTTGGCGTCGGTGGAGGCGGCGGAAATGCGATATCGTCGATGATTGCCGAAGGCGGTATCCCCGGAGTTGAATTTGTTGCCGTCAATACCGATGCCCAAGCGCTTCTCAATAACAAAGCGACGATTAAGATTCAGATCGGTGAAAACCTGACTAAGGGATTGGGTTCGGGTGGCGACCCGGAAATCGGAAGGCAGGCTGCTGAAGAGTCGAGAGAAAGATTAAAAGAAGATTTGACTGGCGCTGACATGGTTTTTATCACTTGCGGCGAAGGCGGTGGGACTGGAACGGGTGCTTCTCCGATTATTGCCGAGATTGCTCGGGAGACTGGTGCCTTGACGGTTTCTGTTGTCACTAAACCTTTTGAATTTGAAGGGGTGAAGAGGAAATTTACCGCCGAAGACGGCATTTCTAGACTAAAAGAGAAGGTCGACACTCTGATTATTGTTCCAAACCAGCGCGTTTTAAATATCGTCGATAAAAAAACGCCGATACTTGAAGCTTTCAGAAAGATTGATACTGTTTTGACTTCAGGAGTCAGAGGGATTGCCGAGCTTATAACTACTCCGGGACTGATCAACGTCGACTTTGCCGACGTTAAATCGATTATGAGCAATTCCGGGACGGCTTTGATGGGAATGGGAATCGGCAGCGGAGACAAGCGGGCGATCGCTGCGATCAAGCAGGCAATTTCCTCACCGCTTCTTGACGTCTCAATTGAAGGCGCCCGCGGTGTTCTTTTCAATGTCGTTGGCGGACCTGATTTGACTATGGCTGAAATTGACGAGGCGGCTTCAATCATCGCCAAGTCTGTTGACCCTGACGCAGATATCATTTTCGGAGCGGTTATCGATGAGCGCCTTATGGATCAGATCAAGGTGACGATCATTGCCACAAAGTTTGACGATAATAAATTGAGACTTTTCCGATTTAAAAAGGGAGAAGAGATTGAAAAGGAGCCCGCCTCCGTTCCTTCCGAGCCGGGACTTCGGCGAGGCGAAGGAAAAGTGGAAGAAGATATTAAAGAGGATGAGGAGTTTTTGGACGATACTTCAGAGTTTGACATTCCCGCTTTCCTAAGGAAGAAATGAATAGAATTCTCTAAATCAATCAATTTTTAGGTAATGGTGTAATTAAAACTTTGTCTACTCTGTTGTTGTCCATATCGATTATTTCGAATCTGTAGCCGGATTTTTCAAAAATGTCTCCTGTTTTAGGTATTTTTTCAAGATGAGCGATTATAAAGCCAGCAACGGTTTGGTAGTTAGTAAGGTCTTTATTTGTCAATTCTTTAAGCTTAAGTTTCTTTTTGAATTCATATATCGTTAATACTCCATCAACAAGAAATGATCCGTCGTCTCTTTGAATAATCAAAGGTACTTGAATCGATTGCGACCTAATTTCACCTACAAGCGCCTCAAGGATATCATTTAAAGTCACCAAACCTTGAATATTGCCAAATTCGTCCAATACCAAAGCAATATGAATAGGTGAATGACGAAATAATTCAAGAACTTTGATGGCTTTCATTGATTCAGGGATAAGATGTGGTTTATTGGTGATTTTTTTTAATTTCTCAATATCGAACTCGCTGTCATCAAAGGAGTAAGATAATAGATCTTTAACATGAATAACGCCGAATATTTTGTTATCTTTTCCTTCGGTAAAGATTAACCGAGAATGAGGATAATTTTTAAGAAACTGTTTTGGTTTATCGGCAAATTTATCAATATTGACTATCGTCATTTTATGTTTAGGTGTCATAAGCATTCCCACTCGCAAATCATCCAATAAAAGTGCCCGCTCAATCAGTTTCTTTTCGGTACGGCTGAAAATTCCCATATCTGCACCTTCTCTAATAAGGATATGTACCTCGTCCTCGGTAATGAGAGAAGGGGAAGTTTGTTTTAGCCCAAAAAGCTTAAAAACAAATTCGGTTGAGACACTTAACAAACGTACAATCGGTGAAGTTACATTAGAAATAAGTTTAATTATAGGGGCGACGAATATAGCAATTTTTTCGGGATTATTAAGGGCAATTCTTTTAGGCACAAGTTCTCCTATTACAATAGATAAATAGGTAATTACAGTGATAATCAAAATAAACGAAATTTGCTGGTGATATATTCCAATAAAAGGCAGAAGCTTAATTAAAGGAGAGAGTCTTGCCATAAACATGTCTTCACCTATTGCACCTGCAAGGACGGTAACTAGGGTTATTCCAATCTGAACACTGGACAGAAACATATTGGGGTTTACGGCTAAATTAAACGCAGTTCTTTCTTTATTTCTTCCGCTCATTGCCATATTTTTTAGCTTACTTTTTCTCGAGGAAACAATAGCAATCTCAGCCATGGCAAAAAAACCGTTAAAAATGATAAGTAGAAAAATAACTATAAAATCCATATTAAATAAATTATAGCAGTTAGATCGTTAGAATAGAAATAAGTCTAGGATAGAAAACAAAATAAAATAATAAGGCTGAAGGCCTACCAAAAAAATTTGCAGTTGATATTTATTCATTTTAGTCGGAATCGGTCGGACCTTTTAACAAGCAAAACACTATCAGGCCGTAAATTATAAAAAAAGTTGTATAAACTACTATCATATAAAGACAATTTACATCAAGAAAACTTATACTGCTTGAATGTTGTATTACTCAATCCTGAAGATCCTGAAAGGTTACTATAGCCTATAGTTGAATAATAGAGAGAAAAATTATAAAATCAGGCCTTATAATGGTTGAATTATTTAAGTCATCGGATTGGCACGGTCACCTCTCTAATAAAATTTCTTTTGCAGCTTCAGGTTTAAAGCTTAAAAATGCAGGCAATATTATTCTAGAAAAAGCTTTACCTACTTTAGAAAGCCTAAAACTTAAGTCAATGGAAAGATTATTTCGCATGAATAACGTCAGTCCGATTGCCGAAAAAGTTTTGAGATATGATTTTTCAAGGGGTGACCATATCCGTGATGTGATGGAATTATCTTCCAATACTCTTCTTCATTTATGTAGGAAACAACCCGTTCTTTTCAAAGAGTTAATAAAAGAATATGATCTGACGCCTAAAGAAACAATACTATATAGTTCAGAAGTAGAAAGACTGCATGATTTTTTCACCTTACCGCTCCAAGGCGTTTTTCACAAAAGGTTAGAAATAGGAGGAAAAAAATACCACGAAGATGAGGTGTTGGTTGGTGTCTTAAGAGGTGACCCGAATTATGATAGATTTAGAGAGATGGTTTTTAATACGGAAACGCAAAATTATTATGAAAGAGTTGGTATTAAGATAGAAAAACTTCGTCAAATAACCGAAGATGCAATTTCCGGGAGGACGCTTCTTGGTCAATTATTAAAAAAGGGAAACGAGGCAGCATCGTTTGACTGGTTATCATACACAGTCAGAGATTTCACCGAATTGATACGGATATTCAAGATCGATGAAAACATGCCTTTTGAGGAAAAGATAAACTTAGTTGTTCAGAGTCTCTTGGGAGTTACTAATGCGTTGTTAAAAGGCACCCCTTTCTATTTGCCGGAAACCGATAATCAAAGGAAAAAAATTACCGATCTTATATCGGTGAATGTCGTTAAACTAGCGATTGTTGACAAAAAAGTTAACGGCGGATTAAAAAAGGAACTCAAAATGATCTTTGACGGCGAATTCATAGCACAAGTTTACTTAATGCATATGGTATTAAGACTTTTTTTCAGCGGATCACCGTGGGTGCAGGGAACAGAAAATCACATTTACTCGTTGTTTGAAAAACGATTTAAAAACGACAAAGATAAATTATTGAACCTACTCTTAACTAAGTCGGAGAATGAAATTCTTAGTCTTATTAGAATAGATCTTGATTTAACAAGAGATAGAAAAATAGATATTTCAAAGCCAAAATCTGTACCGCGACAGCTAAAAAGATGGCGGTATACTACAATTCCAAAAGAAGGCAGAATAGAAAAGAAATTTATCCTAAAGAACATCAGAGAGTTATTAGTCCAAGATGAAAAAAGAAATGTCAGTTCTTTTAAAACTGCATTTGGTTTGCTTGATCAACTTTTGGAAATGATAGACATAAATACTCCTTTATTTTTGAAAAAAGAGCCTGTAGAAATGCCGGAAGTTAAAGAATTTCCCTCTTTTGAATGGTTGCCTAAAGAGCTTAGGGTTTATGCCAGAGATTTGTACAAAGCTGGGTATAGAGATTTAATTCAGCTTCTGGATAAAAAAAGGGAAACAGAGGTGTTAAAGGTAATAAGCGATTGTTTTCAAGAGGTAATGGATGAGCTTAATTTACCCAGTCAACCTAATGAACGCAATATCCCTGGACTTGAAAAGATTATCAGGTTAAAAGTTCAAAAACTGATGGACAAAAGAGGAATTGGGAAGTATTTTGATTATAGATTCTATATGGCAGAAGAAATGTTCGGCTTGAGCGCACCCCATAGATTGAAAGAGTCGCCGGAAGCATCAACTTCGTGGGACATTACTGATAGGGGTAAAATTATTTTGGCACTTTTGAACAGGTTTCCAGATATGTCGATGTTTATTGTTTTAGGGAGAGCGGAAGATATTACCGGTATAAAGACTACCAGATTCAGAAGAAAGGAATTTCTGGATATTAAGGCAAACCGTTTTTCTTCCATCAGGGACTGGTTAACGAAATTAGGTAAGGATGAAAATGCTGAAAATTATCTCCCGAACAGCGATATTGATATAGTAGCTGTGAACGGCCCCGGTCCTGATGAGATGGAAAGATACTTAAAAAGATTATTTCCAGGAAAAGAGTATTCCATAAAAAAGAAAACCAGCAGCAGGCGCGATGAATTCAACTACTTGGATATAGGAACAAAAGGTAACATAGGCAAAAAAAACAGATCATGGATGCAGATTTTTAATCCGGTTAGAGGAGGAAAATATAAAGCCGATAATCCATTGCTGATCCATATGATGGAAGATGCATCAATAGAAAACATTGTCTTAAAATTGGAGCCGTACACTTTTCATAAAAATGGCGAGAAAAGGACCTTGATATCCGGTATGGGTATGACTCCATTTCGAGGTTATGAGAATTTATCAAAACACAGACTTTTAAATCAATACTGGTTAGACAATCCTTTTGTTGTGGCTTACTACCCGTTTTCTAAAAGACGATTTTTAAGCAGTTCATTTAGTCAAACTTTGTATGCTTTCAGGCATGATTTCCGAGACTGGGGCTATGGCGGAAAGCACCCGATAGTAAGTCTAGATGATAGACCTATTACAGAGGAGCAATTAGATGATATAGATACATTAAACAGACTGGCTAAAGAAACACAGGAATTTTTTACCTACGAAGTAATTCAACCCATTGCAGAGGAAGCAAGGAAAAATGACTATATTATAGGTTATAGATCTCAAAGGCTGAAAAACGGCATCTCAATATTGACGGACTTGGGGATAGCTTTTGACGGCGACTTAGCATCTATTCTTAGAGTACTTCCTGAAGGTGAATCCTTTATCAAAGGGAACAAAGAACTCTTTGCCACAAACATAAATGTATATCCTTTCGGAGTTTTTGCTGAAAAAGGCTGGTTTCCCGAAATCGGAAAACTTTTAGAAAATCCTGATGTATTAAAACGACTAAAAGCAAAAGTTTTTAAATATGTCAATAGTCTGGATAATCCTCCTGAAAAAAGATATTATCATGGGATACCCGGAAGAAGGCTTTTTTATGACTTTTTGTTTGAATTGGTAGAAGACAATGCGGCATTAGCTTTTATGCTTCTTAGACCGATTTGGTGTCGTGAAGAAGAGTGGAGATTGATCAATAATTCCAAAAATCCTGAATTAGCAAGAAAATTAAGGAAACTTGATGAGAGATTTGCCTCGATTGATTTTAGATCTATAAATAAAGCGCTTGCAGAGAAAATTCATAATCTTATTCAGGATTAGAAAAACTGAACCCACGTTTCTTTAAAGTCGTAAGATATTCTGAGCGAAAACCCAAAGCATCAAGTTTTTTTCTTAATATCGAGATACTTTTATCGATAGACCAGTCTGAATATTTTTCAAGATAATGCCTTCCCCAAATTGCCTCGGCAACTTGATCTCGAGTGACCAATTCATTTTCATGAGTGATAAAATACGTAAGGAGTTTAAACTCTTGATAGGTAAACTTATCTTCACAACTTTGTCCGCCATAATAAAGTTTCTTATTATTACTATTAAATATTAACTTATGCTTCGGAAGTTTATTTTTAATAAATTGTTCAAAGAGGATTCCGAATAATTGATATTTTTGATCGGTAATTTTTTTAATGAGTCCCAAATTTATAAGATAGTCAACAGATTCCTTTAGAGAAGGTAAAAAATTTCCGGTTGTAACAACAGAAATAATCGCTTCTTTTTCTTTCTCGGACAGAAAGTTCCAAATATCGGCACAAACAATATTTAATTGATAGTGACTGATGAGGTATGAAGTTGATTTTCTATAATCTTCAAGAAATTCCTGACCTTGCTGACGTAGATTATTAAAAGAGTATTTTAATAACTGAGGGTGACCTCCGCATAATTCGAATAGGACATCTTTTACTCTATGGGTGATTTTTGTCTTAGTTTTTTCGCGAAATCGGTCGATTAAATAATTTGCCGCATCTTGATTTAATAGAGAAAAGAATCTGACGTTTCGCGATATAGCATGTTTAAGATTTTGAAGATTTCGAAGCACCGTCTCATCAAAAAGATTAATCGTTGATAAAAATAGATAGACTATTCTTGACTTATCTATAGACATAATCGACTCTAAGTTCAAATAAATACTTAAAGGTAAAGAAAGAGTAAATTCAAAATCATTAAGAATAAATATGATATGGTATTCTTTTAGAACGAGATTTTCAAGATTCTTTTTTATAAGAACCAATGGATTTTTAGAAATCGTTTCTGTAACAGTTTTAATCTTTTTTTGTTTCATTTTAAAAACTAGATTTTCAAGAATAAGGTGAAGATAGGCTTCGGTCGAAATATTTAAGATTTCATTTGGATCAATATAGACAAATAAGGTTTTTTTATAGATTTCTTTAAAAATCTTTTTTAAGATAGTTTCTTTGGAAAGAAGATAGTTAAAGATGGTTCTTTTTCCACCGCCAGCAGCAAACATACAGGAAACGCATTCTCCTCTTTTTAAAGGAACAAAAATATCGCTGGCAAATTTAGCTAAGAAGTCCTCCGGCAATGTAACCGAATTCTGGTTTTTCATTCAGGATTTTCAGAATTAGGTAAGGATTTTATATTCTATAACTCAATACAGTAAAAATCAAGTTCAGTTGTAATATTTGGAGGCGATGGCTGCCGCTATACGTACAGGAGAATCTATAGGTGACCATTTTGAGGTTAGCGAAGACTTAAAGTTTCATAGATTCGCAGATGCATATTTAATTCAACTTTCTAAGTTAGCGCTATCACTTAGGAAAAAACCAAGAGATCTTACACAATTCGATTTGTTAAAAGCTGTTGGAAATAATACTTTTGATCCAATTCCCTCCATTTGAATTAACGATAAATAAAAAAGAAAAACGAAATTACTAAGATGAGGGAAAAGAATGGATTTATAGTTTCCATGCTCCCATTTTAAAAAGAGACTATCGATTATGCTTGAACGGTGTATTACCTAATCCTGAAGATCCTGAAGATGGGGGTGGATTTGTAGGTTATAGTCCATAGACAACCTCTTTAAAAACTGTTAAACCTTAAACGGCTAAACCTTAAAAAAACTATTAAAGGTTAAACTATTAAACATATGAAAATAGTTTAAATGTTTTTAAGTTTTGTTTTATAGTTTTTTTAACCGTTTAGGTTTTAACTGTTTAACTGTTTATAATATTGGTGAATCTAATTTCTTGAGATGATATAATTATTCGATATGTTTAAATCGGTCGAAAGCAATCAAAATTTCCCCGAGATGGAGAAGAAGTGGTTGAAGCATTGGTATGGAAGGGGAATCGTCAAAAAATATTTGAATAAGAATATTAAATCTAAGATATATTTTTCATTCCTCGACGGGCCGATTACTGCCAACAATCCCATGGGAGTTCACCACGCTTGGGGAAGGACATACAAAGACCTTTGGCCGAAATTTTATAACCTCTTAGGTTATCAAGAACGATTTCAGAACGGTTTTGACTGCCAGGGACTTTGGGTCGAAGTCGAAGTAGAGAAAGAATTGGGGTTGAGAACAAAAAAAGACATTGAAAACTTAGTTCCCGGAGATGCAAAAGCTTCTATCGCCAAATTCGTCGACCTCTGCCGCGACCGAGTTAAGAAATTTTCCGGAATACAGACAGAACAGTCAAAACGGCTTGGTTATTTTGCCGACTGGGATCACTCGTACTTTACGATGAGCGACGAAAACAACTACATGATCTGGCTTTTCTTGAGAAAATGCTATGATAACGGTTGGATTTATAAAGGCCGCGAATCTGTACCTTGGTGCCCAAGGTGCGAGACTGCCATTTCTCAACATGAGATGCTGACAGAAGACTATAAGGAACTCGTACACGAATCGGTAATTCTTGAGTTCCAAATCCTAAATCCTAAATCCGAAATCTCAAATAAATCTAAAATTCAAAATCAAAAAATAAAAGAAAAACTGCTTGTCTGGACAACGACACCATGGACAATTCCTGCTAATATTGCCGTGGCCGTTGATGAAAAGGCTGATTATTGTTTAGTGCAAGGAAAGGTCAGTAGAGATTCTTATTTTTGGGTAATGAAGGATTTAATTGATAAAGTTTTTACTCAAGGTTATGAAAAAATCATTAAAACAGTAAAGGGTAAAGAGCTTGTTGGTCTAAAATATAGTTCGCCGTTTGATATTTTACCAGCCGTAAAAGAAACAGCTGAAAAAAAGCCTGAAAAATTTCATAAAGTAATTCCAACCGATCCACTTATTATGCCTATTTCTAATACTGAAGGAACAGGCTTAGTCCATACAGCAGTTTCTGCAGGAACAGAGGACTTTCTTTTAGGAAAAAAACTAGGATTACCGATGATTCCAGTAATTTCTGATAATGCTGATTATTTACCTGGATTAGGATTTTTGTCTGGGAAAAATGCAAAGAAACATCCAGAAATAATCCTTAATTTTTTGAAAGAAGAACATAAAAAAGGCAATGACTGTGTTTTTAATATTTTTTCATACAAGCACAGATACCCGGCGTGCTGGAGATGCAAAGCCGAACTCGTCTGGAAAGTCGAGGATGAGTGGTACATCGCGATGGATTTACCATCGCGAAGTCAAAAGTCTACATTAAGGGAAAGAATGATGGAGGTGGCAAAGAAAATAAAATGGATGCCGGAGTTTGGATTGGATCGAGAGCTGGATTGGCTAAAGAACATGCACGATTGGTTGATTTCCAAAAAGAATCGGTATTGGGGATTAGCTCTACCGATCTATGAATGCGAAAGTTGTAAAAATTTTGAAGTCATCGGGTCAAAAGAAGAATTAAAGAAAAAATCAATTTCCGGTTGGGATAAATTCGAAGGTCATACGCCTCATAAACCATACATTGACGAAGTAAAGATAAAATGCGTCAATTGTGGAAAGCCGGTTTCACGGATTAATGACGTCGGCAATCCCTGGCTTGATGCAGGAATTGTTGCTTATTCGACAATTGCAGAAAATAATCAGGGCGAACCTTTATATACAAAAAACAAAAAAGAGTGGAGAAATTGGTTTCCGGCTGATTTTATCACCGAGTCTTTTCCCGGCCAGTTCAAGAACTGGTTTTATGCTTTAATCGCAGAATCGACTGTTTTAGAAAACGAACCACCGTTTAAACGAGTACTAGGTTTTGGAACTCTTACAGGAGAAGATGGCCGTCCGATGCACAAAAGCTGGGGAAATGCGATCGAGTTTAACGAGGGGGCTGATAAAATTGGCGTCGACGTAATGAGATGGATGTATAGCCGTCAGAATCCGGCTGATAATTTGCTTTTTGGTTACAGAAAAGCTGATGAAGTAAGAAGGCAGTTTTATTTAATGCTTTGGAATATATATAAGTTTTTTGTGGAGTATGCGAATTTAGATAAATTTAAAGTAGGGAACGCATATACGCGTTCCGTACAAGAATCAAAAAATATTCTTGATAAGTGGATATTAAGTAGATTTGTTAGTTTAGTAACGCTGGTAGAAAAAAATCTTAAAGAGTTCAATGCTAAGGATTCTGCCTTAGAAATTGAAAAATTTGTTTCCGATCTTTCCACTTGGTATATCCGGAGAAGTCGGGATAGGGTTTGGCTAAATTCTGAAAATAAAACTGACAAAGAAGCTTTTTATTCGACTCTTTATTATGTTTTAGTCAATCTATCGATTGTTCTTTCTCCTTTTATGCCGTTTATTAGCGAGGAGATGTACGTTAATTTAACAGGAAAGGAATCGGTTCATCTTGAAACTTGGCCAAACACTAGCAAAAAATTAATTGACAAAAACCTTGAAGAGGACATGATTTTGACAAGAAAGATTTGTGAATTCGGGCACAGCGTTAGAATAGAGGAAAAAAAGCTCAATAAAATAAAAATAAGACAGCCTTTATTATCATTTACATTAGAATTGCCAAAGAATTTTAGTTTTAAAGACTCAATAAATATTAAAGTCTATGAAGAAATTATAAAACAAGAACTTAATGTTAAAAATCTTATTTTTCAAGAGTTTCAACAGAGGGAAAATCTAAAAATTGGAAGTTTTTATGGTGGATTTGATACAAATTTAACTCCAGAATTAATTAAAGAAGGAGAGTTAAGAGAATTTATGAGATCCGTACAAATCAAACGTAAAGAAATGGGTCTTAAGGCGACAGACTACGTTGAATTCGCAATTCCGGAAAAATTTTTCAAAGACGCCTTATTGATTAGGAAAAGACTGATGATAAAAAATAAATGAATCTAATCATTCCTTCAATTTTTCTTGCTTTTTTTGGTCTATTTAATTTGTTTGGCCTTGATCAAGGGTTGTTTTTTCGCCAGCTGATTTATTGTTTTATGGGTTTTGCTGCTTTCTTTTTGATTAAATCGATCGGGCGACATTTTTTCCAAACTAACTCTAAGGTTTTATATTGGTTGTTTATCGCGATTTTAGTAATAACTTATATTATCGGTGTTGAAGTAAAGGGAAGCCGGAGGTGGCTCGATTTTTATTTCTTCAGATTCCAGGCGAGCGAGTTTTTTAAGCCTTTTTTTGTTCTTTTTTTGTCCCATTATCTGGAGAGCGAGGATGTTTTCAAAAATAATGCCAATCTTTTTTTAAAAAGTTTTTTATATTTTTTAGTACCGTTTTTTATTATCTTTAAACAGCCTGATTTAGGCAATGCCTTTACATTTTTTGTCATTTATCTCATAGTCGTTTTTTTCTCAAATATACCTAAGAAGTATCTGACATATTTTTTTGCTCTAATAGCGTTTTTCCTACCCCTAGGATGGTTTGTTTTGAAAGATTATCAACAAGCAAGAATTTTGAGTTTTTTTAATCCTCAGCTTGATACCCAAGGAACAGCGTATAATATGATCCAATCGATAATAACGATCGGCAGCGGAAAATTCTTGGGCCGCGGTTTGGGACTTGCAACTCAATCTCGTCTATATTTTCTGCCCGAGAATACGACTGATTTTGCCTATGCTTCGCTTGTTGAACAGTTTGGATTTTTTGGCGGTTTGATGGTGATATTTTTTTATTCCCTCCTGATTTATCATGTTGCCAAAAGGACGATCAAGTTTTATTTTGAGAAAAGAGAAGGAAATAAAAGCAAGTTTCTTTTTTGCCTTGGATTTTTGACTTATTTGATTTTCCAGGTTTTTGTTAACGTAGGAATGAATATGGGTTTGCTGCCGGTTGCCGGAGTCGCTCTCCCGTTTATTTCCTATGGAGGCTCGTCGGTTTTAGCGCTGTTGATAGGGTTTGCCTTGCTTCCTTAAACAATTTTCCATTTGCAATTTACGATTTTCAATAAATTTGCCATGTTTCAATTATCAAATAAAAATTAGATGATTGAAAATTCAATGTAAATTGAAAATTTAAAATTGAAAATTGCTTTTAATAAGGTATAATTTAAACTTATGGCAACTTTCGCAGTAATTAAAACCGGAGGAAAACAGTACTTAGTTAAAGAAGGATCAGAAGTTATTGTTGATCGTTTAGGAGATAAAGAGAAATCAAAAATTGAGCTTGAAACTTTGATGACTTTTGACGAAGAAGGGAAAACAGTCGATTTAGGAATGCCCGATTTAGCTAAAAAAGTCCAGGCCGAAGTCATTTCTCATTCAAAAGGTGATAAAATTAGAGTGGCGAGATTTAAGGCTAAAGTTAGATATAGAAAAGTAAGAGGATTTAGACCGTTTTTAACAACATTAAGAATTATTAAAATTTAACCCGCTATGGCACATACAAAAGCTCAAAAGACAGTTAAAGGAAATCGAGACTCAAGGTCAAAAAGGCTGGGGGTCAAGGTCTATGGCGGCAGCGTTGTCATTCCAGGCAACATAATTATTCGCCAAAGAGGAAGCAAGGTTAACGCCGGGCCAGGAACGATGCTG